>JAESGF010000036.1_pt1 | contig 214778 bp, 196 predicted proteins | sample 9269621 | NCBI WGS metagenome assembly JAESGF01 (sample SAMN14515066, study PRJNA621663) | algae metagenome | isolation source: Tolypothrix carrinoi HA7290-LM1 and co-occurring heterotrophs from dry rock... | place: USA: Makauwahi cave, Kauai, Hawaii | collected 2011-01-06
TCCAGCAGGGCTTCGACGCGCGCTACCGGCGCTGAAAATCAATCGAGCTTGCTCAGCAAATCCAGCAAGTTTTGGGGGATCGACTCATCGACGGTCGATTCATAGGCGCGGCGCAGGGCGCCATTGACGTCCTGCCCCTTGGCGGAAGGTTTTTTATCGGCGTTCTTTCCGGAAGCCTCGTTGCGCGGCGAACCGGTTTTAGACGACATTATCGAAGCATCCGCTGAACATGGGGCCTTTTGCTAACCGCGCATACACCAAAGCGCAATGGCGCGTTTGTTCCTTCGCCATGAAACTATTTTGGCGGTAAATCGTTCCCAAAGGTTGAAATATATCCGATGGTGACGGGGAGGTAGGAGGGTTTGTCCCTTTTCCGGACGCGTCCGCCCCGGTTTTTAGGGCTATCAGGAGGTAAAATATGTCATTGGGTCAGTCGGTTGCGCCGCATCTTCCCTATCTGCGGCGTTATGGCCGGTCCATTTCCGGAAGCCAGCAGAATGGCGATGCGCTGGTCGCCCGGCTGCTCGAAACGCTGGTGGCCGATCCGGGTGCGATCGATACCGGCGCCGACCTGCGCATCCAGCTTTACCGGATGGTGCACGACAATTTCGGATTGATGGCCGAACAGGCGGCGGCGAATGACGCCGGCGCGCTCACCGACATCGCGATCGCCGACGCGCGGCTCCGCCGCATTCCCTCGCTGGCGCGGCAGGCGCTGCTGCTCACCGCGGTCGAGGGTTTCAGCGCCGAGGACACGGGACGCATCATCGGCCGCGATGCCGAGGCTGTGCGGTCGCTGATCGCCGACGCGACCGACGAGATCGATCGCCAGACGCGCGCGCGCATCCTGATCATCGAGGACGAACCGATCATCGCGATGGATATCGAAATGATCGTCCGCGATCTCGGCCATGACGTGGTTGCCGTCGCGACGACGCACCGCGAGGCGGTCGACGAGGCGCAGAAGCACCAGCCCGGCCTCGTGCTCGCCGACATCCAGCTCGCCGACAACAGCTCGGGGATCGAGGCGGTGCAGGAAATCCTGACCGACCTCAAAGTGCCGGTCATCTTCGTCACCGCCTTTCCCGAACGGCTGCTCACCGGCGACCGGCCCGAACCCGCCTTCCTGCTCACCAAGCCGTATCAGCCCGCGACGCTGCGCGCGGCGATCTCGCAGGTGCTGTTCTTCGACGAAAGCACGATCCCGGCCTGAGCTTTGCCGCCGCCTCGCGAACACGGGGCGGCGGAACCGCCTTGCCTCGCGCCAGATCGCGGGCGATAGCAGCGCGCGATGACCGCATCCGATGCTTCCAGCCGCCAGTCGGCGCTCGACCGGCTTACCGCTCACGCGCCCTTTCTCGCACGGCTCGCCGACCTTAACCCTGACGATGTGGCGCGTTTCCTGGCCGATGGCACCGACGCGGCGCTTTCCGGAGTCACGCCGCCGCCGGTCGACGACGATATCATGCGCACGCTCCGCCGATGGCGCGGGCGGATGGCGTTGCTGCTCGCGCTCGGCGACCTGTCGGGCGAGCATGATGTCGCGACGACGACGCGGCTGCTGTCCGGTTTCGCCGATGCCGCGTGCGACGCGGCGCTCGCCGCCGCCTTTGCCGAACGCGTGCCCGACGAGGAGCCGCGCGGGCTGGCGGTGATCGCGCTGGGCAAGCTCGGCAGTCACGAACTCAATTATTCGTCGGACATCGACCCGATCCTGATCTTCGACCCCGAAACGCTGCCGCGCCGTTCGCGCGACGATCCCGATGAGGCGGCGGTGCGGATTGCGCGGCGCATGGTCGAAATCCTGTCGGCGCGCACCGCCGATGGCCATGTGCTGCGCGTCGACCTGCGCCTTCGCCCGCACCCCGAAGTGACGCCGATCGTGCTCCCCGAAAGCGCGGCGATCTCCTATTATGAGTCCGAAGCGCTGGCGTGGGAGCAGGCGGCGTTCATTCGTAGTCGGGCGTCGGCGGGCGACCGCGCGCTCGGCGAAGATTTCCTCGCCGCGATCCAGCCCTTCATCTGGCGCCGCAGCCTCGATTTCCGGCAACTCAAGGAAATCGGCGCGATGAGCGACCGGATCCGCGACCATTTCGCGCAGGGGCAGGCGTTCGGCCCCGGCTTCGATTTGAAGCGCGGGCGCGGCGGCATTCGCGAGATCGAATTTTTCGCGCAGGTCCACCAGCTCATCTACGGCGGGCGCGACCCGTCGCTGCGCGTGCCGGCGACGGTCGATGCGCTCGCCGCGCTCGCGGCGGCGGGACGGATCGAGCCCGATGTCGCGGACCGGCTGTCGAACCATTATGCGGTGCTTCGCCGCATCGAGCATCGGCTGCAGATGATCGAGGACCAGCAAACGCACAGCCTGCCGACGCAGGCGGCGGCGCTCGATTGCGTCGCACGGCTCGACTGCGAGACGGATGGCGCGGCGCTGCTCGCGGCGCTTGAGCCCGTGGTCGCCGATGTCGGCAATTGTTACGACCGGCTCGTCGCCGAGCGTGCGGCGACGACAGGCCTGCCGCGCGACGAGGGCGGCCTGACGGCGGAGCTGGCGGCGGCCGGATTCGATCCGCCCGATGCGGCGCTGCGCACGATCGCCGAATGGCGCGGCGGCAAGCTGCGCGCACTGCGCAGCCCGGCGGCACAGGCTGCGCTCGAGACGGTGCTGCCCGAGTTGATCAAGGCATTGGGCGCCGCCCCCGATCCGCAGGCGACATTGCTGCGTTTCGACAAGCTCGTCGGCGGGCTGCCGAGCGCGGTGGGCTTTTTTCACCTGCTCGCGGCGCAGCCCGAACTGGCGAGGATCGCGACGCGCACCCTGTCGCTCGCTCCAACGCTCGCCGACGCGCTCGCCGCGCGGGTCGAACTGATCGAGGGGTTGATCGACAAGCGCGCCTTCGAAGCGCCGGCGACGAAGGCCGGTCTGCTCGGCGAATGGGCGCCGGGGTTGGCCGGGCTCGACTATGAACGGCTGCTCGACCGCGTGCGCGACCGCGTCGGCGAGCGGCGCTTTGCCTACGGCGTGCAGCTGATCGCCGGCGCGAACGATCCGCTCGCCATCGCGTGCGGCTATTCCGAACTTGCCGAAGCCGCGTTGCAGGTGCTCGCCGATGCGACGGTCGCCGAATTTGTGGCGGCGCATGGCCGCATCGCGGACAGCGAGCTTGTCGTTCTCGCGCTCGGACGGCTCGGGGGCAGGGCGCTGACGCACGCCTCGGACCTTGATCTCATCTATCTCTTCACCGGCGACCATCTTGCCGAATCGGACGGGCCGCGTTCGCTCGGCGCCACGACCTATTACAACCGCCTCGCGCAGCGTCTGACCGCGGCGATGTCGGTGCCGACCGCGGCGGGAAAACTCTATGACGTCGACACGCGCCTCCGGCCGCAGGGCGCGCAGGGGCCGCTCGTCGTCACGCTCGACAGCTTCGAACGCTATCAGCGCGAGGAGGCGTGGACGTGGGAGCATATGGCGTTGCTCCGCGCGCGGCCGGTCTATGGTTCGGACGCCGCGAAGGGCGAGGTCGATCGGATCATCGCCGACTTGCTCGCAGCTCCGCGCGACCCCGCAAAACTGGCCGTCGACGCCGCCGAAATGCGTGACAAGATCGCCGCGCACAAACCGCCGAAGGGCGCGCTCGACGTCAAGGGCGGGCCGGGCGGGCTCGTCGACCTCGAATTCGCGATGCAGGTGACACAGCTTGTGAGCGGCCGATGCCACGATCCGAATATCTCGGCGGCGCTCGCGTGCATGAAGGCGGCGGGGCTGGTGCCGTCCGAGGTAATCGACGCGCACGGGCTGCTCGCGCGCATGCTCGTCATGCTGCGCCTCACCGCGCCCAACGGGGAACCCGCGACCGCCGCGGCGCGTCAGCTTGTCGCGGCCGCGTGCGGCGAGCCCGGCTGGCCGCAGCTGCTTGTCGCGCACGATCTGGCGCGGCAGGAGATCGCGAACTGGTGGGCCTCGATTCGGCCCGCCGCCCCGGCACAGCAGGAGATTTGAGACATGAACGCACCCGCGATCGGCGACCCGATTCCCAATGTGAAGCTTCTCGATGCCGACGGCGCGGCGATCGACCTTGCCGCGATGAAGGGCGCGCCCTTGGTCGTCTATTTTTATCCGAAGGCCGACACCCCCGGCTGCACGACCGAGGCGCAGGATTTCACCCGCCTCGCGCCCGAATTCGCGCATCTGGACGCGCAGGTGCTGGCGGTGTCGCGCGACGCGCCGGCAAAGCTCTGCAAGTTCCGCGACAAATATGGCCTGACCGTCCGCCTCGCCTCGGACGAGGATGGCGCGGTGTGCGCAGCGTTCGGGACGTGGGTCGAAAAGCAGAATTACGGCCGCACCTATATGGGGATCGAACGGTCGACCTTTCTGTTCGGGCGCGACGGCAAGCTTGCCAAAGAGTGGCGCAAGGTGCGCGTCAAGGGCCATGCCGACGCCGTGCTGGAGGCCGCCAAGGCGCTCTGATGCCGACGCTGGGCGAAGCCGCGCGTGCGGTGCTGTTGACCGCGGACCCGCACGACAAGCGTCGCGCGGCGCGGAGTCTGGCGCGGGCGTGGCGGCGCGGGGACATCGAGCATCGCTGCGACACGGTGATGCCCGACCGTCCGGCGTGGCCCGCCGAACCCGAACTGCTTGCCCCGAACCAGATGCCCAAGCGCGGCAAGGGCGGGTCGGAACGCGGCCGCATCGCGCTGCTCCATGCGCTCGCGCATATCGAATTCGTCGCGATCGACCTCGCGGTCGATCTGGTCGGGCGCTTTGGCGGCGAGTTTCCGTGTGCGTTCATCGATGACTGGATCGGCGTCGCGGCCGACGAGGCGATGCATTTCGCGCTGCTCGACCGGCGGCTGCGCCAGCTCGGCAGCCATTATGGCGCGCTGCCGGCGCACGCCGGATTGTGGGAAGCGGCCGAGGCGACCGCCGACGACGCGCTCGCCCGCCTCGCGATCGTGCCGATGGTGCTCGAAGCGCGCGGGCTCGACGTCACTCCGGCGACGATCGAACGGTTCCAAACGGTGGGTGATACGGCCTCGGCAAAGATTTTATCGCGTATTTACAAGGACGAAATCCGGCATGTGACGGCGGGCACTGTGTGGTTCCGGCAAAAGTGCGATGAAATGGGATTCAACGCCGTCGAAACGTGGCACAGCCTAGTAAAATCGCGCTTTCGCGGCAGTTTGAAGCCGCCGTTCAACGACTCGGCGCGCGAGCGTGCCGGTTTAACGCAAGAATTCTACGCCGTTATTGCTTCGTAAGGATTGGAACAGCACACAGGCTTCCGCGGGGGATGAGCAATCATCCAAACCAAGAAACACCGGCGCCAAGGCCTTTTCCGGGCTTTGGCGACATGGCAAATGCGGGGTCGTTGTTTTGACTAACACTCTTCTGGCGCAAAAGTTGCACCAAGTCGCAATAGTTTGCGCGGCAGCATGTTTCGGATTGGCCACCCCGGCCGTCCACGCCGCCGATACCAGCGCCGACGCCGGCATTGTCGCTCCCGACGAACCCGATGACGACAGCTTCGACGCTGGCGTTCCCTCGGCAAGCGAAGACAGCGAAGCCCGCGCGATCTTTCAGGCGTGGAAGCGCCTCGACACCGGTCTGACCGCCTCGATCGGCGTTGCGATCCCGTCGCGCCGCCCGATCGACCAGATGTCGCTCTCGTCGTCCTATGGCATGCGCGTCCACCCCGTCACCGGCCGGGTCGCGCGCCACAATGGCATCGACATTCCGGCGCCGCGTGGCACCCCGATCTATGCGACCGCCGACGGCATCGTCGGCCGCGCCCAGCGCCTCGGCGGCTATGGCAATTATGTCGAAGTCGAACATGGCAACGCGATCCAGACGCGCTACGGCCATATGTCGTCCTACATCGTACGCTCCGGGCAGCAGGTGAAGAAGGGCGACATCCTCGGCTATGTCGGTTCGACCGGCCGTTCGACCGGCAACCACCTCCATTATGAAGTCCGCATCGAAGGCGCGCCGGTCAATCCGATGCCCTTCGTTCGCTCGGACCAGATGGCGATCGCCGCAATCACGGGCAAGAATGTCGCGATGGGCGGTCCCGAATAAGAGCTTTCCTGGGTCGGAGAGGAAGGGGCGCCAGGCGGGATACCGTCGAGGCGCCCTTTTTATTTGCGCCCAAGACGCCTATCTAGCGATCATGGCCACGCAGCTTTCCGATATCACCCTTTCGCCCGCCGCCGCGGCGCGCGTCCGCTGGATCGCCGACCGCAAGGGCGAGGCCGCCGCCGCGCTGCGCCTTGCGGTCGACGGCGGGGGCTGCTCGGGCTTCACCTATCGCTTCGGCCTTGCCGAAGAAATCGACGCCGACGACATAGTCACCGAAACCGACGGGGTGAAGCTGGTCGTCGATCCGGTGAGTATCGACCTGGTGCGCGGTTGCATCGTCGATTTCGTCGATTCGCTCGGCGGATCCTCGTTCAAGGTCGAAAATCCCAACGCCGCCGCGGGCTGCGGTTGCGGATCGAGCTTCTCGATCTGACGCCTTTCACAGCGGCGTGCTTGCTGGCATAGCAAGCCGATGAAAATCGCGACCTTCAATATCAACGGGATCAAGGCCCGTCTGCCGCGTCTTGTCGAATGGCTTGAGGAAACGCAGCCCGATGTGGCCTGCCTGCAGGAACTGAAATCGAGCGACGAGACGATGCCGACCAAGGAGATCGAGGCGGCGGGCTACGGCTTCCTCTATCACGGGCAAAAGGGCTTCAACGGCGTCGCGATCTTGGCCAAGGGCACGCAGCCGGTCGAGGTGCAGCGCGGCCTTGCCGGCGAAGCCGAGGACGAGCAGTCGCGTTATCTGGAAGCCGATGTTCACGGCATCCGCGTCGCGTCGATCTATCTGCCCAACGGCAATCCGCAGCCGGGGCCGAAGTTCGATTACAAACTGCGCTGGATGGCGCGGCTGCGCGAGCGCGCGAGGTTTCTGCTCGCCTCCGAAATCCCGACGATCCTGACCGGCGACTATAACGTCATCCCGCACGACGACGATGTGTGGGACCCGCGCGCGATGGCGACCGATGCGCTGATGCAGCCCGATTCGCGCGACGCCTGGTTCCGCCTGCTCGGCGACGGCTGGACCGATGCGATCCGCAGCCGCCATCCGGCGGGCGGCGTCTGGACCTTCTGGGATTATCAGGCCGGCGGCTGGCAGCGCGACCATGGCTTTCGCATCGATCACCTGCTCTTGAGCCCCGCGCTCGCCGACCGGCTGGTCGATGCCGGCGTCGACAAGGATCATCGTGGCCGCGAGAAGGCGAGCGACCATGCGCCGACCTGGGCGGTGCTTTCTTAACGCGCAGCCGGGATAACGGCTGTCATCACGCGTCAGGGTAAAGCGTCGACATCACCCGCTTTGGATCGAGCGCATAATGATGCGCGACCGCGCCCGCGATCACGCTCTCGAGGCTGCGCGTCGGCTTGAGGTCGCGGCCCTCGTAGCGCGCGGCGGCAGCGAGCCCCGGCCAGTCGGCCGACACCTTGCCGCCCATCGCCAGCCCGCCGCCGAGCAGCATCGCGGTCGACGCGGTGCCATGATCGGTGCCGCCGGTGCCATTGACCTCGACCGTGCGGCCGAATTCGGTCGCGACGATGACGAGCGTGTCGTTCCACGCGGGACCGAGCCCCGTCTGCAGCGCGCCGATCAGCTGGTCGAGCCCGCGCAATTGCGCCGCGAGACGATTTCGCTGGCCGCTGTGCGTGTCCCAGCCGCCGGTTTCGACCATCATCACGCGCGCACCGTCGGCGGGGAGCATCAGCGACGCCGCGAGCTTGCCGAGTTCGGCGCCGTTGCGGCCGTTGTTGCCGCCGATGTCGCTCGCCAGTTCCTGCGTCTTCACTGCGCTGTCCCACAGTGGGTGGAGCAGGGGGTCGTCGGCATACATCGCCGTCAGCCGCGCGATCAGGTCGGCGTCGGCCTGCGGCAAGCGGCTCGGAGCATAGGTGCCGACCTGCACCGTCCCGCGCAGCGCGAGGGGGACTGCGGGCGCAATCGCGATCGCGTCGCGCTCGGCGGCAGGGAGCAGCGTGAGCAGTCGCCCCACCCAGCCGTCGTCGCGGCCATAGGGGCGCGATCCGCCGCCTTCGAGCATATTCTGCCCGTCGAAATGCGACCGGTCGCGATAGGCCGTCGCGACCGCGTGCGCGAAATGCGCCTGCTTGCCCGTGTAGAGGCTCGCGGTCTGCGCAAGCGCGGGATGCAGCGTGAACATGCCGTCGAGCTTCGCGCCGCCCGCCGTCTCGTCGGCCATCGCGCGGCGCGCGGCGGCGAAGGCGGGATCGCCGGTAGGGGCAACGGTGGCGAGCCCGTCCGCGGCGCCGCGCTGGATCACGAAAACGAGCCGCTTCGGCGTGCCCGCCGCGGCATAGGCGAAGCCGGGGAGCGCGCCCGCGGCGGCGACGGTGATTCCGGACAGGAGGATCGAGCGGCGTGAGAGGATCATAATCTATCTCCGCAAAAAGGCCGGGCTGGCGAACAGCATCGCGAGACCCTGTCCGGGGCTGTCGGCGCGGGCGATGGCTTGGGCGGTGTCCGGGGCGAGGGCGTCGGCGAGGACGAGCGGCGCGAGCTGACGCGCGTCGGCGCGGTCGCCGATCCGGCCCGCGATGCGGCTGGCCAATTCGACGCGCTGCATCAGCGCCGCCGACCCGGCCCACGTCGCGACCGTATCGTCATAGCCTTTTGGCGACCCGGGGCGCCACACCGGCTGGCCGAGCTGGGTGAACATGGCGGCGATATTCTGGCGCTGGCCGAGCCCCGGCGTCTTGAGCGCGCGCAGCATCGACACCGTCCAGTCCCACGGCGACTTGAACATCGTCGGCGCTGCGCTCCACGGCTCGGGCGAAGCGATAAGCGTGCGATAGAGCGAGGGCAGGTCGCCGCCGGTTTTTTCGAAATCGTCGGCCAGCCGGTCGACGAGCGACGCGGGCGGTTCGTCGCCGGTGAAGTGCCGTGCGAGCTTGGTCGAAACATGGCGGGCGGTCGCGGGATGAACGGCGAGGTCGCGCAGCACCGCTTCGGCCTGTTTCGCGCCGGGCTGGTCATAGCGTTTGCCGAGGATCGTGAGCGCCCCTGGCTGGTGGAGCCGGTCGACGAAGACCGTCGCGCCCGGCCGCGCCTCGGCGGGCATCAGCCGCTGTCCCACACCGCGACCGAGGCCAGCGACGGTGAGGCCGGTGAGTGCCTTGGCGAAGTTCGTGACGTCGGCCTGCGTATAGCCGGCGCGCACGCCGAGCGTGTGCAGCTCCATGATCTCGCGCGCCAGATTTTCGTTGAGCCCCGGCGCCTGCCGTCTGCCGCGATTGCGTACCCGCGTTGCAAACGGACTGTCGGGGCCGAAGCTTTGCGCTTGGTCGAGAAACAGCAGCATCGCGGGGTGATGGACCGCGGCGGAGAGCAGGTCGGCGAATTTGCCCATGATGTGCGGGCGGATCGCTTCATTCTCGTAATTGCCGGCAAAGCCGACGACGGCTTGCTTGTCCGCCGAAATCGCGAAATGATTGGCCCAAAAATGGACGAGCCGTTCGGGAAAGGGCGTCGTGGTCGCAACCGCGGCAGCGAGGCGCGCGCTCGCGGCGTCGCCATAGTGGCGGCGAAAGCCAGCGCGGGCCATGCGGCGCATCGCCTTATCCGCCGCCACGTCATCGTCGCGCATCGCCGCATTTTTCGCTTCGCGGCGCATCGCCTGCCGTTCCTCGCGATATTCGGCATAGGCGGTCGCGATCGCCTCGCGCCCCGCAAGGCCGGCGATCGCCGCGGGGGCGGGATCATAATCGCCGATCTGGCGGGTCAGCCAGTCTTTCGGATCCTCGATGGCCGGATCGTCGAAGCGGCGGCCGAGCCCGAAGCGATTGGCGGCAAGATACTGGACTGCCATGACAAAGCCTTTCCATGCGTCAAACGCATGATGGCCCACATTTGTCGCAAAGCTGTCCCGGTGTCAGAGCGATTTGTCGTAAATCTGATACACGCGGTTGACCTTGGCCTCGATCGCCTCGGCGACCGCATTCATCCCCTGATTGTCGTCGAGCACCCAGCCGATGTCGCCGCGTTCGGTGCCATAGTCGACCACCGCGTCGCGGCGGATATATTCGATCATCATGAAAGCCAGCGTGCTTGCCATGCGGCTGTTCTGCAATTTCTTGGCAACGCCCATCAACGGCACGCGCAGGATGCGGCTCTTGGGTTTGCGCAGCCACCAGAGCAGCCGCGCCCAGTTGAAGGGGAGCAGCGATCCGTCCATGCCGATCAAGAGCTGGTTGATGTTGGGCAGCACGATCATGAACGCGACCGGTTCGCCGTCGACTTCGGCGACGCGGATCAGATCCTCGAACACGATGTCCTTCAGCTTCTTGCCGACATAGGCGATCTCGCTGTCGGTCAGCGGCACGAAACCCCAATTGTCCGACCATGCGTCGTTGAGCAGCCCCATGATCAGCTTGGCTTCGGCATCGAAACGGCGCTTGTCGACCTTGCGAATGCGGATGCGCGCATTCTTCTCGCCCGCCGCGACGATGCGGTTGACGATCGGCGGGAAGCCGTCGCCTATCGCGACATCATAGTTCAGAAGCTGCTTCACCGGTCGATAGCCGGTGCCCTCGATCCACCCGCGATAGAGCGGGCTGTTATGCCCCATCATCACCGTCGGCGGGTTATCGAACCCCTCGATCAGCAGCCCGGGCTCGTCCCAGATCGAGATCGACAGCGGCCCGAGCGCGCGCGTCATGCCCTGTGTCCGCAGCCAATCCTCGGCCGCGGCGAGCAGCGCGCGGGCGCAATCCTCGTCCTCGGCCTCGAGCAGCCCCCAATTGCCGGTGCCGGGCCCCATGCCCTGTTCGGCGGGCTGCGCGAGCGCGAGTTCGTCGATATGCGCCGAGATGCGGCCGATCGTGCGGCCGTCCTGCCGTGCGAGGAAAAATCGCGCCTTGCCATGTTCGAACCACGGATTTTTGCCCGGCGTGAGCAGGCCATAGACCTCGCCCTTGAGCGGCGGCACCCACGCCGGATCGCCGCGGTTGAGGCGGAAAGCGAGTTCGACGAACTCGCGCAAATCATTCTTGTCCTTGACCGGATGGATCGTGATCGGGCCTTGGTTATGGGCGCTCATACTGGTTTCCTGAAAGAGGCGTCCTATATTCGTGGCGACGCATTAGGGCATAGATGGGGCGCTGGCGACCCGCATTCGGCCATTATGCTGCCACGAAATCATGGTGAAGAGCCGTCTATGTTAGCGATGAACACCCTTGTCGACCGCCTGTCGGTGCCCGCCGCGGCGGCGGCCCCGAAGTCGGCGATCGCCGACGATATGGCGATGATCCGTGCGGCGTCGGAGCTGACGCGCGATCTCGTGCAGCCGTCTTCGCGTATCTATTGGACCGACTTCCTCGCCTCGACCTTCATCGGCTATGCGGGCATCGCGGCCGCGATCCTCGCGCCTTCGACCGCGTGGATGCTGGTCGCGGCGGTCATCGCCGTGGTGGCGCTCTATCGCGCGGGCAGCTTCATTCACGAGCTGACGCATATCCGCAAAAATGCGCTGCCGGGCTTCCGCCTTGGCTGGAACATCCTCGTCGGCGTGCCGCTGCTCATCCCCTCCTTCATGTATGAGGGGATCCACAGCCTGCACCACAACCGCACCAAATATGGCACGGTCGAGGATCCCGAATATCTGCCGCTCGCGCTGATGAAGCCGTGGACGGTGCCCTTGTTCGTCGTCGCTGCGGCGTTCGCGCCGCTCGCGCTCGTTTTCCGCTATGGCGTGCTCACGCCGCTGTCCTTTTTGATCCCGCCGCTGCGCAAGATCGTGGTCGAACGCTATTCGGGCATGATCATCAACCCGCTGTTCCGCCGCAAGCCGCCCGAAGGCGAGTTTCGCCGCCAGTGGGCGTGGCAGGAAGGCGGCGCCTGGGCATGGTCGAGCCTGCTGATCGCCGCCGGCGTCTTCGGCTGGGTGCCGCTGCGCGCGCTGATCATCTTCGGCGCGATTGCGTCGGCGACGCTTGTGCTCAACCAGATCCGCACGCTCGTCGCGCATCTGTGGGAAAATGATGGCGAAGTGCTGACCGTGACCGGCCAGTTCCTCGACAGCGTCAACGTCCCGCCGCCGGGGTTGCTCCCCGAACTGTGGGCGCCGGTCGGGCTACGCTACCACGCGCTTCATCACCTGCTGCCGGGCGTCCCCTATCATTCGCTCGCCGAGGCGCATCGCCGGTTGAAGGACGCGCTGCCGTCGGACTCGCAATATCATGGCGCGAACTACGACAGCCTGCCGAAGCTGGTGATGAACCTCGTTGCGGGGTCGGCGAAGGGGGCTCCGGCCTGAAGTTGCTCGAATGATATCCGGGCTGGACGAGAGCTTCCCGTGCATATCGGATCAATCGTTGGAATTTCGGCGAGCCGCCCACACTCGTAGAGCCCTGAGCATGTGGAAGATCAGATAGCCAAGCCATATTGTTCCTGGCGTGAGCAATAAGGCGAGGATCATGATACGATACGGGTTCGCCAAGCCCACGCCGATGTCGAGGACGGCAAATATCGCGCAGCCTGCAAGGAATGGCCAGAGCATGGTGAGTTTGTCGGGGCCGAACGGTTCCCCTTCGTACATCTCGCCCAAAATTCTGGCTCGATAGCTCGCGAACCACTGCATTCGGTTCGCGACCCTATTCCTCGGTCCGGATCAAAATCATTTCGCCGATCAGCGCGAACAATATGAACGGCCCCCACGCGGCGAGGAAGGGCGAATAGGCGCCGAGATCGCCCATCGCGAGCGCGAAATTGTCGGCTACGAAATAGGCGAAGCCGAGCCCCATGCCGATGATCGCGCGCACGAACAGCTTGCCCGAGCGGGCGAGGCCGAACGCCGCGACCGCGCCCAATAGCGGCATCAATATCGCCGACAGCGGACCCGAAATCTTGTGCCACAGCACACCCTTCAGCGCGCCGACGGGGCGACCCGCGGCCTCGAGGTCGTCGATCGCCGATTTGAGTTTCAGAAAGGGCAGTTCGTCGCCATCGACCTGCGCCAGCGTGAACTGATCGGGGCGCACATTTTTCGCCGCGACGATCGTGCCCAGCGGTTCGACGGTGCCCGAGCGGCGGATGAAGCGCCGCGCGTTCGTCAGTTCCCAGCCGCCGTCCGCTACCGCGCGCGCGCTGTCGGCCGACAGCATGGACGACAGCACGCCGCCGGTGCGTTCGTAAATGGTGACATAGCCGAGGGTGATCGCCGGGCCGCTGGTATCGACGGTCGTCGCGTTGATCAGGTCGTCGCCGTCGCGGACCCAGATATTGGTTCTTATGCCGCTGTCCTTGGGGACCTTTTTATATTCGACCTTCTGCCAGGCACTGAGCGCGGCGGTCGAACGCGTGACGATGCGTTCGTTGAAGGCAAAGCTGATCCCCGCGACGAGCAGCGCGGCGAGGAACAGCGGCGCGAGCACCTGATGCGCCGACATGCCCGACGCCTTCATCGCGATGACCTCGCTATTCTGGTTGAGCGTCACCATCGTCAATATCGTGCCGAGCAGCACCGAAAAGGGCAGGAAGGTCTCGATGATCTGCGGCAGCCGCATTCCGACATAGCGCCACACGTCCGAATCGCTGTTGCCGGCGACACCAAGAATCTTGCCGCTTTCGCCGAGCAGATCGAGCGTCTGGAGGATCAGCACCAGCGCGAAAAGGATCGAAAAGGAGCGGACGAGGAACAAGCGGCCGACATAGATCGCCATCGTGCGCGACGGGAAAAAATGAAGCTGGTGCATCAGGTGAGCCGGGCCTTGTCGCGCTGGAACATGCTGAGCAGTCCGCGGATCTTCTGCGCCGCCTTGGCCGCAACGCGCTCGAGCGCGCCGATCGGTTGCCCGCCGGGGACATGCGCGATCGTATAATACATCCAGATCGCGAGCGCCGCGAAGAGCAGATAGGGAACCCACAGCGCGATCAGCGGGTCGATCGTCCCGCGCGCGCCCAGGTCCTCGGCATATTGGTTGATCTTGTGCTGGGTGACGAGCAGCACGATCGACAGGAAGACGCCGAGCGACGAGGTCGATCTTTTGGGCGGCACCGCGAGCGCGACCGCGATCAGCGGGATCAGGAACATCGACATCACCTCGACGATGCGGAAATGGAAATTCGCCCGCGATTCAAGCCGCGTCTGTTCGGGCTGGCTGCTGTCCTTGCCCGCGACGAACAGCTCGGGGATCGTCATCTCGCGGTCGGCGCCGCCGCGCAGGCGGAACGCCTCGATCTTGGGCAGCGGGATCGGCAGGTCGTGATTGTCGAAGGTCAGCACGCGCGGCACCGAGAATTTGGGCGATTCATGGATCAGCACGCCCTGCGACAGGCGCAGGATGATCGTATTGGGGTCGTCGGTCGCGAGGAACTGTCCGCGCGCCGCGGTTGCCGATACGCGCTGCCCGTCGCGCTGGTCGCCGCGCACGAAGATGCCGCGCAAAGCCCGCCCGTCATTGTAGCTTTCCTCGATGCGCAGCGTCATGCGGTCGCCCAATTTGGTGAATTCGCCGACCTTGATCGACGCCCCGAGCGCGCCCGAACGCAATTCGAACTGCAGCCCTTCATAGGCGTAGCGCGCAACGGGCTGGATGAAGCCGACGATCGCCAGATTGAGCGCCGCGAGCGCGATCGCATAGGCGAAGGGAATGCGCATTAGCCGCCCGAAACTCATGCCGACTCCCTTCAGCACGTCGAGCTCGCTCGACGTCGCAAGCCTTCGGAAAGCAAGGAGAATCCCGAGCATCAGCCCGATCGGGATGCCGAGCGAGAGATATTCGGGAATGAGGTTCGCGAGCATCCGCCACACGACGCTGACCGGGCCGCCCTCGGTCGCAACGAAGTCGAAGAGGCGCAGCATCTTTTCGAGCACGAGCAGCATCGCCGACAACACGAGCGTGCCGAGCATCGGGAAGAAGATGAGCCGCGCGATGTAGCGGTCGATGGCAGGAAGCTTATTCAATCTTTCGTCGCCCCATCACCATGATTTGGCCGCAGTTGTTTCCGATATGCCGATTCAAGGGCGACAGGGACCCACGTCGGCGCGCGCTTAGCGTGTGCGGATGTGGCTATAGCCTCTGGAGGTTTTGAGGTCATGTCGAAATTTGTATCCGCGCTGCTTGGCGTTTCCGTGCTGGCTGTCGCCGCAACGGCGCAGGCGGAAGGCCGGGTCATCTCGAACGATCTGTCGCAGTGCAAAAGCGGCCCGTCGACGCTGGTCCGGATCAGCGGCGTCAAGGCGTCGACCGGCAAGATCCGCGTGCAAAGCTATCGCGGCACGGCGTCGGATTGGCTGGAGAAGGGCCGCTGGCTCGCGCGCATCGAAGTGCCGGCGCGCGCCGGAGCGATGACCGTCTGCGTTCCGCTGCCCGAAGCCGGCGTCTATGGCATCGCGGTCCGCCACGACGTCAACGGCAATGGCAAGACCGACATCACGCGCGATGGCGGCGGGATGTCGAACAATCCCAGCATCAACATCTTCAACCTCGGCAAGCCGAGCTACAAGAAGACCGCCTTTTCGGTCGGGGATGCGCCCAAGACGATCTCCATCTCGATGAAATATATGTAACGGACATGGCCAGCGTCGCGCTCCTTTCGAATCCACGTTCGACGGGCAACCGTGCCCTGTTGCCGCGGGTTCGCGAATATTGCGCGGCGCACCCCGATATCTTTCATTACGAGGTCGAGGACGTCGACCAGATCGGCGAGGCGATCCGCACGATGGCGATGGTCTCCCCGCGCATCGTCGTCATCAACGGCGGCGACGGCACGGTGCAGGCGGCGCTGACCGAACTTTATTCGGGCGGTCATTTCGGCGGTTCGCCGCCGCCCGTCGCGGTGCTCCCGAACGGCAAGACCAATTTGATCGCGCTCGACCTCGGCGCCGAGGGCGATCCGATCAAGGCACTGCAGCGCGTCGTCGATCTGGTCGGGAGCGGCCGGCTCGAGGATCATGTGATCGAACGCCAGCTGATTTCGCTCGACAGCGGCGACGAATCGCGTCCGGTGCTCGGCATGTTTCTCGGCGGCGCCTATCTCGCCGACGTGATGCTCTATTGCCGCAACCGCATCTATCCGCTCGGCCTGCCCAACGGGATTTCGCATTTCCTCGCGGCGATCCTCGGGCTGTTCGCGATCATCTTCGGCGTCGGCGGCGGGCGTCTGCCGCCCAAGCCCGAACCGATGACCGTGTCGCTGATCCGCCAGGGCGAATTCAAGGGCAAATTCTCGCTGCTGATCGTGACGACGCTCGAGAAACTGCTGCTCAGCATCCGCACCAGCGAAGCCTATGGCACGAACGGCAATATGAAACTGCTCGCGACCGACAGCAGCGTCGGCGCGCTGTTCCGCATGCTGGGCGCGACGTGGCGCGGGACGCTGGGGCAAAAGCAGCTCGAAGGCGTGCATTTCCAGCAGGGCGACGAGATCCGCATCGAGGGCGAGCGTTCGAACGTCATCCTCGACGGCGAAATCTTTCAGGCGAAGAACGGCATGCCGATCATCCTGACCTCGACGCAGCCGGTTCCCTTCCTGCGCCTCGCCGCATAAGTCGCGCGACCTTGTATAGTCCGTTCGCATCGAGCGAAGTCGAGATGCCCCTCTGGACGGGAATCATCTCGATGGGTGTCTCGACTTCGCTCGACACGAGCGGATTTCAGCGGACGGTTTTCAAAGAAGGTTTTTCATGCCGGACAGCCTGACCGACCTGGTTCGCGCGGAACTTTCGATTCCCGTCGACCCGCGCGTCACCGCGATGGCGGCGGCGATCGCGGCGGAGTATCCGGGCAGCGCGCGCGCGGTGCTCTTTTACGGCAGTTGCCTGCGCGAAAGCGAACTCGACGGGCTGATGCTCGATTTCTACCTGATCGTCTCCGATTATGGCGACGCTTATTCCAAAGGCTGGATGGCGGCCGCGAACCGGCTGATCCCGCCCAATGTCTTTCCGTTTCAGCACGGCGGTCTGATCGCCAAATATGCGGTGCTCAGCGAAGGTGATTTCGACCGGCTGAACGGCCCCGAGACCCGCAACGTGTCGGTGTGGGCGCGTTTTGCTCAGCCGTCGCGGCTCGTCTGGGCGGTCGACGACACCGCGGCGGTGCGCGCGGTCGCCGCGGTGGCGCGCGCCGCGCCGACCTTGCTCGCGGCGGCGGGACGGGGCGAGGGCGAAGCCCCGCTCGACTGGTGGCGGCGCGCCTTTTCATTGACCTATTCGGTCGAACTGCGCGCCGAACGTACCGGCCGCGCGCAGTCGGTCGTCGATGCCGATGCGGCCCGTTACGAGCGGTTCAGCGGTCCCGCGATTGCGGCGATTCCGGCCGGCGTTCGCGCGGGCGGCTGGGCGCGCCGGCGGCTGGAAGGCAAGCTGCTCAGCGTCGCGCGGCTTGCGAAGGCCAGCCTGACCTATGCCGACGGGATCGATTATCTGGCGTGGAAGATCAATCGCCACGCGGGAACGAAGATCGAGATCAAGCCCTGGCAACGCCGTTGGCCGCTTGTCGCCGCGCTGACACTGGTGCCGCGGTTGATCCGGGGCGGCGCGATCCGCTAGCTCGCGAGCCGCTGGCCGTCGGGCCGCGTTTCGCCGCTCCGCCGGATCGCGCGGTCGAGCGCGCTGAGCGTGAAGGGCTTGCGCAGCACGTCATGGTCACCAAAGGCGGCGTCCTCGCTCGCATCGCCGGCATAGCCGGTCACGAACAGCACCGACAGTTCGGGCCAGCGCTGTTTCAATTGCGCGACCATTTCGGGGCCGGTGAGCTCGGGCATCAACACGTCGGACATGATCAGGTCGAACCCGCCGCGGCCTTCGGCCAGCCGTCCTTCGACCAGCGCCTCGGCCTCCAGCGGATTGCCGCACGCGACCGCATTATGGCCGAGTTCGCTGACCGCATCGACCGTCGCGGCGAGGACGCGCGCGTCGTCCTCGACCACCAGGATACTGAGCGCGTCGGCGGGCGCCGCGGGGACTTCGGGATCGCCCGGTGCCGCTTCGTCCGCGTCGCTGATCGGCGGCTGGGCGACGGGCAGCATCATCGCGACGCTCGTGCCTTCGCCTTCGGTCGACGAAATCTGCACCTCGCCGCCCGACTGGCGGCAGAAGGCGAAGACCTGGCTCATGCCGAGGCCGGTTCCCTGGCCCGCGGGCTTGGTGGTGTAAAAGGGATCGAAGACGCGTTCGAGCACCTCGGGCGACATGCCGCAGCCGGTGTCGATCACCTGTACCGCGAGCGCCGCCGCCTTCACCTCGCCGTCGCCCAGCGTGCGGATCGTCAGCGATCCGTGGCCGTCCATCGCGTCGCGCGCGTTGACCGCGAGATTGAGCAGCGCGTTTTCGAACTGCTGCCGGTCGACCCAGCAGGCGAGGTCGCCGGCCTGAAGGTCGAGCGTGAGCGCGATCCGGTCGCCGATCGTGCGCTCGATCAGTTGCGCAAAGCTCGCGATACACTCGTCGATCGGGGTCATTTCGGGGCGTGCGGGCTCCGAGCGGGCGAAGGTCAGCAGGCGTCGCGTCAGGTCGGCGGCGCGATTGGCGCCGTCGAGCGCGTTGGTAAGGTGGCGCTGCGCCTTGGCCGGCGTATCGGGAAGCCAGCGCTGCGCCAGTTCGAGCCCGCCGACGACGACCGCAAGCATATTGTTGAAGTCATGCGCGATGCCGCCGGTGAGCTGGCCGACGGCCTCCATTTTTTGGGCTTGGCGCAGCTGCGCCTCCGCCGTCTCGCGGTCGGTCATTTCGCTGCGCAGCGCCGCGTTTGCCTTCGCGAGTTCGGCGGTCCGTTCCTCGACCGCCGCTTCGAGCTGCGCCGCGCGATCGCTTTCGACCAACTGCTCGCGCCGTGCGAGGCGGCGTTCGCCCTCGGCGCGGATCAGCGAGAAGGTCGCGCCGATCGCGATGACCGCCGCCGCGGCGCCGAGCAGCGAAAAGAGCAGGATCGCCTGATTGAGACTGGCGCGGTCGGCCGCCGCCAACCGGTTGCGCTCGCGCAGCAGCGCGCGTTCGTTGGCGATAATTTCGCTGAGCAGATTGTCGATCCGGGCCAGCCCGTCGCCCTGACCGGCGGCGTAAAATTTCGAAATGGCGGCGACGGTCTGGTTATAGTTGGCGCTGAGCGCCGCATCGCCGAGCTGTTCGCCGCGGCTGTCCATCTCGCGCGCCAGCTGCTCGACCAGCGCGATCTGCTTGGGATTGTCGCGCACATTGCGCTTCAGCCGCGTCATGAACTGGCGCGCGCGGCCCCATTGATATTCATAGATGCGCCCGTCCTCTTTCTGCAGCCCGACCGCGAAGCGGCCGAGCGCCGCCTCGGCGCGCGCGATCGCGGCGTCGACCGAGCGCGTCTGCGAGATGACCTCCATGCTCTGCGTCTGCCAGCCGAGCGAGCGGTCGTAATTGTCGTTGGCGCGCGCGAGCAGCAGGACGAGCGCCCCGACCACACCGGTCAGGATCGCACCGAGGACGATCGTCGACCAGAAGCGAATACGCTCCCGCCGGCCGTCATTATCGCTGTCGATATCCCGCTCGAACACGCGCATCTCTTACCGGACAAGCGGTGCGCCGCAAAGCACCGAAGGTCGCGCGGCTTCAATTCGCCGCGAAAAGGAATCCGCTGGTCGGCGTGAGCGCTCGGTTCAGCCGATAATCTGCGTGCGCTTGCCCGCGCGTTCGAAGCGGCCGAGGATTTCGCCGACCTGCTCGCTACTATGCTCGGCGCACAGCGAACAGCGCAGCAGCGTCATGCCCGCGGGGGTCGCCGGCGGCCGCGCGAGGTTCACATAGAGCCCCTCTTCGAGCAGCGCTTCCCACATCATCGCGCCCCTTTCGAGGTCGGGCATGATCACCGCGATGATCGCCGACTGCGGCTCGTCGGTGCCGAGCTGGAAGCCCAGATCCTTGAGCCCCTTGTGGAGCATCTTCGAATTTTCCCACAGATGCGCGCGCTTGTTCGACCCGTGCATCAGCTTGCGGATGCTCGTCGCCGCGGTCGCGACGACGCTCGGCGGTAGCGAGGCCGTGAACACATAAGGACGGCAGACGAGCCGCATGATCTCGAACTTCGGGTGGTTCGACACGCAGAAGCCGCCGACGGTGCCGACGCTCTTCGAAAAGGTGCCGATGATGAAGTCGACATCGTCGATCACGCCCTGCGCCTCGGCGACGCCGCGGCCATGCTCGCCGATGAAGCCCATCGAATGCGCTTCGTCGACCAGCACCATCGCGCCATTTTCCTTGGCGATGCGGACCATTTCCTTGAGCGGCGCGACGTCGCCGAGCATCGAATAGACGCCTTCGAGCACGACGAGCTTGCCGGCGTCGGCGGGCAGGCGCTTCAGGCGCTTTTCGAGCGCCTCGATGTCGTTGTGACGAAAGGCGACGATTTCGGCGTCGCCCATCTTGCACCCGTCATAGATCGACGCGTGGCTGTCGATGTCGAGGATGACATAGTCGCCCTTGCCCGCGATCGTCGAAATGATGCCGAGGTTCGCCTGATAGCCCGTCGAAAACACCATGGCATGATCCATGGCGTAAAATTCCTTGAGCGCGTCCTCGCACTCCTTGTGCCCCTGATAGGTGCCGTTGAGCACGCGGCTCCCGGTGGTGCCGCTGCCGAATTTCCGCAGCGCCTCCTCGCCCGCCTCGATGACATCCTCGTCGAAGGTCATGCCCATATAATTATAGGTGCCGAGCAGGATCGTCTCGCGCCCGTTGCAGATCGCGACGGTGGGCGAGATCACCCTTTCCATCACCAGACTGAACGGGTCGGTGACGCCGGTCGCGAGCAGCGCCTCGCGCTGCTGGATCAGCGGGTCGAATTTGGAGAAGAGGTCGGTCATCGCGATGGTCAGCCCTGCAGCTTCTCGACCGCGGCGACGAGCTGGCCGACGGTCTCGATCTCGGCCTGCATGTTCATGCTGATGATGATGTCGAACGTGTCCTCGACCTCGGCGACGAAATCCATCACCGTCAGGCTGTCCCATTCGAGGTCGCCGGCAAAGGTCGTCGCGTCGGTCAGTTCGACGCCCTTCTTGTTGAAGGGGGCGATCAGGCCGTAAATCTGGTCCTTGATGGCGGTGCTCATATGCTGTGTCCTATAGCGGAATAAAGTTGCGCGCGGGCATGCCGCGAAGGTTTCCGATTGGCAAGCGAATGCGGCGGGAACAGGGCAGCATCTTGCCGCCCCCGGGGCTTCATGTCATCCTCGTGACGGGTCGCCAGCAGGGGCAGCTTGGCATGGACAGCGCAGAATCGAACGCATCGCCGGACCGGCCGGCCGTTTCCTATCCGCCGAACGCGGTGCACCTCGTGCGCACCAACCAGCAACTGACGATGCAATTGTCGCAGATGGCGGACCAAAAGGCGTCGATCCTGATGGGCGCGACCTTCGTCGTCTTCACCCTCGCGATCGGACAGGCGCGGTCGGGCGGCGGCGCGCTCGCGATGCCGCTCGCCATCCTCGCGACCTTTTCCTTTCTTTCGGCGCTGCTCGCCGTTTCGGCCGTGCTACCGCGCGTGGGAAAGGCGCCGCCCGTCGTCTACAAAGATGGCAAGGACCATAGCAATATCCTCTTTTTCGGCCGCTTCGCGCAGATGGAGGAGGAGGAGTTCATCGAAGCGGTGAAAGCGCGGCTGCGCAGCGAGGAGGATCTGTACGAGACGATGCTGCGCGATTCGTATCAGAACGGCATCGTCCTCGCGCGGCGCAAATATCGCTATCTCGCTTATGCCTATCGGCTGTTTGTGGTGGGGCTGACGTTGACCTTCATCGCGTTCGGGGTCGAGATGGCGGGGCTTTGGAGCCGATGATCCAAATGTAGTCGTCACCCCGGACTTGATCCGGGGTCCATTTGCGCGGCGTCGGAGGAGTGGATCCCGGATCAAGTCCGGGATGACGATAGGGGACGGCGGGGCGCCGCTGTTGCCATTCTGCCACCCCGGCCGACAAATCATCCGCCGCCGCTCCGCCGCACTTGAACGGTAACATTCGCGCGCCTATCCGGGCCGGCTATGCTGCAGCGGGCTACCCCTCTGACCACGGAAACACCGCAGGGTCTTCGCGCCGAATTCCGCGCGACGCTGGCGCTTGCCGTGCCGCTGGCGGCGGCGAATCTGTTGCAGATGCTCGTCCACGCGATCGACGTCATTTTTGTGGCGCGGCTCGGCGACGCGGCGCTTGCCGCCTCGTCGCTCGGGGTGGCGATCTTCGGCCTGCTGCTGTGGACCGGATCGGGCCTTGTCGGCGCCTCGGCGCCGCTGATCGCCGCCGAACTCGGGCGCCGCAAGCATGCGGTGCGCGAGGTGCGGCGGACGGTGCGCATGGCGCTGTGGCTCAGCGCGCTGGTGTCGATCCTCTTCATGGGCATTTGCGCCGCGGGCGGGCCGATCATGATCGCGACCGGGCAGCCGCCCGAAACCTCGGCGCGCGCCGCGGGCTTCCTGCTCATCCTGATGTGGGGCATGTTCCCGATGATCGCGGCGGCGGTGCTGCGCATCTTCGTCTCGGCGCTCGGACGGCCGACCATTGCAACCGCGATCACCTTCGGCGCGCTCTTCGTCAACGCGCTCGGCAACTGGGTGCTCGTGTTCGGCCATCTCGGCATGCCCGCGCTCGGCCTGCACGGCTCGGCGATTTCGAGCGTGATGACGAGCGTGTTGATGCTTCTCGCCTATGTCGTCGTTATCCAGAGCGACCGGCGGCTGCGGCGCTATCATCTGTTCGGAAACTGGTGGCGGTCCGAATGGGCGCGCTTTTTCGACATGGTCCGCATCGGCACCCCGATCAGCCTGACCATTCTCGCCGAGGCGGGGCTGTTCACCGGCGCCGCCTTCCTGATGGGCCGGATCGGCGAGACCGAACTCGCCGGGCACACGATCGCGCTCCAGGTCGCGGCGCTCGCGTTCCAGATTCCTTTCGGCGTCGCGCAGGCGGCGACGATCCGCGTCGGCCTTTTCTATGGCGCGCGCGACCACAACGGTATCGCGCACGCCGGGCAGGCGTCGCTGATACTCGGGATCGGCTTCATGGGGCTGACCGCGCTGATCATGTGGCTTTTCCCGTCGCTGGTGCTGTCGATCTATGTCGACGTCGATGCCGCGCGCAACGCCGCGCTCGTCGGCTTCGCGATGCAGTTCCTCGTCGTCGCCGCCGCCTTCCAGCTCTTCGACGGGGCGCAGGCGGTGGCCGCGGGCGTGCTGCGCGGATTGCAGGATACGCGCACGCCGATGATCATCGCGATCTGCGGTTACTGGATCGCGGGTTACGGCACCGCCATCTACCTCGGCTTCTGGACTCCGCTCGCCGGCGTCGGCGTGTGGATCGGTCTCGCGGTCGGGCTCGTCGTGGTGTCGGCGGTGCTGCTGCTTCGCTGGCGGATGCGCGGTCGTCTCGGTCTCCTCCCGGCCTGACGCAAAAATCTTGCGGCGGCGCTTGACGCCCCCCGGACTCCCACCCATATGCCCGCCTGTTAGCACTCGCGTCCTGTGAGTGCTAAGCGACATCATTTGCACCTCTGGAGGGATATCCATGCAATTTCGTCCGCTGCACGACCGCGTGCTCGTCCGCCGTATCGAAGCCGAAGAAAAGACGGCCGGCGGCATCATCATTCCCGACACCGCCAAGGAAAAGCCGCAGGAAGGCGAAGTTGTCTCGGTCGGTTCGGGCACCCGCGCCGACGACGGCAAGGTCACCCCGCTCGACGTCAAGGCCGGCGACCGCATCCTGTTCGGCAAATGGTCGGGCACCGAAGTCAAGGTCGACGGCGAAGAGCTGCTGATCATGAAGGAATCGGACATCCTCGGCGTCCTCGCCTGAGCGATTTCATCCCATCACGAGTAAAGTTACGCGGTTTTCCGCGATTTTTTGAAGGAAGCAATCATGGCTGCCAAGGACGTTAAATTTTCGCGCGACGCGCGCGAGCGCATCCTGAAGGGCGTCGACATCCTCGCCGACGCCGTCAAGGTCACCCTCGGCCCCAAGGGCCGCAATGTCGTGATCGACAAGAGCTTCGGCGCGCCCCGCATCACCAAGGACGGCGTCAGCGTCGCCAAGGAAATCGAACTCAAGGACAAGTTCGAAAACATGGGCGCGCAGATGCTGCGCGAAGTCGCCTCGAAGGCGAACGACAAGGCCGGTGACGGCACCACCACCGCGACCGTCCTCGCCCAGGCGATCGTTCGCGAAGGCATGAAGTCGGTTGCCGCCGGCATGAACCCGATGGACCTGAAGCGCGGCATTGACCTCGCGGTCGGCAAGGTCGTCGCTGACCTCGCCGCGCGTTCGACCCCGGTCGCCGGCACTTCGGAAATCGCGCAGGTCGGTATCATCTCGGCCAATGGCGACACCGAAGTCGGCGAAAAGATCGCCGAAGCGATGGAAAAGGTCGGCAAGGAAGGCGTGATCACCGTCGAGGAAGCCAAGGGCCTCGAGTTCGAACTCGACGTCGTCGAAGGCATGCAGTTCGACCGCGGCTACCTGAGCCCCTATTTCATCACCAACCCCGAAAAGATGATCGTCGAACTCGCCGATCCGTACATCCTGATCTTCGAAAAGAAGCTGTCGAACCTCCAGTCGATGCTTCCGATCCTCGAAGCGGTTGTGCAGTCGGGCCGTCCGCTGCTGATCATCGCCGAGGACATCGAAGGCGAAGCGCTCGCGACCCTCGTCGTGAACCGTCTGCGCGGCGGCCTGAAGGTCGCGGCCGTCAAGGCACCGGGCTTCGGCGATCGCCGCAAGGCGATGCTGCAGGACATCGCGATCCTGACCGCCGGTGAAATGATCAGCGAAGACCTGGGGATCAAGCTCGAGTCGGTCACGCTGAACATGCTCGGCCAGGCGAAGCGCGTCACGATCGACAAGGACAACACCACCATCGTCGATGGTGCTGGCGACCATGATGCGATCAAGGGCCGCGTCGAACAGATCCGCGCGCAGATCGAAACCACGACCAGCGACTACGACCGTGAAAAGCTGCAAGAACGTCTGGCGAAGCTCGCCGGCGGTGTTGCGGTGATCAAGGTCGGCGGCGCGACCGAAGTCGAGGTGAAGGAACGCAAGGACCGCGTCGACGACGCGCTGCATGCGACCCGCGCGGCCGTCGAAGAAGGCATCGTCCCCGGCGGCGGCACGGCGCTCCTCTACGCGACCAAGGCTCTCGACGGGCTGAAGGGCGCCAACGACGACCAGACCCGCGGCATCGACATCGTCCGCAAGGCGATCGAAGCGCCGCTGCGCCAGATCGCGGCCAACGCGGGTCACGACGGTGCGGTTGTCGCCGGCAATTTGCTGCGCGAAAACAACCAGGATCAGGGCTTCAACGCTGCGACCGACGTCTATGAAAATCTGAAGGCCGCCGGCGTTATCGACCCGACCAAGGTCGTGCGCACCGCGCTTCAGGACGCCGCGTCGGTTTCGGGTCTGCTGATCACCACCGAAGCTGCCGTCAGCGAATTGCCGGAAGACAAGCCGGCGATGCCGATGGGCGGCGGCGGCATGGGCGGCATGGGCGGCATGGACTTCTAAAAGTCCAAGGCCGTTCGGCTCTCAGCCAACGAGAAACGGGGCCGGGGGAGCGATCCTCCGGCCCTTTTTCATTTGTCACGATGACGAAATAGGGGAGGCGGGACATTGCCAGTTCAGCCTGGGCGACATAGCTAAGCATCGATGATGCTTGTCTTCGCTCTCGCCATGCTCGTCGATCCGCCGGTCGCAGCGACGCCCGCGCCGCTGCGGGTCGAACGCTGCGGCTATCGCATCGTCAAGAGCTTCCCGCACGACAGCTCCTCCTTCACTCAGGGCCTCTTCTGGCACGACGGGCATCTCTACGAATCCACCGGCCAATATGGCCGGTCGCGCGTCGCTCGCCTCGACCTCGACACCGGCAAGGCGATCGCCGAAACGAAACTTCCATCGAACCAGTTCGGCGAGGGGATCACGCGCTGGGGCGACCAGATCATCGGCGTCACATGGCAGGGCGGGGTGGGCAATCGCTGGTCGGTCAAGGATCTGAAGCCCGTCGGCACCTTCCGATACGGAGGCGAGGGCTGGGGCGTGACGATGGTCGGGGACAGTCTGGTGCTGAGCGACGGCACGCCCGACCTGCGTTTTTTCGACCCGGCGACGATGAAGGAGCGGAAGCGCGTGACCGTGCGCTTCGCCGGCCGGCCGATCCCGATGCTCAACGAACTGGAGACGATCGACGGACAGGTCTGGGCGAATGTCTGGATGACCGACTTCATCGTCCGCATCGACCCCGCGACCGGCAATGTCGCATCGCTCGTCGACCTCACGACGCTCAAGGCCGATGCGGGTGCAAGCGGCACCGACAGCGTGCTCAACGGAATTGCGTGGGACGACGAGGGGAAGCGCCTGTTCGTGACGGGCAAGAACTGGCCCAAGCTCTACGAGATCGCGCTCGCCGACTGCCGCTAGGTGCGCAGCGCCGCCTCCATCCGCGCCGCCGCCGCATCATAGACGCGTGCCTTCAGCCCCGCGGTAACCGCTTCGGGTGCGCGCTCGGGATGACCGCCGGGAAAGGGCGGAGCAGGGTCATATTCGATCGCGAGCTGAATCGCTTGCGCCACGGCATCACCCTTCAGCCGGGCGACCAGCGTCAGCGCGAAATCGAGTCCCGAGGTCACCCCGCCGCTGGTCACGACATGGCCGTCCTTGACCACCCGGGCGTTTTCATTGCGCGCCCCGACGAGCGGCAGCAGATGCGTATAACCCCAATGCGTCGTCGCGCGCTTGCCCTGCAGCAATCCGGCACGGCCGAGTAGGAAGGCGCCGGTGCACACGCTCGTCGCCCACTTGGCGCCTGCCGCCTGCCGCGCGATGAAGTCGATCGTCGCCGCATCGTTCAGCGCGTCGGTCACGCCGTGCCCGCCGGGGATGCAGAGGATGTCGGCCTGCGGCGCGCCCGCAAAATCATGCGTCGGCAGGATGGCGAACCCGCAGTCGGTCGCGATCGGATCGAGACTCGCGGCGGCGCCGGACAGCACCGCGCCGGGCATCCGGCACAACGCCTGCGCGGGCGCGGTGAAGTCGAGCTGGGTGATGCCCGGAAAGAGGAGGAAGACGATGGTGGTCGTGTCGGTCATGCGGATGGTCCTTCGCTGGCGTGGATCACCCAGGCGCGCGGCTCGCATCGGTCCCGTTCCCCGATGGAACTCCATCTTCAGCGCCAGTCGCGGGACGGCATCAGCCTAACCCTCGCAGCGCGGCGAGGAAAGACTATTCGGCGGCGTCTTTTGCCGGCGCTTGGTCTGCTGGCGGCGTGCTGTCGCGACTTTCGAGCATCTCGGCGGCGTCGTCGAGCGCCTTGGCTTCGCTGACGGTCACACCGCCGGGCCCCGGTTCGTTGTCGGTGCGGCTGCATCCCGTCACGAGCAGGCTCAGCAGGGCGGCGGCGGGCACGAGGTTTCGCATCATATGCCTTCCATGAAAAAGGGCCCCACCCGTGCGGATGGAGCCCCTCTTTAACAGCCCAAGGGCGTGCCGACGATTATTGCTTGTCGTTGGCTTCGGCCTTCTTGGTTTCTTCGGCGATCTTGTCGCCGGCCTTGTCGGCGGCCTCGCCCGCAGCGTTCACCGTGCCTTCGACGGCGTTGCCGGCGTCGTCGGCTGCGCCTTCGACGGCGGCGCCGGCATCGGCAGCGGCGTCGGCGGTCGCATCGGCGGCGTCGGCGGCGCCTTCGGCCATGGCGTCGCCGGCGGCAGCGGCATCGTCAGCCATGGAATCGGCGGTTTCACCGGCGGCATCCTGCGTCTTTTCCGAGCAGGCGGCGAGGCTGAAGGCCGCGGCGGCCATCGAGGCGATGATGATCTTGCGCATGGGTAATCCTTTCGAATGCAATGACCGGATGGCCGGCCATGGGAAGAGAGTTAACCGGGGATCAGGAGCTTGGCAACCGCGCTGCAAAGCCTGTCCCGAAAAGGAAAGGGGCCGCCGGCAAGCCGTCGACCCCTTCCTGTTTCTTCGGCCCCGAAGAGGCCGGAAAGAAGCTTACTTCTTGGCTTCTTCCATCGCGCCCTTGGCGGCGTCGGCGGCTTCCTGGGCAGCGCCGGCAGCTTCGGCCGCCTTGTCGGTGGCAGTGGCGGCGTCGCCGGCAGCGGCGGCATCGCCAGCAGCGTCGGCGGCGGCGCCGGCTTCGCCAGCGGCAGCGGCGGTCGCGTCGGCGGCGCCTTCGGCAGCTTCCATCGCGCCGTCAGCAGCGCCTTCGACGGTCGCGGCTGCGTCTTCGGTCGTGGCGGCCGTGTCGTCGGCAGCCTTTTCGGCGCAAGCAGCGAGGCCCATCGAAGCGGCGAGGACGAGCGACAGAGTGATCGATTTCTTCATGTGGGAATACCCCTCTCAGATTTGGACTGATCGATCGGCACAGGAACTGATCGATCCCGAACATTGCCAATCGCGCGCAGAATTACCCACTCGCCAAATGGCGTGCAACCGTCCTTTTGCCGATTGGACCCCGTGTTGCGTCGCAATGCGCCGACGACCGCCACGCGCACCGCGGAAAATCGAGGCGCGGCGCTCGGTTGACCAGATATAAAGAAAGCTTTATATGTATATTCGTGAGCGAACTGATCGACATTTTCCGTGCTCTCGCGGACCCGACGCGACTGCGAGTCGTCGCGCTGCTGCGCGAGATGGAGCTTGCGATCGGCGAACTCGCGATCGTGCTCGACCAGAGCCAGCCGCGCGTATCGCGCCATGTCCGTATCCTTGTCGAGGCCGGAATCGTCGAGCGGCGGCGCGAGGGAAGCTGGGTTTTCCTGCGCATCGCCGGCGAGGGGCCGGTCGCCGAGATTATTGGCCAGGCCGAGAAATGGCCCTTCTCGGCGCGCGAAACGCGCGTCATCGCGCATGATGCGCGGCGGCTGGCGGCGGTACGCGACGAGCGCGTCGCTGCCGCCGAGCGCTATTTCGCCGAGCATGCCGCCGAATGGGACGCTATCCGGTCACGTCATATAGCCGAGAGCGAAGTCGAAGCCGCGATGCTGGCGATGATGCACAACCGCCGGCTGGGCCATTTGCTTGACATCGGTACCGGGACGGGCCGGATGGCGGAGATTTTCGCGCCGACCGCGCGCCGGATCACCGCGCTCGACCGCAGCCCCGAAATGCTGCGCATCGCGCGCACGAAGCTGGAGCGGCAGCCGGTGCCCGTCGATCTGCTGCAGGGCGATTTCCTCGACCTGCCGGTCGCCGATGCCAGCATCGACAGCATCGTCATCCATCAGGCGCTCCATTTCGCGCACGAGCCCGACCGCGTGATCGCCGAGGCGAGCCGCGTGCTGCGCGGCGGCGGCCATCTGCTCGTCGTCGATTTCGCGCCGCACGAGGATGAGGAATTGCGCGCGCTCGCGGCGCATGCCCGCCTCGGCTTTTCGGACGCGCAAATCCGCGGCTGGTTCGCTTCGGCGGGCCTGCTGCTCGAAACCACCCAGACGCTCGAAGGCGGGGAACTGGCCGTGAAGCTCTGGCTCGGCCGCCGTCGCAGTGACGAAGATCAACCCCCCGTCAGCGAAGGCGGGCAAAATAAAAGGCTTGCGGCATGACGTCGAACTTGAACTCGCTGGCGGAGGCGCGCCGCGCCGCGGCGTCCCCTTTGTTCGCCAATCTCGAAGGCGACATCGGCGTCAGCTTTGAATTCTTCCCGCCGAAGACCGAGAAGATGGAAGCGCAGCTGTGGGACACGTTCCGCACGCTCGAGCCGCTGGCGCCCAGCTTCGTATCGGTGACCTATGGCGCGGGCGGGTCGACGCGCGAACGCACCCACGCGACCGTCGCGCGCATCGCCGCCGAAAGCCGCGTGCCGCCCGCGGCGCACCTGACCTGCGTCGAGGCATCGCGCGCCGAGATCGACGAGGTCGCGCAAGCCTATTGGGAAGCAGGCGTGCGCCATATCGTCGCGCTGCGCGGTGACGTCCCGGGCGGCGAGCCCTACCGGCCGCACCCCGATGGCTACGCCAATGCGATCGAACTGGTCGCGGGGCTGAAGGCGATCGCGCCCTTCGACATCTCGGTCGCCGCCTATCCCGAAACCCATCCCGACGCCGATTGCCCGCAGGCCGACCTCGACAATCTGAAGCGAAAGCTCGACGCTGGCGCGACGCGCGCGATCACGCAATTCTTCTTCTCGCCCGACAGCTTCCTGCGCTTTCGCGATGCCGCGGCGGCCGCGGGCATCGATACGCCGATCATTCCCGGCATCCTGCCCGTGTCGAACGTGTCGCAGACGCGCCGCATGGCCGATATGTGCGGCACCGCGATTCCGGCATGGATGGTGTCGCTGTTCGACGGGCTCGACGATCATCCCGCCGCGCGCCAACTGGTGGCTGCGACCATCGCTGCCGAAATGTGCCGCCGTCTCTATGCGGGCGGCGTCCGCGATTTTCACTTCTACACCCTCAACCGTGCCGAGCTCAGCTATGCGATCTGCCATCTGCTGGGGCTGCGGCCGGTTTCGACCGCAAAGGATCAGGCAGCATGATGAGCGCACGCGAAGCCCTCACCGCGGCGGCAAAGGAGCGCATCCTCCTGACCGACGGCGGCTGGGGCACCCAGATTCAGCTCAGGAAGCTGGGCGAGGCCGACTATGCGGGATCGCTCGGCTTGTCGCACGACCAGAAGGGCAATAACGACATCCTCGCGCTGACGCGGACCGACGTCGTTACCGCGATCGGCGAAGCCTATCTGGCGGCGGGGTCGGACATTGTGTCGACCAATACGTTCAGTGCCAACCGGATCAGCCAGGCCGATTATGGCGCCGAGCATCTCGTCGCCGACATCAACCACGAAAGCGCGCGGCTGGGCCGCGAAGCCGCCGACAAATATGAGGGGATGGACGGCCGTCGGCGTTTCATCGCGGGCGCGGTCGGGCCGACGAACAAGACGCTGTCGCTCTCGCCCGACGTCAACAATCCCGGCTATCGCGAGATCGACTTCGACGAGCTGAAGGACGTTTATCTGGAGCAGGTCGTGGCGCTCGCCGAAGGCGGCGCCGATTTCATCCTGATCGAGACGATCTTCGACACATTGAACGCCAAGGCGGGGATCGCGGCGACGCTCGAGGCCGAAGCAAAGGTCGGGCGCGAGCTGCCGCTGATGATCTCGATGACGCTCACCGACCTGTCGGGACGAAATCTGTCGGGGCACACGGTCGAGGCTTTCTGGTACGCGGTGCGCCACGCCAAGCCGCTGACGATCGGGCTCAACTGTTCGTTCGGCGCGTCGCAGCTCCGCCCGCATGTGAAGGTCTTGTCCGAAATCGCCGATGCGCTGGTGATGGTCTATCCGAACGCGGGGCTTCCCAACGAACTCGGCGAGTATGACGAGATGCCCGACACGACGGCGGGGCTCGTCCGCGAATGGGCCGAGCATGGGCAGGTCAATATCCTTGGCGGTTGCTGCGGGTCGACCCCCGCGCATATCGCGGCGATGGCGAAGGCGGTCGAGGGATTGCCGGCGCGGCAGGTGCCCGAGGTGCCGGTGCGGACCCGGCTGGCGGGGCTCGAGCCCTTTACGATGGCGGCGTGATTTATTTCACCCCTCCCCTTCAGGGGAGGGGCAGCGAGACTTGGCTCGGCGATAACCGGGCCTTTTAGTCGAGCGGGGTGGGGGCCACCGGCCTTGCGCAACCTCGACAGCCCCCACCCCAATCCCTCCTCTGAAGGGGAGGGGCCTGAAAGACTGCAATGACCGAGAATAGTTCCGCCGCCTCCTCAACCTTCGTCAATATCGGCGAGCGCACCAACGTCACGGGTTCCGCGGCATTCAAGAAGCTGATCCTCGCCGACGACTATACGGCGGCGGTCGAGGTCGCGCGTCAGCAGGTCGAGAATGGTGCGCAGGTCATCGACGTCAACATGGATGAGGGTCTGCTCGACGCAGAATATGCGATGACGACCTTCCTGAAGCTCATCGCCGCCGAACCCGATATCGCGCGCATTCCGGTAATGATCGACAGCTCGAAATGGGACGTGATCGAGGCGGGGCTGAAGTGCGTTCCCGGCAAGCCGATCGTCAATTCGATCAGCATGAAGGAAGGCGAGGAGCAATTCCTCGATCATGCGAAGAAGTGCATGGCCTACGGTGCCGCGGTTGTCGTGATGGCGTTCGACGAGATCGGGCAGGCCGACACGAAGGAGCGCAAGATCGAGATTTGCGAGCGCGCCTACAAGCTGCTCATGACCATCGGCTTCCCGCCTGAAGACATCATCTTCGACCCCAATATCTTCGCGGTGGCGACGGGGCTCGAAGAGCATGACAATTATGCGGTCGACTTCATCGAGGCGGTGAAGGAAATCCGCGTCCGCTGCCCGCACGCGCATTTCTCGGGCGGCCTGTCGAACCTCTCGTTCGGCTTTCGCGGCAACGAGACGGTGCGCCGCGCGATGCACAGCGTCTTTCTCTATTATGCGATCCCCGCCGGGCTCGACATGGCGATCGTCAACGCGGGTCAGCTCGACGTCTATGACACGATCGATCCCGAACTGCGCACCGCGTGCGAGGACGTCATCCTCAACCGCAAGGTGGAAGGCGAAGAGCTGAGCCCGACCGAGCGGCTGATCGCGCTCGCCGAACGCTACAAGGGCACGAGCGCGGCGCAGGAAAAGGCGGCCGAGGAATGGCGCGGCTGGGCGGTAGAAAAGCGGCTCGAACATGCGCTGGTCAAGGGCATCGACGCCTATATCGTCGGCGATACCGAGGAGATGCGCCTCGCGATGCCGCGCCCGATCGAGGTCATCGAAGGCCCGTTGATGGACGGGATGAACGTCGTCGGCGACCTGTTCGGATCGGGCAAGATGTTCCTGCCGCAGGTCGTCAAATCGGCGCGCGTGATGAAGAAGGCGGTCGCGCATTTGCTGCCCTTCATCGAGGCATCGAAGGAGCCGGGCGCGAAGGGAAAGGGCAAGGTCGTGATGGCGACCGTGAAGGGTGACGTCCACGATATCGGCAAGAATATCGTCGGGGTCGTGCTCCAGTGCAACGGCTTCGAGATCGTCGACCTTGGCGTGATGGTGCCTTGGTCAAAGATCCTCGAGGCGGCGAACGAGAATGACGCCGACATGATCGGCCTGTCGGGCCTGATCACCCCCTCGCTCGACGAGATGGTGACGGTGGCCGAGGAAATGCAGCGCGCCGGCATGACGATGCCGCTGCTGATCGGCGGCGCGACGACCTCGAAGGTCCACACCGCGCTGCGCATCGATCCGGCGTACAAGGGCCCGGTGCTCCACGTCCTCGACGCGAGCCGCGCGGTCGGCGTTGCGACGGCGCTGGTCAGCGACACCGGGCGCGACGCCTATGTGCAGGGCTATAAGGACGATTATGAGCATGTCCGCGACGTGCGCGCGGGCAAAGGGCAGAGCGTTCTGCACACGCTCGAAGAAGCGCGCGCCAATTATTACGACGCCTATCTCAGCGACAAGCCGGCGCCGCCGTTGCAGCCCGGGCTGCACCGCTTCGACGACTGGTCGCTCGAAGATCTGCGCGAGTGTATCGACTGGACGCCCTTCTTCCGCGCGTGGGAACTGCACGGCACCTATCCGTCGATCCTCGACGACGAGGTCGTTGGCGAGACGGCGCGAGCGCTCAAGGCCGATGCCGATGCGATGCTCGACAAGCTGATCGCGGAGAAATGGCTGACCGCGCGCGGCGTCTGCGCCTTCTGGCCGTGCGCGCGCGACGGCGACAGCGTCACGATCCACCTCGCCGAAGAGGAACGGCATGTGACGCTTCCCTTTCTGCGCCAGCAGATCAAGAAGAGCCGCGACCGCGCGAACATGTGCCTCGCCGACTTCATCGATCCGGCGGGCGACTGGATGGGCGGTTTCGCGGTCGGCCTCCACGGCATCGAGCCGCATTCGGAGCGTTTCCGCGCCGACAAGGATGATTATTCGGACATCCTGCTGAAGGCGCTCGCCGACCGCTTCGCCGAGGCGTTCGCCGAGCGGCTGCACCAGCATGTCCGCACCGAATTATGGGGCTATGCGCCGGGCGAACAGCTGACCAACGAGGCGCTGATCAAGGAAGAATATCGCGGCATCCGCCCGGCCCCCGGCTATCCGGCCTGTCCCGACCACAGCCTGAAGCCGATCCTGTTCGACCTGCTCGCCGCGGGCGAGAATGCGGGGTTGGTGCTCACCGAAAGTTTCGCGATGCTGCCCACCGCGGCGGTGAGCGGTTTCTATTTCGGTCACCCCGAAAGCCAGTATTTCGGCGTCGCGCGCATCGGCAGCGATCAGCTCGAAGATTATGCCGCGCGCCGCGGGGTCGATATCGAAACCGCGACGCGGTGGCTGCGACCCAACCTCGATTAACGCGCCTGCCGGCGGCTGTCCGATAAGGGGACAGCCGCCGGATTAACCAGCTTCGCCGACGACGGGCGCACCAAAAGCCGCTATGGGCGGCGCATGTTCACGTCGATCCTTCGCCGGCCCGTGCTGCCGCTGCTCGCCCTTCCGCTGCTTCTGGCGCCGATGCCGCTTCCCGCTCAGACGGGCGGTGTGCCCTACAGTATCGACGGCCGGGGCTTTTCGCGCTTGCAGGACGCGGTCGATGCGATCGGCGAGGGCGAAGGGACGATCCGTATCGCCCCCGGCTATCACCGCGACTGCGCGGTGCAGACCGCGGGGCGGATCGCGTTCGTCGCCACCGAGCCGGGCCGCGCGATCTTCGACGGGGTGACGTGCGAGGGCAAGGCGGCGCTCGTGCTGCGCGGCGATGGCGCGCGCGTCGACGGAATCGTTTTTCAGAATATGCGCGTCCCCGACGGCAACGGTGCGGGCATCCGGCTCGAAACGAGCGATCTCGACATTGTGAACGCGATGTTCCGCGATAGCGAACAGGGCATCCTCACCGCCGACGACCCCGAAGGGACGCTGACGATCGACCGCTCGACCTTTTCGCGTCTCGGTCGCTGCGACCGCGGGTTGAGCTGCGCGCATAGCGTCTACACCGGTATCTATGGCCGCGTCGCCGTCACCCGCTCGCGTTTCGAAAAGGGCAGCGGCGGCCATTATCTGAAGACGCGCGCGGCTGAGGTCGACGTCAACGACAACAGCTTCGACGATACGCAAGGGAAGGCGACCAATTATATGATCGACCTCCCCTCGGGTTCGGTCGGGCGGATTTCGAACAATCTGTTCGTGCAAGGCCGCGACAAGGAAAATTATTCGGCTTTCATCGCCGTCGCGGCCGAAGAGCGCAAGAATCCGTCGCGCGGGCTCGTCATCGAGGGCAATCGCGCGAGCCTGCCCGCGGGCATTGATCGCCGGTCGGTGTTTGTCGCCGACTGGAGCGGCGAGGCGCTGGCGATCGGTGCGAACGAATTGGGTGCGGGCCTGACGAAGTTCGAGAAAAGGTAAGGCGTCCTGCGAACCCGCTCGATGCGAGCGGGAGGAAGGGGGTTAAGCCTCGCCGCGCGTTTCGATGAGCGAGGCGGCGAGCGCCTCGGCCGGGGTCTTGCCGCCCCACAGCACGAACTGGAACACCGGATAGAAGCGCTCGCATTCGTCGATCGCGCTTTCGATCAGCGTCTCGGTCAGGTCGAGCGACAGCCCCGCATCGGCGCCGACGAGCATGCCGTGGCGGAAGAGGATCGTGCCGCTGTTCGACCAGAGCTCGAAATGGCCGAGCCAGAGCTGCTCGTTGATCATCGCGAGCGCCTCGTGTGCCACCGTGCGCTTGTCCTCGACGACGCGAATGTCGGGAAAGGCAAGGAGCTGGATCACCCCGTCGTCGGGGCGCCACACCGCGCGCAGCTCATAGGTCGTCCAACTGCCCTGCGCGGTCGCGACGATCTCGTCCTCGCCGACCATCTCGTGCGGCCAGTCGTGCGCGGCGAAATAGGACGCCAGCATTTCCATCGGCGCCGCATCCTGGCCGTCATCGTCGTCGTATAGATCGTCACTCATGCGCGCGCCTTTAACGGGTTACGTCTACGCTGGCGAGTCCGGCAACGCCGTCGCCCCAGCCCCCGCGGGGGGCTGGCAACCTTGCACGACGTCGATAGCGGTCCCGCCTGCGCGGGGGCGACGTTTATTTCTTGGGCGTGGTCTTGCGTGCGCGCGCTGCAGGCTTGGCAGCGGGTTTCGCCGCCGGCTTCGCAGCGGCGGGCTTTGCTGCCGCCTTTGGCGCAGCGGCCGGCTTCGCCACGCCCTCGAGCTTGTCGAGGCGCGCCTTCAGCGCTTCGGCTTCGGCGCGCGCGGTGGCGGCCATCTGTTTCACCGCCTCGAATTCTTCGCGGCTGACGAAATCCATACGGCCGACGAATTCCTTCGCGCGGTCGCGCATCGCGGCTTCGGCTTCGCGGCCGGCGCCCGCGACGGTCCCGGCAATGCCGTTCACCATCTTGGCGAGGTCGTCGAAAAAGCGGTTTTCGCTCTGCATGTCTGATATTCCTTAGTCGGGGGCGTCCCCCAGTTGTCCCTTGCGCCTTTACCTTATCTGGGTGCTGGCGGCGGCAGGGACAAGGGTTTCGGCGTCGGGATTGCGCTGATCGATCTGGAAATTGAGGATCGCGGCAAAGCTGAGCCAGACCATATAGGGCACGAGCAGCCATGCCGCAGCCTTGCGGATCGGCGCAAAGGCGAAGGTGGTCGCGATCGTGACCATCAGGATGAAGATGATGAGGTAAAGCGCGGTCGTCACCTGATGCTGGCCGAAGAAAAGCGGCGACCAGGCGAAATTGGCGATCAGCTGAACGAAGAAGAGCAGCAGCGCGAAGCCGCGTCCCTTGGCGCCGCGCGCGTGGAGGATCATCGCGAGCGACAGGCCAAGGCAGATATAGAGAATCGGCCATACCGTCCCGAACACCCAGCCCGGCGGCGTGATCGAGGGCAGGTCGAGCGCGGCGAACCACCGATTGCCGTAACCGCTGTTCGAGAGCAGGCCCATCAGGCTGCCGATCAGCACGATCGCCGGCACGGTGACGAGTGCCCAGCGCAGATAGGACATGCGAAGCTGGCCCTGTGTCGCGATTTCGGTCATGTCCGCAATATCCCCCAAATGCGAATCCGTTGCATTTGTGTCGCGATTGTGCGGCGCAGCGTCAAGCGGCTCGATTCACCGCCGCGATCAGAAATTCGACATTGCCTTCGGGTCCCGTGATCGGGCTTTCGAGCGTGTCGACGACATCCCATCCCTCGCTTTGCAGCCAGTCTCGCACCTCGGCGCAAACGCGCGCATGCACCTCGGCATCACGCACCACCCCTTTTTTGCCGACTTCGTGACGCTCGGCCTCGAATTGCGGCTTGATCAGCGCGACCATGCGGGCGCCGGGTTTCGCGAAGGACATCGGCACCGGCAGCACCTTCGACAGCGCGATGAAGCTCGCATCGCAGACGATCAGGTCAACGGGTTCGGGGACATGGTCGGCCGTCAGGATGCGTGCGCTCGTCTGTTCGTGAACGATGACCCGCGCGTCCTGACGCAGCTTCCACGCGAGCTGGTTGGTCCCCGAATCGACCGCATAAACGCGCGCGGCGCCGCGGGTCAGCAGCACATCGGTGAAGCCACCCGTCGATGATCCGACGTCGATCGCGACCGCGCCCGCCACGTCCCAGCCCAGATGCGTGAGGGCATGGTCGAGCTTGATCCCGCCGCGCGACACCCATGGGTGATCGCGGCCCTTGACGCTGACTTCGGCATCGTCGGCGATCTGCTGTCCCGCCTTGTCGATCTTGCGGTCGCCGACGAAGGCAAGCCCGGCGAGGATCAGCGCCTGCGCGCGCGTCCGGCTTTCGGCGAGCCCACGGTCGACGAGCAACTGGTCGGCGCGCTGTTTCGCCATCAACCGCCCACCTTGCCGGTGAGCAGACCCGGGGTCAGAATCTGCGGCAGGATTTCGGGCTTCGCGGCGCCCGGGGCATACCAGAGGTAAAGCGGCACGCTGTTGCGGCCATGCTCGGTGAGCGTGCGCGTGATGACCGGGTCGCCGTTGGTCCAGTCGCCGACGAGCGTCACGACGCCGGCCTTGTCGAAGGCTTTCTGCACCGCCTCGCGCTCGATCGCGCCGGCTTCGTTCGCCTTGCACGACAGGCACCAGTCGGCGGTGAAATAGACGAAGACGGGCTTGCCGGTGGCGCGCGCCTTGGCGAGTGCTTTGGGGGAGAATGCGTCGCCATTCGCCGAAGCGATAGCGGCCGTGGTGTTACGATCGTCGAATTCCCGGACCGTCTGCACAAGGAACAGTGCGAGCAATAGTCCGGCGCCGGCAACGATCAGTCGCCTGTCGCCTCCACCGCGCTGCTGGGCACCGAGCTGCGTCGCGATGAGCAGGATCATGGAAATGGCGCCCACCCAATAGTGCCACGCGGCCCCGTCGGTCTGCCGCCACAGCAGCCATGCCAGCGCGAGCGCGGTGAGCCCCATCGGAAGCGCCATCCACTTGCGGAACGCCGCCATCCACGGTCCGGGCTTGGGTAGCCGATTGCGCAGCGCGGGGACAAAGCCGATCGCAAGGAAGGGCAGGGCGAGGCCCAGTCCCAAACCGCCGAAGATCGGCAGCGCGGCCCAAGCGGGCAGCACCAGCGTTGCGCCGAGCGCCGCGCCGAGCAGGGGGCCGCTGCACGGCGTTGCGACCAATGCCGCGAGCGCGCCGGTCCAGAAGCCGCCCGCCGCACCGCCCTTGTCGACCAGCGCCTGTCCGCGGCCGAAGGATGGCAGTTCGAAAGTTCCAAGCAGGTTGAGCGTGATCGCGAGCGAGAGGATCAGCAGCGCGAGCACGCTCACCGGATGCTGGAGCTGGAAGGCCCAGCCGACCTGCTCGCCCGCCGCCCGGAGCGCGAGCAATGCACCGCCGAGGAGCAGCGCGGTGACGATGGCGCCGGCGGTGTAGGCGAGCGCTTCGACCTTGGCGGCCTTCGCGTCGCCGCCCGACCGCGCGAGGCTGAGCGCTTTGAGGCTGAGGATCGGGAAGACGCACGGCATCAGGTTGAGGATCAGCCCGCCGAGGATCGCGCCGCCGAGCGCGGTCCAGAACAGCGTGCCGTCGATCCCGTCCGACGATCCGGTGATCGCCTCGCCCGCGGCCGGCACCGCGCCGGGTTCGAGCGTAAGCGACAGGCCGCGCCCGCCGCCAAGCTTCAGCAGCGCCGAAACCGGCCCGGTCTTCTCGCCCTTGGTCCGCGTCTCGACGATGATCTGATCGCCGTTGCGGCTGAACTGCTGGGGCGCGGCATAATCGACCACATCCTGCGTCTCGACAAACAGATGCGGTGCGTCGATCCGGGTGCTGGCGGGCAGGGGAATGACGAAGCGCACCGTCTCGCCGCGGCGCTCCCATGTCCCGTGCCGGTCGAGCGGCTGCGGGAGCAGTGCGCGCCAGCCGTCGAAGCGGGTGCGCGAAGCTTCGGGAACCGCTCCGTCGCCGGCCTTGAGCGCGACCGAAATTACTGCTCTTTCGGGAACGCACACCTTATCGGTGCAGGCGAGCCAGTTGGCGATCCCCGACAGCGTCAGGTCGGTGCCGGGCGCGACGCTCTTGTCGACCCGCACCTCGGCGAGCAGCGCATAGGGATGCTCGTAGACATGGTTCATCATGCCGAAGAGGATCAGCGCATCGGGGACGGGGTAGCGGAAGGGCGCGATCGTCACGCCTTCGGGCGCGTTCCATTCGACCGACAGGCCGAAGCCGGCATCGCCGCCATTGACCCAATAGCCGTGCCACGTCTTGTCGGGCGCCATGGTCAGCGCGAGCGTTGTGGTGCCGCCGGGCGCGGGGGCGGCCGACTCGGCAACGAGTTTGGGCTGGATATGCGTCGATTGCGCGTGCGCGGGGCTGAATGCGGCGACGATCAGCGCCAGCAATGCCATCGCCGCGCGCGCCATCCGTGTCACAAAAGCCTCACTCAGCAAATTCATGGCCCGTCCGCAGCTGTTGGTCGTTCGAAGGCTTGCCATATAGGCGGCTTTCGTCGAGAGGACAGCCCGCGCTGACATCCTCTGTCCGGAGAAGCCGCCCGTGAAGCTGAAATATCTCACCACCGCCCTTGCCATCGTCCTTTGCATGACCGGCGCCAGTGCCAGCCTCGCGCAGAATTCGGCGCCGCCGGTGCCGAAGGTTACTGCAGCGACCCCTGCGCCGAAGCTCATCGTGATGATCGCGGTCGACCAGTTTTCGGCCGACCTGTTCGCCGAATATCGCGGCCGTTTCACCGGCGGCCTTGCGCGGCTCGCGTCGGGCGTCGTATTCCCGTCGGGTTATCAAGCACATGGCGCGACCGAAACCTGCCCCGGCCATTCGACGATCCTGACCGGCAACCATCCGGCGCACACGGGCATCGTCGCCAATCATTATTTCGACCTGTCGGCGGCGCGCGAGGACAAGCGCATTTATTGCGCCGAGGACGAGAAGGTCGCGGGCACCAGTTCGGGCGGCGGTAAATATGCGCCGTCGGTCGATCACCTGCTCGTTCCGACGCTCGGCGACCTGATGAAGACGCGCGATCCGAAGGCGCAGGTCGTCTCGGTATCGGGCAAGGACCGTTCGGCGATCATGATGGGCGGGCGCCAGGCCGACGAGCTGATGTGGCTCGTGCCCACCGGCCTCACCAGCTATCGCGGCACGACGCTGTCGCCGACCGCGCAGCAGGCGAGCGCAGCGATTGCGGCCGCGATCGGCCAGGCGCGCCCGGCACTGACGCTGCCCGCCGATTGCGCGCCGCACGATATCGCGATCCCGCTCGACAAGGGCGGCTCGGTCGGCACCGGCCGGATGGCGCGCGACGCGGGCGACTTCCGCCGCTTCATGGCGTCGCCCGAAGCCGACGGCGCCGTGCTCGCGACCGCCGCGGCGCTGCGGCAGGTGCGCAAGATGGGCGAGGGGGACGGCACCGACCTCCTGATCGTCGGATTGTCGGCGACCGACTATGTCGGCCACGGAACCGGCACCGAAGGCAGCGAAATGTGCCTCCAGATGGCGGGGCTCGACCGCGAGCTCGGCGATTTCTTCGCGCGGCTCGACGCGACGGGGATCGACTATGCCGTCGCGCTGACTGCCGACCATGGCGGCCACGACCTGCCCGAACGCAACCGCCAGAACGCCTGGCCCGATGCGCAGCGCGTCGACAAGGCGCTCGATCCCGAGGCGATGGGCAAGGCCGTCGCCGAAAAGCTCGGCCTGCCGCAGCCGATTCTGTATGGCGACGGCGGCGACTATTATCTGGCGAAGACGCTGACCGCGGCGCAGCGCAAGGCGGCGCTCGCCGAACTGCTCCCGCGCCTCCGCGTGCATCCGCAGATCGAGGCGGTGGTGACGCGCGAGGACCTCGAAGCGCATCCGATCTCGAAGCGCGCGCCCGATACGTGGACGTTGATGGACAAGCTGCGCGCCTCCTATCATCCGCAGCGGTCGGGCGATTTCATCATCGCGTTGAAGCCGCGCGTCACTCCGATCCCCGAAGCCGGCGTCGGCTATGTCGCGACGCACGGCTCGGTGTGGGATTATGACCGCCGCGTGCCGATCCTTTTCTGGCGCAAGGGGCTGGCCGCGTTCGAACAGCCCAACGCCGTGATGACCGTCGACATCATGCCGACGCTGGCCTCGCTGATCGGCTTGACCATAGACGCAAACAAGATCGACGGCCGCTGCCTCGACCTGATCTCGGGTCCTGAAAGCAGTTGCCGGTAACAAAGAAGAACCAGGGACCATGACGAAGAGTTTGAAGAATTTTACCGGCCCGATGCTGCTCGTGGGGTGCGGCAATATGGCGGGCGCGATGCTAGATCGCTGGCTTAAGGCGGGGCTTGATCCGGCAGTGGTGACCATCGTCGATCCGTTCGCAGCGCCGCGCGAGGGCATCGCGCAATATGCGTCGCTCGCCGAATGGCTCGGTGCGGGCGGCGGTGCCGAATGGATCATGCTCGGCATGAAACCGCAGCAACTCGGCGAAGTCGCGAGCGAGCTCGCCGAGGTCGTCTCGGGTGAAACGCATCTGCTGTCGATCCTCGCGGGGGTTTCGCTCGCCGACCTCGCCGCGCGCTTCCCGGCGGCGCGGGCGCAGGTCCGCATCCTGCCCAACCTCGCCGCGCGCATCGGCGCCGGCGTGTCGGCGGTCGCGAGCAACGGCAACGCCGACGAGGCGGCGATCGACAATTTGCTCGATCCGCTCGGCACGCTTGTCGCGCTCGCCGACGATTCGACGATGGACCTCGTCACCGCCTTTACCGGCAGCGGTCCGGCGTTCGTCTTTCGCCTGATCGAATCCTATGCCGCGGCGGGTGAACGCCTTGGCCTGTCGCCGGAGGATGCGCTGAAGCTCGCGACCGCGACCTTCGGCGGCGCGACCGCGCTGCTCGCCGACAGCGGCGACAAACCCGGCGCGCTGATCGCGCAGGTCGCGAGCAAGGGCGGCACGACGCAGGCGGGGCTCGACGTACTCGACAGCGACGGCCAGCTCGCCGCATTGCTCACCAATGTGCTACGCGCGGCACGCGATCGCGGCCGCGAACTCGCGGACATCGCGCGCGGCGAGGGCTGATCTAGGACCCTGACCCTAACCCGGCTCCTTCCCGAGTTCCGCGATCCGGCGGCGTTCGCGCGGCGGAACGAGCGCCTCGCTGACCTGCCAGAAGCCGGTCACCGCCTGCTGTCCCGCATGGGTATAAGCGCGGCTCATCGTATCGCGCAGCGCCGCGAATATCTCGCGTTCGGCCATGCGGCCGGCGTCGGTGAGGCGCAGCTCCTTGGCGCGCCGGTCGCGGTTGCCCGGCCGCGTCGTCAGATATTCGCGCGCTTCGAGCTCCTTCACCACGCGTCCGAGCGACTGCTTGGTGATGCCGAGCAGCGCGAGCAGGTCCGAAATCGTCAACCCCGGTTGTCGTGCGATGAAATAGAGCGCGCGGTAATGCGCGCGCCCCAGCTCCTTCTCGGCAAGCCGCGCATCGATCGCGCGCCAGAGCGAGGCATGGGCGAAAAAGAGAAATTCGATGCCGCGACGTACCTCCTCTTCGCGCAAGAAAAGGGCAGAGGCGGCAGGAACTTGTGAAAGAAAATTTTCATCCGGCATAGTCGCTACCGTTGCGCGCCGTGCTGCTCTTTGGCAAGAGGCGCGCTCCCGAAACCAGCAAAGCAAAGGTGTTTTCGCATGTCCGCTCCCGCCTTCACCCATCTGCCGCATCCCAACCCGGTCGCGGACGATGTACGGGCGGCGGCGATTGCGGATCCGGTTTTCGGGCGCGTGTTCACCGATCATATGGTGTCGATCCGCTACTCGGACGAAAAGGGCTGGCACGACGCGCAGGTGATGCCGCGCGGGCCGCTGACGCTCGATCCCGCGACCGCCGTGCTCCATTATGCGCAGGAAATCTTTGAGGGGCTGAAGGCCTATCGGCTCGACGATGGCTCGATGGCGCTGTTCCGCGTCGAGGCCAATGCCGCGCGCTTCAACGCCAGCGCGCGCCGCATGGCGATGGCCGAACTCCCCGAGGAGATGTTCATCGCGGCGGTGAAGGCGGCGGTGGCGGCCGACGCCAGCTGGTTCCCGCCCGTCGACGGCGGCGCGCTCTATCTCCGCCCCTTCATGTTTGCCAGCGAGGTGTTTCTGGGGGTCAAGCCGGCGTCCGAATATCAGTTCCTCGTCATCACCTCGCCGGTCGGCAATTATTTCAAATCGGGCGCCCCCGCGATCTCGCTCTGGGTGTCGGAGGATTATACCCGCGCCGCGCCCGGCGGCACCGGCGCCGCCAAATGCGGCGGCAACTATGCCTCCAGCCTCGTCGCGCAGCGCGAGGCGATCGCGAAGGGACACGACCAGGTCGTCTTCCTCGACGCCGCCGAACATCGCTGGATCGAGGAGCTTGGCGGCATGAACATGTTCTTCGTCTTCGACGACGGCAGCATCGTCACGCCGCCGCTGACCGGCACGATCCTTCCCGGCATCACGCGCGACGCGATCATCACGCTCGCGAAGGATGCCGGCCTGACGGTGCGCGAGGAGCCCTATGCGATCGACCAGTGGCAGACCGATGCGACAAGCGGCAAGCTGACCGAAAGCTTCGCCTGCGGCACCGCTGCGGTGGTGACGCCGGTGGGCAAGGTCACGCGCGGCGAAACGAGCTTTACGATCGGCGCGGGCGGCCCGGGGCAGGTCACCGAAATGCTGAAGAGCAAGCTGGTCGACATCCAGCGCGGGCGCGCCGTCGACCCGCACGGCTGGGTGACGCGGCTCTGATCCGACCCGCCTTGCATTAGGCGGCGACGCGCTATAGAGCGCGCGTCGCACCGGCCGTTGGGGCGTAGCCAAGCGGTAAGGCAGCGGTTTTTGGTACCGCCATGCGCAGGTTCGAATCCTGCCGCCCCAGCCAGCCGGTCAGTCCGCCTCGCCCAATTCCTCCGGTGTCGGCGCGGCATAGTCCGCGCGCCGATATTCGCGGCCGCGCTTCACGGCCATCTCGATCCGTTCGATATTGTCGATGTCGGCCAGCGGGTCGGCGGCCAATACGACGAAGTTCGCGAGCTTGCCGGGCTCGATCGATCCTATATCCTTGTCCTGCCCGGCCGCGCGCGCGCCCACCAGCGTCGCTGAATGAATGACGGCGAGCGGCGGCATGCCGACATCGTGCGCCAGATAGCGCAGCTCGGAATGCACCTCGGGCCAGGGGTTGCTCGCGGGGTCGACGAAGTCGGTGCCGGTCGCGATCGGAATGCCGGCACGCCACGCTTGCTGTGTCAGACGGATTGTCCGCGCGCCGCTGCACCGCAGCGGCTTCGCCTCGACGTCGGCCTTGCGCGCCGCCTCAAACTTCACGAACAGGCTGCCGGTCGCATCGAGGATCGTGCCTTGCTTCGCCATCGCCCGGTAAAGGTCGGCGACGACGGGATCGTCGCCCGCTGGCGCGAGGCGCGTCTCGTCGACCGGCGTGCGATCCTCATAGGACGCGAGCATCTGTGGCTGCGCTTCATAGCCCAGATAGCAGACATGGCTGATGACGTCGGCGCCCGCGGCGATGACGTCGGCGGGACGGGCAGGGAAGACCGCGCTGTGCGCCCAGATCATCATCTTCTGGCGGTGCGCCTCGGCGGTGATCGCCGCGACGCGCTCGGCCGGAAGATCGGCATAGATTTTGATCGCGGTGGCCGAGGTCCCGCGCGCCAGCGTCACCGCGGTGCGCAAATCGGTGTCCGCATCGATCGCCTGCATCCACGGCGCCGTCCCCGGCACGAACCCGCGGCTGACGGACAGGACGCGCGGATCTTCGAAAAAGGGCGGGCCCGCCATCAGCGCGGCATAATAGATGTCGGGCGCGGGAATCTCGCCCACGAGCGACGCGCGCGTCAGATCGCCCACGGCGCGCAGATCGTCGGCCATGTCCCGCACCGCGGTGACGCCGCCGTAGAGCTGACGGCGCAGGATCGCCTGGGCGCGCTTCCGGTTCGGCGGCGTTGCGAGGTGGACGTGACTGTCGATCAGTCCCGGAATGACGAACCGCCCCGACAGGTCGACCCGCCGGACCTTTCCGGCCTGCGACGCCAGCGCGTCGTGCGCGCCGACCGCCACGATCCGTTCGCCCTCGACCAATATGTCCTGACCGGCGCGCGGCGCGCCGCCGGTGCCGTCGATGACCGTCGCGCCCGTATAAAGCGTCGCTTCGGACGCAGCCGTCGGCGATGGCGCGAGGCCAAGCGAGGCAAGAACGGCGATGACGGCGGTGCGGCGGAAGCGGGGCTTGATCATGCGCGGTTCGCTAGCCGGACCGCTGGCTGTCCGCAATCGATCAACGAGCGGTAGTGATTGCACCGAAGCGGGCGGTGGGTACAAGTGGCGCATTCGACAGGAGAATTTTCATGCGTTTCGCCATTGCGCTGATGTTGATGCCGCTATTGCCGCTCGCCGTCCTTCCCGTCCCGGCGATGGCCGAGACCTCGCCGGCGGCGACGCAGGACGAAGCGCTGCTCCGCTTTCTCGACGACGCCTTCGACGCGCGGATCGCGCTCCAGCCCGAAAGCCAGACGCATCTCGGGCTCAAGACCAATTACGACCGGCTCGACGATTATACCGACGCCGCCGCGGTGCGCGAGCAGGCGCTGATCGAGCAGCAACTCAAGGAAATGAAAGCGCGCTTCCAGCCCGAACAATTGGGCGCGAGCGCGCGCGTCAGTTACCGCTTGTTCGAATATGACGTCGAGCGCCGCCGTGCGTCCTTCCCTTTTCACAAGCTTCGCTTTCCGGTGACGACCAACGGCAGCCCGGCGGGCGATATTCCGGTGCTGCTGATCAACAATCACAAGGTCGATAGCGTCGCCGATGCGGAAGCCTATATCGCGCGCCTGCGCGACACCGACCGCGTGATGCGCGAGGTCGCGGCGACGATGCGCGAACAGGCGGCGGCCGGGGCGGTGCCCAACAAGGTCAATTTCGCGCCCGCGCGCGCGGATGCGAAAAAGATCCTCATCGGTGCGCCGTTCGACGACGGGGCGGATTCGACGCTGCTCGCCGATTTCCGCAAAAAAGTCGGCGCGCTCGATGCGCCCGATGCGATCAAGGATAAGCTGATCGCCGATGCGACCGCGGCGCTGACCGGCCCGTTCAAGCATGGCTACGAGGTGCTGATCGCCGCGATCGACGAGATCGAGCCCCGGTCGAAGGGCAATTTCGGCGTGTGGAGCCTGCCCGACGGCGCGGCCTATTATGCCGACCGGCTCAAGAATTCGACCACCACCGACCTGACCGCCGACCAGATCCACGAACTGGGCTTGAAGCAGGTCGCGGCGATCCGGCAGGAGATGGAAGCGATCAAGCGCGAGGTCGGTTTTACAGGCACGCTCGAACAATTTTTCGACCATATCCGCACCGACCCCAAGCTCAAATATCCGAACACGGCCGCCGGCCGCGAAGCCTATCTCACCGATGCGCGCGCGGTGATCGCCGCGGCGATGTCGGCGGCGCCGCGCTATTTCAGTGTGCTCCCCAAGGCCGCGCTCGAAGTGCGCGCGGTCGAGAAGTGGCGCGAGGCGACCGCATCGACCGCTTTCTACAACCCGCCCTCGGCCGACGGGTCGCGGCCCGGCATCTATTACGTCAATCTCGTCGACATGAACCAGACGCAAAAGGTTCAGGTCGCGGCGATCGCCGCGCACGAGGGCGCGCCGGGCCATCATTTCCAGATCGCGCGGCAGCAGGAGCTGGCCGGCATTCCGAAGTTCCGCAAGTTCGGCGGCTATGGCGCCTATATCGAGGGCTGGGGGCTCTATTCGGAGCGGCTCGCGAACGAAATGGGCGTCTACAAGACCCCCTACGACCGGTTCGGCATGTTGTCGCTGCAGGTATGGCGCGCGATCCGGCTGGTGCTCGACACCGGCATCCATTCGAAGCGGTGGACGCGCGAACAGGCGATCGCCTATTTCCGCGCCAACAGTTCGGTCTCCGACACCGACATCGCGCGCGAGGTCGACCGCTATTTCAACTGGCCGGGGCAGGCGACGAGCTACATGGTCGGGCAGTTGAAGATCGCCGAACTCCGCGAGCGCGCCGAACGCGAACTCGGCGCGCGTTTCGACATTCGCGAATTCCACGAAGCGGTGCTGGGCGAAGGCGCGCTGCCGCTGAGCGTCCTCGAGGAACAGGTCGGTGCTTATATCGCGGCGAAGCGATGAGTTCCGCTACGCCGCCGATTGACAGCGGGGCGGCGCTTCGCTTTATCTAAAATCTAATTATTAAAGCATATATATTTATGGCATGAGTCTGTTTGGCGGGGGGCGCCGGGCATTCGAACCAGCTTGGAGGACAGTCCTGCAATGAGTCTCAACCTTCCGGGTCGCGACCGCCGCCAATCGGCCACGAGCGGCCCCGAGGCGCGCGACGCGCGGCTGACGCTCAGCCTGTCGGGCACCAATCTCGAGCGCGCGGGCGACTATAACCAGCGGATCGTGCTCCAGGCGATCCGGCTGACCGAAGAGACGACGCGAAGCGACCTCGCGCGCGTGACCGGCCTCACGCCGCCGACGATCGTCAACATCACGAAGCGGCTGATCGATCTCGGCCTCGTCAAACCGGCGGGCCGCCTGCAGGGCAAGCGCGGCCAGCCCGCGATGCGGATCGTCATCGATCCCGACGGCGCCTTTGCGATCGGGCTCAACATCGACCGCGATCACATCACGCTGGTGACGCTCGATCTTGCCGGCAAGATTCGCAGCCGCCACACGCGCGAGATCGCTTTCGCGCTTCCCGGAACGGTCGTCGACCATGTGCGTGAAATATTGCCCGGTCTGCTCGAGGAGGGCGGGGTCGACCGCGCGCGCATCCTCGGCGTCGGGGTGGCGCTCCCCGACGACCTCGGCCGCATCGCGCTGCCGCACCGACCGAAGGAATATGACGCGTGGGACGGGATCGACCTCGGCGCGCTGCTCGGCGAGGTGCTTCCCTGGCCGCTCCACGCCGACAATGACGCCGCTTCGGCCGCGCTCGGTGAAGTGCATCTCGGCAATGGCATCGCGCTGCCGAGCTTCTTCTACCTGCTGATCAGCGCCGGCCTCGGCGGGGGGCTCGTCATCGACCGCAGCTATGTCCGCGGCGCCGACTCGCGGTCGGGAGAGATTTGGGCGATGCCCGATCCCGAACGCGGCGACGGCGCAAATGTGCAGGACACGGTTTCGCTGTCGGCGCTTTACGCGCGGCTCGAAGCCGCCGGACATGGCATCGCGGCGCCCGATGCGCTGCTCGGCAGTTCGCCCGATGCCGAGGCGGTGATCCTGAAATGGCTCGACGATGCCGCCGATGCGCTCGTTCAGCCGCTGATCGCGGTCAATTGCCTGATCAATCCCGCCGCCATCCTGATCGGCGGGCGGCTGCCGGGCAAATTGGTCGACGGTCTCGTCGAGCGGCTCAATGCGCGGATGACGGGACGCCAGCTACCGGCGGTGGCGCCGGTGCGGCGTGCGGGGGCGGCCGACGACGCCTCGGCGATCGGCGCCGCGATCATCCCCTTCCTCGACCATATCCTGCCGTCGGAATCGATCCTGATGCAGGCGGGGCGCTGACGCTAATCGAGCCGTTGCGCCATGTCGTCGAGATCGACGCCCTTCGTTTCGGGAAAGATCGCCGCGACGACAACGAACTGAACGATCATCGCGGCGGCGAAGATGGCGAAGGGCGCGCCCGGCGACCAGGCGACGAGCACCGGAAAGACCCCGGCGATCAGCGCGTTCATCAGCCAGTGCGTGCTGGCGCCGAGCGCGCTGCCGCGTGCGCGCACCGGGGTCGGGAAAATCTCTGAAATATAGACCCAGATGACCGCGCCCTGACTGGTCGCGAAAAAGGCGATGAACCCGATCAGCGCGGGCAGCATCAGGCCGGTGCCGAGCGCGCCGAACAGCACCCCGGCCGCGGCGGCGAGGCACAGCGTCATCCCCGCCGCGCCCGCGAGCAGCAGCGTCTTGCGCCCGAGGCGGTCGATCAGCGCCATGCCGGCGAGCGTGAAGACGAGGTTGGCGATGCCGATCATTACGGCCTGACGGTCGGGCGATAGTGACCCCGCGCGCGCGAAAATATCGTTCAGATAATAGAGGACCGCATTGATGCCCGCGAGCTGGTTGAACATCGCGATCAGGATGGCGAGCAGCATCGGCCGGCGGTGCCGACGCCACGACAATTTCTCGCCCGGCGGATCGCGTTCGAGCGCCACTTCGATCCGGTCGAGCTCGGCGACCGGTGCGCCGATGCGGGCCATCGCCAAGCTCGCTTCGCCGCGGCGTCCCTTGGCGAGCAGCCAGCGCGGGCTGTTGGGAATTGCGAAGAGCAGGATGAAGAAGAGCAGGGCAGGGGCGGCGGTCACGCCCAGTTTCCCGCGCCACGCCGCCTCGCCGCCGATCAGCCCCGCGATCGTCGCGTTGCTGAGATAGGCGACGAGGATGCCGGTGACGATCATCAGCTGGAACAGGCCGACGAGAAAGCCGCGGTGCCGTGGCGGTGCGATCTCGGCGATATAGACGGGGGCAAGCACCGACGAGCCGCCGATCGCGAGCCCGCATATGAAGCGGAAGACGAGAAACGCCGTCCAGCTGGGCGCGAGCGCGCAGCCGAGCCCCGCGACGAAATAGAGGATGGCGAGCACGCGCAGGCTGTCGCGGCTGCCAAAGGCGTCGCCGGGCTTGCCCGCGAACAGGGCGCCGACCAGCGTTCCCCAGAGCGCAGCGGACACGGTGACGCCGAGGGTTTCGGGGGTGAGGGCGAAGAGGCGGGTCAGGTCACCGGTCACGCCCGCGATGACCGCCGTATCGAATCCGAAGAGGAGCCCGGCGAGCGCCGCCGTCCCGATCGCCGCAGCGAGGACGCCTCGGCGCGCGCGGGGCTGCGCGTCAGCGCCGGAAAAGGCTGCGCTCTCGGGCGTGTCCGTCATTTTTCTCTCCCGCAGGATCGACGTTAGCGCCGTCCTCTTTCGCTTGGACATGCCATAAATGCGCCCCCGATCAAATAAATTAATTTTCATTATTATCTTGACGCCGACGGCGTGCGCGGGGCAGGCTGCGAAAAATCGGCCGCCGGAATGCCTTCGGGTGGCGGCGCTCCCGACCCGGAAAGGCGGGCGGGGCAATGAAGGAGGGGATTGGTGCCAGCGACCTTGCTTGCGACTCACCGGGTGGAAAAGCCCTGGGGGCGGCGTGAATTGCGGGCGCCGTTTTGCGATTCGCCTGCGGGCGGCGAGCCGGTGGGCGAAATATGGTTCCAGGCGCCCGGCGATGCGGCGCCCGACCTGCTGATCAAATATCTGTTCACTAGCGAAAAACTGTCGGTGCAGGTCCACCCCGACGACGCGCAGGCGCATGCCCGCGGGTTGCCGCGCGGCAAGGACGAATGCTGGCTGATCCTCGGCGCCGAGCCCGGCGCGACCATCGCGCTCGGGACGAGGGCGCCGGTCGACAGGGAGAGGCTGCGCGCGGCCGCGCTCGACGGCAGCATCGAAGAATTGCTCGACTGGAAGCCCGTCAAAGCGGGTGATTTCTTCTATGTCCCCTCGGGCACCGTTCATGCGATCGGGGCGGGGCTGACGCTGATCGAAGTGCAGCAGAACAGCGAGACAACCTATCGGCTCTACGATTACGGCCGCCCGCGCGAGCTGCATCTCGATGACGGCATCGCGGTCGCCGACCCGCGGCCCTATACAGCCTATCCCTCGCCGGGTCGCGTTGCCGACGATCGCGAGATTCTCGTCGACGGGCCGAAGTTCGTGCTCGAACGCCTCGCCGGCGCGACGCGGACGGTCGCGCTCCCCGATGGCGTTACCGCATGGCTGATCCCGGTCGCGGGCAACGGGCTCGCCGACGGCGTCAACTTCGCAGCGGGCGAATGCCTCGCGCTCACCGGCACGGTGCAGATCGCGGCCGACGCGGGCGCGGACCTGTTGCTGGCCTATCCGGGAGAGGGGCGCCTGCCATGACCGCTGGCCGATCGGGCACGGGCTGGACCTTTGCCTATGTCACCATGTTGTTCTTCGTCTGGGGCGCGGTCACCGCGGTCAACGATATCCTGATCCCGGCGGTGAAGGCGATCTTCGCGCTCAGCGATACCGAAAGCTTCCTTACCCAATTCGCCTTCTTCATGGCCTATGGCGTCGTCTCGCTGCCCGCGGCGGCGCTGATGGGGCGGCTCGGCGCGGCCAATTCGATCATCGTGGCATTGGCGACGATGATCGTCGGCTGCCTGATCATGCCGCTCGCGACCGTCGTGCGCGAATATGCGATGGTGCTCGTCGGCCTGTTCGTGATCGCCTCGGGCATCACGCTGTTGCAGGTCGCCGCCAATCCCTTGTCCGCCTCGCTCGGCCGTCCCGAACGCTCGCATTTCCGGCTAGTCTTGAGCCAGGCGTTCAATTCGCTCGGCACCGTTGTCGCGCCCTATCTCGCCGCGCGGACGTTGCTCCAGGGCGGACTGTTCGAAGACGGGCCGGTGACCGAGGCGAAGATCGCCTATTCGCTCGGCCGCATCGACGTCGCCTATGTCTTCATCGCGGCGGTGATCGCGGTACTCGCGGTCTTCCTCTACCGCGTCCGGCACGAGATCACGGCGGCCGCGCCGCCGCCCGAAAAGAGCGCGAGCATCACGAGCGCCTTTGCCTCGCCCTGGGCGCTGGCGGGGGCGCTGTCGATCTTCCTCTATGTCGGCGCCGAGGTCGCGATCGGCAGCGCGATGGTCAATTTCCTCGAACAGCCCGACGTATTCGCGATCAGCGCGGTCGAGGCGGGCAGCTTCGTCAGCCTCTATTGGCTCGGCGCGATGATCGGCCGCTTTATCGGCTCGGGCCTCCTCTACAAACTACCCGCGGGGCCGCTCCTCGCAGTAGCGGCCGTCGCCGCGGCGCTGCTCTGCCTGACGATCAGCCAGATCAGCGGGCCCGCGGCGGGCGTGCTCGCCATCTCGGTCGGGCTGTTCAACTCGATCATGTTCCCCGTGATCTTCTCGCTGACGATCGAGCGTTCGACCGCGCCCGCGTCGGCGACCTCGGGGCTGCTCTGCATGGCGATCGTTGGCGGCGCGCTCGTGCCGCTCGCCTTCGCGCAGGTCGCCGACGCCAGCGGCAGCCGCTTCCTCGCCTTTCTGGTGCCGATGGCCTGCTACCTCGTCATCGCGCTGTTCGGCTGGTTCGCGGCGCGTGCGCCGGCGCGAAACGGGGTGCTGCAAGCCGCGCCGCACTGACGCGCAATCAACGAAAAGATTATCAGGGAAGAGGGTCGCAATGAAAAAATACGGGGTTTCGAGCGGTTGGCAGCGTCGTCTGCAAAGGATCGCGAGCGTCATGGCGTCGTCGGCCGCGATACTGGCCTTTTCGTCCGCGACGGCGCAGTCGCCGGTCGAGCTCGCCAACCCGCTCGTCGGCACCGCGCCGCTCGACGATCCGGCGGTGATCGGCAACGCACCGCCGCCGGGCGAGCCCGTCTATTCGGGACAGACCTCGCCGGGCGCGCGGCTGCCGCACGGATCGGTCGAGGCGGCGCCGGTCAATAACAATATCGAGCTTCTCTATCCGAACGGCGTCCCCGTTCCCTATTATTACACCAATCCGACGATGATCGGCTTCACCGGCGGCGGCGGCTCGACCTATGGCGGCGGCGCCGAGCCGATCGTCATGCCGGTGGTGGGCGACTGGTCGCCGCCGCCCGCCTACAGCCAATCCTATTACGACAAGTCGCGCGAAAAGGCCTCGCCGGGTTATTATTCGGTCTATCTCGACAGCTTCCGCACGCAGGTCGAGCTCACCGCGACGCGCTGGGCGAGCGTGATGCGCTTCACCTTTCCTGCGAGCGATCGGTCGAACGTCATCGTCAACCTGCCGCGCCACGGCGGGACGGTCGAGGTCGTCGGCGACCGCATCGTGCGCGGGATATCGAAGGATGAGCACAGCGCCGACGGCGCCTATTTCGTCGCCGAATTTTCGAAGCCCTTCGCCGCGCTCGGCACCTTCCGCAAGTCGCCCGGCGACAATATCGGCTGGGGCATCGGCACCAGCGACGTGCAGCCCGGCGCGCGCGACATCGCGGGCAGCTACGCCGGCGGCTATGTGACCTTCAAGACGAAGGCGGGCGAGCAGGTGCTGATGAAGATCGCGCACGGCACCAGCTATGAACAGGCGGCCGAGCGGCTCGCCGCCGAAGTGCCGGGCTGGGATTTCGACGGCGTTCACAAGGCGGCGCGTGACACCTGGGCACAGCTTTTGAACCGCGTCCGCGTGACGGGCGGCACCGAGAAGCAGCGCAAACTTTTCTACTCAACGCTCTTCCAGTCCTTCGCTTCGCCGCGCCTGATCGCGCAGAAGGGTGAGAAATTCGCCGACGCCAACGGCAAGGTCCAGACCGCGACGCACGACCGTTACGGTCCGGTGCCCTTCTGGGATACGGGGCGTAACCAGATCGTGCTCCTCGAACTGATGGAGCCCGAGGCGGTCCGGAACATCATGGCGTCCGAACTCGCGATGGCGCGCGAGAAGGGCTATATGAATACCTCGTTCCACGGCGACAACGCGGTGTTCCTGTTCCTCGGCGCGTGGGAACGCGGCATCGAATTCGATTATGAAGCCGCCTATGAATATCTGCGCAAGAATGCGACCGATCCGAAGGGGCCGCGCGGCTATCTCGCCGAATATATGAAGCAGGGCTGGATTTCGGACATCGTGCCCGATCATAATCCCAGCCCGCCCTATGCCGGCGGCAAGGCCGGCGCCGACAAGACGCTCGAATATGCGTGGGACGATTATGCGCTCGCGCTCTATGCGAAGAAGCTCGGCAAGGACGCCGATTACCGGATGTTCCTGAAACGCGCGGGCAATTATGCCCATGTCTTCGACAAATCGATCGGATTCATGCGCGGGCGCACCGCCGACGGCAAATGGATCGCGCCCTTCGATCCGCAGGAGCCCTATTACAACTTCATGATGAAGGAGGCGTCGGGCTGGTCGACCCTCTGGCTCGTCCCGCACGACGTGCAGGGGCTGATCGGCCTGCTCGGTGGCCGTGACGCGTTCAACGCCAAGCTCGACGAATTTTTCACCAAACCCTATAATCCGACGGGTATCTGCCGCGACTGTACCGGCGTGATCGGCCAATATGTCCACGGCAACCAGCCCGACCAGCAGGCCCCCTATTATTACAATTGGAGCGGCCAGCCGTGGAAGACGCAGGCGCTGGTCCGCAATATCCTCGAGAAAACCTACGCCAGCGACGCCGCGGGTTACGGCTATCCGGGGATGGACGATCAGGGCGCGACCTCGTCCTGGTATGCGCTTTCGGCGCTCGGCTTTTACCCCGTCGATCCGTCGAGCCAGGATTATATCATCGGCAGTCCCGTGTTCGACGACGCCAGCCTCGACATGGGCAATGGCAAGACGCTGCGCATCGTCGCGAAGAATAATTCGGACACGAATATGTACATCCAGTCGGCGACGCTCGACGGCAAGCCGTGGAACAAGCCATGGTTCCGCCACGACGACGTCAAGGATGGCGCGACCTTCGTCTTCACCATGGGGCCGAACCCCAACAAGGCGTGGGGCGCGTCGCCCGATGCCGCGCCGCCGTCGATGTCGCGAAAGCGCTAACCAGCCCCTCGCCCCCGTGTCCTCCGCGGGGGCGCGAGCCCGGGATCCGCCTTCCCCCTTGGGTCCCGGGCTCCCCTCTTCAACAGGAGATACCATGCGCAGCCTTCTGATCACCGCATCCCTTCTCGCTCTCGCGCCGCTCGCGGCACAGGCCCAAACCGCCGCATCGCCCGCCGCGCCTGCGGACGACGCCGTCTACACCGGCGAGCTCATGACGCGCTGGGGCAAGGAGGTGACGCCCGAAAACGCGTGGCGCCTCTATCCGCGCCCGCAGATGGTGCGCGAGCGCTGGGTCAATTTGAACGGCCTGTGGGATTATGCGATCGCGCCCAAGGCGGCCGACAGGCCGGCGGCGATGGACGGCAAGATCCTCGTGCCTTTCCCGGTCGAATCGAAGCTGTCGCGCGTCGCGCGCAAGGTCACGCCCGACGACCGCGTCTGGTATCGCCGCAGCTTCACCGTCCCCGCCGACTGGCGCGGCGAGAATGTCATGCTCAACTTCGGCGCGGTCGATTATGAGACGACGGTGCGCGTCAACGGCTCGGTGGTCGGCTCGCACAAGGGCGGCTTCGACGCCTTCGGCTTCGACATCACCCCCTATCTGAAGGAAGGCGCGAACGAGCTCGTCGTCGAGGTTCTCGACCCGACGAGCGCGGGCACCCAGCCGCGCGGCAAGCAGATCCTCGACCCCGCGGGCATCTGGTACACGGCGGTCAGCGGCATCTGGCAGACGGTGTGGCTCGAACCGGTGCCCAAGCTCCATATCGCCGAGGTGCGCGCGACGCCCGACATCGACCGCGGCACAGTCGACGTTGAGGTGGCGCTCTCGGGCTGGGCGAACGATACCGACGCGGTGCGCTTGACCGCGAGCGCGGGCGGCAAACCGATCGCCTCGACGATCATCCGCGCCAACCGGCGGGCGACGCTCGCGATCCCGAACGCGCATCTCTGGTCGCCGGGCGATCCGCATCTCTACGACCTCAAGGCCGAACTGGTGACGATCGCCGACCCCTATGCGGGCGAAAAGGAGCGCGACCGTAAGGCCTATGACTCGCGCTTCACCGATCATGAAAGCCGCGTCTATGCGAAGGCGCAGGTTCAGGGCGCGCCACGCGACAGCGTCGCCGCCTATTTTGCGATGCGCAAAGTGTCGATCGGACCCGGCCGCGTCGCGGGACAGCCTGCGATCCTGCTCAACAACAAGCCGCTCTTCCAGCACGGCACGCTCGATCAGGGCTGGTGGCCCGACGGGCTCTACACGCCGCCGTCGGAGGAGGCGATGAAGAGCGACATCGTCTTCCTGAAAAAGGCGGGGTTCAACATGCTCAGGAAGCATATCAAGGTCGAGCCCGCGCGCTATTATCACGACGCCGACCGGCTCGGCATGCTGATCTGGCAGGACATGCCCTCGGGCGGGGGAGAGGACCAGTATCTCGCCGGAACGAGCCAGTATCAGGCGATCTTCCCTTCGGAGACGCTGGCCGAGCAGCAGAAGCAATTGTCCGAAATGGTCGGCGAACTCAGCGCCTTTCCGTCGATCGTGACCTGGGTCGTCAACAATGAAGGGTGGGGCCAATATGATTCGGAAACGCTCGCACGTTTCGTGAAGGGGCTCGATCCGTCGCGGCTCGTCAACGCCAATTCGGGCTGGGTCGACGTCGCGCCCGGCGTGTCGGAGATGCTCGACATCCACACCTATGAGGATGTGCCGAGGACGCCGCCGCTCCAGACGAATCGCGCGATCGTGCTCGGCGAATATGGCGGCGTCGGCTTCCCCGTGCCGGGCCATATCTGGAAACCCGGCAAGGGCAATTGGAGCTATCAGGTCGCCAAGGACGAGAAGGAATATCTCGTCCGCTTCCGCCGCAAGATGGAAGGCGTGATCCGCCAGGCGAAGGAGAATGGGCTCAGCGCCTCGGTCTACACCCAGACAACCGATGTCGAAGACGAGATCAACGGCCTTCTGACCTATGACCGCGCGGTGCCGAAAGCGCCGGCGGAGGCGCTGGCGGACATCGCCGCGCCGCTGTGGACGACTCCGGCGCCCGACTGACGGGCGAGGAGCGAAAAGCGAGACGGCATCCGCCATCCCGGGCCGGGGATGGCGGGTGTCGAGTCGTGGGGCAGCTCGTCCGGCGGTAAGAAACCATGAAAAACTGCGGATTTTGGCTGGATCGGTAACGGTTCATCGCGTCTCGCTCCCGGCTCGAAAAATTTATTTTGACAAATTGTTTTTTATATTCTGATAGAGGCTCAACGGGTCGGACGATCCGCGGCTCGGTGACCTGAGGGCGCCGGATAACAAGCGGGGGCGAACAGCCCCTCGAACAGGGAGGTCGATGTGATGAAGGCAGGACAAATCCATTCAGCGAAGATGAATCGGCGCGCGGCGCTGGTGCGCGAGCTGATGTTGAGCGCGGGCGCGATGGTCGCATTGTGCAGTGCGGGGCAGGCGCACGCGCAGACCGCAGAAGCGCCGCCGCCGGCGGACGACGCGGCCGAAGCCCCGGGCGACGCGATCGTCGTCACCGGCTATCGCCAGTCGATTGAACAGAGCCTCGAGCAGAAGCGCGAAGCCAATTCGCTGATCGAAGTCATCACCGCCGAGGATATCGGCAAATTCCCCGACAAGAATGTCGCCGACGCGCTGCAGCGCGTCCCCGGCGTGATCATCACCCGTGACGGCGGCGAGGGTAGCCGCGTCAGCATCCGCGGCCTTCAATCGGATCTGACGCTGACCCTGCTCAACGGTAATTTCATCGCCGGCGCCGACAGCGGCGATCCGTCGCGCTCGTTCAACTATGTGTTGCTGCCGTCGAACTTCATTGCCAGCACCGAAGTCTATAAATCGTCCGAAGCGCGGCTCGAAGAGGGCGGCGTCGGCGGCACGGTGATCCTCAACACCCGCCGGCCGTTCGACCTGCCGGCCTGGTCGGGCTTCATCTCGGCCGAGGGCACCTATTCGGATACGACCAAGAAATTCGATCCGCAGATCGCCGGCCAGATCTCGTGGAAAGACCCCGAAGAACGGCTCGGCTTCCTCGTCGGTGCGACCTATCAGGAACGTTCGAACCGCGAACTGCGCGGCTCGACCGAAACCTGGCGCTGGTGGAGCGACCGCGACGCGGACGGCAACATCCTGACCCCGGCGACCGACGTCAACGGCAATCCGTTCGAGAATGACGATGCGATCTCCTATTGGCCGGGCGAGGGCGTGACCGCGCAGGACGGCACGCATTATTCGGGCCATTGGGCGCCGCAGTCGGTCAATGCCGAAGTCTTCTCGCAGCATCGCAAGCGCCTCGGCATCCAGGCGACCGCGCAGATGCGGCCGTTCGACAATCTGACCGTCACTGCCAATTATTTCCGTTTCGACTACAGCAGCAATTTCCAGAGCAATGTTCTGAAGATCCCCGAATGGGGTTATGGCAATTTCTTCACCGGCCCGACCTTCGACGAAAGCGGCACGATCTTCCAGTCGGCCAATTTCCAGGTGCCCGCCGCGGGAACCGGCTGCCTGACCAACGAAACCCCCTGCACGATGGAAACCCCGCAGATCGCGGGGACTTACAGCCGTGAAAAGCAGGTGTCGAACACGTTCGAGACCGAGGTCGCATACAATACCGACAATTTCGACGCGGTGCTGAAATTCGGCAAGACGCGCGCGACCGGCGGTCCCTCGATGCGCTTTGGCGTCGCTGCCAAGCCGCGCCTGACGGTGACCGGCGAGGAGCAGAACGGCAATTTCCTCAGCTCATGGGATTTCACCGGCGGCAATCTCAACATGGAATTCTCGCCCGAGCTCCAGGAAAATATCAAGAACGGCATCGCCCAGATCGACGTCGGCTCGACCGGCTCGGGCTTCACCAACAGCGCGCTCTCGCAGCGTTATGCCCAGCTCGATCTCGTCCGCCGCTTCGACAGCTTTTTGAGCGCCTTCCGTGTCGGCGGCAAATGGCGCGAGATGAGCATCCACCGCGAAACCGGTCGCAACGAATGGTACGCCGATCCGGCGACCAAGCGGCGCTATCAGGACACGCCCGAAGGCGCGATCGCGCGGCCCGAATATTTCTATGACAATCCGATCGGCAACATCGCCGGCGGGTTCGACGCGAACCTGTTCCCAGGCATCAATTTCGAAAATTATCTCGACTATATAAACGACACCTATGGTCCGTCGGTGCGGGTGCCCGAGCCGAACAACACCTATGACCTCAAGGAAAAGGTGTTCGCCGGCTATGTGCAGGCCGATTTCGAAAGCGGCCCGCTGCGCGGCAATATCGGCCTGCGCGTCGCGCACACCAAACAGTCGGGCGTGACGTCGGATCGCCTGCAATATCTCAACGATTATTGCGTCGACGGTCCGGGCGGCCCGTTCGATCCCGATGTGCCGCTCGGCCCCGACGGCAATTGCCAGGTGCGGCCGCTCGACGAGCGCGAAGAGATCGTCAACACGCGCATCGACCAGTCGAAGAGCTACACCGACTGGCTGCCCAGCCTGAACGTCGTCTATGAAGTCGTGCCCGACGTCGTCGTCCGCGGCGCGGTCGCCAAGGTGATCTCGCGTCCCTCGTTCAACGATCTGGGGTCGCAGCGTTCGCTGACCTATCGTTCGGCGGCCTACGCCTTCGACCGCGGCCAGTTCGGCGAATTCGAAGGCTGGTCGGGCAGCGGCGGCAACGCCGATCTCCAGCCTTTCTCGGCATGGCAGTACGACCTTGGCGTCGAATGGTATTTCGACCGCGGCTCGGTGCTCGGCGTCGGCCTGTTCCGCAAGGACGTATCCGACTTCGTCGTTCCGCTCGTGCTCGACGTGACGCGCGAAGTGAACGGCGAGCAGGTGCTGATCCAGCCCTATTCGACCGTCGCCAACGGGTCGAACGCGGTGTCGCAGGGCGTCGAAGTCTATGCCCAGCACACGCTCGACTTCGGCCTCGGCGCGCAGGTGAACTTCACCTATAACGACACGTCGGTCGCCGACATCACCCTCGATGGCGAGACGGTCGGCAAGTCGGCGCTCGTCGGCAGCGCCAAGACGCAGGTCAACGCCTCGGTCTTCTATGAAACCGACAAGTTCCTCGTCCGCGCCTCGTACAACCGCCGCGGCGAAGTCGTCGGCGGGCTCGCCTCGGGCCTCAACGTCTACACCGACCCCTATGAACAGGTCGACATCAACGCGTCGTACGAGCTGATGGACGGGCTCATGCTCACCGCCTCGGTCATCAACCTGACCAAGTCGGAAGAGCGCCAGCATCTTGGTAACGACACCAAGGCGCGCTTCGTCCGCAGCAACTATTTCGGCCGCCGCGCTTATGTCGGCGTTTCGTACAAGTTCTGATGGGGCGCATAGCCCAGCTCTCCCCCTCGGGTGGCTCCGCAAGGAGCCACCCGCCTCTTTCGGGGCGAGCTGGAAAATGCTTCGGTGGTTTGTAACGGGATAATAGGGGAGGGACGCGAGTGCGTGTCGGGTTGAAATCGCTGCTTCTGGGCATGGCACTGCTGTCGAGCGGCCCAGCCGCGGCCGAAAATCCGATCGTTCCGGGCTGGTATGCCGATCCCGAAATCCGCGTCTTCGGCGATCGTTACTGGATCTATCCGACCTATTCGGACCATGGCGAGACGCCCGATCTCTCGCAGCATTTCAACGAGCAGCAGAAAAAGCTGCGCGAACAGAAGACGGTCCGGCCGTCCTATCATTTCCAGACCTTCTTCAACGTCTTTTCTTCGCCCGACCTCGTCAACTGGACGAAGCACGACCACGCGCTCGACGTCGAGAATGTGTCGTGGGCCGCCTATGCCGTATGGGCGCCGTCGGCGATCGAGAAGGACGGCAAATATTATCTCTTCTTCGGCGCCAACGACATCCAGTCGGACGACCAACTCGGCGGCATCGGCGTTGCGGTCAGCGACCGCCCCGAGGGGCCGTTCAAGGATGCGATCGGCAAGCCGCTGGTGGGCGCCTTCCACAATGGCGCGCAGCCGATCGACCAGTTCGTCTTCCGCGACGACGATGGGCAGCATTATCTCTATTATGGTGGCTGGAAGCATTGCAACGTCGTCCGGCTCGGCGATGACCTTACCTCGATCGAGCCCTTTCCCGACGGCACCACCTTCAAGGAAATCACGCCCCCCGGCTATGTCGAGGGTTCATTCATGGTGAAGCGCAAAGGCGTCTATTATCTGATGTGGTCGGAGGGCGGCTGGACCGGCCCCGACTATTCGGTAGCCTATGCGATGGGTCCGTCGCCGACCGGGCCGTTCAAGCCGATGGGCAAGATTCTCAGCCAGGATTTCAAGATCGCGCGCGGCGCGGGCCATCATTCGGTGGTCAATGTGCCCGGCACCGACGACTGGTACATCGCTTATCACCGGCGCCCGCTGGACGAGGACGCCGGCGAGCGGCGCCAACTCGCGATCGACCGCATGATCTTCAAGGCCGACGGCACCATCGCGCCGGTGAAAATGACGAACGAGGGCGTCGCAGCGCGCCCGTTGCCGAAACGAGCGGCCAACAGGGGAGAGACGAAGTGAAGACGATCCGCAAGATGATGCTGAGCGCCGCCGCGAGCGCGCTCTTGCTCACCAGCGTCGGCACCCCCGCGGTGCTCGCGCAATCGGCTGCGAACCAAGTCGCGCTCGTCGATTACGTCAACCCGCTGATGGGCACCGATTCGAGCTATCGCCTGTCCTACGGCAACACCTATCCCGCGGTCGCCGTCCCCTTCGGCATGAACAGCTGGACCCCGGTGACCGGCGAGCCCGGCAGCGGCTGGGGCTATACCTATGATGGCGAGAAGATCAGCGGCATCAAGCAGACGCACCAGCCGAGCCCGTGGATGAACGACTATGCCGCCTTCGCGCTGATGGCCGAAACCGGCCCGGTGAAGGTCAAGCAGGAAGAGCGCGGTAGCTGGTTCAGCCACAAGGCCGAGGTCGCGCGTCCCTATTCGTACAAAGTCTATCTTGCCGACTATGATGTGACCGCGGAGGTCGCGCCGACGATGCGCGCCGCGCAATTCCGCTTCACCTTTCCCGAAAGCGACGACGCGCACATTTTGCTCGACGGGCTCGCGGGCGGCTCGATGGTCAAGGTCGACGTCAAGAACCGCCGCATCACCGGCTATGTCCGCAACAACCACGGCGGCGTGCCCGACAATTTCCACAATTATTTCGTCGCCGAATTCGACCGCGACTTTACCCTCGCGCGCACCTGGGCGGGCGAGAATGCCCCGACGAACGAACTCGCCCGCGAAGGCGACCATGTCGGCGCGGTGCTGAGCTTCAAGACGAAGAAGGGCGACAAGGTCCACGTCCGCGTCGCCTCCTCCTTCATCAGCCCCGAACAGGCGCTCCGGAACCTGCGCACCGAAATCGGCAGCGACAGCTTCGACACGACACAGGCCAAGGCGAAGGCGGCGTGGGAGAAGGAACTCTCGCGCATCCGCGTCACCGATCCCGACGCCGAAAAGATCCGCACCTTCTATTCGGCGCTCTACCGGATGCTACAATTCCCGCGCACCTTCTATGAAAAGGACGCGAACGGAAAGATCGTTCACTACAGCCCCTATGACGGCAAGGTGCACGACGGTTACATGTTCACCGACAACGGTTTCTGGGACACCTGGCGCGCGGTCTTCCCCTTCTTCGCGCTGATGTATCCCGAACGCGACAGCCAGTTCATGCAGGGGCTGGTCAACACCTACAAGCAGGGCGGCTGGCTGCCCGAATGGGCGAGCCCCGGCTATCGCAACGTGATGATCGGCTCGAACTCGGCGAATTTGATCGCCGACGCCTATTACAACGGCGTGCGCGGCTTCGACGTCGAGACGCTTTATGAAGCGATGATCAAGAATGCGACGACGAGCGAGGGCCGCCCGAAGGACAAGGCGGGCAAGGTGATCGCCGCGGTCGGACGCGAGGGCGCCGAATATTACAACCGGCTCGGCTATGTCCCCTATGACGTCGACATCAACGAGAATGCCGCGCGCACGCTCGAATATGCGACCGCCGACTTCTCGATCGCGCAGCTCGCGAAGCTGCTCGGCAAGGATGCCGATGCGAAGAAATATATGGAGCGCGCGCTCAACTACCAGAAGCTCTACGACAATCAGAGCGGCTGGATCCGCGGCCGCAATCAGGACGGTTCGTGGGCGACGCCGTTCAATCCCTATAAGTGGGGCGACGCCTTCACCGAAGGCAATGCACTCCATTACAGCTGGGCTGTGATGCAGGACGTTCAGGGGTTGATGAACCTGATGGGCGGACGGCAGAAATTCGTCGAACGGCTCGACGCGATCTTCACCACCCCGCCGATCTTCGACGAAAGCTATTACGGTCAAGTGATCCACGAGATCCGCGAGATGCAGATCGTCGACATGGGGCAGTACGCCCATGGCAACCAGCCGATCCAGCACATGCCCTATCTCTACAATTGGGCGGGCGCGCCGTGGAAGACGCAGCATCATGTGCGCGACATCATGGCGAAACTATATTCGTCGGCGCCCGACGGCTATCCGGGCGACGAGGACAATGGCCAGACCTCGGCCTGGTATGTCTTCTCGGCGCTTGGCTTCTATCCGGTCGCCTCGGCGACGGGCGAATATGCGATCGGCAGCCCGCTGTTCCAGAAAGCCGAACTGACGATGCCCAATGGCAAGACGCTGACGATCAACGCGAAGAACAATAGCGACGCGAATATCTATCTTCAGTCAGTGGCGGTGGGCGGCCAGCCGCTGACCAAGACCTATTTCACCCATAGTGCACTGTCGAAGGGTGGCACGGTCGACTTCGTGATGGGCGCCAAGCCCAACAAGCAATGGGGCACCGCCCCCGCCGATGCGCCCTTCTCGATCAGCGCGCCGTCCAAATGAATTCGGAGATGAACATGACCCAGAGCCGCCGCGAGATCATGGCCGGCGCCGGCGCATTGGCGCTCGCCGCCGCGATGCCCGCCGCCGCGCGCGCCGCGACCGGCAGCTTCGCCAGCAAGCGCCCCGCGCCCGGCGAGCGCGCCTTCACCAGCCCGGCGATCGAGGCCGAGATTTCGCGCGTAAAGGCGAAGATCGCCGACCCCGAACTCGCCTGGCTGTTCGAAAATTGCTATCCGAACACGCTCGACACGACGGTCCAGACTGGCACGCTCGATGGCCGCCCCGACACCTTCGTCATCACCGGCGATATCGAGGCGATGTGGCTGCGCGACAGCTCGGCGCAGGTGCAGCCCTATATCCATCTCGTCGCCAAGGATCCGAAGCTCAAGCGATTGTTCCAGGGGCTGATCCAGCGGCAGGCGCGCTGCATCCTGATCGACCCCTATGCCAACGCCTTCGACAAGGACCCGAACGCGCCGTCGAAGCTCGAATGGTCGCACACCGACAAGACCGAGATGAAGCCCGGCGTCGCCGAGCGCAAATGGGAGATCGACTCGCTCTGCTACGCGATGCGCCTGTCCCACGAATATTGGACGCGCACGAAGGACAAGGCACCGTTCGACGACACATGGTCGCGCGCGATGAAGCTCGCGGTCGCAACCTTCCGCGAACAGCAGCGCAAGGACGGACCCGGACCATATAAATTCCAGCGCCCCGCGCTCCAGCCGTCGGACAGTCTGATGCTCGGCGGCTATGGCCGGCCGACGAAGAAGATCGGACTGATCCACTCGATGTTCCGCCCGTCGGACGATGCGTGCCTCTATCCCTTCCTGATCCCGTCGAACCTGTTCGCGGTGTCGGTGCTGCGCAAGGTCGCCGCCGTCCATCGCGAAGCGCGCGGCGACAATGCCGCAGCGACCGATGCCGAAGCACTCGCCGCCGAGGTCGAGGCGGCGCTGAAAGCGCATGCGCTGATCGACGACGGCAAGGGCGGTCAGGTCTGGGCCTATGAAATCGACGGCTTCGGCAATTATGTCTTCATGGACGACGCCAATGTGCCGAGCCTGTCGGGCCTGCCGCTGATCGACGTCGTCGACAAGAAGGACCCGCTCTTCCTGCGCACCGCCGAACTCGCCTGGTCCGACCGCAACCCCTATTTCTTCAAGGGCACGGCGGCCGAGGGGATCGGCGGGCCCCACATCGGGCTCGACATGATCTGGCCGATGTCGATCATCACCCGCGCGATGAACGCCGACGACGATGCGACGATTCTGCAATGCCTGCGCTGGCTGAAGACGACGCACGGCGGCACCGGCTTCATGCACGAAAGCTTCCACAAGGATGATCCCAAGAATTTCACGCGCAGCTGGTTCGCCTGGGCGAACGCGCTGTTCGGCCAGCTGATCGTCGAAGTAGCCGACAAGCGCCCCGCGCTGCTGGCGCGGCCGCTGTGAGCGGAGGGGCGACGATGATCACGACCAGCCGCCGCCAGCTTCTTGCGACCACGGGGCTGCTCGCGCTCGGCGGGGCGATCCCCGCCGGCTGCTCGCGCATTGCGGGCGGGGGCGAGGCGCTCGCCGTGGGCAAGCCCAACCTCTTCATCGGCACCGGCGGGCACGGGCACACCTTCCCCGGTGCATCGCTGCCGTTCGGGATGGCGCAACTCAGCCCCGATACGAACACCCATGGCTGGGATGCCTGCTCGGGCTATCACCAGAAAGACGGCTCGATCATGGGGTTCAGCCACACGCACCTCTCGGGCACCGGCATCGGCGACATGCTCGACGTGCTCGTCGTGCCGACGCGGCGCGAATTGAAGCTCGAACCCGGCACGATCGAAAAGCCGGGCGAGGGTTTTCGCCAGCGTTATTCGGACGAGCATGCCGAGCCCGGCTATTACCGCGTGAAGCTCGAAACCGGCGTGCTCGCCGAACTCACCGTCACCGAACGCTGCGGCCTCCACCGCTATCATTTCGGACAGGGCGCGGGCCACATCCTGATCGATTTCGCGCATGCGATCGAGGATGATTGGGACAAGGGCATCGTCGTCGAAAACGCCTCGCTCGATCTGGGCGAGGACGGCATGCTCACCGGAAGCCGGCAGGTCAATCGCTGGGCCAAGGGCCGCCACATCCATTTCGCGATGCGGATGTCGCGGAGGCCCGATCGCGTCCAGTTCTTCGGCGACGACGGCAAGCCCGCCCCCGACGGGGCGAAGTCGATCAAGGGCAACAAGCTCAAGGTCGCCTTCTTCTTCGACGATGCCGGCGGCCCGCCGATCATGATCAAGACCGGCCTCTCGGCGGTCGACGTAAAGGGCGCGCGCGATGCGTTGGAACAGGAGGCGCCCGCCTGGGATTTCGATGGCGCGGTGAAGGCCGCGCGCGCGACCTGGACGAAGGCGCTCGGCGGCGTCCGCGTGTCGGGCGGCACCGAGGCGCAGCGCGTCATCATGGCGAGCGCGCTCTATCACGCGCAGCTTGCGCCGACGCTCTTCACCGATCGCGACGGCCGCTATGTCGGGCTCGACCGGCAGGTGCATCAGGCCGCGAAAGGCGAGGAGGCGTTCAGCACCTATTCGCTGTGGGACACCTATCGCGCGCTCCATCCGCTCTTGACGCTGATCGATCCCGATCGCGCCGCGCTCCTGACCCGCGACATCTGCCGCCAGACGGCGCAAAGCCCGGCGGGCCCGCTCGTCTGGCCGCTGCAGGGGGTCGAGACCGCGTGCATGATCGGCTGGCACGGCGTCTCGGTGCTTGCCGAGGCGCATGCAAAGGGCATTAAGGCCGACTATGCCGCCGCCTGGCCCAATATCCGCCGCCGCGCGTTCGACCGCGATTACAAGGACATCGACAGCACCTTGGGCCGGGGTTTCTATTACGACCTTGGCTATATCCCGTGCGACGAGGTGTGGGAATCGGTCAGCCGGACGCAGGAATATGCCTATGACGACTGGGCGATGGCGCATCTCGCCGACGCGGTCGGTGCCAAGGAAGACGCGGCGGCCTTGCGCAAGCGCGCGCAGAATTACCGCGGCGTCATCGACCCCGAAACCCGCTTCGCGCGCCCGCGCTTCAAGGATGGCGGCTGGTGGAAGGATTATGATCCGGTCCAGATCGGCCACAATGTCAAGAAATGGCGCGATTATACCGAGGCGAACGGCTGGCAGGCGACCTTCCTCAACCAGCATGACATCTATGGCCTGATCGATCATTTCGGCGGCGACGCGGCGTTCGAGAAACAGCTCGACGCGCTGTTCAACGCGCCCTCGACCTTGCCCGACAATGCGCCGCCCGACATTTCGGGGCTCGTCGGCCAATATGCGCACGGCAACGAGCCGAACCACCATGTCGCCTATATGTACGCCTATTGCGGCGCGCCCGCGAAGGCGCAGGCGATGGTCCGGCGGCTCCTCGCCGAAATGTACAAGAACGACCCCGACGGCGTGATCGGCAACGACGATTGCGGCCAGATGAGCGCCTGGTTCATCCTCTCGGCACTCGGCTTCTACCCCGTCGATCCGGTGAGCGCGGTCTATGTCTTCGGCTCGCCCTTGTTCGACGTCGCCGAGGTCACGGTGGGCGCGGGCAAGACGCTGACCGTCCGCGCCGAGGGCAATGGCCCCGATCGCCCCTATGTGCAATCGGTCACCTGGAACGGCCAGTCGTGGAGCAAGAACTGGATCGCGCATTCGGACCTGATCGGCGGCGGCGAACTCGTCTTCGAAATGGGCGCCAAGCCCTCGGCGTTCGGGACCGCGAAAGCCGACCGTCCGCCGTCCTTCGGCTCCACTCCGGCGTGATTCAGACAAAGACAATTGGTAGTAAAAAGAAAATGATAAGAACGGAATGTCTCGTGAAATCTCTCCAGATCCCGCCACGTTCGGCCTTGCGCTGCAGCCCGGCGCCCTCCACAAGCTTGAGCGATCGGGCGAAGGGGTGGCGCTGATGGATGGTCCAGTAGCAGACCGCGGCGAAGCGCGCCTGTTCGCGGGTGTCGAACTGGGCGGCACCAAATGTATCTGCACGCTCGCCGCAGGTCCGGGCGACATCCGCGACCAGCGCACGATCGCGACCACCGTGCCCTCGGAAACGCTGCCCGCGATCATGGCGGTGCTCGATGGCTGGGCGCGCTCGCCCGGTTTCTGCGGTATCGGCGTCGCCTCCTTCGGCCCGATCCGGGTCGATCCCGCCAAGGCCGACTATGGCCGCGTCGGCGCGACGAACAAACCCGATTGGGAAGGCGCCGACCTGCTCGGTCCGCTGAAGTCGGCCTTTCCCGTTCCCCTCGGTTTCGACACCGACGTCAATGGCGCGGCGCTCGCCGAAATTCGCTGGGGCAGCGGGCGCGGGCTCGACGATTTCGCCTATGTGACCGTCGGCACCGGCGTCGGTGTCGGGCTGGTCGTCCATGGCAAGCCGACGCGCGGTTTCAGCCATAGCGAGATCGGCCATATCCTCGTCCCGCGCCTTGCGGGCGACGAGGCGCCGAGCGTCTGCCGCTTTCATGACGATTGCGTCGAAGGCCTCGCGTCCGGCACCGCATTGAATGCCCGGCTGGGCGGCCGGTCGCTGGCCGACGTCGCGGCGGACGATCCGGTCTGGGAGCCGATCGTGCACACGCTGGCGTCGATGGTCCATTCGCTCGCCTGCACGACCGGGCCGATGCGCGTCGCGATGGGCGGCGGCGTGCTCGCGGGCCAGCCGCAACTGCTGCCGCGGATCAACGCGCGGCTCGAGGCGAGCCTCGCCGGCTATATGCAGATCCCCGGGGGTGGCGCCTATGTCATCGCGCCCGAACTCGGGACGATGGCGGGGCCGCTCGGCGCGATCGCGCTCGCGATGGACGCGGTCGGGGTCGCAGCATGAGCGGGGCGGGCCGCGCGTCGTTGGACAGGGCGGCGCCTTCGCGGCACAAGGGCGCGATGAAACGCCTGACCGCCGCCGCCGCGCTGCTCGCCCTTATGCCGATCCAGTCCTTCGCCGAGCAACCGACGCCCGATCCGCTCGCCCCCGATCCGCTGACCTTCGTCGATCCGATGATCGGCACCGGCCCCGAAGGCCACACATTCCCCGGCGCGACCGCGCCCTTCGGCATGGTGCAGCTGTCGCCTGACACCGACGCGACGTGCCAGATCCGCGACTGCTACGATCATGCTGCGGGTTACAGCTACCACGACCCGACGATCCAGGGGTTCAGCCACACGCATTTCTCGGGCGCGGGCCATTCGGACCTCGGCGACATCCTCGTCATGCCGCAGGTCGGCGACGTGAAGCTCGATCCGGGCGACCCGAAGCAGCCCGGCTCGGGCTATCGCCAGCGCTTCAGCCACGACACCGAAAAGGCCAGCCCCGGCTATTATGCCGTGACGCTCGCCGACAGCGGCATCCGCGCCGAACTCACCGCGGGCACCCGCGTCGGCGTCCACCGCTACAGCTTCCCCGCGGGCAAGGATGCGCATCTGCTCCTCGATCTTCGCTCGTCGCTCTATGATTATCCGGGCAAGATCCTCTGGTCGGGGCTCCACCTCCGCCCCGACGGCACGCTCACCGGCTTTCGCGAGACGCGCGGCTGGGCGCCGGGACGCAAACTCTATTTCGCGATGCGCTTCTCGGCGCCGCTCAAGGGCCACGCCTTCCTCGATCGCGACGAGAAGATTCCCTACAAGGGTTTCCATCCCCCCGGCCGCGGCACCGACGCGCTCGCCGAAAAGCTCGGCAAGGCGCTCGAAGCCCGCCTCGATTTCGGCGAGCTCGCCGGCCCGCTGGAAGTCCGCGTCGCGCTCTCGGGCGTCGATGAGGCGGGTGCGGTCGCCAATCTCGACGCGGAAAGCGCCGACTTCGATACCGTCCGTGCGCGCACGGAAGGCGAATGGCGCAAGGCCTTGGGTGCGCTTCAGATCGAAGCGCCCGCGCCGATGCGCACCAACCTCTACACCGCGCTCTACCACAGCCTGCTCGCGCCGAGCGTGTGGAGCGACGTCGATGGACGCTATCGCGGCCCCGACGATGCGGTCCACACAGCGAAGGATTTCACCTTCCGTTCGACCTTTTCGCTCTGGGACACCTTCCGCGCGCAGCACCCGCTGTTGACGCTGGTCGCGCCCGATCAAACCAACACCGACATCGTCAAATCGCTCGTCGCGAGCCGCAAGGCGAGCCCGCACGGCATCCTCCCCGTCTGGCAGTTCCACGGCCGCGAAACCTGGACGATGATCGGCTATCACGCGGTCCCTGTGATCGCCGACGCCTATCTGAAAGGCGTGGGCGATTTCGACGCGAACGAGGCGCTCGACGCAATGGTCGCGAGCGCCGAATATGCCCCCTATGGCGGACTCGGCGACTATATGAAGCTCGGCTATGTCGCGATCGACCGCGAGCCCGAGGCGGCGTCGAAGACCGTCGAATATGCCTATGACGACTGGACCATCGCGCGCATGGCCGAGAAGATGGGCCGCAAGGACATCGCCGACCGCTTCTACAAGCGCGCGGGTTACTGGCGGAACAGCTTCGATGCAAAGACCGGCTGGCTGCGCGCGCGCAAGGCCGACGGCAGCTTCCGCACCCCCTTCGATCCGACCGCAATCAACTATGGCTCGGATTATACCGAGGGCAATGCCTGGCAATATAGCTGGTTCGTCCCGCAGGATCAGGCCGCGCTCTTCCGCATCCTCGGCGGCGATGCCAAGACGATCGCCAAGCTCGACGCGATGTTCGACTATGACATTTCGAAGCTCGACTATAGCCATGCCGAGGATATTGCGGGCCTCATCGGCCAATATATTCACGGCAACGAGCCGAGCCATCATGTCGCCTATCTCTACGCCTATGCCGGCGCGCCCTGGCGGACGCAGGAGCGGCTGAAGCAGATCGTCGACAGCCAGTATAAGCCCACCCCCGACGGCCTGTCGGGCAACGACGACCTCGGCCAGATGTCGGCGTGGCTCGTCTTTACGTCGCTGGGTTTCTACCCCGTCGCGCCGGGATCGAACCAATATGTGATCGGGCGCCCCTTCGTCGATCGCGCGGTGCTCAATCTGCCCGGCGGCAAGCGTTTCACGGTCGAAACGGTCGGGCTGTCGGACGCCAATCCCTATGTCGGCAAGGTCGAACTCAACGGCAAGCCGCTCGCGCGCAGCTGGATTTCGGACGCCGAAATCCGCAGCGGCGGCACGCTCCGCTTCACGATGCAGGCAAAGCCCGATGCCACATGGGGCAAGGCGATGGCGGCGCGTCCCTACTCGCAGTCGACCGCGCGCCGTACGCCCTGACCTGGCACTGGCAGGCCGGCGCCCCTTGCTCTAAGCCTCGATTCGAACCCGTCTTTCCGCGCGGGTTCCGGGGTTGAAATCGGGTAAGGGGACGGGCGATGGCCGCCGAAACAGCACATGCCGCCGAGGCGGCCGCGCACGGGTTCGACCTGCTGCCGATCGTCATCCTGCTCGGCGCCGCCGTCGTCGCGGTGCCCTTGTTCAAGCGGCTCGGCCTCGGCTCGGTACTCGGCTATCTCGCGGCGGGACTCGCGATCGGTCCCTTCGGGCTGGCGCTCTTCTCCGACGCGCAGACGATCCTTCATGTCGCCGAACTCGGCGTCGTCATGTTCCTCTTCATCATCGGGCTGGAGATGCAGCCGTCGCGGCTGTGGGCGATGCGCGGCGAGATTTTCGGGCTCGGCGCGGCGCAGGTCGGCGGCGCGATCGCGCTGCTGATCTGCGTGGGGCTCGCGCTCGGCTATCCGGTGGCGGCGAGCTTCGTCGCGGGCACCGGCTTCGTGCTGACCTCGACCGCGATCGTTATGCAGATGCTCGACGAACGGCGCGAGATGGGCCAGCCCAAGGGGCGGCGGATCATCGCGATCCTGTTGCTTGAGGATCTGGCGATCGTGCCTTTGCTCGCGCTCACCGCCTTTCTCGCGCCGGGCGGCGAGGCGGTGTCGATGACCGACCGGTTCATCGCGGTCGCGATCGGTCTCGGCGCGATCGTCGGGCTGATCTTTGCGGGCCGCTATCTGCTCGACCCGATGTTCCGCCTGCTCGGGCGCGCGAAGGCGCGCGAGGTGATGACCGCCGCGGCGCTGCTCGTCGTCCTCGGCGCCGCGCTGGCGATGCAGCTCGCGGGGCTGTCAATGGCGATGGGCGCTTTTCTCGCCGGCGTGCTCCTGTCCGAATCCTCGTTCCGTCACCAGCTCGAAGCCGATGTCGAGCCGTTCCGCGGCGTCCTGCTCGGCCTCTTCTTCCTCGGCGTCGGTATGGCGCTGGACCTCGACATCGTCGCCGCCAACGCCGGGCTGATCGCGATCTCGGTCACCGCCTATATGGTGCTGAAGATAATCGTCATCTATTCGGTCGCGCGGCTGTTCAAGAGCGGCCATGCCGAGGCGGTCGAGCGCGCCGTGCTGATGGCGCAGGGCGGCGAATTCGCCTTCGTTCTTTATGCCGCGGCGGCGAGCGTCGGGATCATCGATGCCGAAAGCAATGCGATCCTGACCGCGATCATCATCGTGTCAATGGTGCTGACCCCGATCATGATCATCCTCCACGATCGCTTCATGCCGGACGCGGAGGAATCCGCCGACGACCTCGACGTCGCCGACAATCTGAGCGCCAGCATCCTGATGATCGGCTTCGGGCGCTTCGGCCAGATCGTCAGCCAGCCGCTCTTCGCCAACGGCTGCTCGATCTCGCTGATCGACACTGACACGATCGCGATCCGCGAATCCTTGGCGTTCGGTTTCAAGATTTATTACGGCGACGGCACGCGGCTAGACATCCTGCATGCGGCCGGCGCGCAGAAGGCGCGGATGATCATCGTCGCGACCGACGACCGCGAAACGACGCTCAAGATCGTCGAGCTGGTGAAGGCCGAGTTTCCGCACACGCCTCTGCTGGCGCGCGCTTTCGATCGCGAACATGCGGTCGAGCTGGTCCACGCCAACGCCGATTTCATGGTCCGCGAAACTTTCGAATCGGCGCTGGTAATGGCCGAAGAGGCGCTGCGCCGGCTCGAAGTCGACGAGGAAGCGATCGGTGACATCATGGAAGAAACGCGGCGGCGCGATCAGGAGCGGTTCGACATCGAGATCTGCGGCGGCGTCTACGCCAGCCGACATCTGATCCAGGGCAATGTCCCGGTCGAGGATCGCGACCAATATATCGTCAAGCCCGGCGGAGGGCGCTGACCAACCTTTATCCCCCGCCCGCCGCGCTCGGCAGCCGCGACGGGGGATGAGGTTCGTTGTGCACAAGAAGAACATTAGGAGAACAAAACAAGTCCGTCAACCCCTTTGCCAAGCTTTTTCTCCGGTCCTGCCCAGTTGACGTTAACGTCAATTGCGACCAATGCATAGCAAACGAAGGAAGGGAAGATGATGGCCGAGCAACCCAAGTTCGATCTGACGGGGCGCGTCGCGCTGGTGACCGGCGCGTCGTCGGGGCTCGGCGCGGGCTTTGCCAAGGCGCTCGCCGCTGCGGGGGCGAAGGTCGTGCTCGCCGCGCGCCGCGCCGACAAGCTCGCCGAACAGGTCGCCGCGATCGAAGCGGCGGGCGGGCAGGCGATCGCGGTCAGCATGGACGTCACCGACGAAGCATCGACCAAGGCCGCCTATGATGCCGCCGAGGCCGCGTTCGGCACGGTCGATACGATTGTCGCCAACGCCGGCGTCGCGACCGAAAAGATGGCGATGGGGCTCTCGGTCGAAGAGGTCGATTTCCTGCTCGCCGCCAATGTCCGCGGCGTCTTCCTCACCGCGACCGAAGGGGCGAAGCGGCTCGACAAGGCGGGCAGCCGCGAAAAGCAGAACGGCCGCATCGTCCTGATCGGCTCGATCACCGCCGAGAAGGTGTTTCCCGCAACCTCGGTCTATGGCGCGACCAAGGCGGCGGTGCGCCATCTGGGCAAGGCGCTCGCACGCGAATGGGCGCGGCGCGGGATCAGCGTCAATGTGATCCAGCCCGGCTATTTCGAATCCGAAATGACCGCCGAACTGTTCGAGAGCGACACCGGCGCGGCGATGGTGAAGAGCTTCCCGCGCCAGCGCATGCGCCCGCCGAGCGACCTCCACGCGCCGCTGCTCCTGCTCTGTTCGGACGCCGCGCTCGGCATCACGGGCAGCGTCATCACCGTCGATGACGGGCAGACACTGTGAGCGAGTTGCTGATCGAACGCCGCGGCGCGGTCGAGATCGCGACGCTCAACCGGCCCGAGCGCCTCAACGCGCTGAACGAAGGGCTGGTCGACGAACTCAATGCCTATTTCGGCGAGCTTGCCGAACGCCCCGACGTGCGCGTCGTGATCCTGCGGGGGGCGGGGCGCGGCTTTTGCGCCGGGCTCGATATCCAGGAGGACCGGTCGAGCGATGAAACGCCGGTGCTCCGCACGCTGCGCACCCAGACCAGCATCGGCAATATCTATCGCAAGATGCGCGCCTGTCCGCAGCCGATCGTCGCGCTCGGCCACGGCGCGGCGTGCGGCGGCGGGCTGTCGCTGCTGCTCGCTTCCGACGTCCGCTATGCAGCGCCGTCGTTCCGCTGCAACGCCGCCTATATCCGCATCGGCCTCGGCGGCTGCGACATGGCGTCGAGCTATTTCCTGCCGCGCCTCGTCGGCGCGAGCCTCGCGTCCGAAATGATCCTCACCGGCCGTTTCATCGACGCCGAACGCGCGCTGCACGCGGGCCTCGTGAGCGAGGTTGTCGATGAGGAGGCGCTGCTCGACCGCGGGTTCGCGCTCGCCGACGAGATGCTCGCGACCTCGCCCTATGGCCTCCGTCTGTCGAAACAGGCGCTCAATCTCAACATCGACGCGCCCGGCCTCGAGGCCGCGATGGCGATCGAGGACCGTCAGCAGGTGATCCTTTCGGCGACCGAGGACCATCGCGAGGCGCTCGCCGCCTTCCTCGAGAAGCGCGCGCCTGACTATCGCGAACGTTAGGACCCGTACTCAATTACAGCACCGTCGAGGCGCCCAAATGGCGAACAGATCGGGCCGAAAGACGCGCCGGGAAGGCTGGTTGCCTTTCCAAGCGGCTTTCGGTCCGGGATGGAAGCCATTTGGACGTCCCGAAGGGATTTGATCAAAATGGCCCATTGCTTCGTCGAGAAGTCTCGAAATATCGACATATGTCTTCGCCTTCCCTCCTCGCACTGGGCCATTTTGCTTCAAACCTCGACGGTGCTGTAATTGAGTACGGGTCCCAAGGTTAATCGGATCGTGCATCGCCCCATTGACTCGGCAATATATTGACATAGTAAGTGCCATATCCCGAGGGGGTGGGAGTGATGGCAGTACGCAGGAGGACCACTAAATGCCGGGTCGCTTAGGCGGGTCCCGGCGTGCTGCCATCATCACTATCGCCGCCCTGATCGGCGCTTTTCCCGTGCAGGCGCAGCCTGCCAAGCCCGCGCCGGACCGTCCGAATATCGTGATCCTGCTCGCCGACGACTGGGGTTTTTCGGATGTCGGTTCCTTCGGCGCCGAATTCGCGACCCCGAACATCGACGCGCTCGCTTATGCCGGGATGCGCTTTTCGAATTTCCATGTCGCGGGGTCCTGCTCGCCGTCGCGGGCGATGCTGCAGACGGGGGTGATGAACCACAGGAACGGGCTGGGCAATATGCCCGAGACGATCCCCGACGAACATCGCGGCAAGCCCGGTTACGACACGGTGATGAACCACCGCGTCGTGACGATCGGCGAGCTTTTGAAGGCGGCGGGTTACCGCACCTACCTCACCGGAAAATGGCACCTCGGCAGCGACGCGACGCGGCTTCCGCACGCGCGCGGCTACGATCGCGCCTTCAGCCTCGCCGACGCCGGCGCCGACAATTTCGAACAGCGCCCGATCGAGGGCATGTACGACAAGGCGAACTGGACCGAGAACGGCAAGCCCGCGACGCTGCCCAAGGATTATTATTCGTCGCGCTTCGTCGTGCAGCGGATGATCGACTATATCGAGGAGGGGCGTACGAGCGGAAAACCCTTCCTCGCCTCGATCAACTTCCTCGCCAACCATATCCCGGTGCAGGCACCCGACAGCGACATCGCGCGCTATTCGGCGATGTACCAGGGCGGCTGGACGGCGCTCCGCGAAGCGCGGGCGAAGCGCGCGGCGGCGCTCGGCATCATGCCCGCGGGCGCGCCGATGGTCACCATGCCGACGACGCCCGACTGGAAGAAACTCGACGCCGACGAGCGCGTCGCCGCGGTGCGCGTGATGCAGGCCTATGCCGGCATGGCGACCGCAATGGACCGCGAGGTCGGCCGCCTCGTCGCGCATCTGAAGGCCACGGGCGATTATGAGAATACGATCTTCGTCTTCCTGTCGGACAATGGCGCCGAGCCGACCAATCCGTTCGCCAGCCTGCGCAACCGCCTGTTCCTCGACATGCAATATGACCTCGCGACCGCGAACATCGGGCGCCCGGGCAGCTTCTCGGCGATCGGCCCCGGCTGGGCGAGCGCCGCGGCGTCGCCGCTGTCGGGCTACAAGTTCAGCGCGACCGAAGGCGGGCTGCGCGTCCCGCTGATCATCGCCTGGCCGGGCCACGCCGATATTCGCGCGGGCGGCATCAGCGACGGGCTGGCGCATGTCACCGACATCTTGCCGACGCTGACCGAGCTTGCCGGGGTGCCCGGCCATGGCGGGAACTGGCGGGGCAGGGCGGTCGAGCCCGTGACCGGTCGCAGCCTCGTTCCGATGCTGAAGGGGGGCGCGGGAAGCGTCCATGGCGACATGCCGCTCGGCTATGAACTGTCGGGCAATGCGGCGCTGTTCCGCGGCGATTACAAGCTGGTGCGCAACCTCGCGCCGACCGGCGACGGCGAGTGGCGGCTCTTCAACCTCAAGACCGACCCCGGCGAGACGCGCGATCTCGCCGCCGCCCAGCCCGACCGCTTCAAGACGATGATGGCCGATTACCGCGCCTATGCGAAGGCGAACGGCGTGCTCGACATGCCCGCGGGCTACACCGCCGACGAACAGATCAACCGCTACGCCTTCGAACAACAGGGCAAACCGCGGCTGATCCGCTTCGGCCTGTGGGTGGGCGGCGTTGTCATACTGCTGTCGGCTTTGATCTGGGGACTTCGCCGCCGGCGCAGCGCGCGAAGCGAGTAGGCACTCAATCGGCGGCGATCGCCGCCATTTGCGCCTCGACCATCCGCGCCATCACCGTGCCGGCTTCCTCGGCCGACAGGCTCTGGTCGTGGCGCAGCGTGCGCCAGCTATGGAAGGACAGCGCGACGCACAACGCCTCGACGCCGATCCGGTCGGCGCGCACGGCCGCCGGCAGCAGGCGCAGGATCAACTCGCGCTCGATCATCACGACGCGGCTATACTGCCCCATCAGGAACGGCGACTGATAGCGTTTGATATTGGCGGCGAGGCGGAAGGGCAGCGTCGTTTCGAACACCCGCACGCGCCGGCCGACAAGCTCGCGGATATTGTCGCGCCACGGCTGGTCGGGATAGGGCGCCATCACCACCGGCATCACCTCTTCGGTGATCGTCGCGGTAATCTCCGCATAAAGCGCGTCCATATCGTCGAAATGGCGGAACACGGTGCGCAGCCCAATGCCCGCTTCCTCGGCGACGCGCGCCGCGCTCGGCGACAGGTCGCCCCCGACGATCAGTTCCATCATCGCCTCGACGATCCGCCGGTGGCTCGACCGCCCGCGTTCGCGGCGCCCGTCGACCCGCGGCGATGCGACCTGTTGCGCGCTCGATTTTCCTAGCCCTGTCGCCATGGCACCCCTGCTGGCCCGACTTGGCGCCGGGGTCAAACAATCTTGCGTCCCGGCCAATATAATGACACATATAGTGTCAATAGTTTTCGGAGCCGTCGACACTGCGATATGGGGGACGATGATGAAGAAGAGATGGATCGCCCTCAGCGCATTGTTGCTCGCCGGCGCGGGCGGATATTGGGCCTTCGAGGCGAATAAATATCGCATTCCCGGCATCCTCCAGGACTGGAACGATCCGGTGCAGCCAAACCGCGCGGTCGCCTGGCAGCAAGGCCCGGCGAAGGCGCCGGAGGGCAAGCGCCCGCCGAACATCATCCTGATCGTCGCCGATGATCTCGGCTATAACGACATCAGCCTCAACGGCGGCGGGGTGGCGGGGGTCGTCAAGACGCCCAACATCGACGCGCTCGCGCGCGAAGGCGTCGATTTCACCACCGCCTATGCCGCGAACGCGACCTGCTCGCCGTCGCGCGCCGCGATGATGACGGGGCGCTATCCGACGCGCTTCGGCTTTGAATATACGGCGGTCCCGGTCGAGTTCGCCGAAAATCTCGCGCACGGCGAAGGCGTCGGGCCGCACCGCGCGATCTTCCACGACGAGCTGATCACTCCCGACATTCCCGCCTATCCCGACATGGGCGTCCCCGCGAGCGAGGTGACGATTGCCGAGGCGGTGAAGACGGCGGGTTATCACACGCTCCACATCGGCAAATGGCATCTCGGAGAAGCGCCGCAGCTCCAGCCGCAGGCGCAAGGTTTCGACGAAAGCCTCGCGATCCTTGCGGGCGCCGCGATGTTCCTGCCCGAGGGGGACGCGAACGGCGTCGATGCCAAGCTGGCGTGGGACCCGATCGACCGCTTCATCTGGGCGAACCTCCGCCACGCGGTTACGTTCAACGGCAGCCAGCGCTTCCATCCCAAGGGGCATATGACCGACTATTTCGCCGACGAGGCGATCGAGGCGATCGAGGCGAACCGGAACCGGCCCTTCTTCATGTACCTCGCCTTCAACGCGCCGCACACACCGCTGCAGGCGACCAGGGCTGACTATGACAAACTCCCGCAGATCAAGGATCACAAGACGCGCGTTTACGGCGCGATGATCGCGCAGCTCGACCGCCGCATCGGCGACGTGATGGCAAAGTTGAAAGAAACCGGAATCGACGACAATACGCTCGTCATCTTCACCAGCGACAATGGCGGCGCCTGGTATAACGGCATGCCCGATCTGAACGCGCCCTTCCGCGGCTGGAAGGCGACCTTCTTCGAAGGCGGAATCCGCACGCCGCTGTTCATGCGCTGGCCGGGCGGGATCGCGGCGGGGACGCAGCGCGCTGACGTGACCGGCCATCTCGACATTTTCGCGACGATCGCCGCCGCGGCGGGCGCGAACCTGCCGCAGGATCGGACGATCGACAGCGAAAATATCCTCGCCGGACCCGCGAAGCGCCCTACGATGTTCTGGCGCTCGGGCGATTATCGCGCGGTGCGCGCGGGCGACTGGAAATTGCAGGTGACGAAGCGCCCCGTAAAGGCGCGCCTCTACAACCTCGCGGTCGACCCGACCGAACGCCACGATCTCGCCGCGCGCGATCCGCGACGCGTCGCGGAACTCAGCGCGCTGATCGAGGCGCAGAACAGGGGCATGGCGAAACCCATCTGGCCGGGCCTCGTCGAAGGGCCGATACGCATCGACGTACCGCTCGACGCGCCGTGGAAGGACGGACAGGATTATATTTACTGGACCAACTGAGGCGGACTGGCTCGGCATGAGTAAAAAGCTGACCGCCAGGCCCGCGAGGTAATTGGCGGCGCGCATCCTTTGTGGCAGGTCTGGGCATTCCTCCCCTCGCGCACTGGAGACATCATGCGAGCCCTGCTGCTTTCGATCGCCTTGCTTACGCCGGCGGTGCCTGCCTTTGCGCAGGACGCCGTCGTCGACACTCATGTCCATCTTCACAAGGGCGAGGCGTCGCTCGCCGAATATCGGGCGCAACTGAAAGCCGCGAACCAATCGGTCGATGCCTTCGGTGCGATGTGGTTCGGCGGCCCGAATCAGGCGCTCGCGGGCAATCCCGCCGATATATCCCAGCGCAATGACGCGCTGATCGCGCTCGCTGCGAAGAATCCCGATATGATCGCGATCGCGACGGTCCATCCCTATGACGGCGATGCCGCGCTCGCCGAAGTCGACCGCGTCGCCGCGCGCGGCGTCCGCCTGCTCAAGATCCACCCCCACACGCAGAAGTTCGACGCCGCCGACCCGCGCGTGCTGACGCTCGTCAAACATGCGGGCGAGAAGGGCATGATCGTCGTCATGGACAATGCCAGCATCGTCCCCGCCGATAACGAGAAGCTCTTCAACCTCGCGCTCGCGGCGCCGAAGACCAGGTTCATTTTCGGCCATATGGGCGGGCTTGGCTTCCGCTTCTGGAATATCCTCGCGCTCGCGCGCACCGCCGAAAATCTCTTCGCCGACAATATCTATTTCGACATTTCGGCGAGCGTGATCCTCGCGGCGGACTCGCCGATCGAGGAGGAATATGTCTGGACGATCCGCAACGTCGGCGTCGACCATGTGCTGATCGCGTCGGATTTTCCGCAGATTTCGCTGCCCAAAACGCTCGAGGCCTTCGCGAAGCTCGACCTGACCGAGGAGGAGCGCGCGAAGATCCGCTCGGGCAACGCGCGCAAGCTGCTCGGGCTCTGACCGGTGCCGGTCCATCTTCCCGCTCCCGCCGCTGTGGACATCGCCGGGCACGCGGTCGCGCCGATCGCCTGGGGCATGTGGCGCTTTGCCGGCGTCGACCTTGCCACCGCCCGCGCGCGCATCGACGCGGCGTTCGAGGCGGGCGTGACGCTGTTCGACACCGCCGACATCTACGGCTTCGACACGCCCGGCGGCTTCGGCTCGGCCGAAACCCTGCTCGGCGAGGTCTTCGCCGAATCCCCCGGGCTTCGCGACCGGATGTTCCTCGCGACCAAGGGCGGGATCATTCCCGGCGTGCCTTATGACAGCAGCGCGCCCTATCTGGCGTCGGCGATCGACGCCTCGCTTCGCCGCCTGCGCACCGACCGGGTCGAGCTGTGGCAGATCCACCGCCCCGACCTGCTCGCCCACCCGCAGGAGATCGCCCGCGCTCTCGAAGAGGCGCACGGCGCCGGCAAGATCGGCGCGATCGGCGTCTCCAACTTCACGCCCGCGCAGACGTCGGCGCTGGCCCGCTTCCTTCCCGTCCCGCTGATCAGCCACCAGAGCGAATTTTCGCCGCTCCATCTCACCCCGCTCTTCGATGGCCTTTTCGACCAGTCGATGGTTGAGGGCATGGCCTTCCTCGCCTGGTCGCCGCTCGGCGGAGGTCGCCTCGGCGATCCGGCGGATGAGCGCGGCCGGGCGGTCGCCGCGCTGCTCGACGCGAAAGCCGCCGAATATGACGTCTCGCGCGCCGCGGCGACCTATAGCTGGGTGATGGCGCACCCCGCGCGTCCGATCCCGATCGTCGGCACACAGAAGGTCGAACGGATCAGGGAAATCCCCCACGCGTTCATCCCGCGCTGGACGCGCGCCGAATGGTATGCCGTGCTGCAAGTAGCGATGGGAGAGCGGTTGCCATAAGGGCTACGCCTGACGGTTCGCGCCGGACCCGCAATGACGAGGCTTTTTAAGGAGATGCCCCGCCTCCACATCGAGACGTAGGAGAGCGGGAAGCGGGGCGAGCGCGCTTAAGCAGGGCACGGCTTTCCGGTCAATGAACGGATGGCAAATTTCGGCGGCGCCGTGAGGTTTGTTTGCTTGCCGCGCGGTGATATGCCTTCGCGCCATGGAACGCACCGCCTCCTGTCACTGCGGCAAGCTCGTCCTCACCTGCACCGGCGATCCGGCGAAGGTTTCGCTCTGCCATTGCTTCGATTGCCAGCGGCGAACCGGATCGCTCTTCAGCGTCGCGGCCTTTTTTCCCCGCGAGCGTGTGAAATTGCCCGTCGCGGGCGCCAAGGCGTTCAGGCGTCCGTCGGCGAGCGGGCGCGACGTATCCTTTCATTTCTGCCCCGATTGCGGATCGTCGCTCTGGTGGGAGCCCGAACGGCTTCCGCACCTGATCGGCGTCGCGGCGGGGGCGTTTGCCGATCGCGACTTTCCGATGCCCGAACAGGCGGTCTGGGCCGAAGAGCGGCACGCGTGGCTCGATCTTCCGCTGCCCGAGCATCTGCGCAATCCGGTCAGGACAGCGCCCGGCGACTGATCGCTCTAAAGCCGCCGGCCAAGGCTGATGCGATCCTCGACCGCATATCCCAGCGCGCGATAGAATTGGACGACCGCTTCGTTCGCAGCGCGAACCTGCAGGTTGATCTTTTCGCATCCCAGCGCGTTCAGTGCCCGCTCGGCTTCGCGGACGAGCGCCGTTCCCACGCTGCCGCGCTTGCACGCTTGCCGCACTGCCACCGAATAGAGCCAGCCGCGATGCCCGTCGTAACCCGCCATCACCGATCCGATCACCGCATCTCCGTCGAGCGCCACGAAAAACAGCTCGGGCTGGAAAGCGAGCTTGGCCGGGATCGCGACGTCGGCGCGGTTCCACGGCGGATCGTTCGGAAACGCCTCTTCCCAAAGCGATTTCACCCCGTCGAAGTCGGATGCCGTATAGCGCCGGATTTCCATCGCTAGCTTGCCCAGACCTGCGCATAAAGCGCGGCCATCTCCTCGGCATCGGGCACCCGCGGGTTGTTCGCGGGCGATCCCGACGCCGCCGCCTGCGCGCACATCGTCGGGACCAGCGCCTCCCACCGTGCCGCGTCGATTCCCCACGCCGCCGGTCCCGGTACCTCGAGCTCGCGGTTGAGCGTGGCGAGCTCATCGAGCAGCCGCGCCACCGCCGACTGGTCGCCCTCGGCCTCGTCGGCGACCCCCATTGCCCGCGCGCAGTCGGCATAGCGGGTGAGCGCCGCGGGCGCCGACCAGGCCGTCACCGCGGGCAGCAGCATCGCGTTCGACAGCCCGTGCGGGACATGGAAATGCGCACCGATCGGCCGGCTCATCCCGTGGACCAGCGCGACCGAGCTGTTCGAAAAAGCGATCCCCGCCTGCGTCGCGCCCAGCATCATCGCCTCGCGCGCCGCCGCGTCCATCGGGTCGGCACATACGCGCCGCAGATTGGGTGCGATCGCGCGCATCGCGAGCAGCGCCATGCCGTCGCTGAACGGATTCGCGCGCTTCGACACATAGGCCTCGATCGCATGCGTCAGCGAATCGATCCCGGTATCGGCGGTCAGCCGCTTGGGCTTGGTAAAGGTCAGCTCATAATCGACCAGCGCCGCGACGGGCAGATAGGCGAGCCCCGGGCACAGCATTTTCTCGTCGGTCGCCTCGTCGGTGATGATCGTGAAGCGCGTCGCCTCCGACCCGGTGCCTGCGGTCGTCGGGATCGCGATCACCGGCAGCCCCGGTGCGTCCTGAACATGCGGCGCTTTATAGTCCGCCATCGCCCCGCCGTGCAGGCCGAGCAGCGCGATCGCCTTCGCGCTGTCGAGCGGGCTGCCGCCGCCGAAGCCGACGACGCAGTCATGCTCGCCTTCCTTGAGGAACGCGATCCCGGCATCGACCGACGCCACCGTCGGATCGGGCACGGTCTCGGCGAACACGCGCGCGGCGATCCCCGCCGCCGCCAACCCGCTTTCCAGATCGGTGACGCGCCCGCTGCTGACCAGATAGGCGTCGGTCACGATCAGCGGCCGCGACAGGCCGAGGCTCGCGAGCACTTCGGGCAGCTGTTTCGACGCGCCGCCGCCGATACGAAGGATGCGGGGCAGGGCGATGCTGGCGACACTCAACGGACCATCTCCTTGGCGATCTGACGGCGCGCGTCAGGCGCCGCAGGATTCGCGCACAATCAGATGCGTCGGCAAATAATCAAGATATTGTTCGGCCTGCGGGTCCATGACCTGCGACACCAACCGCCGCCCCGCCTCGAGCGTGTCCTGCTGGATCGTCGTCAGCGCGGGGGTGCTGAGCCGCGCGAGCAGCATGTCGTCATAGCCGACGACCGACACGTCCTTGGGCACCGACAGATTGGCCTTGCGCAGCGCGCGGATCGCGCCGAGCGCGATCAGGTCGCTCGACGCGAAGATGGCATCAGGCCGGCGCCCGCGCGCGAGCAGTTGCCCGAGCGCGCGCTCGGCCGATTCGAAGCCGAAATCGACGCGCACGTCGAGCGCGGGGTCGGCGTCGAGCCCGTTCGCCTCAAGCGCTTCGAGATAACCCTGGCGGCGCTGCATCGCTTCGGGGTCGCTCGACCCGACGAAGGCGATCGCCTTTCGCCCCAGCCGCGCGAGATGGAGTGTCGCACGGCGGCCGCCGAGCACATTGTCCGACCCGACCGAACGATATTTCTGCCCCGGCATATGCGCGCCCCAGACCACGAAATTGCTGTTCGCGTCGGCGAGCTGGTTGAACCCGTCGTGGAGCATCGCCTGGCCGAGGAAGATCACGCCATTGGCGCGGCTGCTGTTCATCACCGTCAGCAGATCGTCGACGTCGCGCGGCGCGGTGTGGCTGACGGTGAAGTCGCAATCGCGCGCGCGTGCCGCTTCGCCGATGCTCGCGAGCAGTTCGAGGAAAAAGGGATGCGACAGGGGAAGCGGGCGGCCCTGCATATGCGGGGTGACGACGACGATCGAACCCTCGGCGCCCACCGGCGCGGCGGACATATGGCTACGGAACGGATAATTATGCTCGCGCGCGAGCGCCCAGATCTTCTTCTTGGTGCCGAGGCTGATCAGCGGATGGTCGTTGAGCGCGCGCGACACGGTCGAGATCGACACGCCGGCCATCCTTGCCAAGTCTTCCAATCTCGTATTGTTGGTGCTCATAAGCTTGCCATCCATGTTCGACGCCGACATGCGTTAGCACGATTAGGGGGAGGGAATGCAAGATTTGCATGTCGATAACCCGCGGAAGCGTCAAGGGAATGGGGTTCCGCGCGGCGCGCAGCGCGCGAATTTGCACATCTGGAACATGTGCTTTGCATTGTTCGGCATCCAGATCGTCTGGGCGCTCCAGAATGCCAACACGACGCGGATATTCCAGACGCTCGGCGCCGACGTCGCCGCGCTTCCCGCGCTGTGGATCGCGGGGCCGATCACCGGGCTGATCGTCCAACCCATTGTCGGCCACCTCAGCGACGGCTCGCGATCGCGCTTCGGCCGGCGGCGGCCGTTCCTGATCGCCGGCGGGCTGCTGACGGCGCTCGCGCTGCTGATCATGCCCAATGCGGCGACCTTGTGGGCGTCGGTCGCCGCGCTCTGGCTGCTCACCGCCTCGAACAATATCAGCATGGATCCCGCGCGCGCGCTCGTCGCGGACAATCTGCCCGAGGCGCAGCGCGCGAGGGGCTATGCGATCCAGGTCTTCTTCATCGGCGCGGGCGCGGTCTTTGCGTCGTCGCTGCCGTGGGTGCTCGTCAACTGGTTCGGCGTATCGGGGGCGGCGGCGCCGGGCGCCTTGCCCCCCGCGGTGCGCTACGCCTTTTACATCGGCAGCGCCTGCCTGTTGCTTTCGGTCTTCTGGACCGCGGCCTCTACTCACGAACGGCCGGCGAGCGTCGCCGCGGCACCGGACGGCCGCCAACCCGGGCCGGTCGATGGCTCCGCAAGCCCGGCGAGCGGCCGCCTGCTCGCCGTTGCCGGCACGGGCTTGCTGCTGCTGGCCATCGTGCTGCGCTGGCGCTGGGAAGTGCTCGTCCTCGGGGCGTCGGCGCTGATGATCGGGGCCGGACAGATGGCGGCGGCATGGCGCCGGGCGCGGGGCGCCGACGCGCTCGGACTGCTCCAGATCGGCGAGGATTATGCGCATATGCCCGCGGCGTTGAAACGCCTCGCGCTGGTGCAATTCTTCACCTGGTTCGCGCTGTTCACGCTGTGGATCTACGCGGCGCCGACCGTCGCGAGCCGCTATTATGGCAGTAGCGACCCCGCATCCGCCGCCTATTCCGCGGCCGCCGACTGGGTCGGCATCCTGTTCGCGGCCTATAATGGCGTCGCCGCGATCGGCGCGCTCGCGCTACCCGCGCTGGCGGCGCGGATCGGCGAGCGCCGGGCTTATGCGCTCTGCCTGCTGTGCGGTGCGGCCGGGATGGCGGGCTTCGTGCTCGCGCCCGGCGCGGGGTGGCTGTGGGGCGCCGCGGTGGGCATCGGCATAGCCTGGGCCGCGATCTTGTCGTTGCCCTACGCGATCATCGTCAACGCCGTGCCCGCGGGGAAGGTCGGGGTCTATCTCGGCATCCACAACATCTTCCTCGTCGTGCCCCAGCTCGTCGCCGCGATCTGCCTCGGCGCCGCCGTGCAGCATCTGTTCGGCGGCCAGCCCGCGCTGGCGCTGGCGCTCGCCGCGCTTTTCCTCGGCGCCGCCGCGCTCGCCGCCCTGGCGATTCCCGCCTCGCGATCCTGATCTTCGGTCCGTCCGCTTCGCTGCCTTATGCAATAATTGCATAAAGCAAATCGCACGCAAACGTATGCGGCCTTTGTTCGCAATGCACCCATTCCGCACAAAAAATCGCATTAAATAGCTGATTTAGATATATATTGCTCCGACATCTGCCTCTCGCAAAAGACGCTTGCCATTTGTGCAACAATGCGCAAAATCATGCAAATGATGAGCGGGAAGCATTCTCGCTGTCGGCAAGGGAAGCCTCCGCAAAAGGAGGCGCCATGGGAAGGGGAGAGTGATGAGGCTCAAGGGATTCGCGATTCGTCGGGAGCGCATGCTGCGGGGCGCCTCGCTGCCGGTGATGGCCGCTGGCCTGTTGATGGCGTCGCCGGCGCTGGCGCAGGATGCGCCGCCCGCCGACGATAGCGCGGCGGCGGGCGACGAGATCGTCGTCGTCGGTGTGCGTGCGGCGTTGCAGGACGCGCAAGACCGCAAGCGCGACGCGCTGACCGTCGTCGATTCGATCACCGCGACCGACATCGGTGCCTTCCCGGACAATTCGGTGGCGAGCGCGCTTCAGCGCGTTCCCGGCATCACCGTTTCGCGGCTGCAGTCGACCGACGACAGCACCCACCCCTCGGGCGAGCCCGCTGGCGTGCTGATCCGCGGCCTCACCTTCGTGCGCACCGAGATCAACGGCCGCGACAGCTTCTCGGCCGACAGCTATCGCGGGCTCAACTTCAACGACATCTCGCCCGAACTGATGTCGCGCGTCGATGCCTATAAGAACCAGACCGCCGACATGATCGAGGGCGGCATCGCCGGCACCGTCGACCTGCGCACGCGCCTGCCGCTCGACGAGAAGGGGCTGGTCGTCGCGGCGAATGCGAAAGCGACCTATGGCGACCGGTCGGACAAGTGGAACGGTGAATTTTCGGTGCTGGTCAGCAAGACCTTCGACACCGACATCGGCCGCTTCGGCCTGATGGCCGACTATGCGCGCAGCCACCTCGTCACGCGCACCGAAAGCGTGATCATGGACAAGATCCGCACCTATTGCTCGGCCGGCGCGGTCGATGCCGAAGGCAACGGGATCGTAAACCCCGACGGCAGCGTCGCCTGCACCGCGAACCCCTTCGGAGGGACCGGCTGGGCCTATCTTCCCGACGGCGTCCGCTATTCGCAGGTCGATTACGATCGCACGCGCGAGGGGATCGCGCTCGCGGGACAATATGAAAGCCCGACGGGCGACGTCCGCGCGACGGTGCAGTTCATCAAATCCTCCTACGACAATGCGTGGCTCGAAAATGTCTCGCACGCGAAGCTCGAGGGCACCTATTACGGCACGCCGGCGTTCAACCCCGTCGGATCGACGATCCTGCGCACGCCGACCGGCAATGCGGGCTTCACCTTCGGCCCCGACGGCATGTTGCGTTCGGCGCAGCTCAGCCAGGGCTATGGCAGCTGGCGCGGCAGCTTCGGCAGCGAAGCCGAAATGATCGACACCGGATCGGCGGTGCCGGGGCTGCCCTTCGTCAACTATTGCGGACCCGGCTCGGCCTGCGCCGTTCCCGACCGCAACGGCCTCTATTTCGAGAATGAGGCGCGTAATTTCGACCATCGCGAAAGCACGCGCGACTTGTCGGCGAACATCCAGTGGGACGTGACCGACCGGTTCAAGCTCAATTTCGATGCGCAATGGATCAAGGCCAAGACGACGAACGACGACATCCTCGTCGCGACCGCGTCGGCCGCCGATTACGAATATAGCGTCAACGAGGACGGCACCCCGAACATCGAACTGCTGCCCGGCACCAACATCAACTATGCCGACGGCGGCCTCGCCAATCCGCACAATTACTGGATGCCCTTCATCCAGGCGCATCTTGAGGACAATGACGCCGAGGAACTCGCGCTCAAGGCCGACGCCGAATATGATTTCGACGGCAACGACTGGATCGACTCGCTGAAGGTCGGCGTCCGCTATGCCGACCGCAACCAGAATGTCCGCTATTCGACCTTCAACTGGACGCCGATCGCGGCGCCCTGGAATTGCAACGGGCCGGGGTTCAACGTCGATAACAGTTCGGCGGCGCCCTATCCCGCCGGCTGCGGTGCGCGCCCCGATTTCAACGGATATGGTCAGGGGCTGTTCGAACCGGTCAGTCTGGGCGGCGGCTTCTACAACGGCAGCGTCTACGACAATGGCGAGCTCGTCTATCTGAGCCGCGATGCGCTGCGCGATCGCGACCGGCTCGTCGAAGGATTGCGCGGCTCGAACGTCAGCCCGCCGATCCTGCCCGGCTGGACGCCGATCTGCGACCGTGCCGAGGCGACGGTCGGTTGTTTCACCCCGTCGGAGGTGATGGAGGTCACCGAAAAGACCAAGGCGGCCTATGCGATGCTGGGCTTCGGCGGCGACAATGCGATGCTCGGCGGGATGAACGTCCGCGGCAATATCGGCGTGCGCGTCGTGCGCACCGACATCGACAGCGTCGGCAACGTCGGCTTCCCGCAATCCTCGATCTTCACGCCGGTGCTCAACCGGCCGTGCGGGACGCCGCTGCCGCCGGGCGACGTCGTCAACCCGGCCTGCTTCCTGACGCCCGAGATATTGGCTTTTGCCAATGGCGCCGCCGTGCCGAACAATCTGAAGGCCGACTACACGACGGTCCTGCCCAGCTTCAACGTTCGCTTCGGTATCGACGACAATAATTTCATCCGCTTCGCCTATTCGCGGGCGATGGCGCGGCCCGACTTCGGCCTGCTCCGGAATTTCGTCGCGATCCAGACGCCGTCGTTCGACGCGTCCGCCGACAGCCCCAACATCGTCCGCGACGGTGCGGGCAACATCACCGGCTATAATTTCACCTTCCGCGCCGAATCGGGCTTCGCCGGGCTGAAGCCGATTCTCGCCGACCAGTTCGACCTCACCTTCGAACATTATGCCGGCAGCACCTCGTTCCACGCCGACATCTTCTACAAAAAGCTGCGCAACACCGTGGCTTATGGCGAATTCGAGCGCGTCTTCACCAACAACGGGTCCGAACAGACGGTGCTGATGCGCGGACCGCGCAATGTGAAAGACGGCGGCGAGCTCTATGGTTTCGAAACGGGTTTCCAGACCTTCTTCGACTTCCTGCCCGGCCTGCTCAGCGGCCTCGGCGCGCAGGCGAACTACACCCACGTCCGGCAGAGCGGGATCAGCAATTCGAACCTGGTGACGCAGGGCGCGCTCGACGGCGGCGGCACCGGCGGCTTCGGCGCCGGGCTCGACGTATCGGGCGGCCGCGGCGTGGTGATGGATTCGCACCGTCTCGCCGGCATTTCGAAGCACACCTTCAACCTCGTCGGCCTCTACGAAAAAGGACCGGTCGCCTTCCGCGTCGCGTATAACTGGCGCTCGCGCTTCCTGACCAACAATCTCGACTGCTGCATCGGCCTGCCGGTGTTCCAGAAATCGGTCGGCTTCCTCGACGCGTCGCTCCGCATCTCGCCGACGCCGTGGCTCGAGCTGTCGGTCGAGGGTCAGAATCTGCTCAACACCACGACGGTCTATCAGCAGCAGATTTTCGGCGACACGCCGCTGACCCCGGGGGCGAAGCCCGTCTATCGCGATGCCAACTGGGGCCGCGTCGACCGCCGCTTCCAGTTCGGCGCGCGCGTGAAGTTCTGATAGCCCGGCGGAAGCGCGGCCGTCCGTTCGGGCGCCGCGCTTCCGGCCGGTTCTGCGGGAGCGACGGAACGGCATGGCGGAACCCTATCGCATCGTGATCCTCGGCGGCGGCACCGCGGGCTGGATGTGCGCGTCGGGCCTTGCGGGCCTGCTCGCGGCGGCCGATTACGACATCACATTGATCGAGAGCGACGAGATCGGCACCGTCGGCGTCGGCGAAGCGACGCTGCCGCACATCAAGAGCTTCAACGACATGCTCGGCATCGACGAGGCCGAGTTCATGCGCGCAACCCGCGGCACCATAAAGCTCGGCATCGAATTCGCCGACTGGCTGCGTCCCGGTGCGCGCTATATCCACCCCTTCGGCACCTTCGGCGATCGCTGGGGGGGCGCCGATTTCCAGCACCATTGGGCGCGAGCGCGGCTTGCGGGGACCGACAGCCGTTCGCTGCAGGACTATAGCTTCGCGGTCGCCGCCGCGCGCGCCAACGGCTTCGAGCATCCGAACACCGACCCCAAGTCGATCCGCTCGACCTACAGCTATGCCTATCATTTCGACGCCGGACTCTACGCCGCCTTTCTGCGCACATGGGCGACCGCGCGCGGCATCCGGCGTCTGGAGGGCAAGGTCGTCGATGTCGTGCGCGACGCGCAAAGCGGCAACGTCGAACGCCTGACATTGGCTTCGGGCGCCGAGGTTGCGGGCGATCTCTTCATCGACTGCTCGGGTTTCCGCTCGCTGCTGCTCGGGCAGACGATGGGCGTGCCGTGGCTCGACTGGAGCGCGTGGCTCCCCTGCGACCGCGCGCTGGCGGTGCCGTGCGCGAGTGTCGAACCGCTCACCCCCTATACGCGCGCGACGGCGCGGCGCGGCGGCTGGACCTGGCGCATCCCGCTCCAGCACCGGATTGGCAACGGCTATGTCTTTTCCAGCGCCTTCTGCGGCGAGGAAGAGGCGCGGCGGACATTGCTCGGCGCGCTCGACGGCGGGGCACTGGACGAGCCGCGGCTGCTGCGCTTTCAGGCGGGGCGGCGCGCGGCGGGCTGGGCGGGGAATGTCGTCGCGGTGGGGCTGGCGAGCGGCTTTCTCGAACCGCTCGAATCGACGAGCATCTTCCTGATCCAGGCCGCGACGGTCGACCTCGCCGCGCTGATGCCGCGGCGCGGCGAGCGCGTCGACCCGCGCATGGCGCGCGAATTCAACCGGCTGTTCGAAATTCACTACGACCGCACGCGCGATTTCCTCATCCTCCACTACGCCGCGAACGAGCGCGCCGGCGAACCGCTCTGGGACCATGTGCGGACGATGGCGCTGCCCGATAGCCTCGCGCACAAGATCGCGCTGTTCCGCGAAAGCGCGGTCGCCCCCGATTACAAGCTGGGCCTTTTCTCGCGCGACAGCTGGCTGTCGGTGCTCGAGGGGCAGGGCGTTCTGCCGTCGGCGGCGAGTCCGCTAACCCATCGTCTGTCGGCGGCAGATTTGCAGGCGCGGCTCGACGATCTGGCGGACCGGATCGCGGTCAACGCCGCCGACATGACGCCGCATGCCGAATTCATTACGGGCTATTGCGCGGCGGGGGCCGTAAGTCGGCCCGCGGCGAGCGCGGCGTGAGCGGCGCGCGCGACATCACGCTGGTCGGCCGCGACGCGCCGCTGTGGCTCGCGGCGGCGGCGCTGCGGCGCGCGCTTGCGCCCGCGGGCGTTACAGTGCGCGCGGTCGAACTGCCGGCGGAGGCGGGCGCGGCGGACGTTTATGCTACCTTGCCCGCGATCGAGGCGCTGCACGCCCAGATCGGGATCGACGAGGCGGCGTTGCTGCGGCATACGCGCGGCGCCTTCACGCTCGGGCAGAATTTCGTCGACGCGAGCGGTGCGGGGCGGCGGTCCTTCCTCCACAGCTATGGCGCCCATGGCACGGGGATCGACGGCGGCGATTTCTTCCCGCACTGGGTCAAGGCGCGCCATCACGGCCTTGGCGTCGGGCTCGACGATTTCTCGCTGACCGCGAGCGCGGCGCTCGGCGGGCGGCTGTTCTTCCCCGACACCGACAGCGAAGTCTATGGCCGCAGCGATTACGGCTATCACCTGCCCGCTGCCGCTTATTCCAAAAGCCTGAAGGCGATCGCGCGGCATCTCGGCGTCGAGCTTTTCGCGGCTGCGCGCATCGCGGTCGAGCGCGGCGGCGACGGGATCGCGGCGCTGCGCCTCGACGACGGACGGCGGATCGAAAGCGCGCTGTTCGCCGATCTGACGCGCGAACGCACGCTGTCCGGTGGCGCTTTCGAGGCGTGGGACACGCTTGGCGACCGGGTGCTGAGCGCGCTCGCGCCGCGCCCCGCCGCGCTGCCCGCCTATGCCGAGATCCGCGCGAGCGAGGGCGGCTGGACCGGCCTGTTCCCCAGCCTGACGCATATCCATATCGAGCATGTCTTTTCGCACGCGTCGACAACCGATGAAGCGGCGTTGAAAGCGGCGGAAGCGGTTTCCGGCCTGCCGCTCGACGCGGTGACGATCCGCCCGTTCGCGGCGGGCGTCGCGGCGGCGCCATGGGCGGACAATGTCATCGCCCTCGGCGACGCGGCGTGCGTCTTCGATCCGGTCCACGGGTTCGCGCTGCACGGGCTCCAGCTCGCTATTGTCCATCTGCTCGCCGCCTATCCCGCCGACGGCGCCGGCTATGCCGCACGGCGCGCCGAATATAACCGCGTCCTGCGCTCGCATTTCGCCCGCGTTGCCGAATTTCAGGCGGCGCATCATGCGCTTCAGCGCTATTCGGGCGGCTTCTGGGACAGGGCGCGCGCGCTGCCGATACCCGGCGAGCTCGCGCACCGCATCGACCTCTTCACCGCCCGCGGCGAACTTCCGCCGCTGGAGGATGAGAGCCTGCCGCCCGACAGCTGGCGCGCCTTGCTCGTCGGACACGCGATCATGCCCCAAAGCTGGCGTCCCGCCGCCGACCGGCTGCCGCCCGACGAGGTGAAGGCGCATTTCCGCAAGATGCTCGGCTTCGTGCGCGAAGCGGTGCTGCGCCAACCGACGCACGATGCCTGTCTCGCGCGCATCCTGCAGCCCGCGCATGGCTGAACCCGCGCGCCTCGATCGCAGCCCGGCGCCGCATTCTCCGCTCGACGGCTTGCCGCGCATCGCGGCGCGCGCTGCGCCCGCACCCGCCGACTTCGCCGCGCTCGTCGCGTCCGAAACGCCTGTCGTCGTCAAGGGACTGTTCGACGACTGGGTCGCGCTGGCGGCCGGGCGCCATTCGCCCGGCCGCCTCAACGCCTATCTGGCGGGGATGGACCGCGGGTTGCCCGTGCCGGTGATGGAGGCGCCCGCGCGGGCGCGCGGCCGCTTCGCCTATCGCACCGACCTGCGCGAATTCACCTTTACCAAGCGGCAGGCGCCGCTGCGGGATACGCTGGCGCGGATCGAAGGATTGATGGGACGCGACGATGTCCCGACGCTCGCGATCCAGATGCTGCCGCTCGCCGGCGCGCTGCCCGATTTCGTCCGCCAGAACCCGATGCCGCTGTTGCCCGCCGATGTCGGGCCGAAGCTGTGGCTCGGCGGTGCGGTGAAGACCCAGACGCACAACGACCGCGACCATAATCTCGCCTGCGTGATCGCGGGGCGCCGGCGCTTCCTCCTGTTCCCGCCCGATCAGGTTGCGAACCTCTATATCGGGCCGCTCGATAATCCGCCGCCGCTGTCGCTCGTCGATCCGGAGGATCCCGACTTCGATCGTTTCCCGCGGTTTCACGATGCGCTCACCGTCGCGCGCGTCGCGACGCTCGATCCCGGCGATGCGATCTTCATTCCCCGCTACTGGTGGCACCATGTCGCCTCGCTCGATCCCTATAATGCGATGGTCAATTATTGGTGGGGCGATGCGGCAACAGGCGTCGAAAAGCCGAACAATGTCTTCCTCGCCGCGCTGCTCGCGCTCCGGGATCTGCCGCCCGGGGAACGCGCTTACTGGCGCGCAATGTTCGACACCCATGTGTTCGGCGATCCCGATCTGTCGGCGGCGCATATCCCGGAAGCACTTCGCGGCGCGCTCGGCGCGATGCGCCCCGAGGCGCGCGCGGCGCTGCGGCGGCAGTTGACGGCGGCTTTCCGGACATAACGACTTCCCCCCAGCATGAGAGACAATATGATCCTGAAGACGCTTCCCCTGTTTGGCCTCTCGATGCTCGCGATGGCTTCGCCCGCCGCAGCGCGCGAATGTGCGCAGTCCCCCGGCAAGATACTCGAGCTGTGCGTTTCGGTCGAAAATGGCGAGGCGCGCTATCGGGTGACGCGCGGGGGCGTGACAGTCATCGCGCCGTCGCGCCTCGGGCTGCGTTTCGCGGGCGAAGCCGATCCGCGCTTCACGGGCCTCGGCGGCGCCGAGCGGGGTTCGGTCGATACGACTTGGGAACAGCCGTGGGGCGAGCAAAGGCTGATCCGCGACCGTCATAACGAGCTCAAGGTGACGCTGGCGGGCGACACGCCGCTCAACCGGGCGGTCGGCGTGACCTTCCGCCTCTTCGACGACGGTTTCGGCTTCCGCTACGACTATGGTGCGATCCCCGCCGGGCAGGCGGTGTCGGTGGTCGCCGACCACAGCCAGTTCCGCACCGTCGGCGCCTATCAGGCCTGGTGGTATGAGGGGCTGGGGCAGGAACGCGACGAATATCTCTATAAACAGACTGATGCGCGGCGCGTCACGCTCGCCGAAACCCCGCTGACGCTGAAGGGCGACAATGGCCTTTATCTCAGCTTTCACGAAGCCGCGCTCGTCGACTTCCCCTCGATGCTGCTGCGGGGCGACGGCGCGGGCACCTATGATGCGTGGCTGATGCCTTGGCCCGATGGCATGCTCGCAAAAAAAACGGGGCCGTTCGCGACGCCATGGCGCACGGTGCTGATCGGTGAAACCCCCGGCGCGCTCGCCGACAGCCGGATCACGCTCAACCTCAACGAGCCGAGCAAGGTTCCGGGCATCGGCCAATGGTTCAAGCCCGGCAAATATGTCGGCATCTGGTGGGAAATGCACCTCGAGAAATCGACCTGGGGCAGCGGGCCGAAGCACGGCGCGAACACCGCCAATGTGAAGCGATACATCGACTTCGCCGCCAAATATGGCTTCGACGGCGTGCTGGTCGAGGGGTGGAACGAGGGCTGGGACGGCGACTGGATCGCCAATGGCGACAAGTTCAGTTTCACCCGCGCCTATCCCGATTTCGACCTTGCGGAAATCACGCGCTACGGCAAGGCGAATGGGGTCAAGCTGATCGGCCATCACGAAACCGGCGGCGGGGTCGAAAATTATGCGCGGCAATTGGATGCCTCGCTGAAACTCTACGCCGATCATGGCGTGTCGTTGATCAAGACCGGCTATGTCCGCCACAGCGGGACGATCGTCGACGGCGACGGCGGGATGCAATGGTTCGCCGGCCAATATATGGTGCGCCACCACCTCGACGTCATAAAGCGCGCCGCCGAGCACCGCATCGCGATCAACACGCACGAGCCGGTGAAGGACACGGGGCTGCGCCGCACCTGGCCCAATTGGGTGAGCCGCGAGGGCGCGCGCGGCCAGGAATTCAACGCCTGGGGCAATCCCTCCAATCCGCCCGAGCATATGACGATCCTGCCCTTCACGCGAATGCTCGGCGGGCCGATGGATTATACTCCCGGCATCTTCGACATCGCGCGCGGCGGCACCGAACTGACACGGCGCGTGCAATCGACGCTCGCGACCCAGCTCGCCGAATATGTCGTCATCTATTCGCCGATCCAGATGGCGGCCGACCTCCCCGAAAATTACGAGGCGCGGATGGACGCCTTCCAGTTCATCCGCGACGTCCCCGCCGACTGGGAAGAATCTCACACGCTGCAAGGCGCGATCGGCGACTATGTCGTCGTCGCGCGGCGGCAGCGCGGCGGCGGCGACTGGTATCTCGGCGCGATCGGCGACGAAGAGGCGCGCGAGTTACGGCAGCGGCTGGCCTTCCTTGCCCCGGGCGCGCGGTATGAGGCGCAAATCTACGCCGACGGTCCCGGCGCCGACTATCGCAGCAACCCGGGCGCGCTGACGATCGAGAAACGCATGGTCACCCGCGCCGACACGCTGACATTGCGCCTCGCGCCCGGCGGCGGCACGGCCATCCGGTTCCGCCGCGTCGATTAGGGACAGGGTCTCGGCATCGCGGCATGAACGGGAATACCCGCCCCGGCTGGGCGGCCGGGGCGGCGCGCGGCAATCAGCGTATCTCTCGCCGAGCTTCGCCTAATCTATGAGAATGCGCCATAAACTGGCGATGATGGTGCGGTCGAGATTTGATTTTTGCTCAATGAAATCAGCTATATATTTGGGATGGTGCAATTTTTTCTGACTTTTTTGCATTTGGCTTTACACGGTCTGACCTCCTATTGCTTCACCCGCGCCAGTCTGCCTAACCCGTCGGTGTCCCATCCGCACCACGAAAGGAGGCTTCGATGGCGAGCATTCAGAAGCGAAAAAATGTATGGCGCGTCACCATCCGGCGGCGCGGCCAATATATTTCCGCGACGTTTGATACCCGGTCTGAAGCGGTAACCTGGGCGGTTGAGGCGGAGGCCAAGATCATCAAGGGGGTCGATCCCTCGGCTATTGGTAAGGAACTGGACGTTCCAGTGGAAGGCGAGCCCGCCACGGTGGCCCTGCGGCGCTATGCCAATGAGGTGTCGACCCGCAAGCGTGGGGTGAGGTGGGAACAGATCCGGATCGAGGCAATGATCCGGAACGACGACGTCTTCAAGAAGCCGATCATTGCGATCACGGGAGCCGATATTGCCGAATGGCGGGACAGGCGGTTGCGTAAGGTATCAGCCTCGACCGTCAATCGCGAACTCTGCCTCCTTTCAGCGATCTTTTCATTCGCGATGCGCGAGTGCCGCATGGGTTTGACCTCCAATCCCTGCACTATGGTGACCAAGCCGCGAAAGCCACGGCCTCGGACGCAACGCATTTCGCAGGACGAGCGCGAGCGCATCGTTGCCGAGCTGGGATGGGACGGACGCTCCGAACCGAGCACCCCTCAGCAGTGGGTGGCATTTGCTTTCTATTTCGCTCTCGAGACCGCGATGCGGCGCGGCGAAATCCTGTCGCTTTGCTGGGCCGACATTTTCTTCGAGGAACGCTATGCGCATCTGGCAAAAACCAAAAACGGCGACGAACGCGACGTCCCGTTATCGAAAGCAGCAATCGCACTTTTGAACATCATCCAGGAAAAACCCCTCGGTCATCCCATTGTGCCGGTCCAGCCGGGCTATTTCAGCGCGCTGTTCCAGAAAGCGAAACGAGAGGTTGGGCTGGACCATATCCGATTCCACGATAGCCGGCGCGAGGCTGCGACAACCATGGCGCCGAAATTATCCAACGTGCTCGAACTCGCGGCGATCACCGGACATAAATCGCTTCAAATGCTCCAGATCTATTACAGACCCAAAGCGTCCGACCTGGCGGCGCGACTTGATATGTAATTGGCGGCGAATCCAAGGGGGCGAGTGACGGTGGAATTTCTGACACATAGCTATTAAATCTCCGCTGGAGACATTCGGCCCGCTCTAAGTTCGTCCGCGGGCCAAAACACGGAGATTGAAATGAGTGGGGCCGAAAAAATTCAAAGCGGTCGACGTGTCACAAAGATGGCAAGAGTTTTTGCGGTAAGCGCGCGAGCTTATCACGCGTCCTATCTACTTGGAGGCTGAAGTGAATGCGAACAATCCTTTCTGGCAGTTTTACAGGATCTACAGCTTGGGAGGCGCTGGAGGTTGAACGGATCGGCGCAGCTACAATAAGATTGCATTGGACGGACCAGCCTTACCAGTGGCACATTAACGACGGACCAGAGGTCTTCGTTGTTCTGGATGGGGTGGTCGACATGTACGTCCGCTAGGATGGAGTTGAGCAGGTGCATCGGCTCAATGTGGGCGACATTTTCCATGCAGAAGACGGCGATGAGCATGTGGCGCACCCGGTCGGAGCGGTTCGTGTACTCGTCATTGAACGGGCCGGCAGCATATAGCGCGATACCGCAGCGCGGTCGCGGTGTCGTGCAAAGTCGTAGCCAGTCTGCGCGTGGTCGTACGCTTGGACAAATGCGGCATGGCGCTGATGTTCGGCATCATATTTCGCAAGTACCTGCCCGGATTTCTTGAGCGCGCTGATCACCTTCGTCGCGTGCGACGGGCATGCAGAAGCTTCAGGCGGTACTCGTTTGTTCGGCAAGAGTGGAGGATTTCGCAGTCCCCTTCATCGTAAAGCGCAGAGGTTGATCAAATGGGGGCTCACATGGGATTTCTGGGAAGGAGCAGGTTGTGGCTCCTATGGGTCTTGGCTGGGGCAGCGCTTGCGAACGAGGGGCCAGCGGCAGCGCAAATCAGCTTCTCGGTGACATTGCCGAAATCCGCCGCGGTTGAACCGGTAACCGGACGACTTATCTTGGTTACGGCGCACCGCGGAGCCGACGGAGTGCCTGCCAAGGCCGAGCCACGACAGATGATCGGCATGAACGGCCCACCGGCCTTCGGCATGGATGTGGAAGCTTTGCGTCCCGGCTCCACCGTGATCATCGATGCAAAATCGGACGGATTTCCGTTCGGACTCGATCGTCTTCCCGCCGGCGATTACAGCGTGCAGGCCGTGCTCATTCCTTATAAGAAGGCAAAGCGGGCCGATGGGCACACGATCTGGGTGCCGATGAGCGACCAACGCGTCATCGCACCGATGTTCCCGGGCAATCCGTACAGTAGACCGGCCGACGTCCGGCTCGACCCGGCCGCGAAGGCGCCTGTTGCGCTTACGCTGACGGAAAAAATCGGTCCGATTGCGCGCGAGCCCGATACGCCGTGGATCAAGCACGTGCGCATCAAGAGCAAGATTCTGTCCGACTTCTGGGGCATGCCGATACATATCGGCGCCGAAGTATTGCTGCCCAAGGATTTCGACAAGCATCCAGGCGCACGCTATCCCGCCATCTACACCTATGGTCACTTCGGCGGATCGTTCAATTTCGATACCGACCCCGCTAGCGATAGCGAGGGTGCGCGCCGCGCCGCCGCCGACGCCAGCGTCAAGACGGGCTATCAGTTTTCGCAGGAATGGAGCGGCGAGAATTTCCCGCGCATGGTCGGCATCACGCTCGAGACGCCCGGACCCTTTTTCATCGAATCCTATGCGCTCAATTCCGCGAACAACGGGCCTTGGGGCGATGCGATCACCAAGGAATTGATGCCCTATCTCGAGAAGACCTTCCGCCTGATCGACCAGCCCTATGGCCGGATCGTCGAGGGGGCGTCCACCGGAGGCTGGGAAGCGCTCGCGCTGCAACTCCATTATCCCGACCTGTTCGGCGGTGCGTGGATATTCAACCCCGATCCGATCGATTTCACCCGCTACCAGCTCACCGACATCTACAAGGAGGACAATATGTTCACCTTGAAGATCAACGACTGGATCACGCAGGAAAAGCCGTTTCGCCGCAGCCGCGAAGGGCATCCGCTCGTCGATCTGCGGACGCTCGCGGCGCTCGAGGGCATGCTCGGTTCGAAGGGGCGGAGCTATTACCAGCTCGGCATCTGGCAGGCGACGCACGGTCCGGTCGGGCCCGACGGTTATCCCGTCATGCTCTTTGACTACAAGTCCGGCGCCATCAACAAGGACGTCGTCAAATATATGCGCGAGAAGGGTTTCGACCTGTCGGGCTATGCGCGCGACAATTGGTCGACGCTCGGCCCCAAACTGCGCGGCAAGCTGCATTTTTTCGCGGGCGAGATGGACGATTTCTACCTCAACCTCGCGGTCTATCGGTTCGAGGAAATGATCGCCGAGGTCGCCGGCAAGGATTATCCGATCCGCTTCGAATATGGCCGGCCGAAAAAGGGGCATAACTGGCACCATACCGACTGGGCTGGGGTCGTCCGCGAGGTTGCCGATCACGTCCGCAAGAACGCGCCTGCCGGCGCGCCCGTCGACCAGTGGAATTATTGAGGAGGCAGGGGATGGTCGAGATTGCAGCTAAGCGCCTTGCGCTCGTCGCCGCCGGTTTCATCATGGGGGCCGCGGCACCGACCGCGCTCGTGATGGCCGACAGCGGGCCGCCCAAGGCCGTGTTCGACGAGATCAGCGTCAAGCGCGTCAACATTATCGAGCCCGACGGCAAATATCGCCTCGTCCTCGCCAATTCCGAACGCTTTCCGGGGCTGTTCATGGAGGGCAAGGAATATAAGCACCACAGCCGCGACGGCGGCGGGATGCTGTTTTTCAACGATGAAGGCGACGAGGTCGGCGGGTTGACCTTCGGCAGCAAGACCGTCGGCGACAATCGCCGCGCGTCGGGATCGCTGATGTTCGACCAGTATAAGCAGGACCAGACCGTCGGCATCCAGTATAGCGAGGCGAACGGCAAACGCACCGCCGGACTGCGCGTCTGGGACCGCCCCGACTGGTCGATCAAGCCGCTGATGGAAATGAGCGCGCGTGCCGCCGCCGCCCCCGACGATGCCGCGAAGAATCGCATCCGCGAAGAAATGCGCGCCTATGCGATGGCGAACGGTGGGGCAGGGGCCGAGCGCGTATTCGCCGGCAAGACGACCGACGATGCAATCGTGCGGCTCGCCGACAAGAGCGGCAAGCCGCGTCTGTTGCTCAAGGTCGGCGCCGATGGCGAGCCGAGCATCGAATTTCTCGACCCGTCGGGAAAGGTCGTCAAACGCATCACGCAATAAGCGCCGCATCTTTCCCATCGCGTTCGGGATCGCGGTTCCCGGGTTCGATGACGTGCGGTTGATATAAGATATTGTTTTTTAAGAAAATATTTCACGATTATGTCATTTTTGCTTGACGCGTGCATCGAATGCTGATGCCATCGGGCCATGGATCGTCAGGCTCGTCTCCGCTGGTTTGCACGCGAAGTGCTTCCGCACGAGCCCGACTTGCGCAAGTGGCTCCGTGGGCGCTTGCGCGGCCTCGATTCCTGCGATGTCGACGAAGTGGTGCAGGAAGCTTATGCGCGTCTGTGGACCGGCGATCCCGACGCGATCCGCAACGCGCGCGCCTATCTCTTTGTCACTGCACGCCATATCGTCGGCGAACATCTTCGCCGCTCACGTATCGTTGCGATCGATCTGGTGGCGGATTTGGACTCGCTGAACATCATTGACGAAGAGATGAGCGTTCATAGACGCCTCAGCGGACAGGAAGAACTGGCGCGTTTGTACGAAATATTGCAGACGCTGCCGCCAAAATGCCGTCAGGCGTTCGAGCTGAAGAAGTTTCAGGACTTTTCGCAGCGCAAGATCGCCGAACATATGGGAATCGCCGAGAGCACGGTCGAGAAGCATCTCGCAAAGGCGCTCCGGCTGGTTTCCGAGGGAATGAAGCAGGCACCGACCGGTGCCCAGGATGGAAGACAGCGTGAGCGCAGGTTCTGGAAATGGGGCTGATATCGACACCCAGGCGGCAGCCTGGGCGGTCCGGTCGGCCGAGCGCCCGCTAGACAGCGCCGAGCAGCAGCAGCTAGACGCGTGGCTGGAAGCCGACGGCCGGCACCTCGGCGCCTATGTCCGCGCGCAGGCGCTGTGGCTCGATATCGACCGGATCGCGGCGCTCGACGGCGGGACGCAGCGTGATGTTCCCGCGCCGGTTCGCGAGCGTCCCTGGCGGCGCTATGCGATGGCTGCCTCTGTTGCCCTCGCCGCCTTCGGCGGAGCGGTCGCTCATGATCAACTGGCCGGCCGGATTTCGACCGAACGTGGCGAGGTGCGGCGGATCGCGCTCGAAGACGGATCGATCCTGACGCTCAACGGCGGTTCGGCGGTGCAGGTGCGTTACGAGGACGATATCCGGCGGATCATTCTCCGCCGCGGCGAGGCATCGTTCGAGGTTGCGCATAACAGGCAGCGGCCGTTCGTCGTCACCGCCGAAGGGCTCGATGTGCGTGCGGTCGGGACCGAATTCGTCGTCGGCATCGAGGATGGCGGCGTCGAGGTCACGGTCGAGGAAGGCGTCGTCGCCGTGGGCGGCAAGGCGAGCGGCGCGGTGCAGCCGCGTTATATTCGCCGCAACGAACAATTTGTCGCCGCCGCGACCGGGCCGCGCAAGGCGGTGCTAGATGGCGCCGATGTCGAACGCCGGATCGCATGGCGCAACGGCGTGCTCGTCTTCAATGGCCAACAATTGGGGGCGGCAGCCGAAGAGGTGAACCGCTATTCCAACCTTCGGGTCGTGATCGAGGATCCCACACTCGCGCGCGCCGAGTTCATGGGCGTTTTTAAACTCGGCGATGCGCAGGCGTTCGCCGGCGCCGCGGCCGAGGCTTTCAACGGCGAGGTCGTGCGTCGCGGCGACGAACTTGTTTTGGTGCGCCAGCAGAATTCTCCGTCGCACTGATAGCGGATTTCCGCATGCCGTCGCTCATTTGCTTATGGAAGCGCAGAATCGCTCCGGGGCATGAGGGAGGCAAGACGATGTGGGGGCAAGCAAGCCGGTTGAACAAGCGCACTGCGCTGATGGTTGGTGTGGCGGCGACGATGATCTGGGCGGCGCCCGCCATGGCCCAGGAACGGCAACGCTATTCGATCCCTTCGGGTGATGCCGCCCAGACGGTCCAGCGTATCGCGATACAATCGGGTGTGCAGGTCATGGCGCCTGACGCCGATCTGTCGGGGATCAAGACGAACGCGGTGAACGGCAATTATACGCCGATCGAAGCGCTGCGGCTGATGTTCGCGAACAAGGGACTTGAAGTCGTTCAGAACGCCAACGGCGCGGTGGTGATCCGCCGCGCAGCAACCCGCCCGCAAACGAGCGTCGGTACCGAAACCACCGGGGAAGAGATCATCGTCACCGGTTCGCGCATCGAGCGCGCGGGCTTCGACACGTTGCAGCCGGCAATGGTCGAGGATGCCGCGGAAATCGAGAGGCGAGGCTACGTCAATGTCGCGCAGGCGCTGGAGGCGAACCCGTTGTTCGGAACCTCGGACAGCAGTGCCGTCGGCGGAAATCAGGCGATCAACGGAACCGGGCAGCGGTTCGTGAACATGTTCAGCCTGGGGTCGCAGCGGACGCTGACGCTGGTCAACGGACGCCGCTTCGTTTCGGCGAATTCGGCGGCGGCGAGCGGCAATGCCTCGGCAGGCTCGCAGGTCGATCTCAACCTCATTCCGACGGGGTTGGTCGACCGGGTCGAAACGATCGCGATCGGCGGCGCGCCAATCTATGGCTCGGATGCGATCGCTGGCACGGTCAATATCATCCTGAAGGACAATTTCGACGGGCTGCAGATATCGGGGCTCGCCGGGCTCAACGAGGACGGCGATTCGCACCAATATGCCATCCGCGGGCTTGCGGGGACCAACTTTTCCGAAGGCCGCGGCAACATCGTCGTCGGCCTGGAATATTCGAAGCAGAGCGGCCTGCTGTACGGCGACCGCTTCGGTGGTTTCCGGAACACGATCCCCAATCCTGACAACACCAGTTCGACCGACGGCATTCCCGCGCTCAGCGTCGTCGATGACTATCGCTTTGCCGTTTTTACGGAAGGCGGTCTCCCTTATTTCGATTCGGGTGCCGAGGGGCTGCTCGGGGTCGATGGGCCTGGCGTATCGTTGCCGGGTTTCGGGATCGCGCCAAATGGCAACTATATCTTCGACGCCCAGGGGCGTCCGCTGCAATTCGGCGCGAATGGCGAACTGGTTCCCTATAATGTCGGAACCGTGGTCAGCGACATTCTGGCATCGGCCGGCCTCGGCGCGCTGGGCGTCTTTCCGCTCGCAACGTCCGGCGGCGACGGGTTCAGCCTCGCCGACAATACCTCGCTGCTCACCCCGACCGACCGGGTGCTCGGCAACCTGCTCGCGCATTACGATGTGACGCCCAATCTGCGCGTCTTTTTCGAAGGCGCCTATGCACGCAGCAAGGTCGTTCGCCTGTCCGACCTCACCTCCGTCGCCGCGCCGGGCCTGATCGGTGGGCCGAAGCTGACTTTCTCGGTCGACAACCCGTTCCTTTCCGATCAGGCGCGCTCGATCCTGCAGGCGAACGGGCTCACCACCTTCAACCTCAACCGGAACCTCAACGACATCGTCCAGCGAGAGCCGCAACAGACGGTGCAGAACCTCTATCGTTTCGTGGGCGGGCTCGAGGGGCATTTCGATGTCGCCGGCGAACGCTGGAACTGGGATGTCTCCTATAATTATGGACGCGTCCGCAACAATTCGCGGGTGACTTACGTCAATCCCGAACGGTTCCTGGCCGCGATTAACGCGGTCGAAGCGCCCGACGGATCGATCATCTGTGGCGGCAGCGCCCCGGCGGGCTGCGTGCCGATCAATCTGTTCGGCTATGGTTCGCCGAGCGACGAAGCGGCCGCCTATGTCAGCGAGGCCGGGCGGTCGGAGAGCACGAACACACAAACGGTGCTGACCGCGAACCTCGGCGGCAAACTGCCATTCGGCATTTCGAGCGAGCGGATCGCGTTCAACATCGGCGTCGAGCGCCGCGTCGAGAAAGCGGTCTTCGCGCCCGACGCCGTCCTGCAGGCCGGGGACCGGTTGCTCGGTGAGGGCATCGGCGCCTATTCACCGGTTTCGGGCAAGTTCGGGACGAGAGAAGTCTATGGCGAACTCGTCGTTCCGCTGATCTCGGACGACCAGGATTTTCCGCTTATCCGCAGTGCCGAATTCGACGGCTCGATCCGCTATGTGGACCATTCGATAGCGGGCGGCGCGATCACCTGGTCTGCTGGCGGCAGGATCGCGCCCAAGTTCGGAGGGATCGGCGAAGGGCTGACCTTGCGCGGCGTTTACACCCGCGCGATCCGGTCGCCGGCGATCAGCGAGTTATTCGCGGCCAGTTCGCCGGTAACGAATACGCTGAACGATCCGTGCAGCCGCGATAATTACAATCGCGGCAACAATCCCGACGTTCGTGCCGCGAATTGCGCCGCAGCGCTGGCTGAGGTGAGTGCACCCGCACCGAGCGCGTTTATCCCGACCACCAATATCCGCTCGGCCTCGGGAAGCCTCTCGGGCAATGAGAATCTCGACAATGAAAAGGCGAAGAGCTGGTCGCTCGGCCTCGTTTATCAGCCGCCCGCGATTCCCGGCTTCCGGCTCGCGGCCGACTGGACCGACGTCCGGCTGACCGGCGGCATCGAAAATCTCGACATCAATTCGCTGATGGCGTCCTGCTATGATAGTGCCAGCTATCCGACGACCGATGCCTGCGGCAATTTTCGCCGCCTGACTGCCGCTGATATCGCTGCGGGGAACGGCACAGGCGGGGCGCAACGCAATCCCGGCGACATCGCGAACGGCTTCACGACGGGCTTCGTAAACACGTCGACGCTCCACTTCGCCGGATTGATCGTTGCCGCTGACTACGGCTTCGACATCAGCAGCCTGATACCGAGTTCCGGCGGGCGCAACACGATGCGTCTGGGAACCAAGCTCTTCTACACCGACACCTATGAGCAGGTCCTCTTTGCAGGCCAGCCCGTAACGGAAGCAGCGGGAACGGTCGGGCTGCCGAAATGGCGCGTCCAGACTTATGTCGGCGCAACGCTCGGCGATGTCGATCTCGATGTCCAGGTCCTGTGGCGTGACAAGACCAAGTTCAGCCTCGACCAGACGATCGAGGATACGCCGATCAACGAGGTTGGCGCCTATACGCTGGTCAACGGGACGATCGGCTTCAATGTCGGTGAACGCTTCCGGTTGCAACTGATCGTCAACAATATCTTCGATCGCGACATACCCTATGCGGCGCTCGGCCGCCGCAGCTTCGGGTCGTTCGACTTCCTCGGCCGCGCCTATTTACTCACCGCCAGTGCCGGCTTCTGACGATCGGGCGGGGCGGTGCGCCCGCACCGCCCCACACCGCCCATATGGGGAATAAAATGCGCAAATATCTGCTGCTCGGCATCGCGTTGGTGTGTCACGCCATTCCGGCCCAGGCCGACGAAAATTCACCGAAACGCTATACAATCGAGCAGCTCATGGCGTCGGACACGATCGGCGGCCTCTCCTGGTCGCCCGACGATACGAAACTGATCTTCACCAGCAACCGCACCGGCATCGCCAATATCTACGAAATGCCGGCGGGCGGCGGCGCCGCGACCGCGCTCACCAATTCGGTCAAGGAGACGGTGCGCGCGATCGGCTATTTCCCGAACGACGAGCGCATCCTGTTTTCGGGCGACCAAGGCGGCAACGAACTCGCGCATATCTATGTCCGCGAGCGCGACGGAACCACGCGCGACGTGACACCCGGCGCGAAGCATGTCGCGCGCTTCGTCGAATGGGCGCAGGACGGCAAGAGTTTCTTCGTCCAGACCAACGAGCGCGACCCGCGCTTTTTCGACCTCTACGAGATCCAGGCTGACGGCTACGCGAAGACGCTCCTGTTCGAGAATGACAAGGCTTATCAGGTCCGCGCGGTGAGCCCCGACCGCCGTTATGTCGGGCTCAGCCGGATCGTCGATAATGCGACGAAGCATTGCTATGTCTACGACAGGACCGCGGCGAAGCTGATCCAGCTGACTGCCGAGGGAAAGCCCGTCGCCTGCGAACCGCAGACCTTTTCCGATCAAGGTGCCCAGCTCTTCTACACCACCGACGATGGCGGCGAATTCGCCTTCCTCGTGCGGCACGACCTTGCGACCGGCAAGCGCGTCACCGTGTTCAAGCCCGACTGGGACGTGGAGGGCGCGAACCTGTCGCGCGATGGCAGGGCGCTGGTCGTCTCGGTCAACGAGGACGCGCGATCGCGCCCCTATCTGTTCGATGCGGCGACCTTCAAACCGCAGCGCCTCGCCGATCCGATGCCGGGTGCGAGCAGCGGCCTGCTCCTCGCCAATCACACGAACAAGGCGCTCGTGAGCGCCTCGAACGGTGCCACGCCGGGTGAAATTCTGCTGCTCGACCTTGCTACGGGCAAGCAGACGCCGCTTCTCAACGCACGCGCACCCGGCGTGGCACCCGACGATCTGGTGGCGGGTGAGGTGGTTCGCTTCAAATCCTACGACGGCGTCAGCGTGCCCGGCATTCTCTATGTGCCGAAGGGCGCGAAAAAGGGCGGCGCGCTCCCCGCGGTCATCCACGTCCACGGCGGCCCCGGCGACGAAAGCCGGATCGGCTATCGTCCCTTGCAGCAATATCTCGCCAACCACGGCTATGTCGTGTTCGAGATCAACAATCGCGGCAGCAGCGGGTCGGGCCGGACCTTCTACCATCTCGACGACCGCAAACATGGGGACGCCGATCTCGACGACGTCGTGGCGGCGAAAAAGATGCTAATCGATACCGGCCTTGTCGACCCCGCGAAGGTCGTAATCCAGGGGCAGAGCTATGGCGGCTATATGACGCTCGCCGGGCTTGCCTTCCGCCCCGATGCCTTCGCCGCGGGGGTCGACATCTATGGCGTGTCGAACTGGCCGCGCCTGCTTGCCAACACGCCGAGCTGGTGGGAGGATTTGCGCCGGCTGTTGTTTACCGAGGTCGGCGATCCCGAAAAGGACGCTGAATATCTCCGCAAGATCTCTCCCGTTTTCCATGCGGAGAATATCAAAAAGCCGCTGCTCGTGCTCCAGGGCGCGAACGATCCGCGCGTGCTGCCGGTCGAATCCGAGGATATCGTCGCCAAGGTGAAGGCGAACGGCGTGCCGGTCGACTATGTCGTCTTCCCCGACGAGGGGCACGGGTTCCGCAAGAAAGCGAACCAGATCACCGCCTATCGCAAGATACTGGAATTCCTCGATACGCACGTGAAAGGCGTGCCGGCGCGGACGGCGGCCGCCGACACGACGACGGTTTCGCCGCTCGGCGATTTCCCCATCGGCCAGTGAGCGATCTTGGTCTCAGCCGCCGCGAACTGATCGCGGCAGGGGCGCTTGCCGCCGCGTCGCCGGTATGGGCAGTGGCGCCGCGCGACGAGGGCGCGCGCCTCGACGCATTTTTCGAAAGCGTCTTCCAGCGCGATCTCGCGCGCAATCCCGCAGCGCAATCATCGATGGGAGTGACGGGCGGGGCCGCGGGCTGGTGGCCCGACGTCAGCCAGACGCGCGCCGACGAGAATGTCGCGCTCGTGCGGCGGGACCTCGCCGAATTGAAGCACTTCGATCGCGCGGCGCTGGGTCCCGAGGCGCAGCTCAGTTACGATCTGTTCGCCTATGACGCCGAGGAGGCGATCGAACGCCACCGCTGGCGCGGCAACCATTATCCCGTCTGCCAGATGCGCGGGCCGCAGCGCGACATCCCGCAGACGCTGATCAACAATCATCCGATCGCGAGCGTCGCCGACGCCGAGGCCTATGTCGCGCGGCTCCACGCGGTGCGCTCCTATCTGGCGGCAGTCGTCGCAGGGCTCGAACGGCAGGCGGCGAACGGCGTCGTCCCGCCGCCCTTCTCGGCGCCGCTGGTCATCGGTAATTGCGAGAAGCTGATTACCGGCGCGCCGTTCCAGCCGGGCGTGCCCGACAGCCCGATCCTTGCCGATTTCCGCGGCAAGCTGGAGAATCTGTCGATCGGCGAGGCCGAGCGGGCGCGGCTTGCGAAGGCGGCCGAAGCTGGGTTAATCGAAGGGCTCGGCCCCGGTTTTCGTGGCCTCATCGACCATCTGCGCGCGGTCGAACGCGGTGCCAACTGCAATGACGGCGTCTGGCGGCTCCCCGAGGGCGATGCCTATTATGCCGCGCAGCTCCGCTGGAATACAACACTGCCGCTCTCGCCAACCGAGGTGCACCGCATCGGGCTCGAAGAGACCGCACGTCTGCATGGAGAGATGCGCGCAGTAGCAAAGCGCGCGGGGTTTGCGGGCACACGCGCGGAGCTTTTCGAGCATGTCCGCAGCGACGCGAGCTTCTATTATCCCAACACGGCCGATGGGAAGGCGGCCTATCTCGACGCGATGCGCGCGAAAATTGCCGCGGTGACCGCGCGGCTCGGCGAGCTCACCAATCATGCCCCGAGCGCCGACGTGCTGGTGAGGCCGGTCGAACCGTGGCTCGAAGCTTCGGCGGGCACCGCGGGCTATTTTGCGCCCTCGGCCGACGGATCGCGCCCCGGCATCCTTTACGTCAACACGCGCGACATGCGGAATCTGCCGATCTTCGAACTGTCGGCGCTTTCCTATCATGAGGGCGTGCCCGGGCATCATCTCGAAAAGGCGGTGACACGCGCGCTGGCCGGGCTGCCGAAGTTTCGCGCCTTCGGCGACTATACCGCGTTCAGCGAGGGCTGGGCACTGTTCGCCGAGCAATTGCCGGTCGAAATGGGCCTTTACGACGATCCGTGGCAGGAGTTCGGGCGCCTCTCGATGGAACTGATGCGCGCGGGCCGCCTCGTTACCGATACCGGCGTCCATGCGCTGCGCTGGAGCCGTGAAAAGGCGGTGGCGTGGCTCGACGAAAATACGCCGGCGAACCATACCGACAATGTCACCGCGATCCAGCGCTATATCGTCACGCCGGGGCAGGCCTGCGCCTATGAAATGGGCAAGCTCAAGCTCGTCGAACTGCGCGACCGCGCGCGGACGAAGCTGGGGGACCGCTTCGATCTTCGCGGTTTCAATGACAATGTGCTCGGCAGCGGGCCGCTTCCGCTTCCCATGCTCGAAGCCAATATCGATGCGTGGATCGCAGCGGGAGGACAGGCATGATCGGCAGGCGCCACTTCATCGGCTCGGCGGCGCTGGTGGGTGCGACCCTGATCGCACCACCGGTCTTTGCAATCCAGACCGAAGAGGACGCGCGCCTCGACGCCTTTTTCGAGGCGATCTTTCAGCGGTCGCTGGATCGCAGCCCGACGCGCCAGTCGGCGCTCGGCATCCGCCGCGATCAGGACAAGTGGGACGATATCGGCGAGGCGCGCGAGCTCGAGGATCATCGGTTGCGCGAGGCGGATCGTGCCGCGATCGAGGGTTTCGACGGCACGAAACTGTCGCCGCAGGCGGCGCTCAGCCTCCGCATGTTCGCGCGCTCAACCGAGCTTGCGCTCCGCGACTTCAAATGGCGCCACCATGATTATGTGATGACTCAGATGGGCGGCATGCACACGCGCGTCCCCAGCACGCTCACCAACAGCCACCCGATCATGAACAGGGCCGACGCCGAAGCCTATATCAAGCGACTCGACGCCGTCGCGCCGCTGATGGCGCAGGCAACCCGGCGGATGGCGGCGCAGGAAGCCAAGGGAATCCGCCCGCCGCGCTTCGTCTATGGCCTCGTCCTCGAACCCTGTCTCAATTTGCTCAAGGGCGCGCCGTTCGGGGGCGAGGGCGACAGCCCGATCTTTGCCGATTTCCGGGGCAAGGTTGCGAAAGCGGACCTGCCCGACGCCGAGCGCGCCGACCTCCTCGCGCGGGGCACGGCGGCGCTGCAAGGCGGCTTTGCGAGCGGCTATCGCGCGCTGATCGCGCATCTTCGTGCGGCCGAGGCGAACGCCGACGAGACTGCGGGCGTCTGGAAACTTCCGGACGGGCAGGCCTATTATGCGGCGCAGCTCGAAAGCTACACCACGCTTCCATTGAAAGCGGCCGACGTCCACGCGCTCGGGCTCCGCGAGGTCGCGAGCATTCACGACGCGATGCGTGCGATCATGAAACAGGTCGGCTTCGCGGGAGACCTTCAGGCCTTTTTCGCCTTCATGCGCAGCGACGCGCGCTTCTATCATCCCGACACCGACGCCGGACGCGCCGCTTATGTCGCCGAGGCCGATGCGTTGCTGGGCGAGATTCGCGCGCGGCAGGGCGAATTGTTCGAACATCTGCCCAAGGCCCCGGTCGAGGTCCGCGCGATCGAGGCATGGCGTGAGAAATCGGCACCCAAGGCGCATTATCGCAACCCGCCGCAGGACGGCTCGGCGCCCGGCCTCTTCTATATCAACCTCGCCGACATGAAGGCGCAGCCTCGCTACCAGCTCGCCGCGACGCTCTATCACGAGGCGATCCCGGGCCATCATGTCGAAACCTGCATCGCGCACGAGATGGAAGGACTCCCGAAGTTCCGCCGCTTCGCGAGCATCGCCGCCTTTTCGGAGGGCTGGGGTCTCTATTCGGAACTGCTGCCGAAGGAGATGGGGCTCTACGCCGATCCCTATTCGGACTTCGGGCGCCTTTCGCTGTCGCTGATGCGCGCGTGCCGCCTGGTGGTCGATACCGGCATCCATTCGCTGCAATGGACGCGCGAGCAGGGCATTGCCTATTTCGACGCGAACATGCCGTCGAGCCATTACGATAATCAGCGCGAGGTCGAGCGCTATATCGTCATCCCGGGACAGGCGACTTCCTACTATATCGGGATGCAGAAGATCGTCGAACTGCGCGCCCGCGCGCGCGCCGGCCTCGGTGCCCGCTTCGACTTGCGCCGCTTTCACGACGTGACGCTGGGCGCGGGGCCGCTGCCCTTGCCGCTGCTCGAAGAACGTATCGACGCCTGGATCGCCGGGGGAGGACAATCGGCATGAAGAGACTTTTCGCAACCTTGCTGGCGCTCGGCAGCGCGGCCGTCGCGCACGCGGCGCCGCCGCATTACGATGTCGCGGCGAAATTCGATCCGCACGGCGCGCTCGACGCCGACGTCACGATCACGCTCAGCGAAGGCGAAGCCGAAAAGGCCTTCCTGCTTTCCGACCGCTTCGCGCTGCGGCCGATGGAGCTGCCGCCGGGCGTCACCATGTCGGTCGAGCCGTCGACCTCGCCGATGCCGGCGCTCAACAAATATATGTTCCGCTTCGATCCGCCGACCACGGATCCGGTCAAGCTGCGCTTCCGCTACGCGGGGCCGATCCTCACCGAGCATGACAGCGGCAACAAGCCGCTGCGCCCCGAAGGTTATGAGCTGTTCATCGATCATATGTGGTTCCCGGTGGGCGCCGACATCCAGACGCGCTTTACCGTCGATGCGGCAATTGACGGGCTCGATCCCGATCTCGTCGTCGTTGCGCAGGGCGATGTGACGCGGACCGCGACGGGGGTGCGGATCCACCGCGACTTCCTCGACATCGACCTGCCGATGGTCGCGATGCACGGCTTGCAGCGCGCCGAGGCGCACGGTGTCGAATTCTATTCGCGCGATTTGTCGACCCAGCTGTCAGGCTGGTATGTCGAGCATGCCGAGGGCGCGGCGCGCTATTTCGAGACGATGTTCGGCCCGCTACCGCGCAAGGTGCGCATGGCGCAGGTCTGGCGCGAGCGCTCGATGGGTTATGCGCGCACGGCCTATACCGTCTTGTCCGAAGGCGGGCGGAACACCCCCGACATCACCGAAGTCAATCCCGGTCGCTATGTAGCGCACGAGATCGCGCACGCGTGGTGGATGCTCGCGAGCCCGCTGACCGACGACTTCTGGCTCGTCGAATCGGCGGCCGAATATATGTCGATGCGTTATGTGGAGCATGCCTTCGGGCCGGAGGAACTGGCGAAGAATATCGCGGCGAAGCGCGGCGCGACGAAGGACGCCGGGCCCGTCATGGGGCATGGACGCCCGAACCGCGTCCAGCTCTACGGCAAGGGGCCGCTCCTGCTGCTCGATCTCGAACATCGTATCGGCCGCGCTGCGATGGACCGGCTGATGATCGCGATGGCGAAGGAGCCCGTCCACACGACGCCGGTCTTCCTGAAGCATCTGACGATGATCGCGGGCGCCGATGCGGCGCGCGAATTCGAAAAGGCGCTTCATACATGATCGTCTCGCGCCGCGCGCTGATCGGCGGTGCGGCGGCGCTGGCATTGGCCGGGCCGGCACGCGGCGCCGGTTTCGGCGCGGCGCGCTACGGCAAGGCGATGATCATCGACGGGCTGTCGTCGCTGGGCGCGCTCGATCCCAAGGCGCCCGGCATAGCCGACCAGCTCGCCGTCTATCGCGCGTCGGGATTGACCGCGATCCATCAAACGGTCGGCGCCGCGGGCAATACGCCGGGCCGCTATGAGGAGACGCTGCGCCGCATCGCACGCTACACGCGCTTCATTCAGGCGCTGCCCGATCATCTGCTGCATGTTCGCACGGCGGCCGACCTCGCCGCCGCGCAGGCGAGCGGGCGCCTCGGCGTGATCTTCGGCTTCCAGGATACGGTGCCGCTCGAAACCGAGGTCAGCCGACTCGACCTTTTCGACCTGCTCGGCGTGCGGATCGTCCAGCTCACCTACAACAAGCGCAACCTCGTTGGCGACGGCTGCCTCGAGCTCGGCAATGCGGGGCTCAGTGCCTATGGGCGCGAGGTGGTGGCGGGGCTAAACGCGCGGCGGATGATCGTCGATGCGAGCCACGCCGCGCAGCGCACCATCGCCGAGGCGATCGCGGCTTCGACAGCGCCGATCGCAATCAGCCACACCGGCTGCCGCGCCTTGAGCGACGTGCCGCGCAACACGAGCGATACCGATCTCCGCGCGCTCGCCGACAAGGGCGGCGTCGCCGGCATCTATTTCATGCCCTTCCTGCGCGCGAGCGGCCAGCCGCGCGCCGCCGACCTGATCCGCCATATCGAACATGCGGTGAAGGTCGCGGGGGAGGATCATGTCGCGCTCGGCACCGACGGCGGCATCCGCGGCTTCGAGCTCGACGCCGAATATGCCGAAGGCCAGCGGCGCTTCTATGAGGAGCGCAAGGCGATGGGGATCGCGGCGCCGGGCGAAGCGCCCGACGTCTTCAACCTCATCCCCGATTATAACGAGCCCGCGCGTTTCCTGAAACTCGCCGACGACCTCGCCGCGCGGGGCTGGCCGGCGCGCCGGATCGAAAAATTGCTCGGTGCGAACTTCGCACGGCTATGCGCCGACGTCTGGGGTAGTTGATCCGGGGCGCGCTCGTTCGCCGCGCCGGCGCAGCAATTCGGCGGCGCCGAGCAACAGCGTCGAAGCAATGATCAGCAGCGTCGCCGCGGCTGCGATCGCCGGGCTGATCTGCTCGCGCACTCCCTCGAACATCTGGATCGGCAGCGTCCGCTGCTCGGGTCCTGCGATGAACAGCGCAACGGTCGTTTCGTCGAACGAGGTCATGAAGGCAAAGACCGCGCCGGCAGCGACCCCGGGGGCGATCAGGGGAATCAGGACGCGAAGCAGTACGGTGAGCGGCGGCGCGCCGAGGCTCGCGGCGGCGCGCAGCAACTCGGTATCGAGCCCGCGCAGCGCCGCATGCACCACGATCACCACGAAGGGCACCGCAAGCGCCGTATGCGCGATGATCAATCCGAGCGAGCCGTTGACGAGCCCGAGCGGCGCGAAAAGAAAATAAAAGGCGATCGCGACCACCACCACCGGGACGACGAGCGGCGCGGTGATCAATGCGACGATGGCGGTTTTCGCGCGCGAGCGCATATGGGCGAGCCCGATTGCCGCGAGCGTGCCGAGCGGGGTCGCGATCAGCGTCGTCGCGACGGCGATCTTCAGGCTGTTACCGAAGGCGTGCGTCCATTGCGGCGATTCTGCGAGATTCCGGTACCAGCGCAGCGAAAATTCGCCGTCCGGAAAGACGAGGAAGGTCGTCGGATTGAGCGACAGCGGGATCACCGCAAGGATCGGCAGCACCAGAAAGGCGAAGACGAGGACCGAAAAGCCGATGAGTGCGGCGCGGCCGGCGCGCTCCGACCGCGAACGACAGGCGCTCATGCCGGCACCGTGCGGACCATGGTCCGCCCCGCAAAAATCATCAGCAGCAGCGGCAGCAGAAGCAACAGGCTGAGCGCCGCCGCCATGCCCCAGTTGAGCGACTGGTTGGTGTAAAAGGCGATCGACGCGCTGATCATCTGGTCGGCGCCGCCGCCGACGAGCGCCGGCGTGACATAATAGCCAAGCGCGAGCGTGAAGACGATGATCGCGCCCGCCGCGACGCCGGGCAATGTCTGCGGCAGATAAACCGCGAGGAAGGCGCGGAGCGGCGGCGCGCCGAGCGAACTCGCCGCGCGCATCGCGGTCGGCGCAATGCCCTTCATCACACCATAGAGCGGCAGGATGAAGAAGGGCAGCAGTACATGCGTCATCGCAATGTAGACGCCGAGCCGATTATAGATGAGCTGAAGCGGCGCATCGATCAGGCCGATGGTCTGCAGCGCGTTGTTCACGACGCCGTTGGTCTGGAGCAGCACCGCCCATGCGGCGGTGCGCACGAGCGCCGAGGTCCAGAAGGGCAGGAGGACGAGGATCAGCAGCGGATTGGCCTTTCGCTCGGGGAGCGAAGCGAGCAGATAGGCCACCGGATAGCCGAGCAGAACGCAGAGCAGCGCCACGATTGCGCTGATCTGGAACGTGCGCAGGTAGATATTCGCGAAGACCGCCTGCTCGGCGGGAACGGTGACGATGCGGTCGTCGGCGTTCAGCCGACGGTCGAGTGCGGCGAGCAGATAATGGCGCGTGAGGGGGCCGTCGGCATGGCGCATCGCGGCCCAGATCCCTGGCTGTCCCCATCGCTGGTCGATCCGCGCGAGGTCGGAGACGCTCGCTCCCGGCGCGCCTGCCGCCAGCCGATCGGCGGTCGCGTAGAGCAGGCTGCGCGATCCCACCATGTCGTAATTGAGCCGGTTGGCGACCTGGTTGAGCGTTCCCGCTCGCTGCGCCGCGCCGATCTCGCGCGCGACGGTCGCGGCGAGCGCATCGGGCGGCGCGCCGGCGCCGTCCCACTGCCGGAGCGCCGCTGCGGTGTCGGGCCAGACGCGTTCGAGATCGCGGTCGACCACCGCGCGCGACAGCATCATCAGCACCGGCGCGACAAAGCTTGCGAGAAGGAACAGAAGCAGCGGCGCGACGAGCGCGACACTCCACCAGCGCCGGAGCCCCGGCCGCGGTTTAGCGCGCGACCCAGGCATTGAACCGCTGGGTGAGCTGGTCGCCATATTCGACCCAGAAATCGGCATCGAGTTCGAGCGCGTCGGTCATGTTCGCGGGGTCGCTCGGCGTATCGCGTTTGAGTTTCGGGTCGACGCGTCGGTTCGCCTCGATGTTCGTGAGCCCGGTCGGGATGTGGCGCACGAGCCGCATCTGGTTATCGGCACGCGTCATATAGCGAAGGAGTTGGGCCGCTTCGGCCTTGCGCGGGCTGTTGGCGAGGATCACCCAATAGTCGACCGCATAGATATTTCCGTGCCAGTCGAGCTTGAAGTTGCGTCCCTCGGTGCGATTGGCGACGATCAGCCGACCGGGACTGGTCACCGACATCACCACTTCGCGCGAGCCCAGAAGATCGGGAACCTGCGAGATCGACGACCACCAGACGACGTTGGGCTTGATTTCGTCGAGCTTGCGGAAGGCGCGGTCGACGCCGTCGGGCGTGCGCAGCGTCGGATAGACCTGATCGGTCGGCACGCCGTCGGCCATCAGCGCGAATTCGAGCGAATATTTGGGCGTCTTGCGCATGCCGCGCTTGCCCGGAAAGCGTTTGACGTCCCAGAAGTCGGCCCAGCTCTGCGGCCCCGGCCCGCTGATGCGGTCGCCGTCGTAGCCGATCACATAGGACCAGAGCATCGCGCCGACGCCGCAATCGTGCACTGCCGCGGGCAAGAAGGCGTCGCGCCCGCCCAGTGCCGCCCAGTCGAGCCGCTGGAACAGCCCTTCCTCGCAGCCGAGGATCAGATCCTCGGTCTCGACCTGGACGATGTCCCAGCTCGCGTCGCCGCCGATCACCTTGGTGCGGATCACGCCGACGCCGCCGCGCCAGCTATCCTCGCGCAGCGGAATACCGGTGGTGCGCGAAAAGGAGGTCCAATAGGCCTTGCGGTGCGCATCCTGCGACGAACCGCCCCAGCCGACGACGGTGAGCGGGCGGAGTTCGGTGCTCGAACCGCATGCCGCCACGCTCGCGGTGAACGCCGCGATGCCCAGAAGGCGGGCCCAGGCCTTCATGCGACCTCTCTTTGTCGCAAGTCGGTACGATTTTCGGCGGGAAAGGCGAAGCAGCGATCGGTGCACCAGCCGACAGGAATCCGCTGCCCGGGGGCGACCTCGGGCGTGCGGGACGTCCGGATGAGAAGCGAGCCCCCGCCATCGAGCGCCGCGCGAATGCGGCTGTGGTCGCCATGATAGGCGAGCTCCTCGACCCGTGCTTCGATGGCGTTGCAGCAGGCAAGCGGCGTGGCGCTTGTCTCGACATGCTCGGGACGGATGGCCGCGACCACGGCGTCGCCCGCTATCATCGCGCCGGTCGCCATCGCGCGGACGATCTGTCCGCCGGGCAGCCGGATGGCGCATTGGCCGTCCTGCTGCGTCAGCAGCGTGCCCGCCAGCATATTGTTCTCGCCGACGAAGCCTGCGACGAAGGCATTGGCCGGCGTTTCGTAGATCGCGTCGGGGCGGCCGACCTGCTGGATGCGGCCCGCCGAGAACACGGCGATACGGTCGGACATCGTGAGCGCTTCGTCCTGATCGTGCGTGACATAAACGATGGTGAGGTCCAGCGCGCGCTGGATCCGCTTGATCTCGACCTGCAAATGTTCGCGAAGCTGGCGGTCGAGCGCGCCGAGCGGTTCGTCCATCAGCACGAGGTCGGGTTCGAATACAAGCGCGCGCGCGAGCGCGACGCGCTGGCGCTGTCCGCCCGACAAGGCGTCGGGGCGCCGCTCGCCGAGGTCATCGAGTTTCACCAGCGCCAGCGCGCTCGCGACCTTCTTCGCCGCTTCGTTTCCCCTGATTCCGCGCACGCGAAGCGGGAAGGCGATGTTCTCGGCGACACTCATATGCGGGAAGAGCGCATAATTCTGGAAAACGACGCCCATGTTGCGCCGGTACGGCGGACGGTCGGCGAGCGATGCGCCGTCGAGCAATATTTCGCCCGCGCTGGGGGTTTCGAACCCCGCAAGCATCATCAGCGTCGTCGTCTTCCCCGACCCCGACGGGCCGAGCAGCGTCAGGAATTCGCCGCGCTCGATCGCAAGGTCGAGACCGGCGACTGCCACCGGCCCGCCTGCGGCATAGCGTTTTTCGACGCCGCGAAATTCGACGAGAGGGGAGGCGGCGGTCATTGGCCGGCCAGCGCCCTGTAGACCGCGCCCAGACGCCTCACCCCGTCGTCGATCTGCTCGGGCGTCGTATAGCTGTAGGACAGACGGATATGGTTTCGCGGCGCTGCGGCGCTCTGCGCGGCGAAGAAGCGGCTGCCCGCGATCAGATGGACCCCGGCCTCATGCGCGCGCGCGGCGAGCAGGTCGCCGTCGACATGTTCGGGCAGCGTCAGCCAGACATAATAGCCGCCCTCGGGCACCGCGACCGTCGCATCCGGAAGCGCGCGTGCGATGGCCGCGACGATATGGTCCCGGCGTTCGCGATAGGCACTTTGCACGCGAGCGATATGCTTTGGGAACTCTTCCGAACGCGCGAACTCATAAATGGTCCGTTGGATGAGCGGCGACGATCCGCCCTCGGATTTGAGCTGGACCATCCGCGCGACGAGCGCGGGATCGGCGGCGACCCAGCCGATCCGCAGCCCCGGCGCGACGAGCTTTGAAAATGTGCCAAGGTGAAAGACCGACCCGGAGCGGTCGAGCGCCTTCAGTAAAGGGGCATCGGGCCCATCGAAGCGTACGCGGCGATAGGGGCTGTCCTCGACGATCGGAATGCCGCGCGTCTCGGCCAGCGCGATCAGCGCCTCGCGCCGCGCTGCCGGCATCGTAGCGCCGGTCGGATTGTGGAATTCGGGGATGTTATAGATGAATTTGGGCGGCGCCTTGCCGGCCGCGGCGCGGGCATCGAGCGCGGTTTCGAGTGCATCGACATCGAGCCCCGCGCCATCCTGCCCGAACTCGATGAACTCGGCGCCATAATTGCGGAAGATCGGGATGGCAGTGAAATAGGTCGGTGCCGTGACGACGATCGCGTCACCTTCGTCGAGCAGCAGGCGGCAGACGAGATCGATTCCCTGCTTCGCGCCATTGGTGATCAGGATATGATCGGCGGTCAGCGCGCAGCCGTCCTCGTTCATCCAGTTCGCGAGCCATTCGCGCAAATAAGGCTGGCCGCGTCCCGAGGCATATTGCAGCACTTCCTCGCGGTGGCCGGTCAGTGCGCCGGCGGCGAAGCGGCTGAGGTCGGGGAGCAGCTGCGGCGCTGCAAAACCCGAATCGAACAGGATGATCTCGTCGCCGAATTCGGACGGAAAATGGGGAGCGGGAAGCTGCGTCGAAAGATGTGTGGCCCGGCGCGCCAGGCAATTGTCATTCCACAAATTTCAGCCCCTCCATAGCCCCGCCTGCTGCGGGACAACTCACCCTGCCGAGAACGATGGTTCGGGGCGACAAATCCGCCATCGTCCGAAAGCCAAAAAACGAATGGCGGATTCCGGGCGTTCGACGCTCGTCCAGATGGGGAGGCGCGGCGAATGGCATCGACGATGAAATATCTGGGCGGCGCGTGCATCGTGCTGATGTCGATGGCGACCGCCTGCATTTCTCTCGCAGCCGAGGGCTCCGCCGACGGGCCCTTTCCGAGTACCTATCGTCCCGCCGCATCGGCGCCGCTGGCGATCGTCGGCGCGACTGTGTTGACCGGAACGGGCGCCGAAATTGCCGACGCAACGGTGCTGATCGCGGGCGGCAAGATCGAGGCACTCGGACCGTCTCTCCCGGTGCCCAAAGGGTACGGCGAAGTCGATGGCCGCGGCAAATGGGTGACCCCCGGCATCATCGACGCGCATTCGCACCTCGGCGTCTATCCATCGCCCGCGACGCCCTCGCACGAGGACGGCAATGAAGCGGTGTCGCCGAACACCGCCGAAGTCTGGGCCGAGCATTCGGTGTGGCCGCAGGACCCGAAGTTCCGCCTCGCGCGCGCCGGCGGGGTGACCAGCCTGATGATCCTGCCCGGTTCGGCCAATTTGTTCGGCGGCCGTTCGGTCACGCTCAAGAATGTGCCGTCGGTGACGACGCAGGGGATGAAATTTCCGGGCGCGCCTTATGGCCTCAAAATCGCATGCGGCGAGAATCCGAAGCGCGTTTATGGGGGCAAGGGGCGTTCGCCGGCGACGCGGATGGGCAATGTCGCAGGCTATCGCAAGGCATGGACCGACGCCGCTGATTACGTTCGCCGTTGGGACAAGTGGGAGGCGGGCGAAAAGGCAGGCGATGCGCCGAAACGCGACCTGCAGCTCGAAACGCTCGCCGGCGTTCTCCGCGGCGAGATCCTCGTTCAGAACCATTGCTACCGCGCCGACGAGATGGCGGTGATGGTCGACGTCGCGCGTGAGTTCGGGTTCAAGATCCGTACCTTTCACCATGCCAATGAGGCCTTCAAGATCGCCGCCCTGCTTGCGAAGGAAGATATTTGCGTTGCGACCTGGGCGAACAGCTGGGGCGCCAAGATGGAATCGCTCGACGGGATCGAGGAGAATGCGCCGATGGTCGCCGCCGCCGGGGGATGCGCGATCATCCATTCGGACGACGGCCTGCTGATCCAGCGGCTAAATCAGGAAGCCGGCATCGCGATGACCGCCGCCGACCACGCCGGCCTGCCCGTCAGCCGCGGCGAGGCGATCAAATGGATTACGGCCAATCCGGCGAAGGCGATTGGGATCGCCGACAGGGTGGGCACGCTGGAGCCGGGCAAGATGGCCGATGTCGTGCTGTGGAGTGCGAACCCGTTCAGCGTCTACGCGCTCGCCGACCGCGTATGGATTGACGGGGTGATCCAGTGGGACCGCGCCGATCCGCGCCATCAGAGTCCGTCCGATTTCGTCATCGGCCAGCCGGGTCAGGGGTTCGCGCGATGATCCGCCTGCTTACCGCCGCGCTGGCGCTCGCCGCGGCGACACCTGTCGCCGCGCAGAGCGTAGCGATCACGGGAGGCCGCGTAGTTACGATGGGGCCGGCCGGCGAGATCGAGGGCGGCACAGTCTTGATCACGCGCGGCCGGATCGTCGCGGCTGGCGCCGATGTGGCCGTGCCAGCAGGGGCGAAAATCGTCGATGCGACGGGCAAGACCGTGACCCCCGGCCTCGTCGCAGCGGGGACCGGGCTGGGACTGATCGAAGTGCGCGCGGTCGAGACGACCGACGATCGCGGCACCGACGCCAATGATGTGAGCGCCGCCTTCGATGCCGGCTATGGGCTCAATCCCGACTCGCTGCTGATCCCGGTCGCGCGATTGGGCGGCATCACCCGCGCGATCGCGACGCCGGCCTATAAGGACAAGGGTGGGCGCGAACTGCTCTTCGCGGGACAGGCGGCGGCGGTCGTGCTCGATGGCCGGCCGATGCTGATGAAGCGCGGGGTGGCGATGATACTCGACATGGGCGATGCCGGCGCCGAGCGCGCGGGCGGCGCGCGCGCTGCCGAACTCGTCGCGCTCCGTGCAATCTTTGCCGAAGTGCGTGATTACAAGGCACGCCGTGCCGCCTACGACCGCGGTGAGACGCGCGATTATATGCTGTCGCGCGCCGACATGGATGCGCTGATACCGGTGGTCGAGGGCCGCATGCCGCTGCTCGTCACCGTGAACCGCGCCGCCGACATCCGCGACGCATTGGCGCTGGCGCGCGAGGAGCGGCTGAAGCTGATCCTCGAAAGCGCGAGCGAAGGCTGGCGCGTCGCGGACGAGATCGCCGCCGCCGGGGTCCCCGTGCTTTTGACGCCCGTCGAAAACACGCCCGCGTCGTTCGAGATGCTGGGCGCCACCTTGTCGAATGCGTCGCGCCTCGCCGCGGCGGGGGTCGTTATCGCGATCGAGGGCAACGGCAACCACCGCGAACGCGAGATGCGCTATAATGCGGGCAACGCCGTCGCCCACGGGCTCGACTGGAAATCCGCGCTCGCAGCGATCACGATCAACCCTGCGCGCATCTTCGGCCTCGCCGGCCGCATCGGCTCGCTCGAGCCGGGCAAGGAAGGCGATGTCGTGATCTGGGACGGCGACCCGCTCGACACGCTGTCGCGCCCGACCGCCATCTTCATCCGCGGGGAGGCGCAGCCGATGACCTCGCGCGCGACCGAGCTTCGCGATCGTTATCTTCCCGCCGTCCTGCAACCAGTCAATGGAGAAATGCCATGAACGCCAATCGCCTTCTTGTTCTTTATTCCGGCGTGCTCACCGCCGCTTGCGCAGTCGCGGTGGCGACCAGTGCCGGTGCCGACACCCCGCCCGCCAAGGCGGTGTTCGACGAGATCGACGTCAAGCGTATCAACATCCGCGAGGACGACGGGACGATCCGCATGATCGTGTCGAACACCAGCCGTTCACCGGGCATCATCATGCATGGCAAGGAACGCCCGCATCCGAGCGGCAACCGCGGTGCAGGGATCATCTTCTACAACAACGAAGGGTCGGAAAATGGCGGCCTGACCTTCAGCGGCCAGAAGGGGCCCGATGGCAAGATATCGGGCGGTGGCCATCTGAGCTTCGACCAATATGAGCAGGACCAGGTGATCCAGCTGACGCAGAACGAATATAATGGCCGGCGCTGGGCCGCGATGATCGTCAACGACCGCCCCGACACCGCGCTCGACTTCGACATGGCCGAGCGGCTGTCGAAAATGCCCGACGGCCCCGAAAAAACCGCCGCGCTGCAAAAAGTTCAAGCCGACGGCACCTTCGGCCGCCAGCGGCTTTATGTCGGCAAGACGCGCGACCGTGAGTCGGCCGTCATGTTGAACGACGCAATGGGCCGTCCGCGCATCCTGATGAAGGTCACCCCCGACGGCAAGGCGTCGATCGATTTCCTCGACGACAAGGGCGGCGTGATCCGCTCGGTTACTCCCGAAGCCAAATGAAACAAGCCGCGCTCGTCCTTTTCGCGGCCGTCGCGCTCGCCGGCTGCGCCGCGTCCGAGCGGCGCCCGCCGGCGCCCGCCGGCGACGCGGCGCCAGCGGCCAGCCGGGATCCCTATCCCAGCACTTATCATGCGCCCGCCGTCGATCGCGTCGCGCTGGTCGGCGCGACGGTGCTGACCGCTGCGGGCGCGGAGATCCCGAACGGCACGGTGCTGATGGAGGGGGGCAAGATCGCCGCCGTCGGCGCCGCGCTTGCGGTCCCGAGCGGCTATCGAACCGTGGACGCGCGGGGCAAATGGATAACCCCGGGCGTGATCGACGCCCACTCGCACCTCGGCGCGTGGGCGCAGCCCGAATCGGTCGAGGCGCTAAACGACGTCAACGAGATGACCGATCCCAACACCGCGCAGGTCTGGATCGAACATTCGGTATGGCCGCAGGACCCGGGGTTCGACGCAGCGCGCGAGGCGGGGGTCACGACGTTGATGATCCTTCCCGGTTCGGGTAACTTGTTCGGCGGGCGCACGGTAACACTGAAGAATGTGCCGTCGGTGACGATGCAGGGGATGAAGTTCCCCGGTGCGCCGCAGGGACTCAAGATCGCGTGCGGCGAGAATCCGAAGCGCGTCTACGGCGGGCGTGGGCGTTCGCCGGCGACACGGATGGGCAATGTCGCGGGCTACCGCAAGGCGTGGATCGACGCGCAGGATTATGCACGCCGCTGGGACAAGTGGGAGAAGGGCGACCGGACCGGAGAGGCGCCGAAACGCGATCTGCAGCTCGAAACGCTCGCCGGGGTGCTGAAGGGCGAGATTCTCGTCCAGAACCATTGCTACCGCGCCGACGAAATGGCGAACATGATTGATGTCGCGCGCGAATTCGGGTTCCGGATCCGCACCTTTCACCACGCGAACGAAGCCTACAAGGTCGCACCGCTTCTCGCGAAGGAAGACATCTGCGTCGCGACCTGGGCCAATTGGTGGGGGTACAAGATGGAGGTGTTCGACGCGATCGAGGAAAATGCCGCGCTCGTCCACGCCGCGGGCGGCTGCGCGATCATCCATTCGGACGATCCGATCGTTATCCAGCGGCTGAATCAGGAGGCCGCGGCGGCGCTGTCGGCGGCGTGGCGTGCCGGCATCAAGATCAGCAAGGCCGACGCGATCCGCTGGTTCACCGCCAATCCGGCAAAGGCGCTCGGTATCGCCGACCGCGTTGGCACGCTCGAAGCCGGCAAGAATGCCGACGTCGTTCTGTGGAGCCACGATCCGTTCAGCATATACGCACGCGCCGAAAAGGTCTGGATCGACGGCGGGATCGTCTTCGATCGCGCCGATCGCGCCTCTCGCCGTCATTCGGACTTTCTGCTCGGTCAATCGGGAGACACGCGATGACCCGCCGCCTCGCCGCCCTAGTGGCGCTGCTTCTGGCATCCCCTGCCTCGGCGGAAACGGTTGCGATCGTCGATGCGCGGCTGATGACGATGACGGACGCCGGCGAGATCGGGCGGGGAACGATTGTGATCCGGGACGGGAAGGTCGCCGCGCTCGGCGCCGACGCTCCGGTTCCCGCCGATGCGCGCGTGATCGATGGCCGCGGCGGGGTCGTCACGCCGGGCCTCGTCCAGGCCGACAGCACCTTGGGCGCGGTCGAGGTCAGCCAGGTCCCCGCGAGCGCCGATCGTGCGACGCACAGCAAGACGATCAGCGCGGCGTTCGACATTTCGCAGGGGCTGAACCCCGACTCGATCCTGCTCCCGGTGGCGCGGCTGGCGGGGATAACCCATGCGATCACGACGCCGCTCTACGACGATCGCGGGGGCCGTTCGCTGCAATTCGCCGGGCAGGCGGCGGTGATCGACCTCGCGCAGCGCCCGCAAATGGTCACGCGGCCGCGCGCCGCGATGGTGCTCGAAATGGGCGAGGGCGGCGCCGAACGCGCCGGCGGCGCGCGCGGGGCGGCGCTCGTCGAACTTCGCGCGACCTTGGCCGACGTCCGCCATTTCGCGGCGCACCGTGCCGCCTATGATCGCGGCGAAGGGCGGCCGCAGGCGCTTTCGCGCGTCGACCTGGAAGCACTCATTCCCGTCGTCGAAGGACGTATGCCGCTGATCGTCAAGGTCGATCGTGCGTCGGACATCGTCGAAATGATCGCGCTCGCGCGCGAGGAGAAGCTGCGCATCATTCTCGACGGCGCGGAAGAAGGTTGGCGCGTCGCGGATGAGATTTCCGCGGCGAAGCTCCCTGTCATCCTCGATCCGCTCGCCGACTTGCCGCGCAGCTTCTCCGAACTTGGGGCGACGATGGAAAATGCCGCGCGGCTGCACGCCGCCGGCGTCACCGTGATTCTGAAGACCGGGAGCGGCGTCGCGCATCGCGCGCGCGAGCTGCGTTATGGCGCCGGAAACGCCGTTGCCTGGGGATTGCCGCATGATGCCGCGGTCGCCGCGATCACGATCAATCCCGCGCGCGTCTTCGGCGTTGCCGACCGCATCGGGGCGCTCGAAGTCGGCCGCGCCGCTGATCTGGTGCTGTGGAACGGAGATCCGCTCGAACCCTTGTCGCAGCCGCAGGCGGTGTTCGTCGAGGGGATCGAGAAGCCGCTGACCGCTCGCCCGCTCGAACTGCGCGACCGCTATATGCCGTCGCCACCCTGACGCCTGTCCGGCTAGGGCAGGGGCTTCCCGTCGATATCGATCAATTCGAGGGCCGGGAAACGCTCACGGAGCGCGCCGACCCATTGCTTTGAATCGCCCGCGACGACGATCGTTGCCTGGTCGGCGCGGAGATGCGCGGCGATCGTGGTGGCGATGCGCTCGGGCGATGGGGGTGCCGACGAGGAGAGTTCGGCGGGTAGCCCGTCCAGCGGCGCGCCGCTCGCAACCAACGTCGCCAGATAGTCGGCAAGCCCCGCGGCGCGCTCGGTCTGCACCGACAGACCGTTTGCGAGGTAGGTAGCCCGCTCGCCGGCGCGTTCGGCGTCGATGGGCTCGCGGCCGAAGCGGCCGATCTGGTCGAGGATCAGCCCGACGACCTCATTGGCCGACGCGGTCTTGGTCTGCGTGACCGCCATCAGATACGCGGCGTCGCGGCGGTTTTCGATCAGGCTGCCCGCGCCATAGGTGAGGCCGCGCTTGACCCTTATCTCCTGCGTCAACCAGCCTTGGAAACCGCCACCGAGCGTAGCGTTGGCGACGCGAAGCGACCGCCAGTCGGCATCGCGCCGGCCGACGGTCGGCAGCGCGGCGATTACCGCGGCCTGTGCGACGCCGGGCATGTCGACCGCGACGACGCGCGGGCTGGTCGATACCGTGCCGCGCGCCGTCGCCGCGGGCAGCTGGCCGCCCTTCCAGGAGCCGAAGCTGCGCTCGGCAAGCGCGAATCCGGCCTCGGGAGCCAGCGCGCCGGTGACGATCAGCGTGGCGGCATTCGGGATCCATGTTTCACGCTGTGCGACAGCGATACCGTCCCGCGTCACGGTGCCAAGACTCGCCGCGGTGGGAACTGCCCCATAGGGCGCCTTGCCGAAGAGCGCGGCGGGGAGCGCTCGAAGCGCCGTCTGCATCGGTTGCTTAGTAGCGACCGCGATCGCGGACAATTGCTGGCTTCGAACGCCGTCGAGCGCTTCGGCCGTGAAGTCGGGCCGCATCGCGACATCGGCGAGGATGCGTGCCGCAGCCTCGATATTCGCGGCCGGCGCGTTGGCCGAAAAGATCGTTGCGTCGGCATCTGAACTCGCGCCGATCGTGCCGCCGAGCGCTGCGATGTCGCTCGCGATCCGGTCGGCGCTACGCCCGCCCGCGCCCTTCAGCGCCAGCGCCGCTGCGATGTCGCCGCGCCCGGCCTGCCCGGCGGGATCGGCCGCATCGCCGCCGTCGATCACCAGCCGGACGCTGGCGAGCGGAACCTTCGACGATTGGGCGACGACGACGCGCAGCCCGTTGGCAAGGCGGCGCTCGGCCAGTGCGGGCGGAACCGACGGAACGGCTTCGGCCGGACCGGGACGTGCCTCACGGGCGCCTTCGCTCGCGATGACGACCGGCGGCTGGCTCGCGGGCGGGATCGCTGGACCCATTTTCGACACGTCCGGTGAGGCGTCGCCGGCATAGCCCGGGGGGCGCTGGCTTTCGTCGCGATAACGCAGCGTCACCTGCTTCTTGTCGTCCAGCCAGATCTTCGCAACGCGCCGGACGTCGGCGGGGGTCATGCGGCGGATCGTATCGAGCCGTGCGTCGGCAAGCTCCGGATCGCCGGTCAACGCCGCGCCGCCGCCGAGTTCATAGGCGCGGCCGCGCGCCGTCTCGCGCCGCGCGAGCGCGTCGCCGAACAGGCCGTTCTTGACCGCGTCGAGCTCGGCGGCTGTCAGCGGCGTGTCGCGAAGCCGCGCGATCTCTGCCGTGAGCGCCGCTTCGGCGTCGGCAATCTCGCGCCCCTTGGCGAGCGTCACGACGAGCGCGAAGGCATGGCCGTCGCGTGCGGGAAGATTATAGCTGGTGATCGCTGAGGCGACGCCCTTTTCGTCGACGAGATGGCGGCGGAGGCGCGAGGCCGCGCCGCGCGTGAGCACCGCCTCGATCAGGTCGATCCCCGCCGCGTCGGCGTCGGCCGCAAAGGGCGCGCGCCAGGCGAAAGCGACCGCGGGCAGTGGGACGTTCGGCGCATAGGCCTCGATCGTCCGCGCCGTGACCGGGCGGCCCTTTGCAGGATCGCGCGGGATCGCGCGGCCGGGACGCGGTATCGAGCCCAGATAGCGGTCGGCCCACGCGTCGAGCTGCGCCGGGTCGAAATTGCCCGACACGACGAAGACCGCATTGTCGGGCCGGTAATAGGCCTCGTGAAACGCCTGCACGTCGGCGAGCTTCGCCTGGTCGAGATCGGCGATCGTGCCGCCGATCGGGCGCGCATAAGGATGGCCGTCGAAGGTGAAGGCCGGAAGCAGCATATAGAGGATGCGCCCATAGGGCTGCGACAGGATGCGCTGGCGCAGTTCCTCCTTCACGACGTCGCGTTCGGAATGGAACGATTTCTCGTCGACCACCAGGTTGCGCATCCGCTCGCCCTCGAGCCAGAGCATGCCCTCGAGCTGGTTTGCGGGCACGGTTATATAATAATCGGTATAGTCGAATAGCGTCGAGGCGTTGCTGTTGCCGCCCATCGCATTGACCGTCTCGAGCACACCGCCGGGCAGGTTGCGCGTCGTCTTGAACATCAGATGCTCGAACAGATGCGCGAAGCCGCCGCGCGCGGGCGGGTCGTCGCGTTGGCCGACGTCGTACCAGATGTTGACCGAGACCGTCGCGGTACCCGTGTCGCGGATCGCATAGAGCGTCGCGCCATTGGCGAGGACGCGCTTGGTGAAGTCGAGCCGCGGGACCTCGAGCAGTCGCGGCGCCGCCATCTCACTCTCGGTCGCCGCGGCGGATGCGAAAGGCAACGGGCTCGCGGCGAGGAGCAGAATGGTCAAGAAACGGCGCATCGGATTTTCCCTGGGCATTGGTGAAACGGACCGGCCTTCACCGGAGCAGCGACTGGCCGTCCTGGCGGACGACCCGGCCGCGCTGCATGACGAACAAGGGCCTTTCGGTGACGCGGATGTCGGCGATCGGATCGCCGGGCACCGCGACGATGTCGGCCGACTTGCCGACGCTGAGCGTTCCGATCTCGGTATCGAGGCCGAGCAGCCGAGCAGCATTGCTCGTCCCCGCGAGCAGCGCCGCGGCGGGTGGCATTCCGGCATCGACCATCAGGCCGAATTCCATAGCATTGCGGCCGTGACCGTCGGGGCGAACGGTCGCATCGGTGCCGAGCGCGATCGGCACGCCGATGCGTAGCGCCGCCTCGAACATATCCTTGTGCGCTGCGGCGGCGATGCGCGCCTTTTCGGCGATGTTCGGCGGATAACTATCGGCATTCTTCTCGACCCAGTCGAGCGCCATGAAAGTGGGGACGAGGAAGACACCCTTTGCCTTCATCTTTTTCAGCGTGTCCTCGGACAGAAAGCTGCCATGTTCGATCGAATCGACCCCGGCCTCGACGGCAAGGCGCGAGGCGGTGTCGCCGTGTGAATGCGCCGCGACCTTCCGACCCCAGTGATGCGCCTCGCCGATCGCCGCGTCGAGTTCCGCGCGCGTGAACTGAGGCACATCGACAGGGTCGTAGGAGAGTACCCCGCCGGAGGCGCAGACCTTTATGACGTCGGCGCCCCATTTGATCTGGTTACGCACCGCGTCGCGGCACTGGTCGGCACCGGTACAAACGCCTTCGCGCGGTGTCAGCGGCGCGACGCGCTGCGCGGGATAAGGCGCACGGTCGCAGCTTCCGCCGGTGGCGGTGATCGCGTTGCCCGCCGCGAGGATTCGCGGCCCCGGGGTCAGATTTGCGGCGATCGCGTTGCGGAGGCCGACGTCGATGAACTCGCGCGCGCCGACGTGACGCACCGTCGTGAACCCCGCTTCGAGCGTCCGGCGGGCATTGGCGCCGGCGTAAAAGGCCATTTCGGTCGGGTTGCGCATCAACTCGTTGAGCGTCTTGCGATAATAATTCTCGTCGGGTTCGAGCGTCAGGTGCGAATGGACGTCGATAAATCCCGGTAGCAGTGTCGCGTCACCAAGGTCGATCGTCCGCGCGCCGTCGGGGATCAGCGCATCGCGGCCGACGCCGACAATCCGCCCGGCCTGCACGACCACGACCGCGTCGGTGCGCATCCGTTCGCTCGTCGCATCGAACATCCGCGCGGCGCGCAGGACCAGCGTATCCTGCGATTTGTCCTGGGCCGATCCAGTGATCGCCGACCCTGCGCACAGGAAAAAGACGGCGGCGGCAATCGCGCGCGTGATGCTATGGGCGGTTTTCCGCATGGTTTTTCCCCCGCGACGTCCCCGTGCCGGGCGCCGGGATCCGCATGCTGTTGATTATACGAGCGACGATGCGCCCCAATCCGCCATCCCGATGGCGGATTTCGACGGTCCCACGCATCATTGTCCTTGTCCAATGGCATTTTCAGGGAGGCGCGCCATGTCCAGCAGCCGCATCGAGGGGTCTTTCGTCGCGACGGTAACGCCGTTCGATCGCCGGGGAGAGATAGATTTCGGCGCCTGGCAGACGCTGATCGACCATCAGCAGCAGCACGGAACGCGCGCGATCCTCTTCATGGGGTCGACCGGCGAACCCTCGCTCCTTTCGCCCGAGGAAAAGAAGCGGATCGTCGTCGAAACGGTGAAGATGCGGGCGGGCGGCATGGCCTTCTTTTATGGCTGCACCGGGCCGTCGACCGAGCAGGTGATCGAGAATGTCCGCTTCGCCGCGGCGAACGGCGCCGACGGCGCGATCATCGCCGCGCCGCCCTATATCTGCGCGTCGGAAGCCGACATCGAGCAATTCTACCTCGAGGTCGCCGATGCGGTCGACTTGCCGCTCGGCATCTACAATAATCCGCCGCGCGTGAAGACCGACCTGCACTGGGATCAACTGCTACGGCTCTTTCGCCATCCCAATATCGTCATCCACAAGGAATCGACTGCGCGCGTCGGACAAATGGCCCAGATCCTCGCGGCCGCGCCCGATGTGTCGGTGATGTGCTGCGATTCGCCCAACCTCGGTCTTGTCGTCCCGACGATGGCGCTCGGAGGACATGGGACGGCGAACATGGGGGGCAATATCGCGCCCGCCGAAATGGCCGTCATTTCGAAGCCGTGGGAGGGCGAGGGCGAAGCGGTAATGTTCCGCGAGCAGTATCTCAAACTTCTGCCGCTGCTCCATTTCAACTATTCCGCAATCAACCCCGTGGCGATCAAATCGCTGATGCGCGCCTGCGGACTTCCCGTCGGCGGGCTACGCAAGCCACTCCGTGAGCTTGGCCATGTGGAGCTCGCGGCCGGGTTGAGAATGGTGCAAAATTCCGGCTTGGCCGAGAAATATCGCTATTCTTGTGGCTGAGAGAGGAAGCGACCCGGGATTTCGAAGTTTATCCGGACGAACCACTATCTCAGGTGGCATATAGAAGCGGTTTGCTCGCGCCCGGTTCCACTGTGCCGCGCGGATCGATTTCGGCTGGCGATATGCGGGAAACTCGCTCTAGTCGAACCACGGCCCGTCGAGCGGCGATGTCAGGCGCGAGCGCGCGACCTTGAATAGCCGCTGCACCCGAAGCCGATAGGAGGGGTTATCTACGCGCCACCGGCGCGAAGCGATCGCCGTGCCGAACAGCTCGCGTGCCACCTCATGCTGGGTAGCCCCGGCAAGGATCGCATCTCCCGCACGGAGCTCGCGTATCCACTGCGCTGCCTTGCGTTCGCGCGGGATCATCGACAGAGGCAGGCGTCCGGTTCCGGCCAGTACGATGAATTGTCTCAGCGCTTCCAGTTTCGGCTTGGCCGAGCGCAATCCGGCGATCCGCTGCTCGACCAGCGCAGGGCCGCCAAGGAGCGTGCCGTCGGCGAGGTCGACGCGGATAGCCCAATGTCCATCGCTAAGCAGCCAGTGCTCGACGTCTTGTTCGTCTACTTCAACCGAAACGAAAGGCGCAACCGACCGGACATCGAAAAGGTCGTCGAGCGGAGCGGCGCCGGTATCTAGCCGTGCGCGAAGCACGCGGGGATCCCTGTCGCCACTCCAAACCGGTCGGGCGGCCGACGCCGGCAGTTCGGGGTCGACCCATCCAAGCAGCGCGAAGCGCTCGGGTCCCGCAGCGCCGGGATCGCTGCGCGCGGACCAGAGACTGCGATAGATGGCGTTTCGACGCAGCCACTCCCATGCGAAGCATCGCCGGTCCGAGACGAGTAGGTCCCGATACGCCTCGGACGATCGCCAGTCGGCGGCCGGTCCTCCCGTCACGCAAAATATCCGGAATATTTTCCGAATATATCGATGCGGTTGCAGGAACGCGGCAAGCCGTTGGCTCAGCGACCGAGTGGGGGCCTGAGCGCGACCGAAGGCGGTCGGCGGGGGACGCGCGTATTCTGCTGCTGCCGATGCCCCGTCATTCGCACGCCACATAGCGGGCGCAGAATAGGTGCCCTATTCGAACCCTTCGGCAAAATAGGCTCGCAGCCGGTGCACGACGTGAGGCGCGATATTGATCAGGCTGCGCCGCCCGTCGGCGATGTCTTGCGATCGTTCCAATATCCCGTCGTCACACATTCGCTGGATCAGCTTCATCGCGCTGCTCGTCGGAATTTTCGCCGTAACACAGAGCGCCGACATCGACAGCGGCTGGCCTTTGGTCTCGTGGATGAACAGGTCCAGTAAAATCTCCCACGCCGGCTCGCCGAAATGATCGGAAGCGCCGAGGAGTTGATCGCGCAGGATCCTGCGCCGCATCGTTGTCTCGGCATTTCGAAGAGCCGTCGCATCGTCATCATCGCTGCGCGACGAGTTACTGCGGAAGAACATCGCCCAAGCCCCGAGAGGCTTGCCCGGCTGGTCGACTACGGCGATCAAACTACGGGTCCGGGTCGCGGTCACTACGATGTGATCGAGGATTTTGATGCCGAGCGCGCGCCCGATCTGATCGAGATGGCGCGTCGCGGCGATGTCCTCCGCGCTGGGGCGATCATTACCGGTTGGATGGTTGTGCGCCAGAATGATCGCGGCGGCGTTATGTTCAAGTGCGCGCCGGAAAATCGTGCGGGGATAAATGACGCAATTGGCGAGCGTTCCTTGCTGAAGTTGCTCGTCGGCGATCAGCCGGTACCCGGCGTCGAGAAACAAAACCCGAAGCGCCTCATCCGGCAGCGAACCCATCGATGCCATCAGATATCTGAGAAGCCCGGGGTCGGCAGGATCGATGCGAGCGGATCGAAGTCCTGAACGCATGCCCTCGACCATCGCCGCGTGCACGCTCTCAAGATAGGCTTGAACGCGTGGCCAAGGGGTCGCGATGCGCGAAAGGCGCTCGCGCGATTGCGACCAGAGGCGCCCGAGATCATGGAATTCGTCGAGGAGGATCGTTGCTATTCGTTCGCAATCTACTGGCTCGACGAACGCCAGGAGAGAAACCAGGATCGATCGGTCCCGTTGATGATCAGCCGCTTCTGGTGCCGCCAGGTTGCAAGAGCGAGCAGGGGAGGGAGAAGCCATGAGGCCGCGACCTGCATTATGAGATAGGCGACGGGATGAACCGACAGCTCGATGGCTTTTCCGATGTGCGCCATCAACGGCAGGGCTTGCAGCACCGCCGCCGGCATCGGCCAGAAGCGATGCGCGGTCATTGCAACCGCAAACGTCGCCGCTGCCGCGACGAGATCGATCGCCAGATGGCCCATGTCGACCCCGTTGAAGCGAGGCGGAACGAAGAGGTGCAGGAGTTGGTCCGCAATCAGCATCGCGATCAGGATCATCGCCATCGCCCGCTCGGGACCTCCTCCTTTTCTGAGCGCGTAGAGGAGGGCCGCCAGCAAGATCGTCACGAAAATCGCAATTCGAACCATCACCTTCACTTTCGTTGGGGGCGGCCCTCTTCATGTCACGCGGCCGCCGGCGACCTGTCCAAACCCGCGGGAGCGAGCTCGGGGCATTCATGGAGATCGAGCCCCGCCGTCTCATGTGCGATGCCCACCAGGTCGCCGTGGATGCGCAGCACATCGCCGCTGGCGCCGACGAGCGCGCTTTGCACCTTGGCGAGACGCTGGATCGTCGCATGTCCCCGAATGGCTGGAACATGCGGCGTGTCGCGGCGCGCCGTGACTACGCTCGTCATCAGCGACGACACTGCGATCAGCGCGTCGTCGATACGCAGCTCGGCCGCCGGCACCTGATGCCGAAGGCGCGCGACCGTGAATTGGATGTTATCAGACATGGCTTCTCCTCTGACCGGCCCGGATGCTCGGGCCGCTTGGTTGGGTGGCGAGAAGATTCAGCGCGAGACGAGGCGCGTCAGCGATTCGGCAATCCCGAGACTTCCGAGCAAGAAGATGATCAGGGTGACGAGTATCGCCGCCGTGATCGCCAGTCTTGCCTGAAACCGATGGTCATGCCTCCAGATCTTCTCGGACGCCGGCCCTGCCAGGATATTCCCGTTCGCCGCCTCGATCGTCTCGCCGAGGCCGAGGCCGGGGACAGGGCCGCCGTCTGAACGATCGGATGGCACGGGCATCCGGCGGGTGGGAAGCTGCACCGGATCATATACGATCCGGTCGCATATCGCTCTCAGCCGCGCATAGCGGTTGGCGGTGTCGTCGCGATCGCTGGCGCCGAGAGCCAGACGCGCAGCGGTAATGCGTTGATCGACGGTATATTTGGAAATGCCGAGTTCGCGCCCGATCTGCTTCGAGGTCTTGCGTTCGAGCAACAGGTCGAGGCAGGCGCGCTGTTTCAAGGTCAGGCGCCCCCAGTGAATCCGGTCCTCGGCGGTAGAAGATTGCGACCCTTCCATCGTTCCCGCGCTCCGTCTTGCCCCTCTCATCGTGCAGTTACTGTTTCGGCATTGATCATAATGTATAAAGTCGGCGCTGGCCTATCGATATGACGGCGCCGATGCGGCCTGACCTTCGCAGTTCGTTCCGCCCGGGAGGCAGATTGAAAGGGCGCGAGGGCGACGATCGCGCTCCGGTATCGCGTGCTCGCCGGTTCGTTGAATGCCCGGACTTGGGAACGGCGCGCGTCCGAAGAAAAACTCTCAAATCGAGACTAACTAACGAATATATTTGAATTATATTGCGGAGCCCATAGACTGGCGGCTTGCTCATCCTTGGAGGGGCATGATGAAGCACTGCGCTACCCCAGCCCTTTGAGAAGGCGATCGGGTCGGCATCGGACAGGACGCAACACCGGACGGGCGGTTCGAGAGCGCCACCGGCGTCGCGATTGGTCACCATGCCCAAGCTGGACGCCGGATATCGTTTCACCGAAGAGATTTTGGCGGTGTCGAGCGAGGACGCCTTGACCGACATATTGGCAGAAGCCTGCGCAATCATGGGATGCTCGTGGTTCGCGCTCAGCCAGCATGTCGACTTCATGGCCCGGCCGCACAAGGCCGTTCGGGTACACAATTATCCCGAGGAGTGGGCGCGATGGTTCGACGAGCATGGCCTCGGGTTAAATGACCCCGTGCACCGCGCCAGCCAGCGCCGGGCCGCCGGATTTCTGTGGCGCGACATGAAGCGTTTTTCCCGACCGCGAAGGGGCGACCGGGCGATTTTGGCGCGGGCGCGCCAACACGGGATTTACGACGGGCTGACGGTTCCGACCCATATTCCCGGCGAAGCCCATGGCTCGGTGTCCTTCGGCTGGCAGCGCGGATCGGACCCGACGCCTGAGGCCCTGCACTTTGCGCAGTCGATCGGCGCATTCCTTTTCGAGGCGGCGCGGCAACTTTCGGACAGCGGCGCAGCCAATGACCAGCCGCGTCTTACCGACCGGCAGATCGAATGCCTTCTCTGGGCTGCCCGCGGGAAGTCGGACTCGGCCATCGGCCAGATCATGAATTTGCGCACCGATACGGTGAGCGAGCATTTGCGAAACGCGCGCGGGCGATATGACGCACGCAGCCGCATAAGCCTCGCGATCCGCGCGCTGTTCGACGGCACGATCTGCTTCGGCGACGTCGCAAAAGGCTGAAACACCCCCCTTTCTTGGTATGGCGCGAGCGACTTTTCCGCTTCAATTGGTGTGTCTCTTTCATTTGAGGAGACAAGCCGATGTTCATCACCGTCAATCAGGAAAACAGGGCGTGCGAGCATGTCGCGCTCCGCTCGATGTTCGAAGCGCGCAAGCGCGTCTTCGTAGACCTTTTGAAATGGGATCTGCCCGTTCTCGCGGACCGGTTCGAGCTCGACCATTTCGACGACCCGCATGCCACCTACCTCATCGTCACCGATCTGGACGGCGAGCATCTCGCCTCGGCGCGGCTCTTGCCGACCACCCGGCCCGCACTGCTCGACGGGCTCTTTCCGCACCTGGTCGCGGGACCTGTCCCGCGAGGGCCACGGATATTCGAAATCACGCGCTTCTGCCTCTCGCGCGACGTCCGCGCGGCAGCGCGCCGCGCCGCGCGAGACATGCTGCTGACCGGCCTCGTCGCGCACGCCCTCGAAAACGGGATCGACACCTACACCGGTGTCGCCGAGCTCGCCTGGTTCCGGCAAGTGCAGCGTTTCGGATGGGAGTGCCATGCGCTCGGGGATCCGTGTCTCGAGGCTGGCCGAACGCTGACCGCGCTTCGGATCGCAATCGCCGGCGATACGCTCGCGCGCCTTGCCGCGGCGGGGATCGGCGCGACCGACTGCGCATTCGCAACGGCTGCGGCGTGAAGGGGAAGCGTCAGGATGACAAGGAACGATATAGCTGCGCGCGAGTGGGCGGGTGCCGATGCCGCCCGCAGCCTGGAATCCGATGGCTATGCCCTGCTGCGAGGCGCGATGCCTGCCGGGGTCATGGCCGAGATCGAGGCCGATCTTGCCGACCGCTTCGAAATCACGCCTTTTTGTGCCGGCGGCTTCTACGGCGAACGCACGAAACGCTTCGGTCGCCTGCTGCTGCGGTCGCCCCTCGTCGAACGCCTCGTGCTTCATCCCGCGATCGTCGCGCTCACCGAGGCGGTGCTCGGCAAATGGTGCGACCGGATCCAGCTCAACCTGACGCAGGCGATCGAGCTCCATCCTGGCGCTCCGGCGCAGTTCCCGCACCGCGATCAGGACATGTGGAGGGGGTCCCTTGGCGAGGTCGAATATCTGATCAATGTCATGTGGCCGCTCACCGCCTTTGCCGAGGAGAATGGCGCGACGATCATCTGGCCAGCGAGCCACGGCGCCGCGGCGCTCGTCGAAGAGCCGCGCGAAGCACCGATCATTGCGGAGGCGAGGGCAGGGGACGCCATCGTCTTTTTGGGGTCGACGCTCCACGGAGGCGGCGCCAACCGCAGCCGATCCGTAAGGCGCGGCATCATCGTCAGCTATTGCCTCGGCTGGCTCAAGCCCTATGAAAACCAGTGGCTAGCCTATCCGCCCGAGATTGCGCGAAACTTCTCGCCCGAGCTCGCAGCACTCGCGGGCTATGCACAGCATCGGCCCAATCTCGGCAATTTCGAGGGCCAATGCCCCTCGGTGCTGTTCGAAGGATATCCCGAAGGTCCGCTCGCTGCGACCGACGCCTTGCGTCCGGATCAGGCGGCGCTGCTTGACGATTTTATCGCCGGGCAGCGCGGGGCAGGCAGCGGAGCGCCCGCGATATGAATGCGGGTTCGACGATGGAGCGGGTCTATCTCGACCTCAAGGCGCGGCTGCTTGCCGGGCAATATCCGCCGGGCACCCGCCTCGATCCGGTCAATCTCGCGAAATCGCTGCGGGCGAGCGCGACGCCCGTCCGCGAGGCACTCCACCGTCTCGCCGGCGAGCGCATCATCGACAGCTGGCACCAGGAGGGATTTCGGCCTCCGATTCTTGCCGAGGCCGATCTGCACGACATGTATAGCTGGGGCTCCTGGTTGCTCGGGCTCGCGCTCAAGGGCGAGCCGCCGCAGCCCGATCCGCCCGCGGGGCTGGTCAAGCTCGCGGTCCACAAGGATTATGCCGAAGCGCTCGACTCGCTCTTTCGGGCGATCGCGATGTGGAGCGCCAATCGCGAGATCCGCTACGCAATTTTCAGCCTGGTCGAGCGGAGCCACCTCTTTCGCAAGGCCGAAGCGCGGGTCGACCCCATGGCGCGCGAGGCCCTCGCCGCAATGGAGGCAGATTATCGCTTCGCGCGCTGGAGTGCGCTACGCGCCAAGATCACGCGCTTTCATCAGCGCCGCGCGGCATTCGCGGGCCGCGTCGTCGCCGAACTCAGGCCACGCGACGAGCCGCTCAGATGATATTCGAACGATAGCCGAACTATAAAAACTCTATTCGTTCCGACCGGCGTAGCTTTCTGGTGCCGCAATCCCGCGGTACATCAGAGGAGGTTCTCATGAACCAGTATGACAGCGTCGAAGACGGCATCGAAGAACTCGGCGTCGCCAGCGCCGAAACGCTCGGCCAGATTCCGAACCGGCCGGAACCCGATGGAGTCCAGCCCTTCCTGGGCGGCGGCATCTCCGCCGAGTGACGGATCGGGGGGCGCGACGCGCAAGCGCCGCGCCCTCAATCGGCCATGGCCTATCATCTCCCACCGCATGTCAGCTTCGGCCTCCTGGGCGAGCGCGCCGTCGCGCTCGATCTGCGCGCCGATCGCTATTTCCTTATCGCGCCGCGCGAGGCGGCAGCGCTTGCCACGGCCAGCGCCGCGGCGGGCGAAGCGGGACCATCTGCTACACTCGACGCGCTCGTCCGGCGACGCCTGCTCGGAACCGGAAGGGGTGCGCCGATCCTTCCGATCTCCGCTCCCGCACTCATGCTGTCCGCAATCGAGGCGCCGCCCGCCAACGGCGACGTCCCGTTGATCGAAGTCGCCTTCCTGCGCGCAGGCGCGGGTCTCCACCTTCGCCTGCTGGCACTGAACGGCACGCTTGGCTGTTGGCGTCGCCTCCGCCGGCGATATGCGCGGCGGCCGCGGCGGGAGGCTGCCGATGCGGCTGCCATCTGCATCGCGCAAGCGTTCGCGAATGCGCGGGTCCTCTTGCCCGCAGGGCATCTTTGTGTGCCCGACAGCCTGGCGCTGGCCCGCCTGCTGTGGCGCCGGGGGATCGATGCCGACGTCTATTTCGGCGTCCGGCTCGCCCCCTTCATGGCGCATGCCTGGGTCCAGCGCGGCGACATTTTGCTCTCCGACACGCTGAACACGGTCGGCGAATATACGCCGGTGTTCCGGCTGTGACGACAAGCATCGCGCTCGTTCGGGCCGATCCGCCGTTGCCCGCATTGCCCGGCGGCTATACGGAGTTCGGCAGCGTCGGCGCGGCGCAGCTCGTCGGCAAACAGGATACGAAAATTTCGCTTTCGGGTGCGGCCGCCCTCGTCGGTCACGCCTTTCATCGGGACGACTTCGCCCCCTGTTCGGCGCTTGAACCCGATGTGGTCGAAAAGATCATACGCACCGAGGGCGCGTGGGCGATCCGGAATCTCTGGGGGAGCTTCCTTCTGATATGGGCCGGCGCGGACGGGCAGGTCTTTCTTCTTCGTTCGCCGTTGACCGGGCCGGCGCTGTTCCAGGCTCGCAGCGGTTGCGAGGAAGAGGGCGAGCGGGATGGCGGCGCGGGGGCGTCTTGTGCTTTCACCGATCTCGCCCTCGCACGCGCGCTGGGATTCCGGCTCGACCGGCCCGATGCCGGCGCAATCGACGCCTATCTGCGCTATCCGTTGCTGCGAACGCCGCGGACCACGATCGCCGGCGCGACCGAGGTGCTGCCCGGCGAGATCGCGCGGCTCGGCTGCCCGGAGCGAAGGCCGGCGAGCTGGTCGCCATGGGACTATGCGACGTCGCCGCCCGTTCGCGCCGACGCGCGCGAACTCGGCGACCTCGTACGCGCGGTCGTCCGCGCCTGGAGCGGGCGGTTCGCGCGCGTCCAGCTCGAGCTTTCGGGTGGGATCGACAGCAGCATCGTCGCCGCGTGCCTGTCTTCCCGCACCGACCCGTGGCGCGCGATCACCATGGTCACGGCGGAGCCCGACGGCGACGAGCGCATCTATGCACGCGCGATGGCCGAGCGCGCGAACGTCTCGCTTGCCGAACTCATGCTGCCCGTCGAACCCGCCGACCCGATCGCACCGCCGGCGATGTTGCGTGTCCGTCCCGGTGGCTTCGGGCTGATCGCTCCGACCGATGCGGCCTTCCTCGCATCGGCGCGCGACTTTGGTGCCGACGCGATCTTCTCGGGGACCGCCGGCGACGGGGCGTTCGGCTATCAGACATCGATCGCGCCGGCGCTCGACGCCCTGCGCTATGGCGGCATCCGCGCCGCGCTGAGCGCGGCGCGGGACCAGGCGCGCATCACCGACGACAATATCTGGAGTGCGCTCCGGCACGCGGTACGCGGGCTATGTCGCGGGATAAGACTCTGGCCGGTCGACGACCTGCTTCTTTCAAGGCGTCATGCCTCGCCAAGACCCTCACATCCGTGGATGACGGGTGCCGAAGACGTGCCCCCCGGCCAACGGCGCTACGGGCTGGGCCTCCTCTCGATCCAGCCCTTTCTCGATGGCTATGACCGGTCGCTCGCCCTGCCGAAGATCGCCCCCTTGCTGTCGCAGCCGCTCATCGAATATGGCCTCGGCGTGCCGAGCTGGCAGTGGGGCGAGGGCGGGGTCAATCGCGCGCTCGCACGCGAGGCCTTTCGCGGCGATCTACCCGACATCATTCTCGCGCGCCGCAGCAAGGGACGGATACTGTCGATGTTCCTGCCGGCGTTCGAGCTGAACCGGCAGCGGCTTGCCGCCTATCTTCTCGACGGGTGGCTCGCGGGTGCCGGTCTGCTCGATGTCGATCAGGTCGCCGACATGCTGGCGGGCCGAAGGGAGGCCGATACGCTTGCGATGCTGCGGATCCTCCAGTTCGCGGACATCGAAGGCTGGGCACGTTCGGTCGTCGGTAACGACGGAGCGTCGCGATAATCGCGCACGCTGCCCGCGGCCTTCCCATTGGGAGGGCAAAGGCCGTGCCGGGCCCGCCGGGGAGCGGCGCCCGGCACGAACCTAGGGCGCGGGAGCTTGCAAGGGTTGTCCCGCGCGAAGCGAGCGCCAGCGAATATATCGACCGGATTTGCGCGGGGCTGGATCCTCCTCGCCCTTGAGCCAGAAGCGATACCAGTCGAGATTGCGCTCGTAAACCGCATGCTTGTGCGCCGGCTGATATTTGATGTGAATCTCGTCGGCGAAGGCGAACAGTTCGGCGGGCTTTCCGGCCAGCTTCAGTTTCGTGTGAAATTCGACGAGGTTGCGCACCTCGGATTCGGGCAGCTGCATCAACAGGGGCGTATCGATCGCGGCGATATCCGATGCCGGCGAGATCGTGCGCCATCGCTCGGGATCGCTGTCGGGATCGCCCGCCTGCCAAAATTCGTGGAATGTCTTGGCAAAGCCGCGGTCGGGAAGCGCATTCGACCAATAATAATGCGGCGTCGCCTGTCCCGACGAGATTGTGGCCGCGGCAAAGCGCTTCGACTTGCGAATGGCCCATATGGCGACGGTCGAACCGAAGCTCAGGCCGCCGATGCCGACCCGTTTCGGGTCGATACGCTTTCGCTCGGCGAGGTCGTCGATCGCTTCGCCGATCGCCGCGAGCGCAGTGACATAGCTCGCCTCCATCGGCTCGCCGGGCGTAGGCGGCTGGCCATTGATGCAGAGCACCGCAATGCCATGCTCCACGAGAGGGAGCATCGGAATCTCGTCGCCGACGCCGCCCTTGAGGAATCCGGCGCAGCGATAATATTGGATGACCAATGGGAGGGGATTTTGGGATTTCGGCGGGGTGAGCAAAATGCCGTCATGGCCGTTCCTCCATCGCAGCGGCGTGGCGACGGCGGCGATCCGGCGGCGCAGGTCGGCATTGGGGTCGGCAATGACCGACCGGACGCCATCGGCATAGGCGATGCGGACGAGCCGTGGTGGCTCGACCGCGCTGCTCTCCGCGCAGACGAGCGCGTTCGGTGCCGCGACGCAGCGCGGCTGCCAGATCGGAGTCCGCTCGGCGCCATCGGTTGCCGTGAGATATCGGGCCCCTGGATCGCCGATCCGCCAGAGCCAGATTGTCTCGCGTGCGCCGGTCCCGCGCTCGAACAGGATCAGCATGTCGGTCCCGGGCCGCTCGGCGATCGCCGCCAACCTGTCCGACCGGCAGGGGACGGCACGGCAAAGGATGCGCTTTCCGTCGGCGCGGACGACCGTCAACTGCGTCATGCCCGCCGCGCGCTCGATCTCGGCGTGACCGCCGGCGGCAAGAACAATCCGGCGATCCTGCGCCGATGGTCGAGCCCGCGGAGCATGTGCGACAATGTCGCTGCCAAGTTCGACCACCACCTCCTTTTTCGGTGCGTCCCACAGCAGGCCCGCGCGATCGAACCAGTTGCGGTTCCACCGCTGCGCGACGCGGCGTCCGCCCTCGATCTTTCCGCCTGCGACGGCCTGCCCGAGGTCGACGCTGTCGTCGATCAGCACGCCTTCGTCATAGGCTCTTTTCTCCGCGGCCGCGACTTCGGCGCGCGTCGCCCCTATGGTGTAGCGCAGCGTGCGACCATCGGGTGATACGGTGAAGTCGAGAATGTCGGCGGCATCGGCGACCTCGCGTCGCTCTCCTTCGCCTTCGCGCCAGTGCCAGATCGCTGCCACGCCATCGACGAGCGCGAGGAAGCGAAAGCCCCTCGAGTCCGCATCCCACACGGCCTTCTGCTCGGCGACCGAACCCGCGCCGTCATGGCGGACCGTTCCCGCGCTTCCCGCATGCGCCGCGCTGCTGCCGTCGACGTCGGCGACATACCAGTCGAGCCTTGTGTCGTTGGCGCGCACCGACGGACGCGATATGCGAAAGAGAATCTTCTCGCCATTGGGTGAAAGCGTCGGTCCCATGATGTCGGCGACTTCGACCAGGTCGCTCGTCGTCACCGGTGCGTCCGCCATGGACGGCGCCGCCGGGACCGCCGCTAGCGATGCGAGCAGGGTTGCCGCGATCACCATGCGACGATGGCCTGCAACGCGAAGCTTCGGCCGATGGCGCTCGCCTGTTCGGGGTCGTAGCCGATGGTGACGCCGGTCGAGCGGAACAGCGCATAGGGTGGATCCTGGTCGAACAGGTTGTTGACGCTGAACGCGAGCCGCACCCCGCGTTTGTCCGGCTCGCCGATCCGCACGCCAAGCTGCAGATCGACCGTCGTCCAGCTCTTCACGCGCTCGGTCGGCGTGACCGTGAGGTTGCAATAGCTTGCGACATGATTGACCCCGACCCCGCCATCGAAGGCGCCGGCCTCGAACCCGGCGCGACCGCGCAGCCTCAGCTTGACTGGCGCGCCGAGCGTGCCGACGACATTGTTGCGCGGCGCGCTATCGGTGATCCGGTTGTCGATCGTGAAGAGCCGCGATCCGCCCAGCGACAGGCTGATGCTGCCGCCTGAAAGGGGCCTGCTATAGCCGAGGTCGAAATCGAGGCCGCGCACCGTCGAACGCGACAGGTTGCGCGTCCGGGCGTCGACGATCGCCATCACCTCGCCCTGGCCGATACCGATCGCGTTCGAGAAGCTCGGATCGGCGAAATAGGCTGCGACCTCCGCGGGGTCGGGCGTATCGTCGATCAGCGCGCCATAGACGTCGCGGCGGGTGAAGAACTGCTGGAGAAAGCTGTTCGCCGACGCGATACGATCGCGATAGCTTATGTCGAACCAGGTAAGGCTGAGCCTCGCGCCGCGAAGGAAGCGCGGCTCGAGATCGATCCCCGCGGTCCAGCTCGTCGCCTTCTCGGGTCCGAGGTCGGGCCGGTAGCCGAGCAGGAGCAGCACCGAGGTCTGTCCGGTCGGCGAGGCCGGATCGGTGATGCGGAAGGTCTGATAGAGTGCGTTCGCCGTTCCGACGAGCTCGTCGAAGAAGGGTGCGCGGAACGACCGTCCGTAGGAGGCGCGGAATGCGAGGCCAGGCAGGGGCTCCCAGCGCGCGCCGAACTTCGGATTGGCCGTGTCGCCGACGTCCGAATAATCCTCATATCGTCCCGCCGCCGACACATTGAGCGTGCCGGGAAAATTCTCCCCCGCATCGAAGACGGGAATCGCGACCTCGCCATAAAGCGCCTTGACGATGCGCTTGTCGGGCAGGCCGGCGAGGCCGCTGGTCTGCGGGGCGTCGGCGACGATGTCGAAGACCTGGGTGAAGTCGAGATTGTCGCGCCGATACTCGGCGCCGAGGGCGAGCTTTACGTTTCCGGCGGGAAGCGCGAGCAGCGTCCCGTCGGCGCGCAGCGCGGCGGTCCAGCTCTTGTAGCGCGAGCGCTGCGAGAATCCGCCGCGCAAGCTGTCGATCAGCGCCGGATCGTTGACCGCCCCGTCGCCGAACAGGTTGATCGCACGGGCGGGGTCGGTCGCCGCGATGGCGCGGGCGAGCTTGACGAGGTGGACGATATTGACCCCGTCATAGCCATCGCGCTGCATGCCGTAGCCGCCCGACAGCTCGATATTCCAGCTCCCGATATCGCCGCGCGCGCCGAATGCGGTGTTGAGCGCTTTGACGGTACCGCGCACCCCTTCGGGGCCGAAGTCGGCAATCGGGTCGTAGTAGACGGTGATATTCTGGCCGGTGCCGATCGGATCGACATAATAGGGATTGGCGGGCGTCACGACCTGCTGCGACACACCGATGATCCGGCGCCGGGCCTCGAAATCGCGTTCGGCATAGAGTCCCCGCGCGAACAGGCTGATATGATCGCCGAAGCGCTGCTCGCCCGCCGCATAGAGGCTGATCGTTTCCTGGCGCGGCAGGATATCGACCTTCCGCCGGGCGTCGCCGCGCGCGAAGTCGGCGCTCGCGACGAGCTGGGCGGGCGTCAGCGCGGTCCCGTCCTGTCCGCGCGGGATGAGGAAGCGCTGGCCGTTGGCGGCGACGATCGTTCCCGGATTGGCGAAGTTCGACCTGAGGTCGGGGCCGCCGAAGCGGCGAAGGTCTTCGGATGCGAAGGCGCGTTCTTCCGATCCGAGACGGCCGCGCCGGTAAAATTCGCCGGCGAGGACGAGATGTCCCGTTCCCCAGCCGGTGCCGGTGATTTGGGCGATCTGGACTTCGCCATAGTCGCCATCGGCAGTGCCGGCGCGCAGCCGCGTCTCGGCGCCGTCGAAGCGGCCCCGGAAGCGCAGATTGACCACGCCTGCGACCGCATCGGACCCATAGATGGCGGAGGCGCCATCGGTGAGGATTTCGAGCCGTTCGACCGCGATCGAGGGAATCATCGAAATGTCTGCGAAGGCACCCGAGCTGCCGCCGAGCGCGGGACGCGTGCCGTCGAACAGGGTGAGCGTCGAGCCCGGCCCGAGGCCGCGCAGATTGATGCCTGTGCCATAGCCGATATTGCTCGCGGCATTGCCGCGCGCCGAAGTGCCGACATTGGCTTCGGCCGGCCCGCCCGAGAAATTCTGCGGGATCGTCTGGACGAATTCGGCGAGCGTCGCGCGCCCGCTGCGGTCGAGCGCGTCGCGGTCGATCGTGGCGACGGGCGAACCGACGGGGCCGGTACCGCGAATCCGCGATCCGGTCACCACGATATCCTCGCGCGCGGGATCATCAGTCGAAGCGCGGTCCGCCGCATCGCCGTTTCCCGTGCGAACCACGAGCCGGCCCTCGACGAGCTCGGCGGTAAGACCGGTTCCTGCGAGAAGTCGCGACAGCGCGACGTCGGCGGCCAGCCGCCCTTCGACGCGCGCGCTGCGCTTGCCGGCGACGAGGCTCGACGCGGCGACGATTTCGCGGCCCGAGATCGCCGAATATTTGCGCAGCGCGTCGCCAAGGTCCTGCGCCGGTATATCGTAGCTGCGCATCGCCGGCTGCGCCTGCGCCAGCGCGGCCGGTGCAGTCGAGGTCAGGACCGCGGCGCTCGACGCCAGCAGGGCCGCGAGATATTTCGATGTCATTCCACCCTCCCAAATGCGGCCTTCATTGGCCGTCCGGGGGTGCAGAACACCGGGGGGAGGGACTTCACCCCCCCCCCCTTCCATCGAAATCAGGGGGGACTATTTCCTGGTCAGGACGATCTCGCCGCCTTGTTCGCGTGCCGCGAGATCGAGGGCGGCTGCGAGCGTGCTCGCCAGCGAGCGGCTGTCGCTCACGTCGAAGCGTCCGGTGACCTTGAGTTCGGCGAGCGCCGGGTCGGCGAGGCGGATCGGTGATGCGCCGGCCTCCATGGCCGCATCGATCACCGCTCCGAGCCGAAGCTCATCGGCATCGAGCAGCCTGGCAGCAACCGGCGACCGCATCGCCGGGACAAGGCGGGGGCCGCCGGCTATCACGTCGGCGATCTGCCCGGGGGCGAGGCGGAGCCGATCGCCGCCGGCGCGCGAGCGCACTTCGACCGACCCCTTGATGAGCTTGATGCGCGGCGCGGATTCCCGAAGGTCGACTTCGAAGACCGTGCCGAGCGCCACCGTTTCGGAGCTGCCCGCGACGACGACGAACGGGCGTGCGGGATCGTGCGCGACATCGAAGCGTGCGCGGCCGCCGTTGAGCACCACCCGGCGCTCCTTCTCCGTGAGCTGCGGATCGACCCAGGCGCCGTCCATGAGCGTCACGGTCGTGCCGTCGGCGAGCCTCAGCTGGCCCGGTAGCATCGGTCCCGCGGCGATTTGCGGGGTGTCGCTACGACCCTTGAAATAGAAGGCGAAGCCGACGGCGATGCCGATCGCGGCTATTGACGCAACGGCCCAGCGAAGGCTGCCCGGAGCAATGCGCTCGCTCCGCGCTTTCGTTTCGATACGCTGGCGCGACGCGCCCGCCGAATATTCCCAGTCGTCGACCGCACGCGCATAGGCATCCGCATTGCCCGCGCGCGCGCCAGGCGTCGAAGGCCTGCCGCTCGGCATCGCTCGGGGCTCGGCGCATCAGGGCGGCCCAGTCGGCCGCCTCGCGCTGTTGCCGCGTCACGGCTGCGTATCTCGCGCCTTGCGGATCGCGACCAGGGCTTTGGCGATATGTTTTTCCACGCGCTTGGGACTCATCTGTTTGAGTTTTGCGATCTCGGCATAGCTCAGATCGTCGAACCTGTGCATCAGGAATAGATCCCGCGTGGTCGGACTGAGGCGCGCGAGCGCATCCTCGACGCGGCGCATCATGTCGCGCGCCTCGAGCGCGGCGTGCGGGTCGGGGCCGGCGATATCCTTCTCCTCATAGCTGTGATGCGCCTCGCGGTGGTTGCGCACTGCCGACCGCGCGCGGTTCTTGAGAATGCTCCGCGCCGCGGCGGCGACATAGGCAGCCGGCGCGTCGAGCAGTCCGGCGCCATGACCCTTGGCGGAAAAGACGCGGCGGAAGGTTTCCTGAACGAGATCGCCGACCTCCTGCGGCGGCACGCTGCGGCGGAAAATTCCGGCGACGAGCGGGCGCTGCGCCGTGTAAAGCGCCTCGGCGCGCGCCATGCTGCCAAAGCCTCTCCATTCGTCCGGTGGGAGCGGACCGGCGGCATCGAGGCCATGCGGTCTGTCGCTGTCGCTGTCGTCATAATCCATCGCGTCCGCCTTCGAGAAGGCAGCGACGGTGCCGAAAAGCCGGGCGTTGAGAACAGGTACGAGAAACCCGCGCCGCCGCCTTTGGCCCGAGGGCTTGGACATGCGCAGACGGCCACCCGGCAGGATGGAAAAGAATATCGCTCTCGAACGGAGTTCTCACGCTCCGGCATCCGGCGCTTCGCTGCCCGATGCCCGGCCAGCATAACCGCCTGTTCCGTAAGGGCAAGAGTCCGCCGGGAGACCTGTCGGCAGTGGACTAGATTCCTGTTGGGTGTGCGAGGCGCCCCCGGTCTCGACCGGGTTCGTCCGGACGAACAAGATATTGGATGCCCAAAGTTACTGCTGATGAGCGCGGCCCGAATGGAGCGCGCACTGGCGGCGGTAGCCGCCGCCAGAGGTCGCGCGTCGCACGGTTGGCCGCGCTGCGCTCTTGGGCTCGCGGGTCTTGGCGCGGCGGCGGCTAAGCACAGCTGCGCACGCACGCCGCCGCGCCTGTTGCTCGCCAAGGGCGCGGATTGGCTGGCCCTTCGGGCCGGGTCGAAGCCGGTCGCGCCGGGTGAAGCGATCGGTATCGCTGAGGGCGGCGGGTTCGACCAGGTCTGCAGCGACGAGCCCGGCTGAGGAAGCCGCGGACCAGTTGGCCCAGGAATAACGGTCTAGTTCTTCTCCGGGCGCAGCGGCGCGCGCGCGCCGCGATCGATGGTCAACATAACCAGGCCGGGCCCGGCGGCAGGGACGATCCTCATCCTGTCATTCGCGATGCCTTGATCAGCCAGCAGCTTCGCGAGCGATTTGGCCCGCGCTTCGTCGCCGGCAAGTTCGATCGTTGCCGCCGGACTTGCGCGCAGCAACGTCGCGAGATCTGCAGCCCGTCCGAGACCCGCGCTCGTCATTGCGGGTCTGTGTTCGTGAAAGCCGCTGAAAGGAAATTCGGCTCGCGTGCTGCCATTTGGCGATATGAGCCAGTCTGCGATTTCTCGCGTCATCGAACCGTGAGAAACCACCATTGTCGAGCCATCGGGTAGCACGATGAGGCGGTTGGCAGGCCCGCCGGCCGGCGCTGCTTCGACGCTCTCGCTGCCGCAGGATTGAAGTGTCATCGCCGCTGCGGCGATCAGGAGCGTAGAGATCAGGAGGAGAAGAAAGCGAACCATATATCGTCCTCATTGCCCCGGTTCTGTAACGCTTCTAGTCTCTTGGCGTTGCCGTTCGCCTTCCGCCAATCCGCATCGCCGCTGTGCCGTTCCGGATCATCAGGCAAGATCGCGCACCTTGGGCTCGCGGTCCCAGTGGCGCTGCGTGCCGACCTCGATGAAATCGCCCAGCGCGACGATTCCGGCGTCGGGCTCGACGCCGGCCTTGTCGAGTAGCGGCTGGCTGCCCGCGTCATGCGCGATCGTCTTGCAATGGCCGAAGGCATCCATGAACCATTGCACCGCCGCGCCTTCGCTGCAAAGCTTGTGGGCGGCCGCTTCGGTCAGCACCGATGCGACCGCGTCGAATAGTACCGATGGCGATCCGGCGAGCTGACCGTCAGCCTTGAGTGTGCCCTGCGAGACGGGGATGCCGCCCACCTTCGGCGCGACCAGGAAAGCGGTGCCGCCAGCCTTCTCGACCTGTTTCTTGAGCTTGTCGATCGCCGCCTTGTCCGATCCTTCGGCGAAGAGGATCGCGATTTTGCGTCCCTTGATGCCCGGGCGGGGGTCTTTCTGGATCGAGAGCGCATCGGAAGGGACCATGTCTACGGGAGCTTTGGCGGGTTTGATCTTCGCCGGGAGATCGATCGCGAGACCCTTTGCGACACGCTTCGCGAGATCCTCCTCGATGTTGCGGAGCTGACCGACGACACGGGCGCGGACATGGTCGAGCGTGACCTTGGAGAGCTCGAAGACGAGCGCCGAGGCGATATGCGCCTGTTCGTTCGGCGTCTGCGAACGGAAGAAGAGTCGAGCCTGGCTGAAATGATCGGCGAAGAGGTCGGCGCGGATGCGCAATTTCTCGGTTGGATCATTGCGTTCGGCATTGGCCGGGAATGTGGTGAAACCCGTCTCGGGGCAGGCGCGGGGCCCCGCATCCTCTCCCGCCTCGGCAAGGCTGTTGGGCTCGTAGTTCGCGCGGCCCTTGGGGACGAGCGTCTGCATCATTCCGTCGCGCTGGAAATTGTGGAACGGGCATTTTGGCGCGTTGATCGGGATCTGGTGGAAGTTCGTCGTGCCGAGCCGCGACTTTTGCGTATCGAGATAGGAGAAGAGCCGCCCCTGAAGCAGCGGGTCGTTGCTGAAATCGATGCCTGGGATGATGTTCGAGGGGAGATAGGCGACCTGCTCCGTCTCGGCGAAGAAATTGTCCGGGTTGCGGTTCAGGGTAAGCCGCCCGACGATCTCGACCGGGACATCCTCTTCGGGAATGAGTTTGGTCGCATCGAGCACGTCGTAAGGCTGGCTCGCGGCGAACGCCTCGTCGAAGATCTGCACGCCGAGATCCCATTGCGGGAAGTTGCCGGCATCGATGGCTTCGAACAGGTCGCGGCGGTGATAATCGGGGTCGGCACCGGCGATCTTGACCGCCTCGTCCCACAGGGTCGACTGGAGGCCGAGCACCGGTTTCCAGTGGAACTTCACGAATTTCGCGCGGCCCTTCGCATTGACGAAACGGAAGCTGTGGACGCCGAAGCCTTCCATGGTGCGGAAGCTGCGGGGGATCGCGCGATCGGACATCGCCCACATGATCATGTGAAAGCTCTCGGGCATCAGCCCGATGAAATCCCAGAAGGTGTCGTGCGCGCTCGCCGCCTGCGGGTAGCCGCGGTCGGCCTCCATCTTGACGCTGTGGACGAGGTCGGGAAATTTCATCGCGTCCTGGATAAAGAAGACCGGGATATTGTTGCCGACCAGATCCCAGTTGCCTGCCTCGGTGTAGAGTTTCACCGCGAAGCCGCGCACGTCGCGCGGCGTGTCGATCGAGCCCGCGCCTCCGGCGACGGTCGAGAAGCGCACGAAGACCGGGCAGGTCTTTCCGATCTCCTGGAAAATATCGGCCTTGGTGAACTCGGGGATCGCGCGCGTGCATTCGAAGACGCCGTGCGCGCCCGAGCCGCGTGCGTGGACGATGCGCTCGGGAATGCGCTCATGATCGAAATGGAAGATTTTCTCGCGAAGGACAAAATCCTCGAGCAGCGTCGGCCCCCGTTCGCCCGCCTTGAGGCTGTTCTGGTTATCGGCGATCCGGTGCCCGAAATTGTCGGTGAGGTGCGCGCGGCCATCGCGCTCGTCGTCGTCCGCCAGATGCTGGTGAAGCTCGCCGGCATTGCCCTTGTCCGCCTTGAGCGGCGTCCGGCCGCTCCCCGGCTGATGATTTTCTAGGCTGTTTTCGGTGGCGGGCGAGGGCTGCGGCTTCGTCGGCATCGGGCGCTCCTTGATTTGGTCTCGTGCCAAGGCAACGTCCGTCCGCGCCGCTGGTTTCATCGACTTCCAGATTGTGAAACCGCGGGATAACCTATGTTAATTCGCGGGATGGGCCAGCTTGCCTATGGGCTCGTTTTAAGCCATCGGTCGGCAGTCAGGGATCGGGCCGAGGGGCAGCCAGATGGAATCGGCCAGAATATCTTCGCTGGGACGCGATACCCGCGCGAGTCGGCTCATCATCCTCTTGCTGCTGATCGGCTTTGCGGCGTTGCTCGCCGCGGCCGCGACGGCCTTCTATGTCCAGCGTCAGAATGAAACCGACGCGCGCATGGTGGCGCATACGCTGGAAGTCGAAGCCAGTCTCGCGGCCTTCGCCAGTTCGGCCGAACGGATGGAGACGGCGCGCCGCGGGTGGCTTCTGACCCGGAACCTGGCGTTTGCGTCGATCATGGACGATTCCGAAGCACGTTCGCGGGCGCAGCTTGCCGGTCTTGAAAAAATGATCCGTGACAATCCGGAGCAGAGCTCGCGCGTCGTCAGGCTCCATCAGCGTCTCGATGCCTATGCGCGGCATTATCGCGCGACGCTTGGCCTTCGGGGAGCCGCGCGCGATGCATTGCTTGCCGGCTTCTCGAACGATCGGGGCGTGATCGAGGTTCGCGCGATGCGCGCCATTGTCGAGGCGATGCTCGCCGATGAACTCGCCCTGCTTCGCGACCGCGAGGCGCGCCAGCAGCGTACGCAGAGGCTATTCACCTTGTCGCTGATCGGAACCGGCGTTCTCGTGCTGCTCGTTGCAGCCGCCACGCTTTTCCTCATCCGCAAAAATCTGGTCGAACTGCGCTCCTCTCGTGCCGAGCTGCGCCGGCTCAACGAAGGGCTCGAAGGGCTCGTCGACGCACGGACAGGCGAGCTTCAGCGCGCCAACGCGGAAATCCAGCGCTTCGCCTATATCGTGTCGCACGACCTCCGCTCGCCGCTCGTCAATGTCATGGGATTCACCGCTGAACTTGAGACCGCTCGAAAGTCGATCGCGGGCTATCTCGAGAAGGGCGATGCCGAGGGGTGGCAGGCGCCCGATGCTGCGACGCGTCTCGCGATCGAAGAGGATTTGCCCGAATCGATCGGATTCATCCGTACGTCGACCCAGAAGATGGACCGGCTGATCAACGCGATCCTCAATCTGTCGCGTCAGGGCCGGCGCACCCTCGCTCCCGAGACGCTCGACCTCCGCGTCGTCGTGCGCGGCATCGTCGGAAGCCTGCAACACCGTATCGACGAGACCGGCACAGAAGTGACGGTAGAGGAGCTTCCGGTGGTCGTGAACGATCGTGTGGCCGTCGAACAGATACTCTCGAACCTCGTCGAGAACGCCCTCAAATATCTGCAGCCGGGTCACGCCGGGACCATCGATGTGACCGGCGGCACCGATTTGGGGCGCGCCTGGGTATCGGTCACCGACAATGGCCGCGGGATCGAGCCGCGCGACCATGAACGCATATTCGACCTCTTTCGCCGATCGGGCGTGCAGGACCAGCAGGGCGAGGGGATCGGCCTTGCGCATGCCCGCGCGCTTGCCTATCGCCTCGGCGGAAATATCGAAGTCCAGTCCGAATTGGGTGTGGGGTCCACCTTCCGGCTGATTCTGCCACTCGTCTGGCAACGCGGAGAAGAAGATGCCTGACCAACAGTCCGTAAATATCGTTATGATCGAGGACGATGAAGGGCACGCGCGCCTCATCGAAAAGAATATCCGCCGCGCGGGTATCTCGAACAGGATTCACCATTTTCTCGATGGCACATCCGCGCTCGAATTTCTCTACGATGCGGCCGATGGCCCGGTTCGTAACGGGCCCGCGCTTGTGCTGCTCGACCTCAACCTGCCCGACATGAGCGGGACCGACATTCTGGCCAAGCTCAAGGCCGAGGGAAGTCCGCTTCGCCGCACGCCGGTCGTGGTGCTGACGACGACCGACGACAAGGTCGAAATCGAGCGTTGCTATGATCTGGGCTGCAACGTCTACATCACCAAGCCCGTGAACTATGAAAATTTCGCCGATGCGATCCGCCAGCTTGGCCTTTTCCTGTCGGTAATTCAGGTTCCCGATCCCGATCCGGTCTGAGAACGGCCCTGCCACATATCCTCTATATCGACGACGACGAAGGCATGCGGAGGCTTGTGTCGCGCGCGCTTGGCCGCAAAGGCTACGAGGTCAGCCTCGCGGCAAGCGGCGGCGAGGGCGTCGGCCTGGCGAAGGCGACGGCTTTCGACCTGATCGCCGTCGATCATTATATGCCTGGACAGGACGGGCTGGCGACGCTCGAGGCGCTCCGCGCGCTGCACGGCTGCCCGCCGGTGGTCTATGTTACCGGCTCGGAAGAAAGCCGCATCGCGGTTGCTGCGCTGAAATCGGGCGCCGACGATTATGTCGTAAAATCGGTCGGCGAAGATTTCTTCGACCTTCTTGCGTCGAGCTTCGAGCAGGTTCTGGATCGGGCGCAGCTCCGCCGGGCGCGCGAGGAGGCCGAAGCCGAGCTACGCGAGAGCAATGCCCGGCTCGAAGCCTTGCTCAAGGAAGTGAACCACCGGGTCGCGAACAATCTTCAGATGGTGATGTCGTTCGTCGCGCTTCAGTCCAAGTCGCTTGACGATCCCGCGGCGCGCGAGGCGCTGCAGAAAACCCAGCAGCGCATTGCGACCGTCGCACAGGTCAACCGGCGTCTCTATACCAGCGATGACGTCGAGTTCGTCGAGATGGACGAATATCTCGCCAGCCTGTCGGAAGATTTGACGGCAACCTGGTCGAACGGTGCGGGAAGTCGCCTTGTAACGGCCGTCGTCGAGCCGTTGCGGGTCGCGACCGACAAGGCGGTCGCGCTCGGGATGATCGCGAACGAGTGGGTCAGCAATGCGTGCAAATATGCCTATGCCGCAGGCGAGGCCGGCGAAGTTCGCGTCTCGCTGAGGCGGACCGGCCCTTCTTCGGTGGAGCTGGCGGTGGAGGACGATGGTCCCGGCATGCCGGAGGACGGCGCTGCGCGAGGCACCGGCTTGGGTACCAAGCTGATCGAGGCGCTGGCGCGTACCCACAAAGCCAGCCTGGCCTACGCGCCGGCGAATGGGTTCGGAACGAACCCGGGAACGCGCGCATCGATCTCGATCCAACTTCGGCCTGGCGAATTACGAACCGAATAACAGGCCTTGCGCAAAGATCGCGCGGCTTGTCTTGCGGGGCGTTTCGTATCTTCCTGGGAAGCCGCCCGACCGGGGCGGCCGAATCCGGCGGCTTGGATGTAGCGCGCCGTTCGGTTACTGCCGGGCGCAGAGGGAAAACGGCCACTAAGCAGCCGCCTCGGAAGGATTGGCATCGAGTTGAGACCAGGCTTTCTTGCGGAGCCGCGCACGCGGTCGGCGCTGCGGGGCTGCGCGCTGGCCTCGACTTCGCCGCGGGAGCCTTGGCAGCGAAAGGCGCCGACGGGCCCCTGCACATCGGCTTCGGGACTGGAGGAACTGCGGAGCACGGCAGGCGTTGGCCCGTTGTTGAACCATCGGGACAGATATGATGAACAAGCTGCGGCGGCTCGAGACATTCGCACGGACAGGATGGTTTGCGCGCGGCGTCGTTTATTGTCTGCTGGCCTCGATCGCGCTCTCAGGCTCGGCGGCTGGCGACGCCAGCCCGCAAGCCGTCTTCCGTTCGGTTCGCGACATGCCCGCGGGAACCCTGCTCCTCGCGTTGCTGGCGATGGGGCTGGCGCTTTACGGAGCATATCGTCTTTACGGCGCCGCGCGTGACAGCGAGAACAGGGGCGATGACGCGAAGGGTATTGCGGTGCGGATCGGCTACGCCGCGAGCGGCATCGCCCATTTCGTCCTGGCCTGGGCGGCGCTCCGTCTTGCAACCGGGGGCGGCGCAGAGGACGGAAAAGAGAAAGCGGCGGCAGGGATGCTGCTAGACATGCCGCTCGGCGGTGTGCTGCTCGGGCTCATCGGCGCAGGCTTTCTGGCGGCGGCTGCGCAACAGGCAATCAAGGCCTGGACGACCGAGTTTATCAGGGATCTCGACCCGGCGGCACCCGCATGGGCCGTCCCCGTGGGCCGCGCCGGGCTTGCGGCGCGCGCCGTCGTGTTCGCGGTGATCGGCGTCTCGCTTGTGCGGGCGGGCTGGTTCGGCGCCGCCGGCGAAGTCAAGGGGCTCGGCGATGCCCTCTCCGCGCTCACCGAGAACCCTCTCCTCTATCTGCTCGTGGCCGCCGGCCTGTTCCTGTTCGGGGTCCACAGCTTCGTCGAAGCGCGCTGGCGGCGGCTTCGCGACGAGGACGTGATCGCGCGGATCATGTCGGCCAGGCGCTGACCGTTCGCGGCGGCTCATTCGGCAGAATTGCGAGCGCCTTTTGGCTGAGCGGGCTTGATAGGCTACATGCCCTGCGATGTTGGAAATTCCTGTCCTGTACAGCTTCCGCCGCTGTCCTTACGCAATGCGCGCGCGGATGGCCTTGCTGGTGAGCGGAATGGCTTATGCGCATCGCGAAGTGGTGCTGCGAAACAAGCCGGCCGCGATGATCGCGGCGTCCCCGAAGGGTACGGTGCCGGTGCTCGTGCTCGCCGACGGGGCCGTGATCGATGAGAGCCTCGATATCATGCGCTGGGCCTTGACGCACAACGACCCCGAGCAGTGGCTGCCGGGCGCCGACGCATCCTTGCTCGCGACGTTCGACACTGCGTTCAAACATCATCTCGACCGCTATAAATATGCGGTGCGATATGACACCGATCCGCTGGTTCATCGGGCTGAGGGACTGGCGATACTTGCCGAGCTCGATCGTCGGCTGGCGGAGCGAGGCTATATTTCCGGCGCGGGCCGGGGATTTGACGACATAGCCCTGTTCCCGTTTGTCCGGCAGTTCGCCGGGGTCGATGCCGGATGGTTCGATGCGAACGCGCCGCAGCATGTCCGAAAATGGTTGGCTGCCTTGATAGCGTCGGACCTGTTCGATCAGGCCATGGCCAGGAATGCGCCATGGATCGAGGTGCAGGATTAAGTGCCGCGTTCACGAACAGCGCCCTAGGCCTGTTGCGGCCTGATCTCGAATCCCACGACATTTTCGTCGGCGGTCCAGATGCTCGCAAGAGCTTCCGCGCAGGCTTCGTTATAGCCGCCGACGATGGCGTTGAAGCTGCGTTTGTCGCCATCGAGGACCTGATCGATTGAGATGTATTTCAGGTCCTTGCTTGCGAGCAGCGCGCCGAATGCGCTGAGATTCATGGCCGCGCCGCGGCGATAGGTCGCGCGCACATGGGCAATTTGACGCTGCGGCGCGTAGCGTTCGGTAAGCGACACCGCGGCAAGGACGGTCAGCGTGGCGCCGGCGCCGAAGATCGCGAGTTCGTAGAAACCGATCCCGAACAGCATGCCGAGGGTCGACGTCGTCCATAGCGAGGCGGCGGTCGTCAGCCCGCGAACATTGAACCCCTCCCGAAAAATGACGCCGCCGCACAGAAAACCGATACCGGTCAGGATGCCGTGCGCCATGCGAACGGGATCGATACGGATCACTTCGACCGGCGCGTCGTTGAGCCATGCCATCTGGTGAACCGCCGACAGCATCAACAGGCAGCACGACAGCGCGACAAGGATATGGGTGCGAAGCCCGGCGGGGCTTGCGCGATATTCGCGTTCGGCGCCGATGACAGCGCCGGCCAGCGTTGCGCCGAGGATCGGCCAGAGGAGGTCGGGAGAAAGAAAGTCCATGCGCTTGTTACCGTGTGAAGGTCCGGATGGTTCCGCGCATGGACGCTGGGCGATATGGAAAAGGTAAAGCCCCGCAGCACAAGGCGGCGGGGCTTTCCTGAAGTCCGATCCGAAGACCGGGACTTGCAATTCGATAACGTGCCAGCCGACCGATCGTTCCAATCGGGCGGGGATTTTTTCGACCGCCAGCGGAGGCGGCGGTTGGGAAGGCCGGCCTTCGTGCGTTCGGGTTCGAGAAGCCAATAGTCTGGAACCGGCCCGTTTCACCGATCCGTTTCAGCGCAGAGCGGCGCGGCTCAGCTTCTCGCAGTCCATGGGAGCGGCAATGGGCGCCGCGCTCGCCGCGTCCTTGTCCTTGCGGAGGCCGAGGGCCGTGCCGATCGATCGGCCGATCGTGCCGAGCAGTCCCTTGTCTTCGCCGCGGGCGTTCGACCCTTGACCGAACCCGATATCGGGATTGGTCAACGTTCCACCGATCCGTAATGGATCGACGAGCCGAAGCGAGGCCTTCTCCTTGGCGGTGCCCGCGAGGGTGAGGGCGACCGTTTCCCCGTCGAGATCGATTTGGCCGCGGCCCTTGCCGCGCGAGATCGTGGTGTCGACAACGAGCGGTGCCGGGACGAGAACGCCGCCGCGGGCGCTGAACGCCATGATTGCACAGCGGATCGGCACCATTTTCTCATCGTCGCCGAGCTTCTGGCCAATGGCGCCGCCGAGATCCTGTCCGAGAACGAAGGCCGCCGCCCGGTTCATCGCGCCGCCATTGGCCACGAAGGCGATCTTGCCGTTTCCGGATGCGAAGGCCTGCCGGATCGTATCGCCGCGCCCGGTTATCCGGATTATGCCGTCGACGGGACCGCGGATCATTTCGGGCTGACCGACAAATGCGTCGAAGGACGCGCCCCTGACCCGCAGTTCGGCCGAAAGCGTCGGCCTGTCCTTCCTCGAATCGACCGTGACCCGGCCCGTCATCTGGCCGCGTTCCAGATCCGCTACCGCATTTTCGAGCTTGAGGACGCGGTGGTCGAGGGTCAGCCGGCCCTTGAGGCTCTGGAACACCGAGCCGCCCCTGACCAGCAAACGGGCGATCGAAAAGCGGATCACGCCGTCGGTCGGACCCATCTTGCCGAGATTGATCCGCGTGTCAGGAATGATGCGCGGGCCGATGCGCGCCTCCTGCGCGCGGACGGCGGCCAGGCCCGCGTCATCGGCAAGATCGTCGAAGTCGAGCTGCGGCGCGTCGATGCTCGCATCGATTTTCGTCCGTCCGCCGCGTTTGAGAACCGTCGCCTTCGCGCGAAGGCTCGAGCGTCCGATCGTGCCGGTGAGCTTGTCGATGAACCAGTCCTCCCCTTGGTGGCGCACCTCCCCTTTGAGATCGATATCCTGCGTCCCGAACAGCCCCGCTTCGATGATGTAATCGAGCTGTTTGAGATTTGTGCCGCGGGCTCGCATTTCCATGCGCATATCGCGCAGGTTGAGCGCGCCCGCCATCGTGCCTTTGGCGTCGAGATCGAGGATGGCGGACGTAAGGCTGGCCGAAAAGGGCCACGAGGAGGTGGCGCCTTGTCGGGCCGGTCCGCCGCCGCGCATGGCGACGCGGGCAGGCGAGCCATTAAAGTCTCCGCTGGCGTTTATCCGGAAGCCACCGCGCCGATCGGCCTCGATCGTCCCCTTCAGGCCGAGCCGGCGTTTTGCGTCGCGAAGCGTAAAGCGGCCATCTTTGATCGTCAGATTTTCGAGGGTGGTCGCATCGCTTTTGCCACCCTGATCCTTGTCGGCGCGGCCTCCCCAATTGCTGTTGCCTTCAGCGTCGCGGACAAGAATGAGGTCGAGCCCTTCGACGTCGAGCGAGCGGACATCGGGGTTGCCCGAAAGAAGCGAGAGGATCGGGACCTCAGCGCTGACGCGCGCCACTTTGAGCATTTCGCCTTCGCCGGCCCAATCCGGCTGGCCTATTTGCAGGTCGCGCACCACGATCGTGGGCGTGAACGAGAAGAGTTCGTCCCGGGAAAGCAATCCTAGCGTGACCGGCGCTTCGAATTTGGACGATAGCCTGTCTTCGGCAAACCCGCGCAGAAGGCCTACCGGGAAAGCGGCGAGAAGCAGCAGGGAGAGAAGGGCGAGCGTCGCAGCGATCGCGGCTGCGATCCAAAGCTTGCGGGGGAGCGGGCGCCGCACGCTAGTCTGCTCGCGCATCCCGGTCCCGTCTCTTGCCTGTCATCGTATCCCTCCTGCCCGGAAATTCGACGCAAAAAAGCCCGCACAGAAAGCTGTGCGGGCTGTGTCGATCCCGATCAGGCTCAGTAGCTTTTCTCGAACTCGTCGATCTCGCGCTCGGCCTCGTCGCGGGCGCGGCCATAGCGCTCCTGAAGCTTGCCGGCGAGGATCTTGCGATTTCCGTTGATCTCGTCGAGCTCGTCGTTGGTGAGTTCGCCCCACTTCTTCTGGGCGTGACCCTTGACCTGTTCCCAATTGCCTTTCAGCATGTCGCTATTCATCTTGCTTCTCCAATTCTCGGTATAGGAAAACAACGCGGCGCTATCGCGGATGTTCCAAATGGGGTCGGGTGATCGGCGTTCGGGCCGAATTTTATTTTCGCTATGAAAGTCGACCTCGGGAGCGCCTGCCAGGGACGCGGCCCAGGCGGCAGCAACAGCGCTGTCGATCCTGAAACGGCCTGTCCCCAATCCGCCAAAATCGTCGGCGACGGGCGACATTCTCGATCGCCGTTCAATCCGATGCTTCCTCTGTCGTGGTTGCCGGCGAAGCTGTCATCCGCTTGATCGGCGGTTCGCGAAGGAGCACCTCGCCTTTGCTGATCTCGACCGCATGGGGGTAGGGTATTTCGATGCTTTCGCGGTCGAAGGCTTCCTTCACCGCCTTGGTCATGTCCGCCTTGTAGACGCGGTGTTTATCGCTCGGGACCCATACGCGCCCTTCGATGTTGACCGATGAATCGGCGAGTTCGCGCACCCCGAACCAGGGCGGTGGGTCGGCGATCGCCCGCGCGTCGCCGGTCATGACGTCGGCGAGGACTGCGAGCGCCTTGTCGATGTCGTCCCCATAGCCGATCCCGACGCCGATGATGCAGCGTCTGCGCCCTTTCTGCGTGTGATTGACGATGTTATTGGCGGCTGCCTGGCCGTTGGGCACGAGGATGATCCGTTCGTCTGGCGACCGAAGTTCGGTGAAGAAGAGGTCGAGGTCGGTGACCGTCCCCTCCTTGCCGTTGATCTCGACGAAATCGCCGATGTGATAGGGACGGATGATCGCGATCATGATGCCCGATGCGACGTTGGTCAGCGTGCCCTGCAGCGCGAGACCGATTGCGAGCGCGCTTGCGCCGAGGACGGCGACGAGGCTCGTCGTCTGCACCCCGAATTGCTGCAGGACGACGATCAGCACGAGAATGATGAGCGCATAGCGGATCATCATCGTAAGGAAGCCTGCCAATGTTGCGTCGATGCGCGGGTGCGCGGAGGCCTTCTTGCGCACATATTTGGAGATGAAGAAGGCGAGCCAGAGCCCGACGATGAGGATCAGCGCCGCCGATCCGATGCGGGCTATCCACGCGATGAGCTCTTCGGAACGAACATCAATATTCATCGGCGTCTCCGGGCCTCATCTGTAGAACGAGTGAAGGAACGCTCGGTTGCGGAATGACCTAAGCGAGCGAATCTCCCCTTGGCGGATCGCGAGGGCTATCTGGTCGGCGGCCTCGAGTACCTCGTCGATTATAGACAAGGCGTCCAAGGCTGAAAATGCGGCGTGGTGTCCAGCGTCGATGTTGAAATTGCACGGACATTGACGGAAGGGGCCAGATCTAGTCCGAAATCTAGATATCCTGAAGAGCGGGCGCTCTCGAGCGTCTTGGAACGTCAGGACTCAGTATGTGGTCACCGAAGCGGCCAGCCTCTTCAGGCCGTTCCGGCCTCAACCGCATCGCAAAGTGCGACCCGGTGGCGATAATGCCGTTATGATCGCGCCACCAGCTGGCGGATATACTCGTCGAGCGTGGTCCGCCCAAGGATCGGACGCTCGCCATAATCGAACCCGCCGTCGAGGCTGACGGCTGTCATACGGGCATAGGAATTGGCGGCAGCATCCGAGAAGCCGAGCTTGCGGTAGGCGGTCTCCCACTCGTCGCGCGGTGTCGGGACGACTTCGACGGAACGGGCGAGCGCCTTGGCGAAAGCCGCCGCGACATCGTTCGAAGAATAGCGATCGGGTCCTTCTATATAGCGGACCCCGACGTCGGAGGTCGATGACAAGAGCCGCTCCGCAGCCGCCTTTCCGAGATCGCGCGGTGCCGCCATGGGAAGCGCGAGATCGGCGGGGTACATCGTCTGGAGCTTTCCGGTTTCGCGAACCGGACCAAGCTGCTCGTCCCAGTTGCTGAAATAATATGGCGCGCGGTTGATCGCGGCGGGGATTTCCAAGCTGCGCAGGCCTTCTTCGAACTCCCACAATATATTGAGGTCGCCGATGCGCTCGCCCGGTTGCGCGCCGGCGGTCGATTCCGCGACGATTTTCTCGAGTCCGGAATCGGGGAGCGCCGCAAGGATATTGGCGACACTATTCCGCTCCACCGTGTCGGTATCGGTCTTGATGTCTGCCGGCGGGTTGAGCAGGAAAGCGCGGCGTCCGCGCCGGAAGGCTGCGCGCAAAGATGGCACATTGTTCACATCCGCCGCGATGATTTCGGCGCTCGTATCGCGCCAGCTATCCGCATGGCCAGGATCGCGGGTAATGATTCCGACCGGCTCGCCCCGCGAAAGGAGCGTCTCCGCCACCGCGGATCCGACATGCCCGGTGGCGCCCATGACAATATGCATCGACCTTCTCCAATCGCCGATGCCAACGGACTGCGATGCAAATAGTTTCCGTGCCTTGGCTGCGAGACAAGGTTCCCCGCATGACGGCATGGCCCGGAAACTAGGCCTCATCGCCGATCCGTGATATTTTTTGGATAACGTCGTTCAACAGAGCGAGTCGGCGAGGGAGTCGCACATGCCCGCCTTTTTCATGATGATAGCCGGCGCCGACGCGCATGGGGCAAAGCGTGTTGATTTTATTGCGGAAAGCCCCGACCAGGCGTTTCAGGTAGCGCGCAATGTCACCGATGGCTCACATTGTGAACTCTGGGAAGGCGACAGGCTGCTGGCGCGAATGACCAAGAGCGGTGCCGAGCTATGGCAGCTCCTCCCGACGACGCCTCGGCGGGCTCAACGGGCGGGAGCCCCGTCGCGGTTTGCGGAGAGCGGCGCGGCTTGAGGCGAATATCCCGCGGCGGCGATAGCGGATCGGGAGACCGAGAGAGAAACGCATTTCTGGCCTTGGACGACGCCGTCATATATCCGCTTCGCGCCCGAACAGCACCATATCGATAAGGGGTGCTGCGCCTGCCCGCAGCGCCGGCCCCTAGACGGACACCGGGAACCTCGTGCGCCGTCGAAGGATGATGATAGCCAAAGATTTGGCTCGTCCGGGAGAATTGGACGCGCTCGGACCCGCCATCCTCCTCACATCTTATCTTATTGGAAGTTTCGGCTGCGCTGGCGAAGCGGCTCGCGGCTGTCGGGTCCGCCGCCGTTCGCCGCACCGTCGCCGCGGCCGGGTGCGACGGTGAAGCCGGTGCGACCGATGCGACGAAGCATGTCATCATGATCGACGATGCGGTCGGCGATGACATGAATGACCTCGCCCTCCTTCTGCAGGCGCCCGCGAACCGCGATCATCGAGGCGGCCATGACCTGCCTTCGGTAAATCTCGAAGCGATCGGGCCAGAGTATCGCGTTGGCGACGCCGGTCTCGTCCTCGATCGTGACGAACAGGACGCCCTTGGCGCTGCCGGGTCGCTGGCGAACGAGGATGACGCCGGCGGCCTCGATGTTGCGGCCGTCGCGGATATGGCGAAGATCGGCACAGCGGACGATCCCCATGTCTTCGAGCTCTTTGCGCAGGAAGGATATCGGGTGTGCGCGGAGGCTGAGCTGGGTCGCGCGATAATCTTCGACGACCTCGCGGCCCTCGGTCATCGGCCTCAGAATCGTCGGCGGCTCGATGCCCTCGGGACTGAAGCCCGCTTGGCGTTCGTCGGCCGCCTGAAACAGCGGCAGCGGCGCTTCGCCGAGGCCGCGCACCTTCCAGAGGCCCTGGCGGCGGCTTTCGGCGATCGGGTGGAAGGCGTCGGCTTCGGCAAGACGTTCGATCGCGGAGCGCGGCACGCCGGCGCGGCGCCAGACGTCTTCGACGGCGTCATAGGGTGTATCGCCGCGCGCGCCGACGATCGCGGCACCATGGATGTTGGCGAGGCCGCGGACCTGGCGGAAGCCTAGGCGCACCGCGAGAAAAGACCCGGCTCCGCCAGGGGCGTCGCTCGGTTCGAGCGTACAATCCCAGTGGCTGTGATTGATCGACACCGGGCGGACCTCGACGCCGTGATTGCGGGCATCGCGGACGATCTGGGCGGGCGCATAGAAGCCCATCGGCTGCGCGTTGAGCAGCGCGGTGCAAAAGACGTCGGGATGATGATGCTTCATCCAGCAGCTGGCGTAGGCAATTTTGGCGAAACTCGCGGCATGGCTTTCGGGAAACCCGTAGGAGCCGAACCCCTCGATCTGCTTGAAGGTCCGCTCGGCAAAATCTTTCGGATAGCCGCGGCTCACCATGCCGTTCACGAGCTTGTCGTAGAAATGACTGACCCCGCCGGTGAGCTTGAACGTCGCCATCGCGCGGCGGAGCTGGTCGGCTTCGGCCGGAGTGAACCCGGCGCCGACGATCGCGACCTTCATCGCCTGCTCCTGGAAGAGCGGAACGCCGAGCGTCTTCTCGAGCACGGCGCGCAGTTCGGGCTTCGGATAGTCCGGCTTCTCGCGCCCCTCGCGGCGGCGAAGATAGGGATGCACCATGTCGCCCTGAATCGGGCCGGGCCGGACGATCGCGACCTCGATGACGAGGTCGTAGAAGCATTTGGGCTTGATCCGCGGCAGCATCGACATCTGCGCCCGGCTCTCGATCTGAAAGGCGCCGAGCGTGTCGGCTTTCTGAATCATGCCATAGACCTGCGCGTCGTCGTCCTGCAGGTCCGCCATGCCGACATCGATGCCCTTGTGATCGCTGAGCAGGTTGAAGGCGCGGTTCATGCAGCCGAGCATGCCGAGACCGAGCACGTCGACCTTCATGAACTTCAGGGCATCGATATCGTCCTTGTCCCATTCGATGATCTGCCGGTCTTCCATCCGCGCGGGCTCGATCGGTACCAGATCGTCGAGCCGTTCTTCGGTCAGCACAAAGCCGCCCGGGTGCTGCGAGAGGTGGCGCGGCGTGCCTATCAGCTGACGCGCGAGATCGAGCGTGAGGCGGAGTCTGTGGTCGTGCGCGTTGAGATTGAGCTTTTCGATCTCCTCGTCGCTGATCCCGTCTATAGACCAGCCCCAGACGAGACCGGTGAGCATTTTGGTGAGATCGCGCGGCAGGCCGAGCGCCTTGCCGACTTCGGCAACCGCGCCGCGGGTTCGGTAGCGGGCGACGACCGCGGTCAGCGCGCTCCGGTGGCGACCATAGGTCTCGTAGATCCACTGGATGATCTCTTCGCGCCGCTCATGCTCGAAATCGACGTCGATATCGGGCGGCTCCTTGCGCTCGCCCGAGACGAAGCGTTCGAACAATAGTTCGTGGCGGATCGGGTCGATCGAAGTGATGCCGAGCATGTAGCAGACGCAGCTGTTCGCCGCCGAGCCGCGCCCTTGGCACAGGATGCCGCGCCGCCGGCTCTCGGCGACGATCGCGTTGACGGTCAGGAAATAGGGCGCGTAGCCGAGTTCGCCGATGAGTTTCAGTTCATGGTCGATCTGCTGGCGGTAGGACGGAGGCAAACCGTCCGGAAACATGGCCGCCGCGCCTTCGGCGGTGAGCGCGGCGAGCGCTTCGTGCGCCGTGCGCCCCTCCATCACCTGCTCATAGGGATATTGGTAGCGGATTTCGGCAAGGTCGAAGGCGCAGGCGGCGGCGATGTCGGCGGTGGCCTCGATCGCATCGGGGAAATGGGCGAAGCGCCGTTCCATCTCGGCAGGGCTTTTGAGGCAGCGGTCCATGAAGCGCTCGCGCCGGAAGCCGAGCGCGTCGACCGTCGTCTTCTCGCGGATCGCGGTCACGACATCCTGCAGCGGGCGGCGTTCGGGGCTGTGGTAGAGGATATCGCCCGTCGCGACGCTGCGCACGCCGCTTGCCCCGGCGCGATCGTCCAGCGCGCGGAGACGTGCGGTGTCGCCCGGGCGCCGCCGGAACGACAGGGCGAGATGGGCGTCGGTGCCGAACACCTCGCGCAATTCGGCGAGGTGGCCTTCGGTCGCCGCGTCGGGCTCGTCGGGAAGCAGGATCGCGACCTGTCCTTCGGCGTGCGCGGCGACGTCGAGCCAGTCGAGCCAGCAGTTGCCCTTGCCGCCGCGCGCCTTGCCGAGGCTGAGCAAGCGGGTGAGGCGTGACCAGGCGGCGCGGTCTTTGGGATAAAGGAGCAGGGCGCGTCCATCGCGAAGGTCGATGCGCGTGCCCGCGATCAGCCGGACGCCGGTCGCTTCCTGCCCGCCGAGCCCGCGCACCATGCCGGCGACGCTGCCGCGATCGGTGAGAGCAAGGGCGTGATGGCCCTGAAGCGCGGCGGCCGCGAAGAGCTCCTCGGGCGCCGACGCGCCGCGCAGAAAGGAAAAATGGCTCGTGACCTGGAGCTCGACATAGACGGTGGTTCGGTCCGCCATCAGCCGAACACGCCATGCATATACCAGCTGAGATCGCCGGTCCCGGCCTCGACGCCGTCGCCGCGCCGGAAGATCCAGAAGCGTTCGCCGCTTGCCGCTTCGACTTTGAAATAGTCGCGCACTGCCCACATCTCGGTGCGGCGCACCCACCATTCGCCGTGGATGCGTTCGGGACCGTCACCCGCGACGATGCGATAATCCTGCCTGCGCCAGGTGAATCGGCGCGGCGGGTGATCGGGGAGCAGCGCAACGACACCGCGCAAAAGTTCGGGACGCGCGAGCAGCCGCGCCGGGCGGTTCCAGCGTGGCCAGCCTTGAGGTTCGGCGAGCGGCGCCTGCGCACGGACCGCGCGTTCGGGCACGTCGCTCTCGATCGCGGTCAGCCGGAACAGCGCATGCTCGCCGACGCGGCCGGCGAGCTGGTCGACGAGCGGGGCAATGTCGGGGGCGCGTTCGCCCGCGATGAGATCTTTTGCCATGCTTTGCGCACCGAGCGGTTCGACCTGCGGTGCGGCAAGACGCATCGCCTCGATGCCGAGACCGGGCTCGATTGACTCGATGCGCATGGCGAACATGCGCTTCAGATGTTTCGCATCGCGCGTCGCGCGCGCGGTACCGAGCGGGATCACCTGCTCGGCGGCGTCAACGCGGACACAGGCGAGCGCGGCGGCGCGGAGGCCGAGACCGCGGCGGGTGAGGATTTGGGTGAGGTCGTCGACGAGATCGCCGATCACCCTGGCGATCGCTTCGGGGGTCGCGATCGGTTCCATCAGGCGCCGTTCGCAGGCCGGGACTTCGAACGGCGTGACCGGAACGATCGGCTCGGGCGCGACGCCGCGAGCCTGGTCGAGCCGTTCGACGGTGCCGAGCCCGAGACGGCGCGCGAGTGGTCCGCGCGGCATCGGGTAAAGGTCGGCGATGCGCTCGATACCGAAGCGCGCCGCCGCCGCCAGCGCTTCGGACGTGAGACGAAGCGCGGCGAGCGGCAGTTCGGCGAGGACCTGCGTCTCGGTGCCGGGGTCGACGATCGTGACCGCGCGCCGCGAATAGCGCGCGAGCGCGTGCGCGGCACCGGGCGTTCCCGCGATGGCGACCTGGGCGGTAAAGCCGAGACGCGTCAGGAAGGCGATCAGCCGGCGGCAGAAGCGCGGCTCGCCGCCGAACAGATGCGTCGCCCCGCTGAGATCGAGCCACAAGCCATCGGGGCTGGCGACCGCCGCGGTCGGAGTCCAGTGGCGCACGGCATGCAGCGCGAGCCGGTCGAGCCATGCCGCGTCGGCGTCGGGTTCGGCGTCGCCGACTTCGAGATCGGGTACGAGCGCGCGCGCATGTGCGGCCGCCATGCCCGCGGTGAGGCCAAGCTGCTGCGCGAGCGGGCAGGCGGCGGTGACGAGGTCGCGCCGGCCTTCGCGGGCAATGAGAATGCGCGGCTTCCTGCCCCGGAGCGGTGGCAGCGCCGGCGGCGGCATGATCGCCGCACGGACTTCGTCGCCGCGTGCGGGACGGAAGGGTGACGGCGCCGCTTCGCTGCGGCGCCCCATCTCGCGCATCGTCGGCCGCTGATGCGCGGGTAAATCTTCGGCGGTCCCCTCGCGTGCCCAGCGCGCACCAGGACGCCAGCCGCCGCCGCGCGGCGCCGAGCAGGCGCCGGGGTTGTCGTCAACCGCGATCGGCAAGGGCGACGCCGCAGCGGCGCTGGCGCTGTCAGGCGGCGTGCCTGGCCGCGACGAGGAGGTCGGCTCCATCCCGCGCAGCCGTTGGTTCCGGCTGAGCCGTTCGAGCGCCAACTGCGGCAGAAAGAGCGAGGCGACCCTGATCATCGCACGCATCCACTTCGAGAGAAAAGGGTGGCCCGCCGCGCTGGCGGACGAGTTCGATGGCCCAGCGGCCGCGGCCGACGCCGGGGAGCCCGAGCGGCGCCGACGGCGCCGAGCCAATCCGCCAGCGCGTCATGGCGAGCGAGGGGTGGGCGAGCGGGCAGCGATCCCGGCGGCGGAAACGGCGATAGAGCAGGATCGGCGTGCGTCCTTCGGACGCCGCGAGTTGCAGTCGGCGCGTCGCGGCCTGATCGACATTCTTCGCCTCGGCAACGACACAGGCCAGCGCGCCGTCGCGCAGCCCGTCCTCGGCGAGCGCGAGCACATCCTTGTCATCGCGGCCCTGCGCATAGAAGATTTTGTCCGGTGCGAGGCCCGCCTGTTCGAGGCCAGGCGCGTAAAGATCGAAGCGCGACAGCGCCCACAGGATGTTGAGGCCGGGCGCGGCAGCGAAACGCGCGGCAATCCCCGCGGCGAAGAGCGTCGCGGCGGCATCGTCGCTCCAACTTGCGGACGCACCGGCGATCTCGTGCATCCCGGCCCCGTCGAGGCCATGATCGGCGAGGCGGTCATCGATCGCGGCGATACCGAAAGGCAGGACCGGGCCGCGCGCCGTGCGAACGCGCGCCACCGCCTCGCGAAGCGCGGCAAGCTCCCCGGCGGACGGCCGGGAGACGGGCGAAGGAAGGGCAGAGTTCATAAGGCATCGACTCAGATGTTCCCTATATGTTCCATCGAGTCGGGCGCGCCGTCAAGCGCGCGGCGACAATATGCTGTGGATCGTTCAGCGCGCCGACACCTTGGCCGCTGTAAGAGCTTGAAAATCATGTTTGTCGCAGCCGATCTTACAACCAAAATCCCGGTGGAAACGCTCGCGATCTACGCGGTCGGCGCGGCGCTGATCCTCGTCATCCTGTTCAAGCTGCCTTATGTCGGGCGGGCGCTGCGCGGGCTTTTCTCGTTTGCGCTCCTCGCCTTCGGCATTTTCCTCGTCCTTCAGCACGCGCCGTTCGATCCGAACCTCTCGCGCATCACATCGAGTCTCGGGCTCGACCGGCAGCAGGTGGTCGGCGACGAGGTTCGCATTCCTATGGCGCGCGACGGTCATTTCTGGGCGGAGGTCCAAATCAACGGCACCCGGCGCCGAATGCTCGTCGATAGCGGCGCGACGGTCACCGCCTTGTCCCCGGCTACCGCCGCTGCTGCGGGTATTGAAGCCGACGCCACCCTCGTGCCGCTCTTGATGAAGACCGCGAACGGGACGGTGCGCGCCGAGGCGGGAACGGTCGAGACGCTCACGATCGGCGCTATCGAGGCGCAGAATCTGAAAGTCGTGATCTCGCCCGGGCTCGGCGATACCGATGTGCTCGGCATGAATTTTCTCTCCGAACTCGCGGCATGGCGGGTCGAGGGACGACGATTGATCCTCGAACCGAAGCCCGCCGATCCGCGCTAGACGGGCGACCGGCGCCGGCGTCCGGATTTTTCCGCGGCGAGTTCGATCCAGACCGGCGCGTGGTCGCTCGTCTTCTCCCAGCCGCGTGGACGGCGGTCGACTTCGGCGGTTTCGAGCCGCTTTGCGGCGGGGGCATTGAGCAGCAGATGGTCGATCCGCAGCCCTGCATCGCGCTCGAAACTGCCGCGCCAATATTTCCAGAAACTGTAGATCGTCTCACCCGGATGAAGGTGGCGGACCGCATCGGTCCAACCCCGATCGAGAAGCCGCGCATAGGCAGCCTTCACTTCGGGAGCGAAGAGCGCATCGCCCTGCCAGCGCTCGGGCGCATAGACATCGAGGTCGGTCGGCATGACATTGAAATCGCCCGCCACCACCACCGGCGCGTCGAGACCGACGAGCGTGTCGAGGTGCGTGCCGAGCCGCTCGAACCAGCGGAGCTTGAAGTCGAATTTCGGACCGGGGCGGGGATTGCCGTTCGGCAGATAAAGGCCCGCGATGAGCACACCGCCGACCGCGGCTTCGATATAGCGGCTTTGTGCGTCGTCGGGGTCGCCGGGCAGGCCGCGCCGCGTTTCGTGGATCTCGCCGATGCGGCTCAGGATCGCAACGCCGTTCCAGCGGCTCTGGCCGTGCCAGACGGCATCATAGCCTGCATCGCGGATCGCGGTCTCGGGAAATTTCTCCTGCGGCGCCTTCAGTTCCTGCAACGTGACGATGTCGGGCTTTGCGAGGTCGAGCCAGCGCAAGAGCACGGGCAGGCGGCCGTTGATTCCGTTGACATTATAGGTCGCGATCTTCACGCGCGCGCCTTCCTGGAAGATTTGCTCAGGGTCTTGGCGAACCGGTAGCACGTCTCCTCGAAACCGGTTTTGCCATAGTCGCCGGCTCCGGGCGTCTTCTTGCGCGAGCGCTGCAGCCGATAACCGCGATGGATGGCGGCTTCGCGCAAGGCGTGGGAGACTGGATCGGCCATGGAGAGGAAATCCTCCCGGCTTCATTTGGTTTCGGCTGTGTACCCCGTCAGCTTTCCGAGATCGTCTCGTCCCCGATCGCCGCGCCGATCATCCGGTCCCAGATCGCGGCGGTCGCGGTCGGGCGAACCGACCGCCTGCTTGTCGTCTGCCATCCGTTGCGTCTGCCATCCTTTGCGTCCTCCTCGGCACAGCGAAGCCGGGCCGCGCGTGAGCGACGGCCCGGCCCCAAGAGCGCGGCATGAGCGCTCATCTGTCGCTGGCTATCAGCGGTTCTGGCGACTTTCGTCGTCGCGGCCGCCTTGGTCGCCGCCGCGATCGTCGTCCCGATCCTGGCCCGGCTGGCGGCGGGCGGGATCCTGCTGTTCCTGCTGGCGGTCCTGTCCGGGATTCTGGTTCGGCTGCTTGCCGCCCTGCTCATTGTTCTGCGCCATGATGACCTCTCCTGATGATGGTTCGCCCTCGGGGGTGGGGGCTTCTTTGAGACGCGTCATCGCTACCGCTTGTTCCGCAGAAATCCACGGTTGTGATCTATGTTATGACGATTTCGGCCGCTCTCGTCTTGCCTATCACCGGGCGGAACCTTCCGCGCGATTCAGGGTTGAACGAATATCCGACATTGGATGCTTCGGCGCCGCCCGCTGTCCCTGCTTATGCTCCCGGGACAGGCTGGGCGCATGCCCCGACGGGAGATAAATCATGTTCAGATGGGCTATCATATTTGCAGTCGTTGCGCTGATCGCGGCGCTCCTCGGTTTTGGCGGCATCGCCGGTCTGTCGGCCGACTTCGCCAAGATCCTGCTCGTGATCGGCGTGGCGCTGTTCGTCGTCGCGTTCGTCTTTGGACGCGGGCGCCGAACGCTGCCCTGACTTTCGGGGTTGGTGAAGCCCTCCCTCATCGACCCCCACGGGTGCCGGCGGCCCATGCCCCCCTCGGTCGCCGGCACACGACTGCCCAATCCGAAACGTACGCGAGCCGACACCCTCGTCCTCGATGCCTGATACTCCTTCGTGCCAGCTAAGCGCCTTCGTGCCGGCTAAGCGGGCGCGCCAAGCGCGGCGAGCGTGCGCGCGTCGCGCTCGCCTCCGAACCAGCGATCGAGCGCCGCCCGGAACAGCGGCCTGTCGCTCGCCGCCTCGAAAAGGGTAAGCGACGAGCGCAGTTTTAATGCGTCGATATCGCCGAACACCGACACCGGATCGTGCCCGGTCAAATCCTGCAGCGCCGAAACGCATTCGACATAACGGGCACCGAGAAGAGGGTGGCCGAGATAGGCGCGCGCCTCTTCGAGCGAGGCGATCGCGTAGCGCTGCGCCATCGCGCTCCGTCCAAGTCCCTTGAGCTGCGGAAAGACGAACCACATCCAGTGGCTGCGCTTGGCACCGCGGCGTATTTCGTCGAGCGCGCGCGGATATATCCGATCCTGCGCGTCGACGAAGCGCTGAAGGCCGATGGCGCCCGTCATAGCGCCAAAGCGCCTTGCGCCGGGGGCTTCCCATAGACCTGCGTTGGTACGAGACTTCCCTCGGGCAGCCAGCCGATAATCTCGCTCGCGGGGATGCGCGGGTCGAGCCAGTCAGCCCAGCGTGTCCGGGGGAGCGGGATGATCTGGCGATGATGATAGGGCGCGATGTCGGGTCCGGCATCCATCGTCAGCAGGCTGAACGCCTCGCCCGCCTGGCTGTCGCGCCAGATGCCCGCCATGCAGAACCAGCGGTGGTCCGTCAAAGTGAACAACCATTTGTCCAGGCGCTTCTGCGCCTTGTCGGCGGGGTCGGTAAACTCGTAAAAGCCGTCGCACAGGACAAGGCAGCGCTGCTCCCCTAAATCGCGTCCTTCGGAGCGAATATTATACACGGGTTTGCCGTTCTGGCCGGGCCAGCTCCAGCGCCGGTTGACGAGTTCGCCGACCGCATCGCCGTCGCTGCTTTTCACGATCGGGCCCATGTCGGTGATGCGGACATCCTCGCGTGCCGGCACGTTGGGAACGCCCTCGGGCGTCTTGATCCTGATCTTGAGGTCGTCGAAATCTTCGGCGATCGATGCGATGTCGACCTCCAGCCGATAGTCATTGCACATGCGCGCGCATCCCTGTCGTTCTCCCGCTCTTGCGACTCGATTTCGTTCCTATTATGTTCCAGCTATGCATATGGCGCCAACCCCTTTCGATCCCGAGTCCGCCGAGGGTCGCCGCGCGCTCATAAGACGCAATCCCGAAGACGAAAGCGAGATCGAAATGGTCGATGCGGTCTGGGGGTCGGATCCGCGTTTCGCCGATGGCGTGGGTTATCGCTTCGTTCGCTCGGAAGGACGCGCCTTTCCCACGCGCCGCTGCCTGATCCCGGCATCGGAATTCCGAATGGGCACCGGCGATCATCGCTACCGGGTAACGCTCGACAGCGGCAATTTTTTCTACCTTGCCGCGACTTGGGATCCGCCACTCGCCGCCTGGCCGCTGTCCTATCGCATCCTCACCATTCCGGCGGGCGCCGATGTCGTTCCCTATCAGTCGCGACACGGCGTCATCGTCCAGCGTCGCGACGTGATGGGGTGGCTCGACGCGAGTATCCCGAACGAAATCCTGTTCAAGGAACCGCCCCGGCACAGCTTTTTTGTCGAACCTCTCGGTGCGCAGACCGGTTTCGCGCTGTGAGGTCTGCCGCTGCGCACGCTCGGCCCGCGCCGCAGATCGGGGATTTGTTCGGTTCGCCGCCGCTGCCCGGGCTGACATGCGCCGAGCATATCATCGACGTCGCCGAAGAGGCTTTGCTGATCGAAAGGATCCGTGCCGCTGGTTTGACGCCGTTCCCGTTTCAGCAATGGGAGGGCAAACGGCTCACGCGCTCATACGGCTGGACCTATGATTTCCAGGCCGGTCGCTTTGCTCCCTCGGAGCCGATACCCGAATGGCTGCAGCCCCTGCGCGAGCGCGCCGCGAATTTTGCCCGCATCGCGCCGGCCGATCTCGTCCACGCGCTTGTCATCGAATATGGCGTCGGCGCCGGGATCGGCTGGCACAAGGACCGTCCTGTGTTCGAGCATGTCGTCGGTATTTCGCTCGGGGCGGCGACCGCGATGCGGTTTCGCCAGCGAACAGCGTCAGGCTTCAAACGCGTATCGGTGCCGCTGGCGCCGCGTTCGATCTATCATCTCGGCGGCGAAGCACGGGCCGACTGGGAGCATAGCATAGTCGATATGCGCCAGCCGCGCTGGTCGATCACTTTCCGCAGCCTGCGCTAGAGGGCGTGGCTCCAAGCAGATATTCGGCATCGCAGGCACGAAAATTTGAGATCGCCGGGAACCGCGTGAGCATGCTCCGAGTATTCCCGGCGAGCTTCAAAACGAAAATGGTTTGATTGCTTTCCACCGGGCCGCGCTCTCGTGCGGCCCGGACTATTTTTTGGCATCTCCGGCTTCCCCAGAATCGCCCGGATCAGGCGCCGGCACCCACCGGCGCAAGCGCTGCGATGATCGCGTCGCAGAACGCTGGAAGATCATCGGGGCAGCGGCTCGTAATGATGTTGCCGTCGACGACCACTTCTTCGTCCACTACATCGGCGCCGGCGTTGGCGACATCGCTGCGGATTGACTTGTAGCTCGTCATTCGCCTGCCCTTGGCAAGACCCGCTTCGACGAGCAGCCATGGCGCATGGCAGATCGCCGCGACGGGTTTGCCGGCGCCTGCGAAATCGCGGATGAGCGCGACCGCCTTTTCCTCGACGCGAAGCAGGTCGGGATTGATCTGCCCGCCGGGAAGGACGAGCGCGTCAAACTCATCGGCGCTGGCGTCCGCGATCAAGAGGTCGACCTCGACCTCGTCACCCCAGTCGTCCTCGTCCCATCCCTTGATCTTGCCGCTTTCGAGCGAGGCGATGTCGACATCAGCTCCGGCTTCCTTGAGCCTTTGCCGCGGGACCTCGAGTTCGGACTGTTCGAAGCCGTCGGTCGCCATGATGAGAATGCGGCGCTTGGTGAGGGGATTGGCCATTTAATTGCCTCCTTTGCTGTCCTTGGACAATGCACGGGTGCGAGAGATGTTGCGCGGGTCACCTCTGCCGGAAGGAGATGGCGGCACAACGAGCACTGCGAGCGAGGCGGAGAGATCGCTTTTCGGGATGGCCAGGTTCGCCTTGTGGCTGCGCCCTCTTCCGAGACGAAGATAGCGGTATGCCAAATTCCCGCCGGCATCGGTTGCGACGACGCGCTAACCGTTGAATGCGCGCAATGTTCCAGCACGCGGCCGCTAAAGCTTCCCGGCATCGCCGGAACCTGCGGGTGAGCCTTCAATTCGGGAAGGTCGGGGGATGAAGCTGGTCGCATGAGCATCTCCGCCCGAAGCCGAGGCGGCGCGTTACGCACCTGCCCGCATCCCCCGTGCCGTCCAAGCGTTCGTTCAGGGAGGGCTGGAACAAGGAGAAGCGCAATGGCAGATCTCGGCCAAATCAGCGAACATATGGAAATCATCGGCGCCGACGGCGTCCACATCGGCACGGTCGACCGCGTGGAGGGCGATCGGATCAAGATGACAAAGCCCGACAGCGGCTCGCATAGCAGCCATCATCACTATGTTTCGGGAGGCCTCGTTGCGAGCGTCGAGGGCAACCAGGTGCGTCTTTCGGCAGCAGGAGATGCCGCTGTGCTGCTCGAAGAGGAAGAAGGGGGAGAACCGATTACGGACAAACGTTAGGCAGATTGCGATCGGGCGGATCGACAATTGCTGCGCGCTGGCGCCGCCCCCAAAAGAAGCCGCCGCCAATAGAAATCGCCGCACCCAAAAGAAATAGGGCGATCGGTGCAACGGCCGCGCCGCTCGCCGGTTGGTTGGACAAGGGGGGAGCGCACGGGCCGCGAACTCACGCGGTCGTGCGTCATCACCGACCAGCGAGGAGAAAGTTCATGGTCGATACCATCGCACGCGACGAAACCCATCGTCTCATCGCATCCGACAAAGTCGAAGGCACCAATGTCTACAACGCCGACAATGAGAAGCTCGGCTCGATCCGCAACGTCATGATCGACAAAAGGTCGGGCCAGGCCGAGCATGCCGTGCTCGAGTTCGGCGGCCTGTTCGGTCTCGGGAGCGATCATTACCCCATCCCTTGGGACATGCTGACCTACGACACCGACAAAAACGGCTATGTCGTGAACCTCACGAAAGAACAGGTCGAAGGGGCACCGCACTATGCGGCCGGCAGCGCGCCCGAATATGACGACGCCTACGGCCGCGGGGTCTATAGCCATTACGGTCTCACCTATCCCCTGGTTCGATAATGGACCGCAGGCGCCGCGGCATCATCGATCGCAAGATGGATGAAACCGGCCCGCCCTATGCGGCGGACGATGCGCGCGGCGGAGAGATCATTCTCCGCACGCGCCGTCGTCGCCTTATCTTCGCCAGCGGCCTTGCAGCATGGGGCGTTATGGCACTCTTGGCCTTTTATTGGGGTTGAGATTTGACCCGGCGAACAGCCGCAACGAGCTTCGGCCAATTTGCACGATCGAAACGCCCTTGCCGAGTGGGTGGATTGCCTCCGTCTTGGAGGGCGGAACATGTCATGCCCTCGCCGCAAAGTCTGCGGTTTCGTCCCTGACCATATGCCGCAAATTCCACAAGTCGAACGGCGACCCGTTTATTTCGTGCACACGCGCCCGATCCCCACCGTCATCGATCCATCCATGCTGGTGACGGGACGCGAGACAGCCCGGCAATTCTTCCCTTTTGCCGGAGGGCGAAGCGCTTTTCGCTGCGCGGCGGTCATGCAAACCTGCTCGTAAAGCCATTTATCGGCATAGGCTTGGCCGTCGATCCGGACCCTCCGTTTGTAGCGGGACTGATATCGGGATTTGTCCTCCTGCGATAATGTCTGAAACGTGCAGCCCGGCCGGTCCCGCGAAACCGGCGACGCCTGAGCGCGCGCCGGGTCGTTCGAGATCAGGAGGGTGCCGCCAAGAACAAGCGCGACGATCGAAAAGCGAAATTTATGCATCATTTGCTCCCGTGCCGCGCTCGTTCGTAGATTAATCCGCAAAGGTGCTCAACTTGGGCGCGACCGTGGGTCAGGCGTTCGGCATTTGCGATCATGCGATGCTCTGGCGGTGCAAACAAGCGCAATGGCTCTGGCCGTGAGCCGAAGACTCTGGCCGTGAGCCGAAGGTTGATGACGCCGCGCGGAAACCCGCGCGGCGGCGCTTTTGGTGGGCCGGCACCTCGGACATCGGCGCGGGCGGCACACGGCCATGGGACCGCCCGGCCCTCCCGCAAGCCGCGCTGCGCGCGGCTCCTCCACTTCGCGTTGCGGCCCTTCGGGTGCGGGCCGGCCCCAGGAGGCGGTCCCCTCGTCCGCGGGTTCGCCGCCCGCCCCGCTGTCCGGGGCCGGCCGCGGCGGATTTGGCCTGTGAGGAGACGCCCCGATGTTTACCAGCCCTTACCCTTCGCTTGGGACCGCACCGCAGGATCCCGCGCGGCCTTCGGGCCGCGCGATTGCGCGCGGCGGCGCGCGCACGAAGGCGCGGCGCGCCGATGCCGCGCCGCGCGCTTCGTTATACGAAGAGGTGACGGGCCGCATCGTGGCCGAACTCGAAGCGGGGCGCATTCCGTGGGTGCAGCCATGGGACGCAACCGCCTTTGCGCCGGGGCTGCCGAAAAATGCCGACACGCGCCGCGCCTATTCGGGGATCAATATCCTCATCCTGTGGGCCGAGGCCGCGCGGCGCGGCTTTCCGGCGCAGGGATGGCTGACCTTCCGTCAGGCGCTCGGCGCGGGCGGCGCGGTGCGCAAGGGCGAGAAGGGCACGACGATCTTCTACGCCGCAAGCTTTACGCCGAAAGGCGAAGCGGGTGCGGCGGGGGTGGACAGCGGCGGCGGCGCGGCGGCTGGCGGCGAGAGGGAAAGCGGCGCGGGCGACGGCCGCGCGGTGCCCTTCCTCAAACGCTTTACCGTGTTCAACGTCGCACAGTGCGAGGGCTTGCCCGATTGCTGCACCCGCGCCGACGCGCCCATGCCGCCCCGCCAAACCATCCCCCATGCCGAGGCGCTGATCGCCGCGAGCGGCGCCGATATCCGCATCGGCGGCAATGAAGCCTATTACAGCCCCGGCGGCGATTATGTCGCGCTCCCGCCGCAGCAGACGTTTCACCAGCAGATCGACTATTATCGCACCGCCCTGCACGAACTCGGCCACTGGACCGGCCACCCCTCGCGGCTGGACCGCGACCAGAAGGGCGGTTTCGCAAGCAGCGCCTATGGCCGCGAGGAATTATGCGCCGAACTGGCGAGCGCTTTCCTCTGCGCCGCGCTCGGCATCACGCCCACCGTGCGCCACGCCGACTATATCGGCGCGTGGCTTGCCATCATGCGCGCCGACACCCGCGCCATCTTCAAGGCCGCGAGCCACGCCAGCAAGGCGGCCGATTATCTGATCGGCTTCGCGCCCGAGGCCGCGCAAGGCGCGGCGCGCGCGCCCGAAGCTGCGAAGTCGGCGGTCGGCGCGGCAGGGGAAGGGCAATGACGCTCATTCCCGCCGATCTGCGCTTCGCGCTCAACGCCAACGGCCATACGAGCCGCATCCACCGCGCGCGGGGCACCGCCTTCGACCCGTGGCCGGTCGTCAAACTCTTCTCGCCCGTAGGCGCCGCGACATGGCTCGCGACCGAGATCGACGGCGATGGCGACACGCTGTTCGGGCTCGCCGATCTCGGTTTCGGCTGCCCCGAACTCGGCTGCTTCTCGCTCGCCGAAATCGCCGCCGTGCGGCTTCCCTTCGGTCTCGGCATCGAGCGCGATCTTCATTTCGATCCGCTCGCGCCGCTCTCGCTCTGGACCGAGGCGGCGCGGCGGCTCGGCTCGATCAGCCTCGCCGAAAAGGCGCTTCTGCGCCGCAAACTCGACCGGCTTCTGCCCGATCCGCCTCGCGATGCCGAAAGGCCCGAGCGCGGCGCGGACAGCTGACGCGGCGGCGCGTTTCGCCGTCAACTAGCCGGTCCCGCCTCGCATTCACTCAAAACGGGACCGGCGCTCACTTGGAGCAACGATCATGAAACTCGATTTTATCGACATCGGCAAGCTGTCGATTGCCAAGACCAATATGCGCGGCAAGGGCAAGGATCCCGATATCGCCGATATCCTGCCGAGCATCGCCAAGCGCGGCATTCTCGTGCCCTTGCTCGTGCGTCCATGCGCCGAACCCGGAGATGCGGGCGCGAGCGGTGACCGCTTCGAGATCGTCGCCGGACGGCGGCGTTTCACCGCCGCCAACGCCATCGCGCGCGAGGGCGCGGCGGTCGGTCCGCTGCCGTGCGCGATCCTCGACGAGGGCGACGACGCCGACGCGCTCGAAGCCTCGATGCTCGAAAATCTGGCGCGCGTCGCCCCCGACGAGGTCCGGCAATGGGAATCCTTCGTCGCGCTCGTGAAGACCGGGCGCAGCGCCCAAGAGATCGCCGACACCTTCGGCTTCGAACCGGCGGCGGTGAAGCGCATCCTCGCGCTCGGCAATCTCGTGCCGCGCATCCGCAATCTCTATCGCGGCGGCGAGATCGACGCGGCCACGGTGCGGCATCTGACCCTCGCCTCGAAAAGCCAGCAGACCGCATGGCTCGCCTTATTCGACGACCGCGAAGCCTATTGCCCGACCGGCCATCAATTGAAATCATGGCTGTTCGGCGGCGCCGCGATTGCGGTGTCGCGCGCGCTGTTCGACGTCGGCGCGAGCGGCGCGGCCATCATCTCCGACCTGTTCGGCGAAGAGAGCTTCTTCGCCGACGCCGACCAATTCTGGACGCTCCAGCTGGCGGAGATCGAGGCGCGCAAGGCCGCCTATATCGAAGCGGGATGGTCCGACGTCGTCGTCATGGCGAAAGGCGACTGGTTCCGGTCGTGGGACCATGCCCATGCGCCCAAGCGCAAGGGCGGGCGCATCTATGTCGAGGTGCGCGACAATGGCGAGGTCAGCTTCCACGAGGGCTATCTCACTGCCAAGGAAGCGGCGCGCGGCGAGCGCGGTGCGAGCGGACCCGAACCCAAAGCGGTGCGCCCCGAGGTCACATCGGCGATGAACGCCTATATCGATCTTCATCGCCATGCCGCCGTGCGCGCCGATCTCGCGCGGCACGGCGGGGTCGCGCTCCGCGCGATGCTCGCGCATGTCATCGCGGGCTGCGGCCATTACCGCGTCGATATCGAGGCGCATCGTGCGCCCAAGGAGGATATCGCCGAGAGCGTCGAAACCGCGCCCGCCGAAGCCGCCTTCGACAAGCAGCGGCGCGCGGTGCTGGGCGTATTGGGCTTCGACGCCGAGACGCCGACAGTGACGGCGGCGCCGGGACACCGGCCCCCTTTTGCGGCGATCTTTGCGCGACTTCTCGAACTTCCCGAGCCTGTGGTGCTGGAGATTGTGGGAATCGTGATGGGCGAGACGCTTATGGCGGGGCACGAGGCGGTCGAGGCGATCGGCCTCTATCTGGGGACCGACATGCGGCGTCACTGGCGCGCCGACACAGCCTTTTTCGGCCAGCTTCGCGACCGCGAAGTCCTGCTCGCCCTCGTCGGCGAGGTTGCGGGGGAAGCGGTCGCGAGCGCCAATGAAAAGGAGAAGGCGACGGCGCTGAAAGCGATCATCGCCGACCATCTGGACGGCGCGAACGGGCGCGAGCAGGTCGCGCCCTGGACGCCGCGTTGGATGGCTTTCCCGCCCGAGGCCTATACGGCGCGCGGCGGGGTCGGAAGCGTCAAGGCGCACGCCCGCTGGGCCGCCGATCTCGAATATGGGATCGACGCCGAGGTCGTCGATGGCGCTGCTCCGGAGCCTGAGGAAGGGGGCGACGACGCCGTCGAGATCCCGCCGCTCGCGGCATGACGAAAGGGCGGGCGGCACGCCGCCCGCCCTGTTTTCGGCCAGCTTCGCGCCCGAAGCCGGGGCGCGCAGAGGTGCGCTCGACCCATCGCGCCGTTCCTCGCCGCTGACGCGGCTCGGAACGGCGCGATTGATTTTTTTGGCGCGCCTGGCCGCACGCGGCTTAGGCGCGGCTCACCGCCGACCGGCATCCGCTAGATGAGTCTCGGCAGCTTACTTGCCGCGGCGGGCTTCTTGAACCACGGCTCGCGCGTCCGCGCCGCCGCCACGAGCCTGTCCGCCGGATATTGCCCGACCATCGCCAGCGCCTCGGCGGCGGAAGCCGACGCCGACGCTGCCAATCTGGCACCATTTCTCGCCGCATTGGACGATGATAAAGCGGATTCCTGCGCCACTATGGGGCATATTCATGACGTCACAGATGCGGGGGTGGATATGGAGCATCAAATCGGCAACCAGCCTATTTCAGCGGATTATGCGGGCGACAAGGCCGCGTTCGTGGAGAATGAGCTTCGTCGGCTGTGCAACCTTCTCGGCTTCACAATGGAACCGATCGAGAGCCGGAATGAAACCGACATCGCACAGGCCGGTTCTGCGCCGCGTTCGTTTTCGCCCGCGCTTCATGGTCAGGTCAGCCCTGTCATGCAGCACCGCAGGGCGCGGGCGCGCCTTGTTCGAAACGAAATCAAGAAACGGCGCCAGCGCGATCGTTTTTTCCCGCCGGACCTCTTCGCCGATCCGGCCTGGGATATTTTGCTCGACCTCTATGCGGCCGGTTATGAAGAGCGGCACATTTCGGTCTCAAGCGCCTGTATCGCCGCGGCGGTACCCGCCACGACGGCGCTGCGGTGGCTGAAGACGCTGGCTGACAACGGGCAAATCGTCCGAGTGCCTGATCAGGCGGATGGGCGGCGCATATTCGTCGCGATCAGCGACACCTCGCGCCTCCAACTGGATGCCTATTTCGACGAGCTGGAGGACAGCTAGCCTGTCAGTTGCGGAAATGTCGCTGTTTCAGCTTGGCGATGTCGATTGCACTCGTTTCTTCGCCCAGCCGCTTGTTGAGCGCCTCGATGGCGGCATTCAGCTCTATCGCCGCCATGCTTTCGCCGAGGCGATCCAGCTCCTCAAGCTCGACCTTCAGCCGGTCTCGTACCGCGCGGACAGCGATTGGATCGCGAATTTCTACCAAGACACCCCCCGGCGCAATTGTCACCTCGATCAAGCCAGGTGGCAGGCAAGGCGGTGCCATTTATCAAATGCGGTTGCGGAGCGAAACCGAAAAGGCGCTCAGCCGCGAAGCTCCGCCCTCGTCGCCATTGACAGTTCCACATCGCCCCGCACCCAGCGCGCCGTCAGTATATTGTCTTCGACGAGCTTGGCAGCGATGCGAACAATCGTCGTTTGCGGCAAGGCCGTCGCGTGCGCGAGATCGGCAATGGTCCTGCACCCGGCTTGAACGCTCCTGAGAACGGCCGTCGACCGAAACAGATAATCGGCCGTGCGCGGTGCAAAAGGTTCGCCCATCACGATGTCCCTTTTGTGGCTGCTGAAAGGGTGTCGCCCATCTCGCGCGCCATATTGTGTTTCTTGTAGGCACGCTGCCAATAGGCCGCGGCCAATATGATCGCCATCTGCGGATAGGCCCAGAAGCCCTGGCCCGCCGAATAGATCTTCGGGACGATCTCGGGCGCGGTGAACTTCGCGATATGGGTGAGGCAGGTGATCAATTGGAGCGCGGGGAGCATGAGCGTCCAATGGCGCCGGCTTATCGCCATATGGCTGAAGAAGACAGCAAAGACGAGAAAGTCGAGGGAAACGAGAAGGAGATCCGCCGAACGGAAATAATGACCCGAGAGATAGACGGCGAGAAGCGTCATCGTCGATCCGAAGACGAGGGTCGTGATCGCAAGGCGGGTTTCCCAGTCGCCAGCCCATATTATATAGGCCGTCGCCGACGCGATCAGGCCGATATAGATGTAACCCCAGATCATCTTGGCGTCTCTTCGGTTTTTTACGATCCGGGGTTACATGGGCTCAAGCGGCCCGTACGTCGCCGGAGCTTGTTGCGGCGTCGTCATTCAATCCCTGAGGTTCGAGAATTTTCGCGGCATCGCCAGTGCCGACGATACGAAAACGGCGGAGGCCCATCTGGTTACGAATGTCGTCCACCTTGTGGTGAAAGGCGACCATTCGCGACCGCGTGGCGAAAAGCGAACTGATCGCGGCCTGAAGATCGTCATAGGCATTGTCGCCGACGACCGGTGAAACGTTCGCGGCCGACTGCGCTTCCGGCAGGTGGGTCATCAACGCGCCGACCTTCGCGATGGCAGCATCGATTGCGCGCTCGGCGTCCGAAAGCTTGGTAGCGACGCCATTGGCTGCCGCGAGACGTTTTTTCAGCATGTTTCCCCCTTCGCGCGCTTTCGCGCCCTCGGTCAAGGCGACGAGAAAAGCCGGGATAATTGCAGCAGACCACTCACCAGTCCGCCAAATCCGATCCCTATTCCTATGGCCATCGCGACGACCCACGCCGCACGCTTTGCCAATGGAAGTCTGTTCTCGCCTCCAAAGAATTTGGCGATCGGATGATGAGGCTCAAGCCATGCAGGTTTGCGCTCGGAATTTGCCGATTCCGAATTGAACAGTTCGCGATGTTTGAGGTCGCCAGGCCCGTCGCCTTCGCCTGCCGACAAGCCCTTGTCTGCGAAACCCTCGGCTTTCGGAATGGCCGAATTTTCATATACCAAATTTGGTATATCGCGGCTTCTGGCGCTTGCCAGCATCTGTGCAGCTACGCTTCGCTTGGTGACGTGAAGCTTGGCGGCCGCCGTTTTCAGATAGGCGTCGACAGTGTTGGGAGAAAAGCCGGTTTCTCGCGCGATCTCTTTTGAAGTGAGACCCTTGGGAACCAATTCAAGGCACCGACTCTCGGCAGGCGTCAGCTTTGCGAGCAGCCTGTCTATGTCGTCGGAGGAAGGGTCTTCATTCATCTGCTTTGCCTGCCCATGCCGCGCGCATAATGCCGTCATCGGGCCGCCTCAATCAAGCTTTGGTTAAATTGTCAGTAACGTAAGTTGGCCTCGGCCTCGATCGCGCGCAAGACCGACATCGCGCGGGCGAGGATCGAGGCGCTGAACGACGACGCCGTGCCCACGTCCGAAGAGATCGAGAAGCTCGCCATCCTATGGTCGACGACCCCCGAAGGACTGCGCCGATCGATCGCGGAGTGCGGCGTTGCCGCCAAAGCGGATACGACCGGCGATTGACATAACGGCAAGATATTAGCCCTAGAATCGCCGCGCAGAAGGATCGCGATCGAGCGATTCGGGGGGAGTATTTCATGAAATCGATATTTGTCCTTGGCGCGGCGCTTGCCGCCGCATCGCCCGCCCTTGCACAGGAGGTGGCGGTGCCGGCACCCGCACGGGCCGCGCAAACCGTCACGCTTCCTGTCAACACATTGGTGCAGGTAACGCCCGCGTCCGAGATCACGTCGAAGAAGATGAAAGAAGGCACGACGCGCGAGTTCTTGGTCGTGAACGATGTCGAATATCAGGGTGTCGTCGTCATTCCGCGCGGCTCGCCGGTCGAGGCGCAGGTGACATGGCGCACGGGCAAGGGCATCGTCGGCAAATCGGCGAAGTTCGAGCTGTCGTTCGACTGGGTGCGCGTGAACCAGGCCAATTACAAGCTGCGCGGCATGCATCGACAGGAAGGTCGCGGAAACACCGCCGGCGCGCTTCTCGGTGCCGCCATCATCACCGGCAAGTCGGCTACGATGGTGCCGGGGCAGATCGTCAATGTCTTCACCGCCGATCCGATCATGGTAACCAAATACCGGTGATCCTGCTTTACTTCGCCGCAGTCGTTTCCGCGGGCCAATCCTTCGATTGTACGCCCGTCGCCGTCTGGGACGGCGACGGGCCGATCTGGTGTGCGGAGGGGCCGCACATCCGCCTCTCGGGCATCGCTGCGCGCGAATTGGACGGGTCGTGCCGACCGGGGCACCCGTGTCCTGCCGCCGATCCGGTCGCCGCGCGTGACCATCTCGTATCGCTGCTCGGCGAGCGCACCGGCACGCGCCCGACCGGACATATATTGCTCAACGGCCCGACATTGCGCTGCCGGTCGGCAGGCAGCGCCGGCGGCAATCGCACCGCCGCATTTTGTATCTCGCCGCGGTCGGGAGACATCAGCTGTGCGATGGTCCGCGACGGCCAAGCCGCGCGCTGGGACCGCTACTGGCAAGGGCATCGCTGCCGCTGAAATACGCGCGGATTTCCGGGATTCCGCAGCGAAGCCGCCTAGGGGGGCTTCGCCGCACTGTGTCCGGAGAGTCCTGTCGCTGCGTGAGCCTGACCCGCCTCACCGTCCCGAAGCAGGCGGCGCGCGCTTCGATGTCCGAATTTGAAGCGGCTGTGCCAGTGCATTGCGCTACGGCGGCACGATCGCGCGGTTGTGCGCCGCATTGGCCGCGACGAAGCGAAGCCTTTCCTACATCGTCGGGCGCTGGCACCATTGCGCTTATGAAACCCGAATCCAAATGGCGATCGCGCGCCCTCGCCATCGAATTCTGGCTGGCAACCCTGGTCGTCGGGGGCTCCTTCGTCGCCGGTGCAATTGCCGCCGTTCGCACGCTTCTAGGCTGATACCGCGCATCGGTTACGCCCGAATGCGGCGCGCTTGCCTGCGACGCGCCTCGATTAGCCGAACAGGCGGCGGAGGAAATTTACGCGAAAGAGATCGAGCAGTGCCTCGGCGCCGACATCGTTGCTCGCGCGCGCGGTGACGCGGATGCCTCCGTCGGGCGCGGCCGCAAAGTCGAAGGGATGAGGTCCCGACAGCCGCAGCGTGGCGGGATCGAGCCCGTCGCGCTTCAGCGCGACATGCACGCTGTCGTCGAGTGCAAGCCCGATCCAGATTCCCGCGCTGCGCGCGGCGATCATGTCGAGATCGCCATGGTCGCCCGCGATCAGAAGTTCGGCCCGTCCATCCATATTCTTTTCCTCGCCCAGCCGATGTCGCGCGTGTTTTAGGTCCGGGCAGCACGTCTTTCTCGGCACGAACCCGGCGGCTCATCACTGCTCCTTGCCGCGTTCGCGCGATGCTGGCCATGCCCTTTTCGATGGACCGTTCAGCAGAAATTCTTTTGCTGCTCGTCGCCCGCTGTTCTCGCCGGCGACCGTCCGGAGCCGGGTGAGCGGTCTGGCCGGGCGCGGACCGGGGCGCAACGGGCGGCGCCGGCTTTTTTCCCCGCCCGCTTGCAGCGGGCTCCTCGCGCCGCCGCGTTCCGCGGCCAAAAAAACCGGCTCCGGCCGTCCTCCGCTGACGCTGCGGCCCCTCGGGTGCGCGCCGGTGCCCGGGCGCCCGGCCTGTCTCCGCTCACGCTCCGGAGACGGTCTCCGGCAGCGATGAAGGAGACGAACAATGGCAGCTATCGGCTTTGTGAACGGCACCATCGAAAAGGGTTTTGTGGGCCAACTCAAGACGCTCTCGATCCGAGCAAGCATCGAGATCAGTCCGAACCGCAGCAAAGGGAGCAACGTCCAGCCCGACTTCCGGGTCTATTCCGAGGGCGTCGAGATCGGCGCGGGCTGGGTCCGGACCGGCGAAGTCTCGGGCAACATCTACGTGTCGCTGAGCCTCGCCGCGCCCGAATTCGGGCCGCGCCGGCTCTATGCGAACCTCGGACGGGCCGCCGGGCAGGACGATAACGATACCTATGCCGTGATCTGGAATCCCGCCGACTGACCCCGGCTCAACTCCCCCCGCGCGTCCGGCGCGGGGGGCTCGTTTTTTCATACCCCCGTTTTCGAGCCTCTACGTCCGGGACGGCGACTGCGATCTTCGGGAAGACGCGGCGTGTCCCGATATGCCGCCGCCGTCACCCGTGCGGACGATGGAGGCAGAAGATATGGCCGACGACGACGATGAGATTGCAAGGGCGCGCGGCATGGTGCGCGGTACGCCCTACCTCACCACCCAGCAGGCGGCCGCCTATCTGGGCGTCTCGGCCTGGCGAATGAAGGCGCTGCGCAAGGCAGGAACGGGCCCGCGCTACCGCCGCCACAGCCGCTATGTCCGCTATCTCATCGACGACCTTGTCCTCTGGTCGCGCTCGACCTCCGAGGCGGTGGCGGACCCCAAGTTCGCACGCGGGAAGGCGGAGAAAAGCGATGGCTGAACGTCCCGATTTGCCACTCATCGCATGGGGCAATGCGATCCGCGCGGCTCGCCTCCGGCGTGAGCGAATGCGCCTGCGGTTCGCGATCGGCGCTCTCGGAATCGCGGTGCTCGGCGCCACGATCGCGATGCCGCCGGTCCCGCGCCTCGTATGGAACGCGAGCGCCAGCGCGCCGGTCGGGCTCTATGTCGTCAGTCCCGGCGTGCCCGTCGCGGCAGGCGATATGGTCGTCGCACGAACGCCCGATCCATGGCGTGCGCTCGCCGCGCGCCGCCACTATCTGCCCGCAAATGTGCCGCTGGTGAAGCGGGTCGTCGCGGCGCGCGGTGACCGGATTTGCGCGCGCGGGTCCTTAATATCGATCAACGGCGTGCCCGCCGTCACGCGGCGCGCGCGCGACGCCCGCGGGCGCATCCTCCCCTGGTGGGAGGGCTGTATCCGGCTCGGAAATCGCGATGCGTTTCTGCTCATGGCGGGCGAAGACGCATCGTTCGACGGGCGCTATTTCGGCGCGACGCGCGGGCGCGACATCCTCGGCAAGGCGCATTTGCTATGGGCGCGCTGAGCCGCGCGGCCGCCGCCTTGGCGCTCGCGCTGGCGCTCGGATACGCGCCTCGCCTTGCCGCCGCCGAAAGCGACTGGCGCGTCCATGTCGGCGACGCCGCGGCGCGGTTCGGGCTTCCCGAGGCATGGGTGCTGCGCGTCATCGAGGCCGAAAGCGGCGGCCGCACGCACCTCGGCGGCAAGCCGGTCACTAGCCACGCCGGAGCCATGGGGCTGATGCAGGTCATGCCCGCGACCTGGGTCAACCTTCGCGCGCGATACCGCCTCGGGCCGGACCCCTACGACCCGCGCGACAATATCGTCGCAGGCACCGCCTATCTTCGCGAAATGTACGATCGTTTCGGATATCCGGGGCTGTTCGCCGCCTATAATGCTGGTCCGGGACGCTATGGCGACTATCTCGCGCGGCGGCGTCCGCTGCCGCGCGAGACGCGCGAATATGTCGCCAAGATCACCGGCGCGGCGCCCACGCGGAACGGCGCGGGGCCTCAGGCGGAGGAGGCGCGAGCCGTCGCGTCGCGCCCAATCGATCCGATTTTCCTTTCGCGCAGGGCCGTTCCGGCCCCCGCATCTCCCGCAAATCATGGCGCGCTCGAAACGAACGCGGCGGAGCGCGCCGGAGACCGCTGGGATGTCGCCGGGGCGCCGGGGGAATCGCTCTTCCTGCTGCGCAAACCGGCATCGGCCGATGATCGTTAGGCGCGCAGCGCCGGGCAAGGCCGGGAGGGTGGGGCTCGTCTCGGCAAGGCCGAGCATGACGGGCGGCGGCGCGGCTGTGCAAGGCCGGCGGTCCCCCCAATTTTCGTCGAAAATCGGTTCCCCCACCGCCGCTTCGCGGCGCGCTTCGCGCGGCCCTGACAGCCGCGCCGCCGCCCGTCCCCGAGGACAGGTTCCCGACTTTGGGATCGCTTGTTCAAGGAGCAAATCATGGGCGCCATCGCTATCGCAAAGGCTTCGGACGGGGTGTTCGAACGGCTCGTTTCGGGGCTCGAAGGCGCGTTCGGACGGAACGCGGCGGAAGGTCTCGCACGCCATTTCATCGAGGCTGAAGGCGCCGACTTCTACTGGGAAGCGCGGCAGCGCGAACGGTGGATCGGCACCTATGAGCGACTTGACGAGGAGGGCGAGGCGCTCGACCGGGTGGCGGTTTTCGGATTTCTCGATGGCCTCTTTTACGTGGCGGTCGTGCTTGTGGACGCGATCGACGGGGTCGAGGCCTTGGCCGGGCTGCGGCAGTTCGAGCGGCGAGGCGAGGCCGAGCGCGCCTTCGAAAGCATCGGTTGAGGCGGTGAAGTTCGCACGCGGGAGCGGCGCCGAAGCGGCGCGGCTCCCTCCTTTTTTCCTCAACGTGTCGGGGCATGCTTCGGCTCTGACGAACACCGTCGGGAGGCATAAATGTCGTCGCTTTCGCCCAGCTTCATTGCCCGTCTCCTCACCGCCGAACAGCGAGATCTGCTGCTCTCCGGGCCGCTCGATTTCGACGAGGCTGCCACCCTTCCCGGTGGGCTCTTCGAACTCGACTGCTGGCTCGACGAGAATTGCGAGGAGTGCCTCTTCTGGGAAATCACCGATTTGGGAAGAGCCGTCAGGGAGGTGGTGCGGAGAACGCGGTGAAGGCAAGATAAAGGCAGAGCCCCCAAAGGGGGGCTATGCGATTGTCTGCACATCCTTTTTCTTAGGGGCTGCTCTGCGCAGGCGGAGGCCGAGCGCCGCTATGCCGTGGATTTCCGCGCCGCGGCGGGGGATTCGCGCGAAAATCGGACGATGAGCGGCGAAGATAATTTCGAGCCGCGGCTCGGCAAGATGCGGGCAACGCCCGGCCGGCGGGCCAGCAAATATCTCGGGCGAATTCTCTCGGCGGGTGCGGTCGTGGCGGGCGCGACGGCGACGCGCCGCGCGCGCTTCGACGGCAGCCGGATCGGGCGCGGCGCCGCGACCGGAAGGCTGCTCGCATCGCGCGGCACCAGCACCCGAAATGCCGCTCGGCGCGTGATCGTGAAGACCCGTCTCGTTCGCCTCGGTGGCCGGGGGCTGGCGGCTGCCGGCGCGCACCTCAAATATATCCAGCGCGACGGGGTGACGCGTGAGGGCCAGCCCGGCGAATTATATTCGGCCGGGGAGGATATCGCCGACGGCAAATCCTTCCTCGAACGCGGCGCCGGAGACCGCCACCAATTCCGCTTCATCGTGTCGGCCGAGGAGGGCGATCTCTACGCCGATCTGAAGCCCTTCGTGCGGCGATTGATGGCGCAGATGGAAGCCGACCTTGGAACGCGGCTCGACTGGGTCGCGGTCGATCATTTCAACACCGGCCATCCGCACAGCCATGTCATGCTGCGCGGCAAGGATGATCGAGGCGCAAATCTTGTCATCGCGCGCGGATATATCGCGCATGGTTTGCGGGCGCGCGCGAGCGAGATCGCGACCCTCGATCTGGGGCCGAGGACGCAGCTCGAAATCGAGACGCGGATGCGGCATGACATCGGCGCCGAGCGGTATACCGAAATTGACCGGGAGCTGCTCCGCGAGGCCGATACCGGCCTGCTCGTCGCGGCGCGGCACAGCGACCTCCTTGCCCAGTCGCTCCGCGCCGGCCGCTTGCAAAAACTCGGCGCATTGGGTCTCGCCGACGAGGTGGCGCCCGGCCAGTGGCGGCTCGCGAAGGAAATGCGCGCGACGCTGACGCGCATGGGCGAGCGCGGCGATATCGTCCGCACGATGCAGCGCGAACTCTCTGCTCGCGCGCGCGGCGTCGCGCCGGCCGACCGCGTCATCCACGGCGCTGAGGCGCCGCTCGCCGAGCCGCTCGTCGGCCGCGTCGTCATGCGGGGGCTTGCCGACGAGGTCGCCGACCGGCACTTCCTGATCGTTGATGGCCTCGACGGCCGCAGCCATTATGTCGCGATCGGGAAGGGGGATGCCGTCGAACCCTTGCCCGACGATAGCATCGTCCGGATCGCCCCGGCGGCGCAGGGGCCGCGCGAGGTCGATCGCACGGTCGCCGCGATCGCCGCAGGCAATGGCGGGCGATACGATGAAGCTGCCCATTTGCGATACGATCCCGGCGCGTCCGCGGCCTATGTCGAAACCCATGTTCGGCGGCTCGAGGCGATGCGCCGCCAGGGCGGAGCGGTCGAAAGGGCGAAGGATGGCAGCTGGACAATCGCGCCCGATCATCTCGAGCGCGCTGCCACTTATGAAGCGCGAGCCGCGAAGGACCGGCCGGTCGCGGTTGAAATCCTCTCTCCGGTGCCGATCGAGAAATTGGTCCGCGCCGAAGCGGTGACTTGGCTCGAGCGCGAGGCGGCGAGCAGCGCCCGGGCATCGGCACGCGACAAGGGGTTCGGCCGCGAAGTCCGCACCGCAATCGCGCTCCGCCGGCAATGGCTGATCGAGCAGGAGCTTGCGGACGCGGCGGGCGACGGAATCACTCTCCGGAAAGGCGCGCTGGCGGCGCTCCAGCGCCGCGAATTGCTCCGGCTTGCCCGAGGCCTTGCCCGCGAGCTTGGCAAGGAGTTTGCCGAGGCTGCGAACGGGGAACGAGTAGAGGGGAAGCTCGTGCGCCGGATCGATGGCGCGGGCGGCCGTTATGGCGTCGTCGAAAAGGCCAGGGAATTTACCCTCGTGCCCTGGAAGCCGGTGCTTGATCGGCACGTCGGGAAGGATGTCGCCGGCATCGTACGCGAAGGCGGGGTCAGCTGGACGATCGGCCGGGGTCGGGGAGCGCCGCAGATTTCATGATCGGCAAGGGCCGGGAGCGACGCCCGCTGGCGCACCGGTATTTGCTCCGGAATGAATCCGGTTTGGCTTGCAAGCGCATCGAATGTCGGCCAGATTCTTCGCTGAAATGAAATCAGAAATCGACCATCTTCCCTCGAAGCAGCAGGACGAACTCGAACGCATTAAGCAGGTGCTGACGGAGGAGTTCGCCCGCTCGATCGAGCGCTCGACGAAGGACGTCAAGCGCAACGGCAAGATCCTGAAGATCATCTTGTTCGGAAGCTATGCGCGCAGCGACTGGGTCGATGAGCCCGAGAACGGCTACCAGTCGGATTTCGACATCCTGATCATCGTTAGTCACGCCGACCTGACCGACATCGCCGATCACTGGTATCTTGCCGAGGACAAGATCCTGCGCGACCCGGCGATCGGCCGAACGCTCAACATCATCGTGCACACGCTCGACGAAGTGAATCGCGCGCTTGGTCGCGGCGAATATTTCTGGGTCGATATCCTGCGCGACGGCATCATGCTCTACGAGCTGCCGAACCATGCGTTGGCTGTTCCCAAGCCGCTAACGCCCGCCGACGCTTACGAGATGGCGGTGGGGTATTTTAGCGAGGGTTTTCCCGCAATCCAGCGGGCATTAAGAACCGTAGACCTTCAGAAAGCCGAGGGGTTGGATAATGCCGGCTGGCGTAAGGATATCGCCTTCTCTCTTCATCAAGCAGTTGAACGCGCCTACGCTTGCTACCTCCTGACCAAGACATTTTATTTTCCGCGCTCCCATAACATCAAATTTCTCCGGTCGCTTTCGGAGGACCGCGAACCCCGGCTCGTCGAAGCTTGGCCGCGCGATAGTAAACTCGACCGACGGCGTTTCGAACTTTTGAAGCGCGCATATGTGGAAGCGCGTTATTCGTCGAGTTACGCGATCACTGCTGACGACCTAGAAGCGCTCGCCGCGGCCGCGACGAGACTTGGGGATATCGTCGGGCAAATTTGCCGCGAACGAGTCGACGCGTTGAAGTCTCAGGCTGGCCTCTGAGGCTCCTCGAAACCATAATTCGCGAAATCCTCTCGATTTGAGAACGATTGTTTCGATCCCGGTGTCGCCGACTTGCTAAGCATCTGCTATGTCGCAATCGCCGGGCGGCCGCCGCATATGTGCATGCTTCGGCGAAAAGCGGTGGCGCAAATTCTCGAATTTGTTCTCAACGCCCGGCACCACTCCCGGTCCGGTTCGCGCCTCATATCGGCCGTTCCCGCCCTGATTAGGCGGTGCCCGAAAGCTGTCAGTCGATCGTCGCGGATAGAGGGCTGCTCTCCGCTTCAGAGCAATCGGGTCATGCGCTCAGGTGCCAAGAGCCGTTCCACCTCGGAAAGGTGGGCATCGGTAAATAATCATTTTACCTATCGGCGTCGGCAGGAGATCCGCCATCGATCATGAACCAGGGTGTTGGTCCGTAATCGATTTGAGGCATCGGATAGAGCCAGCGAAAGGCCTCTTCGACAGCTCCATGATAGATTGTGCTATGCGTCGCCGTGCCGCTCCGATCCGAGTAGCGGACCGTGACGGCTTCTGAAGACTGCTGCTCTAGGGCATTTCGCAGCAGGTCAACTCCATCCAGCATTGTCCCTCCTTCGTTTGCAATCGCGAGATACAGGCGTCGTCCTGGCGGCATGGATCTAAGTGACTGGGAAGCGGTTCGCATCGGGCGCCGATCATCCCACCAGAGGCTGGGACTAACCGCTACGTAGTCGTGGAAGAGGTCGGCTTGCCTTAAGAGGGTATCGATCACGAAAAGGCCCGCCAGCGATTCACCCATGACCGCACGTCGCTCGCCGGTCCGGTATCGGGCTTCGATGAAGGGTATCACTTCCGCCTCGAGAAATTTGCGAAACTGTAGCGATCCGCCGCTCTTGGGAAAGGCGGTGCGGTATCGCGCGTCTTCCGGAGCGGGAGTGAGCTCCGTCTGCCGGTTCTTTGTCTGCACGCCGATGACGATGATCGGTCCGAAGGTCCAGCTTAGCGAACCGAGTTGTGCCAAGCCGGCAATGTGATGAAAATCCTGATCGAGAGCACCATCGAGCAGATAGACGACCGAATAACGGTCAGTGCTGTCGGCGTATCCGGTGGGCAGCCAAACATTTACCTGCCGAAAGTCACCCAGCACCGCGGAGTCTAGTTCAAAAGACGTTCCGGTCTGTATCGGGGTGCTCGACGCCACCAGGTCGGATTGCGACTGTGCTTGTGCGGAGGGCGATCCGAGCATGAGCGCTAGGCATGCCATGAGCATGAAAAGGCGAGGTCGACCGGATCGATTCAGCATGGGGTCACAGCCGCGGCGTTGGTTCGGCAGTTGCGCGCCGTCGCTTCATCTAACTCGCTTTCTTGGGGACGAGTGTGCCAAGTTTACGCGTAAACACGTCAAGTGGGTTTCCCTTATAGACTGCTGATCCGACACATTCATAGCCCACCTTCTCTGCGAGGCGTCGGGAAACCCGATTGTCTGGAGCAATTATGCAGGTGGTGCCGTCGATCTCCAGCGAATCGTCAGCCCAATCCAACACCGCCCTCAGCGCTTCCTCTGCATATCCCTTGCCGCGCGCTCTTCGCGTAATCGCCCATCCGCTCTCCGGAAGCGAGATTGGAGGCACTATGTCCCGCTTGAACTCGGCGCACCCGATTTCGCCTACGAACGTCTGGGTATCACGCTCCATGATCGCCCAGTAGCCAAATCCCAGAGTGGGCCACATCCCGATGTAGCGGAGAAACCGAGACCAACACTCTTCCCGCGTCGAAGGGTGGCCTCCGATGAATTCGGTCGTCGTCGGATCGCTCCACATATCGAAGCTGTCTTCGAAGTCACCGAGAATGTGCGGTCGAAGGATGAGTCGATCCGTGAGGAGCACGACACCTTCGTCACGCACTGGACTTCGCCACGTCCAGCATCTCCCAAACTGGTCTTACCTCTATTGTCGCGGCATGAGCCATCGGATGCTCGCACGCGAGGTCCATCGCCTGCTCCATGCTCTCGCACTCGAGGAGTTCGAACGCGCACATCTGCTCCTCGGAAGCGGAGAACGGTCCACTAATCATTTCTGGCGCTCCGTCCCGGATCCGAACGGTCCTTGCTTCGCTCGCCGGACGCAATGGCTTGCCCAGCATGCGCACACCGACCTTCTCGGTGTGCTCGATCCATGCACCGATGGCCGAGACGAGTTTCTCTTCGGGACGGAAACCGTCATCGTGGCTGATAATAAGCAGGAATTGCATCGTCACCTCGTCAGTCGTCATTGCATTTTAGGGCGACCGTCGGCGCCCTGTTACGGCGCTGCAGGCCCTGCACAGGGCGGCCAGACACGGTCAGGGTCATCGGTTAGGTCGATCAAGTACATCTCACCCGATCTCGCCCTTGCCGCCTGGGCGAAGAGAAGCCGATCGCCCCCCGGCGACAGCAAGGGACCGACCTGGAAGACGTCCGGTGCGGCTTCGATCCTTCCTGTCTCGGCCCATTTTCCATTCTTCAGGACGAAGCGATACAGATGCGACTTATCGCCACGATCCGACACCACGATCATGGTTCGACCATTGCGCGAGATCTCCGCCTCATAGTCGTCCGCAGCGGTACTGATTGGGGGTCCCAAATTCTCGACTTTCCATTCGCCGCTAGGCGATTGCGTGGCAGCGTAGATGTCGCCCGCTCCATGCCCTCCCGGTCGGTCGGATCCGAAATAAAGACGCCCGTCGGCACCGGGGCGGGGAAAGATCTCGGAACTGGTCGTATTCACCGGGGCTGGTAGCCTTACCGGTTGTCCCCAGCCTTCTTCCGCTCGGTCGACATACCAGATATCGAAGTCCTCCTTCTCCGGCGCGTGTCTGGAGGAGATGAAGTAGAGGCGTTTCCCGTCATGCGTAATGGCAGGGTCGGCTTCGATGATCGGCAACGGACGCGCGAACGACGGAACATGGCCTCTGGTCCATTTTCCCTCCACGCATCGTGACATCAATATCTGGTAGTCACGAAACTGCGGGTTTGCGCTGACGTAGTACATCTCGCGCCCGTCGGGTGTGAACGTCGGCGAGGACTCGTAGCCCGCCGTCGAAATCTCCGAAGGCGTCCACATCAGGGGCATGAATGCCCTCTCCGACGCGCGCGGCTCATCGCTTCCGAATTGCGAGCAGGCGGCCAGCGCGCCAAGCGCGAGTACCGCTGCTGTCCGTATCAGCCCCGCCATGATCGGAATGCCCTTTCGATTGAACGAACAATGTCCCTCGCATATCTTCCTGTCGGGTCGAGGTCCGGATCGTAGATTGCGAGATCGAGGCCGACGATCCTTCCGGATGCCAGGAACCCCGAGATGAGCCGCTCAAGCTCATCGAACGTCATCCCCGGCGATCCGGGAGAATCCACCGCCAGCATCTCATCTTCGTCCAGCACATCGAGGTCGACGTGAAGCCAGAACGGCGGACGTTCCCCATTAACCGGGGCGAGAACTTTGCAAATCGTCTCTTCGATACCGGCCTTCCGGACGCTCCGAACCGGAAAGCGTCTTATCCGAGTCGTCTCGATGTCGCGATAGGCGTAGTCCGGATCAAGTTCATCGCGCTCGCCAATCTGCGAGACGTACCGGTCCTCGACCAGCGGCGTGCCGTCCCAGATTGCCAGGAGGGGTTCGCCCCGTCCGGTGGCGAGCGCGAGATCCATGCCGGCTGCAGAACCCAGCCTAGCTTCTGCATCATAGTTCCCAGGATGGAAGAAATCGCTGTGGCCATCGACGTGCACGAGCCCCAGCCGACCGGTCGTGCGGGCGCCGGCGAGACAGCCCAGAATAATGCTGCAGTCTCCCCCAATAACCACGGGGAACGACTTGTCGGCGATCGCCGCCTGGACTTCGAGCGCAAGTTGCTCGTTGAATGCTCTGAGCGCGGGCCCATTCCTGATCCGGGAGGCTGGCACTGCATCCGCTTGGTAGTCTGGTCGCGGCAAGCGGATCGTCGATCTAGCCCCCACGGCGGCTGCGATACCCGCTGCTTCAAGCACCTCGGGTCCGCGCCAGGCACCGGGGATGTGGGCATCACGCAGAGGGCGCAGCCCAAGATTGCTTGGTGCGGCAATAAGGGTGGCTTCCGAAGGTGTGCGAGCGTCGGATTTTTTTGAAGATGCGGCGAGCATTGTGCCACCGATGAATCCGCCGAATTCCCTGCGTGAAAACATAAGCGATGCTAGCGCACGCCAGACCGCGAGCATAACGATGATGCTTGTCGATGACGTGAAGTTCTGCTTCACATAGCCATGACTTTTCCGAGACCATCCCTTCAGAGCCTGAAAGTCTTCGAAGCCTGTGCGCGTCACGGCAATTTCACCCGTGCCGCAGAGGAACTGTCGGTCACCACCACCGCGGTCAGCCAACGCATCCGCGACCTTGAGCAACGCCTCGGCGTGGACCTTTTTCATCGCAGAGGGCCGCGGCTTTCGCTCACCGAAGCCGGACGGGCGTTGGGAGAAGGAATCCGGGAGGGCCTCGCTGTCATGCAGCGGGCCGTGGAGGATTGCGTCCGCGCGAAGCCGAGGCTCCGAGTGACCTGCACGCCGACCTTTGCCAATCGCCTTCTGGTTCCCCTGCTTCAGGAGTATCATCAGTTGGAAGGATCGGATGAGATCGTGCTCGACGTCACCACGGAAGAGCGGGACGGAACTGATTTCGACGTGGCGATACGGAGCGGGACGGGACCCTGGCTCTCGTTCGAAGCCTGCGAGCTCCTGCCTCTCGAAGGAACGCCGATGGTTAGCCCCAAATTGGCCGCATCGCTCGATGGAGATCCTACATCGCTCAAGGCCATTCCCTTGCTTCGGGACGACCGCTGGAACGGATGGTTCGACATGGCGGGAGCGTCCCCCTCCGGCATTTCCTTTACTGCAATAGAAATGCTCACCCAGGATTCGGATGCGATCGCGGCGATGGCCGGGAACGGCGCTGCGCTTCTCTCGCCCCGGCTCTTCGAGCGCGAATTGCAGTACGGCACCCTGGTTGCCCCGTTCCCGCATGTGCTCAAAGGACCAGGCTCCTATTGGCTTCTCTGGAAGAAAGGCGGATTGACTCCCCACTTCGCCGACTGGTTGATATCCTATCTCGGGACGGAACTGGATAGGCGGCTTGCTTGAGGCCCCCGCCGCATCCGATGCATTTGGCGCATCGGAGCGAGTAAAAGGCGGGGCTTGAAGGGTGAGAGACCTCCTCACAGCAGCGTACAAATGCACACCAATCGCGATTCTATATCCTAGAGATAGGATGTGATCGGAGGCGGCTCGTCGAACTTGTCGTCGCGACCGTTCAGATAGGTCGCCTCGATCGCGGCGAACTGTTCTGGCGACAGGTCCAGAGTCGCAACGCATATGGACACGAATCGACCACCGAGTTCCTCAGCTTCCCCATGACCATGGGTCCTGACGCCGCACACGGTGCAGAAGCGGTGTTCGATCGAACCAGCGCCAAAGGTGTAGGTCGAAAGAGCCTCCTCACCTCGCAATATGGTGAAGTCTGCGACGGCGACTGGCACGAACCAAGTGCGCGCTTTGGTACAGATTGAGCAGTTACATCGATAGGAGGTGGGCTGCGCGTCGAGAAGGACGCGGTAGGCGACCGCACCGCAGTGACACGAACCCTCCCGCTGGACCCTGCTCATGCGGCCGGATCCAGCCCCCGGCTGACAGCATCCTCCAGGCGATCCAGGCATTCCTTCCACCCCTGCTCGTGGCTGTCGCGCACTTCCGCTTCGGAAAAGCCCCTCTGCGTAAAGGTCAGCATAGTTCCACCGCCCCTGGCGTCGAATCGAACCGACACTTCGGTGGTCGGGCCACGCTCACCATTCTCCAACCAGTGAAAGCTGAAGCGTAGCACGTTAGGCGGATCGACCTCGAGCATCTCGCCGCCCTGCACGTGCACGGTTCCGTCCGGGGCGGTCATTCTGATCGACCAATTTTGGCCCTGAACAGCAGTCCAGGATTCCACGTCCGAATGGAAGGGTTCCCCGGCGTCATCCTTCGGACCCCACCATTCGGTCATCGTCGTCGGATCGGTCCAGAATGCGAAACATTCTTCCGGGGTGAGGGCCAGGTGCCGCTCAATGACCAGTTCGTAAGTGCTTTCGAGTGAAGTGCTCATTTGTCTGACTCCTTGTCGGATACGAATTCTGCAAAGCGATCGATGGCTCCCTCCCAGAACATCGCATAGTCCCCGAGCCAATCGGAGATCGCCTTGAGACCTGCGGGATTGAGACTGCATGGCCGGGTTTGCCCGATCTGCTGTCGGGTGATCAGACCCGCTCGTTCCAGAATCTTGAGATGGGAGGAAATCGTGGGCTGGGTGAGGTCGAATTGCTCCACGAGCGCCGACACGGTTGCGCTGCCACCTCTGAGATGGCCGAGGATGGCGCGACGCGTGGGGTCGGCAACCGCGGAAAGGGACGAGTCAAGTGGGTTCATAGTCATATCGACTATGATCTATATAGATCACTGTCAATATATGATTTGACGCTCGGCCGAACTGTCGGGCACTTTGGTCGACTTGTCCGCTTCGCTCTCGCATTATTGCTTCACGCGCGATCGGTGGACGGAGAAGAAGCCGCCCGCGTTCAGAGATTAATCACGGTAGTGTCTTCGGGTTCGAACCTATCAGCCGTCAGTCCATAATCGGCCATCGCGGACCGAGCCGATCGTAACTGATCTCGACAATTCACCCCGATAATCCGTACACTTAGCGGAAGGGCGCCGGGGAACTATGCAGTGGCAGCGACACGGCTAACATTGACACTTTGCACGGTGACTCCCGGTGCTTTCCACAGTTCGGGCGAACTTGCCTGCCGGGCTTGTTCCTCTTCTTCAAACAAGATCAGACCCAAGCCTTCTCCGGCCGATGGGTCGAGCCAGTAGCCGCCGAGGAAGCCATCAGCTTGCTTAACTCTCGGCAATAGTTCGTCGCTAAACGCAGCGGCAGCGCGCGGAGCGAGTTCCGCTTCAAAAGAGAGACGCATTACTGCAGCGTACATTCAAAAATCTCCCATCTCGTTGCAGATCTTACCGATCATTTGCGAGCATCGCAAACTACCGAAAACGCACGCTCGCTAGTTGGCCGATGGGCAATCGTTCACCGCTCGTCGCTGCACTCCGACCAAGGTTAAGACGGAGCCGCTCCGTAAAAACCTTGAAATCCATAGAGGGCGCACAAAGCGCGGCGGGATGATAATATCGTTCCGGCCGGTCCAAGTGATCGACAGACAAAAGGCTGATGCTTTCGGATGCCCTGCGGGATCCTGACGAATGCCGCTATCTTGAATGCACGCTCGAAAGCAGCCTGACCGCGATCGGCCACTTGCGATTAAGCGAGTATGCATCGTAGATGATCGCCTAGATTTTTGACTTTTCGCGTCTCGCACTCCCAAAGTATAACGACGCGCCATCCGCTGGCCTCAAGCTCACGCATTTGTGCGCGATCTCTTTCGACGGTGCGATCAAACTTCGCATTCCAAAATTCTACTCGCGTCTGCGGCGTCGTCGCGCGGGCGCATCCTGGATGACGATGCCAGAAGCAACCATGGACGAAGATCACGGTCTTGTGTTTCGGGAGTACGATGTCGGGCCGGCCTGGCAGATCTGCACGGTGGAGGCGAAAGCGATATCCCAGCCTGTGAAGCAGGCGGCGCACTGCCAGCTCGGGGCGCGTATTCGCCCCCTTCACTTTGGCCATATTTGCGCTGCGTTTATCAGGCGTGAGATGGTCCATGCCGACCTTATCACTGCGCCCAGGGGATGATCAGGCGCTTTTCGCCAAAGGCATCAACATATCCGATACCAACCGGCCCAGAGCACCCGCCAGGGCAGGTGGGACCGCATTGCCAATTTGACGAGCGATATCGACCTTGCTGCCGCAAAATTTGAAATCGTCGGGGAACCCCATCAGACGTGCAGCTTCGCGATGCGTGATCGGGCGGTGCTGGTCCGGATGCAGATAGCGCCCCTTTTCCGGCTTATAAAATTCGGTTCGGATCGTGACCGACGGACGGTCCCACCAAAGCCGGCCGAACAAATCAGTGCCGCCGCTCGTTTTGCGGATCCAGCAGGCAGGCGTTATCTCGGGCGCGTTACGCTGTAGATCAAAGCGGTTGCCGCCCAGGGGAACATTTTTGTAGCGCGCAATGCTGACTGCCGTTGGATTGCGCTTGAAATGCAGATCGAGCGGCGCCGGGCCGGCAATGTCGTCGGCGACGGGAACCGGCAGATCGGCAATTGCATCGCGAACCGTGCGCCAGCGCGGAAGATTGGATTCAATGCCCGGCTCAGCATGCGTTCGAAGCGGCGGGAACTGCGGAGCCCAAGCGCCGCGTTTCCAGCCAATGACGATCGTCCGCCGGCGCGTCTGAGGGGCGCCGTAGTCTGCCGTGTTCAATACCGCGGCCTCTGTAACAAATCCCTCTTTGGCGGCGCGCTCGCGTATCTCCACCAATTCAGGCGAGCGGTAGAGTTCGGCGACATTCTCCATAATGAAAATGCGAGCGCCCGAACGCACCACCACATCGATGTACGGTTCCCAAAGAGCGCGGCGCGCGTCGCCGGTCCGCTTCTTGTTGAGCAGGCTGAAACCTTGGCACGGCGGTCCGCCGATCACGACGTCGGCGGGCGGAATATGCGCGTCGGTCAGCCACTCTTCGATATTGCCGCACACAGCTTCGCCGGGGAAATTTGCCTTATGGGTGCGGATGGCGGCTGCGTCATTGTCGACCGCCAAAACGGATTCGAAGCCGCCGCAGAAGCGCGCGTCCGAAAAGCCGAGCGTCATCCCGCCCGCGCCGCAAAACAGATCGATCAGCTTCCAGCCCATGGGCCACCTTGGTTCCGGTTCGAACGAGTGCCGAACATATCTACGATGCTGCGCGCTTTTTCGCGCGTCCCGACCTTGCCCATCGGCGGGATGGAACGCAAGCGGTACGTTGGCTGTGCGAGGCGACCGGTTCAGCTTTCGACGGTAATCACAGCATCCTCATCCTTGTCCGGCATGCGGACCGTGAATCCGAGCGGCGAACGGAGGTCGTTTTCAGGGAACAGCAGAGTGAATCCAACCGTAAATGGGGGCTTCGCGGGCTTCGCGCCCGGCCCCCCTTTGGACTCTGTGATCGGATAGTAGAGCATTACTCCGCGATGCGGGGCGCGAAGCGCATTCAGCCGATCATCGGCCCGCTTGAGAACCGTCTGGCCGGAAATATGAGCGGCAAAAGCGCGGTGTACGGGGTCGTTGTATGTATTGAAGCGATGCTCCTGCTGCTCGCGCCGCGATCGGTAAACAGCATCGAAGTCGATGCCGTTGATCTCATTGAGACCGCGGGGCGTCTTGATGCGTGGGCTGAGGAGAAGCCAGTCTTCAATGTCGTGAGCGCCAGCCTTCCCTTCCAGAAATTCGATCTGGAGCTGCAGCGGATTGCCGTTTTCGCGCGTTCGTGGATCGAACCAGCGATAGGATTTGAGGAAGGCAATCAGCCGCTCAGTGGTGAAGAATGCGCTGTGCGCTTCGAGCGTGCGCAGGGACCCGCGAACTTCAGCCTGCATTTCGTTGAGGTCAATCGCGCTGCCTTTGAGCATATCAGCCAGTATCTGATTATTGTGGCGGATATAGTTGTCGTCTGACGGCGCGAAGGTTGACTCCGCCAACTGCCCGCCGAAGTTGCGAAATTGAATGACCGCGTTACGCATTTTATTGGCGGCCGTCGGGCGCAGCATATGCTGCGGCACGAGCGGCGGGATTTTCGCCGGGGTCATTCTCGGCTCGTCCATTGACGCGTAGCGCTCAAGATCTTTGCGGAAGAGCTCTTCGTCACGGCAGACCCCGCCGAAGGCTTCGTAGAGATCGATCGTCGCGGAGCCCTTGGGCGTCTTCTTCTCTTTGGTGCCGATGAACAGGCGCACCAGATCCTTATAGCCCCGACGAAAGCCGAACCAGCGGCCCATCTGCATCAACGTGTCGCCCGCGCCTGCGCGGCGGCGATAATAGCTTACCGTCAGCCCTTCAACTGTATAGCCGCGCGACAATTTGGTGCCGCCGACCAGGATCTTCCACACCGACTGCTTATCGAAATCGGGGGTCTGATCCTTTGTCTCATTGTTGACGACCAGCACTGCGTCCCCGGCTTCGCCGATGCTTTGCAGACATTCGCCGAGATGGGGCAGCAGGGCTTCGAAATCCTGAGGGAAGTCGGTGTCCTCGCCGCGCCGACCATAGACGGGCGCGAAATCTTCTTCGAACAATCGCGCAAGACGGTCGAGGCCTTTGCCGCCGTCATAGCCCGCCGCGGCATACGTCTTACGCACTTCGACCGCGAGCGCCTTCTGATCGGATACCAGCTGCGAGACATGCACCAGCATCGTATGATGGCGGAATTTGAGGCTCGGATCCTGTGCACGGCGCCAGAGCTTAATCGCGCCCGCCAGCACAAAGCTATCGATCGCCGCGAGCAGGTTTTTGGGATCGCCATCTTCACCGATCACCTCGCGAACGAAATCGCGTTTGTTGGGCTTTTCCTCGTCTGCGCCCGCCTCGAAATCGTAGAAGTCGGAAACCCCCATATAGCCGACCGGGCGGGGAAGGGCGACGAGGAAGTCTTTCGGGAAGATATCGCCTTCGCTCGACGGGTCGACAAAGACATTGGCAAAAGGCGTTGCCGTATATCCGACATACTGCGCACGAGGCAGCAGGCGGAGCAGGTCGACGATCGCCTGGTTCGTGGCGTTGCGCTCTTCTTCGACCGCTCCCGGCGTCGGCTTCTTCGTGTTGATCCCGCCTTGGTCGGATTCGTCGTCGATGATCAGAGCCGGCACTTGATCCAGCGGCGCGCCCAGCTTCTGGCGGTTGAGCGATGCAAGATCGCTAAGCAGCCGCTGCAAAACACGGCTGTTCTTCTTTAAAATGGCAATGCGGGCAGGCGCGCGGAACAGATTATCGGGATGGTTGAACGGCAGCGCTGAATTTTGACGCTCAAACTTCAGTGCCGCGACGTTGATAGCGAGGCGCTGATAATCCTCTTCGGGCCCGGTCAAGCGCGCAAGATCGAAGCCGCCCAATTCGCTCGGTTTCGCGCCGTGAGTCAAAAACTCGTCCCAGTCAGGATCGTTGACATATTCACGGAACAAAAGCTCTCGCCCCACCAGTTCCTTGTCGATACGGCGCTGTGTCTGCGCACGAAGCACGTCGAGCATGCCGCCGAGCACGATGATCAGCCGGTACCCAGCATCGACGGCTTTCGCGATGACTCCGGTGAAGTTCGCGGTCTTTCCACTCTGCACATAGCCGATCACCAAACCCTTCGACTGGTAGGCGCTGTCAGCCGTTGGATCGGCAAGCCGTTCGACGATGCTGGCAGTGCTGTCGTTGAGCTGGATGAGGCTGTCTTCATGCCATCCCTGTGCTTCGAGCTGGCGCGCATAGCAGGACCAATAATAGTCTCGGCTTTCGCGGATCGCGGGAGAATACCACTGTGCATGCTCGGTCGCGATGATTGTCGGCCGTGCGATGGGTTGAAAAGGCAATCGCTCGTCGGCGAATGCGATCCAGTCGGCGTCCAGTTCCAGCTTTTGATAAATGAGCGCGCGGCGCTCGGCGGTGTTGATCAGCGTGTTGCCTGCCCAATCGGCATGTTCGTTGTCCCATTTGGCGAGCTTACGGCGAACAAGTCCCAGCATCATGTCGCCCGGGCCGGCTGCCTGAAGCTGCGCTAGCAGCGTGTCGGCATCCACGTCGGTCCCGCCGGGGGCATCTTCGGACGCATAATCCAGCGCCCGAGACAGCCTCTTTGGGCCCGCGGTCATTCCGGCAAGCGCCGCGTTGACGACATCAAACATCGATAGTCTCCGGAGAATTAAAAGCTGGCGGGATTACCGCATGAAAGGCCTCGCTGCCGTCGGCGACGCCCATGCCTTCGACGTCGATTGCGTAGCCGAGCCGTCCGATACGGTCTGGGGCGAAGCGCGCCGGGATCGCAGCCAGCGCCTCCTCTGTTAGACGCGGTACGCCGTCCGCAATTTCGATCAGCACCGCGCCGTCCCGCAGTCTGCGCCGTTTAGGATAGTGTTGTGAATCCTCGGCCTGATAGCCGTTAGCCTTGAGTCCTGCGTGAAAGCGAGTGAGTGCAGCCGGGGCCTGCGCCAGGAGGCTTTCGATCGCCGCAACAGATTCTGCGAGCGATCGGCCGCCGCTGCCCGCGTTCGCGAGCTTTAACGAGACCAGAAACAGGCGGCAGTCCATGCTCGGTTGGAGTTGGCCGATGCCGTTGATCATATGAGCGCGTCGGCTGCCCGACGTCGTCTTCATTTCGAGCTCGATGTTACCGAGCCGAAAATCATGCGGTTGCGGGATTGGGCCGACCCAGGTCTCGACCGCTGCGGCACCCATGGAACCGATCAGCCGTTCGAGTAGCCAAAGTTCCCCGAAGAGACCCGCCTGCGCCTCATCTGACATCAACGAGGGGCGGCTGAGCAGACTGTCCCATCGCGCGACCGAGGTGGCGAGCGCGAGGTCGGGATCGACGCCTTCGTCGACGACCGCCCCAACGATTTCGCGGATCAGCTGGTAGAAATTGCCGAACAGCCCGCTATTATCCGTCCAAATCTCCACTGCGCGGCCGTTGTCGCCAATTACATCTTCGACATGAATCTCAGCCAACATTGCTGTAGGTGCTTCTGCGCGAGGCCCCGGTGCGTCGAAGCGTGCGCCGATCCGCGCGGCACCTTGGTCGACGAACAGCGCTGCCGCAGGGGCGGTACGCACGACGAAGAGATGCGGCACGCCGCTTACGATATAATCGCGCTCGAAGTCGGGCCAATGAGGAAGGGCAGTGGAGTTGGTGGTCATGGCGTCCTCATAGCCGCGTCCGCACGATCTCGAACAGCAATGCGTTGGTCAGCTCGACCTGTTCACGCTGCTTACGCGAGGTGCGCTGGCGGCCGAAATCATCCTTGTAGAGCTGGAAAAGCAGCATTTTTACAAACGGAGCATCGGCTGCCGATGCCGAGGCGCCGTCCAAAATCTCATGGCGGTAGAGGCGATTAAGAACGATGTTCATCTCAGTGAGATCGAGGTCGAACACTTGGCCCTCGTCGAGATCCTCCCAGCTGAACCCAATTTCTTCAGCGTCTTTCGTTCCCGCAAGGCGTTTCTGCGCCGCGCGACGAACCGGCATCGGAATCCCGGCTCCCGGAATTGTCGGCATCGCTGCGCCGTGGTGCTCCGATCGGCGATGCGCGCGAAAGGCTGAGCGCGCCGCATCCAAATATGCAGTGAAATCGTCGGTACCGTCGGTGGCCGACAGCAGGGCTTGCGCCTGCGATGCTGTGACCTGCAACGCCGATTTCTGCACATTGACATCAATCCCGTCCGGCGGCAGCTCGACCGCGACGCGGGCCAGAATTAGCTCCGGTTCCTGGCCGGCCTTTATAACCCCGTTCCAGCCGCCGGCTTGGATCAGCCGATTGTTGCGATAAAAATAGAAGCCCTGAAACTCTAGCCCGCGCTTGCTTCCCAGCAAAAACCCTTCGGTCGCCACATTGCTTGGCCATATGTGGGCTTCCAATGCCAGAGCTCCCAGCCCCGGAAGCTCGCAGTTCAGTGTCCGCGGCCAACTCGCCGCACCGCTTTCGGCATACCGAAAGGGATCTCGCGGACGCACCGGTCGGGGAAGGGCAAGCGCACGGCGTTCATGTCGCACCAAAAGCGCGATCGAAAGTGCCCCGCTCTCCAAAAACCGATGGAAAGTGAGCCCCAGATGAGCTTCCAGGCGCGGCAGCGCCGTGTTCAAAAATTCGTCGAGTGCATCTGCATGACGCCCAACCACTAATCGGTCCAGACGCTCCCATATCACCAATGTGCCGCATGGGGGCGCAGAGCCGCGGAGGCAATGCTCATCAAAGGCACGCCCCGCAGCCTCAGGGTCGATAATGTCGAGACACCAATCATCATTTATGCCTTCGACCGACCAGCGGCCGCCGACTACGCTGCCGTTTTGCCTGCTTATTACCGTCAGCGTCTTGGCTTGGCTAAAAGACGCTGACTTCAGCCCCATCCCATAAGTGCCGAGGTCGGTCAGCTCATGATCGGTGCGGCCCGCAAACTGCATCCCGCGCTCAAGATCAGCACGGTTCATCCCCCGCCCGTCATCGGCGATGGTCACTGCAGTAATCTGCGTGTCGTTTCGAAAGAAGCTGATCTCGACCTTCGTCGCTTCGGCGTCGATCGAATTGTCGATCAGGTCAGCAATCGCCGCTGACAGCTCATAGCCGATCCGCGAGAGTGCGCGGATCGTGCCGCCGCCTTGGGGCGGCAGGCGCAGTTTATCGATTGTTGCCGGTGACTCCAGCATTCACCCCCCCCCCCGATTCGCGCTGCTTGCAGCCTTGGCCTTCAGAGCTATAGCTTAGCCGTACGACGCGCAATGAGCGGTTAAGAATTCGATCCGATCTCAAACGAATAAGAGGAAGTTGTGGCAAGACGTTCGCAAACGGGTGATCCTGAAACCCTCCGCCAAAATCTGCTCGCTTTGTTAGAAAAGCTGCCCGATCGCCTAGGAAAGGGGACTATCGGTGAGCAAGTGTGCAGTCTTGTGGAGGTGAACCTTCAGCTTCGTGCGCTGGGTGCATCGATCGGCGCGTCGCTTGCGCCTGAAAAATCGGGATCGGGTCGCGCACGGCTGATTGCCTATCTTCGTGAGCAGGCGGGTCAAATCGTGCATACCGATGAGCTAATGATCGTCGCAGGCATCGGCGACTATCCCCGCCGTATTCGCGAGCTTCGTACCGACAGCGGCTGGCCGATCATCTCGGGTTTGGCAGTGCGCGATATGCGCGCCGAAATGAACAGCGGCCGCCCCGGCTCGGATGCGGAGAAGATCGGTCGTATGGCGCCGGAAGAATATATGCTGATTGAAGATTCCTGTGATCCCGACGCGGTGCGTCGCTGGGAGGAAGCGGTCGGCATTCGAGAGCAAGCCGCAACCGTAAAGGCCGCGGTTGCCGCCTATTTGAAACGCGCTGTCGGCAAGCGCGTGACAGCGGAAGAGTTGCGCTACGTGTCCGACAACGACAGCAGCTGGCCGGCCGCGGTTCGCGCTCTGCGATCCGAAGGTTGGGACATTAAGTCCGCCGATTCAGGCGCAGGGTCCATTCCGTGGGGAATCTATATTCTTGAAACTTTGCCGGGCCGATAAAATCTCTTCAGGTCACGCGCGCACGCCTCTTCGGCACAATCTCGCAAAGCTCCAAAAACGGCTTGGAGAAGACAGCCTTGCCCCAGTCCTCGGGATCGGCAACCTCGTACAGATGTAGTTCGACCCCGATCTCTGATAAAGCCTGCGCCAAAATGGGTGTCGGCTTTCCCGGGAGCAGCAGCACTTTGCGGTGCCCATCGAGACGACTTAACATCTTAGAATAGAGCAGCAGCTGCCCGACGCCCGCATAGACTTCAACCGCTGAACGACCGGTCTTAATCTCTATCAGCACGTTGCCCGATTGCCCTATAATCTCCCCGTCCGTCTCATAGCCGCGCGCGGGTGCAGGCTTCCATAACTTTCGCCCCGACTTCCGGAGCACCGCGTTCAGCGCTTGCCAGACTTGCGCGTGACGTCGTCGCATTAGGCGGCTTCCGCCCTTCGCCCAATAGGTTGAGGTGCCGTCTTGTTCGTCTTTCCCGAACCGCTCACCAAAATCGGCGACGTCGGCCTTGCCCCGCGCTCCATCCATCGCTCCCGGGGCGCGAATGTCCGCACAAATTTTGACGAAGCCTGCAGTGTTGCCGCGCATTTCGGCTTCATCATCAGTGATCTGGGTTACGACATACCACGCCCGCCGCGCCGGTGTGTCACCAAAATAGGCGGCGACTGGCGACAGTCCGCTGAGTTGTCGGAAATCTTCTTCAGACACTAGATCGGACTGGTTGTTCGACTGCAGTCGGCCTTGCCGCAACAGGTATAGGTTACCCTCGGTATCGCGCGCGACCGCGCTTAAGCCGTTCTCCGTTGCGGGAGCCGCCGGGATGTTAATCTGAACCGCCCAATCTGTCCCGTCCGGATCCACGCCCAATGCCGCCTTATTTTTGAGCTTTCCCGGTGGTGCATCGCCGTAAGCTGCGACAGCGATCTGTTCTTCCGGCAGCCATCCAATTGGCCCGATATAATCCGCCGGTTTCAGAAGTGCGGACTGCCACCGACGAAAAGCACGAACGATATCGGATTTGCGCGTGATAATCGTAAATCGACGTGACCAAATGCGGTTTACGATCGCCTCGAGGCGGGGCCTGACAGCGCCGATATTGCGCAGCGGAGCGTAACCCGTCACGGGATATGCACCCATCTCTGCGACGACCGCAGAGATATTCTGCATTCGGCGTTCGTAGGCGCCCTCATTGCGATGGCATAGCGGGCCCCGCACAACTTCTCGGCGGAGCATCGTTTTGTCGAGTTTCAAACCAAGCTGCTCAGCAGACCATAATTTCCGGTATGCGAGGACACAGGCTTCGAGCTCTTCATCGCTCCAAGCCTCGCCTGACGCTGCGCGTTCAAACCTTACTCGCGGTCCGTCGCGCTCAAAGAAGGCCAGATAACCGGCCTCCAGCCACGCCCGCCGCCGTGAAAAGTGATGCCTCGTATTCGCCCAAAACTGCGGGGTCGCGGCATCTTGAGGTAGAGGACCGACGATCGCTTCCATCTCGGCAAAATCGAGAAAAAGCGTGATATCCTTTCTGCACGAGAGGAAGTCGTAGAGCGGCCGATATTTTGTGTCGGCAACGACCTCCTGGCCCGTCTTCATGCTTGCGGAATCTGGCATAAACTACTGTTTTACATTCATTTTGTGAATCTTTCGTAGGCAATTGAAAGATGATCAGGGTCGGCTGTCAGCGAGCAACGTAATTTCGAAATATCTTCTCGAATGAGCCGCGGAGGCGAACTTCCTGCTTGGGCGTCAAGGGTGAAAGCCCAATCTCGAACTCCTTGCGGTGACGCGCGAAGAGCTTATCGACCGAACCCTTGTTCTGGGTTGAGACGAAAAAGCGGCCTTCGGTATAGATGTCATCTATCAGCCCCAAGAAGGAGCGGCCCAGATCAACCCCAAGGGTACTGCTCAGATAATATTTGCATTCTATTGACATCAACACCTTGCTCGAGCGCGGATGAACATTGTTGGCCCGGCACGTGTTGGCTTCGTCCTGGAATATGACAGCGACATCGCATTCGTGGTTCACCCGTGACTTGCCCGAAACGTAGACGCCGATATGCGCTTCAAGTATCGGTACCCGGGGAAAGCGGATCTCGGCGTGGCAGTAGTCGTGCTGTGCCGAAAAAATCGAACTTGGAGATGTCCGGAAATAGAAACTTGTTGCGGGGAGGCCATTGCGGGTCATGAGGCGAATTGTAGCGCCTTGTTCTCGAGCTGCTTCCAGCACGAGTGCCCAGATGTAGCCTTCGTAGAGATCGTTTCCGGCTGAGGCTGCTGATAAGTTCGCGCTGGTGGCCGAGTTGATCGCAGCGCTTATGTCGTTCCACATGTCTGAACGCAGGGCCATTAGCCAATCCCCTCGCCAGCAACCGATCTTTTCTGTTCTAACCCTGCTTCTTGGGAGATTTCTACGAGAAGCTCGTTTAGAAAATCCGTCTGACTGCGCGACTGAGCAATGTTGTCGCGTGAGATCAGATCAGGCTTGATCTCGATGTCCGCTATGTCGCTGACCATGTGAACCGGAGGGCTGAATTGCCCTTCGTTGCCGTCAGAGCCGCTGAAAGCGGTGATGACGTCCAGAAAACGCGCAGCCATCATTTGGGGTGCGATGAAGGCTATCCTAAGTGCGGTCACGAGCATGTTGAGCTGTTCGGAGTTTGTGAAATCTTCCTTTCCGACGAAGTCACCGCTCGAAGAGGTGCGCGATCGCGCCTCGCTGGCCAGCACGTCAAGGCCGGGGCTGAGCTTTACTGTAATTTTTCGTTCAACAGGACGGCCCGCCTCGACATCTGCACGCCATTGGTTGAGGAGGTTCAGGATCGCCGGTTTATCCTGCGATTCAGCGGCCTCCCGCACAGTCTTTTCTATGTGCTCGATTAAGTGACCTGCCTCGTCTTCCGTAACAGCCATAAAATCACCACTTTCAGATTTTTGTTAACGCAGAATCGGAATACTACTCTTGGGCAATATTCTAGCGGAGGTGTCTCTGGCGAGCCAATAGCACTAACCGGTTCGGCCCCTATGGGGTCTTAAGCAATAATTTTGAGGCTGGGCGACCGGCTCATCGTCCCTCTCTGGGTATGCATGACTGACTGGTCCCAGGAGTGGTGATGAAGTTGGAGATTTCAGCGGAGGAGGCGCGGCGCATTGCTCTGACGGCGAAGGGGTTCAATGTGCGCCAGCCCGAGCAGCCGCGCGTTGCGCATGTTCGCCGAGTGGCGGACCGGCTGGGCCTTTTTCAGATCGACCGCGTCAGCGCGCTGAGGTGGGCGCATTATCTGCCTGCTTACTCACGGTTGGGCCCCTACGATCAGGCGCTGTTAGAGCGCGATGCCAGGGGTCCAGCCTCGGCGATGTCCATATCGAGGCGGTTGTCTGAGCCGACAGGTGCATGGCGGCGTGCTGTACGGCTCCACGCAAGCCACTCTCAAGCTCCACGACATCAAGCGTCGTTGCACCGTTCCAACGTCAGCTTTTCCAGGTGTGCTCCTGAAAGCGGACCGACTGAAATCGGCCAGAAAAAGCCCCATCCTTCGACGGGGCTTTTTCCATCCTCTGCGGTCGTGACCAAAGGAAGCCCCATCAACTCTCACAAGGGTCGCATTCGAGAGTCTTTGCCGGGAGAGCCTAGGCTGATCCATGAGAGAGTCGAGCGGTAAAAACCACCAGGCGCGAAAGGTGCAAGCCTCGCTGAAATCGGCGGGTTTTTGTGCTCGTGATCCGCTTGGGTTTCGCACCGGGCTTGGGTAAGCCGGAGGGGACGCGGCGGTAGACGCTGGTACGGGTGGAAGGTCTCGTTCTGCGTAGCGAATTGATGCCGGCATCATGCCCGTCTGTGATAGGATGCGCCATCACCCGATTTCGATCGCAAGCTTCCCGTGACTGAGAGACGTCGAGCTCCCGCTTGCCCGACGGGAGTCTATTCGATGATCGCTATCCACGAACCTTCGCGACCTTTGGGGCGGATCATTCGGTTGTGGAACCGGCTCCTCCATCACGGGCTGGAACATGTCCCGCAAACGATGGAGAATGCGTTTTATCAGTCGCGCCGCCGCCGCGGCGACCTTGAGCGCGCAATCGACAGCTGGGCGCGTGAGAGCAATGCCCACCCGGGCGCACCGCAACCAGCCGATCTTCCAATCGCACCATTGTCTCCCGCCCAACAAGCGATTGAACGATGGGACAATGAAGGAGGCGCTCAACCCCGATGAGGACCGCGATCGTGATTTTGCACAATCTTTTCGGCCGCCATGTCGTCAACATCAGGACCAGCCGGCAGGATCGGGACCGGCGGCCTCACAGGATATGGAAACGGCAAAGCCGGGCAAGCGGAGCAACGGGTGCCGGCCGGGTTTCGTTTTGGGAAGTGTCCCGCGGCACTTAAAGCCATGTTCTGTCCCGGCAGCGCCCGATTATCGGTTTACATGCCGGAACGGCGTGCCTGCGCCACCGCATCGGCAAGGCTGGTGTAGCGATACCCGTCTCGGAGGTAGGTTGCGGCGGGCACGCGGGTAATGCCGTATCGATCCAGCGTTTCGCGTTCGGCTGCGTCGATGCCGCCGCATCGGCATGATCTGCCGGCTGTGCTTTTGTCCATGTCGAAGTCCTTTCAAGCCTGGAGTTGGTCGAGAAGCGTCGCAATCTTGATCGTGGCGACGGTCGAAAAGGCGTCGGAAATCGCGTAGGGAAGCAGGATGCGCTCTCCGAGCTTCATGGCGCCGCACGAATAGACGACATTGGGGACATAGCCATGGCGCTCCGCGGTCGCGGGCTGGACGAGCGGTTCGTGCGAGCGCCCGAGCACGCGCGACGGATCGTCCTTGTCGAGCAGCACGGCGCCGATCGAATAGTGGCGTACCGGGCCGACGCCATGGGTGAAGAGCAGCCAGCCTTCGTCAAGTTCGATGGGCGAGCCGCAATTGCCGATCTGGACGAACTCCCAGGGATATTCGGGTTTCACGATCACTTCGCCCAGGCCCCACTCGTGGACGCTGTCGGACAGGATCAGGTGCAGGCTCTCATTGTCGTGGCGCGCGATCATCGCATAGCGTCCGCCGATCTTGCGCGGAAACAGTGCCATCCCCTTGTTGCGCGCTGCCGGTCCCCTGAGCGGTGTCAGGCGGAATGTCACGAAATCCCGCGTTTCGAGCAGTTCCGACCGTATGCCTCGCCCGCTGTAGGCGGTATAGGTCGCATAATAGATGGTCTGGCCTTCGTCGCTGAAGGCAACGAAGCGGGCATCCTCGATCCCGTTCGCCTGCATTTCGGTTACCGGGAAGATCACGCGTTCGGCGATGTCGCTGGCGGGATCGAAGCTGAGTTCCAGATGGTCGCCGACACGCGCCGTCACGTCGGGCGTCGCGGCGAGCCGCGCGGGCGGATCGATGGTGACGGTTCCGTCGGCGGCCAATATTCCCGACCGGAACGTCAGCGAGGAGATGTGGCCCTCACCGACCGCGCGCACGCTGAGGATGAAACGCCGGCACCCCTCGGCAACGCCCGACTGGTCCGGGTGCGGCACAATGCTGGGGTTGAACAGCGCCGCCGCCTCGAAGCTGTATTCATGGAGGAAATAGGCGCCGACAAGTTGGCGCTGCGCCTGCGAGAAGGTCGCGTGCGCGGCGAAGGCATCCTCCATTTCCGCGGCGCGTCGTTCGAAGATCGCGGGGAGATTGCGGTGCCGGTCATCGAAGTTCCGCAGCGTTTCGGCAAGCAGCATGTCGGTTTGGTCCGCAGTCAGCGCGAGGACGCGATCGACGATGTGATTGGCGCGTGTCTTGTCGACGGGATTCAGATCCCGTGGTTCGACCGCCGGCCGGAACGGGCGGACGACGACGCGCGCCGGGTCGGGCCGCAGGTGGAGCGCCTGCCGGTTGAAGAATGGGGCGGATGGCCGAGCCTCGTCAGGCATCGACGGTGCCATGCGTGGATGGCGCAACCATCCTTGGCGGCGCCTGCGGGTTCATGGCGTTCAGTCTTTGCATGTCGGCCAGCGAGAGCAGGAAGGACAGCACCGATTCCGCCCCCCGGTTCTCATTCGCTCGGTCTGGATGCAGGCCGTCGCGGCAACTGCCCGTTGCGACGTCGGCCAGTTCGATGCCGAGATCGTTCGCGCCGAGAAACCATGCGAACGCGCGTTCGGCTTCCGCACGCCACGAAGATCCAGGATCGACGCCTTGCGCCGCGATACAGGCCGCGATCGTCGCACAGGCTTCCAGCGGTTGTTGATCGAACGCCTGGGGCATATTCCGGGAGGCCATCAGGAAACCATGCGAGCCCACGGGCCGGAAATGACCTTCGCCTGCCGTCTGCATCGTCACCAGCCAGCGCAGGCTTCGCAATCCCGCTTCGACCATGGTCGCCGAGCGCATTGCCGCGCCCGTGGCGATCAGCGCCTGCGGCAGTCGTGCATTGTCATAGCTGAGGCCATTCTCGAACCATGTCCATTCGGGACCTTCCCGTGCGCTCAGCAGCTTCTCGAGGCGGTCGGCGAGTTCGGCCCGCAGACGCGCGGCGGTATAATCTTCCGCGTATACAGCGCAATAGGGCGCGAGGCCCAGCAAGGTGAACGCCCAGGCTCGCGGCGAAGTGAAGGCCGCCACCCCATCCAGCGCCTCGCTGAACAGCTCTTTTGCCCAGCGCGCATGTCCGGGGGAGCAGGCGCGCGCGCTATAGGTGCCGAGCGCCCAAAGCGTCCGCCCATGACTGTCTTCCGAGCCTGCATCTTCCAGCCATCGCCGGTCGAAGCTCATGAAATTGCGAAAGCGCCGATTGTCCGGATTCCAGCCGTGCTGAATGAAGGCCGCGAATGTGGACGACAGCCGACGCGCCAATGGCGCGTCGGTACCGCCGGCGAGACCGCAGCACAGCAGCAGCGCCCGCGCATTGTCGTCGATGCAATAGCCATGACTGCGGTCGGCGATCGCATGAACCGCGTGCTGGGCCATGCCCGTATCGTCACACATCGCGGCGAGATGATCGAGCGACATGGGCGGGAGGTTCGGTTGGGCTTTCGTCTGCGCGATCGTCGGGATGGGTTTTGGAATGTCCATCCGGTCGCCTGTCGCGATCCTGCCTTTGCGGCAAGCCGCGCGAAAACTCGCGGCATAGCGTCGCGCTGTATTGGCCCAGATCATCGGGCGGCTGGCGGCATAAGCCTTGCGACCCATTGCCAGACGTTCGGTCTCGTTGCTCAGCAGATCGGCGATTGCTGGACCGAAGCCGGCGGGATTGTCGAACGGGATCAATACGCCGGACCCGTCGGCCAGCAGCTCGGCGGCGTGCCAATAAGGCGTCGATACGACCGGGCGCCCCATGCCGTGCGAATAGGCGAGGGTTCCCGAGGTCATTTGCGCGGCCGCCAGATAGGGCGTCGCATAGACATCGCACATCGCGATATGGTCGAGGAGTTCCGGGCGGTCGACGAAGCGGTTGATGAAGACGACATGGTCGTCGAGACCGAGTTCATGCACCTGGGCCGTCAGCGTGTCGCGATACTGTTCGCCCGCTTCGGCCTGCAAGACGGGATGGGTGGCGCCCATCACGACATAGAGCGCGTCGGGGGTACGCCGGACAATCTCGGGCATGGCCTCGATCATCGTCTCGATACCCTTGTTCGGGCTGATAAGCCCGAACGTCAGGATCACCTTGCGATCGGTAAAGCCCAACCGCTCCTTGGCGGCCCGGGTAGAGGCGAGTGGAACATCGGGAATGCCGTGCGCGATGATGTCGATCTTCCCCGGATCGGCGCCATAGATTTCGATCAGGATATCGCGGGCCTTGCCAGCCATGACGATCATCTGGGCCGATGCGGCGATGATTGCGTTCATGATCCGGCGCTGCGCCGCGCTCGGCCGATCGAGGACCGTGTGCAAGGTGGTGACGAGCGGCGCGTCGAGCTTCGCGATCAGGTCGAGAACCAGCGCGCCCGCCTCCCCGCCAAAGATGCCGAACTCGTGCTGGAGACAGACGATGTCGAACGCCTCGCGATTGATGAAATCGGCGGCGGCGCGATAGTCGGCCGCATGGTCCTGCCGTATCGTCCCGCCGACGGTTTCCGGAAATTCATGGTCGCCGCCCGGCTCGATCATCGCGACAATGGTCGTATCCGCAATCTCGCCGAGCGCGCCGACCGCCATTTCAAGGTCGGTCGTGAAGGTGGCTATGCCGCAGCGGCGCGGGAGGGCATTGCCGACGAAGGCGATCCTCAGCGCCGGCGTGTGCAGGCCATCTCAGTGCTTGCCTTTCGGCTTGGCGGTCATTTTCACCGCGGACGTCTCTTGGGCGGCGAGGGCGGTGGGCGCTTTCGGTTTGGCCGCCTTCGGCTTTCGGATTTCGCGATTGCTGCGTTTCTGTGATTTGGCCATGTCAGACGTCTTTCCGATCGTTCGCCGCGACCGAGAATCCGACCGGACGCTGAGAGCGGGACGGCGCAATCGCGCCAGCCCCTGCATTTGGGGGAAAATAGGGACGATGACGGTAAGGGAAGGATTTCAGGCTTCGGCCAAGGCTTTCGACCTTGCGCCCGTAGCGATCGATCTCCGTCGGATCGGTCGCAGCGGAATAGCGCATCAGCGCGATCTGTTCGTCTTCGAGTAGCTGGTTGAGGCACATGGTGCGCGCTCCTGCATCAAGCGAGAGCACGATTGTCCCTCTGTCACATGGAGCTTGTTCAAAATTCAGGTGATGTGGCCTTATAACACATTCTGCGAGGATCGCCGCACGAATACGGGATTGGGAGATATTAGTTCTCGTTCGCCGATGGGTGATAAAAACGGTAGCGTATGACATCGCCTTCGATCAGGTGGCCGCGAAGCCGCAGCCGCATTTCGTCGGCGCCCGCACTCGAGGTACAGACGAGGCGCGTGCCGCCCGACTGAAGCGGCTCGATCGCGCTGATGCTGACCCCTTGCGCCAGGCAGAGGCGCCTGACTTCCTCTTCAGGCAGAGATAAGTTCATGGCGCGGCTCATTTGGACCGCGGCGTGCTTTCCCACGCCCGTATAGCGGCCGCCACTTGTTCATAGCCTTCGGCACTTGCGGTCGCCACCGCAAGCGGGCGGCCTCCCAGTTCTTCATTCTCGGCGTTGAGGAAGGCGATCGCGGCGTCGCGGCCACCCATGAGCCGGTAAGCCAGTTGACTGATATCGCCTTGCCGCCGCGCATCCTCGAGTGCGAAGGGCACCCGGCTCCTACGGAAAAAGCTGTTCGACCGCCGCTTGATAGCGTCTTGTCCCTGCACATCGGAAGTCATGGTGCGCCTCCTTCGTAAGCGGGAGCGCGATGTCTCTCAGCCGCGACGGCCTACGATGTACGGTGCCGCGATGCGATTGATATGGGGACGATGCCCGAAGATGTAAGATGCGATCGGTCCGCTGTCCGCTTTACTTCGGCGTCGTCCTGAAAGCGGACGGTCTCCTAGCGTTGAGAGTTTCGGACGCCGGCGGGCGTCGGAAAGTCTTCGATGCCCGAACCGCGGTGGTCATGAGCCGAGCTATGGGGAAAGCTGTTCTGCGCTGATGCTGGGGTAGCCAGTTGCTGCCCAAAAG
>JAESGF010000037.1_pt1 | contig 205337 bp, 195 predicted proteins | sample 9269621 | NCBI WGS metagenome assembly JAESGF01 (sample SAMN14515066, study PRJNA621663) | algae metagenome | isolation source: Tolypothrix carrinoi HA7290-LM1 and co-occurring heterotrophs from dry rock... | place: USA: Makauwahi cave, Kauai, Hawaii | collected 2011-01-06
GGTGGGGGCGCTTTCGAGGCGAGCCAATCCCCCACCCGGCTCGACGCTGTCGCGTCTCGCCACCCTCCCCCGAAAGCGGGGGAGGGACAACAAGAATGACCCCGCCGTTTTACCGCCACGCCGGATTGCTTATCATCGCGCCCCATGACGCTGCGCCCGCTCCCATCGCCCTGCTTTGCCCGTACAGCCGCGCCCCGCGCGCGCCGCGCCGCATCCCTTGCCGCGTGCCTTGCCGCCGCGCTGGCGCTGGCCGGCTGCTCCACCGTGCTGGAGCATGGCGGGCTCGCCCCCGAGGCCACCTATTCCGCCTCGCCGGCCAACATCGCGTCGCTGACCGACGTGATCCAGTCGCAGCCCAACGACCCGCAGGCCTACAACATGCGCGGCACGGTGCTGGCCTCGGCCGGCCGCCGCAAGGAAGCGCTGATCGACTTCAACAAGGCGGTGCAGCTCGATCCGAAATATGCCGAGGCCTATGCCAATCGCGGCCTCGTTCACCGGCAGGACGGCCAGCCCGATCTCGCGATCAAGGATTACGACGCCGCGATCCGCATCGATCCGAATTACGCCACCGCTTATCTCGGCCGCGGCCTCGCCTGGCGCGACAAGAAGCAGACCCTGAAGGCGCTGGAGGACATCAACCGCGCCATCGCGATCCGGCCCGACAATGCGCAGGCCTATTACAATCGCGGCCTGCTCTATCAGGGCTCGGCCCAGCATCAATTCGCGATCGACGATTTCTCCACCGCGGCAACGCTTGCGCCGCGCGAGGCCGATCCGTATCTCGCCCGCGCGCTGAGCTACATCGCCGCCGGCGACCTCAAGGCCGCGGCGACCGATCTCGACAATGCGGTACAGCTCGACGAGCAGAATTTCGCCGCCTGGACCTCGCGCGGTCTGGCCTACGAGCGCATGGGCGACAAGCAGAAGGCCGCGGGCTCTTATGCGAAGGCGCTCAACATCCAGCAGAATTACGCACCGGCCGCGGACGGCTTCCGCCGCGTCGGCGGCGAATACGGGAAGACGTATCAGGCGTTTTGAGTGTCCGTCATTGATGTGGGGCAAGGCGCGTCGCGCCGCCCCACCTACGATGCGTGTGTCCCGGGCAGAACCGGCAGCCACCTCGCACGCGGCAACAGCATGGGTCCCGGCTCGGCGTCGCACCATTCCGCTTCGCTTCATGCTGCGCCGCGTCCGGGACACGAGACCACACGTATAGGTTCGTCCCCGCGAAAGCGGGACCCAGACTCACAATCGACGGCCCGTCCTGCAGACGAAAGAATTATCATGAAACGCACGCTCATCGCCGCCACGCTCTCGCTTCTCCCGCTCGCCGCGCTGGCGCAGGAGCCCGAACGCAAAATCCCGCGCGCTGACCCGCAGAACGGCGCGGTGCTGGCGCAGCGCTGGTGCGGCACCTGCCATATCGTGGCGAAGGATCAGACCAAGGCAATTGACGGCGTCCCATCATTCGCCGCGATCGCGCAGCGCGGCGACCTCAGCGGCGAGCAACTCGCCTTCGTGCTGCTCAATCCGCATCCGGCCATGCCGGCGATGACGCTGACCCGGAACGAGGCACGTGATCTGGCGGCGTATATCGCCACGCAGAAGTAAGCGGGGCGAGTTGGGGTCAGCCGCGGGCTCATACGCGAAGGCGCTCAACATCCAGCAGAACTATGCACCGGCCGCGGACGGCTTCAGCCGCGTCGGCGGCGAAAACGCTGCACTCAACCGTGCTCTGGTCTCGTGTCCCGGACGCGGTGCAGCGCTAGCGCAAGCAGAGCGATACACCGCAGAGCCGGGACCCATTTCTCCGCACACATAACGATGGGTCCCGGTTCTGCAGCGCATCGTTGCACGCTGCGCTGCGCCCGGGACACGAGATCGATAAGCGTATCGCGCAGCTCGCGCCTCATCCTGAAGAGCGGCAAATCGCGTCTACGAACGCCCCTTGACATCATAGGAATAAAAGCATATACCCCATTTCACCTCGCTCACCGAGGGGCGCTCTCGCGAGGCGTCGTGTGAGTGGAGCGAGGTGCGGCGCCCGCGGGCAAGCTTCGCAAGCTTGCACCCGGGCGGTGACGGGGCTCCGCCCGGGGTCACTACGGACCCCTGCCAGGAGCTGGCTGACGCCATGCGTAGCTCAAGACGCATGGAGGCAAAGCGCGGCCCGGCACCGGGATGAGAACGCCGCCATAGACAAAGTCCCGGACCGCGCAAGCGTGCCGGGGCGGCGCGCCGAGAGGCGGCTGTGCGGTGAAAGCCGCGCGGCACACAGGAACGGCCCTGCGCCTGTCGGCGCGCCGTCTCCCCTCCTCACCTTCGGATGCCCGTGGCATCGCGAGGACAATGCGCCGTGGCTGTTTGAGATTTGAATCCGTCCCAGCCCGTCACCGAAGAGGTGCGCGGCGAAAGCCGCGCCTCGAAGGGCGACGGCCCGCATGGCGCCACCATGGCCGTGCATCCTTCGAGGCTCCGCGCAGTCGCTCGTCGCACCTCAGGATGACGGCGAAAGAGAGCATCCGCGCGTCGCACCTCAGGATGACGGAGAACCACCGCGCGTCCTTGCCGCGCCTCCCCGCCGTCACGCTTTCGCTTTACACTCCGCACCGCCCGCATGATTCACCGGAAAGGCTAAACGATGCAGCCCTCGCTCGCACCGCGCAGCCCGTGGGAGATCTTCATCCCCTACACGCCGCTGCATGCGGTGTCGGTGCTGGTCTGCGCGCTTGCGATCGCCATGCTGATTCTTGCGGCGCGGCGCATGCGCGAAAGCGGCGCCGAGCCTGCCTTCCGGCGCGGCTTCGCCTGGTCGTGCCTCGCGTTCTGGGTGTTCCAGAATGCGTGGTTTCATGCCTCGGGCATCGACTGGCTCGCCGGCCTGCCGCTGCATATCTGCGATCTCGGCGGGCTGATCGGGCCGATCGCGCTGCTCACCCGCAACCGGCTGATGCGCGCGACGCTGTATTTCTGGACCTTCGCGCTCACCGCGCAGGCCTTCATCCAGCCGGCGCTGTCGGCGGGGCCGGCAACATCGGTGTTCTGGTTCTTCTTCGCCGCGCACGCGATCGTGCTGGCCTGCGCGCTCTATGACATCGCGGTGCTGGGCTTCCGCCCGCTGTTTGCGGACTTGCCGCGGGTCTATCTGTTCAGCGGCGGCTATGTGCTGGCGATGGTGGCGGTGAATGCCTGGCTCGGCGCGAACTACGCCTATCTCGGCGATCCGGCGCCGCCGCTGAAGGTGCCGCCCTTCATCGATGCGCTGGGTCCGTGGCCGCAACGCGCGATCATCGTCACCGCGATGGCGGGATTGAGCTTTCCGCTGCTGGTGCTGCCGTGGCGGCTCGCGGCGCGCAGGACACGAAACGCTAACGCAAATGCTGCGCGATGAAGGCGCGCGCGGCGGCGAGATGGTCGTAGCGGTCGAGATCCTCGTGGCCGCCATCGGCGAAGCGCACGAATTGCTTCGGCTCGTTGGCCAGCGCGAACAGCCGCTCGCCCATGCGGAAGGGCACCACGCGGTCGCGCGCGCCATGCATGACGAGCACCGGCGCTTTCACCTTGCCGATGCGATCGTCGGAGCGGAACTGGTCCTTCATCAGGAGCCGCACCGGGATGAACGGATAGGCCGAGAACGCGACATCGGCGGTCGAGGTGAACGGCGCTTCGAGGATCACGGCGGCCACGTCCTTCTCGCCGGCCAGCGCGACGGCAACGCCGGTACCGAGCGACTCGCCCCACAGCACGATCTTCGCATCGGGCCAGGTGGCGCGGGCGAAATCGTAAGCGGCGCGGCCGTCCGCGATCAGGCCGTCCTCGGTGGGTTTGCCGTCGGACCCGCCATAGCCGCGATAGGACAGCGCCACGAGGCCGGTGCCGTCGTCGACGAGCTTGCGGAAGCGCGGGACGCGGTGCGCGACCGAGCCGCCATTGCCGTGGAGATACAGCACCACGGGCTTTCCGGGCTTGGGCGGCACCGTCCAGGCGAGGATGCGCACGCCGTCGGCGGCCTTGAGATCGACCTCTCTGGCCTGCGGGAAATCGGCGTCGGCCGGCGCCATGCGGGCCGCATAGGGGAAGTACATCAGCTTGCGCTGCGCGAGATACATCACCGCGACCAGCCCGACATAGCAGACCAGCGCGACCAGCAGGACGGATTTGAGCGTCGCCATTGAATCGCTATAACACGCCGCATTGATCGCATCGTGACGGCTGCCGGGCTTGTCGACATGGAATTAAGGACCCGCTGGGGCGCGGTCGCCGCCCTCATTCTCGCGGGCGTGGTCGTCGCTTTGCAGATCGGCAAGGCCGCGATCGCGGTGCCGGTGCTGCAGAAGGAACTGGCGCTGTCGCTGGTTCTGGCGTCGTGGGTGATCGGCGCCTATGGCCTCATCGGCGCGGTCGCCGGCCTGCCCGCGGGGATCGTGGCGTCCTTGTTCAGCGCGCGGCGTACGCTGGTCGCGGGGTTGCTCGCCTCCGCCCTCGGCAGCCTGGCCGGCGCCTTCGTCACCGACGGCACGCTGCTGATCGCCACCCGCGCGATCGAGGGCGGCGGCTTCCTCGCCGCGGTGCTGGCCATCCCCCGCCTGCTGCGCGCGGTCACCGCGGTGAAGGATCGCGACACCGTGCTGGCCCTGTGGGGCGCCTATATGCCGGTCGGCTCGGTGATCATGATGGTTGCCGGTCCGCATCTGATGGCGCAGGGCTGGCAGGCGCTGTGGATCGTCAACGGCATCGCCGCGCTCGCCTATGCGGCGGTGGTGGCGTTCATGCGGCTGCCGGACGAGACGCAGCCCGCCGGCGTGTTGCGGACCGTGATGCCGAACATCAAGGCGGCGCTCGGCGCCCCCGGGCCGATCCTGCTGGCGCTCGCCTTCGGCATCTACACCTTCCAGTATGCGGCGATGGCCAACCTCCTCCCCACCCTGCTGGTGGAGCGCCTCGGCCTGTCGATCGCGGCGGCCGGCACCATCAGCGCCATCACCGTCGCGGCCAACGCGGTCGGCAATGTGTTTGCGGGGGCGCTGCTGCGCTTCGGCGCGCCGTTCTGGGCGATCGCGGCGTTCGCCTATTGCTTCGTTGGTGCCGCGGGCTTTGGCGTCTTTTCGGAAAACTTGCCGGTGGCGCTGATCGCTGCCCTCGCCTCCGCAAGCCTCGCCGTCACCGGGCTGATCCCGGCCTCGATCTTCGCCGCCGCGCCGCGCTTCGCCCCCACCTCCGCCCTGCTGGCGATCGTGCTCGGCCTGCTCAACCAGACCAGCAATCTCGGCAACCTGTTCGGCCCGGCGGCCATGGCCGCCATCGTGCAGCATTTCGGCTGGGGCGGCGCGCCGTTTCTGTTCCTCGGCGTCACGGTCTGCGGCCTCGCCGTGGCGCTGATGTTGCGCGCAGCGATGAAACACGCGAAGACGTCACCATGAAATCCATCTTCATCGACTGCAATCATCAGCTTGAACCGGTCTGGCACCGCGTGCACGGCGCCGGCGACCCCCCGGTCACGGTCAATACCAGGCCATTCAAGAGCGAGGACCTGCCGCGCCTGCTCGACGGCTACGATGTCGTGCTCGACGATCATTCCGCCATGCCGACGCCGATGATCGCGCAATGCAAATCGCTCAAGCATATCGTATTCCTCGGCACCGGCGCCGCGAGCTACATGAATATCGCCGAACTGAAGGAGCTCGGCGTCTCCGTCCACATCATCAAGGGCTATGGCGACACCGCCGTCGCCGAGCACACGATTGCGCTGATGTTCGATTGCGCGCGCGACATCGCCAAGATGGATCGTACGCTGCGCGGCGGAACCTGGAAGCCGCTGGAAGGCATGCAGCTTCTCGGCAAGACGCTCGGCATCATCGGCCTGGGCGGCATCGGATCCGAGACCGCGCGGATCGCCAAGGGCATCGGCATGAAGGTGATTGCGTACAACCGCACGCCGCGCCCCGATGCACCGGTGCCGATGGTCGATCTCGATACGCTGCTCGCGACCTCGGACGTGATCTCGCTCAATCTCGTGCTCAACGACGAGACCCGCGGCTTCATCGATGCCGAGCGCATCGCGCGCATGAAGCCCGGCGTCATCCTGGTCAACACGGCACGCGGCGCGCTGATCGACGAAGCAGCAATGCTGGCGGCGTTGCGTTCCGGCCATATCGGGCGCGCCGGACTTGATGTGTTCCACAACGAGCCGCTGGCGGCCGGTCATCCGCTGACGCAGATGGAGAATGTCACGCTGTCTGCACATGCTGCCTTCCGCACGCTGGAGGCATCGATGACGCTGCTACGCCGCGCCATCGATATCGTGAAATCGCTCTGATCGCGCGTCCGAGCGCGTGGAACCGTTCCGCGCCTCCATCGTTGACCCGCGTTCGGAGGGCTCAGGATGGCTGACAGCAAGACGTTACCGGCGGTCGCAGCGCATGGGGCATCGCGCCTGCCGTCGGTTGAGGTCGACAGCTATAACGTCGAGTTGAAGGACGATGAGGGCTTTCTGGGCGACCGCGCCAGCAAGACGGCCTTCACGGAGATCATCGAAAACTGGCGCAAGGCGATGCGCAAGGCCGGTGACGATCCCTTCGGCGATACACCGACCGAAGACCTCGGCAAGAAACAGCTCGATGATTTCCTGACCAAGGGAGAGCCGGAAGCCGCCGGCCTCGTGCACGGCGCGATCGAAGATTTTTCGCAAGAGCTTGCGCTGGTCATCCGTCGCTTCCTCAAGATCAAGGCGTGGGCCGGAACCGAACGCATCGTGATGGGTGGAGGCTTTCGTGCCAGCCGCATTGGCGAACTGGCGATCGGCCGCGCCGCTGTGATCCTGAAAACCGAGAAGATCAAGATCGACCTGGTGCCGATTCGCAACGACCCCGACGAGGCCGGACTCCTCGGCGCCGCACATCTCGCGCCGGCCTGGATGTTCAGGGCGCACGACGCCATCCTCGCCGTCGATATCGGCGGGTCCAACATCCGCGCCGGCGTCATCGATCTCAACCTCAAGAAGAAGACCGACCTGTCTAAGGCGACCGTGTGGAAATACGAGCTTTGGAAGCATGCGGAGGAAGATGACGTCAAACGCGAAGCCGCGGTCGACAATCTCGTCGGCATGTTGGAACGGCTGATTGCAAAGGCGAAGCGAGAAAAGATCAAGCTAGCACCGTTCATCGGCATCGGCTGTCCGGGCATGATCGAAGCTGACGGCTCGATCGACCGCGGCGGGCAGAACCTGCCGGGTGGCAACTGGGAGTCGAGCCGCTTTCACCTGCCGACGCGGCTGCATGAGGCCATCCCCAAGATCGGCGACGACGACACCGCCATCGTGTTGCATAACGATGCCGTCGTGCAGGGATTGAGCGAGACCCCGTTCATGCAGGATGTCGATCATTGGGCCGTACTGACCATCGGCACGGGTCTCGGCAACGCGCGATTCACCAACCGGAATTCGGAATAGCCGAAGCCTTCATCGACGGCCTGCGCTTGTTGCGGGCATGGACGCCTTGAACGCGGTGTAAAATCGTGGATGGCCAAGACGAGCCCGGCCATGACCGGTTTGCGAATCCGCATTGACGCCTGAGCATTCTCCCCTTCAAATAAGAAAAAACAGAATGCAAAAAACAAGGCTTGGGGAGGTTCAGCGTGAAGCCGGCGCCGTTTGCGTATGCGAAGGCGCGTTCTGTCGAGGACGCGGTCAAGCTGTTGGGTGAACACGGTGATGGCGCCCGGCTGCTTGCAGGCGGGCAAAGCCTGATGGCGACGCTCAACATGCGGCTGTCGCAGCCCGGCATCCTGATCGATCTGAACGGCATTGCCGGCCTTGATGGTATCGCGCTGCACGGCGGCGACGTCGCGATCGGCGCGATGGTCCGGCATGCAGCAGCGGCAAAATCCGACGTGATTGCCAGACACGCTCCGCTGATCTCGATGGCAATGCCGCATATCGGGCATCCGGCGATCCGCAACCGCGGCACCATCGGCGGCTCCATCGCCTTCGCCGATCCCGCGGCCGAACTGCCGGCCTGCTTTCTCGCCCTTGGCGGCGAAGCCGAAATCGCCGGCAAGGGCGGCGGCCGCTGGGTGAAAGCAGACGATTTCTTCAAGGGCCTGTACGAAACCGCGATTGGCCCGGACGAGGTGCTGACCGCGATCCGCCTGCCGGCGGCAAAATCTGATATGCGCTATGGCTTCGCCGAACTCTCGCGCCGGCATGGTGACTATGCACTCGCGGGACTGGCCGCCTCCGCGCGCGCCGATGGCGCGTCGCTGAAGGACGTGCGGCTCGCCTATTTCGGTGTCGGACTTATGCCCCTTCGAGCAAAGCAAGCGGAGGCCGCGCTGGCCAAAGGCTCGATCGACGATGCCGTAACGGCACTCGCTTCCGACCTCGATCCGCCCGACGACATCCAGGAAACCGGCGCGGTGAAAATGCATCTCGCCGGCGTGCTGTTGCGCCGTGTCGCTGCGCAACTGGCGGGAGCGCGCGCATGAGCCACAGCTACGATATCAGGCTCACCGTCAACGGGGAGCCTGTGACCGCCCGCGTCGAGGCGCGCAAGTCTCTGGTCGATTTCCTGCGCGAGGATCTGATGCTGACCGGCAGCCATGTCGGTTGCGAGCACGGCGTCTGCGGCGCCTGCACCGTGCGGGTGAATGGCGAAGTGGTGCGCGGCTGCCTGACGCTCGCGGTGCAATGCGATGGCGCCAGGGTCGAGACCATCGAGGGCGTATCCGACACCGGCGAGATTGCCGACCTTCAGGATGCTTTTGAAAAGCGAAACGCCCTGCAATGCGGTTTTTGCACGCCGGGCATGCTGCTGACCGCGCAGGAACTGCTGGCGGGCGGCAAGACGCCGAGCCGTGAGGACATCCGCGAGCATATCTCCGGAAATTTCTGCCGCTGCACAGGCTATCACGCGATCGTCGATGCGGTGGAAGCGGTAGCGATGGCAAGGAACGGGAAGTGACATGAAAATCGTTTCCGACCTCCCCTCGCCGCTCACCGCGCTCGACCGTCCGAATTCCTATATCGGCCGCTCGGTGCCGCGCCCGAACCTGAAGCGCCTTGCACAAGGCCGCGCCCAATATGTGAGCGACATGACGCTGCCGCGCATGGCGCATGTGGCCTATCTCCGCTCGCCGCATGCCCATGCCCGCATCGTCAAGATCGACAAGAGCAAGGCCGAGAAGGCGCCGGGCGTGATTGCGGTCGTCACCGGTCCCGAACTTGCGAAGGTGATCACGCCCTGGGTTGGCGTGCTCACGCATCTGAAGGGCATCAAGTCGGCGCCGCAATATGCCATCGCGGTCGACCGCGCCTGCTGGCAGGGCGAAGCGGTGTGCGCCGTGGTGGCGCAAACGCGCGCACAGGCCGAGGACGCCTGCGAACTGATCGAGGTGAGCTACCAGGAACTGATCGCCGTCACCGATCCCGAAACCGCGCTCGATCCGAAGACGCCGGTGATCCATCCGGAGCTCGGCGACAACCTCACCTTCGAACGCACGCTGGATGCCGGCGAAGTCGACAAGGCGTTCGCGGAATCCGACGCGGTGATCGAGCAGACCTTTCATTTCGGCCGGCATACCGGCGTCTGCAACGAGCCGCGCGCGATCCTGGCCGACTGGAATCCCGGCGAAGAGCGGCTGACGGTCTATCACGCGACCCAGGCGCCGCACATGATGCAGAACCTGTTCGCGAAGCATCTCGATCTGGCGGAGCATCAGGTCCGCGTGGTCACCAAGGATGTCGGCGGCTCGTTCGGCATCAAGGTGCATACTTATGCCGACGAGATGGCGGTGGTGGCGCTTTCGAAAATGCTGAAACGCCCGGTCAAGTTCGTCGCCGACCGGCTGGAAAGCTTCGTCACCGATATTCATGCCCGCGACCACCGTGTGAAGGGCAAGATCGGCATCAGGAAAGACGGCACCATTACCGCCTTCGAGATCGACGACCTGACCGGCATCGGACCGTATTCTGTCTATCCGCGCACTTCCGGCATCGAGGCGAACCAGGTCGTCAATCTGACCGGCGGACCCTATGCCTGCCCGAATTATCGGGCGCGCGCGCGGGTGGTGTTCCAGAACAAAAATGTCATGTGCCAGTACCGCGCGGTCGGCCATCCGATCGCGGTTGCCGTGACGGAGGGCCTGGTCGATCTCGCCGCGGCGAAGATCGGCATGGACCCGGTCGAGGTGCGCAAGAAGAATCTCATCCCGGACGATGCCTATCCGGCGACGGCGGCTTCCGGGATCAAGTTCGAGAAGCTGTCGCACATCGCATCGACCGACAAAATTCTCGGCATGATGGACTACAAGGCGCTGCGCGCCGACCAGGCTGTGGCGCGCGAGAAGGGTATCTATCGCGGCATCGGATTCGCGTCCTTCATCGAAGTCACCAATCCGAGTGCGGCGTTCTATGGCGTCGGCGGCGCAAAGATTTCCGCGCAGGACGGCGCGACCGTGCGGCTCGACGGCAAGGGCGCGATCTTCTGCCATACCGGCGTGTCCGAGCAGGGCCAGGGCGCGGAGGCGGTGATCGCGCAATGCGTCGCATCGGCCTTTGGCGTGTCGATCGACAAGGTGCGCGTCATCATGGGCGACACCGACAATACCCCTTACGGCGGCGGTACCTGGGCATCCAGGGCAGCGGGCATCGGCGGCGAGGCGGCGTGGCAGGCTGGCAAGGCTCTGCGCGAAAACGTCCTCGCCGCCGCGGCCTCCATCCTGCAAGCCAAGGCCGCCGATCTCGACATCGACGATGGCATCGTCGTTGACAAGGGCACCAAGACCGAGCGCATCTCGCTCGAGGAGGTTGCGCGCATCTGTTATTTCCGGCCCGACACGCTGCCGCCCGGCTTCCAGTCCGAGTTGTCCGCGACCCGCCATTATGTGCCACGCGCCTGGGCTTTCTCCTTCACCAATGGCATCCAGGCGTCCTATCTCGAGGTCGACACCGACACCGGTTTCATCAAGCTGCTGAAGCACTGGTGCGTCGAGGATTGCGGCACCGTCATCAACCCGCAGCTCGTCGACGAGCAGATCCGCGGCGGCATCGTGCAGGGCCTGGGCGGCGCGCTGTTCGAGCATTGCCTCTATGACGAGCGCGGCCAGATGCTGAACGGCAACATGGCGGATTATCTCGTGCCGATGGCGATGGAGATGCCGGACATGCAGGTCGGCCATGTGGTGACGCCGACAGCGGATTCCGAACTCGGCGCCAAGGGCGCGGGCGAAGCCGGCACCGCCGGCGCACCCGCCTGCGTGATGAATGCGATCAACGACGCGCTGCGGCCGCTGGGCGCGAAGCCGCTCACCGACATGCCGTTCACGCCCGGCAAGGTGCTGCGCGCGCTTGGCAAGGTGTAGCGAGACCTCATTAGATTTCCCACATCGTCAAACTCGCCTCGCAATCAGAGCAATCTGGCGCTGGACGTAACAGCGCCGCTTGATCACAATCCCGTCGGCCGCCCGGAGCGCATGGGGAAGAGCCGCAACGAGACTGTCGTGGAGGAACACCGTGTCGATGAATATCAAGGTCGGCCTCAAGGCCATCGAAGAGGCGTCGGAGAAACTCAGCAACTGGGGCCGCTGGGGAAGCGACGACCAGATCGGCACGCTCAACCACATTACGCCGGAAAATATCGTCGAGGCTGCCAAGCTGGTGAAGCAGGGGAAGGTGTTCGCGCTCGGCATCCCGCTCGACCGCAACGGCCCGCAGACCGGCCTGTTTGGCGGCCGCTTCAATCCGATTCACCAGATGCTGGCGACCGGCACCGACGCCGTCACCGGTCAGCAGGACTGGAACAAGATTCGCTACGCCGACGATACGCTGAACCTCTGCGTGCAGGGCGCAACCCATTGGGACGCGCTGGGTCACATCTTCTACGAGGACAAGTGCTACAATGGCCACGACGCGAAGCTGATCGACTCGCGCGGGCTCGCCGTGCTCGGCATCGAGCACTCCAAGAACAAGATGGTCGGCCGCGGCGTGCTGCTCGATATCGCGCGCTTTCGCGGCGTGCCCTGGATGAAGGACGGCGAAGGCATCTCCAACGAAGAACTCGACAAATGCGCCCGCGCCCAGAATGTCGAGATCCGCAAGGGCGATTTCGTACATGTCCGCACCGGCCAGATGGAGCGCTGCCTGTCCGAGGGCGTCTGGGGCGGCTATGCCGGCGGCGACGCGCCCGGCGTGATGTTCGAGAATTGCTACTGGTGTCAGGAGAAGGAGATTGCCGCCCTCTGCATGGACACCTGGGGCTGCGAGGTGCGGCCGAACGAGACCACCGAGGCCAACCAGCCCTGGCATTGGGTGGTGATCCCGGCCATGGGCCTGTGCATGGGCGAGATCTTCTATCTCAAGGAACTCGCCGAGGATTGCGAGAGTGACGGCGTCTACGAATTCTTCTTCTCCGGCCCGCCGCTGATCATCACCGGCGGCACCGGCAGCCCGATCAATCCGCAGGCTATGAAGTAAGCGCGGCGCGGAGACGCAGCGCCGGAAAGGCCCATATCGGCCGAAAACACTTGGCGCGCTCGCCCTCTCCCGCCATATGAGCGGGCAGAGACAGGGAGCGCGACATGGGTTTGTTCGTTGACGGCGTCTGGCACGACACCTGGTATGACACCAGCGAAACCAAGGGCCGGTTCAAGCGCGAGGCGACCCGTTTCCACAACTGGATCACGCCGAATGGCGAGCCCGGCCCCTCCGGCGACGGCGGCTTTGCCGCGGAGGCGGGCCGCTACCACCTTTATGTCTCGCTCGCCTGTCCCTGGGCACATCGCACCCTGATCTTCCGCAAGCTCAAGAAACTGGAAGACCTGATTTCGGTCTCGATCGTCTCGCCCCTGATGTTCGAGAGGGGCTGGACCTTCAAGCGGGATGAGGGCTCGACCGGCGACCACCTGCACGATGTCGAAACGCTGGGCGACATTTACCTCAAGGCCAACCCGAAATATTCCGGCCGCGTGACGGTGCCGGTGCTGTGGGACAAAAAGCGCGGCACAATCGTCAATAACGAGTCCTCCGAAATCATCCGCATGTTCAATTCGGCCTTCGACGGGCTCACCGGTGACACCACGGACTACTATCCGCAGGCGCTTCGGTCCGACATCGACGCCATCAACCAGCGGATCTACGAGACGGTTAATAACGGCGTCTATCGGTGCGGCTTCGCCACCAGCCAGGAAGCCTATGAGGAGGCCTTCGCGCAATTATTCGAAACGCTCGATTTTCTCGAGGGGCGGCTGTCGACGCAGCGCTATCTGTGCGGCAAGACCGTCACCGAAGCCGACTGGCGTCTGTTTCCGACCCTGATCCGTTTCGACGCGGTTTATGTCGGGCATTTCAAATGCAATCAGCGGCGGATCGACGATTACCCGAATCTGTCAAATTATACGCGCGAGCTTTACCAATGGCCGGGCGTGTCCGACACCGTCGCTATCGATCAATACAAGCGCCACTATTACGGCAGTCACAAAAGCATCAACCCGACCGGAATTGTTCCCGTCGGCCCGGCGCTCGCGTTCGAGCGGCCCCACGATCGCGGGCGCTTCGGATAGCTTCAGTGTCCTGACGCAACGGAACCGCGAACGGCTTGCTCGATTCAGAAAATCGTCACGGAACATTCGAGCGCGCGCGGACTTCCCCTCCTGTCACCCGTTAAGAAGGAGGAACTCCATGAAAGCTTATCCCATTATCGTGGCCGCTGCACTGCTCGCCACGCCCGTCCTCGCGCAGACCACCGCTCCGCAGCCGGGCGCGCCCGCCGCGCCGGCCGCCACCAACCAGACGATGAACAAGCCGGCCAGCGGCCAGTGGCGCGCGTCCAAGCTGATTGGCGTCGACGTCTACAATAACCAGAACGAGAAAATCGGCGAGATCGACGAGTTGATCATGACCTCGAATGGCCAGATCGCGGGTGCCGTGATCGGCGTCGGCGGGTTTCTGGGCATGGGCGAGCGCAACGTGATGGTGCCGCTGAACCAGCTGAAGTTCACTAACAACGACGGCGCGGCCACCACCGGCGCGGCGCGTGACGGTGATCGCAAGTGGTATCCCGAGCGTGCGGTCATGAACACGAACAAGGAACAGCTCACCGGCCTGCCGGAGTTCAAGTACTAACACCTGGCTGATGAGCAATCAGGGGCTCCGCGATGCGGAGCCCCTTTTTTCTTGGAGAACAGTCTCAGCTCACCAGGTTTCGCTGGGTTTTGCCGCGTCCAGCACTTCCGCGATGCGCGCGCGCGTTCCCGCTGTCGTATCGGGCGGCAGGTCGTCGCGGGCGAAAAAGCCATGCGCGACAATCTCGGCATTGGGCTGCGGCGGCGTCTCTTGAGTGAAGGCGTCGATAACGAACAGGGCAACGTGGTCGCGGCCGGAGACCGACCGGTTGTGATAGATCGCGAACAGCCTCGGTGACTGGAGAATTTGGATATTCCCTTCTTCCATCAGTTCCCGGTCGAGCGCCTCGCGCATGCTCTCGCGTGCCTCCACCCCGCCGCCGGGAAGATGCCAGCCCGGAATGTAGGAATGCTTGACGAGGAAAATCCGCCCGTCGGCATCGATTGCCATGCCGCGCACGCCGAGTGTAAGCCCGCGGGAAAAGCGCCAGTACAAATGCATCAAAGGGCGAATCATCGGGACGGTGTATCCTTGGTTTCGCGCTGACGATGCGCCCGCGCCCGCGTTGTCATCGGATTGTGCGTCCGGCTCACTATATTCTCAATCGACATCACCGCTGAAAGCCGTCACCGTCACTACCATGTTTGTCCTCGCTCATCTGTCCGACCCCCATCTCGGTCCCATGCCCTCGGCCCGTATCCGCGACCTCGCGGGCAAGCGCGCCATCGGCTTCATGAACTGGCACCGGCGCCGCAAGACCTTCCACCGCGGCGAGACGCTGTCGCGCATCGTCACCGATATCAAGGCGCAGCAGCCCGATCATATCGCGGTGACGGGCGACATCCTCAATATCGCACTGCCGGGGGAATTTGCGCCTTCGCGGGTCTGGCTCGACACAGTCGGTCCCGCGCACGATGTCACCTTCGTGCCCGGCAATCACGACGCCTATGTCCGTAAGGCCGCGCGCGAATGGCATTCGCACTGGGGCGACTTCATGAAGGGCGACACCACCGGCGCCGATCAGTTTCCATTCGTGCGGCGGCGCGGCGACATTGCGCTGATCGGGTTGTCCAGTGCCATCACCACCGCGCCCTTCATGGCCACCGGCAAGCTCGGAACCCAGCAGCTCCATGCCCTTCCCGGTCTCCTGGACCGGCTCGGAGCCGAGGGCCTGTTCCGGGTCGTCCTGATCCACCATCCGCCAGTCACCAAGCCAGCGCATCGCTTCAAGCGCCTGATGGATGCCTCCAAATTCCGCGACGTGCTGCGCCGGCACGGCGCCGAACTCGTGCTGCATGGCCACGATCATATTCACTCGCTGGTGATGCTCGACGGCCCGTCGGCTCAAATACCGGCGCTCGGGGTACCGTCTGCGTCCGCTATCGGCGGCGAAGGCGAACTCGCGGGGTACAATCTCTATGCCATCGAGAAGGCCGGGAATGGCTGGCGCTGCGACATGACCGCGCGCGGATTCAAGCGCGGCGGCGATTCGATCGTCGAACTGGGCAAGCGCGAGCTGTTTGCCGCTTAGGATCGATTAGCCGACCAGCAGCGCCACGATCGCCAGAGCGGCAGCGCCGGCCAACAAGCCGAGCACGAAAGCGCTGGCCGTGCGCCAATTGGTCTGCGGCGGCTGCTCGTGCAGCTCGCTGCTCTGTGCCAGCGCACGGTCCCGCTCGATCAGCCTTGCTGCGACATAGCGCGTGATCGCCCTGGCGGTCTCGCCGATATCGGAGGATTCGGACAACACCTTGCGGCCGTAGCGGGTCTCCTGCACGAGACGATAGGTGCGCTTGTCGCGCCCCATGACGACGCAGGCGATGACATCGATCCAAAGCCGCGGCACCTCTCCGCGACTGACCCCGCGATCGAAAATATCGACGCTTGCAGGAATCTCGGCGAAGACCGGATCCAGGGCATCGTTCAGCATCTCGAGCCGCGCCGCTTCCGCATCGCGCATTTCGAGGACGATGCCGGAGCGTTCGGCGGATTCGATCCTGGCTTGCCGCAACGCCTCCTTCAGCGCCGAAGCAGGCTCAGGCGGCTTCTCTTCGCGTTTCCTGCGACCCCACATCAGCGGAAACTAGCCGTGTTATGCCGGCACTGGAAGAGCCGTGCGCAGCCATCCCAGCCCATCTTCCGTTCGTGCGCGCGGATGGTATTCAGCAGCTACCCAACCTGAATAGCCCAAAGCATCGAGCGCCCTGAATACCTCCGGATAGTTCACCTCACCCTCGTCCGGTTCGTGGCGCGAGGGAACCGCCGCGATCTGGACATGCCCGATCAACTTCAGGTGCGCCTCGAAGCGCCGGAGCAGATCGCCGCCCATGATCTGCGCGTGATAGAAATCGAACTGGATGCGGATGTTGGATCTACCCGCCTTGGCGATAACGTCGGCGGCATGCTCGACGCGGTTGAGGAAGTAGTTAGGCCGGTCGCGGTTGTTGATCGGCTCGATCAGAACCGTGATCCCCTTTTCGGCCGCAAGATCGGCGGCACGCGACAGGTTTGCGACAAAGGTCCGCTCTGCCGCCGGTCGCTCGTTCACCGGCACAAAGCCGGCGAGACAATGAATAGCACTGCCACCGGCAGCAGTGATGTAATCCAGCGCCTGCGCGAACAGCGCATCGAAGTCGCGTTCGCGATTTGGCAGCGCCGCCAGTCCGAATTGTCCCTCACCGCCACGCTCGGTGTTGATCCCGAGTAAGGCGAGCCCGTGGCGTTCGATCTCAACCCTGAGAGCCGATGCGGGCGTGGTGTAGGGAAACTGACCCTCCACCGCGAGAAAGCCGCCGGCAGCCGCGGCGGCGGGCCGCTCGATCAGCGGACGCTCAGCGAACAGATAGGCAATATTGGCGGCAAAACGGGGCATCGGACCTCGGACCGGTAGAAGCGGACTTGTCCGTCCGCGTTTGGCGGACTGAAACCGAAGCCGCTTCCTATCATGAGGCCCGTGGGTTTGCCGCTGTGCACAATTCGCCTCTCAGGCGCCTGTTGCTGTGGAGGCGATGGGCAGAACATCCCCAGACAGGGGCAGTATTCGCTCTGGCGATTCCGATAAAAATCTAGTGTTTTCAATGTCTTGATGGAGTGGGCAATTGCCCATATCGATCCCCAAAGAGTCGGTGGGACGTTTTGTGGTTGACCTCCTGTATACAAGGGGGTTCGATTATCGAAATAACAACGATATCCGCTGCGAGGAAACGAACGAGGGACGTGCGATGAACGCACACGAATTGCTGCAGGAAATTTCCGACTATTGCCGTCAGGCCGGGCTGGCCGAATCCACCTTCGGGCGGAGAGCGGTCAACGACGGAAAGCTCACGAGTCGGCTGCGCAACGGTGGGCGCATTACCACCGAGACGCTCGATCGGATCCGCACATTCATGACCATCCACAATGGAAACGAAAGCGCGCGTCCTATGATCATCGAGCGTGGTGCCCGTCCGGCGACCGTCGATCCCGTACCGGCGAGGCCTGCGCCCGCCAATGCCAACGATGACGGCAACCGTGAATTCCGGTTCTTCGACAACCGGCAGAAATATCTTCTGTTCGTGAACACCTGCAGCGAGAAGTGGGTCGTTGCGAACAAGGTTTCGCAGGAACTCAGCAACATCCATCCGCGCCCGCCGGCCGTCCGCCTGTTCGATGCGGGCCTGGGCGACGGCACGGTGCTGACGCGCGTCATGCGCGCGATGCACCACCGCTATTCAAACATGCCGTTCTATATTTCCGGCAAGGAGATCAGCCTCGAGGACATCCGGCTGACGCTCGAAAAGATGCCGGACCGGCTGTACGAGCATCCCGCCACCGTGCTCGTGCTCACCAACATGTATTATTCGGAAGCCCCGTGGCTGACAGTGAAGTCGACGGCTGCGGCCAACAGTCTGGTCTGGAACGAAGTCGCGCTGACCGGGAATACCTCGCACGAGTTCGAAGAGCAGATCACCGGGCTGCAGGACTTTCTTTCGGAAAACTGGAAGGCCGGCGTGAGCCCGAAGACCGGCAACCCGGTCTATGAGCGGCCCGTCGTCCTGGTGATCTATCGGCAGGACCACAAATTCCTGCTCGACCCGATCATCCCGCGCCGCGGCGCCGCGCATGCCGATTTCGATCTCGTCATCGCTTCGCAACCCTATCGCGCGCGCGCTTCGGCCGAATTCAAGGCGCAGAAGGTGATCGCGCCACTGGCCCGTGCACTGGGGCCCGGCGGGCGCCTGATCGCGATGCATTCCTGCGGCAACGATCCGGCCGCCGAGATCGTGCAAAGCGTGTGGCCCGGTGACAATCCGTTCCAGACCGACCGCCATGCGATCTTGCGTGAAGTGAAAAAGGCGCTCGGGCCGGCCGCACGCGATCTGAACTTCAATACCTATTCCGACAACCGCGCGATCTTCCGCTACGACATGCATACGCTGCCGAGCGAAGTCACCGGTTCGATCGGCACCTCGACGGTGCTCGCGGCGTGGAATGCCGCGATCTATGTCTCGCAGGTCGAGGACGAACGGCTCAACGAGGCGGTGAAGGACAGTCGCTATCTCGATGCGACCCGCGAAGTCCTGCGCAAGCACAACGGGCTCTGGTTCAACGACGAATCCTACGTCATTTCCCGAAGAAGAGAATGATCAATGGCCGCCCCGCTGCGAAAGCCCTCTCCTCGCTTTGAGTCCGACACCGTCGATGGGATCTGCGCTTTTCTCTCGGATTTCTCCGTCGAGGTGACGCGGCCCAAACTCACCGATCTGGAAGCGATCCGCGACACGGCCGGCGCGGGCACGCGCGTCTATGTCAGCGCCATCCCGACGCGGCCATCGACCGAGTTGATCGAACAATCGGCGATGACGCGCCAATGCGGTCTCGAGCCGATCCCGCACATCGCCGTGCGCAATTATACGAGCCGGGATGAGTTATCGTCCCTGATCGGCCGGTTATCGCAGGAGGCTGGCGTCAAGCGCGTGCTGATCATTTCCGGCGATCGCGGCGACTCCGCCGGCCCGTTCACGGCTTCGCTGGAGATCATCGAGAGCGGGATCCTGCAGCAACATGGCATCACCCATGTCAGCATCGCGGGTCACCCGGATGGCCATCCGGTCGTGGCGGACGACGTCATGCATCGCGCGCTGGTCGCAAAGATCGAGGCGGCGGAGCAGAGCGGGCTCGAGGCCGACATCGTCACCCAGTTCGGGTTCGACGCCCAGGCGATCACCCGCTGGGTCATGAAGATGCGCGATCTCGGGATCGAAGCCCCGATCCGCATCGGCCTTGCCGGCCCGACCAATCTCACGACCCTGCTGAAATACGCCCAGCGTTGCGGCGTCAAGGCGTCGATTGGCGGCATCACCAAGCATGCCGGACTGGTCAAGAACCTGTTCGGCGTCAGCGCGCCGGACTCGGTCGTCCGCGTGCTGGCGGGCGAGAATGCGACAGGCTCGCTCGGCACGGTGGCCGTGCATTACTTTTCATTCGGCGGCGTTGCCGCAACGTCGAAATGGGCCGCACGTGCGGCGCAGGGCCGGATCACGCTGGAAAGCGACGGGTTCTCGGTCGAACCGTAAGGCCGTTGTCGCCCCACTTTCGCGCCGACGACCGCAACAAAAAAAGCCCCCGCTCTCACGGGGGCTTTTCGTTAGCAGGCTGCGATTGCCGCCTAGTTCACTTCGCGCCAGATGCCCAGCGATTCCTGCATCGGCCGGTCGGAGATCGAGAACAGCACGCTCTGATCATCGGCCTTGTGCGAATACTGCTTCCAGGACGGGATCACGAACACATCCCGCGGTCCCCATTCGAACACTTCGCCGTCGATCGTTGTCTGGCCCTTGCCTTCAAGGCACGCGAAGATGGTGCCGTCGGTCGAGCGATAGGGTTGGCCCTTGAAGCCCTTCGGCAACAGCGACAGATGCGCGCCCATGGTCGGCGTCGACCAGCCGCCATTGAACGGATTGGCGTAGCGAATGCGGAAGCCGTGATATTTGTTGACCTCGTCGGTCTTCGCCATGCGATCGAGGATCGGACGGATCCGGTCATACGCATAGTTGATGATCGGGGATTCCCTCTTGGTGTCGGTGCCGTCCGGCAGCACGCCCGAGCCGTACCGCCACAGCGAATCATTGTCGGTGTACTTGGTGTTCTGCACCGCCGAATCGAGATGTTCCGAGAATGCAGTCTCGAAGAAGTTGATGGTCGGCACATCGAGCACGTCGAGCCAGATCATCGGCTTTTTCGACTCGTTGCCGTGGTCGTGCGCGGTCCAGCTCGGGGTGAGGACGAAGTCGCCGTATTTCATCAGCGTCTTCTCGCCATCGACCTGGGTATAGGCGCCGTCACCGTCCAGAATCAGACGGATGGCGCCGGCGGTGTGGCGGTGGGCGCCGGCAATCTCCCCCGGCAGGATCAACTGCAAGCCGGCATAGAGCGAGGGAGTGATGCGCGACTGACCGCGCAGAGCCGGATTTTCCAGCACCAGCACGCGGCGCTCGGCTTCCTCGGCGGTGAGCAGGCCACCGGCCTCCTCCACCATCGGCTTCACCTCGTCGAAATGCCAAATGGCGGGGGCCGCGATGGACTTCGGGCTCTTGGCCACGAGATCCTTCAGCACTTCCCACAGCGGCGCCATATCGCGCTGCGAAATCTTGTCGTAGAAGGCGGCGCGCTTGGGATCCTTGCTGCCCTCGTAGACCTTGGCCTTTTTATCGTTCGGCTGGACGGCGGTAGCGGTCGCCATGCATTCCTCCTCATTGATTTCTCTGGATGGTTGCCCAGACAATAGTCGCAAATCGGCCCTTATCCTAGGGGCGGTCCACCGCGGCATATCTGCCATTCGGCCTTTTCACCGGATGGGTAAATCCCGTCCGGTTGCGCGTCAGGTGTTCACCGAGCCGCCGTCGACAGCGATGGTCTGCCCGGTGACGAAATCGCTGTCCGGCGACGACAGAAAAATCAGCGCCCCAAGCAGGTCCTGGGGGACCTGGTCGCGTTTGAAGGCGCGGCTGCCGACCACCCGGGCCTTGAGCGCGTCGTCATGGGTGCCGCTCGCCACCAGGGTCTCGCTCATCACCAGGCCCGGCGCGAGCGTGTTGACGCAGATCCCGTATTCGCCGAGTTCGCGCGACAGGGTGCGCGTAAAAGTAGCAACCGCACCCTTGGACGCCGTGTAATGGAGCATGCCCGGCAGGCCCTTGTAGACCGTCCCGGACCCGATATTGACGATCTTGCCATATTTGCGGGCCATCATGTGCGGAACCACGTGTTTCGCGGTCAGGAACGAGCCGCGCACATTGACGGCGAACACCTTGTCCCAGAGCTCGACGTCGATGTCCTGCACCTTGGTGTGCTGCAGGGGCGCGAACAGCGCGGCATTGTTGACCAGAATATCGATCTTGCCGAACCGCTCGACGGCCTTGGCCATTAGCGCCTTGACCTGGTCCTCCTGGCTCACGTCACAGGTCACACTCATGGTGGCGTTTGCGCCGTATTTTGCGGCAATTTCGGCCGCCGCTTCTTCACCACCTGAAATATCGGCGATTACGACGCCCGCGCCCTCGGCCGCCAAGGCTTCTGAATAATGCCGCCCGATCCCCTTCGCGCCACCGGTGACGATCGCGGTCCGTCCTGCCAGTCTTCCGAGCTCAGTTCTTGCCATGTCTGTCCCAGCCTTTAGAAGTCCGCTGAGTTATGCACCGTTGCAGGAAGAAAGCGCAATATGACCTCCCGTACCGAAGACCGCCTCGCCATCCGTGAACTGATCGAGAACTGGGCCGTCCTGCGCGATGCACGGTTGTGGGATGAGTTCCGCAAGGTCTGGCACGAGGATGGCGTGATGCAGGCCACCTGGTTTCAGGGCACGGCCGACGAGTTCATCAAGGTGAGCCAGGAAGGCTACGACAAGGGCGTGCGCATCCTGCATTTCCTGGGCGGCATGCATATCGACATCAATACACACCGCGCCATTGCGCAAACCAAGATGACGATCACGCAGCGTGGGCTGGTCGACGGCGTTCTGTGCGACGTGGTTTGCACCGGCCGGTTCTACGATTTCCTGGAGAACCGCTTCAGCCAGTGGGGCCTGGTGCTGCGTCAGCCGATCTACGAAATGGACCGCTGCGACCCAGTCGACCCCGGTGCCAAACTGAATCTCGATAAGGATATCCTGAAGCTTTATCCGGAAGGCTATCGCCATCTCGCCTATCTGCAGCACAAGATCGGCTACAAGGTGAAGCGCGACATGCCGGGGCTGGACGGTCCCGAGCTCGAAGCGCTTTATGCACGTGGCCGGGGCTGGCTGGAAGGCAAGGGCATCTAGTCGGCAACGCAGATCGTCAGACATCGGGGGATTGCGACAATGACATCCGTTCTGTTCTCGCCCTTCACCATGCGGGGATTGACGCTCGCGAACCGCATCGTGGTCTCTCCGATGTGCCAATATGCATCGGAGGACGGGTCGGCGACCGACTGGCACATCCAGCATCTCGGGAGCTTTTCGATCGGCGCCGCCGGCCTGGTGATCACCGAGATGACGATGGTCAGCCGCGTCGGTCGCATTTCCTACAAATGCGCCGGCCTTTATTCTGACGAGAACGAGACGGCGCTGAAGCGCGTCATCGATTTCTGCAAATCGATCGGCGTTGCCAAGCAGGGCATCCAGGTCGGACATGCCGGCCGCAAGGCCTCGACGACGCCGCCGGGTCAGGGCGCAAGGCCTCTCAAGCCCGAGGAAGGCGCCTGGGAAACGCTGGCGCCCTCAGCGATCCCATTTGGTGAAGGCTGGCACATCCCGCGCGCGATGACCAAGACCGACCTGAAACAGGTGACGGATGAGTTCGTCAGCGCGGTGCAGCGCGCCGATCGGGTGGGCTACGATCTTCTCGAACTTCACGGCGGCCACGGCTATCTGCTGAGCGAGTTCTTTTCGCCGCTCGCCAACCAGCGCACGGACGAATATGGCGGCTCGCTCGAGAACCGGATGCGCTATCCGCTCGAGATCTTCGCCGCCTGCCGGGCGGTATGGCCGAAGGACAAGCCGATGGGCATCCGCATCTCGTCGGTCGATTGGGTCGAGGGCGGCACCACGATCGAGGACGCCGTGGTTTTTGCGAAAGAGCTGAAGAAGCTCGGCTGCGATTATGTCGACGTGTCCAGCGGGCAGGTCGATCTGCGTCAGAAAATTCCGTTCGCGCCAGGCTACAACGCGCCGCTGTCGGAGAAGGTTCGTCGTGAAGCGCAGATCCCGACCATGACCGTCGGCCTGATCACACAGGCGCGCCAGGCCGAGGAGATCGTGGCATCTGGCCAGGCCGACCTGATCGCGATCGCGCGCGGCGCTCTGTACGATCCGCGCTGGGCCTGGCATGCGGCCGAGGAGCTGGGCGTCGAAACCGAATACCCGCCGCGTGGGCGCGCAGCGCATCCATCGATGCGGCCGCAGGTGTTTCCGAACCGGGCGGCGAAGAGCGCGTAGGCAGGCACAAACTCCGTTCATTCCCGCGAAAGCGGGAATCCAGTTTTCGTGACCCTGGATCCCCGCTTTCGCGCGGACGAACGGGATTATATGGCCAGCGGGTTATCGTTTGCTACAGCTTCACCCGCCGCACGAACGTGCCGAACGCCTCAAGCTGCTGCTTGATCAGGTCGATGCTGGGCTGATCCTTCAGCGCCACAGTCTCTGCGTCGAACTTGTCCTTGGCGAACGCGATCTGCACTTCCGGCTTGATGAAGACCAGCGCGTCGATCGCGGCCAGCGTCTGACGCATGTGGTATTGCATGCGCGAGGCGCCGAGCGGGCCGACCGATGCCGATTGCAGCGCAATCGGCTTGTCCTTGAACGGCTGATCCTTGGTCTTCGATATCCAGTCCAGCGCGTTCTTCAACGCGCCGGGAATGGTCCAGCCGTATTCCGGCGAGACGATGATGACGCCGTCGGCCGCGCGCACCGCGTCGGCCAGCACCATCACATCGGCCGGCACCGGCAGATCCTGATTGAAATGCGGGAAGCTGGCGTAACCCGGCGCCGCCGTGATGGTCATGTCGGGCGGCGCCAGCGATGGCAACAGCCGCGCAAGGCTCGCATTGTACGAATTCTTGCGCAGGCTGCCGCAGATCGTGACGATGTTGAGGCTATTCGACATCGCAGAGGCCTCAGCCCTTGTGATGCTTGTGGCGCTCAATGAATTTCTCGAAGCCCTCGAGCTGCTGCTTGATGATGGTGGCGGTGGCTTCGTCCTTCAACTCGCCGGTCTTGTCGTCGAATTTGGTTTGCGCGGCGCCGACGAAGATTTCCGGCTTGTTGAACACGAAGGCGTCGAGAAACACCATGATCGTGCGGGCGTGATACTGCATACGCGCGCCGCCGAGCGGTCCCATCGAGGCCGATTGCAGACAGACCGGCTTGTTGACGAAGGGCTGCTCCTTCATCCGCGACACCCAGTCGATCGCGTTCTTCAGTGCGCCCGGAACCGAGTAATTGTATTCCGGCGTCACGATGATCACGCCATCGGCGGCACGAATGGCATCGGCCAGTGCGGTCGCGGCGGGCGGAAAGCCCTCGGCCTGGAGATCCGCGTTGTAGAGCGGCATTTCGATCGTGGGCGACGCCTTGATGCTCATCCCCGCCGGCGCGAGGCCAGGCAGCGCGTTCGCCAGCATGCGATTGAACGAGGCTTTGCGCAGCGAGCCGCAAATGGTGATCACATTCGACATTTCGGATACCTCTTGGGACGATCAATCGTGGACAGGGGTTGCCCGGCAGGCCGCTTGATAGCGGTGCCGGGCGGAAAAGTCATCTGCATGAAAAGCAAAGGCCGGCACCCGGTGCCGGCCTTTGCCCCCTCTGGACGGGTTGCCAGTCTTAGCGCTGCTCGATGCCCGCCTTTTTCATGAGATCGCTCCATTTGGCGATCTCGGACGACACGTGCTTAGTCAGCTCCTCGTTGGTCGAGGGCTTGACCACGATGCCGGTCTTGGCGATCGCCTGCTTCACCTCGTCCTTGGCGAGCACCTCGTGGACGGCCTTGGTGAACTTGTCGACCACCGGCTTCGGCGTGCCTGCCGGCATCGCGAAGCCATACCAGCTGGTGACGTCGTAGCCGGGCACGCCCGCTTCCGCGAGCGTCGGCAGATCCGGATAAGCCGGATTGCGCTCGGACGACGTCACGGCGAGCGGCTTGACGTTGCCGGACGCGATCTGCCCGCGAACCGCGGGAAGCAGTTCGAAGGTGAGTTGCACGTCGCCCTGCATCAGTGCGGTCACAACGTCCGGCGTCGTCTTGTAGGGGATGTGCTTGATGTCGGTGTCGGTCTGGACGCGGAACAATTCGCCGGCGAAATGCTGGGTGGTGCCGACGCCGCCGGCGGCGCCGTAATTGTATTTGCCGGGGCTCGCCTTGGCCTGCGCAACAACGTCCTTCACGTCCTTGGTCTCGAATTTCGGCGATGCCACGAGCAGCAGCGGCACGGTGCCGATCTGCGTCGCCATCTCGAAGCTCTTCACCGAGTCGTAGGGCAGCTTCTTGTAGAGCGCGCCTGCGACCGCATGCGCGTTGCTGAGGACGAGGACCGTATAGCCGTCCTTGTCAGCCTTCGCGACCGAATCGGCGCCGATCGTGGAGCCCGCACCCGGCTTGTTCTCGACCACGAAATTCTGGCCGAGCGTCTCCTGCAATTGCTGCGCGATGATGCGGCTCACGATGTCGGTGCCGCCGCCGGGTCCGTAGGGCACCAGAAACTTCACGGTTCGCGTCGGCCATTCCTGCGCGCTTGCCGGACCGACGCCCATTGCAAGGCTCAGTCCTACCGACACCAACGCAAGCCGAAGTGTCCGATTCATCCCGATCCTCCCGGTTTCTGTTTGTTGAACCACCTCGCAGTCCCGCATGCGAGGCGTGGCTTGGCCGGTCTTGCCGCTAGCGGAGCTTACCCGCGCGGCACACTTGACCGCAGTTCACATATATGAACTAATTTCATAAATGAAACCGAAGTCGGACGCCGCTGTCAAGTCAGCCAACCGCGCACTCGACATCCTTGAGTACGTGGCGGATGCGGCAGAACCGCCCACCTTCTCGCGTCTGCTGGCCGATCTGCACGTGCCGCGCTCGAGCCTGTTTCATCTTCTCAACAATCTGCTGGCGCGCGGCTATCTGGAGCAGGATGGATCGGGCGGGCGCTATCGCCTTGGCCAGCGTGTCGCGCTCCTCGCTGCACGGCTGAAAGGCCCCACACTCGCGGCGGCCGTGCTGCCGCATCTGCGATCCTTGAGCGACCTGCTGAACGAAACCTCCGGCTTCAACGTCTGGGTCGGCGACAGCGTCGAGGCAGTCGCCACAGCGATGGGTCGTCAGGCACTGGCCTTCACGATGAAGGTCGGCGAGCGCGCGCCGCTCTATGCGGTCTCGTCGGGAAAGATCGTACTGTCGCGTTTGAGCAACGACGAACTCGGCGCCTATCTCGATCGGGTCGAATTGCAGCGGATCACCGCGCACACGCTGCAATCGAAAAGTACATTGCGCAAACAGGTCAGCGCAGTACGGCAGGACGGCTTCGCCTATTCCCGCGAAGAATTCACCCCCGGCATTACCGGCATCTCGACCGCCGTCATCAAGGACGGAGATGTCCTGGGCACGGTCAATCTCGCGGTGCCGACAGCCCGCTTCACCGAAAGCCAGAATGTTGCGTTCCGCCGCGAATTGCGTTCCGCCGCAGCCGCTCTCGGCCATGCCCTGCATGCCGATATGATCGCGACATATAAGAGGGAGCGGGAGATGCCCGTCACAGCCCAAGCCGGGATGCCGACCTCTCCGTTCCAAACCGTGTCGCTGTCAGAACACTTGCGTTGACGCGCTTGCTCAACGCGAACCGGTACCCACTTCGCTCGAAAACGCTCTAGGCCAGCAGCCGATCGTCCAGGCCGACCGAACGCGCGGTGGCGTTCAATGCGTCGCAGGTTGCTTCGGTCAGCGGGATGCCGCCTTTCAGCCGATCGGCGCGGCGCCGCGCCTCCGGTTCGCCCGGCAACAAGACCGGCTCATTGGCATCGATCGGCTTTGCAGCCTTTACGTAAGCCAGAAACCGCGACAATTCGGCCGGCAACAATTGTTCCGGGTCGACCCGCTGCGGATCGACGTAGAACGAGAACATGCCTTGCGACCAGCGCTTCTCGGGATCGGAGGCCCCGTTGCCGGTCAACGCGCCGCCGAGCAATTCACACATCAGCGCGAGGCCCGATCCCTTGTGATCGCCGAAGGCGCGCAACGCGCCCTTTCCCTTCTTGTGATCGCGGATCCCGGAGGCCGGATCGTAATCGCCGTAAAGTTCGTGCGGGTCGCTGCTCGCCCGCCCCTCCGCGGACACGAGCGCATCGGCCGGCAGCGCCTTGCCGCCCTGACTTGCGACCAGCACCTTGCCTTCGGCCACCAGCGAGGTCGCAAAGTCGAGAATGACCGGCAAGCCGGCCGCACGCGGCATGCCGATACAGACCGGTGCGGTGGAGAAACGGCGATCGATGCCACCGAACGGCGCGACCAGCACCGAGCCCGCGACATTGACGAAATGCACCGATACGATGCCCTGCTCGGCCGCCATCTCGGCCCATTCGCCGACCCGCCCGACATGTCCGGAGTGACGCAGCCCGATCGCGGACAAGCCATGCGCGCGGCATTTCTCGACGCCGAGCGACACCGCCTGTGGCGCGATGGTCTGGCCGAATCCGAATTGCCCGTCGAGGATCGCAAGCACCGGAATGTCGACCACCCGCTGCACGGTCTGGTCGGCGACGATCAGGCCGTCCCGCCGCCAAGTGGCGTAGCGCGGCACGCGGGCGACGCCGTGACTGTCATGTCCGGTCAGATTGGCATTGACCAGGCAACGTCCAATCCGTGTGGCTTCTTCCTGTGACGAACCGAGCGCGGCAAAAATATCGGCAACGAAGGCCGTCAGCTTTGCTGCATCAACAAGCGCCATGCTCAAGACCCCTGCCCGGCAGCGACCGCGGGCGCGACCACGTCTTTCCAGGTCGATACTCTGTCTTTCAATCGATTGTCGCGCCGAAGATAGGTCGCAGTCGCTTCCACGCCAAACACGCCGTTGCCGAAATCGTCCTTGAGGTCGCGCAGGATGCCCTCGACCGTGCGCGCATCCAGCGTGTGCGACGGCTCCCATTTCAGCCAGATCATGGCCGCACGGCGCGGATCGTTGCGGATGATTGTGGAAGCTTCCTCGATCGCTTTCGCCAGAACCTCCGGAAGCTTCGGATGCGACGTCAGAGCAGATTTCGGAGAGGCCATCACCAGAAACGAGGTCTTACCCCCCATGATGTCAACCGATGATGTGACTGCGCGGACCTTGGAGTCCTTGAGCGCAATCTGGGTGAAGGGCGGCGAGGAGAAATAGGCCGCGATACCCTTGCCCTCGGTCAGGGCATCCAGCGATTCCTGATGCGGCATCACCACCAATTGCTGGCGCAACCGCTCGCGGCCGAACCATGGATGGGTCTGCATCGACAGATAGCTCACCTGCGGCGCGGTCAGCATCGGCACCGCGATCTTGTCGGCGGGCTTCAGGTCATTGATCGCGCGTATGTTCGGGCGCGCGGTCAGGAGCACGAGTGGCAGCGTGGTGAGGCCCGACACAACGAGCAATTCCTGCGGCGTCTGTCGCGCGGCGTCCCGGGCCAGCAGAAAGGCCGGCAATCCATAGGCGCCGGCCGCGATCTCGCCCTTGGCCAGCGCCTGGCGCATCGGCGCCGCGGCTGGAAACCGCCGCAGCGCAAGTTTGCCGTTCAGTCCGTTCGCTCTGGCATGCTTGTCGAGGAGGCGAAGGTCCTGCGCAATGAACAGCGGCAGGAAACCGATGCCGTGACCGACACCGATCGCGATCTCACCCGCTCGTTGCGCGCGCTCGCCTTGGCCGCGCGTCTGCGCAGCGCCGGGCGTTGCGAAGACCAGCGCGACCAGGAGCGTCGCGAGCGCGCGCGCTTGCATCAGGCTTTCTTCTCGTCCTCGATCGGATTGACCAGGATGCCGACACCCTCGATGTCGATCTCGCAGACATCGCCATGCTTCATCCAGAGCTGGGGCTTGCGAGCGTGTCCGACACCCGACGGCGTACCGGTCACGATCACGTCGCCCGGCATCAGCGTCATGCCCTGGCTGATGTCGACCAGGGTCTCCGCGACGGGGAACAGCATGTTCGCGGTATTGTCGGATTGCAGCACCTTGCCGTTCAGCCGGGTCTCGATCTTCAGGCCGACAGCGCCGGGCGGCAGTTCGTCGGCAGTCACCATCCACGGTCCGAAACCGCCGGTCATGTCGAAATTCTTGCCCATATCCCATTGCGCGGTACGGCGCTGGAATTGCCGGATCGAACCGTCGTTGAAGCAGGAATAGCCGGCGATGCAGGAATAGGCATTGTCCATCGTCAGATGCTTGGCCTGCTTGCCGATCACGATCAGCAATTCGCATTCGTAATCGAGCGTCTCCGACACCAGCGGCCGGATGATCGGCATGTTGTGCGGCACCAGCGAAGTGCCGCAGCGCATGAAGATCGACGGCGCGGTCGGCTTTTGGTGGCCGCCCTCCTTGGCGTGTTCGAGATAGTTGAGGCCGAGGCAAACGATCTTGCCGGGATTGGCGACCGGCAACGTGTACTTGATCCCCTCGAGCGGGCGCCGCGCCGATGCCGGCGCCTTTTTTGCGACATCGGCAATGCCGGACAGATCGCCGCCTGAACGCGCCAGCACCTGGCCGAGATCGGCAGGGATTTTCGGATCGACAGCCTGGAGGTCGATCACCTGGTCGCCGTCCACGACGCCGAGATGCAGTTGTCTGTCGAGCTCGAAACCGACGATCTTCATGAGGCGGAAATCCTGATTGTCTGGGTGACGGACCGTATTGTCCGGGCGGCCTGTTTAGCCGCTCGCACCGGGATCGCCAAGCCTCACCAATCAAGCCTGTCCGAGCAAGGCCTTACCGGCCCGCCGGCATCACTCAGGATGACGCGGGTAATGCCAGCGCGCAGACCGCGAAATTGCCTTTGGCGTCGGTCCAGCTCGAGAGCATGGTCCAGCCCGCCCCGCGCGCCAGAGCGGCGAACGATTCCCGGCTGTACTTGTAGCTGTTCTCCGTATGAATCGTTTCACCCGCCCGAAGTTCGAACGTGGATCCCGCGACCGTCACCTTCTGCCGGACGCGGCTGGCGAGATGCATCTCGACCCGCTTGCGCTCTCGATTGTAGAAGGCATGGTGCTCAAATGCATCGAGCTTGAAATTGCCACCCAGTTCGCGGTTGATCCGGCGCAGCAGATTCAGGTTGAATTTTGCGGTCACACCGGACGAGTCGTTATAGGCGGCGTTCAGAACCGTCTCGTCCTTGATCAGATCGACGCCCACAATCATCACCGCACCGGCGCCGAGGATCGTACCCGCATGCCGCAGGAAGGTGCACGCCTCGTGCGGCTCGAAATTGCCGATCGTCGATCCGGGGAAGAATCCGACCTTCGGCAAGTCAGCCACTTCGTCCGGCAGTGCGAACGGCTTCATGAAATCCGCAGCCACCGGAAGGATCGAAAGCGTGGGATAATCCTTGCGCAGCGCCGCAGCCTCTTCGGCCAGAAAATCGCCCGAGATGTCGACCGGCACATAGGCTTTGAGTTTACGCGACGCGTCCAAGAGAAAGCGAACCTTGATGCAGGCGCCGCTGCCGAATTCGACCAGCGCCGCGCCGGTCGGAAAATGTTGCACGATCGCGCCCGCCTGCAACCGCAGGATCTCGTGCTCACTGCGGGTCGGGTAATATTCCCGCGTCTGCGTGATGTCCTCGAACAGCCGCGAACCTTCGCTGTCATAAAAGTACTTCGGAGCGAGCCGCTTTGGCGTGGCGGACAGTCCTGCCATCACGTCATGCACAAAGGTTTCGGTTTCGCGTCCGCGCGCGGCGCCGGCCGCGAGCGGAGCCGTGAGGGCTCCGGGTTTATAGGCCATGACTACTGATACTCCGCGAGCCTGAGCCCGGTAAATTGCCAGCGCGCCGGCGGTTGAAAGAAGTTGCGATAGGTCAGCCGCACATGCCCGTCCGGTGTCGCGAGTGAAGAGCCGCGCAACACCATCTGGTTGATCATGAATTTGCCGTTGTATTCGCCGAGCGCGCCTTCGGCGGCGCGGTAGCCCGGATAGGGCAGATAGGCGCTGCGGGTCCATTGCCACACGATGCCGAAGGCATCGTCGATCAGGTCATGACGCGCGGCGATCTCCCATTCGGCCTCGGTCGGTAGGTCCTTGCCGGCCCAGCGCGCAAAAGCGTCAGCCTCGTAATAACTGACGTGCATCACCGGTGCCGCGGGCTCGATTGTGCGCAAGCCGCCCAAACCCATGGCGTGCCAGACGCCATCGATCTCAAGCCAGTAGCCCGGCGCCTGCCAGTCCTCCGCTTCCCGCATCGCCCATCCATCGGACAGCCACAGCGCCGGTGCCGCGTAGCCGCCATCGCAGATGAATTCGATCCACTGCGCATTGGTGACAAGCCCGCGCGCGATCCGCACCGGCTGCGTCAGGACGCGATGCTGTGGCGCCTCATTATCGAAATGAAAGCCGTCGCCCTGGTGTCCGATCTGGTGAATGCCGGGCGGAATATCGGCATATGTCTCGCCTGTCTGCGCGGCAGGCATCGACCAGCTTTCGTCGTAGACCGGATGGGTCGGGTTCTGCGCAAAGGCATGCAGGATATCGGTCAGCAGCAATTCCTGATGCTGCTGTTCGTGGTTCAACCCGATCTCAAGGATTGGAAAAATCTGCCGCGCCGCCTCTTCATCCGCGCTGTCGATCAGCCGTTCGATGGCGGCGTCGACATGCGCGCGGTAGGCAGTCACATCCTTCGCATCCGGGCGTGTGATCAATCCGCGCTGCGGACGCGCATGGCGCGGACCTGCGGCGACGTAATAGGAATTGAACAGAAACGGGAAGCGCTCGTCGAAAATCCGGTAGTCGCGGGCAAAGGGTACCAGCAGGAACGTCTCAAAGAACCAGGTGACATGGGCGCGGTGCCACTTGGTCGGACTCGCGTCCGCCATCGATTGCACGATCTGGTCTTCGGCAGACAGGTGCGAGGCACGCGACTCCGTCTCGCGACGCACCGTGTGGAAGGCGTCACGCCAGTGCTGTCTGCGCGCCTGCAAATCGTGCGAAGCGCCCAAGTCGCGCAAAGTGGTGGATCGCATGGACAATTTCCCAGCCGAACTCTTACATGGTGTACATGCTAGTCGAGCTCAATGAATCCGGCCGCAGAAAGTTCCGTCTCGCGACCGTCATGATTCTTCCGGGCAGTTCGAAAGCCATGCAAGATCAGTCATTTAGGCTTGGGCATGAGGTATGCGACACCGGCATGCCAACGTCCCGGGTGCTTGATCGGCGGGACCTGTTGCCGCAGGGTTTGCCGGAATGACGTCCGCCGATACCAAGCCGGCCCCGCTGCCAAAGCTCGGTCCGTCCGACCGGCTCGGTGCAATCGTGACCGTGACGGCAACGAGTGCACTGGACGGCGCCGACCTGACAAACGTGATCGTGCTGTCGCGCCGGCGCAGCCCGAGCGGCATCGATGCACCTGCGGTCAAGATCAGCGACGACGAGCGGCCTGCGCCGTGGCTGACATGGTCTGACCGGACCCCCTGGACCGCATTGATTGCCGGTGTGTTGCTGCTGCATCTCGTGATCGTGGCGATCTTCATGCGCGACCCGGCGCCGATGCAGAGCCTCGCACTGGATTCGATTTCGGTCGATATCGTGCTGGGTGGACAGACCGAGGCGGGCATCGCGCAGATGCCGAGCCCGGCGGAATCGGCGCCCTCTCAGCCGGCGGAAAGCACACCGAAGCCGGCCGAGCCCGAGCAGCCCACCGAGACCGCGGAGCAAGCCAAACCCGACCTCCGGCCCCGGCTGGACGATACGCGCGAGTCGCCGCGCGAAGCGCCGCAACCGCAAGAGCCAAAAACCGAAGAGCGGCAGACCGCCGCGGTTCAGGCTGAGGCGGAACCAACGCCGGTGCCTGAGGAAGCGGAGCCGACGCCCACGGTCGCCGAAACGCCGCCACCACCGGACGTCACCGAGCCGAAGCCTGTCGAGGAACCGGTCGCCAGTCGGCCGCCGCCACCGCAGGAACAGCCAACCGAGACGCCGCGCGAACAATCCAAGCCGACGCCTCCGCGGGTCGCGGCGTCGCGAAGCGGCGTCGGCCTGGGCTCATCGCGCGAAGTGCGTGACTGGGCGAGCCGCGTCACCGCGCAACTTGCACGCAACAAGCGCTATCCCGGCGACGCCCTTGCGGGCGGCATTGGCGGGACAGCGGTCATCGCCTTCGCAATCGACAGCGCGGGGAATGTCGGTGCGGTCCGGCTGGTGCGGTCATCAGGCAATGCCAGTCTCGACCGCGAGAGCCGGGACCTCGTGCGCAGAGCGGCGCCGTTCCCGATACCGCCGCAGGGCAAGGCGTCGATCACCGTGCCGGTGAATTTCAACGTGCTGACGGGACGCTAGCTCTTCTTTTGCCGCCCCTCCCTCCCCCGCGGGCGGGGGTGGGACAGACGAACAAAGACTAGCTGATCGCCGCCAGCGCCTGTTTCAGCCGTTCGCCGCTCTCGTCCATCATCGCGGCCTTGCGCAGACCCGCGAGTGCGGCCGCGGCATTGCCGCGTTCGCGCAGCTTCGGGATCAGCGCCATCAGCGCGTGGTATTTCTCGCGCCCGCGCTCATGGGTGTCACCATAGCCCTTCACCAGGCCGATGAGATGCGCCACCTCGACCGCCAGCGCATAATCTTCGCGCGCGATCTCCACCACCTTGGCGAGCCAATCCGTTTGCCGCGCCTGTTCATCGGCCCAGCGCAGCGTTCGCGACCGCAACGGCTTCATGCTCGAGACCATGTAGAGCAGCATGAAGCCGCGGATCGAGGAGGTCTTCACCTTACGGCCCTTCTGCGTCAAGGCGTCGACGATGCCGCGGACCCAACCCGTATTGAGGATGAAGCGCCCCAGCGGCGCGGGCAGAGTCTCGGCAATCTCCTGCGTGCGGGGGTGCATGTATTCGACGATGTCGAGAAGCTGGCCCGGCTTGACGGCGGCTTCCTTGCGCACGCGCTCGAACCGGGATGCGCGGATTTTCAGCTCGGCAACGCGGACCGTGTCCTCGTACGCCATGGCAAGCGCGAGATTGCGCGCGACCTCGGTCAGCAGTTCGTCGGGCTTGCCGGGACGGGCCTTCTCGATCTCGATCACCGGCGAGAGACGACTGAGATAAAGCCTCGCATAGTCGTCGTTCTGGTAATCGGCGAGTCGCACTACGCCGGCACTCACGATCGGGCGCGACACGATCGACAGCGCGCCGTCGATCGGCGCGAGCAGCGATTGCACCGAAACGTCGCGAGCCTGCGGATCGAACGGACGTTCTACCGGAGCGATCGGCGTATTGCCGGACGCGGCCGCCTCGAAGCCGGCATTGAAGGCGCGCACGCTCGCTTCCACGCCGACGCCGCCGCGCCGGATCGTCGCCTCGAACGCCATGCGCTGGAACGGCAGCGTGCCGGAGCCCGCGAGTGCACCGAACAGCACCGCGCTGACCAGGCTGCCGGTCGCATCGGCGATGCTCGCCATGTCGAACGCATAAAGGCGCTTCGAGGCTTCCTCGCTCGATTTCAAGAGTGCGGTCGGGTCAACGCGGTCGTCGGCGAGCGCAATGCGCTCCAGCATGGTGTAGACGCGATGCGTGGACGCGATCAGCGTGGTGCGGTCGGGGGTGACCAGGCCGCGGGTGATGGCGCGGCCCGCCTCCATCAATTCGGACGCGAGCACGATGTCGACGTCTCCCGGGACCGGCATCAACGCCAGCACCGGCTTCTTGTCGCGCGCGGCGGCCTTCGGGAACAGCTCGACATAATAGATGGTCGCGCCGGTGCGCTGGGCCACGCCCGGCACCGATGTCATCTGCGCGAGATAGCCGCCATGTTCGGCGAGATCGATGATCCAGTCGGCGAGCACGCCGCCGCCCTCGCCGCCCATGGCGAGGATCGCGATGGTGATCGGACGGATGCGGGCGGCGCCGCGGGTATCGACCAGCGGGGTGTTCATGCCGTCACCGCCTTCTTCTCCAGCCGGCGCTGGAAGAAGCCGATCACCGCGTCGCGCATGCGCTGCCTGAATTTGTCCCAGCCCGTCGGATTGTCAATGATCGACGCCTGGTAGAAGGACGGACACAGCACCGCGGCGTGAGCGACCTCGCCGCAATTGCCGCAGCCGACGCAGGTATCGATCACCTTGGTGATTGGATCGCGCCGCAGCGGATCGGGGTTGGGCGCGATGGTGAGCGACGGACAACCCGACAGCCGGATGCACGAATGATCCCCGGTACAGGTATCGGGATCGACGCCGAAGCGGTCGCGCACCACGCGGTCGCCGCGCTTCACGGCCTCGCGCAACAGCGGCTTCACGCGGCGCTGCTTGTTCAGCATGCATTCGGACGAGGCGATGATGACCTTCGGCCCCTTCGTCTCGGTGGTGAGGGCTTCGCGCAGGGTGTCGCGCATCTTGGCCACGTCATAGGTGCGGGTGATGTGCCGCACCCATTCGACACCGACGCCGCGCACGGCTTTCTCGATCGGATGCTGGGTCGAACGGGTCTCCACGGTAGCAGCCGATGACAAGATGTCCTGCCCACCGGTCGCGGCGGCATAGCCGTTATCGACAATCAGCATCACGCCGTCGGTCTTGTTGAAGACCTGGTGGCCGACGCTCGACACCAGTCCGTTATGCCAGAAGCCGCCGTCACCCACCACCGAGACCGGTCGCTTGCCGCCCTGTCCCGATAAAGGCGAGCCGCCGGCGCCGCCGAGGCCGTAGCCCATGGTTGCCTGACCCAGATTGAACGGCTGCAGCGCCGCAAAGGTGTGGCAGCCAATATCGGCCGAGACATGCAGCGGGCCCACTTCCTGCTGCACGAGCTTCATCGCGGAAAAGATCGGCCGCTCCGGGCAGCCGGTGCAGAAAGATGGCGGCCGCCCCTGCACGTTGGTGCCGAGCGTTTCCAGCGCGGCCGGCAGGCTCTTGTTGGTCATCATCGGCTCGTCGGGCGCGAGAATGTCCGGCCGATGCAGGGTACAAAATTTCTGCAGCCCCGCCTTCAGTACGCCGCCGGTATATTCGCCGGCCATCGGCAGCACCGACTTGCCCTCGACCTTCGTTTGCAGGTCGGCCTGGCGCAGGATGGTGTTGACCGCCTGCTCGATGAAATTCGGCTGCCCCTCCTCGATCAGCATGATCGCCTTCTTGCCGGCGCAGAAGCGCACAAACTCGGCATCGACCAGCGGATAGGTGGCGTTCAGGACATAGATCGGGATCCGGCTGTTGCCGTAGATGTCGGCCAGGCCGAGGATTTCCATCGCCCGCAGGGTGTTGTTGTACATGCCACCCTGCATGACGATGCCAACGTCCGATACATCGCCATCGAAAAATTCGTTGATGTTGTTGTCGACGATGAATTGCACCGCCGCCGGCCAGCGCTTCTCGATCTTTTCCTTCTCGTGCTCATAGGTGAAGGGGGGCAGCGCGTAGCGCGTCACGTCCCGCACCGGATTGTTCAGCGCGTCCATGCGCGTGTAGTCCGGTCGCACATTGTCCTTGGCGATGAACGAACCGTAGACATGGCAGGCGCGGATGCGCAGCTGCAGCATCACCGCGGTATTGCTGGCCTCGGAAAGCCGGAAGCCCTTCTCGACCATGTCGACGATGGTCTCGACATTCGGCCGCGGATCGAGCAGCCACATCTGCGACTTCATCGCGAAGGCATGGCTGCGCTCCTGCATGATCGAGGAGCCCTCGCCGTAATCCTCGCCGACGATAATGAGCGCGCCACCCTTCACGCCGCCCGAGGACAGGTTCGCAAGTGCGTCGGAGGCGACATTGGTCCCCACCGGCGCCTTGAAGGTGCAGGCGCCGCGCAGCGGATAGCTCACCGAGACAGCCAGGGACGCCGCAGCAGCAGCCTCGTTGGCCGACGATTCGAAGCGGACACCGAGTTCCTTCAGCATCGGTTCGGCGTCGTTCAGCACGTCGATCAGATGAGAAATCGGCGCACCCTGATAGCCGGACACATACGACACGCCGGATTGCAGCAGCGCCTTGGTGACGCACAGGATCGCCTCGCCGCGAAATTCCTGTCCCGCGCCAAGCTTGAGCTGCTCGACTTCCTTTTTAAATGATCGCTCGGCCATGGTCTTGTCCCGTTGCGTCTGCCGATTGTGCCTTGCGGCACGCGCCGGATTTGACTCCGGTTGCCTGCCCGGCAATTATATTCAAAAGAATATAATCTGTAATCCGACCCAGCGGGAGTTAAAAAATGGGCATCAGGACAGTCTTTGCGGTTACCGGATTGGCACTGGCCGCGGCATTTGCGCCGGCCTCCGCCCAGGAGGTTACGCTGCGCGCCGTCACATCGTTTGCCGAGGGCACCCAGTTTTCCAAGAATTTCGAGCGCTTCATCGAGAAGGTGAACAAGGACGGCAAGGGCGTCATCCAGATCAACTATATCGGCGGTCCGCGCGCCATGCCCCCGTTCGAAGTCGGCAATGCCGTGCGCACCGGCGTCGTCGACATCGCCAATGTAACCGGCGCGTTTTACACCAACCTGATGCCGGAAGCGGACAGCTTCAAGCTGATCAGCAAGCCGATGTCGGAACAGCGCAAAAACGGCACCTGGGACTATCTCAACCAGCTCCATAATCAGAAGCTCAACGCGCAGTATCTGGCGCGGCAGTTTCACAACGTCCCGTTCCATCTCTATCTCAACAAGAAAATCGACAAGATGGATCTGACCGGGATGAAGATCCGCGTCACCCCGGTCTATCGCGATATCGTTCAGGCGCTCGGCGGCACGCCGATCAACACGCCACCTGGCGAAGTCTACACCGCGCTCGAGCGCGGCGTGGTCGACGGCTACGGCTGGCCGATCAGCGGCATCTTCGATCTGGGCTGGGACAAGGCCACCAAATTCCGAGTCAACCCGGGCTTCTACGGCGCCGAGGTGAACGTGCTCGTCAATCTCGACAAGTGGAAAAGCCTGAACGACGCCCAGCGCAAGATCCTCAATGACGCCGCCCTGTGGCTGGAAGGACTCGATGCCGAAAACGTGGCCATCAACAAGGCCGAGGACGAACGCCAGGTGAAGGCGGGCATTCAGGTGCTGGATTTCGGCCCGCAGGTCTCGCAGGACTTCCTGAAAAGGGCCAACGACGTCGCCTGGCAATCGGTAATTGCCAAGTCGCCCGAGACCGGAAAGAAGCTCCGCGAACTGGCTGGAAACTGAACCGCAGTCATGCGCGGGCATAAGCCGTCAAGACGTTGTCTTGGACGCCTTGTGACCCGCGCATCCATCCTTTTCGAATGATGGATGGCCGGGTCGAGCCCGGCCATGACGACTCGATACAAGGTCGCCTCTCGTGGCTCGTCTCTCCGACCTCTACGGCAAGCTGCTCGACGGGCTCGCGATCATCGCGGCACTGGTGCTGCTCGCGATGGTGCTCCTGGTCACCGGCGATATCCTGCTGCGCAACACCGTCAGCAAGGGCTTCATCTGGGCCAATGAAGTCTCCGAATATGCGCTCTATCTGATCACGGTGTTGACCGCGCCATGGCTGTTGCGGCGCGGACAGCATGTGCGGCTCGACCTCGTCCTGACCGCGGTGCCGAAGTCCGTCGCCCTGATCATGGAAGCCATCGGGGACATCGCCGGCCTCGTCATCTGTATCGCAATGGTGCGTTACGCATCCCTGATGACCTATGACGCGTGGCGAAACGGCTCGATCACCATCAAGAACCTCGTGTTCCCGGAATGGTGGCTGCTCGCGCCCCTGCCCGTCTGCTTCGTTCTGCTCTCGATCGAATTCATTTTCCGGTTCCACCGGCTGATCACCAATCGCGAAAAGCGCGAGGAGGCGACTTCGGTCGCTTGAAGCCAATGCCGTGGATCGAGGCGACCATCATTCTGTTCGGCGGCCTGGTCCTGGTCATGGCATTCGGCCTGCCGGTCGCATTCGCGTTTCTTGGGATCAACCTTGTCGGCGCCGCGCTGTTTCTTGGCGGCGAGAATGGACTGGTCCAGTTCAACCGCAATGCGGTGCAGTCGGTCACCGCCTTCGCACTGACGCCGATCCCGTTCTTCGTTCTGATGGGCGAGGTGCTGTTCCATTCCGGCGTCGCCATGAAGGCGATCGACGCCTTCGCGCTGCTGATCCGCCGCGTACCGGGCCGGCTCGCGGTGATTGCGATTGTCGCCGGCACCGTCTTCTCGGCGATTTCGGGATCGACCATCGCGACCACGGCTCTGCTCGGCTCGCTGATGCTGCCGACCATGCTGGCGCGCGGCTATCATCCGAAGATGGCGCTGGGCCCGATCATGGGGATTGGCGGCGTCGACATGCTGATCCCGCCCTCGGCGCTGACGGTGCTGCTGGGAAGCCTCGCCGGCATCTCGATTTCCGGCCTGCTGATCGGCGGCATCGTGCCCGGCCTGATGCTGAGCGCCCTGTTCATCGGCTATATTATCGTCTGCAGCATCATCGATCCGTCGCTCGCACCGGCGGAAACGCTTGAGGCCAAGCCCGCATTCTGGGACCGCTGGGGCCCGTTCCTGCTGTATGTGCTGCCGCTGCTCTCGATCTTCGGTCTGGTGGTCGGCGCAATGTCGGCCGGTTGGGCGACACCGACCGAGGCGGCCGCCCTGGGCGCCGCCGGCACCATCGTCGCCGCGATCTGCTATCGCGGGCTTACAGTCCGCAACCTGATGCAGTCGCTGCTCGGCACGGTCGCGATTTCCGGCATCATCCTTTTCATCATCGTCGGAGCCACGACGTTCTCGCAGGTCCTGAGCTTCTCCGGCGTGGTCAACGGCATCATCGGCCTGATCACCGGGCAGGGGCTGGCGCCGATGACGGTGCTGATCGGCATGATCCTGATCCTGCTGGCGCTCGGCTGCTTTGTCGACCAGGTGTCGATGATGCTGATCACCCTGCCCTTCTTCATGCCGCTCGTGACCCAGCTCAACTTCGATCCGATCTGGTTCGGCATCATCTTCCTGATCTGCATGCAGCTCGGCCTGTTAACGCCGCCCTTCGGGCTTCTGCTCTACACCATGAAAGGTGTCGCCCCGCCCGAGATCACGATGAGCCAGATCTATATGGCGGCACTGCCCTATGTGCTGTTCGGGCTGCTGGTGCTGCTGCTGATCGTCCTTTTTCCGCCGATCGCCACCTGGCTGCCCAGTATGCTGAGCTCATGACCGCCCGCCCTGCCAAGAGCAGCGATCTGCATCTCGACGACCTGCTGCCATATCTGATGAACCGGCTGATCGCCCGGATGAATCAGAATCTCGCCGACGAATTACGCAAGCGCGGATTCACGTTCCAGGACTGGCGGGTGCTGGCCGTCCTCGCCGCGCATGAGGGTACCAATCTCACCGAACTGGCCGAGGCCACCGTGATCCCGCAGCCGAGTGTGAGCCGGCTCGCGGCCAATCTCGCCAAACGCGGCTATGTCGCGCGCGAGAACGGCAAGACGGATTCGCGCAATGTGCACCTGTTCATCACGCCAAAGGGACGCGCGGTCTATGACAAAATGCTGCCGCTCGCGGTCTCCGAGTATCGTGCGGCGATGAAGGGCTTCACTGCGAAGGAATACGAGAACATGCGGGGCGCGCTCCTGCGCATGATGAAGAACCGCAAGGTCAAGCTGCTGCCGTAGCGCAGATCCTACCAACCGCCGCCGCCACCGCCACCGCCGCCACCGCCGGACGATCCGCCACCGCCGGAGCCTGACGACCCACCACCGCCGGACGATCCCGGCGCCGTCGAGGAGGACGCGACCGTGCTGGCGAGGCTGCTGCCGACACGGCCGGCAAAGTTGCCCCAATCAGTCTGGGAGCCGCGGTTGCCGACATACCAGGCCGCGGTTGCTGCGCCGGCGGCGGCCGCAGCGGCGAGGACGCCGGCGAAGCGCTCGGCCCAACGGTTCTCGACATTGAGCGCCACCGCATAGGGCAGATAGCGCTCGAACAATTCCGGCGTCTTTTCCGGCGGATGCAAATGATTCAGCCGGTCTTCCTCGGCGACGCCGAGATATTGCCTGAAGCCCTCGATCTCATCCATGACCTTGCGGCCCCGAACGGTGGGCGCCTTCATGATGTAGAACGACATCGCGATCAGTGGCGCGACGAGGATCGGCGTCAGCATCGCCAGCGTATAAAGGTTGAAGAGCGACCCGGTCGCCTCATAGGTCGCGCCCAGCAGCACGGCAAAGCCCGCTACCGCAAATGCGCCCGCAAACAGGAAACCGAACAGGAACGTGAAAAATCCGGTCCGGCCGGTGAGGACACCGAGCAGGAATGCGGTCATCACGCAGATGGCAGGCGCCGCAAATGCCGTACCGAACAGCATCGCACCACCGAGGTCGCTGCCATAGCTCATGAACACCGACAGCGCGACCGCGGCAATGAAACCGAACCACAACAGAAGACCGATGCCCGACCACCCGTAATTGTTGGTGAACATGGTCTTCAGATAAAGGTTCTCCAGATCGCTCTGCAATGTGCGCTTCGCCGTTCCAATGATCTTGTGGTTGACTTGGTCGAGCAGCAGCGATGGACCCGACTTGAATAATTCACGCCCCATCGCCGCAACCGGCGACGAAACATCGCGCGTGGCCTTCGTCGCAGTCAGCCGCATCTGATTTCCGCTGTCGTTGAGCATCACGCCGCCATGCACGGCAAGATCCAGGATGCCGGCGCTGAACGCGCGGTCGTCGAATTCCATCTCATAGACGTATCGGACCGCGGGCGCGGACATGCCCTTGGGCGGCGTGAATAGCGGAATGATGGTCCCGCGGCGGGGATCGCGCCCGACCTTGAACCACGCCAAGAGAAAATAGCCAAGCAGCACCAGCAGCCCGGCGCCGGCCGTCACGGCTGGAAGGTTGTCCTGCAACCAGTATTGGGTGAGCTGCGCTTGCGACGGCGGCGTGACGATGCCCTTCGGAAACGCCGCCGCAACCGTCAGCCCGTTGCGCGGCGGCAACGGTCGCGTGGTGCGGAACGCGATAAACCCCGGGCGCTGCGCGACGATGGTCGCGTTCTTGTCGGTCGCGCCCTGCGGCCCGGTATAGATCGCGGTCTGGATGAAGTTCGCGGGCTCCGGCAGGGTGATGCGCGCCTCGGCAACATCGATCTGGAAGGGCCAGCCGGTGCCGGTCGCATTCCAATAGAGTTCGTCGAACTTTTCAAAGAAGCCGATCTGCCGCGTGGTGCGGTAACGGATCACATAGGTGTTCGGCCCCGGCGGGACATTCTGGCTGGCATTGCCGATGCGCACGCGCACGCCATTCGACAGGGCTTCCGTCGTATAATTTTCCGGCTTGCCGTCGCGGGTGACCGACAGCACCTCAAACCCGACCTCGACCCGGCGCCCGTCGCGACCTTTGTACCGTGTCGGAAAATCGCGCAGGATCCCTCGTTTGATCTCGCGGCCTTCGGCCTGCACCCGAATGGTCTCGGTGACGAGAAGATCGGAATTGTTCTCGACCTTCACATCGCTGATGAATTGCAGGATGCGCTCGACCGCGAACGCGGGCTGCAGCATCGCCGCCAGAAAGATTGCGACTGCGATGAAACGATACAGTCTCATGGCGCCGCCCGTTCGAAGGTGACGCGCGGAGTCGCCGATGCGGCGTCGTCGGCCTCGAAGAACTCCGCTTCGGTAAATCCGAGCGGACGCGCGATCAGCACATTCGGAAACGACTGGATCATGATGTTCAGGTTGCGCACCGAGCCGTTATAATAGCGGCGCGCCATCTGCAGGTGATCCTCGATCTCGGCGAGTTGCTCCTGCAGCTTGAGGAAATTCTGGTCGGCCTTGAGGTTGGGATAGGCCTCCTGCAACGCGATCAGCCTCGACAGCGCGCCCTTCAATTCGCGCTCGGCATTCTCCTGGGTTTTGACATTCGACGCGGCCAGGCTGGCGGAGCGGATGGCGGTGATGTCCTCCAGCAATTTGCGCTCATGCGCGGCATATCCCTTCACGGTCTCGACCAGAGCCGGCACCAGATCGGCCCGCCGGCGCAATTGCACATCGACGCCGCTCCAGCCCTCGCGCACGAGATTGCGCTCCCGGACCAGCCGGTTGAAGGTCCAGACGCCATAGATCAGGATCGCAAGGACGACAGCGGCAACGAAATAGGTCATGGCGGCAAAATCCTCGCGGCGCGGCGGCCACCCGGTTTTGTAACATGAGCAGAGGCGGGATCAGAACGCCCGGCCGATCATGGCGTCCAGAGAATAGGCGCCGCCGCCAGCGGCGAGGAAGTAGAGCGCGGCCGCAGTCCACAGCAGCGGATATTCGAAGCCGCCCTGATTCCAGAAGAAGCTGCGCCGATGCTCCCAGATGCTCAGCGCCAGAAGGATCACGATCGGGATCGCGACCGGCCGGGTGAACAGGCCGAGCGCCAGCAGCGGACCACCCACCAGTTCGGTTATCACGATCACCCAGGCCCACAACCGGCCGGGGCGGTAACCGCCATTATCGAGCAGCGTGGCGAAGTCCCGAACATTGCTGACCGGGCCGCCCGAATTCGGGAAGAAGCCCATCGACATGCGCAGACCATGCGGCACCAGCGAGAGCCCGACGACGACGCGCAGCAATGCTTCCGCGAGCGGCGCAGCTGCGCTGTAGAATCCGGCAAGCTGCGGGATGATCAGGTCTGTGGAATCGGACATGGATGCCAAGCAGGAGGGCCGGCTAACGTGATCTGGAATCCATGCTGCGTCAATGCGGCTGCGCCTAAGCGGGTCGTGTCGAAGCACGCGGTGCGGCAGATTACCGTGACAGGATGACGACTTCACATTTGCATGAAGTCCACTCATCCACGGGAACCTCGTGTTGATTGAGGGGTTGCCGCGCAGTATGCGTAGATGCGCTCTCGCCATACGAAATGCGAGACCTTACCCACCAGCACCGGAGTTCGATCAGATGTCACGCAATAGCGGCTTCCCTTCGATGACGGCCCTGCTCGGCCTGCTTGCAATTGCGGGCTATCAGAACCGTGACAAGATCGGCGAATTGCTCGGAAATCTCACCAAGGGCGGCTCCAATCAGGGCGGCACGTCTCCCGGTACCGGTGCAGCCTTGCCGGGCGGCCTTGGCGGTCTGCTGGCCGGCACCAGCGTCGGCGGCCTGCTCTCCGGTGGGCTTGGCGAACTGATGGACAAGTTCAACGAGGCGGGACAGAAGGACAAGGTCGAGTCCTGGGTTGGAACCGGTCCGAACAAGGACGTCGCCCCGACCGATCTGAAGTCCGTGCTTGGCGCAGACACCCTGTCCGCGCTGTCACGCGCAACCGGACTGAGCGAGCAGGAGCTGCTGGATCGTCTGTCGAAGACGCTGCCGCAGGCCGTCGACCAATACACTCCGGAGGGCCGGATCGCGTAACGACGCGTCAACCCTTTCCGCAGACGTCACGCGCGGCCGCCAAGCAAGTCTTCGGCGGCCGCAAGTCCATTGAGATAGGCGCCGTGCGCGGTCGAGAAATCGTCTGTCGAACAGGCCTCGCCTGCAAAGAACAGGCGTCCATCCACCGGCGCGGCAAGCGTGGCGCGACAATCCGCAAAGCCCGGCTTTGCGTAGGAATATGCGCCGCGGGCGAATGGGTCGGCGCCCCATGAATGCCCGGCGACGGGGGCAATGCGCCGCGCAAAATCGCTGCCCAGCAAATTGACGAGCTCGGCCTTCGCGAAGTCGAAGAAAGCCTGCGGTCCGCCGCGCTCCAGCCCTTCGGCGAGACTGCCACCGAAATAGCACTCGATCAGCGGACGGCCGAACGGCCGCATGTGATAGGCGCCGGTGCCGGTGCGATCGGTACGCCCGAACAGCCGGCTGTCCGGCTCGAATTCGTCGGCTTCCGCGAGTGAGAGGAACAACTTGTCGTCATGCCCGAGCGGCAATTGCGCGGCGGCCTCGATCTTATGCGGCAATGACGGCGCGAACAGGATCGCCTCCCGCGCGAGGAGCACGCTCGGGATCGTGACGATGGCGGCGGCGGCGGTCATCGCCCCTTGCGCCGTCTCGATACGCAACTCCCTGCCACCATGGTCGATCCGCTGCACCGGACAATCGAGCACGATGTCGAGACCGTCCGCATATGTCGCAATGAGGTGGCCGTAACCTTCGGTCACGCGCCAGTTGACGCCGGTGTCGGCGTAACGATGAAGATCGATGGCCGAGACCTTGTCCCACTCCGCGCCCGCAATAAAGGTCGCAACCGTGCCGATCAGCGCGTTCCAGCGTCCATCGGGCGGCAGGCATTCCGAGGCGGCCACATCCCTGCCGGTCTGCGCGACCTCTTCCACGCGGTCGTAGAACGCATCGAGTACGTCACGAAAGGCGCGCTGGTCCTCGATCGAAAAGCCAAGCGGAAGCGAGGGCCGTGTCCAGGGCGGCGGCGTCTTGTCGATCGAGAGATCGAGATCGCGGGCAATCCCGCTCCAGGGATTACGGTCGGCCGAATGCAGCCATCCGCATCCGAGATCGAGTGGAAATCCGGCGGCGGCCATCGTCCAGGCACGACCGCCGATGCGGGATCGCGCCTCCAGCACGATCACCCGCTTGCCGGCATCGTGCAACCTGCGGGCGGCGGCAATACCGGCGGCGCCGGCACCGATGATGATCGCGTCGTAGGACATCGGCCATGTGCACCATGATGATTGGGCAGGCCGGTCATCGACTCACCCGAACGCCGTTTCGCAGATCATGGTGGGCGGCAGCGGCACATGCAATTCGCAACGCCGCGAGATGGCGAGGCAAGCTCGTTCGTGCATTCAGCGTCGGAGCGCGCGCAGTTCGCTCAGCCGCTTAACCAGCCCAGGAGCAGGAACAACGCCAGTCCGCCGATCAGCAGTCCGTTGCGGATGACAAAGGCGCCCACGACCAGTGCGGTAAACTCGGTCGCCTCGGATATTGCTGCTCGTCTCATATTCGTCCCCTGACTTGATGGTGCACCACTCCCGTGGCCGTGTGTCGGTTCACCATCAGCTTCGGTTCAAAGGGGCCGAAAGTTTCGGTCGTCACATGACTGTGACTCAGAGCGGAATGCCGCTTTTAATATGACAGCCCGTCGCGGTTCGATCCGGGAAGGAGAACTGGTCTGTCGCAGCGCGATGCTGACCGTGCCGGAATTCAACTGCCTGAAGAATTTGGTAGCGGGGGAGGGATTTGAACCCCCGACACGCGGATTATGATTCCGCTGCTCTAACCAACTGAGCTACCCCGCCGCCGGATCGGGCACCCGAGAGCCGGGCCGCCCGAAAGCGTGCGGGGATATAGGGTTCAGCCGGAAAAGCTGTCAAGCAAGGCGGCCGGAAAAACCGCCCCGGGCCATTATTTCGGCGGTTGCGGCGTCCCTTCCGGGGTCGCAGGCGGCTCGATGACCGGCATGTCGCTCCCGGTCCGGGGTGCCGGCGCTCTGATGTGCGGATCGAGCCCGGCCGGCGGACAGATCACGCCATCGGTGCGGGCGAGTGTGTCGGTCAGGTTGTCCGGCGCAGTCACTTGGCCGACCGTATCGCCCTGCCGTAGCCGATCACGGTCGGTGCAGGCCTTCGGATCGAGCTTCGGCGCCGCAGGCTGTGAGGGAACCGCCGGCTCGGGCGTTTGCGCCGGCAGCGGCGATGCAAACAATACCGCACCCATCATGGCGGCTGCCCATACGCGGATTGTGAGCGGCATATCTGCTTTCCCGTTGTCGCCGGGACAACGGAACGGGAGCGGAGAGGTTCCTACCCGAGCTTTTCGGCCTTGCCGAAACGCATCATCGAAAAATGGCCGAGCGGCGGCATCGGCTTGCGTTCGATCACCCGCATGTGCGGATTGCGGTCGATCCAGGCCTGAAGCCGCGCCCATTCGAATTCCGGACGCCAGCCAAGCCGCCGCGCGATTGGCGCGAATTGCAGTTCGAACGTGCGCCGCAATCCGCCCTCGGCGCTGATGTGGTTGACCAGAATGATCTCGCCGCCCGGCTTCAGCACGCGGGCGAATTCATCGAGCGCGGCATCGGGATCCGGCACCGCGGTGATGACATATTGCGCCACCACCACGTCGAAGGATGCATCCGGAAAGCCGAGATGTCCGACATCCATCACCGACAGCGCCTCGACATTGTCGAGCTTCAATTCACGCTTGCGCCCCAGCGCCTTGCGCAGCATTGGTTCTGAAATGTCGATGCCGACCAGTTTGGTTGTGCGCTTGTAGTCGGGCAGCGAAATGCCAGTGCCAACGCCGACTTCAAGCACCCGGCCGCCGATGCGCTCGGCCGCTTCGATCGACGAGCGCCGGCCTTTGTCGAACACCGCGCCGAAAACGATATCGTAGACCGGCGCCCAGCGGGCATAGGCCTTGGTGATCGTGGCTGTATCGAGTTCCCCCGCCATGCGCGTCTCAGCCTGCAGGCGATGCCGCGGCGACGCCGCCATTGTCGATCCGCGCGGCGTGAGTCATCGACAGCGTACTCTGGATGAAGCCGCCGCCAAGCACACGCGACTGGCCCTCGGGCGCGTCGTAAAACACACAGGCTTGCCCGGGCGCGACGCCATCTTCGCCATCGATCAGTTCGACCCCGGTGCCCGCCGCGCTCCGTGTCAGCCAGGCCGGCTGCGGGGCCCGTGTCGAGCGCACCTTCACGAACACCTCGCGGCGGCCGCCGTCCAGCGCGCCCTCGATCGTGCCGTCACCGATCCAGTTGACCTCGCGCAACGCAATGCGCCGCGTCCGCAACGCGTCGCGCGGACCGACGATCACCCGCCGCGTCGCGGGATCGAGCTTCACCACATAAAGCGGATAACCCGCCGCCACGCCAAGCCCCTTCCGCTGGCCGACGGTGAAATGGATGATGCCGTGATGGCGGCCGAGCACCTTGCCGTCGATATCGACGATGTCGCCGGCATCGGCCGCGTTCGGCATCAGCTTCTCGATGATGTCGGTGTAGCGGCCCTGCGGCACGAAACAGATGTCCTGGCTGTCGTCCTTGTCGGCGACCGATAGTCCGAACTTGCGCGCCACCTCCCGCGTCTGCGCCTTGGTCAGATCGCCAAGCGGAAAGCGCAGCACATCGAGCTGCTGGCGGGTGGTGGCAAACAGGAAATAGCTCTGATCGCGTTCTTCTTCGCGGGCGCGGAAAAGACCACGTCCGCCGTCCGGCAGCGCGCGTGACGCAATATAATGCCCGGTCGCCATCACCTGCGCGCCCAGATCCTTCGCGGTATCGAGCAGATCGCGGAACTTGATCGACTGGTTGCAGGAGATGCAGGGCACCGGCGTCTCGCCCGCAACATAGCTTTCGGCAAAACGGTCGATCACCTCTTCCTTGAAGCGGCTCTCGTAATCGAGAACGTAATGCGGAATCCCGAGCGACGCTGCGACGCTGCGCGCATCGTGGATGTCGCGCCCGGCGCAGCAGGCGCCCTTGCGATGGGTCGCCTCGCCATGGTCGTAGAGCTGCAGCGTCACGCCGACCACGTCATAGCCCTCGGCCGCGAGCAAAGCCGCGGTGACGGACGAATCCACCCCGCCCGACATCGCCACCACGACGCGGGTATCCTGCGGACGGCTGTCGAGACCGAGCGAATTGAGCATGACGATCGCGGCTTCGGCCGCACTCCCTGGATGACCGGCACCAGACGGCCGTCCCCCGCCCGCTTGTACAGGCGGATCGCAGGCCGAGGCAATCGCGGCACATATAGGGAGCCAGATAGGAATTTCCTGCCGGGTGACGGCGGAGCTTGCCGATTTCGGACCCCGACGCCATCCAAAGAGCATTGATTTTGCAGGATTTTCCTGCCCGGCCCGATGGCGTGGCGCTTGCAAAGCTTCCGTCAAGGCAGCCTGCCGCCCTTTCTTGGAATGTCTCCGGAGTTGTCAGTGACCAGCGTCGTGCCTGAAGCATCCGCCGTTTCGCATCGATCCGCCAAGCCCGAGCGCGCCGTCCGGCCGACGGGAATGCGCTCGGAAGCAGGCGGCTTTGCCGCCTTGATGGACGAGGCTCGCCCGGAGCCGAAACAGTCTTCCAACCAGACCCGGACTAGCGATCGCGTCAATCCGGCCGAGAAACCGCAAGCTGCGTCCGACGCGCCGGCAGCGAGCGCGGCTGTCTCGGCGCCCAAATCGAACGAACCTGCCCCCGCACCGTCAGGCGTGGAGCAGGCAGCGAACGCCGCTGCGCCCGCCGCGGTCCCGACCGACCCCTTGTGGACGGAACTGACGCTGCAAACAGGCGAAGCCGCACCTGCTGCGGTTGAGGGCGCGTTGGATGAAGAACTCGCCGCAATCGCGGAGGGGCTTCCCGAAACCACCGTCCCCGAGGCACCTGACGCAGCGCTCGTCACGCCACCGGTTATCCCTGCGGCCGATCCCACTGCGGCATCGGCTGTCGCCGTTGCCATCGACGTACCGGCGCAGCCCGTTGCGGCGGCAGCCACGCCGACGGACGTTCCGGCAGAACTGTCCGCGGTGGCGAAGCCAGCGGATGGGGTCGTGGCTCCGAACGTTGAAGGGGCCGCCGATCCGGCAAAGCCTCTTGCGGCAAACACCCAGGCTCCGGCGCAATCCGCGATGGCCGCCCCGGTGATCAAGGCGGCGGCACCGGCCGCGGCCGGTGATTCCGGCGAGGACGAAGCGGACGCCGCCGACCCTCTGCTGTCCGGCACCGATATGCCGGACACCGAGACAGCCGCACCGCAACTGGAGGCGCCAACGCAACCGAAGAAGACCGAGACCCCGACCGAGGTCTCATCTCAGCCGGCGCCGGCGCGCGCAGAAGCCAAGCCCGATGCACCCGATCTGCGGCCAGACGTCGCCGTCATCGCGGATGACCCTGCTCCGACAAGTAAGCCCGCCATCGATCCGGCCGCGCATGCCGCTCAATTGTCCACCCCTGCCCCCGGTCATGTGGCCGCGGCGCAAGCCGCAACGCCGCACGCCACGCCGGTCACCGCAGCGCAGCCTGTACCCGTCGATGCGATCGCAGTCGAAATCGCCAGCCAGGCCCGAGCCGGCAATTCGCGATTTGAGATCCGGCTCGATCCGCCGGAGCTTGGCCGCATCGATGTCCGCCTCGACGTCGACCGCGAGGGCAACGTCAAGTCGCGGCTCGTCATCGAGCGCAGCGATACCTATGACCTACTGCGCCGCGACCAGTCCACGCTCGAACGCGCGCTGCAGCAGGCCGGATTGAAGACATCCGACAATTCGCTGGAATTCTCGCTGCGCGATCAGGGCTTCGCGCAGCACCGCGACGCTGACGAACAGTCGCGCGGCACCCGTGCGATGATTCACGAAGCCGAGGTGGCGCCGAGCGAAGCGGCAAACGGCTATGCGCGGCTCCTCGGCGCGCGCGGCGGCATCGATATTCGCGTCTGACGAAAGGACGATCAGCATGTCCACGATTTCCGGAACCAGCACCGTCGCAGCGGCGATCAATAACGGTGCGGCATCGACCACCACAAAAGACACGCTGGCGAGCAACTTCACCCAGTTCCTGCAATTGCTGACCACGCAATTGAAGCATCAGAACCCGCTCGATCCGCTGGATACCAACCAGTTCACCCAGCAGCTCGTGCAGTTCGCGCAGGTCGAACAGCAACTCAAGTCGAACACGCAGCTTGAGGCGCTGGTCTCGCTGCAGAAGACCGCGCAGTCGACGCAGGCGCTCGGTTATGTCGGACAAGTGGTTGCCATCGACGGTCAGAATTCGCTGCTGAGCGACACCGGCGCCGGCTGGAGCTTCAATTCGCCGAAGCCGGCCTCCGCCACCGTCAACATCATCAACTCTGCAGGCGCCACTGTGTTTACCGGCAGCTATTCGCTTAATGCCGGCGTCCAGAATTTCGTCTGGGATGGCCGCAACAATTCCGGCGTCAAACAGCCCAACGGCGACTACAAGCTGGCCGTTACCGCGAAGGATGCGAGCGGCCAGGCTGTCGCTGTTTCCACAGAGGTCCAGGGCGTCGTCGACTCCGTCGACATGACGAAGAGCCCGCCGACGCTGTCGGTGAACAACACCGAATATGCGCTCGACAAGATCAAGCGCGTCGTCCGGCAAACCTCGCTGTCGCTGTAGCGTTTGCAACGAACCGGTTTGCATCTCTTAACGGGCGATTAAAGCGATGCACGCGATCGGACCGACAGACATTTCTCAATTGAATGTTGCGCTTAGGCAAATCTTAAGCGGCACAAGCTACGTTAATTCGAGTTTGTCGGTTGAGTGTGTGAGTGCAACGATGACTGAGCCTCATCGCCCGAGGGTCAAATATGTAATCGGGCCGGACGGTTCTCCGCTTACCATTGCGGATTTGCCGCCGCCCTCGACCAAGCGCTGGGTTATCCGCCGCAAAGCGGAGGTAGTCGCGGCTGTGCGCGGCGGCCTGCTCTCTCTCGAAGAGGCTTGCCAGCGTTACACGCTGACGACCGAGGAATTCCTGTCGTGGCAATTCTCGATCGAGCAGCACGGTCTTGCCGGCCTGCGCACCACGCGCATTCAGCAATACCGGCAGTAAGCTTCCGTTAGAGCTTGCTAACGCGGTGTAAACGGGCGCGGGTCCATCCGGCGCCCGATTTCATTTTGCCGGTCCCCGAGCGGTGTGCAGGCCTGACGGCCGCGATACGTGGCCTGACGCAATAGACACAGGCGCGCCGATTGCTGCGCATGAGCGCGCAAGCCATCTTCCGGTCCGGCGACGCCCCCGCTAGACTGGCCCGGCTGGTTCCCGGAGCGCCCGATGTCGATTCGTCCGATTCTTCTCGCCGTGCTGGCGCTTGTCGCCGTCGCCCTGCCCGCCTCGGCGCGCCAGCTCGCGGTCGGCGCCGCCTCCGGCTATTTCGAGCCGCCCGGTTACAAAGCGGTGCCGGTTTACACCTGGCCGCGGGGCCCTGCCTGGACCCCGACCGATAACTCGTTCGGATACACCTTCCGCGAGCCCTTCTACACGACCCCGCGCGGATACAAGTACGTCTATGTCCGCGGTTATTACTGGAAGCGCCTGCCGAACCCGTACGCGCCGCGGGTCTACCGGCGGCCGACCAAGGTCTCCACGGTCAAGCGGGTGCGCCGCGCGCCTTGCGTCACCGATATCGGATACGGCCGCTACGAAATGTGCCGGCGATTCTACTGACGGCCATCGCGGCAGATCTGCCGCAGGGCTCGTAGTACAGGCCTGAGACGTAAAACCTGAAATGACAGAGGGCGGGCCATCCCGCCCTTTTTCGTTTCTGTGGCTGATTTTGCGCCTGAAGCCCCGCCCAACGGAACAATCGTTAACGGCATTAACCGATTGGAAACCATACGCACGGCAAATATTGCCGGGTCGCGCGTTGGGGGGACTCTTCGGTGCAAGGTCTGGTCGAGTTTGTAAAAACTATCGGTGCGACGCGCGTGATGGCGATGGCTGCGGTCGCAGTCGCACTGGTCGGGTTTTTCGCGTTTCTGATCCTGCGCGTGACGGCTGTGCCGATGACGCCGCTGTTCACCGACCTTGCCTTTGAGGATTCCTCGGCCATCATCCGCGACCTTGAGCGGCAGGCGATCCCCTACCAGACCCGAAACGACGGCGCGATCATCCTCGTCCCCAAGGACGCCGTGACGCGCCTGCGCATGAAGCTTGCGGAATCCGGCCTGCCCAAGGGCGGCAGCGTCGGCTACGAGATTTTCGACAAATCGGACGCGCTCGGCGCCACCAGTTTCGTTCAAAATATCAACCACTTGCGCGCACTCGAGGGCGAACTGGCCCGCACCATCCGCTCGATCGACCGGGTGGCCTCCGCCCGCGTCCATCTGGTGCTGCCGGAGCGGCCGCTGTTCTCTCGCGAGCGCCAGGAGCCTTCCGCCTCGATCGTGCTGAAGCTGCGCGGCTCGCTCGAGGCCCAGCATGTGCGGGCCATCCGCCATCTCATCGCTTCGGCGGTGAATGGCCTAAAGCCCGGCCGGGTCTCGATCGTCGACGAAAGCGGCCGGCTGCTGGCCGACGGCTCTGACGACAACCTGTCGGGTCTCAGCGCCGGTGCCGACGACCGCAAACTCACCTTCGAGCGCCGCATGCGCGAGAATGTCGAGAATATCGTGTCCTCGATCGTCGGCCCCGGCCGCGCCCGCGTGCAGCTCACCGCCGACTTCGACTTCAACCGAATCACCCAGACCACCGACAAGTTCGATCCGGAGGGGCGCGTGGTGCGCTCCAGCCAGACCCGCGAGGAGACCCATAACTCGCACGAGGGCAAGGATGGTCAGGTCACGGTCGCCAACGAACTGCCCGGTGGCCAGCAGAAGGCGGCCGACGCCGCCGTCAACAAGAACGACAATCGCAAGAGCGAGGAAATCGTCAATTACGAGATTTCGCGCACCACCAAGACCGAGGTGATCGAAGGCGGCCGGGTCAATCGCATTTCGGTAGCGGTGCTGGTCGACGGCACCTACGCGAAGAACGCCGCCGGCGATTCCGTCTACACCCCGCGCGAGAAGGAGGAACTCGACCGGATCGCGGCACTCGTGCGCTCGGCCATCGGCTTCGATCAGAAGCGCGGCGACCAGGTGGAAATCGTCAACCTGCGCTTCGCCGAGTTGCCCCAAAACCTGGCCGCAACCCCCAAAGGCTGGCTGGATATCGGCGACTTCACCAAGGATGACATCATGCGCGGCATCGAGATGCTGGTGATGTTCCTCCTCGGCATGGTGGTGCTGTTCTTCGTGATCCGCCCGCTGGTGCGCCGCATCATCACCCCGGACGAGCCGGCTCTGGCATTGCCCGAAGGCAGCATCGTCGGCCTCCCCGGCGGCATCGGACCGGGCGGGATCACAACGACCGGCGGCCCCAATGTGTCGATCGTGGGCAGCGACCAGAATGTCGCGATCTCCAACCACACCTCGTCGATGATCGACATCGCCAAGGTGCAGGGCCAGGTGCACGCCGAGTCGGTGAAGAAGGTCGGCGAGCTCGCCGATCGCAATCCGCACGAGACCGTCGCCATCATCCGTCAATGGCTGCACGAGCCGGCATAAGGACACGTCATGGCCGTCACTGCGACCAAGGAACAGGCCCGCGAACAGCTGAACAATATCGTCGCCGGTCTCGCCAGCCGGCAGGCGGAAGCGCCGCGGCCGACCCGCGAGCTGAGCGGGCCCGAGCGTGCGGCGGTTCTGATGCTCGCGCTTGGCGACGAGTATGGCGGCAAGATCTGGGAGCTGCTCGACGACGACGAGCTGCGGCAATTGTCGATCACCATGTCGACGCTCGGCACCATCGAATCCGATCTGGTCGAAGGCCTGCTGCTGGAGTTCGTCAGCCGCCTGTCGGCCACCGGCGCCCTGATGGGCAATTACGAGGCGACCGAACGCCTGCTGCAGCAATACCTGCCGGCCGATCGCGTTGGCGGGATCATGGACGAGATCCGAGGGCCGGCCGGCCGCAACATGTGGGAGAAGCTCTCCAACGTCCAGGAGGACGTGCTCGCCAATTACCTCAAGAACGAATATCCGCAGACCATTGCGGTGGTGCTCTCGAAATTGCGCCCCGAACATGCCGCGCGCGTGCTCTCGATCCTGCCGGAGGATATCGCGCTCGATGTCGTCAACCGGATGCTGCGGCTGGAATCGATCCAGAAGGAAGTCATCGACCGGGTCGAACTGACGCTGCGCACCGAATTCATGTCCAATATTTCCAAGACGCGCCGCCGCGACTCGCATGAGGTTATGGCGGAAATCTTCAACAATTTCGACCGCCAGACCGAAACCCGGTTCATCACCTCGCTCGAAGAGGACAACCGCGACAGTGCCGAACGCATCAAGGCGCTGATGTTCACCTTCGACGACCTGGTGAAGCTCGATACCGGTTCGGCGCAGACGCTGATGCGTCACGTCGACAAGGACAAGCTCGCGGTCGCGCTGAAGGGCGCCAACGAGGCGGTCCGCCAGTTCTTCTTCGCCAACATGTCCTCGCGTGCGGCCAAGATGCTGACCGACGACATGGGCAATCTCGGTCCGGTGCGCCTGAAGGACGTCGACGATGCGCAGGTCCTGCTGGTCAATCTGGCCAAGGATCTCGCGGCCAAGGGCGAACTGATCATCTCCAAGCAGCGCGGCGACGAGGAACTGGTTTACTGATGACCGCGCCCGCCAAATTCATGTTCGACATCGATTTCGGGGCGCCGAAGCCCGCGAATACGGTGCTGCTGTCCGAGCACGAGGCAAAGGTCGGCGAAGCGGAAACGCGCGGCTATCGCAACGGCTTCACCGCCGGCCAGCAGGAAGCGGCGGCCGAATCGGCACGCCGGCTTGCGATCGCGATGGAAAGCGTCGCCCATTCGCTGTCGATCCTGACGCGCGGGCTTTCGGCGGTCGAAGTGCGGGTCGAAGCGGAAGCGGTGGAGGTTGCGGTAGCGACCGGACGCAAGCTGGCCGAGACGCTGATCGCGCGCGAACCCTTCGCCGAGATCGAGGCGCTGGCGATGGACTGCTTCCGCGAACTCGTCACGACGCCGCATGTCGTGGTGCGCGTCAATGACGCGCTTTACGAACTGGCGCAGGAAAAACTCACCGCGATCGCACGCCAGACCGGCTTCGACGGCCGGCTGCTGATCATGGCGGAGCCGGACATTGCGGTCGGCGATTGCCGGATCGAATGGGCGGATGGCGGAATGATGCGCGACAGGGCGGCCGCGGACGCCCTGATCGGCGAGACGGTGAAGCGATTTGTCGAAGGGCGCCGCGCGCCCGGGCATGCGGAGTTGAGAGGTGGCGACGATGAGTGACAACCAGGGCGTTCCGTTTCCGAATCTTGAAAATGGCGCGCTGCCGCCGGGCGATCTCGCAATCGCCTCATCGGAGCCGGAGACCAATGGCAAGACCGCGGCCGATCTCGAGGCGCTGTTCGACGTTCCGGTCCGGGTTTCGGCGGTGCTCGGCCGCTCGCGCATGGACGTGTCGGAATTGCTGCGGCTTGGACCGGGCGCGGTGCTGGAGCTGGACCGCAAGGTCGGCGAAGCGATCGACATCTACGTCAACAATCGCCTGGTCGCGCGCGGCGAGGTCGTTCTGGTCGAAGACAAGCTCGGCGTCACCATGACCGAAATCATCAAGGCCGACAAAGCCGAGTAGCCATTCGCTGGCGTATCAATAAGGAAACTGGATCATGCGTCTCCTCATCGTCGGCACCCTGAAGGGCCAGCTCACGCTCGCGACCAAATATGCGATGGACAAGGGCGCCTCGGTGACCCACGCCGAGAATGCCGACCAGGCGCTGGCGGTGCTGCGCTCCGGACGCGGCGCCGATCTGCTGATGGTGGACGTGGCGCTGGACATTGCAAGCCTGGTGGCCCGGCTCGCGGCGGAGCATATCCACGCGCCGATCGTCGCCTGCGGCATCGAGACCGATGCCAAGGCCGCGGTGGCCGCCATCCATGCCGGCGCCAAGGAATACATCCCGCTGCCGCCCGATCCCGAGATGATCGCGGCTGTACTCGCCGCCGTCGCCAGCGACGATCGCGAGATGGTGTGGCGCGACGAATCGATGGGGCATGTCGTGCGCCTCGCGCAGCAGATCGCCGGCTCCGACGCATCCGTGCTGATCACCGGCGAGAGCGGCACCGGCAAGGAAGTGCTGGCGCGCTATGTCCATACCCGCTCGAAGCGGGCGAAGAAGCATTTCATCAGCGTCAATTGCGCCGCCATTCCCGAGGCGCTGCTGGAATCGGAATTGTTCGGCCACGAGAAGGGCGCTTTCACCGGTGCGGTGGCGCGCCGCATCGGCAAGTTCGAAGAGGCCAATGGCGGCACGCTGCTGCTCGACGAAATCTCCGAGATGGACGTGCGACTGCAAGCGAAGCTGTTGCGCGCGATCCAGGAGCGGGTGATCGATCGCGTCGGCGGCACCAAGCCGGTCCCGGTCGATATCCGCATCATCGCCACATCCAATCGCAATCTCGCCGAGGCCGCTCGCAATGGCGCGTTCCGCGAGGACCTGCTGTTCCGGCTCAATGTCGTGAACCTGCGCATTCCGCCGTTGCGCGAACGCCCGCAAGATGTGCAGGCGCTGGCCGATCATTTCATCGACAAATATTCCAAGGCCAATGGCCTGCCCGGCCGTCCGCTATCCACGGAAGCCCGCAAGGCGCTGGCGCTGAACACCTGGCCCGGCAACGTGCGGGAGCTGGAGAATACGCTGCACCGCGCCGTGCTGCTGACCAGCGGCGTGGAGATCGGCGCCGACGCGCTGATGACGCCGGACGGCATGCGCCTCGATGCGCCGCAAGCCTCCGCGCAGGTCGCGCATGCCACGATCGCCGCCGAACAGGTGACGCGCGCATTGGTGGGGCGCACCGTCGCCGATGTCGAGCGCGACCTGATCCTGGAAACGCTCAAGCATTGCCTCGGCAACCGCACCCACGCGGCGAATATCCTCGGCATCTCGATCCGCACCCTGCGCAACAAGCTCAACGAATATGCCGGCGATGGCGTGCCGGTGCCGGCGCCGCATGGCGGCGAGATGCGGTTTGCGGGGTAAGCGATGCGCGCGCTCGTGTCCCGGGCGCAGCGCAGCATAAGCGAAGCGCGATGATGCGATGCAGAACCGGGACCCATTTGGTATGACTGGGTCCCGGCTCTGCGGTGCGTCACTTCGCGCCGCACCGCGTCCGGGACACGAGAGCACAATGCCCACCATCTACAAAATCCTTCCCCTGCCCCTCTGGACCGAAGCCCAGCACGCCGGTGTCTTCCGTGGCGCCGCAATCGATCTCACCGACGGCTACATCCATTTCTCCACCGCCGAGCAGGCCGCCGAGACCGCCGCGAAACACTTCGCCGGACAGACCGACTTGATGCTGCTGCATGTCGACACCGACGCGCTCGGTGACGCCCTGAAATGGGAACCGTCACGCGGCGGCGCGCTGTTTCCCCATCTTTATGCCGAACTCGACCTTCAGCATGTCGTGCGCGCCGATCCGCTGCCGCTCGGAGACGATGGGCGGCATGTGTTCCCGACGCTGACCTGACAGGACGAGACACCTTCATGCATTCCGTCATTCGCTGCGCGCTTGCCGCCGCACTGATTGCGCCATCCGCATCCGCACATGCCTCCTTCAAGGATTTCCGCGACTGGCTCGCGGCCTGCGACAACCTTCGCAACTGCTCGGCTTTCGCGGTCAATTCCGAATCCGACGATGCGGCCGCCTATCTGCGGATCGAGCGCGGCGGCGCGGCCGATGCGCAGGTGACGGTGACCCTGTCGGTCGAACTGGGCGACGCGAAGGGCTACACTGTCGCGTTCGACGACCATGCGCTCCCCGGCCTGCCGACCGGCATTCTCGTCGGCGAGGAGGGCGAGGGCAGCGACTATCGTCGCGTCACCATCGCCAAGGGGCCAGCCGCCGACGCGCTGATCGAGTCGATGCGCAAGGCCAAGTCCATCGTGGTGACGCGGCAGCCGGCACCGGGCAAAAAACTGGAATCGCCGCTCTCGCATATCTCGATGTCGGGCGCGGTCGCGTCGCTGCTGTGGATCGACGACCAGCAAAAACGGCTCGATACCGTCACCGCATTGGTGCGGCGTGGGCCGAAGCCGGCGAGCGCCGTCCCGCCGCAGCCAAAAGCACCGGTCATCGTCGCGGCCCCGCCCTCGAAGGCGAAGGCGCCGGAGAAGCATTCGCCCGCCCTGCTCGCCAAAGGCCGCAAGCTTTGTGAGGAGAATGACAAGAATTCGCAGATCGAAGATGTCAGTCCGCTGGGCGGCGGGCAATTCCTCTATCAGTTCACCTGCCCGGACAGCAGCGGCGCCTATAATTTCTGGAACGTGTTCCTGATCGGTCCGGCCGGCAATGTGAACGCCCTGCGTCCCGTGACATTCCGCAGGCCGCCCGGCGTGAGCGACGGCAACAAGGACGAGCCGCGTTCTGGCCTGACCAACCCGGTCTTCGATTCCGAAACCATGACCCTGTCGAGCTTCGACAAAGGCCGCGGCATCGGTGATTGCGGTGTCGAGGAGGAATGGGTCTGGACCGGCAAGTCATTCCAGCTGGCGCTCGAACGCTCGATGGGGGAATGCAAGCGCATCCCGATGGATGACTGGCCGGTGACGTTCCGCGCCGAGGTCAAGCGTTAGCGCGCGGACAAACCGTCAGGCCGCCCGCCCGGTCACAACAGCGCGTAGGCGGTCGACACCATCGCCACCGGCTTGGTGTCGAAGGCCGGCGTCAGCATCACCTGTCCGAATGCCATGGTTCGACCCATGCGCACGATGCGGGCGTCGGCAAGCACGTCACCGTTCGAGGCCGGCTTCAGGAAATGCGAGGTCTGGTCGACGGTTGTCATCTGCCGGTAGCGGCCGGAGGCGGCGGCGACCGCGAACACCATGGCGGTATCGGCAAGCGACATCAGCGCCTGCCCGCAGATGATGCCGCCGTCGCGACAGATGCGATCGGAAAATTTCATCCGCAGGGTGGCGCCTGCCCCGCCCTCGGCTCCCGGCGGGTGGATCGCCTCGACGCTCAGCTGCAGGTCCTGAACCCAGGGTGCGAACACGTCGGCCAGCAACTGTTGCGCTGTGGCCACGTCGAATGTCTGATTGTCGATCTCACCCATTTTTGCCCCCGATTTGCCGCGGACCTTAATCGTTCCCCGGTGCTACGGCACCCGCGTTAACGGTTCCCTAACCATAAACCGGGCAAATATTACCTAGACGTCCGGGAGTTCCATCCACCTAAAATGTCCGACATTTCAGCCACACCATCGCGCGGGCGATTTGTGTTGCCCGCCCTCGGGGACATTGCGGCCTTCGCCAAGCGCGGCGATCTGTTGCTCGCCGCCGGCGTGCTGACGATCCTGGTCGTCCTGATCCTGCCGCTGCCGCCGATCGTCCTCGACCTGTTCCTGGCGGTGTCGATCACGGTTTCGGTGCTGGTCCTGATGACGGCGCTGTTCATCCACAGCCCTCTGGAATTCTCTTCTTTCCCGACCGTGCTGCTGATCGCGACCATGCTCCGGCTCGCACTCAACCTCGCCTCAACCCGGCTGATCCTGGCCAATGGCCATGACGGCCCCGCCGCGGCCGGCCACGTGATCGAGGCGTTCGGCAATTTCGTGATGGCCGGCAATTTCGTGATCGGCATCATCGTTTTCGCCATCCTGGTGATCGTCAATTTTGTGGTCATCACCAAAGGCTCGGGCCGCATCGCCGAAGTGGCCGCGCGCTTTCACCTCGACGCCATGCCCGGCAAGCAGATGGCGATCGACGCCGACCTCTCCGCCGGGCTGATCGACGAGAAGCAGGCGCGTCACCGTCGCAAGGAACTGGAAGACGAGAGCAGCTTCTTCGGCGCCATGGACGGCGCCTCGAAATTCGTGCGCGGCGATGCGATCGCCGGCCTGCTGATCGTTTTCATCAACGTGATCGGCGGCATCATCATCGGCGTCGCCCAGCAGAATATGGGCTTTCTGGATGCCGCCAAGGCCTACACCCTGCTCACCGTCGGCGACGGCCTGGTCACGCAGATTCCGGCGCTGATCGTTTCGACCGCGGCGGGCCTGCTGGTGTCGAAGTCCGGCGTCTCCGGCGCCGCCGACAAGGCGCTGGTGAAGCAGCTCTCCGGCTACCCGAAGGCGCTCGGCATGTCGGGCGGCGTCATGCTGATCATGGCGCTGCTCCCTGGCATCCCGATGCTGCCCTTTCTGGTGCTCGGCGGCGGAGCGAGCGCACTCGCGTGGCATCTCAACAAGCACCACAAGGCGCTGGCGGCAAAGGCCGAGAAACACGAGCAGGTCGCGGCTGCAACCGCACCGGCAGAGGAGCCGATTTCCAACTCGCTCAAGATCGACGATCTCAAGATCGAGCTCGGCTATGCGCTGCTGCCGCTGGTCAACGCGCAGGATGGCGGCGACCGGCTGACCGAACAGATCAAGGCGCTGCGCCGCGCGCTCGCGATCGAAATGGGCTTCGTGATGCCGGCCGTCCGCATTCTCGACAACGTGCAAAGCGACGCCAACACCTATGTCATCAAGATCAAGGAAGTGGAGGCCGGCTCCGGCAAGCTGTGGCCGGGACAGTTCATGGTCATGGATCCCGGCGGCGGCCAGGTGAACCTGCCCGGCATTCACACCATCGAACCGACCTTCGGCCTGCCCGCAACCTGGGTCGACGGGGCCTACAAGGAAGAGGCCGCGATGCAAGGTTACACCGTGGTCGACGGCGCGACCGTGCTGTCGACCCACCTCACCGAATTGCTAAAAGCCAATGTCGCCGATCTGCTGTCGTACGGCGAGGTCTCTAAACTCCTGAAGGAGTTGCCGAAGGAGCAGGCCGAACTGCTCAAGGACATTGTGCCGGCGCAAATCTCGATGTCCGGCATTCAGCGCGTGCTGCAGATGCTGCTGGCCGAGCGGATTTCGATCCGCGACCTCTCGACCATTCTGGAAGGCATCGCCGAGGCCGTTGCCTTCACCCGCAATCCGACGCAGATCGCCGAGCATGTACGCACCCGGCTGGCCCGGCAGATTTGTGCACAGCACACATCGCCGTCCGGCTACCTGCCGCTGATCGCGCTGTCGGCCAAATGGGAACAGGCTTTCGCCGATTCCGTTATCGGCCAAGGCGACGAGCGGACTCTCGCCATGCAGCCTTCAAGGCTGTCGGAGTTTATTACACTCGTTCGTGAACGCTTCGAGGAGGCGGCGCGCGAAGGGGAAGCCCCGGTTCTGGTCACGTCCTCGTCAATTCGACCGTTCGTGCGCGGCATTGTCGACCGTTTCCGCGCCCAAACCCCGGTTCTGTCGCAGTCGGAAATACATCCGCGGGTGCGTCTGAAGACGGTTGGAAGCGTTTAAATCGCGGTTTCGCGCGAAATTTGTGCGCAAGGCCGATTAACCACCGGCACGAAGAAACCAAGACCCGTACGCAACAGTCACGTACTTTCACTTCCGGTCAACGAGATGTGAAGCCCCCTGCGGAACCGCAAAAGGGTTCCTACGTTTGGTTCGTGAGGTTCGGACAGCCGCAAGGTTGAACCGGGCGCCGCCGGAACCCGACAAACCGGGACCGCAGGTTAACAGGCAGGGACGTGTCATGAACAATTCCTCGCTGCGCAGTGCCGACAGTGCGACCCATCTGAAGGTGGTGATCGTTTCGCTCTTTGCCGCCATCATGGTGGTGGGCGTTGGTATCCTGGCGAAGCCGAATTTCTCGGACGGTACCAGCACGTTCGCTCAGCGCTTTGACGCATCTGGTCCGGTGATCAGAGCCGGCCGTGCGACGCCGACCATCGCCGCCGGCGAAGCCGGAACCATCCGCTAGTTTTTCTGACGTTGAATCTCCCTCCCCCCCAGGGATCAACGTTGTGTGTTGCGCCCCCTCCCCCCAAGGGGGCGCAACTTTTTTATGGGTCCGCAAAGCTAAGACCTGAGTCCGGCTTACGGCACCGCCTCGATCAGCTTGCCTGCATAAACGATCGGCCCGGTCGCAACACCGGTCGGCGAACCGCCCGGCGGCTCGACCGTCACCGCATACGTCGCCTCGTTGATGATCTGCGGGTCGAATGCAGCCAGCTGCGAGCGGGTGAATTCATGATCGCCGATCAGGCCGAGCGAGCGCGGCTGCGGAAACTTGTCGTGCACCAGCCAAAGTTCGTAGGACCGGTCGGGCGGCACCGCGGCGCCGACGCGGCGCACCGTGAAATCCTTGGTCTTGAGATCGACGGTGAGCAGGAAGCCGGGCGACACCTTGTCGGCCTGCAACACGGCAACGTAGCGCCCCAGATCCGGGGACGGCGGGGTGCCGTCGCGGATGCCGATAAACAAAAGCAGCGAAGCAGCGAGCGCGCCCGCAACATAGGTGGCGGTGCGCCAGCGGTTCATTTTCCGGGTCAGGTACACGATCTCGGCACTGCCGGACGGTGTGCCGGCCAGCACCGCGGCGCCGCGCAAGCCGGCGATAATGTTATTCCAGACCGACGCCGGCGGCTCGACGCCTTCGACCGCCTCGGCAAGCACCGACAACCGCCGCTCCCAGTATTCCACCTGCGCGGCGAACCCGGTATCGGACAGAATTAATTGCTCGGCCTGCGCCCGTTCGGACGCATCGAGTGTTCCGAGCGCATATTCGGCAGCCAGGATTTCGCGGTCCTCGTCCATCATCGTCGCGGCCCTTTCATGATCCGAGACATTCCCGGATCTCGATCAGGCTCCGTCGCAGCCAGGTCTTGATCGTGTTGACAGGCTTTGCGAACTTCGCCGCCAGTTGCTCGCGGCTCAGTCCGTTGTAATAGGCCAGCAGCACCATCTGCTGGCGATCGCCATCGAGCGCGCCGACACAGGCCATCAGCCGTTTCAGATCCTCGCTCAATTCACGCGCGGCGAGCGGATTGGGCAGATCGGCGGCGACGTCCATGGCCTCCGGCTCCTCTTCGATCGAAGCCTCGCTGCGCTTGCGAAGGAGGTCGATCGCCCGGTTGCGTGCGATCGTGACCATCCAGGTGATGGGAGACGCCTTCGACGGGTCGAACGACCCGGCGCTACCCCAGATCTTGAGGTAGGTCTCCTGAATCACCTCGTCGGCGAGATCGTGACGCCTCAAGATACGGAGGACCACGCCGTAGAGTTTCGCCCGCGTGGCGGCGTAAAGCTGCTCGAAAGCAGCCCGGTCCCCTTGGGCCGTGGCGGCCAGATATGCGGTGAGGTCGGCGGTCGTCGACATGAGGCAGTCCGGACAGTTTCGATATGCATAGCACGGCCGGTGAGCCGCGGCATGAGACACGGTGGCCGTTGACTTCGGGTTTCAAATTCCTACCTGATTTCCGTGATGATCGCGCACCAGACCCGTTTCATGCTCCGCGCCGGACTCCTGCACGCAGGCTCCTGACCCGGACGGCTGCGCTTGTCAGCCCTCCGGGCTGACGTTCTGCCGTCCGCCTCCGGGCCGACGGCTTCCCGACCCCAAAAATCGAAATTCTGGCCTGAGAACCGGTCGCTCGCGCCGTATCGGGCCTGCTCACCGCTGCAAGCGAAGGAGAACCACGATGAGCTATCCGCATCCCGAATTGCCGCCGATCGCCATGATTCGCGCGGACGCCGAAAGGCTGTCCCGAATCGCCGATTCGTCCGCCGGCGCGTTCGCCCAGACCGCCGAATTCCTGGCGCGCGAGGTCGACCGCGCCCGGGTGATCGAGGAATCCGAACGTCTCCCCGGCCTGGTGACGATGGGATCGCGGGTGACGTTCCGCGACGACGTCACCGATGCCGTTCGCACGCTGAGGCTGGTCTATCCCGGCGAGGCCGATGTCTCGCAGGGCACCATCTCCGTGCTGACGCCGATCGGCGCGGCGCTGATCGGCCTGTCCGTCGGCCAGTCGATCGAATGGGATACCGTGAACGGCGGCCGCCGCTCGCTGACGGTGCTTTCGGTGGAAGCGGTCAACTGACCGGACCGTGATGACGTGTCCCGCTCGTCTCCGCGCAAGGCGGCGAGTGGGACACTGATTACGGCGCCGGCCGCTCCATGCCCTTGTCTTTCAGCACGGCCGCACCCGAAGGCCCGGCGAGCAGATCGAGGAACGCCTTGGCGGCCGCAGCGTCACGCGCCGTTGCCGACACCGCCCCGGCATAGGTGGTGTAGTTCTGGATTTCCGCCGGTAGCGGGCCGACCAGCACCACCTCCTTCACCGGCACGATCTCGCTGATCTGGTGAATGCCGAGTTCGGCATCGCCTGAGACGAGTAGATCGGCAACATAACCGCCGCGCTTGAGCTTCGCCTTGGCGCGGATCTGGTCGGCGATGCCCCACTTCTCGAACAGCTTGTCGAGATAGATCCCGCTCGAGCCGCCGGACGCGGGATCGATATAGGCCACCGTCTTCGCTTGCATCAGCGCATTGCGAAACGCATCCACCGACGAAATGTCCGGCAGCGGCGCGCCCTTCGGCACCATCACTCCGATCGCGACCCGGGCGAGATTCGTTTTCGTCGCCGGCGCGACCTTGCCGGCGGTACCGAGCGCATCGATGACGCCCGGCGTGATCACCGCGAGGTCGAAGGTTTCGCCGCCCTCGATGCGCTTGCGCAGCGCGCCCGCGGTATCGTTGTCGACCACCAGCGTATGCCCCTGCTTCTCGAATTCGGGCTGCAGCGCCAGCACCACCTGCTTCATGGCGCCTGCGGTCAGCACCTTCACCTCCGCCGCGGCGGCAGGCGTGGCGAATATGGCGAGGGCCACGGCGAGAAAACAACCAAGGCGCGACGACATCGGTCTGCTCCAGGCATTTGTGAGATTGTCAAAGACAGCGAACACGGATCGCAGTTTGTTATTCCATCCGCAGACCGAATGCTTGTCTTTGCTCGGCGCCGCCGCTCTAATCGACCGACAAGCCCGCCATAAACAAGGGCAATCCGGGAGGATGTTATGCCGCGAATGCTCAAGTCCTGGGCCGTCTGCATCGGCGCGTTGCTGCTGCTGTCGCCGCGCGAGGCCGGAGCGCAGGATTATCCTTCAAAGCCGATCACCTTCCTCGTCGCATTCGCAGCCGGCGGCGTGGCGGACGGGATCGGCCGCCTGATCGCGCAGTCGCTTGGTGAAAATCTCAAGCAGACCGTCGTAGTGGAGAATCGCGGCGGCGCCGGCGGCAATCTGGCGGCGCGGCAGGTCGCGAACGCGGCGCCGGATGGCTACACCATCCTCGTGACCACCACCGCGCTCGCCATCAACGAGACGCTGCATCGGAACAAGGGCTTCGCCGCAAGCGACCTCGAGACGGTGGCGATCGTCGCTTCGTCACCGGAAGCCTTTGCCGTCGGCAAGGCCAGCACCGCGACGTCGCTCGCGGACTTTCTCGCCGAAGCCAAAGGCAAGACCATCACTTTCGGGTCGGCCGGCGTCGGCTCCGGCTCGCATATCGCAGCCGAATATTTCTTCAAGGAAATCGCCAAGCTTCCCGCGACCCACGTGCCGTTCCAGGGCGGTGCACCCGCGATCAATGCGGCGGTCGGCAACCACATCGACCTGCTCTCCATCACGCTCGGCGGCGGCCTCGTCGCTCAGGTGCGCTCGGGAAACCTGAAAGGTCTCGGCGTGATGAGCGAGCAGCGCGTCGGCAGCATGACCGACGTTCCGACCTTCGCCGAAGCGGGCTTCGCCGGATTTACGGCCGCGTCATGGGTCGGCCTGTTCGTGCCGGCAAAGACGCCGGCCGATATCGTCGCGAAGCTCAACGGCGCGATCGACGCCATCGTCAAACAGCCCGGCTTCCAGCAGCGCCTTGCCGCGCTCGGCTTTGACCCCGTCACCGGCAATCAGGCCGCCGCCGCCAAGCGCTTCAACGATGACGTCGGCGAATGGGGCAAGCGCGTCAACGCGCTGGGCATGAAGATCGAATAGCCGGGGATTGGGGCTCGCTACACTTTTGCCACAGGCTGTTCGACGCAGCGCCACAAAGGCGAACGGGCGCCGCCATTAACCAGCCCTGTTCAGCAAAAACTCAAAATCCGCTCGACAACGCACTGGCCGATGTCATTTGAATCCATATCTGCGCGGTTGAATCTGTGCGGCATTGGCCGCGTAACGCCGCCCGGAACGGCTTTCGACAGGTCCAGCGTCCGAGTATCGCCATGAGATTGCTTGCAGGACTGACATTTCAGAATTGTCCGCGCGTGGTTGCCTACGCGCTGATCGCCGCTGTCGTTGCGGCCGGATTGCTGGCGGCCGACGGAGCCTATCGCTGGTATCGCGGCGCCGGGGTGCAGGTCGCCGAGCCGTCGGCGCCCGAACCATCGGTTAGCGAGGTGCCCGTGCGCGCGGAAACGGCCGAGGCTCCGGAACCGGCGACCGCCGGAACCAGGCATGCCGACACGCCGCCTCACACCCAGGGAGCGGCCGCGGAGCCCGGCACTGTCGGCGTCGCACAACAACCCGAGCGTCAGCCTGAAAAGGCTCCGGCGAGGAACACGGCCGCTGGTTCGATTCCGATCCCGGCGCCCCGTCCGGCCACCGGCACGGCCACCGCCCGCGCGCCGCAAGAAGCCGCGACGCCGCAACGCGCCGAACCGAAATCCTCACCGCAGGCCAGGCCGCAGCAGGCACGCCGTTCCCCCACCAGGGAGGAGACTCGCGAACGCGCAGCACCGCGCCCGCCGGTCCAGGCGGCGACGAGGCCGCCGGCCCCGGCGGCAAACCCGAACGTCTATTATGAGCGCGACAGCCAACTCGGCTACGCCCCGCAATTGAGGGCGCGGACCTGCAATCCGGCAACGGGCCAGATGCCGATGCAATGCTATTATCCGCGTGAGGGCCGCGAGCAGTTTCCAGCCAAGCCGCTCGACTGAGCCTGATCCGCATCGAAACGACAGCGGCCGGACCTAAAGGCCCGGCCGACCCAACCCCGGAAGTGCAGGCTCGTTCAGGCGCGAACGGCGTTCTTGATCCGCATGATGCCGATGGAATCGAGCTCCATCTGCTCGCGCGCATTGTTGTCGGCGCGCTCGCGGGCCTGGTCGCGCTCATCGAGCAACTCGACCTTCTTCAATTCCTCGAAAGCCTCGCCGAGCGCGGCCTTGGCTTCGTCGAGCTGAACCCGAAGATCGTCGATCGAGCGCTTCAGATTCTCTTTGCGCTGGTTCGCAGCCTTTGCATAGGTCGGATAGGCAAAGTGCGACGGGTCCTGAATGCCGGCGCGGTCCTGCTCGGTCTTCACCTCGCGCTCGAGATCGACGCTCATGCGTTCGAACTCGGCAATCATGGTTTCGATCTGCATGGTCCGGCGGCGCTTTTCGTCCACCTGAAACTTCCGCAGCCTGATCAGCGTGTCACGCGACTTCATCGACACATACTCCCCGAAGCCCCAATTCCAATCGCCGCGCGAACACGCACGGACGGGATATGGCGGTATTGTGCCGCGCTATCGTTATTTTTCGGTTTCCAGATTCCCGAGAATGCCGGCAAGCCGCTGATATCCTTCATTCAGGCTAGTGGCCTCGTCCTTGGCCTGCCCCAGAAACGCCTCAAGCGGCTGGTGCAGGCGGATCGCCTCGTCCACCTCCGCGCTCGAACCGGGCCGGTAGGCGCCGAGCCGGATCAGTTCTTCCATGTCGGCATAGGTGGCCATCACCTGCTTGGCGCGGGTGATCACCGGCAGGAAGGCCGGGTCGGCCGCGCGCGGCATGGTCCGGGACACCGATTTCAGGATGTTGATGGCCGGGTAGCGGCCGCGCTCGGCGATGGCGCGCTGCATGACGATATGGCCGTCGAGAATGCCGCGGACCGCATCGGCGATCGGCTCGTTATGGTCGTCGCCGTCGACCAGAACCGTGAACAGCCCGGTCATGGTGCCGGCCTCGGTGCCCGGTCCGGCGCGCTCCAGGAGACGCGGCAATTCGGAGAACACGGTCGGGGTATAGCCCTTGGCGGTCGGTGGTTCACCGGCCGACAGGCCGATCTCGCGCTGCGCCATCGCAAAGCGTGTCACCGAATCCATCAGCACCAGGACGTCGCGGCCCTCGTCGCGGAAATATTCGCCAATCGACAGCGTTAGATAGGCGGCCTGGCGCCGCATCAAGGCGGGCTCGTCGGAGGTCGCGACCACGACCACGGACCGGGCCAGCCCCTCCTCGCCCAGATCCTCCTGCAGGAATTCCTGCACCTCGCGGCCGCGCTCGCCGACCAGGCCAATGACCGACACGTCGGCCTCGACATTCTTGGCCAGCATCGACAGCAGGACCGACTTGCCGACGCCGGAGCCGGCGAAAATGCCCATGCGCTGTCCGCGACAGCAAGTGAGGAAGGTATTGAGTGCGCGCACACCGAGATCGAGCGGCGCGCCGACGCGTTGCCTGGCATGCGCGGGCGGCGGCGCGGCGCGGAACGGATAGGGCGACGCACCGGACGGCAGCGGCCCCTTGCCGTCGATGGGTTCGCCCATGGCGTTGACCACGCGGCCGAGCCAGCCATCCGAGGGCCGCACCGCAGCCGGGGCCGAGGAGACGATGGCGCGGCAGCCACGCCGCACGCCGTCGAGCGCGCCGAACGGCATCAGCAGCGCGTTGTTGCCGGAGAAGCCAACCACCTCGCCGGCGATCGAACGTCCGGGCGCGGTCTCGATCGACACCTTGCAGCCGACCGACATGGCATGGATCGGGCCCGCGACTTCGACCATCAGCCCCCGCACGCCGACCACCCGGCCGTAAATCTCGACGCCGTCCAGTTCCGCGATCTGTTCGGCGAGCGCTTTCATCGGTGACCCGCAAAGCACAGCGAAGCAGGCGAATGGTCTTCACTCGCGCTTAAAGTTACCGCCAAAGCGGCCGTCTTAACTTTGTGTTTACCCGCGTCGTTAATCATTGCGACACCGTTCCTGTGACGGTGCGACGGACTCGCCGGAGACATCATGTCGAGGGCTGGTCCCGGGAGTCGGTTAGCGCCGGCTCTTGAGGTGGAACTTTAAACTCGCGTGGAGCCAAAAACTGTATCTCGGTAAGAATTTAGGCCGATTCGACAGCTCATGCCTAGATCGGCCTTGCGAACCGGAATCAGCTTTTGTTAACCATGTGAAGCTACTGTTCCCGAATCGTATTGTTGCAAGGCGTTTGAAAGGCCGCCGGCCCGGCGTGCCGACCTTTGGGGCCCCGCAGCGGCGAGAGAGGGGACTGGCATGCGCGTTTTGCTGATCGAGGACGATAGCGCCACGGCGCAATCGATCGAGTTGATGCTCAAATCCGAGAGCTTCAACGTCTACACCACCGACCTTGGTGAGGAAGGCGTCGACCTCGGCAAACTCTACGACTACGACATCATCCTACTGGACCTGAACCTGCCCGACATGTCGGGCTTCGAGGTCCTGCGCTCCCTTCGGGTTTCGAAGGTGAAGACGCCGATTCTGATCCTCTCCGGCCTGGCCGGCATCGAGGACAAGGTCCGGGGTCTCGGCTTTGGCGCCGACGACTACATGACCAAGCCCTTCCACAAGGACGAACTGGTCGCCCGCATCCACGCGATCGTGCGCCGGTCCAAGGGTCACGCCCAGTCGGTCATCAATACCGGCGATCTGGTGGTCAATCTCGACCAGAAGACCGTCGAGGTGCATGGCCAGCGCGTCCACCTGACCGGCAAGGAATATCAGATGCTGGAGCTGCTCTCGCTCCGCAAGGGCACCACCCTGACCAAGGAGATGTTCCTCAATCATCTCTACGGCGGCATGGACGAGCCCGAACTCAAGATCATCGACGTCTTCATCTGCAAGCTGCGCAAGAAGCTTGCGAACGCGTCGAGCGGCAAGAACTACATCGAGACGGTCTGGGGTCGCGGCTATGTGCTGCGCGAGCCGTCCGACGAAGAGGCCCGTATCCCGGCCTGACGATTGTCCCTGGGGATGTACGACGTGCGTTGAACTCTCCTCTGCAAGGTCACGAAACTCAAACCCCGCCGGAAACGGCGGGGTTTTTTCTTGGCAGGCGGCAGCGGCGTCCGCGGAGAGCGCCGGGCTCAATGCTCGACGGTGTCCTGCGTCAGTGGGTTCTCCACCAGACCGGCCACGACCGCATTACGATAAATGCGGGGACTGACTCCCTGCCAGCGCTTGAACGCTCGCGTGAAATGCGCCGGGTCGGAATATCCAAGCGAATAGGCGATCTCCAGAACGCTGTGATCGTCCCGCATCAGCAACCGCAACGCACGATCTCGCCGGTATTCGTCCACCAGTTCCTCGAAGGTGACTCCCCAGTCATTGAGCCGCCGCTGCAAGGTGCGCGCGCTGATGTTCAGCCGCCTTGCCACCCGCTCGCGGGTCGGATGCTCGTATGGCAGCATGCTGGCTATCAGGGCGATCGCATCATGCGTGGTGTCGAGAAACGGCGTCGGCTCGGGCGGATGGCGATCGAGCCGTGCGTCAAGGATGTCGCTGTCGAACACAACGCCATCGAAGTCGCAGTCATACGTTATGGACGCGCCGAGAAAATCGTACAGTCCGTCGAACACCGGTGAATACGGACGCGCGACCTTGACCGAAACCGCGCCGGGCTCTCCCGTCATCAGTCCGATCTTCCGGATCACCACCAGCGTCCCGAAGATGTGCTGGATGGGATCGAGCGATCCGCGGCCGAGATAATTGAAGTTGAAGTGAAGGCACTTCGGGTACTTCACCAACCGGAATTGCGTGCCCTTCTGTAGGGTATCGATGGTCTGCGACGCGAATTGAAGTCCTGCCAGCAGGTTCGGCGATTGCGCAATCGATTTGCCCCACCATCCGAGTTGCGGCAATTCATAGTGGTTTGCGATCTGCGGTCCGTAAAACCGGCTGCCGGTCGCATGCGCGACGCTGTCTTCCAGTCTGAAACAGACATCGCGATCGAACCACGCTTCCGGATCACCGAGCTGCGACGGCACGATGCCCGCATCCCGCAGGACAGGCGCCGCCCGGATCCCGCATTCGCTCAGGAATCGCGGGACATGGATCAGCGTCAGAGACCGGTGAGAGAAGTGGTAGGAAAACGCAGACATGCTGCAGCGCCAACAAACTGACGAATATGCGGGGAACTAAATCACCGGCAGAGCCTCAAAGCGAGCGGTGTTTATGACGGGCCGGAAAATGTGATGACCGGAAATGGCAAGACATGTGCCCCGGCGATCATGGTAATCTTCATGTTAGCGCAAGGTTGACCGAGGGCCCAAAGAGGCATCCGGCGGCGGCTGCTATTGGGGGCGTTTATGGGTCAGAACGATTTCTTGGGTCGGCGCTTTCGGCTGCGCGCCGCGATTGCCGCATCGCTCATTGGATGCGTCGTTTGCGCCGGCACTGCAGTTCATGCCGCCGACATGGTCGTCAAGGCACCTCCGCCCGCCCCGGTGCCGGTCTATAATCCCTGGCGCTTCGACCTGACGCCCTATGCCTGGATGCCGTCGCTGAACGGCAGCTCGACGATCAAGGGCCACGTGACCGACATCGACGCGACCTTTTTCGGCGACCTCATTCACCGCAAGATCCCGAAACAGCTGTTCGGCCTGATGACCGCATTCGAGGCCCGCAACGACCGCTTCGCGGTGATCGGCGACTTCACCTATCTGCTGCTCGGCGCCTCAAAGAGCGGTTCGCGGTCGGTCTCGCTCGACCCGCGTCTGACGCTCGGGGTCGGCGCCAATTTCGAGACCACCATCAAGATGGTCATCACCGAACTCGCCGGCGCGTACGAGCTGGCGCGGTGGGGAACGCCGACTGGCTCCGCGACCGCAGTCGACATCTATGCCGGCGGCCGGTTGTGGTGGCAGCAGGCCGAGGCAAGCCTCGACGTGAATGCCAATCTCGCGTTGCTGCTGCCGCGCCGCACCTTCACCTTCGACGGCACCCGCGCCTATGTCAGGTCCGGCGACGTGACCTGGGTCGATCCCCTGGTCGGCCTCCGGTTGCGCCATCAATTCACGCCGGGGCATGAGCTGACCGTGAGCGGCGACGTCGGCGGCTTCGGTGTCGGCAGCGAGTTCTCGTGGCAGGCGATCGGCGCGTATCGCTTCGCGATCGCGAAAGCGTATGGCGCGGAATGGTCGGGCATGCTCGGCTACCGGGCCCTCTATGCCGATTACAGCAAGGGCTCGGGCGACACGCTCTATCAGTTCGACATGCTGCAGCATGGACCGATCGCAGGCATCAGCGCGCGGTTCTGATTGCGAGGGCGAGGCGGCGTCCGGATGCCTTGGCGCACCGGACATCCGCTAATGCCGTGGAAGTTAAGGCACCCACCTTAATTCGATGGTGGAGAGACCGACCGACACATTGAGCGCGACCTCGCCTGACAGCGAGACCGGCTGCAGCGCGTAGGAGCGCCCGTTGCCGCCGAACATGATATTCGCACCGACGCCCACGCCGACGCCGATTTCGCCGCTCGGCCCGACATAGGTGCCGGCCAGCGCACCGTTCAACGGACCGGCTGTGGGAGCGTAGACCTGCCAGGCTAACCCTTGCGCCAGCGTCACGCCGATGTCGACGCCGAGCGTGCCGAACGTGCCCGTGTAGATTTCAGGCGGATACGGCCCGACCGGCTTGTATGTACAGTTCATCGTCTGCAGCGAACCGACCACGAGGCCGATCGTCGGCGACAGATTGCAACTCAACAATCCTGTGTTCACGCCGGTCACGCCCGGCGGCGGCGGCGGAACGGGAGCTTGCGCATTGACGGCGCCCGTAAGAGTGCATGCAACAAATGCTACCGCAGCCGGCAATGCGCGACGACTGAAAAACATCGATTCGACTCCTCAGTGAGATACGGCCGGACGTGCGGCCGAAGTGAGCGGCACGTTGAAGTGAGCGGCACGTTACGGTCGATCGCGGTCGTGTCAATCGGTCTCGATTGACCCCGCTCACATATTCGAACTGTCATCTTTTGCTGGCTTCAAATGGCAAGATTGAGCGCGGCCGAATTGATAGCGTGACAAGGGGCTTATGATCAGACGCGCGGAAGAAGCAAGTTTGGCTCATATCAGCGACAATTTTCATATCTGAAAGAGGAAGTGCCTATGAGAACGCTCGTTCTGAGCGGTGTCTTGACATCGTTCGTGCTGATGACGTCGGGAGCCGCCTATTCTCAAAGCCCCGCGCCTGCACCGCACGTGCCGCTGCAAAAAACCATCGGACACGGCAAGCCACAGGTGGTGCCGTCGCTGTTCGTTCTGAATTCGCGCGGTGCCAGCCTCGAAGGCGGCAAACTGGTGCTGACCGGCGTTTCCCCGAACGCGATCGTATTCGCGGATCGGCCGGTGCGCTCCGCCGGCCACGATCTCACCAGCCGGATCGTCGATGACTGGAATAAGGGCACGGATAACTTTGCGAAAGATCCGCCGAACGCGACCGTGTCGGGCTTCACCAAGGACGGCTCCGGCGTGAAGGATGCGGTCGTCGTGCTGAAATCGCCGAAGCTAGAGGGCGACAAACTGACCTTCGATATCGATGTGCTGGAAGGCGACCTGAACGGCGCCGACGGCTCTGCCGCCGTCTTCATCGACATCATCGGCCGTCCGTTCACGCCGTTGTCGTTCGCTGGTGCTGCACGGCGCACCGCGTGGCGCGGTGCGTATTATGCGGGTGCCGCCGCTGCGGTTGGGACCGCTGCAGCAGTCGGTGCGGCGGCGGCTTACGGTGCGCCATACTACGCGCCGCCGCCGGCAGCCTATTATCCGCCGCGTCCGGCCTGCGGCTATTATCCCTATCCACCCTGCTACTGATCCTCTTCGCTCGCGCCGGGAGATCTCGTCATGGCGACACGCAACACGACACTGACCGCTCTGGGGCTGGTTCTGTTGGCGACCAGTCAGGCGCTCTCCCAGGGAGCAACCGGCACGCCGGGATCTCCAAGTGCGACAACGACGATCGACGGAAAACAACTTCCGCCGCCGGATCCAAAATTCGGCGGCGTCATCAGGGAAGAGGCCTTGCAGTCGAAGCCGTGGTGGGCGCCGCGTATTGTGCCTCCCAAGGGCGCACCGAACGTTCTGCTGATCATCACCGACGATTCCGGATTCGGTGCGCCGAGCACCTTTGGCGGCGTGATTCCGACTCCGACCATGGATCGCATTGCGAGCCAGGGCCTGCGTTACAATCGGATGTTCTCGACCGCGCTCTGCTCACCGACGCGCGCGGCGCTGATCACCGGTCGCAATCATCACTCGGCCGGCTTCGGCGTGATCTCCGAGCAGTCCACCGGCTTCCCCGGCTACAACTCGATCATCGACAAGGACAAGGCCACCGTCGGCCGCATCCTGCTCGAAAACGGCTATGCCACCTCGTGGTTCGGCAAGAACCACAACACGCCGGCATTCGCCGCGAGCCAGGTCGGGCCATTCGATCAATGGCCGACCGGGATGGGATTTGAATATTTCTACGGCTTCATCGGCGGCGACGCGAATCAATGGCAGCCGAACCTGTTCCGCAACACCACGCAGATCTTTCCATTTCAGGGCAAGGAAGGCACCTGGAATCTGATCACCGGCATGGCCGACGACGCCATCGACTACATGACCCGGATCCACCAGACCCAGCCTGACAAGCCGATCTTCATCAAATACGCGCCGGGCGCCACGCACGCACCGCATCACCCGACCAAGGAATGGGTCGACAAGATCAGCGCCATGAAGCTGTTCGACGACGGCTACGAGAAACTGCGCGAGCGCATCTTCGAAAACCAGAAGCGCATCGGCGTGATTCCGAAGGACTCTAAACTCACGCCCTGGCCCAAAGAGATCCTGAAGCCGTGGGATCAACTGACCGACACCGAAAAGAAGCTGTTCATCCGGCAAGTCGAGGTGTTCGCCGCCTACGCCGCTTACAGCGACCACGAGATCGGCCGCGTGATCCAGCAATTCGAGGACCTCGGCAAGCTCGACAACACGCTGATCATCTTCATCAACGGCGACAACGGCACCAGCGCCGAGGGCGGCCCGAACGGGACACCGAACGAGGTCGCGTTCTTCAATGGCGTCCAGGTGCCGGTCGATGTGCAGATGAAGTGGTACGATGTCTGGGGCACCGAGCAGACCTACAATCACATGTCGGCCGGCTGGTCCTGGGCGTTCGATACGCCGTTCGACTGGTTCAAGCAGAACGCGTCACGCCTCGGCGGCATCAACCAGAACATGGTGGTGTCGTGGCCGGCCCGCATCAAGGACAAGGGCGGCCTGCGCGAGCAGTTCGTTCACGTGATCGACGTGCTGCCGACCATCCTCGAGGCTACCGGCATCCGTGCCCCCGATATGGTGGACGGCATCAAGCAAAAGCCGATCGAGGGCACGAGCTTCCTCTATACCTTCGATGCGAAAAACGCGAAGGCGCCGTCCCGCCACACCACCCAGTATTTCGAGATGATGGGTCAGTGGGCTTTGTACAAGGACGGCTGGATGCTGAGCACCAAAGTCAACCGGGCGCCCTGGCAGGCGTTCGGCCCCGCCAATCCCGATCCGCTCAACAAACAGGACTTCCAGCTCTATGACCTGAGCAAGGACTTCACCCAGTCCAACGACATCGCGGCCGCGAACCCCGCAAAGGTTGCGGAGATGCGCAAGCAATTCCTGGCTGAGGCGAAGAAATATCAGGTGTTGCCGCTCGATGCCTCGGTCGCGGCGCGTATCGTCGCACCGCGTCCGAACATCACCGCCGGCCGTACCGAGTTCGTCTATACGCGGCCGATGATCGGTTTGCCGCAAGGCGACTCGCCGTTCATCCTCAACGCCTCGTACACGATCACGGCGGACATCGAGGTGCCGCAAGGCGGCGCCGAGGGCATGATTCTAACCTCCGGCGGACGCTTCGCGGGCTACGGCTTCTATCTGCTGAAAGGCAAGCCGGTGTTCCTGTGGAATCTGGTCGATCTGGAGCGCCTCAAGTGGGAGGGACCGGACGCACTGACACCGGGACGCCATACGGTCGAGTTCGACTTCAAGTATGACGGGTTGGGAGCGGGCACGCTTGCCTTCAACGATTTCTCGGGCGTCGGCCGTCCTGGCACCGGCACTCTGAAAGTCGACGGCAAGGTCGTTGATACGAAGCCCATGCCCAAGACGCTGCCGATGATCCTGCAGTGGGACGAGAGCTTCGACATCGGCTCCGACACGCTGACCGGCGTCAACGATGCCGACTACAAGCCGCCTTTCACCTTTACCGGAAAGCTCAACAAGCTGACGGTCAAGATCGATCGGCCGCAACTCAGCCCTGCGGACATCAAGAAGTTTCAGGCTGCAATGAGCACGGCCGCAGACGGCCCCTCGGGTGAAGATCTCGGCGTGCTGCACAAGATCGAAATGCGGCTCGACAAGCGCGAAGACTGCCGCAAACAGGCCGAGGCCAAGAAGCTCGGTCCGGTCGAACGGATCGAATTCGTCCGCGAGTGCATGAAGTGACACTGCGCTAAAAGCATGAGGGGGCATCGCGCCCCCTTTTTTGAGTTAGGGAACCGTGAAAGCCATGAAGCGAGTCACACTCGGCGCGCTCGCCGCAGCCGCCTTCGTCACCACAGTCTTCGCGCAGACCTACAAGATGACGACGCCAATCGCGCCGGGGGTTGCCGTTCCCGACAGGATCGAGTCTTCGATCGGCACATTGAACCTGAGCTACGGCTATCCCTCGGCGGAGACCGCCGAGAAGATCTACGACAACCTCGATCGTTCGCGTGCGCTGCAGGCTTACCTCTTGGGTATTCCGATCGTGAACCAGGCGGGCATGCGTGCTTCGCTGCGCCAATTCGGGCCGGACAACCAGACGAACGTCATCTGGGAAAATCTGGTCGACCCCAAAACGGTCGAGCTGACCGCCAACGACAACACGATCTACAACTTCATGTGGGTCGATACGAAAGAGTCCCCGCTGGTCGTCGAAATCCCACCCAGGGTGCTCGGTCTGGTCAACGACTTCTGGTATCGCTGGGTGGCCGACGTCGGCATCACGGGCGCCGACAAGGGCAAAGGCGGCAAATACCTGATGCTGCCACCGGGATACAAAGGCGACGTGCCGGCCGGCTATCACGTGGTACGCCCCAACACGTACGGCAACTGGCTGGTCTTCCGTGCGTTCGTCGTCGACGGTTCGACCAAGCCTGGCGTCGAGTCGGTGAAGAAGAATCTCAAGATCTATCGGCTCTCCGACGCGGCCAATCCGCCGGCGATGAAGTTCGTCAACGGCTCAGGACTTCCTTCCAACTTCGTTGCTCCGGGCGACTACTCGTTCTGGACACTATTGAATCAGGTGATCCAGGAGGAGCCGAGTCAAGGGTCGGATCCGACAACCTTGGGTTTTTTCGCGTCGATCGGCATCGTCAAGGGTCAGCCCTTCAATCCCGACGAGCGGATGAAAAAGATTCTGACCGATGCGGCGAATATCGGCGCGGTAACGGCGCGAACAGTCGCCTTCAAGATTCGGTCCAAGGAGGCTTATTTCTTTCCGGACAGCGCTTGGCGGCTGCCCTTCTTTGGTGGCTACAAATTCGAAGTATCGCCGGGAGTCAGCAATCTGGATGGCGCGATCCAGTATTATTACTTCGCCACTGGCGTGACGCCCGCGATGGAAGAGAAGATGGTTGGCCTTGGGTCGCAATACCCATGGTCGGTCCAGGACTCGAAGGGCAATCCCTTCGATGGCGCAAATACCTATCGGTTGCGGCTGCCACCCAATGTCCCGGTGAAAGATTTCTGGTCGGTCATCGTCTACGACAATCAAACAAGGTCGATGGTGCAAACCGACCAGCCGGCTCCAAGCGTTAGCAGCCAGAACAAGGACGTCAAAATCAACGCCGATGGATCGGTCGATGTCTGGTTCGGTCCCAAGCCGCCGGCCGGAGCGGAGAATAACTGGATCCAGACTCTGCCGGGAAAAGGCTGGTTCATGATTCTCCGCCTCTACGGTCCGCTGGAGCCATGGTTCGACAAGACTTGGAAGCCGGGCGAGATCGAACTTGTTTCAGCAGCCGCAGGAGAAGGCTTGATCCAGAAGATTGAAGGCCGCCTGGACAAGCGCGAGCAATGCCTCCAGCAGGCGGACGCCCGGAAGCTCGGGCCGGTGGAGCGGATCGAATTCGTGCGCGAGTGCATGAAATGAGTTTGCTAAAGATCCTTGGTCTGGCGCAGTCGCCGGCCGAGCCGGCGTCCGCCGCATCATCACTCCCGTCCGTGCATAACCTGGCAGGCCCGACATGCTCACACAGCTCAGAAACGCGCTTGCCCGCTCGCGCACGCGCTACGGCGAAAGACTGCTGACAACCACGACCGTCATCCTCGCGCTCGTGCTTTTCGTGTTCGCGCCATTACAGGCGGCGAATGTCATCGCACTCGAGGCCATGGGGTTCGCGGCGGCTCTCGTACTGATCGCCAGCACGGTCGCGATGTCCGGAAGCCTCACCGCCCTGGCGCTGATGCTGTTCGCATTCTGCCTCAATGGCACGACGGTGCTGAAACGCGCGTTCGATCCATCGACGATCGATGTCGCGTTTCTCGCCAGCGGCTGGATCATCGTCGCGGCCACGCTCGGCGTCGTCGTGGCGCGTGATGTCTTTGCACCGGGCCGCGTCACCGTTCACCGCATCGTCGGTGCGGTAGCGCTCTATCTGCTCATCGGGGTGGTCTTTGCCGGCATATTTGCCATTGTCGGCGTCCTGATCCCGAAAGCGTTTACTGGCCTTGCGTTGGCGGACGACGGCGGGCTTGCCAGCGAGACGATCTATTTCAGCTTCGTCACCCTGACGTCGATCGGCTACGGCGACATCCTGCCCGTGCACCCGATCGCGCGGAGCCTGAGCAATGTCGAGACCATCATCGGCCAGCTTTACCCCGCAACCCTGCTGGCACGGCTGGTGAGTCTGCAACTCGCCGCGCCGTCTGCCCCAGATAGCGGCGACGCGTAGCAGCGTACCGCCACGAAAGTTCCCTCCGGGTTCCTCGTTACCGCGTCGTTAACCTTAATGGCAGGTTGCCCGAAGCTGCCATGATTTGGTCGCGTACAATCCTTCCTTGCGCCTTTACCCGCGTTTAACCACGCGAGTCCAAGGTGAATGGGGGAATTCTCGTTGGGTTGTGTGGGGGATTTGCGTTCCATGACGCGTGCGACCCATGGCCGGCGCGTCAGGACGCGCAAGCGGCAGGCAGCATCGTTTCAAATGGCCCGGTTCGTGGGTCGGCTCGCCGGCTCGTTCGGCCGCAGCATGATGACGCTGGCGGTCGCTTTCGCGCTTGTGACCGGCGCGCTGACCGCCGCGGGCTGGATCATTTCCATCGCTAGCGACGCCAAGACCGAGCGGCTTTCGACCATCGGGCTGCCGCAGCAAAGCGACTTCGCCTGGCTGTCGATCCCCCGAAGCGCAATCGCCTCGACCCTGCCCTATGTCACCCGCAACTGGCCGGAAGACGAATCCGCCGACACCACCGGCTCGGTCACGCCCCAAACCGCCGCGCCGCAATCGATCGCCCTGCCCTCGTCCGGACTGCTCGGCGCATCGACCAATGACCCGCTGTTCTTCGACCCCAGCAGCCAGCACAAGGCGCAGTTCGAGCAGCGCTTCGCCGCGGTGACCGATCGCTTCGACAGCCGCCCCTACTCGGCAGGCTTCGTCGAGCGTGTGGTCCGGGAGAAGGACCAGCCGCCGATGATCCTGCCGCGGCGCCCGCAGCGGGCCTCGTTGCCGCCGGCGACCGGAATCAAAATCCCCGACGACGATCCGCATCTGCAGAAGACCGCGATCTACGACATCAACGCGAAGGCGGTCTACATGCCCGATGGCGAGAAGCTCGAGGCGCATTCCGGTTTCGGCCAGTACATGGACGATCCCAAGCATGTGCGACTCCGCATGCGCGGCGTGACCCCGCCGAACACCTACAAGCTCACCATGCGCGAAGCGCGTTTCCACGGTGTCGAGGCGATCCGGATGAATCCGGAAGACCACGCCGCGATGTTCGGACGCAACGGCATCCTGGTGCACCCCTATATGCTCGGGCCGAATGGCCAGTCGAACGGCTGCGTCTCGGTCAAGGACTATCCAAAATTCCTCGCCGCCTTCAAACGCGGCGAGGTCAATCGCATGGTCGTGGTGTTCCGCCTGCCGGAGCCGCCCGCGGCCTATGTCCGCCGCAACCTCGGCAAGACCAGAACCGCGAAAGCGCAGTAGCGCCGCGCCTCACGGCCGGGCTTCACCCGGCCGTGCAAGGGTCGGCCAGCCGTACGCGGCCAGCACCAGTCCGGCCATCAGCAGCACGATCAGCGCAGTCTTCATCACGCCGCCTCGGTGCGCAGACCGGCTGCGGCGTTGACCGGCTGAAACAGCGCCGCACAGGATCGCAGCGCGCCGGCGCCCGGAAAGGTCGGCCCCGGCGGCTCGGGTTTGCGGGAAAAATCGACGCGCACGACATTGCGCTCCCGGCCGATCACATAGCGGTCGATCATGGTCGCGATCATGATCGCACCTATTGCAGCGAGTGGCCGTGATCGGGCTTGTCGCGGCGCAGAAGGCCGCGCAGCCGCCGCTTGCGCAGGGTTCGCCCCACGCCCGGCATCGCGTCATTTGCCTGCCGGTCGAGCGTGCGCAACGCGTCCATGATCTCCTCGAAGCGCACCTGATTGCCGCCGGGGATTTCGCGCAGATCGGGGGCGGCTTCCAGCGCACAGGCATCCGACGCCCAGGAGGCCAGGATCGCGCGCTTCTCGTTGAGGCTGAGATCGGGATCGCGGACCACATCCGACGGATGCGCGAAGGCGCGGGACGGATGCAGCAACTCGTCGAGATCGAAGCGTGTGCTCATCGCCGGCCCTCCGCATCGGCAGGGACGGCAAGACGGTGTCGTCTCATAGCCAAAGTCTCCAAAGAGCATGCTCACCAGAGCAACGTTGCTACGAGCGCGCGCCGGACGTCCTCCAGCGCCCGCAACGGGCCCGGTCCGGCGCCCGTCGGCTGGACGATTTAGGGCGGAGCGGCACGCCGTCAAGAGGGGGATGGGCGCGCAGAGACCCCTGGGGCCGCGCCCATTTTCAGTTCTATTTCAGAGGTTTATGCCAAAGCGACAGCGTGTCGCAGGTTCGCCGCGGCGTGGTCAGCCCGCCCGCTCATCCCCACTTGCGCTTGACCGCATCCTCGCGCGGCAGCAATGCCACCTTGACGTCGCCGCACCATAATTCGACGTCGTGACCGTCGACGTAGCGCGCGGCATGCGCGCGGGCTTCCTGGTCGTCGGCGGCGGAAAAATTATGCGCGCGGGCGAAGCTGCCGTCGGGTCCGATCACATAGGCGCGATAATTCGGCATGCAGGCGCTCCAAGAACTCATCGGTCGAGATCTACAGGGGAGCACACGCCGCTCTCGGGTGCCGGCGCCTGTAGGCTCGATGCCGGCAATGGTGGCTTTTAGCGCGAACGAAACGGCAACTCTATTAACAATGACGTAGCTGTTCCCGCTACGCCGCGTCGTCCTCGCGGGGCGCCAACAGCGGGTCGCCCGGCGCCGCGTCTTCGCCCGCGCGCTTCACGGCAAGTCCATGGCCGAGCGCCACCCGCTCGTCGAACACGAAGCATTCCCCGCGCCAGCGGCTCTCGCTTTCCGGCACGGTTTCGAGATAGCGCAGGATGCCGCCCTTGAGGTGATAGACCGAGGCAAAGCCCTGCGCGAGCAGATACGCGCTGGCCTTCTCGCAGCGGATGCCGCCGGTGCAGAACATCGCGACCTTGCGATGCTTCTTGGGATCGAGTTCGCGCGCGGCATAATCCCGAAATTCGCCGAAGCGCGACAGCTTCGGATTCACCGCACCGTCGAACGTACCCATCGCCACTTCGAAATCGTTTCGGGTGTCGATGACCAGCGTCTCGCCATCGGCGATCAGCGCATTCCAGTCGGCGGCATCGACATAGGTGCCGACTTTTCTCGTCGGATCGGTGGCATCGCCCAGCGTGACGATCTCCTTCTTCAGCCGCACCTTCATGCGCTGGAACGGCATCTCGGGCGCGGTGGAATATTTCAGTTCGAGATTGTCGAGTCGCCCGCCGAACAGCGCGCCATCGCGCAACTCGGTGATGAGTCTGTCGATCGCCTCATCGCTGCCGGCGACGGTGCCGTTGATGCCTTCATGCGCCAGCAGGATCGTGCCCTTGATCGCGAGGCGCTCGCACAGCGCGCGCAGCGGCTCGCGGAGGTCGCGGAAATCCGGCAGCGATACGAATTGATAGAGAGCGGCGACTTTCAGCATGACGGGTGGGGTTTAGCAGGGAGTGGCCGGCAAAATAAAGATTCTGCGACGAACAGCAGTTTAAATCCGTCACCCTGAGGTGCTCGGCGCCCAGCGCCGAGCCTCGAAGGGCGACGGCCCGGAAAGAAAGCCGGGGCCGTCCATCCTTCGAGGCTCGCTTCGCTCGCACCTCAGGATGACGGATCAGCCAACAACCACTCTTGTAACCCGGATTGCCGCGACTCGCCTCTCGCGGCAGACGTGCGACTTGACACATGAGCGGTTATGGACTATATTCCTATCCATCCCATCCACCGAGGGCGTTGTCATGAGACGTCATGAAGGCGGGGTGGGATGCGGCGCCTGCGGGCGGGGCTCGTAACCCCGCACTCGGGCGGTGCCGGGGCTCCGCCCGGGGTCACTACGGACCCCTGCCAGGAGCTGGCTGACGCCATGCGCAGCTTCAGGCGCATGGAGGCAAAGCGCGGCCCGGTACCGAGATGAGAACGCCGCGGACGGTGCGCCGAGAGGCGGCCGCATGACAAAAATCATGCGGCACAAAGGACTGGCCTGCGCTTCCCGGCGCGCCGTCCCCCCTCCCCTTGCGGGAGGGACAAGGAGAGACAGGCGCACCCGGCGCCTTCCAAACAACACGGGCGGCGGCGCGCGCCCGGATTTCATCCAAAGCTTTCCACACACGCACTGTCACACAGGAGAAATCGCGCTATGCATTCACCCGCTCATTCCCGCGAAAGCGGGAATCCAGAACTCTGGGTCCCCGCCTTCGCGGGGACGAGCGGACGAGGACAGTCTGCCCGCAGCCATGGACGCAAAGACGCCAGACACAAAACAGCAGCACCAAGCCCCCCTTCCCGGCCGCACCGCGACGCTGATCGGCTTCTGCGCCGTGATCCTGTGGGGCACGCTGGCGACGCTGACCGCGCTGAAGGGCGGCGGCATTCCGCCATTCCAGTCGACCGCGATCACCTTCCTGGTCGGCGGCGCGACCATCGCGGCCTACGCGATCGCGACCGGCAACACACGCGCCATGGTGCCGACGCTGCCCTCGTTCCTGCTCGGCATCTACGGCCTGTTCGTGTTTCATGTCCTCTATTTCGCCGCGCTGAAACTCGCCCCGCCGGCGGAAGCAGGTCTGATCGCTTCGCTCTGGGCGTTGCTCACCGTGCTGCTGTCCGGCTTCCTGCCGGGCGTGACATTGAGCTGGCGGCATATCGTCGGCGCGCTGATGGGCTTCACCGCCGCGGGTCTGCTGGTGTTCGACAAGATCGGCGCATCCAGCGGCCATCCCGATGCGCTGGTTGGTTTCAGCTTTGCGTTTGCCAGCGCGGTGGTGTGGGCGACCTACTCCGTCATGTCGCGCACGATCGCGGCGGTGCCGAGCGAGAGTGTGGCGCCCGCGTGTTTCGCAACGGCTGCGCTCGCGCTCGTCTGCAATCTCGTCTTCGAAGGCTGGGAGACGCCGACCGCCTCGCAATGGATCGTGATGGTGCTGCTCGGACTGGGCCCGATCGGCTCGGCCTTCATGCTGTGGGATATCGGCATGAAGCACGGCAATGTCGCGTTCCTCGGCGTGCTCGGCTACGCCACCACGGTGATCTCGACCACGCTGTTGATCGCGCTTGGCCTCGCGACGCCGACCTGGGTGCTGCTCGTCTCGGTCACGCTGATCGTGCTGGCAGCGCGGCTCGCGGCGCCGCGCCGGCGCAAGGCGTGAGTCGCGGCGTTACGAGGCGAGCGGGATCGTGGGCGAAGGGAATTGCAGCACGCGATCGGCGACGGGGGCGACCGGCGTGGCCGGAGCGACGGGCGCATACAGCCCGCGCTTGTCGGGCACCGACCTGAAACCCTGGGTCAGTCCGATCGTGGTTTCGGCGGCGCCGAGAATGAGAAAGCCGTCGGATGCCACCACCCGTGCCAGCCGGTCGAGCACGTCGGATTTAGCGGCCTGATCGAAATAGATCAGCACGTTGCGGCAGACGACGAGATCGAACTGCCCGAGCCGGGAGAAATCGTCGAGCAGATTGAGCGGGCGAAACTGCACCATCGCGCGGATGTCGGGCGCGATCTGCCAGGCCTCGCCGGTCCGGCTGAAATACTTCACCAGCAGATGGATCGGCAATCCGCGCTGCACCTCGAACTGGTTGTAGGTGCCTGCCTTCGCCTTTTCCAGCACCTCGCTGGACAGATCGGTGGCGATAATTTCAATGCGGAAGCCGTCGAGCGCGGCACCGCTCTCCTTGATCGCCATGGCCAGCGAATAGGGCTCCTGCCCGCTTGAGGCGGCCGCGCACCAGATGCGGATGCGCTTGTAGAGCTCGCGGCTGCGCATCAGCGTCGGCAGGATGAAGGCCTGGAAGTGTTCGAACGGGATGCGGTCGCGGAAGAAGAAGGTCTCGTTAGTGGTCATCGCCTCGACCACTTGGGCGGTCAGAGCCTGGTCGGTGCCGCACCGCAGCCGGTGCGTCAACTCGGACAGATCGGCGATGCCGTTGCGCCGCGCCACCGGCATCAGGCGGCTCTCGACCAGATATTGCTTCTCGGCCGACAGCATCAGGCCGGAGCGCTGCTTCAGCAGCTTGCGGATGAACTCGAAGTCGCTGCCGGTCATGGCCGCCTCCCGAAGGCGGTCAGGATCGCGGGCGCGATCTCGGGCAGCGGCAGAACCTGCGCACACAGGCCGGCCTGCGCGATCGCACCCGGCATGCCCCAGACGGTGCTGGTCGCCTCGTCCTGCGCGATCATGTTGCCGCCGGCGGCAACGATATCCGCGCCGCCTCTGGTGCCGTCGCTGCCCATGCCGGTCAGCACCAGGCCGAGCACAGTTCCGGCCCAGATCTCCGCCGCGGACGAGAACATCACGTCGACCGAGGGCTTGCAGAAATGCACCGGCGCCGAATCGTCCAGTACCGCCACCGGATGCCCGTTGGCGCGCGCGATCCTGAGATGCCGATGCCCGGGCGCGACATAAATCCGGCCGGCCTGGATCGGTTCGCCATCCTCGGCTTCGCGCGCGAGGCGTCCGGTCGCCCGGCCGAGATGCTCGGCAAGAATGGTGGTGAAGGTCGGCGGCATATGCTGTGTGATCAGCACCGGGACCTCGTCGATCACCGGACCGAGCCGGCTGCAGACCTGGTCCAGCGCATGCGGCCCCCCGGTGGAGGCTCCGATCACCAGCACGCGCGGCCTGGTCTTGGTCGCGGCTCTAAGCGCGAAAGATCGTTGGGCAGTTTCCGGCTCGGACGCGCTCCTGCGGCTCACCACCGGCCGCAGCACCCGCCCGGGCTCCCGCGCCCGGCGCGCCCGTGCGCCAAGTTCGCGGATTTTGGCGACGAGCGCATGCCGGTAGGTCTCGGTCGTAACGGCGCCCTGTGCCTCCGGCTTCTGAATGCAGTCGAGAGCGCCGAGCGACAACGCGCGCAGCGTGACCTCGGCGTTTTGCCGCGTCAGAGTCGACGCCATGATGATGACAAGGCCGGGCTTCCTGTTCAGGAGCAGCGGCAGCGCGGTAATGCCGTCCATGTCCGGCATCGCGACATCGAGCAAGACCACATCCGGATCGGCGCGATCGAGATAGTCCATCGCCTCGCGTCCGGTCCGCAGCGACGCGACGATCTCGATACCCGGCTCAAGCTCGAGCCAGCGGCGAATGAACCCGCGCGCCACTGCAGAATCGTCCACCACCATCACGCGCAATGGGTCAGCCGCCGTTTCAGGCGGCCGGGCTTCACGATTGAAAAGTGCCGTCACGTTGACCACCGGGCCGAATGGATGATGGGCTCAGATCAGACCGACTTCCTGGAATTTCGCCTCGACGATGTCGCGATCGAACGGCTTCATGATGTATTCGTTGGCCCCGGCATGGAGCGCGCGCGCAATATGCGCGACATCATTCTCGGTGGTGCAAAACACGACCTTGGGCCGTTCACCGCCGGGCATCCGGCGCAGCGCCTTGAGGAAGTCGTAGCCGTCCATCCTCGGCATGTTCCAATCGAGCAGAATCGCGTCCGGCAGCGTGCGATGACACTGATCGAGCGCCTGCTGGCCGTCTTCGGCCTCCGTGATCTGGAATTCCAGCCCTTCCAGAATTCGCTTCGCAACTTTGCGGATGACGCTGGAATCGTCGACGATCAGACATGTCTTCATGGCACCCTCACTCGCTGTTCTGGCGGACTGGTCCGCATACCCCACCGCTTCAAGCGGCTATCTCAGTGCATTTCAGATCGAGAACCGCGTCGACGTCGAGCACCACCATCAGCCTGTCGTCTAGGCGATGAACGCTCGATGCGACGCGTTTGAGTCGTTCGTCGAGATTGACAGGAATCGGCTCGGCGGTTTCGGCGCCAGGCTTCAGAACCTCGCCGACCGCGTCGATCACCAGCCCATAGGATTCCCCGTCGCCCTCGATCCCGACGGCGATCTTCGCGCGACCGACATCACCCGAGACGCCGAGCCGCCGTCTCAGGTCGATCGCCGTGACGATACGGCCGCGCAGGTTGATGACCCCTGCAATGTCCTCGTCTGCAAGCGGAACGCGCGTTACCTGGCTGAGCACGAACACGTCTTGCACACGTGAGATCGGCAAGCCAAACAATTGCCCCCCGATGGTGACCGTGACGTATTCGGCGCTTGCCGCTGGTTGCTGCGTATTCAGCATGGCGTCAGGCCGCCCGACTGGTGACGCCGCCGGCCTGTTCCTTGATCGCGGCAATCAGGCCCTGACGATCGAACTTGCCGACGAAGTCGTGGAAACCGGCGCGGCGCACACGCTCGATCATATCGGGGGTCGTGATCGACGATAGTGCGATCAGCGGTATCTGCGCAGTCCCTGCCTCGGACCGCAACGCGCTCGCGAGCGCAATGCCGTCCATACCCGGCATCTGCAGATCGGTGACGATGAGGTCGAATGCGCGGCCATTGCGGATCATGCCGAAGGCCTCGTGCCCGCTCGCAGCGGAGGTGACGGCATAGCCGGCGGCACGCAGAACGGGGGTGAGCATGTTGCGGAAGAAGGCGGAATCGTCGACCAGCAGCAGGTGCTGGCGCGGACGCTCCAAGGTATCGCCGCCCAACCAATCCGCAAAGGCGGCCGGCAGGTAATGCCCGACATCCATAATGTCGGTCGCTTCGCCCTTCACGATAGCCGAGCCGATGATGCCCGGGCGTTCGTCACTCACCTCGATCTCAAATTGCTCCTCAACGATATCGACGATCTGATCGACAACAAGCGCCATCGAGCGGACACCGTCCGAGAAAACCAGAAGCGGCTGCGTTCCGCTCTCCTTCACGCGAACACATTCGCCCGGACGGATCAACGGCATGAGATGGCCGCGATATTGCACTAGGTGGCGGCCTCCCGCGACCTCGATGCTGCTCACATCGATCTCTTCGAGACGCGTTACCAGCGACAACGGAACGGCGCGCGGCGAAATCGAGCCGGCGCGGAAGATCAGCAGCGCCGTCTTGTTTTTTTCGGGCGCGTCTGCCTCAGGCTCCGGAATGGCGTCGCACGTGATCCCGCTTGTTCGCACCGAGCCGAAAGCGGCAAGGATCCCGTTCGGATCGAGGATCATGATGACCGTGCCGTCACCCAGAATGGTATTTCCGGAGAATGCGTGGATGTGCCGCAGTTTCGTGGCCAGCGGCTTCACCACGATTTCCTCGGTATGGAACACGCGATCGACGACCATACCGAACGATTCCGCGCCGACCTGGGTCACCACCACGAAAGCCTTTTCGGTTTCCTGGTCGGCCGAGCTACCGAGACGCAAGAATTTTCTCAGGAAGATGAGCGGCAGCAACTTGTTTCGCAGGCGCAATACCGGCGTATCCTTGATGCGCTCAACCCGGTGCTCGCCGTCACCGCGCACGCGAACGAGTTCCATCACCGCCACCTGCGGTATCGCGAAGCGCTCCCCGTCCACTTCGACGATCAGCGCCGAGACGATAGCAAGCGTCAGCGGAATCTTGATGGTGAATACCGTGCCCTGCCCGGGCACCGATTTCACGTCGATCACGCCGCCAATCTGGTCGATATTGTTTTGCACAACGTCCATTCCGACGCCGCGGCCCGAAATGTTGGTGACCGCCTCCGCGGTCGACATGCCGGCAGCGAAGATGAACCGCTGAAGCTGCGCATCGGGCATTTTCTCAAGTTCGGCTTCGCTCGCGAGTCCTTTCGCCAGCACCTGTGAGCGGATCCTGTTGGTATCGAGACCTCGTCCGTCATCCGACATTTCGATGACGATATGGCCGCCCTCATGACGTGCTGTAAGCCGGATCGTCGCGCGCTCCGGCTTGCCGGCGCTGCGTCGGTCCGCCGGCAACTCGATCCCGTGATCGGCAGCGTTGCGCACCATATGCGTCAGCGGATCCTTGATCATGTCGAGAATTTGCCGGTCGAGTTCGGTTTCGGCGCCCTGCATTTCGAGTTCGATCTGCTTGCCGAGTTCGGCGGACAGATCGCGCACCAGACGCGGCAGTTTCTGCCAGGCACTGCCGATCGGTTGCATGCGCGTCTTCATGACGCCTTCCTGCAATTCGGCGGTGACATGCGAGAGCCGCTGCAGCGGCAGCTTGAACTCCGTCTCGGTCTGGCGTCGTGCCAGTTCCATCAGCTGATTGCGGGTCAGCACAAGCTCCGAGACCATGGTCATCAGATGTTCGAGCGTGTCGACATTGACCCGGATCGATGGACTCGCAGCCTTGGCGTCCGCACGCTCGGCAATCTTTCCGGAGTCGGCAGGAACAGGCTTTGCCGGCAAGCTCGCGGCCGGTGCCGGTCCGGGCGTTTCACGAAACGCGGATTCAAGCTCGTCGACTGTGGCCTCGCCTGGCTTCAACGTGCGGGCGGGCACCGGGCGGTCGAGCGAGTCCGAGGCGGGAGACGTCACACGCGGCACCGTATCCGCCATCGCATCAAGCCGGACGATCAGATCGTCATCGGTACCGTCGGGCTCGATCTGACGCCGCTCGATCGTCTCGAGAATTTCCTTGATGCGGTCGAGGGTGGCAAGGATCAGCGAAACCGCGCTCTGCGTGACCGGCAGGCCGTCACGGAACCGGCCCATCAGATTCTCGGCGGCGTGTGCGAGCGTCGCAAGCCGCGGCAGATTCAGAAACCCGCAGGTCCCCTTGATGGTGTGAACGAGGCGAAAAATGTTGGCGAGGATGTCGGCGTTGTTCGGTTCCTGCTCAAAACGCACGAGCTCGGAATCGACCATATCGAGACTCTCATGGGTCTCGGTCAGAAAATCCCGCAACAACTCGTCCATGGCGAAAGATTCTCCGCGCCGGACATCTCCGGCGGCGCACCACTCCGTCCATGGTAGTGTGTTGGTAACCGTTTAATATTGCGTAAGGGGAAGGCAGGAGATCGTCGACTTAACCTGCGATTAACCTTGTCGGTTCAGGTGGCCGTCTTACGCTGTTCGCGCGCTATCGGGCCGCGACGACGATCGCCTCGCCTTCGCTTACGGCGGCAACGGTCAATCCGCAGTCCTTTGCGAGCAGACTAGTGTAGTAAGGCTGCACCGCATGCGCGTCGACGGTGCCGCCATGCGCACCACCGGCGAGCAATTCCGGGACCGCCTGCGGCACCTTGGCATAGCCCCCGCTGGCGGCAATCCGAAACGCCATCGTCTCGCCCTCGCCAACCGGATCGACAATAATCTGGCCGCCGCGCGGGATCGACTGACCGGCAATCAGCAGCATGTTGAGCAAAAGCTTGACGCGATTCTTCGGGAGCAGGAGGCGCGGCAGATTCCAGGTGATCTTGGTCTTGTCGTCCTCGAGAAAAGCGCGCGCCACCTTTTCCGCATCGCCGATATCGATCTGCGCGCCCGCAGACCCGGCGGCGCCGAAGGCCAGCCGGCAGAATTGCAGCTTCGCCGAGGCCTGGCGCACACTTTTCTTGATCAGGTCCATGGCGAAGGCCTTGGTTTCCGGATCGTTGTCGTCTTCCATCACTTCGAGGCCATTGACTATCGCGCCGACAGGGCTGATCAGGTCGTGGCAAACGCGCGAGCACAGCAGAGCAGCCAGGTCCAATGACCCGACATGAATGCCGGATTCGGAGTTTTGGTCGTCGAACTTCTGAGCAGCGGACGCTTGAGCGACAGAGTTGGCGGACATGAATCTGGCTCCGGTCAAGGCGGCGGCGGAACGCGAATCACTCGATCCGAGCGCGGGCGCTCGCTTGATACACCGCGCACGCCGGTGCGCCAAGCTGCCTATCGCAGCACCATTCGTTGAGGGACGTTACAATGACGCGTGATTTTGCAGATCCGTCGCTACTCGATGCGTTGACGCAGATCGCCTCTGAGGCCGGCCACGCGATCATGCGCGTGCGGCAGGCCGGCACCGCCATCCGCACCAAGGCGGATGCGAGCCCTGTGACCGAGGCCGACGAGGCGGCGGAGGCGATCATTCTGGACGGGCTTGCGCGCACATTGCCGGGCATCGTGGTGGTGTCGGAGGAAGCGGCATCAGCAAGCTCGCTCCCCGAACTGTCGGAGACCTTCATTCTGGTCGATCCGCTCGACGGCACTCGCGAATTCATCGACGGCCGCGACGAGTTCACCGTCAATATTGCGATCGTGCGGAGCGGCCGGCCGGTGAGCGGCATTGTGGGCGCACCGGCGCTGAACGCGATCTGGCGCGGGGCAATCGGTACAGGATCCGAACGGCTCCGGTTGCAACCTGGCGCCGCACCGAAAGACGCGACCGAACGCGTCGCCTTGCGCACCCAGGCCCATCAGAGCGGTCCCTGGCGCGCGATGGTGAGCCGATCGCATCTCGATCCCAATACCGAGCAATGGCTGACTCGCTTTGCCGAGGTGGACCGCATGGATTGCGGGTCGTCGGTGAAATTCTGCCGGATCGCGGAGGGCAAGGCCGATGTGTATCCACGGCTCGGGCGCACATCGGAATGGGACATCGCAGCCGGCGACGCGGTTCTGAGCGCGGCCGGCGGCGCCGTGGTCTCGCTCGATGGCACGCCGGTGCGTTACGGGCAGATCGCACGCGAGCTCAAGGTCCCGTCCTTCGTCGCCTGGTGCGATTCCGGGGATGCGGCAAAATACGGCTGATTAGGGCGCGAGCGTCAGCCTGACCTGGGGCCAGTTCACGTCCGCCTGCTGCGCCATGTGGGCGGGATCGGCATCGAATTGCCTGCGGGCATCGTCGGAATAGAACAGAAACAGGCGGCCGTTGTGGATCGCCCAGACCTCGGGGTGCCCCGCGCGTGCGATGTTGCTCGCGATCGCGACCGGATCGTGCCCGCCATATTGCGGCATGTAGACGTGTGGGTCCTTGGCGAAGGCCGCCCGGTTCCCCTCGTTGCCGAAGCGCCAGGCGGCACCCGCATATGTCAGTTCGAGGTTGGCGCGACCGACCTTTGCGGCGCCGTCGGTGAAATAGGCCACCGGATCATAGCCATAGATCGCCAGCCCGGAATTACGGTCCACGACGATCTGCTCGGTGGTGGTGGCGTGTCCCTGCTGCCACAGCAAGACCGCCGGCGTCAGGGACAGAACCAGCGCAAGCAGTGCCGCGCGCAGGCTCCGGCGTTGACGGCGCAGTGTTGTCATGATTCGGTCTAACAAGTGTTCCGATTCGGATGCCCATTAGCTGACAACATCCGCGTGAGTAACCGGTTAAGCCCGCGCGCCGACCCTATTCCTGATGGAGCACAAGATGCGTTCGCTGATTCGCCTTCTGGCCGTCGCGGCTTGCCTCGCCTGCGCGCAGGGGCAGCCGGCATTCGGGCAGCAGCCGCAACCCGTGCCTCAGCAGCAGCCTCAGGGGCAGCCGCAATATTCTTCCAACGAAATCCTGGATAACGGCCACAAATTTTTCGGCACGGTGTCCCGCGGGCTCGCCCAAGTGGTGGAGAAGGCCTTCAGCCAGTTCGGGCAGCCAAACGGCTATATCCTGGGCGAGGAAGCCGGCGGCGCCTTCGTGGCCGGGCTGCGCTACGGCGAGGGCACGCTCTATACAAAGAATGCCGGCGACCTGCGGGTGTTCTGGCAGGGTCCTTCCATCGGTTTTGACGCCGGCGGCGAGGGCGCGCGCACCATGATGCTCGTCTACAACCTGCCCGCGACCGAGACCATCTACAACCGCTTTGGCGGGATCGACGGATCGGCTTACTTTATCGGCGGTTTCGGCATGACCGCGCTCGGGGCCGGCAACATCATAGTTGTGCCGATCCGGGCCGGAGTCGGACTGCGGCTCGGGGCCAATATCGGCTATCTCAAGTTCACCCCCAAGGCGACCTGGAACCCGTTCTAACTCTTGTGACAGAACGGAATTTCCTTCCCCGCCGGCCGTGCGCCGGTCTAGGTTAATCGGGAGAGGCGCTGGCGGGCGGCGGCGCTCTCGTGGCACGGTTATGTCACGCCATCCGCTCAAATTCGCCAGTCGGTTGGAGTTTCCGTCATGATCGAGCCGGCCATGTATTTGGGCATCGGCTTCCTGGTGGCGAGCCTTTTCGGGCTCATATTCATTCCCCTGGTTCACGCGCGCGCGGTTCGTCTGACGATGCGCCGGATGGAAGCGGCGACGCCCCTCTCGATGGCGGAGATCCAGGCCGACAAGGATCAGCTGCGCGCGGAATTCGCGATGTCGACGCGGCGGCTCGAGATGAGTGTCGAGCAGTTGAAGGCCAAGAGCACCAGCCAGCTGGCCGAACTCGGCAAGAAGAACGATGCCATCAACCGGCTGAAGCTGGAGCTCGGCGAAAAATCGGCGACCATTTTTGCGCTCGAAGCGCGCGAAAAGGCGCTGAAGGATCAGATGAAGGCGACGGAAGACGAATTGTCCGTCAAGACGCTTGGCCTCCATGAAACCGAGCGCAGCCTGTCGGACAAGCAGGCCGAGATGACGCGGATAACGTCCGATCTTGGCGACCGCACCGCGACCACCGAAGCCCAGCGGGTCGAACTGATCTCGCTCAAGACACAGATCGAAGCGCTAAAAATCCGCATCGGCGATTACGAACGCGATATCAAGAAGACCGAAGATCGCCTCGACAAGGAACGCGAGGATGCCGCGGCTGCCACGCTCAACCTTAACGAGGAACGCGGCAAGGTCGAGAATCTCAGCAAGCGCGTCGCTGATCTGGAGCAACAACTCGGCGTGCAGACCGCCGAAGCCGAAGCGCTCGGCAAGCGCGTTGCGGAACTCGATGACCGCGTCGTCGATCAGGGGCGCCTGCTGACTGAGCGCGACTACGAATGCGACCGTCTGCGCACCGAGCTCGAAAATGCGCGCCGGAGCGGCTTTCACCTGCGCGAGGAACTCAATTCGGCCAGCGCCCAGCACCGTGAGCTGATCCAGAACCTGACCGCCGAGAAAGAGGTGCTGCAGAAGGAATTCGAGCGCTCCAATGCCGAGCGGGCCAAGCTGCAGAGCGAACTCGCTGCAATGAAGCGCGAAGCCGAATCCAGTTGGGCCGCGGAGCGGGTGGAAAACGCGCTGCTGCGCGAACGCATCAACGACGTCGCCGCCGAGGTGGCGAAGCTTGCGGTCACGCTGGAGGGCCCCAATTCTCCGATCGAGGCGATTCTGGCAAAGGCCCCGAGCGCAGCGCCTGCCGCACTCAAGGTCGCCAACGGCCCGGTGCTGGTCGCAACCGACGTCAGCGCCGACACAGAGAAAGGCAGTCTTGCCGATCGTATGCGCGCGCTGCAGAGCCGGGCGTCGCGCCTGTCCACGTCCTCCTGATCAAGACTTGCGCTTCGTGACTCCGCAAAAGCTTGAGACCACACGCGGGCGCGGATCGCGCGCGGAGTATCCGGCATGATGGCGCGTCCGAACTGGGGCATTCCGACGGCGCCCGCGATGCTGCGCGGCCTGTTCGCCATAGTGCTGGCGGTTCTGGTCGCATCGGCTCTCTGGCCTGCGGATGCACGGGCCGAGCATCCCGAAATCGACAAACGCCGCGCCGCCGAGCGCACAACCTTCACCGACGCGGAGATCATCGACGGGTTTTACCGCATCGTGTTCGGCGCCGAGTTTCACGTCTCCGGCAGCGTCGACCGCATTCGCAAATATGAAAAACCGGTTCGCGTCCATGTCGACAGCCGCGCCAAGCCGGATCGCCGCAAGGAGGTGGCCGAGGTCGTCGACGACATCCGCTCCAAGATACGTCATCTCGATATTGCGATGGCCGACAGCCGCAAGGAAGCCAATGTCACGGTCACGCTGGTACGCGACCGCGACATCGAAAAGACCATCCGGCAATTCTATGGACGCGAGCAAGCCGCCCGGATCGTGAAGTCGCTGGAGCCGCAATGCTTGTCAGGCTTCCGCAAGGACGAATTGTTCCGGATCGAGCATTCCGACGTGATCGTCGTGGTCGACGCCGGGGAATTCATCTTTCGCGATTGCATCTACGAAGAGTTGCTGCAGGCCCTGGGGCCGATCAACGACGACGACGACCTGCCCTGGACTATGTTCAACGACGACGTCCAGATGGGTTTCTTCGGTATCTACGATCAATATCTCCTGAACATCCTGTATGACCCGCGCATCCGCGCCGGCATGACCAAGGAGCAGGTGAAAGCGCTGTTGCCGCAGATCCTGCCGGATGTGCGGGCCTGGGTGGCCAAAGCGAACGGGCTCAAGGAGTAGCCGAACCTCCGTCCCTCGATCGCCGGCCGCGGGGCAACACGAAAGCTACAGCCCTTTCAGCCATTCGATGATCTGGCCGCGCGACTGGTATGGCGTCGACAGATGCATGCTGGCGCTGACCACGTATTTGCTCTTCGGATGCCGCGTGCCCTGCCCGTAAACATAGTCCTTGCCGTGCAGGACCATCGGATCGGCGACGCCCACGATCCATAATAGCGGCGCCTCGATCGCTGCGGCGTTCTTCGGCATGACCGCCGGCCCGTCCGGGTCGAACATCGAGAGATAGACTTCCGGTGTTGCGTTGACCGAGAAGGGAATCCCCTGCGCGAGATCGGGAAACGACCGGCGCACGTTGCCCTTGCCGGCGGCGATCATCTTCCTGGCTTCGGCGATCGCCCCGCGCGTGCGCGCGCGCAACGCCCAGGCCTCCGGCAGATGGCCGGGCGCGAGGGCGACCACCCCGTGCAGATCCTTGCGGCGCGCGCCATAGCCGATTGCAGCATTGGCGCCGAGACTGTGGCCGATCACGGCTATCCTGGTGGCACCGGCCTTCTTCAGCCGATCCACCGCGGCGTCGATTTCGGTCATGGCCTGATCGTAAGTCGCGTCATAGATGCGGCGCGCCGACCAGGGCATTTCCGGCGCATCGATCAAGGCACCCGTACGCTTCAACGATTCATGCAAACCCTCGATCCCGGTGGTCGGCGTGCCGCCCTTACCGTGGATCAGCACGATGCCGAGCCCGGACAGACTGCGCTGCTGAGCGTGCGAGGGATCGGCGGCAGCGATGATTGCGGCAAAGACGGCGCATAGTCCGAGTGCGGCGTCGCGAACTCGCATGCACATGATCCTGGGCCCGATCCGAATCATGGGAACTGATCATAGGCAGACGTGGGCTGGTGCGCGACCCAAACCGGGCCGCTGATTGCCGCAGGCAGGTCCAGCGTGATTTTACGGAGCCGGGGTCCACCCGGGGTCCAGTCCGGGGCGCGGCATTTTTCCGGATCACGCCTGCTCGGCGACCCCGATGAGGCTGGCCAGCCGCTCTGGATCGTCCCGCAACGGCTGCGATGGCCCGTCATAGACGATCCGCCCTTTGTCCATCACCACGGTGCGGGGAGAAAAGGCCAGCGCCACCCGGCTGTTCTGCTCGACCAGCACAATGGTCAGCGCGCCCTCGTCGCGCAGTTTGCCGAGCACTTCGGCCAAAGTCTCGACCAATACCGGCGCCAGCCCCTCGGTCGGCTCGTCCATCAGCAAGACCTGCGGATTGGTCAGCAGCGCGCGCGCAATCGAAAGCATCTGCTGCTCGCCGCCAGACAGTTGATTGCCCATATTGCCGAGGCGTTCGCGCAGGCGCGGAAACAGATCGAAGACCCTCTGTTCGGTCCAATAGCCGGGGCGGGCCGCGATCTCGAGATTTTCCCGTACCGACAGGGAGGGAAATATCTCTCGCTCCTGCGGGACCAGGCCGATGCCCTTGAGCGCGCGCTGGTAGATCGGCAGCCGGGTCACAGGAGCGCCGTCGAGCATGACATCGCCGCTCGTGACATTGGTCTGGCCCATGGCGGTGACCAGCAGCGTTGTCTTGCCGACGCCGTTGCGCCCGATGATGCTCACGCTCTCGCCGGCAGCGATCGCGAGGTCGATATCCTCCAGCACGACGGTCTCGCCATAGCCGGCGGACAGGTTTTTCCAGGCGAGCGCGCTAGCCATGATCCGCACCGTGGGTGGCCTGACCGAGATAGACCGCGCGCACGTCCGGATTGGCGCCAATCTCCTTCGGCGTCCCCTCCGCGAAAATGCGCCCGCCGACCAGCACGGTGATGCGCTCGGCGAACCGGAACACGAGATCCATGTCGTGTTCAATGATCAGGACACCAATGTCCTTGGGCAGCCGTGCGATGGCATCGAGGATGATGTGGCTTTCCGCGCTCGGTACGCCTGCGGCCGGCTCGTCGAGCAACAGCACCTTGGGCGCGAGACCGAGCGCGATCGCAATTTCGACCAGGCGCTGGCGGCCGTACGGTAACTCGGAAATCCGGTGGCCGGCATCGTCCTGCAGTTTCAGCATTTCAAGCAGCGCCATCGAGGCGTCGATCACGTCTTTCCGCAGCCCCGCAGGCTTGAACATGGTCGGTGCGGCGCCGAGCTGTTCGGAAACCGGGATATAGACATTCTCCAGCACCGACAGGCCGCGGAACAGCCGGTTGATCTGGAAGGTGCGTGCGATGCCGCGCTTGACGCGTTCGGCCTGTGCGACCTGCGTCACATCCTCGCCGCCGAGCAGCACCTGTCCTGTGGTCGGCGTCAGCACGCCGGTGAGAAGATTGATGAAGGTGGTCTTGCCGGCGCCGTTCGGCCCGATCAGGGCATGGCGCGCACCGGTATCGAGACGGAAATTGATGTTGCTCGCGGCGACCAGGGCGCCGAAAGTCTTGCCGACATTGCGGGCTTCGAGCAGCGCTTGCGTCATGACACCGCCCGTTTGCCACGGACGCGGTTCACGAGAGACTCGAAAATGCCAAGGATGCCGTTGCGCGCGAACAGCGCGATGATCATCAGCATCAGGCCAAGTCCGAGCTGCCAGGCAGTCGGGTAGAGCTTGGCGAGGTAATGGGACAGCACCATGTATGCGACGGCGCCGACAAAGGCGCCGTAGAGCCGGCCGCATCCGCCCAGCACGAGAACGATGAGAACCGTTGCGGCACGATCGAGCGACAGGGTCGACATGTTCACATAGGCGTTGGACTGGGCCCAGATCGCGCCGGCCACGCCTGCGATCGATGCCGAGATCGCGTAGCAGATCACGAGGCGCTTGCGCACCGGGGCACCGACGGCGTGCATGCGGAGCGTGTTCTCACGGATGCCGGTCAAGCTCTCCCCGAACGGCGAATAGATGATCGTTCGCAAGATCAGAAAGCAGACGAACAGCACGCACAGGATATAGATGTATTGGGTCGCAGGGATCAGCGGATTGAAAGCGAATATCCCGAAGATCGGGTCGATGGGCACGGTGTCGAGCCCATCATAGCCGCCGGTCCAGACTTGCCCAAGATTGGCTGCCTCTTCCAGCAGCAACATGATGCACAAGGTCAGCATCAGCAGCGTCAGGCCGGTGGTCCGCAGCAAGACCAGGCCGGATAACAGGCCGAAAATCGAGGCCACGACCGCCGCGATCAACAGGCCGCTGATCGGCTCGGTCCACAACCCGTGATGCGCCAGCATACCGACGGTGTAAGCGCCGATTCCAAAGAATGCGGCATGTCCAAGGGTGACAATACCGGCATAACCGAGCACGAGGTCGAGTGACAGCGCGAACAGCACCATCACCAGCAGTTCGTTACCGAAGCCGAGATGGCGTGGGAACAGATAGAAAAACGCGATCGCGCAGATCCACGGGATCGGCTCCCACCAGCGCAACCGATGACGACGCACGAAATCCTGGACTGCCGCAGGCAACCGGGCGCCGGACTCGCTCATGACCCGCTCCGTCCGAACAGGCCTTGCGGCCGGAATAACAGGATCAGGATGGTCAATGCGTAGACGAATACGGTGCCACCTTGAGGGAGATATTTCTTCAGGACGAAATCCAGGATGCCGATCAGAAGCGCCGCGTAGAACACGCCGGTGATGCGGCCGAGCCCGCCAACCGCAACCACGATCAGGAAGTAGACGAGATACTTCAACGTGTATTGCGGATCGAGTCCGAGAAATTCGGCGCCCAGCCCGCCGCCGATTGCGGCCATGCCGCTGCCGAAAGCGAAGGTGAAGGTGAACAGCCGGTCGATATTGATGCCGAGCGATTCCACCATCCGGCGATTGTCGACTGCAGCACGGATCTGCGCGCCGATCCGGGTGCGCTCAAAGCCGATCCAGAGCAAAAACGCGATGAGGCCGCCGAGCACGATCAGGAAGATGCTGTAGGTCCTGTACGAGGTGAAGCCGAGGTCCAGCTGGCCGCGCAGCCAGTCGGGAAGAATCAACGGCTGGGTCTCCGGGCCGATCACGATGACCACCGTCGCGATCATGACGAAGGCCAGCCCGATCGAGAACAGCACCTGGTCGAGCTCGGCTGCGCGATAGAGTTTCGAATAAAACAGCCGCTCCATTACGACGCTGAAGGCAGCCGTTACCACGAAGCCAAGCACGAGCGCCGGAATGAAGGGCACGCCGAGCCGGTTCATCGACAACACGATGACGTAGCCGCCGATCATGGCGAAGCCGCCATGCGCGAGATTCACGAAGCCCATCAATCCCATGGTGACCGAGAGGCCGACCGAGACGATGAACAGGACCATGCCGGCGGCGAGACCACCGAGCACAATACCAGCCACGTCCTCCCCGAAAATCACGCGATACCCCGCCTGCCAAGCAAAGCCGCCGTCCGGTGTCCCGGACGGCGGATCCCCTCAATCGATGAACTGCGCCGTTACTTGCCGCAAGGCCCGACCTTGTTGGCCTTGCAGGCGTCCTTCACGGCATCGATCTTGCCGATATTCTTCTGCACGACGCGTCCGTTCTGATACGCGGCCTGCGACAGATACTCGTTCATGATGATGTCGCGGGTCTCGGGATCGATCTGAATCGGGCCGCGCGGACTTGCAAACTTCCAGCCCTTGAGCGCCGCCACGGCCTTATCGCCTTCGAGCTTGCCGCCGGTCGCCTTGATTGCAGCAGCGATCGCGGCCATGCCGTCATAACCGGCTACGGCCATGAAGTCCGGCGTGGAATCCGGCCCATATTCCTTCTTCCAGGCCTCGACGAATTTCTTGTTCTCGGGATTGTCGAGGTCGGCGTTGTAATGGTGCATGGTGATCAGGCCATCGGCATTCTGGCCCATCGGCTGCAGTTTGGTGTCCTGCGTGATGTCGCCGGGTCCGATCAGCTTGATGCCGGCGTCCTTCATGCCGAGCGCGTTATAGGTGCGCACCACGGCGCTCGAATGATCGCCGCCCGGCACGAAGACAAAGAAGACATCCGGCTTCTTGTCCTTGGCGCGCTGGAAGAACGGCGTGAAGTCAGGAACCGCATTGGCACCGCCCATCGGGACTTCGTCGATCACCTTCCCGCCATTGGCCTCGAACGCCATCTTGAAGGCTGCAAGGCTGTCCTTGCCGGGTGGGAAGTCGGTATAGCCGATCACTGCGGTCTTGGCGCCGAGTTGCTTCGCAGCCGCTTCACCCAACGCATGACCCGCGTGCCACATGCTGAAGGACGTGCGCACGTAATAAGGCGACATATTGGTGATGTGCGCGGTTCCCGCGTTCATCAATACCGCGAGTTTCTTTCCCGCACTGACCAGCGGTGCCGTTGCAATCGCGTTCGGCGAGTAGACCCAGCCGGCAAGCACGTCGACGTTGTCCTGGGTGAGCAGTTCCTGCACCACAATTTTTGCAGTCGCGCCGCTCGCGTCCTTATAGTCGCGCTTGATCAGCTTGACGCTAAACGGCTTCATTTCATCGGCATGAGTCTTGAGATAAAGCTCGACGCCGCGGTCAATCGGCTGCGCCAGTTCCGCTCCAACCCCGGTATAGGGCAGCACCAGCCCGACCTTGATTTCTTGCGCTGCCGCGAGGCCAGCCGTGGCGGTAAGCGCCAACGCCGACACCATCATTCGCTTGAACATCAATCTCTCCCTTCTGAGCCGCGCTTGGTGCGCGTTATTTGGCCGCAATCTATAGGGCAATCGCCCATCGGCGCAAGCGATCCGGCCGCGTCACAAAGGAGCAGATCCCGGTTTCCGCCGCGAGGAGTGATCGCTTGTCGTTATCGGTGGTACGGCCGGGTCTGCAAATCGGGCAGCGACGCGCCATGGCACCGTGCTGCCGCCTGCCTCAACCCAAAAGAGCAGTTTAAGCTACGATACGGGCCAGTCCGACCCCGCTCCTCACATCTGCACCCAATCGTCGGGAGGAGTCTTGCCGGGATGCACTGTACCGCATGACGGGCAGGTCCGGGCCTTCTCGTCGGCGTAGAAAGCTTCATAGAGCGGCGGCAGATCCTTCACGATATCCTTGAGCTGTACCTCGACCCGGTGAACCAACCCACCACACTTGAAACAGAACCATTCGAAGCCGTCGCGCATCGCCTCGGTCCGCGTCCCTTCCACCACGAGGCCGACCGAGCCTTCCATGGGCCGCTGCGGTGAATGCCGCGCATGCGGTGGCAGGAGGAATACTTCGCCCTCCTTGATCTTCACGTCGTAGATCTTGCCGCCTTCGGCGATCTTCAGAAGCATGTCGCCTTTGAGCTGATAGAAAAACTCCTCAACCGGATCGTCATGGAAATCGACGCGCTTGTTCGGCCCGCCGACGATCATCACGATCATCCCGGTCTTCTCGTCGAACAATTGCTTGTTCGAGACCGGCGGCTTCAGGCTGCCCTTGTTACGCTCGATCCAGTCCTGAAAATTGAACGCCTTCATGCGGGGGTGAACGGTCATCGTCGAGCTCCTTCGTTTATCGGTGGGTAGCGCCGCCATCGACGGTCAGGCACTGACCGGTCAGGAAGGCGGACGCATCGGATGACAGAAACAGAACAGTGCCGACGAGATCGTCGGGAGTTTCGGGGCGCGGGATGCATTGCTGCGCGACGATGCGCACCTTTTGTTCGGGACTGACGGTCTTGCGTTCGATTTCCGTAAAGGTGGCGCCCGGCAGGATCGCATTCACCGTGATGCCAGACGCCCCCAATTCGCGCGCCATCGACCCGGTCATGCCTGACAGCGCGCCTTTCGACGCAATATAGTGGAGATAGTTCGGCCGCCCCATGGTGACCGCTCCCGACGCCATGTGAACGATGCGACCCCATTGCGCGCGCCGCATTGCCGGCAGTACTGCGCGCGAGCACAGGAAGGGGCCGGTGACGTTGACGCGCAGCACCCGCTCCCATTCGTCGAGCGGAATCTGATCGAAGGGACGCATCTCGAGGGTAGAGAAAATACCCGCATTATTGACCAGGATATCGATGCGGCCGTAGCGGCGCTCAACGGCTTCTACCATCGACGCGATCGAGTCGGGTGAAGCGACATCGGTCGCGACCGCGAAAGCCTGACCGCCGCCATCCTCGATCTCCCTCGCCACCGACTCTCCCTTCTTGGCGTCGAGTTCAGCGATAACCGGGATGGCTCCGCATTCGGCGAAAGCTTTTGCGAATACCTTGCCGATCCCCTGCCCGGCACCGGTGACGATCGCAACGCGGCCGCGAAGGGAGGAGAAATCGGGCTGCACGATCCCGGCGTCGGTTTGCAATTTCATTTCAGGCCGCCTGGGAGCTTGCGAGCGTTTCGAGCGCCGCACGCGCGTCCCACGGCGTCCACCAGGGTTTGATCCCAAGGTCTTGCGCGATGATGCCAGCGGTGATGTAGCTCGGCCCGCCCGAAATCGCGCCGCCCGGATGCGCGCCCGAGCCGGCGTAGTAGAAATTGGGCAACGGCGTGCGATAGCCGAAATGATTGTACATCACCTGATCGGCGTTGAAGGCGCCCATGAAAATGTCGCCACCGCGCATGTTCGGCAGCTCAAGCACATATTCGCGCGCCGTGTAGACGTGCCTTCCGATGATGTTGTCCTTGGTCATGTTGGGACAATAACGCGCATACACCTCCTCGATACGGTCGGAAAACTCTTCCTTGAAGGCGTCAAAGTCCGGCTCGCTCATGTCATCAAGAAGCGGCATCACATGCCACGCATAGGTCGTGTGTTTACCCGGCGGCGCCTGCGTCGGATCGAGCAGGCTCAGGGGACCTGAGCCGAATTGAACCAATTTTGGCACCCGCCCGGCCTGCACGTCTTGATGTGCCGCAAACAGGTCCTGCATGGTCTCCGCTCCCAGGCTCCATTTCAACGCCCGGTTGAGATTGGGGTCGAACGCCGACGCGGAGAAATTCGGGCTTTCATGCAGCGCATGGTGCAGCCCGAACAGGGTCCAGGCGGTGTATTTGAAGTTGTCGAGCTTCGTGCAGAAATGCTGCGGCAGCTGATCGCGTCCGAGCAGCCCTTCCAGCGTCGTATGCACGTCGACGGTGCTGGCAACGAATTGCGACGCGCGCACGGTTCGGCCATCAGTGAGCGCAATGCCGGTGGCACGCCCGCCCTCGACCACGACCCTGTCGATCGACACCTGCGGCTGGAACGTGCCGCCCGCGGCGATGAAGGTCTCCATCAGCCCGCGCGCCAGGTTGAACGAGCCGCCCTGACAGAGCTGATAGCCGGTCTGCAGATCGAAGGCGCGGATCACCGAACCCATGGGACTGGTCTTGGACAGAGTATCGGTAAGCCAAGTGCCGAACAGCGAGACCTTGAACAGGAACAGGAGCTTGACGTGCTCGTTTTCGAACAGTTCCTCGACCACATCGAGGGGCTGGCGCTGCGTCATCTCCAGAAACTCACGCCCGATCGAGGTGCGCGACAGCAATGCCTCGCGCTCAGTCTTTGACAGCGGCTCGGCGTAACGTTCGGGAATCAGGATTTTCGCGGTCATCTCTTCCGCCCGCGCATTCCAGTCACGGAATGTCTGCGCATCCTTTTTCGAGAAGCGGCCAATATTGGCGACCGTCTCCTCGAGATCGCGGCCCAGCACCAGCGCCGAACCGTCGAGATGCGCCTGCCCGAATTCGTAACGCGGCGTGATATAAGTGACCTTGTCGGCAAGGTTCAGATCGCCGAACCAGGGCGCGTCGCTGATGCTGAAATGATTGATGGAATGCAGGTTGTGATAAAAGCCGGGCTTGGTGACTTCCTGTGTGCACAGCCCGCCGCCATAGGTGAGCCTGCGATCGACGAGGAGGATCCTCAACCCAGCCTTTGCGAGATAGGAACCAAGCACCAGGCCGTGCTGGCCCGCGCCGATGATGATGCCGTCATAAGTCCGATCGAGCGCTGGTGCCACGCAAATTCCTCCACAGCCCCCTCCCCTGACATCGAGAAGGTTTATCGCACCTTATAGACGACGGGCCGGGCGAGAAAATCCCGCAAGCGCATATCGGACCTGCGTCGGAGCGGCGCGGCGATCCGGTCGGTTACCGTACGCAATCATTTTCCGGTGGCGCGCCGGCGAAGCGAGACGCCATCCATTGCACCGCCGCCGGCGCGGTGTCCCTCGCGATCGGGTCATGGCCTATTCCCGACATCAACATGAAGCGGACAGGACCGCCGGCCTTACACTGACGGCTCACATAGGCTTCGGTTACGGCGGGTTCGACGATCGTGTCGGCCGTTCCCTGGATCATCAACAGCGGCAGGCCGCGCGGAAGGGCTCCGGGCGTATTGCGCAGCATGATGCCGCGCCACGGCTCGACCTTGGTGATATCCGGCACGGTGAGGAACCGGCGCTGCAACGGCATCTCGACCATCGCCGCAGTGAGATTTTCGAACGGCGTCTCGATACATTGCTCCGCCAGCCGATTGACTGTCGGCATCACATCCGCGGACACCACGCTCTCGATCGGCGCGTCAAACACCCGCGTCCACGACCACAGCGCCATGGTGGTGAGTATCTTTCCGACGGCGGTCTTGAAATCGTCGCGGAGCAACGTGCCGAGTTCGGTCGCGGGCGCGGCGGCGGCGACTCCCAACAATTCAAGCTCCGGCGCGTAGCGGCGTGCCAGCAACCCCGTATAGAGCGCCGCATGCCCGCCCTGCGAATGGCCCCACACAACGAAGCGATGGCCAGCTCCGACCGGTAGCTGTTTCACCGCGCGGGCCGCGTCGAGCACGGCGCGCGCCTCTGATTCACCGATCAAATAGGGGTGCGGACCGGCGGTACCAAGGCCGGGATAGTCGGGCGCTACCACGACGTACCCGCGCTCCAACATCGGCAGCAGCCCCTGCACCTTTTGGAAAAAAGTCAATGACAACGAGGGAGCGCATCTCGGAACCACGCCCGTGGTCGGGTGTGCCCAGACAACCAGCGGTCGGCCTCCCGGCGGCGGTGGCCCGACCGGAGCAATTGCGATACCCGAAGCAGCGATGGGCTCGCCGTTCAATCCGGTCGACCGATAAAGAATACGTACAGCGATCGCACCGAGCGGCGCGCCCAGCACCGGCTCCTGGCGGATCAAGGTGCCGGGAGGGCCCGCGAGTTCTCCGGGCAGCGGAATATAGAACGGCACCTGCGCAACGGCCGGCAGCGAAAGCGCCAAAGTGACAAGCGCGGCCGCCGCCGCGCAGCGAATGGACCGGATCATGACCAAACTCCCCCGCCGCAGTTTTGCAGAGATTCCGGAGGCCGTCATCTTCCTATCCCGCGGGTCTCAGGTCCGCCGGCGCAGCATATGGGCGCAGCGAAGGTTCAGGATCATCTCGTCGTTTTGATTCCAGCAGGGATGATCCATGATCACCACCCCGCGATCCGGCTTCGACGAGGATACCCGCACCTCGATCACCTCGGCGGCGGCCCGGATGGTGTCGCCCGGGCGCATTGGCTTGAGCCATTTCACGTTCTCCATACCGGGCGAAGCAATTACCGAATCCGGCCACAAATTGAGATCGAAGAACAACCGCATCGACAGGCTCAGCGTATGAAAGCCAGATGAGATCAGCCCGCCAAAAGCGGACTTCTGTGCTGCCACCGGATCGACATGATAATATTGCGGGTCGAACTCCTTCGCGAAAGCGATGATCTCGGCTTCGGTCACGGTGCGGCGCGCGGTCTCGAACCGCTGACCAACTTTCAGATCGTCCAGATAAAGGCTCATTGCAAAATCCCCCGCTCGCCCCTTTTCTAGGGGTAAGGCATTGCGAAGTCTTGCGGAATTTTTTCGAATCCGGATTTGATTTTTGTCACCTATTTGATAGCGTAGGAGAAACAGGAGGAAATGCCATGCTCGACCTGCCCCGCGCCGACCACGTCGGAAGCCTGCTGCGGCCCGATGCGCTGAAAAAGGCTCATCGCGCCCATATGGAAAAAAAGATCGACGACGCGGCGCTTGAGAAGGTCGTGGCGGAGTGCATCACTGATGCGGTGCGGCATGAGGAAGACGCTGACCTCCGCTTCATTACGGACGGCGAATTTCGCCGCGGCTCCTGGTTTCTCGGGTTTGTCGAATCGCTCAGCGGCATCGAACTCAAGAAGGCCGAACTCATGTTTCGCCTCGGCGGCCACGAAGCCACCTGGTTCGGTCCTGTGGTTACGGGCAAGCTCGCCCGCAAGCGGCCGATCGTGGTGAACGATTATCGCTTTCTTTCGGGTATCACAAAGCGCACGCCAAAAGTAACGTTGCCGACGCCGAGCATTCTGCACTTCTTCGGCGGCAAGGAAGGGATGGACCCCAAAACCTATAAGGATAGGCAGGCGCTCGCCGACGATCTTTGCGCAGTCTACCGACAGGAGATCGACGAACTTTACCGTGCCGGGTGCCGGGTGGTGCAGCTCGACGAGGTCGCGCTCGCGCTGCTGTGCGATCAGAGCATCCGCGATTCCCTGAAAGCCGGCGGCGAAGACCCCGCGAAGCTGACCGACTTTTATTTCGACATGATTGCGTCCGCTCTGAAGGACAAGCCGGCGGACATGGCCGTGCTCGTGCATCTGTGCCGCGGCAATTACAAGGGCCACTGGATGGGTCAGGGCGGCTACGATCCGATCGCGGAACGGCTGTTTTTCGAGCCCGGGATCGACGGCTATCTGCTCGAATATGACAGCGAGCGTGCCGGCAGCTTCGCGCCGCTGCGGTTCCTGCCGAAGGGCAAGCGTGGCTATCTCGGTCTCATCAGCAGCAAGACAGGCGCGCTCGAGGATATCGATTCACTCCGCCGCCGCCTCGACGAGGCGTTCAAGCATGCGCCGGAGGAGCGGCTCGGAGTCAGTCCGCAATGCGGCTTCGCGTCGAGCGTCGGCGGCAATCCGATCACCGAAGCCGAGGAATGGGCGAAGCTCGCCCGGGTCACCGAACTCGCCCGCGCCGTGTGGGGGACGAACTGAGCTCTCTCGGTCATTGCCGGGCTTGACCCGGCAATCCATCAAGCGAAAACGATGGATGCGCGGGTCAAGCCCGCGCATGACGGTGGTGCTACCGGCTCCGCCCATCAACGAAGCGCCGCGCCTTTACGTCGGTGAGAAAGAGCTGCGCCAGCCGGCCTGTTTCGAGCATTTCAATCTCTGGCGTCACCTCGAACGCGGTCTTCACCGCATGGGAGAGCCTGGCGGTTTCGGCATCGCCATCGGCGCCGCGCATCAATTCGATCTGCAGCAGCAACGTGTCGATGCCCGATCGGTCATGCACCTCCAGCCGGAAGTCGATCACCGCCGGATTGCGATGCATGAAGTCTTCGAAATCGGTGTGATTGATATTGATGCCCTTCACCTTGAAGAAGCCAGCGGTGCGCGCCGCGTGCTGAAAAACGGGATAGACCGATAGCGGCCCTTTGGTCGCACCCTGCTCCTTCAGCACGCCGATATCGCCCAGGCTCCAGCGCAGGAACGGCGTCATCGTGTTGGTATAGAGCGGAGTCATCAGCAGGATGCCGGCGGTCCCGGGCGCGACCGGCATGCCGGACGCCTCATCCACCACTTCGGTGAAAAACAGGTCGGTCCACAAATGCAGGCCGTCATGCGCGTCGGATTCCGAGCCCATTGCGCCGCCTTCGGTGCAGCCGAACTGATCGTAGACCTCCGCGCCCCAGAGCCGCTCCAGCTTCTGTCGTTTCGGCGCGGACAGCGGCTCGGCGGCGCACAGGATTGTACGCACGCCGCATTCGGAAATGTCGAAGCCCTGCTTCTGAGCAAGGCTCGCAAGTTGCAATCCATAACTCGGCATGCCGACCCAGACCGTGGGGCGCAGCGTGCGGATGAGATCGAGTTGCAATTCGGACGGCGTATTGTTGCCCGCTCCGGCCCAGACCGTTCCGACACCGAGCATTTCACCCGAGCGCGCATAAAGCTGGCCGACCGGGTGAATGCCCATCGGAAACGAGATATGCGCCTTGTCATCCGCAGTGCAGCCGGCGGCGAGCCAGAGCCGCAGCCACATGTCGAGGCCGGCTTCCATGTCCTCGGCCGAACGTGGATAAAACAGGGGACGTCCCGTCGCGCCGCCCGAACGCCAATATTCGACCGCGAGCTTGTCCGGTGCGATCGCAAAGGTCTCATGAAACCGGTCGGCGGGAATTGTGCGCAATTCCTCCTTGGTCAGAACGGGAATCTTCAGCCACTCCTCGGGCTGATCGAGATGATCGGCCCTCACGTGATCGAGCCGCCCCTTGTAGAAGGGAGAGAGCCTTGCCCGCTCGAACGCCACCCGCTTCCGGGCGCTTTGAATGGCCGCGATCCGCTCGCGCGAGACCGCGGGAAAGGTCAGTTCGCGATACTCCATGGCAGCTGGCCCTCACTCTGCACTGGCGAATAGTTTAGTGTTGCCGGGGCGCGGCATGGATTATAGCTTTGGCCTGCGATATTTTTCAAATCTAAATTCGAATTTTCGGAAACCGGATCGAATGGCGAGCAAGGCGGCCGGAACGGTACGACGCAGCGAGCGCGCGATGGCAGCGCCACGCCAGCCGACGCCGCATGTCAAGCAGAAGCAGGACCGGCGCCGCCGCGCGATCCTCGATGCCGCCGCGTTGGTTTTCGCCGAGCGCGGCTATTTCAATGCCACAATGAAAGACATTGCCGACCGGATCGGCATGCGTCCGGCCAGCCTCTATCACTATTATCCCTCCAAGGAGGCGGCGCTGGAGGACATGTGCCGCATCAGCGCGGTGGAGTTCTGCGAGCGCTTGCGCGCCGTGATTGCCAAAGGCGGACCCGCGGTCGCCATGGTCCGTGCCGGCATGCTCTCGCATCTGACCAGCGACCGCCGGGCCTATGTAGAGAATTTCGCGTTTTCGCGACGCAACCTGCCAGCCGGCGTTCTGAAGGAGCTCAACACCCTGGCGCGCGCTTATCGCCAGCTCTGGAAGAAGATCTTTATTCATGGTGTCGAACGCGGCGAATGGCGCAGCGACCTGGATGTCGATGTCGCGGCCGATGCCGTACTGGCCTTGTGCAACAGCGCGGCGGTCACGCTGCCGCGACGCAAAAGTGCGGATGCCGATGCGGCACTGAAATGGATCCAGCTATTCCTGCTGGGAACGCAACGCCGTTAGGCGTCGCTATTCCGCTGCGGCCGGCACCGGCGCAAAGCCAAGCGCCCGGCTGAGTTCGCCGGCGCGCTGCATCAATATCTGCAACAGACGCGCCTGGGTTTTCTTGTTGAAGCGCGTTTCTGGAATGGTGAGGCACAGGCTGCCGATCGTCTTGCGTTCCGAATTGAAGAGTGGCGTGCCGATACCGACCGCCCCACCGATCTTCTGGCCGTGGGTGATGGCGTAGCCGCGCGCTCTGATCTCCGCCAGTTCGGTGAAGACGGCGTCCCGGTCCGGCAGCGAAATACCCGTCGCAGGCGACGCGTCGTTGTCGGAGAGCGCCACCGCGATTTCCTCCGGCTCGAGAAAGGCGAGAACCGAACGTCCCGTCGCGCCCCACAGCAGCGAATGAGGCTGAAACAGCTCGATGCGATAGCGCAACGGATGCGAGGAGAACTCCGCGTGCAACGCCATCACCTTGCGCTGCGCAGGGATATATTGAATGAGACAACAGGTTTCGTCGCAATCGCGTACAATCGCGCGCATGAACGGCTTGGCGACATCGACGATCCGAACCTTCGATGCAAGCAACGAGGCGATCCGCACCAGTTCGAGCCCCGGCGCATAGACCGGGCGATCTGCGCTGCGCTCGACCATCCCCTCATCGGCAAGAAGGCCGAGCAGGCGATGCACCGTGCTCGCCGGCAGTTTCAGGGTCTGACAGAGAAACTTGATCGAAACCGGGCCGTCGGCTTCGGCGAGGCAAGCGAGCAGTTGCACGACACGCGCGACCGTGCCCGCGGCGGATGCATCGCGCATCTTCGCCGATGCGTTGCTGGTGTCGACGTTCAAACGATCCGTCCGGTTCACGCCCTATTTTCCTCTTGCACCTGCATCCGCTGCAGCGCGCCAAAATAGGTCCATGCAGCGACGCGTCAATGTATTTTTCCGATGAGCGGAATCATTGACCATTGAGCGGAACTGGGGCACAGATCGTTGAAACTCAAAAACATAATGGCAGCCCGAAGTTCGAGGCTGTCCCGGAGGAGCAACAATTCATGCGCCTTTTCGCTCTCGTCTTCGCCGCCCTTGCAGCGCTCGGTGTGCCGCAGGCGCTTGCGCAGCAATTCCCGAACCAGCCGGTGCGTGTGGTGGTGCCGTTCCCGCCGGGCGGCGGCACCGACATTCTGGTGCGGCTGATCCAGGACAAATATTCCGCAAAGCTCGGTCAGCCGGTCGTCATCGACAACCGGCCCGGGGCCAGCGGCAATATCGGCGCCGCCGTCGTCGCAAAGGCGAAGCCCGATGGCTATACGCTGCTGGTGCAGGCAACGATCGTCGGCATTTATCCGACAGTCTATGCCAGCCTTCCCTACGATCCGCAGAAGGATTTCGCCTGGATCGGCGGCGTCGCAGAATCCCCCGCGGTGATCGTCACCAACCCGAATTCCAAGTTCAAGACGATCGCCGACCTGATAGCCGAAGGAAAAGCGCGGCCGGTGAACTTCGCCTCCGCAGGTGTCGGCTCGCCACAGCATCTTGCCACCGAGCGCCTGAGCAAGCTGAACAAGGTCCAGTTCACCCACGTGCCCTACAAGGGCTCGGCCACCGCGGTCACCGATCTGTTGTCCGGCGTGCTTGACTTCGGCACGCTCAGCCTCAGCTCGGTTCTGCCGCTGATCCAGGAAGGCAAGCTGCGCGCGCTCGCGCTTGCAAGCGACAACCGCAGCAAGCTGATGCCGGACGTGCCGACGCTCAAGGAGGCCGGCCTGGGCGACGTGTCCGGCACCGTGCGCTTCATCATCGGTGCGCCGGCTGGAACACCGGACGCCGTGGTCCAGAAGCTGTCGAGCGATCTCAATGCCGTCGTGAAGGACCCGGAAATCCAGGAGGGTTTCGCCAAGCGCGGCTACGAAATTACGCTGGCCACGCCGCAACAGGTCCTCGCCATGGTGCGCGAACAGAAGGACATCTGGGATCCGCTGGTCACCGAGATGAAGCTGAAGTTCGACTGACCGGCCGCATTCGGGAGCAGACAGCGTGACCGCAAGGCTCGGTTTCATCGGCTGCGGTCACATGGGTGGCGCAATGGCGCTACGCCTTGCTGAAGCGGGCTATCCGCTTTCGGTGTGCGATCCGGATGAGACGCGGCTTGCGCCGCTCATCGCCAAAGGCGCCGTTGCAGCAGCGACGCCACGCGACGTGGCAGATCAGGCGGAGATCGTTTTCGCCTGCCTGCCCTCGCAGACGATCAGCCGGAATGTCGCCTTTGGCAAGGATGGCGTGGTCGGAGGCAAGGCGATCCGCATCTATATCGAATCCTCCACCATCGGCCAGCCGACCATCCTCGCCATCGCCGACAAGCTTGCCGCGGCGAATATCGCGGTGCTCGACATGCCGGTCAGCGGCGGTCCGACCTGGGCGCGCGAGGGCAAGCTCACCACCATCCTGTCCGGCCCGAAAGACGCCCGCGACACGGTGGCCCCGGTTCTCTCAAAACTGGCCGGCCGCACAATAGTCGTCGGCGACAAGCCGGGGCTCGCGCAGGTCGCCAAGATCGTCAATAACGCGCTCTCTCTCACCGCGATGATGATCACATCCGAAGCGATGGTCGCCGGGGTAAAAGCGGGTGTCGATGCCGATGCGCTGATCGAGGTGATCAATGCGGGAACCGGGCGCAATTCGGCGACGGTCGACAAATTTCCGAAGGCTGTCCTGCCGCGCACCTTTGCCTATGGCGGTCCCGTCGACATGGGCATCAAGGACATGGAGCTGTATTGCGATCTTGGTCGTGCCTCGGATGCAGAGACCCCGATCGGCCGGCGCGTCGCCGAGCTGTGGCATGTGATCACCGACGATATCGGCGCGAGCAGCGACCTCACCGAAATGGTCCGCCATTTTGAGAAGATCGCGGGCGTCGAAGTGCGCGGACGCAACAACAAGTCGAAGACATAGGCACAAGAAGGGAGAACAAGAATGAGACCCATCATCGCCGCGGCGGCTTTGCTCGCTGCCCTGACCGGTTCCGCGCAGGCGCAGGCCGACTATCCCAACCGTCCCATCACCATCATCGTCAACATCACGCCCGGCAGCGGCACCGACCTGATCGCCCGCACGGTGGCCGACGGGTTGAAGACCATCCTGAAGCAGACGGTGGTTGTCGAAAACCGCCCCGGCGCCGGCGGCTCGATCGGCGCAAACGCGGTCGCCAATTCCGAGCCTGACGGCTACCGCCTGCTGGTATCCTCCTCGGCGATCGCCTCGCTACCGGCCGTCCAGACATCATTGCCCTACGACACCGAGAAAGACCTCACTCCGATTGCGCCGCTGGCGGATCTTCCGGCGGTGATCTGGATTTCGCCGACCAAGGGCATCAAGTCGATCAACGAGTTGGTCGAAAAAGCCCGCAAGGCGCCAGGAGAAGTGATGTTCGGCTCGAGCGGCGTCGCCAGCGCCTCGCATCTCGAAGTCGAGCGCCTGCGTGCGGCCACCGATATCAAACTGACGCATGTGCCCTATCGCGGCGCGCCCGAAGCCATCGCCGACACCGCCGCCGGCCGCGTGGATTTCGTGATCGCACCGTTCGCCTCGGGCCGCGCTTTCATGGACAACAAGCAGTTGATCCCGATTGCGTCGACCGCGAAGAAGCGCTCGCCGTTATTCCCCGACGTCCCGACCATCGGCGAGAGCGGCCTTAAGATGCGTATGGGCGCTTGGGTCGGCCTGTTCGGGCCGAAGGGCATGCCCCCGGAACTGGTGCAGAAGCTGCATGATGCGACGGTTGCGGCATTGCAACTTCCGGAAGCGAAGGACCGCTTTGCAAAACTCGGCGGCGACGTGATGCCGCAATCGCCAGCCGAGTTCAAAAAGATGATTTCCGACGAGATCGCGGAAAATAAGACATTGCTCGCGACTCTCTCTCAGGAAAAGAAGTAACGGCTGTCTCCAATTGGTCGTCCCCGCGAAAGCGGGGGCGACTCGATATCACTCCCCGCGCTTGGCGAAATAGGTCGCGCTGTCATACTGCGCGCCGATATGCAGGCCGCCGTCAACGATGACATGGGTGCCGGTGCAGCCCCGCGCCGCATCCGAACAGAAGAACAGGATCGGATCTGCGACCTCGTCAGGCGCGAGCCAGCGTCCGAGCGGCACTTGCTTCGGCACCGCCGCCCTGCTTTTTGCGTCGATCTTGGCGTCCATCTGCGGCGTCATGATCGGCCCCGGCAGCACCGCGTTGACGCGGATATGGTCGCGCGACAATTCGAATGCCGCATGCCGCGTCAGCCCGAGCACACCGGATTTGGCGGCGGTATAGCTGACGCCATTGTTGAACGACATCTGGAACGCGGCAAGCGAGCCGACCGTCACGATCGCCCCGCCACCGGCGCGCCGCATCGCCGGCGCCACCGTCTTGATGCAATAGAACGGCGCCGTGAGATTGAGCCCGACGATACGTCCCCAATCCTCCGGGGTCGCACTCTGGATCGTGGTGGGGGAACCGCCACCCGCGACATTGACCAGGACGTCGATGCGCCCGAACGCCTTCTCAACCTCGTCCACCGCGTGCGCGACATCGTCCCATTGCGTGACGTCGAGGCAATGGACGGAGAGTGATCCCGGCAACGCCGCTTTCAACTGATCGAGCCGTTGTTGATCGCGATCGAAGGCCGCCACGCTCGCGCCCGCGCTGAGGAAACGCTGCACCGTCGCGGTGCCGATGCCGCCCGCCCCGCCAGTTACAATCGCGACCCGCCCGTCGAACTCACGTCTGCTCATTGCTCGTATTTTCCGTTGAGTGGAAAGACCTTTTGTTGAACGGAATGATATGGGCTGCTACCAGACTTGCCAAGCGCGCGCGCCTTGCGATCGCGTAAACGCTGCATCCATCCGGGAGAACACGACGTGACCTATAGCCTGAACGAGATCGCCAAGGTGATGCAGACGCCGCTGAAGCTCAACGCCAAGGCCGGCGACAAGATCTTTGTCATCACCGACACCAAGATGGATCCGATCCTCTGGCAGGGCTTTTCCCATGCGGCGAAGGAGCTCGGAATGGAGGTCGCTGTCGGCGTGATGGAGCCGCGCGCCACGCATTCGTCCAACCCGACCAGCGCGATCCATCGCGCCGCGCTCGATCCGGCGCTCGACCTGATCGTCTACCTCACCTCGACCGCGATGGCGCATGCGACCATCACCGAGGAGCTGATCGACAACGGCAAGCGTCACCTGCTGATGGAGGAACTGACGCCTGCGATGCTGTCGCCCGACGGTCCTGCCGGCGCCGATTATGCGGCCCTCAACGAAGTCGGTCTGCGCATCGCCAAGATCTTTACCGAAGGCGACACCTGCCACGTCACCTGCCCGAACGGCACCAACCTCACCGCCAGCATCAAGGGGCGTCCCGGCCGCTCGATCGCCGGCATCCCGGTTCAGTTGCGGCCCGGTGGTGGCGGCGGTTGTGCGTTCCCGGATGGCGAAGCGCATGTCTGCCCGGTGGAAGGCACCGGCAACGGCATCGTGGTGTTCGATCTCACCGCCCATTCCGTCGGCGCAATCAAGGAGCCAATGGAGCTCACGGTCGAGAACGGCTGGGTGACGAAGATCGAAGGCGGACGTGAAGCCGCGATCTGGCGCGAGATCCTCGAAAAGCACGGTGACAAGAACAGCTACAATTGTCCGGCTGAAATCTCGATCGGCCTCAACCCGAACGTGACACCAACCGGCGTGATGCGCACCGACAAGAAGATGTACGCCACCTCCCATATCGGCATGGGCGATACCATGGCGCTTGGCGGCACCTGCCACGCCAAACTCCGGCTGGAGGGCGTGATCCGCAAACCGGAAATCTCCGTCGACGGCAAGACCCTGACACGCGACGGCAAGATCCTGGTCTGATCGCCGGAGCACACGATCCATGCGCATGATCTCCGAGGCCGAAACGGTCGACGCACTCTCGATCGCGGAGGCCGCGGACGTCATCGCGCAGACCTACAGGGCGCTCGGCAACGGCGAGGTCGAGCCCTCGACGCCTTCGGCGATGCGCGTCGCCGGTCCGCCGCACCGCATCCAGCTCAAGGGCGCGATTCTTAAGGCTGACGGCATCGCCGGGGCGCGGCTCTCGTCGCGCGGCCATCCGCGAATGATCCTCTGGGATCTCGCAAGCGGTGCGCCGATCCTGTTTCTCGAAGAGAACTGGCTATATTCGTTTCGCACCGGCGTATCCGGCGCCGTGGTTGCGCGCTGGCTAACGCCGCGTCCCAATCCGCGCATTGCGCTGATCGGCGCGGGCGCGATCGCAACGCATATGGCGCGCGCCTTTGGAGAGCTCTGCACACCGGAAGTGATCGCGGTCGCGTCGCGCACACGCGAGTCTGCAGAGCGCCTCGCAGCCAGCGTCCAAAACGCCCGTGTCGTGGTGGCGGATTCGATAGAGGCAGCCGTCCGCGACGCGGACATCGTCGCGACCATCACCACGGCGGCGTTGCGAATCGTGCAATCGGACTGGATCAAGCCGGGTGCCACCGTGCTGTCGATGGGCGGCGGGCCGGAATTCGACATCGGCGTCTGGCACAACGCCGCGCATCGCTTCGTCGACGATCTCGATTATGCACTCTACCAGGGCGACCTGTCGTCCTGGGTGAAGGATGGCGCGCTGACGCAGGCCGATGTCACGGCGAACATTACTAGCATCGGTGAGGCCGCGAATGGCCGCTGGCCTGGACGAGGCGATCCGAATGAAAGCGTGCTTGCCGTCATCCAGGGCCTGACGGCGCTCGACCTCGCACTGGCCTACCGGATCCTGCGCAAGACCGGCTAGGGTTCTGCGGACGGCGCTTCACCGGCGATCTCCACCCGTTCCGGGTGCGCCATCAGATAGCGCCCCTGCTCGTCCACCCCGAGCGTGTGGATGTAAAAGGCCGTCGTATCGGCCTCGCGGGCTTCCATCACCGGCGATGGCGCGGACACTATCACCAGCCGTCCGCAGCGGCCGATCCAGTCGACATGACGATGCCCATGCATGACGATCGCGCGCCGGGCGATCCGCTGCACTTCCCGTACGAACCATGTTCCGTTGATTAGCGCGGTACCAATCCGCTCCGACAACGCGATTGCCGGCGTCGGATATTCCACAAGGTGATGGTGAAGCGCGACGATCCATTGCGCTTTCGGGAATTGCCGTACCACCGCATGCATGGCGCGCGACTGTTCTGTCGACATCAAGCCGAGCGCATTGGTGAAAGAAAAATGCGTCAGCGCGGTCGAGTTCAAGAGGATGATCCCGAGCCCGTCTTCGGTCTCGGGTGGCAACACGATCGGAAACGCCTCGGCCCAGACCTTCGCAAGCTTCGCCGACAAACGCAGCGTTCCTGTATCCGCGAAAGTCGCGATATCCGCCGCATGGGGCGCAACCGCCTGTTCCAGCGTTTGCCCCAGGCGCCGGTTCTCGAGATCGACGACATGGGTGCGCGCACCCTGCACCGCGCAGATGCCGGACAGCACGCGCATCTCGCGCAGACGCCGGCCGGGGCTGGTCGGAAAATCGAGCTTCGCGGGATTGGACCGATCGACCACGTTGATGTCGTGGTTGCCGGGAAGAATCAGCATCCGCTCGCTGAGTTTGGGATGACGCAGCACGGCGGCGAAGAACTCCGCCCATTCCGCAGACCGGCCTGCATCGGTGATATCGCCGGTGATCAGGACATGGTCGAGCGGCTTCTGCGCATGCATCTCCTCGAGCCGGTGCAGCAGCCTCCCGAGCCGTTCGTTGCCGCGCGGACCGAGGCGTCCGCTTTCCAGCCGGAAGCCGAAACGCTCGCCGACGACATGAACGTCGGACAGATGCACGACCCGCCATGACCGCTTCAGCGTCGCGGCATCGACGAAATCCGACCAGCCCCGCGGCTGGTCCATCGACGCGTCGGCGAGACCCCAAACGAATGTCACCGCCGTGCAATAGGCGAACAGGATCACGCCCGCATTCGCCAGCGCCGGCACGATCAGGCTGAGTGGCGACAGCAGATCGGCGAATTGCGCGCTCCAGCGGGTGTGAGGTCCGATCAGCCATATGACGAACAGCGAGATGACGCAGAGTATGAGCCCGGCGGCCGCCGCGCTGAAGGCGCGCAGTCGTGCGCGACTCGCCTCGTCCAGCCAATGTCCCAGCGCGAGCTCGGCGAAATGGCGGATGACCTCCCGGAACAGCGCATAAAGCGGCTGCACCGCCATGGCATTGAGCGCCCAGAACGCCTGCTCCGCGACGCGAAAGACAGTGCGGCCCCCGAACCAGCCGATCACAAGAACGACGAAAATGAGCGCGAGGGTCAGCAGCCCGCCATAGGTCGTGCCCGCAGTGCGGGAGAACGTGTGCAGCCAGGCGGAGCCGATCAGCGGGGTGAGGCCGAGAAGAAAGCTCGGCAGCGCAACCAGCAGCAGCCAGGCGGCAACCAGCTTCGGCAGACTGATTTCAACCAGCAGCGTGCCGGCAAGCGACAGCAGCGAGCGGCCCTTGGTACTGGACGTATCGTCCTCGACGTCGCCTTTGCGCGGATCGAGCAGCAGGGTCATCCGGCCTCGTGTCGGCTGGGGTCGTGAGCACGGCGCCCGCACCTTATCTGGCTTTTCTGGCGCCAACCATTGGCGGATTTGACAATGGCCGCCATTCGCGGGGTTGCGGAGAGAATGTCAAATCCAGGGCCGTCCGGAATCGAATCCTGACGCCGTTCCGGAGATTTTGACATGCCTGTCGAGACGCGATGCGAATCTTAAGATCGCGCGGATGATTCACCGCTTCAGATGGCCGTCAAGGGCGGCGGTGAGCCGCTTGAATTGTTCGCCAACGTCCTGCCGGATGGCTTCCAGCGAACCGAAACATGCGGTCAACGCCGCCATCCGCTGTTCCAGCTCGCTCTTGGTTTTCGACAGCCGGTCGAACCGCTCGCCAATCGTTCCGCTCTCGTCCTTTTCAAGCGACAGCAGACCCTGGTCGACCTCTTTCTGCAGCGCGGCCACCTGATCGATCAGCGACTTGATACCGGTTTCGGCACTGCGCAGCGGCGCAATCTCGCCCTGCAATTGCTGCATCCGGTCCCTGATCTGTTCGAACTTGCCGAAGGTGGTTTCGAGACCCTCCAGGCGCGTGTGTCCGCGGTTGAGAAATCCCTCCGTCTCCTCGAGACGCGTATCAAGAGTCTTGCCGGTCTCGTCTTTCTCCAGATCACCCAGCGCCCGATCGATCAGGGTCTGGCGCTCCTTGACTTCGCCAAGCATCGGTTCGATCACGCGTCGCTTTTCGGAAACCGACCCCAGTTGTGTGCGCAGCGCCTGCTGCCGGCGCCGGATCTCGTCAATTCTGCTCTGAAGATCGACCGCTTCGTTCTGTGCCGCCTGCTCCGACGTCCGCGCCTCCGTCTGCGCCAATCGCTGATGAACGTCGTCGATGATGGCCACGGGATCGGTCCCGACCAGATGGCGCACGGCGGCGTCGGCGCCGCTCTGCTGCTCGTCCGCGGCCGACACCTGGTCGCGCAGTCCGTTCATTCTCTTCTGCAGAAGATCCATTGCTTTGGCTTGCTGGGCGATCCGGTCGGACTGCCAGATCGCGGCGCCGATCAGAAACACCACAACCGCAGCGATCAAAAAGATCGCGAGCTTTTGATCGATGGGCCAGCCCAGTACAGCGTTGAGTGCATTTCCCGGCGCTATTCCGAGACTTTGTTGCAGCACGACGAGCGCCACGATGAGAAGCGCAACACTGATGATCAAGACAATGCGCATCATTACAAATTCCTCTAACGAAAAAATCGCTGCGTCACTCTGGAACCCACGTCTCAGGCAAATCCAACTTGCGCGCAAGGGCGTGTTTGCCCAGCTCGCATGCCGTCCAATCAAACATTTGAGAGAAAACGGTGCCACCGACGACGAAATGGCTCAGTGACACATTCGCCTTGGCCTCGGGCAACCGCACGATGTCCGGCCCAGAACCACAATCCGGTACGATGATGTGAGCTGGCGCTCCCTGGGGAAATCGAACCCCTGTTTCAGCCTTGAGATGGGTTGAAACACGTCGATAAACAACCAGCAGCGAATACAGCAAGCTCATATTTATCTTTGTTTTAATGCCATTCCGTTCACCCCCGATATATTAACAATCGCGCACGGGTAATTCCCAAAGACATTGTTCCTAGCTGGTGGTCGAATGGCGCGAACGTTCAGGGATGCCAATCTTTCGACACGCGCGGCTCGCAATTCGCCCCGAAGCTTACTGACGGACGCTCGTCTGGCGTTGCGTTAGGTCCGACGACGCGCACAACCGGCGGCACATGGCTTGCGCGGCGGCGGACCGCTAGCGGGGGATATGCCAGCACAAAATAGCGACTACGGATGACTTGCAGGACGCCGACCGGGGTAGCCACAAAAGATTTTTGTCAGTCTCAAACGGCGGCTCGCGCTTTAGCGAAATAGCAAAGACGGCCTACATTGGCGGACCAGTTTACTTATTGGTCAGAATCTTATTCTTGGCACGCCACAATCATTCAGGGAGCTGCCTGACGCCCGCTCTAGAGTGGGCATGGAACCTCCCTTGGCGAAGGCTTTTTTCCAGTTGTAGCGATTTCGCTGCTTAGAACAGAGAACGAAACGCCCCGAGCGCCATCACGCAATCGGCATTGCGGTAGCGGAGAGATTTGACCCGCAATGGTTCCAAACACGGCAACCGAAGTAATGAAATGAAGTTTCGCCCGGGGCGGCTGTCCCGACCTTTGATAACCGCTTGACTCCAGTCGTTCCGACTTGATCGTCTTGGCAAATAGGCAAGGTCGCGGTGGCGAATATCGGCGACCGCGATGTCGCTACAAGTTTAAAGTCGTCAGCTTTTTATGTCGCAGACAAGATGGGACATCCAGCCCGGTAACGAAGTCGGAGGCTGGCCCTATCGGAATCCATTCTCGTCCTCCAGACCTAGTTCGATTCGCGCTCGCGCTGGTCTCCGCTCGCTTATTTAAGCGAGTTGCCCCTATGGACGTCGATCCTCAGTCTGACCGTCGATGAGCCCGTGGTGATGGGCACATACTGTTGGCGCCTGCGCGGCGTCCGCGGCAGCTTGTAGGGAAAAAAAACTTGACGTAAAAGCTACATTGCCCAGGCAGTACTTTAGTAATGCGGGAGCGTTTTTTACGGGTGGAATATGGCCGCAAATGGACCTCTAGTCATTCTCGGTGTTTCTCGTTCAGGGACTCGTCTTATATCTCAGATACTAGGAAATATGCCCGGAGCAATTCTTACCACTGAGCACAGTAATAAGAGTGAAATCCCAGAGGACAAAAGCTCGTCCGTCGACAGTGAGGTTTGGTGGAAAAATCTCAACTATCCCGGAAAGCGGGACGAAACAGGCCGGCCAGCTTGCGAAGAGCCGTTCTCCTCATACGAAGGTGAGAAGCGCATTCGTGATCACTACCTACAACTTTCACGCCGCGGTCGGCTAATTGTAAAAAATCCCCAGCATCTCGCACGCGTAGAAATTGTTTCTCGTGTAATTCCAGATGTAAGGTTTGTATGGGCTGCTCGTAACCCGTGGTCGATTCTGAAGTCATCTTGGAAAGCGGGCCAGCCGCATGGCCGGTTTCGGAAAAAGTACATTCGCCAACCGTACCTTCGGCTTGGTGAGATATTGTCGATCCCAGAAAGCGATATTGTTGCAAGGTCGGCGCACGGGCTTGGATATATGGCCTACCGTCTTCAAGACGTGCCGGGGCCGATTTTTAAATATGAAGACATCGTTCGTGACCCGCCGGCAGAAATTACGAAAATATTCCGCTTACTTGGGGAGACCAATCCGCCAAACAGTGCAGTATTCTCGTTACCGAAAGAGCGTCAATCAAACCACGATGACATTAAAGATGTGGCTCAGTCGAGCCCGATGTGGCCTAAAATAAAGGAGAACATCGATAGATATTCTCGAGCGTTCGGTTATCACCTCGCACAAGATTGAAACTGCTGTCTTTGATTTTTCGACGATTAGCGCCCGGCCGCACTTTCGGCTGGGCTTTTTGACCGCCCCCCCGTTGATCATGACGCAATCGCCCTTGCTGGGCCGCACTCTTCTGGCATCGGCTATTGAATGGACGATTCCATCGGGCGCTCAATCATTAGCAGCACCTGAAAGTGGCATCGAGGACGCCATTCCCAACAACCTCGAACCCACTAAGGCCGTGTTCGAAGTGCGATCAGTTCATTGTTTCCAGCAATCAAACTTTTCGCTATTCCATAATAAATGAGCGGCTCGGCGCTGCTTTTAAAAAATCGAAATCGGCCGCTTTAAATGCGCATCGAACTTCTTGAGAGTAATAGTGTTGCGGCCAACTCAGTATCGCACCAGCGCAAGACAGGCGAGATCGGGATGGACCGGGAAGAGCCAGCGTATTCGTCCAAGCGCTCATTCATCGAGCCGTAGAACTTGGTGAACGGGGTGAGATAAGACCTGATCTTGGCCTGCTGATCTGCTGACTTCTTGAGCAGCTATTGTTTGTGGCTAGCGCCCCCTGGCGCTTTGAGGTTTATCAACCTGAAATCGAAGCAAACAGACGCTAAACGGCTCACTCCAAGTGCGCAGTGTCTCTGGGTCGGTCTCACTTACTTCCCAAAAGCTTCCCACTAAAGGCGGGTAAAAGCCGCGTCGCCGGCGAAATACCGCAAACCTTTTTATTGTCAGCTAGTTAGCTTGGCGCTCCCTAGGGGAATCGAACCCCTGTTTCAGCCTTGAGAGGGCCGCGTCCTAACCGCTAGACGAAGGGAGCATCAGGGCCTCCAGATAGCCGCGATCCGCCGCGGGCGCAAGCCGAGGCCGGGCCAAAGCGCTGTCAGTCCCGGCGGAAAGCGCGTTTCCTGTGAGCCCGCGCCGTCAGCCGGTCCCACGGTCAATTCTTGCGGTCGATGAACCGTTCGGAGCCCTTGCCAGCATTCTTCTTCACGTCGGCGCAAATCTGCTTCAGCGCCTGCCATTCCTGCTCGGTCAGGATCGGCGGGCCGGTCACCCCGCGATCCTCCTTTTTCATGCGGTCCAGCCGGTCGGCGCTGAGCGGATGGCTGTCGATCACGGTGGCGACCTTGCCACCACCGGTAATCCGCACCAGAAATTCGCCCATCGGGCGCGGCGAGCGGCCGAGTCCGTTCATGGCCTTGACGGTGAAGGCGTCGGCGCGGCTCTCCGCCTCGCGCGAATAGGATGCATCGACGATCGAGCGCGCCGCGAACAGCACCGCAGAGCCGCCGGTCACGTCGCCGAACAGAAGGCCGATCAAAAAGGACGATCCGCCAGTCTGGATGATCTTGCGCAGGCCGTCGCGGTAATGCGCGTGGCCGAGTTCGTGCGCCATGACGCCCGCGACTTCGTCGACATTCCTCGCGCGCTGAAGCAGCCCGTCGAGCAGATAGACCTTGCCTCCCGGGAGCGCATAGGCGTTCGGGACGCTTGAGGAGAGCACCTGCGCCTCGAGCGGAGCATCGAAGCCACTCGCGTCCCTGATCTTCGCCATCATCTTGTCGAACGCCGCTTGCCCGTCGGGCCGCGCACAGACTTGTCCGCCGAACACAACCTTCGCCTGCCGGTCGACGGCCTCGCCGATCCGCTTTTCCACGGCAAAGGGCACGAGCGGCGCGAGCCGGTCTGCCAGCAGCGGAATGCCGTAGATCGTGACCAGCACGATCGAGACCGCAGCCGCGACCGACCACGCCACGATGCGTCCGGTCTGCGCCGGGCCGCGTCCCGCATCGAGTTGCGGGCAAAGCGCTGCGAGTTTCGACGCCGCGTCGGGATCGGGGACTTCAAGCCTCGCCAGCGGCAGGGCGCTCACGCATGACAGTCTCAGTCCTCTCTTGCCATCGGCGCGGCGCAGATCGGCATAGGGCCAGGTTGCGACGACTAAGCCGTCCTCAACGATGTCCAGCGCATCACCAAGGCGCAACGTGACGCTGCGCTTGCGGTTGGAGGTGCCATCGTAGAAGACGGCGCCACTGTCCTGGCTGTGCGTGTCCTGCGTCTGCGTATCGGTCATCGCCGTATCTTTGGTGCTGGAGATATGGCGTCAGAACCCGCCGATATCCAGTGAGTCTGCGAAGCCCTCGCCGATCGCGCTCGCTGCATCACCCATCACCGCAACATTGTCGGCCGCCGCGATGTTGTGCACCACGCTGGTCTCGGCGATTTTGGCCCACAAGTCGCGCACCAGATAGATGCGGAAGATCACGTTGAACGCCAACGCTGCAATCAGATAGCCGAGACCCATGCCGACCAGAATGGCAGGGTGTCCCATCACCGCCGCGATCTTCGCCTCGCCTTCAAGCGCACCGCCGGCAACGGCATGCCCTACCGCAAGCACCGCCGCGAACCACATCGCCATCAGAACAAAGACCAGACACAGCCAGCCGATCACCTTCCAGTAAAAGCCCATCAGATCGGCGATATCGAGATCGCTTTCGAACCGCACCGCGCCGAAGCGCATGCCGTTCACCCACCAGCGCCACTCGATCGCCTTGTACATCGCGTAGAAGAACGGGATCGGGAAGATCAGAAATGCCGACGGCCACATCAGCAGCCACAGCCACCAGCCCTGCCTGAAGAATTGCCCGGCCGTTCCCTCGAACGAGCCCTGCAGCGTGCCGTAGGAGGTGTAGCGCATCTTGAATCGCTCGAGCGCAGCGGCGCGCCACGGCAGCGCAAGACCGAGCGTCATCCACACCCACAACGTCCACAGCGCCGCGCGCCAGGCATAGGACCAGCCGGAGCCGCCCATGTTGAAGCGAACGCCGCGCCACACCGTGCGCGTCATGCGATAGCGCCGGGCGCGATAGAGCGCGAATTGCGTGAACAGATAAAGGAAGGCGATCAGCGGGATCGAGGCGAAGGCCTGTATCCGCTCGGCTTCGAGGCCGGCGAAGAAATAGGCGACATAGACCGGCACCAGGATCGCCATCGCGACCAGGAAGCCGAGGAACAGTTCTTTCGCGGTGCCGGTATATTCGGCGGCGTCGCCATGCACCTCGGTATGCGACCACAAATGCCGGCGGATATCGGTCGCGAGCCAGAAGCGGTAGAAGCCGAGCGTGATCAGTTCGAGAAACGCGCCGCGGGTGACGAGCTTGCGGAATTCGCCGCGCTCGCCGGTAAAGACGATGGCCTGGGGGACGGCGTCGCCGCCCTGTGGAATCAACGGCACCGAAAACGGCTTATGCATCGCGACCACGCGTTCCTGATCGGGCCCGGTATCGGGCCGCGGGGATTCGGGCGGGCTTTCTCCCGCAGGGGTTACGCCCCCGTGCATGCGTCGTCACCGGTATGAAAACGGTTCAAGCCGGGATCAAGATAATCAGAATGGTTGACGGATTGTTGGCGAAATCGCGCGGTTCGCTGTTTGCAGCCCGCTGCTGTCGCCTATGAAGAACGCCTCAGCGCTTCTTCTTCTTCGCGGCCGCTTTCTTGGCAGCCGGCTTTTTCTTGGTCGCCAGCGCCTTGACCTCGGCATCCGAAGCCCCGGCATCGCGGGCGAGACGGGCGGCCTTGAGCGCCGCCATGCGATCGACCGCAGCATCGTGCTGCGAGCGGTATTCCTTCATCGCGGCCAGCTTGTCCGCGTCGGTCTGTTTTTCAGCCATGATACCTCCCCTCCCTGCCGGATATTGGACGCTGCCATTTCGCGGGGAAATGGTTACAGGAGGCAGAGTTCACGGCGACGCGCTGCGTCGCCGCTCAAAAAGCGGGCCTTGCCAGTACATCCGTGGCGAAAGGCCCGCTCGCTGTGCCTTAGGCGGCCTTCAGATTGTCGGCCGAGGACTTGCCGGTCTTGCGGTCAGCACGGACCTCGAACGAGACCTTCTGGCCTTCGTTCAGGCCATGCATGCCTGCGCGTTCGACGGCGCTGATATGCACGAAGACATCCTGTCCGCCGTCGTCCGGCTGGATGAATCCGAAGCCCTTGGTTGCGTTAAACCACTTCACGGTTCCCGTCTGCATGGGAGCCTATCCTTCATATATGCGTGTATAGAGCCGCGCGTGAACGCGGCCGGTTCGTTTCGAGATTTTGAGGTGAATGTCGTTGTCAGGCGCGTCTTATCGACGGGCCACGTATTCGGCCGAAAAGCTCTCGAACCACCCATATAGGGCAATGGCCCCAAAAAAGCAACCGCATGGCGGTGCGGGATGTTGGGCGCCAGTTTTCGGCGTGCTCGATTCAAAATGCGATCAGTGCATTTGCACCTGTAGTCCGGATGCGATCGACGCGCCTGACGAATTGAGCCCCTATTTTCGCACCGGCCAGTCGGCCATCGTCGCATCGACGCCCGCGGACAGCACGTCGGGCATGAACAGCATCACGCAATTGCCGCCGGCGTCGATCACCGGTTGCACGCCGTATTTGTTCACCGGACAGCCGGCCGACTTGCCGAGCGCGCGCGCCAGCTCCAGCAGCCGGAAGGCAATATCGCGAACCTTTTCATGGTCGCCGCGCCGCGGCAGCCCGATCGACACCGCGAGATCCGATGTGCCGATCTGGGTGGCATCGCAGCCATCGGCGAGCATGATATCGCGCGCCTGTTCGACACCGCGCACGGTCTCGATCAGCGCGAAATAGAGCATGGTGTCGGCGTCGGCCGGATGGATCTCGGCCATCAGCGAGCGCGCAGATGCGACTTCCTCCGCGCTCTCCACATCCGGCATGATGAAGCCGTCGATGCCGCAGCCGAGATAGCGCCGCAGCACGCCCATGCCCTTCGACCAGGGGCGAAGCAGCGCCGCGGCGCCGCCCGCATGCGCCGCGCGCACGAGATCGGGAATGCGCTCGACATCCGGTCCGGCATTCTCGCAATCGAGAAAGATATAGTCGAAGCGCGGAGCCAGCGCGGCCACGAGATCGGCGGACGAGAATTTCGGCGCGATGCCGATAACGAAATCGCGGCGCGCGAGGCGGGCTTTCAAAGACTCACGAATCCGAGACATCGGCCCGCCTTGCTGTCCGCGTTATCCGGCCTTGCGCTTCCGGAACGCCTCGATCACCTCGGGCACGGCGTCGTCATTCATTGGCGCCATGATATGCGCGCCGGCAACGCCGGGGATTTCGGAAATCTCCATCAGATAATCGGTGAGGATCGCCTTGCCCTCGGCGACCGGATCGGCGGCCGCTTCCATGCGGTCGATCATCGCATCCGGCACCACAGAGCCGAACAGCTTCTCCTTGATCCAGCGCGCCGACTTCACCGAACGGAATGGCACCACGCCGATGATCATCGAGAGGCCGGGGATGACGCCCTCCTCGGTCAGCCGCTGGGTGTAGCGGCGCAGCACGCCGGCATCCATGCAGAACTGGGTCTGCGCGAAGCGCGCGCCGCCCTCGACCTTGCCCTTGAGGCCGGCCGGCTTCCAGTCGGGTGCGGGATCGATGGGTGCGTCCGCGGCGCCGAGGAAGAAATCCGCCTTGCCGCCGATTTTCTTGCCCGACGGCAATTCGCCGGCATCGCGCATGCGGGCTGCGGTGGCGAGCAGTCCGCGGGCATCGAGATCGAAGACCGGCTTGGTCTCCGGCTGGTCGCCTTGCGTCGGATCGTCGCCGCGCAGCGCCAGCAGGTTGCGAACGCCCATGGCGGCGGCGCCCATCAGCGCGCCCTGCAGCCCGAGCCGATTACGGTCGCGGCAGGTGAGCTGGAGGATGGGCTCGATCCCATTCATCAGCAGGATGGTGGCGGCGGTCACCGAGTCCATATGCGCGCGGGCGCCGGCGCCGTCGGTGACGTTCACCGCGTCGGCCAGCCCGCGCAGCGGCAGCGCCTTCTCCAGAAGATCGTTCTTGTCGCAGGACACCGGCGGGGTGATTTCGGCGGTGAGGACGAATTTGCCGGATTTCAGGGTGTCTTCGAGACGCGCAGGAGCGGATGACATACGGGACCACGCATTGATGAGAGGAGTGACGCTGTTAGAGGCCTCAATCGCGGAGCCCCGTCAAGCGTTGGCAGCGGCTGGCACATCGGCCATCGCATCGAGTTCGCTCAGGATCGCGTTGCCCATCGCCACGGTGGAGACCGGCGGATGACCCGGCAGCGCGATATCGGCGGTGCGCGCACTACCGGCGATCGCCCGGATCACGGCGGCCTCCAGGACATCCGCCTCGTCCGGCCGCAGGAAGGTATGGCGCAGGCACATCGCAAAGCTCAGGATCGCGCCGCACGGATTGGCGATGCCCTTGCCCGCGATATCCGGCGCGCTGCCATGGATCGGCTCATACAGCGCGCGATGCCGCCGCTCGCCGCCCGCATACATGCCGTTCATCGAGGCCGACGGCAGCATGCCGATCGAGCCCGCGACCGCGGCGCCGATATCGGACAGGATATCGCCGAACAGGTTCTCCATCAGCAATACGTCGAATTGCGCGGGCGCGCGCACGAGCTGCATCGCGGCATTGTCGACGAACAGATGCGACAGCGCGACGTCGCCATAGTCGGTATCGCGCAGGGTCTGCACCACCTCGCGCCACAGCCGGCTCACCTCCAGTACATTGCTCTTGTCGACCGAACAGACGCGGCCGCTGCGCGTGCGCGCCAGTTCGAATGCAGCGCGCGCGATCCGTTCGATCTCGGGCTCGCTATAGGCCATGGTATTCACGCCGCGGCGCACGCCATCGGCCGTCTCGATCCCGCGCGGTTCGCCGGTATAGATGCCGCCGGTCAATTCGCGCACGATCACGAGATCGGTGTTGCCCAGCACCTCGGGCCGGAGCGGCGACACCGCAGCGAGAATGGGGAAGGCGCGAACCGGCCGCAGATTGATGAAGAGGTTCAATTCAACCCGCATGCGCAGGAGCCCGGTGCCCTCGCGCACGCCGGGGATGGCATCGTATTCCGGCGACCCGATCGCACCGAACAGGATCGCGTCCGCGGCTTCGATCTCGTGCCATGTTTCGTCGCGCAGGACCGAGCCGTGCGCGTGCCAGGCCGGTATGCCGAACAATTCCTCGCGCAAGTCGATATCGAGACCGCGCCTGGACGCGAACCATTCCACCACGCGTCGCACCTGGGCCATGATTTCCGGCCCGATGCCGTCGCCGGGCAGGATCAGGATGCGCTTGCGCGAGCTGGCTGCGCTCATCGCCGTCAGGCCGCCGCCCGCGCAGTGAAGGCCGGCATGACCTCGCGCGCGAACAGGCGGATCGAATGCGACGCCTGCTCGAACGACATGTGGCCGAACATCATCTGCCCCAGCACGTAATTGACGCCGCTTTCCGCCTGCAGCCTGCCGACATAATCGCGCACCGTCGCGGGGTTTCCGGCGACGCCATGCCCGATCGACTCCAGTTCGTCCCAGCTTTCCGGATAGACCGGGTTGAGAACGAAGGGCACACCGGAGCGCTTCCACAACATCTCAATCGCCTCGCGCCAGATCGCGTAGGCGGGCCGCGCCATGGCCTTTGCGTCAGCGTCGCTGTCGGCGACGACGATATGGCGGGTGATGCCCATCATCGGAATCTCGGCGGCGTTGCGGCCCAGTTCCGCCCAGTCCTTGCGATAGCGGTCGGTAATCGCACGCGCGCGCGCGGCCGGCCCGAGCGACACGATGTTGACCGCATTCGGCGCCGCCCAGCCGACAGCATCGGCATTCGGCGCGCCATACCAGACCGGAGGATGCGGGCGCTGCACCGGCTTCGACTGAACGAGGTAATCCTTGAAATTGTAGTATTTGCCCTCGAAATTCAGGATGTCGGACTCACATGCCTTCATGATCACCGCATAGGCCTCGTGATACATCGCGGGCGCATGTGCCGGATCGACGCCATAGCGTTGATGCTCGACCATCGCTGCGCCTCGGCCGACACCGAGCATGAAACGTCCATTGCTCATGTGATCGAGCATGCACATTTCCTCGAAGACACGCAGCGGGTGGTACATCGGCAGAACGTAGACCAGCGGGCCGATGCGCAGCCGCTTGGTGCGCTGGATCGCGGCGGACACGAATACGCTCGGCGAGGGCACCCAGCCGAGCGGCGTCGAATGATGCTCGGCCATGTGGAAGCCGTAGAAGCCTTCCTGGTCCATCACCTCGAGGAGCCCGAGCCGGTGCTCCAGCATCTCTCCCAGCGGAGATCCATCGGCATCGAGATGATCGAAAATTCCGAACCTCAGCACGAAACACTCCCGTCACGGCCTGTTCTTGTTTTTCAGAACCCGTACGCAGACAAACCCAAACGTCCCGCGAATTCAAGCATTTGGCGCGCATGGCCCGGTTGCGCGATGCGGCCGCGGGGCGCGCGAGATCCGCGCGAGCAAAGATGATGACCACAACGACATACAGGACCTCCGCGCGAAAAGCTCCGCCGGCCCTGTTCTTTGGCCGGCGCGGGCGCGCCGCAGTCTCGGGGAAAAGTGAGGGGAATGATGCGCCGAAAGACGCAGGGCATTCCTGATACGCCACGCGCTGTTGCCAACGCGCGGCCGCCTCACGGCGCATCATTGGCGACGATTCGTCTGCATGGGGCCGCGCTTTGCCTCCATGCGCCTTGATCTGCGCATGGCGTCAGCCGGCTCCCGGCAGGGGTTCCTAGTGACCCCGGGCGGTGCCCCCATGCAGCCCGGGTGCCGTGGCGACGAACCACGGCCCGCAGGCGCCGCACCCCGCTCCATCAACAGACGTCACCGGTTGACGCCCCTCATGAGCGGGGTGGAGAGGGTATATGCTTTTATTCCTACAATGTCAAGACCATCCTCGTAGCAACCGTCAATCCTCCCGGACCTTGCCCCGCATACCCTTGACGCTGCTGCGGATTTTCTTGCCTTCAAGCCGCTTGGTCCTGGACGCCTTGGTCGGCTTGGTGGCCAGCCGCTTCACCGGCCGCACCGATGCCTCGCGGATCAGATCGACCAGCCGCTCGCGCGCCTCGGCGCGATTGCGCTCCTGGGTCCGCGCGGTCTGCGCGATGATGACGATGACGCCGTCCTTGGTCAGCCGCTTGCCGGCGAGCTTCATCAGCCGGATCGCGACATCGTTCGGCAGCGACGGCGAGCGCCGCACGTCGAAGCGAAGCTGCACCGCAGTGGACAACTTGTTGACGTTCTGCCCGCCGGGACCGGAGGCGCGCACGAAGCTCTCCTCGATCTCGTCCTCATGGATGCTGATGGAATCGGTGACGCGGATCATGATCCACTTTAACCCAATTCGCGTAACGATTGAAAAACAGCCGGGCCCGTAGAAAACGGGACGGCCTGCGTCACACGCGTTGCGCCAGCCAGACCGTGTGGCCGTTGCAAGTGGGATCATCGGCGACATGGGACACGACGCGGAAACCATGCGCCATCAGCAACGCGCGGTATTCATCCGGATCGAGGCTCGCGTGATAGAGCGGCTCGCCTTCGAATTCGCCGATCGCTTCGCCGCGCGCCGGCCCGCTGGTGAACATCAATGCCGCGCGTGGCGCCGCATGATCGCGAAACACCGGGAACATGGCGCGCTGGTCGTCCGGCGTGAGGTGAAAGAAACTGTCCCATGCGATCAGGCCGTCGAACACGCGGTCGAGTGACAGCGCACGCATGTCGGCTGCCATCCATGTCTGTTGCGGAAAGCGCTCGCGCGCCATAGCAATCAGCGACGGCGATGAATCGATGCCGGTGACGGCGAAGCCGCGCGCGATCAAATGACGTGCGATCGGCTCGCCCATGCCGCAGCCGATGTCGAGCACCGAGCCGCCGTCCGGCAGCAGCGCAGCAAAGGCATCGAGCCAGGATTTCTCGAACAGACTGCGTCCGCGCTGGCGGTCATAGGCCTGCGCATGACGGTCGTAGAGCGGGATGATGGTGTCGGAGGGCATGCAATCGCCGCCGCCCGCTCAGTCCTTCCCCGCGAGATATCGCTTCGCCAGCACCTTGCCTTCTTCCACCGCCGGCTGGTCGAACGCATCGACACCGAGCAGATGCGCGGCGATGATGGTTTCCAGCATGAAATGCATCATCAATTCGCCCAACGATCGCTCGTCGATGGTCTCAAGATGGAAGGTGCGGACCGGAAGCCCGTTCTTGGCCAGCGTCTCCGCCGTGGCGCGGCCCTGCGCGGCGACCAGATCGCCGATGGTCTTGCCGCCGAACTCCGGTTCGCCCGCGCGCTGCGCGAGTTCGGGATCGATCGCGGGCCCCTTCCCGGCAACACCGGTCGTGATCACCGAGAACAGCTTGTCGCGCGGTCCCGCAATGAAGAGCTGCAACTGGCTGTGCTGATCGACCGGTCCGAGCGCGCCGACCGGCGTCGTGCCATGGCCGCCCTTGCCGAGGCTTTCGGCCCAAAGCTGGACGTACCATTTGACAAATTTCTCCAGCCGGTCGGCATAGGCCATCACCGCGGAAATCGTCTTGCCGTTTTGCTGCGCCAGCGCGATCGATAGCGCGGCGCCGAGCGCCGATGGCACCTCGGCCGCAGGCTTTCCGTCGAGCACAGGCGCAAGCGCCGCCGCGGCGCCCTCGCGCAGCGCAACCACATCGAGACCGAGAATCGCGGCCGGCAGCAGCCCGACATTGGTCAGCGCCGAGAAGCGGCCGCCGACGCCGGTATCGTGATCGAGGAACGTCACGCCCTCGGGCTCGAGCAGATCGCGCAGGCCGTTGCGCTTGCCGGGCTTCGCCGGTTCGCTGAGACCGAAGAACATTCCACCGATGCTCTCCTGCAAGCCGACCGCCTTGCAGGCCGAAAGCGCCGCGGCGGTCTGCATCAGGGTCTCGCCGGTGCCGCCGGATTTCGAGATCGCGATGAAGCGCGAGGTCGCGAGCGGCAGCCGCGCCAGCAGCAGCGCGAAGCTCAGCGGGTCGAGATTGTCCATGAAATGGATGCGCGGGCCGACCCGCAGCGCGCCGACGCCCGGCACCGCATAACCGGCCAGCTGCGCCAGCGTCTGGCCGCCGAGGCTCGATCCGCCGGTGCCAAGAAAGACGATATCGGTCGCGCCTGTGGTCAGGCTCTTGGCCGCGGCCTGGACGGCGGCGATGTCATCGCGCTCCGCCGGCAGTTGCAGCAGCCGCAGGCCGTTGTCCGCATGACGGGCCCGCAGCCAATCGAGCGCGCTCTCGCTGCGGGCCAGTGCGTCATCCAGGGCGGCGTCGGAGATGCCGTCGGGGCCGATGGCGGACTCGCGGGCAAGGTCGATGGACTGAGCGATCATGGAGGCTGCTTTAGCGGATGAGGGGGACCCCTGCCAACGTCGGCGGCGCCGCCCGGTTCCACCTTGTCGCGGGATGGCTAATACATCCCCCGCCGGGCCATTTCCGCGTCCTGCCGGAGATTTTCTTCCCGCGTCAGGCCCTCGACCTGCTCGCCCAGCATGTCCATGTAGCTCGGCAATTCGGCCCGGTTGATATGCATCGCGGCGTCCCAGAGCTTCGCCCGGTTCACCGCCTTGGCGCAGTGTAGATAGGCCTCCTTCACCGAGATCACGAGGCCGACCTTGGGCACCTGGCCGCGCATCGCGGACGGCGCCAGCAGCGCCTGATCGTCGGTGATGCGCGCGGTGCCGTTGATGCGCAGGATTTCCGACATGCCCGGCACCAGAAACAGCATTCCTAGCGCCGGATTGTGGAACAGGTTGCCCATCGTATCGAAGCGGTTGTTGCCGATCCGGTCGGGCAGCAGCAGATGCCGGTCGTCGAGAATCCGGCAGAAGCCCGGCGGGTCGCCGCGCGGCGAGACGTCGGCGCCGGAAGGACCGAAGGACGAAATCACGCAGAAGGTGGAGCGTTCGATCATGGCGCGGCAATGCCGGTCGAGCGCGGGCAGCACCTTGCCGGTCGCCCGCAGCATTGGCTGGTGATGCCGCGCCGCGATCTCGTCGAACGAGCTGACGTAGCTGACCTTGTCGGGGTCGAATGCGTCAGTCCCGGACATCGGTACCCTCTCGTGTCTCGCAAACCGCCGTCAGGATTTGCGCTTCAGTTGCAGCATCATCAGATCGTACTGGAAGTCGGCGGCCTGATGATAGCTGTAGTTCTTGTCGCGGAATTCCTTTTGCGACGTATAGATTTTCGCAAAGGCCGGATTGGTGGCGATGATCGAGGCGTAAAGCTCCTCCGACGCCTTGTACATCGTATCGATCACATCACGCGGGAACACCGATACTTTCACGCCGGCGCCGACCAGCCGGGCCAGCGCCTCGGGATTCTTGGTGTCGTAATGCGCGAGCATCGAGGTGGTGGTCGCCTGCGCCGCGATCTCGATCGCCTTCTTGTAGAGCGGCGGCAGCGCGTTGAACTTTTCGGTATTGAAAATCGCGTGGAAGACCGTGCCGCCTTCCTGCCAGCCGGGCGTGTAGTAGAAGCTGGCGACGCGGTTGAAGCCGAGCTTCTCGTCGTCATAGGGTCCGATATATTCGACCGCGTCGATCACGCCGCGTTCCATCGCGGGATAGATGTCGCCAGGCGCGAGTTGCTGGGTGACGATGCCGGCCTTGGTCGCGACCTGTCCGGCGAGGCCGGCGATACGCATCTTCAGGCCCTTCAGATCGGCCGCGCTCTTGATCTCCTTGCGGAACCAGCCGCCCCATTGCATGCCGGTATTGCCGCAGGGGAAGCCGATGACGTTATACTTGGCCATGAACTCGTTCATCAGATCGAGCCCGCCGCCGTAATAATACCAGCCGTGCTGCGCGCGCGGATTCATCATGAAGGGGACCGCGGCGCCGAGCGCGAAGGTTGGATCCTTGCCGATGTAGAACAGCAACCCGGTATAGGCGCCGTCGACGCTGTTGTTCTGCACGGCATCCAGCGCCTGCAGGCCCGGCACGATCTCGCCGGCGGCGAATTGCTGGATCACGAACTTGCCATCGGTCAGGTCGGAGACGTATTTGCCGAAGGTCTCGCCGGCTCCGTAGGTGATGTCTAGGCTCTTCGGAAAGCTGGATGTCATGCGCCAGCGAATGGTCGGGGCCGATTGCGCGATAGCGGGAGCGGCCAGCGCGGTGGTGGCGGCTCCACCAGTGCTGAGAGCAAGAAACTTGCGGCGATCCATCGGATAAATCTCGCGGTTCGAGGACCCGGGCCGCCTCCACAGTGCAACCGGCATACCAGTTGCTTAGTCAGTTGGTTGCCGTTGGCTTCGCGGTTGATTGCGGCGCATTCGCAAGCGATCGTGCGCACAGAGCGTGCCGGCCGGCCCGTTAGGAAGGCACGGCCTGACGGGCTCTGCCTAGATTCGACGCATCGCGCGCAATGCGAATGCGAATTGCAGGAGGCCCGATGAAGGATCGCAACGCCGCGGCGCTGTTCGGGATCGTGGTCTATGACGGCGTCGAGCCGATCGATATCGGCGGTACGGTCGGCGTCATCTCGATGGCGCGCCGGGTGTTGCCCGCCATCGAGAGCGTGACGATCGCCGAAACGGCCGGGCCGGTCGAACTGGCCGGCGGACTGTCGATCATCGCACAGGCGGGCTTCGCCGATGCGCCGGTTTGCGATGTCGTGATGGTGTGCGGCGGGCCGGGCTGGCGGCGTGAAACGGCCAATCCGGCGATGCTGGATTTCCTGCGCAAACCGTCGACGGCGCAGGTCACGTCGGTCTGTACCGGGGCGATGATCCTCGGCGCCGCGGGCTTGCTCGATGGCAGGATGGCCACGACGCGCCGCTCGGCGGTCGGCAACGAGGCGCAGTCACCCCTGCAGGAGCTTGCCTCGTTTGCGCCCACGTCGCGCGCTCAGGCCGCTGCCGTGGTGGACGACGGCGCGGTCGTAACCGGCGGCGGCGTCTCGCTCGCAATCGACGCGACGCTGTACCTGATCGGCAAAATCTACGGCGAAGACGCGCGCGCCGAGGTCGCGCAGGTGATCGAATACGATCGCGCCTATGACGCGAACCGTGCGGCGCTCGGCCATATGCAGACCGAGCGCGCCATCCGTTGAGCGATCAGCCGCCCTGCTTCGCGGCGGCAGTCGGTTGCGTGCGCCCGACCACGGTGAACAGCACACCGCCATTGAGCAGACGGCTGGCGACCCGCTTGACGTCCGAGAGCGTGACGGCGTCGATCAGGCCGTTGCGGCGTTCCCAGTAATCGATGCCGAGATCGTCGACCTGAAGCTGCACCAGCTGCGCCGCAATCTTCGTAGACGTATCGAAGTTCAGCGGATAGGAGCCCTGGATATACGACTTCGCCCGCTCAAGCTCGTCGAGCGTCGGGCCGTTCTCAGCCAGCCGGTGGATTTCCTGCTGGATCAGCCCGACGGTCTCATCCGCCTTGTCGGCGCGGGTCTGGGTGCCGCCCATGAACAGCGCAGTGGCGTCCAGCGGCAGCAGATAGGAATAGACCGAATAGGCCAGCCCGCGCTTCTCGCGCACCTCGTTGTAGAGCCGCGAGGAGAACGAGCCGCCACCCAGGATGTGGTTGACGATGAAAGCCGGGATGAAGTCCGGATCCTTGCGGGCGATGCCGAGACCGCCGAACGCGACCACCGTCTGCGGTACGTCGAGGGACACCTCGAGCCGCTTGCCGAGCACATCGGGGCGGACACTCGGCACTGGCTGCAATTGCGAGGTCTTCGGCAGCGATCCGAACACCTGATCGAGCACGGTCCCGAGCGCTGCGGCATCGATGTCGCCGACCACGCCGATCTTCAGATTGTCGCGCGCCAGCACGCGTCCGGTATAAGCGGTCAGATCGTCACGGGTGATCGCCGGCACCGATTCAAGCGTACCGTTGGTCGGCAGGCTGTAGGGATGGTTCGGGAACGCGGTGCGCCACCACAATCGCGAGCCGATCTCGTTCGGGCTCGTGGTCTCGCGCTTGAGCGCGGTCAGCATCTGGGCGCGAATGCGCTCGACTGGCTCCTTGTCGAAACGCGGCTGCGTCAGCGCAAGCCGCAGCAGGTCGAAGCCTTCGGTCTGGCGATTGCTCAGAACCTTGAGCGAGCCGCGAATCTCGTCCCGGCTGGCTCGAAATGATAGTTCGACCGCGTTGCGGTCGCTTTGCGCCTGGAACGCCTTGGCGTCGAGATCGCCCGCGCCTTCGTCCAGCAAGGCCGCCATCATGTAGGCTACCCCGGGCTTACCGGCCGGATCCTGATTGGCCCCGCCCTTGAACGAAAACTCCATGGCGATCAGCGGCACCGACGGCTCGCGCACGAGCCACGCCTCGATGCCACCCGGGCTCACCACCCGCTCGATCTTGGCTGCCGCCTGCGCGTGCGGCGCAAGCACGAACAGCGCACCGGCGGCCGCCGCGACCAGCGCGAACGCGCGGCCTGTCGAAAGTCGGTTGGCGATCATGAACGGCGCTCCTGCGGCTTCGGGTGCTCCTTGACCAGATATCCGGTCACCGAGCGTCGCTTGTCGAGCCAGGTCTTGGCGGCGTCGCGTACCTGGTCCGAGGTGACCTTCTGGACGCGGTCAGGCCAGGTCTTGAGATGCTCGACGGTAAGGCCGGTGGTCAGCGCGCCGCCATACCAGCGCGCCATGGTCGCCTGGCTGTCCTGCGCATAAACGACATCGGCCACGAGCTTGATCTTGGCGCGTTCCAGTTCGTCGTTGGTCACGCCGTTCTCGGCGAGTTCGGCGATCACGCCATCCATCGCCTCTTCCAGATCCTTCAACGTCACATCGCTGCGCGGCGTGCCGTAGATGCCGAAGCGGGTATGGTCGAGCGCGGAGCCCTGATACCAGGCGCCGATCGAGGTCGCCATCGGCTTCTCGATCACCAGCTTTGAATAGAGCCGGCTGTTATTGCCGCTGCCGAGAATCTGCGACAGCACTTCCAACGCTTCGGACTCGCCGGGCTTCGCATTGGCAGCCGATGGCACGAGGTAGCTGCGCTGGAGGCTCGGCTGGGTCACGCGCGGATCGGCGAAGGTCACGCTGCGGACCGAGCGCTGCTCCGGCTCCTGCGGCCGCGTGCGCGGGCCAATCTCGGCGCGCGGCGCAATCTTGCCGTAGGTCTCTTCGGCCAGCGTCTTGACCTCGTCGGCGGAGACATCGCCGGCCACCACCAGAATGGCGTTGTTCGGCGTGTACCAGCGCTTGTAGAAATCGAGCGCATCCTGACGGTTGAGCTTCTCGATCTCGTGCCGCCAGCCGATCACCGGACGGCCATAGGGATGATTGAGATAAAGCGCGGCCTGTACTTCCTCGCCAAGTTTTGCGGAGGGGTTGTTGGCGACGCGGCTGTTTTGCTCTTCGAGCACAACGTTGCGTTCCGGCAGCACCGCTTCGTCGGTGAGCGTGAGGCCGGTCATGCGATCGGCCTCGAACTCCATCACCATCTTGAGACGGTCGCGAGTCACGCGCTGGAAATAACCGGTGTAATCGCTCGAGGTGAATGCGTTCTCCTGGCCGCCCATGGTCGCGAGCACCTTGGAGAAGCGGCCGGCCGGATTTTTCTCGGTCCCCTTGAACATCAGGTGTTCGAGGAAATGCGCGATCCCGGACTTGCCCGGCGGTTCATCGGCGGAGCCGACGCGATACCAGACCATGTGGGTGACGACCGGCGTGCGGCGGTCGGGAATGACCACCACTTCCATGCCGTTGGCGAGCTTGAAATGCGATATCTCGGGGCCGGAGGCGGCGCGATTCGGGGCAACACTCAGAAACATCAGTGCGGCTGCGGCCGCGCAGGATGCCAGTAGCGTTCGTCGGCGGATCATGAATGTTCTCACAAGCGCCCTTGCCTGCGATGCAGGCGGACGGGCCCTCAGGCAATCTGGGCCGGCAAAACGGAATTGCAAAGCCCTTCAGAACGCGCGGATGATTAAATTTCCGAAACGCTATTCGCCGGTGCCGCGCCTGTTAACATAGTCGTAGGGTTTCGCCTGCTCCTTGCGCGGCGTCAGGCCATACGGATGCGCCGAGGACGGAGTCCGGTACCCCGGCGGCGGCTGGGTCAGCTCGTTGCGCGCCGGCTCTTTGGTGAAGGTCGCCACTTCCGGCTTCGAATTATCCTTGAACAGACCGCCAAGCAGGCCGCCCTTGTATCCGAGTTCGCTAGGCCGCTGCGGGCGCTGACTGTCCGATTCCGCATCCTGCGGGCCAGTGGGGTTGAGGACAGTGCTGCCGGTGGGCTTGCGGCCATAGGCATTGAGCTCGGCCGGGCTCAGGGCGCGATCGTCCTCTTCGGAACTGGTCCGCCGCTGTTTCTTCTTGGCCTCCGCTCGCTTCTTGCGCTCGACGGCTTCGGGTTCCTTCGGCCAGGACGGCGTATTCGCGATCGCGTTGGCTTCCGGCTGCGGCAACTGGCCGAGATTGGGCGGCACCACCAGCGGCGGACGCTCGCGATAATCGATCGAGCCGTTATTGTTGATGCCGAACAGGCCCTTGATGAACTTGGTTTCGAGGCTCTCTTCCTCGTCGTCGTCGTTGGCGATCGCAACCGACGGAACGGAAACCGATACGGCGCCGGTGAGGGCAATGGCGGCAATGGCGGCCATCAGGCCGCGGCGCCAGCCGGCCAGGCGCAAATCGGAGCGCAAATCAGACCTCCCTGTCGCTGTTCGCAAGATCTGTCCCCGCACGGTTCAATACCCGTCCCCGACCGGGAAACTCCCGAAAAATCAGGGCGCTTTTGCGGCGCGGCCGCCCAGAAAGGTTTCATACAGCAAACCGGCCACCCCGGCAACGATGGCCACATCGGCGAGGTTGAAGACGTACCAGTTGAAGGCCCAGGTCTGCGTGGTGATGTGCAGAAGCGCGAAATCGACCACGGCGCCGTGCGCCATCCGGTCGATCGCATTGCCGATCGCCCCGCCGATGATCAGCCCCAGCGAGATGGCGGTCAGCCGGTTCTCGGCCTGCGACAACCAGCCCCAGAGCACGACCACCACCACCACCTTGAAGCCGAGCAGCATCCACATGCCGGCCGCGGTATCCTGGGACAGCCAGCCGTAGCTGATGCCCCGGTTCCAGACCAGCACGAGGTCGAAAAACGGCAGGATGACCACCCGGCCGAGCTTGCCGAGCTCAAAGCCGTAGAGCAGCCAGAGCTTCAGCGCCTGGTCGGCGAGCGCGGTGACGAGCGCGGCCGCGACGCCATCGCGGGTGAAGGGGCCGATGAGGTAGCTCTTGAGGTTCATGGTCGCGGCGATTACTCCGCGGCCTTGCGCAGCGTGTCCCATTCGCGGAGCGCCTGTGCGTCGCGCGGGGTCACGTCGGGATAGGCCGGGTCTTCGCCGACGCTCTCGGTGACCTTCCACGAGCGTGCACATTTCTTGCCATGCGCGCGCTGCGGCATCACGGCTACACCACGCACATCATCGAGCCGAAATGCCTCCGCAGGCCCCTCGCCTTCCGCGAGCGTCGCATTCGACGTGATGCAGATCTCCGCGAGATCGGCATCGACGATCGCACCGAACAGGTCGAGGTCGGACACATAGACGATCGGCGCGGCTTCGAGCGACGAGCCGATCCGCTTGCCGGCGCGTTCGAGTTCGAGCGCACCGGTGACCACGCGGCGCACGTTCCTTATCTTGCGCCACTTCTCCGCCAGCTTGTCGTCGCGCCATGCCGCCGGCACGTCGGGGAACAGCTGCAGATGCACCGACGGCGCATCATCGCCATAGCGCGACAGCCACGCCTCCTCCGCGGTGAAGCACAGCATCGGCGCGAGCCATGTGACCGTGCAGCGGAACAGATGATCGATCACGGTCAGCGCCGCCTTGCGCTTCACCGACGAGACCGGATCGCAATACAGCGCGTCCTTGCGGATATCGAAATAGAAGGCCGAGAGATCCGACGTCATGAAGGCGCTGAGCATCGCGAAGATGCGCTTGAAATCGAACGCGCGATATGCCTCCTTCACTGCGCCATCGAGCTCGGCCAGCCGGTGCAGCATAAGCCGCTCCAGCTCGGGCATCTTGTCGAGAGCGACGCGATCCTCATCGGAGAAATGCGCGAGCGAACCCAGCATCCAGCGGATGGTGTTGCGCAGCTTGCGATAGGTCTCGACATTGGTCTTCAGGATTTCCGCGCCGATGCGCAGATCGTCGGCATAATCGGAGGCGCAGGCCCACATCCGCAAAATGTCGGCGCCGGAATTCTTGATCACGTCCTGCGGCGCGACGGTGTTGCCGAGCGACTTCGACATCTTGCGGCCGTGCTCGTCGAGCACGAAGCCGTGCGTCAGCACCATGTCGAACGGGGCGATGCCGCGCGTGCCGCAGCTTTCCAGGAGCGATGACTGGAACCAGCCGCGATGCTGGTCCGAGCCTTCGAGATACATCACCTGGTCTTTGCCGCCCGCAGGCTTGCGGACGATGCCCTTGAGCTGCGGGAAGTTCTGTTCGTCTTCCAGCACGAAGGCATGGGTCGAGCCGGAATCGAACCAGACGTCGAGAATGTCGTCGACTTTCTTCCAGCCTTCCTTGGCTCGATCGCCGAGGAAGCGCGCGGCGGCACCCTCCGCATACCAGGCATCGGCGCCTTCCAGCTCGAACGCGTCGCCAATCCGCTTGTTCACAGCTGCATCGTTCAGGATCTCGACCGAGCCGTCGGCCTTCTCCTTGACGAACACGGCAATCGGCACGCCCCAGGCGCGCTGACGCGAGATCACCCAGTCCGGGCGACTTTCGATCATGCCGGTGATGCGGTTCTCGCCGGCCGCCGGAATCCATTGCGTGACGGAGATCGCGGTCATCGCGCGATGGCGAAGCGTGTCGCCCTTGCCGGCGATGTTCTTGTCCATCGCAATGAACCATTGCGGAGTGTTGCGGAAGATCACCGGCTTCTTCGAGCGCCACGAATGCGGATATTGATGCTTGAGACGGCCGCGCGCGATGATGTTGCCGACCTCGACCAGCGCCTTGATCACGGCGTCGTTGGCGTCGCCCTTCTCGCCCTTGTCGTTGATCACGCGCTTGCCGGTGAAGCCCGGTGCATGCGCGGTCAGCGCCCCGTTCTCGTCGACGGTATAAGGGATCGCGGGGTTGATGCCGTCGTTTTCGAGCGAAAGCGCGCTCGCGGTCCAGACCTCGAAGTCCTCGCGGCCGTGTCCGGGCGCGGTATGCACAAAGCCGGTGCCGGTGTCGTCGGTGACGTGATCGCCTGCCAGCAGCGGCACGGTGAAGTCGTAGCCGAGCGAACGCAGCGGATGCGCGCAGCCGAGATCAGCAAGGTCTTCCGCCGGCACGTCGGCGATCTTGTCGTAGGCCGTGACGCGGGACTGCTTGAACACCTCGCCGGCGAGATTTTCCGACAGGATTAAGAGATCGCCGAACTTCGCCCAGTTGTCGGGCGCGGCATCGGTGACCTTGTAGAGTCCGTAAGCAACCTTGGGCGAATAGCTGATGGCGCGATTGCCCGGCAGCGTCCAGGGCGTGGTAGTCCAGATCACCACGGAGGCGCCCTTGTATTTTTTCTCCAGCGCTGCGTGCCGCTTGCCGCGCGCAGATCGGACTGGAAACTTCACCCATACCGTGTCGCTGGTGTAATCCTCGTATTCGACCTCGGCTTCGGCGAGCGCGGTCTTCTCCACCACGCTCCACATCACCGGCTTCGATCCGCGATACAGCGTGCCGTTCTGCGCGAACTTGATGATCTCGCGCGCGATCTGCGCTTCGGCCGGAAAGCTCATCGTGGTGTAGGGATGATCCCAGTCGCCCTCGACGCCGAGCCGCTTGAATTCCTCGCGCTGCACATTCAGCCAATGCTCGGCATAGGCGCGGCATTCCTGCCGGAACGCGATCATCGCGGCGGGATCGGAGAAGTTCGGCTTGCCCTTGTTCCTGGAGCGGTAATTCTCCTCCTCGACCTTCCATTCGATCGGCAGGCCGTGGCAATCCCAGCCCGGCACGTAATTGGAGTCATAGCCCAGCATCTGCTGGCTGCGGGTCACCACATCCTTGAGGATCTTGTTGAGCGCAGTGCCGATATGGATGTTGCCGTTGGCGTAAGGCGGGCCGTCATGGAGGATGAATTTTGCCCGGTCCTTCGCCGCTTGCCGGAGCTTGCCGTACAGGTTCTCGTCCTTCCAGCGCTTGAGCAGCACCGGCTCGCGCTCGGGCAGGCCGGCGCGCATCGGAAATTCGGTGCGCGGCAGGAACAGGGTCTCGGAATAGTCGCGTTCAGTCTGGGTCATGTCGGGAAATCGCCTCCGGCGGAGGCTGTGTAGCAGGGGTGCCGCAGCGCGCAAAGGCGCGATGCGGCAGAGCCGCGGTCAAATCTGCCCGAGCGGGGGGAATGCGCCCGGATTGCGGGCCAGCGCATCGCGGGCACGCTCGGCGTCCAGATTCATCTGCGCCATCAGGGCGTCGATCGAGGTGAATTTCTCCTCCGCCCGGATCCAGCCGATCAGCGCGACGTCGATGACCTGACCGTACAGATCGCCGGAAAAGCCGAACAGGAACACCTCCAGCAGCGGCGCGCCATTGTCGAAGGTCGGGCGGCGGCCGAAACTCGCCACGCCGTCGTATCGGGCGTCGCCGATGCCGACCCGCACGGCATAAATGCCGTGCTTCAGGCCGCAGGCAGGGGCGAGCCGCAGATTGGCGGTCGGAAAACCCATCTCGCGGCCGCGCTTTTCGCCGTGGACCACCTCGCCGGAGGCGAACCAGGGATAACCGAGCAGTTCGGCCGCCTCGACCACGCGCCCGGCTTCCAGCGCTGTGCGAATGGTGCCCGAGGAGACCGGGCGGCCCTCATCCTCCAGTTTCGGCGCCACATCGACCGGAAAGCCGTAGCGCTCTCCGGCTTCGGTCAGGAACGCGGGCGAACCGCCCCGGCCCTGCCCGAAATGGAAGTCGAACCCGATGGCGACACCGCTCACGCCCAGCTGTCCGACGAGGATATCCGCCACGAATTGCTCGGCCGGCAGGCCCGCAAGCACCGCATTGAAGGACAGCACCACCGCGCCATCGAGCGGCGTCGCGACAAGGAGCCGCAGCTTCTGGCGCTCGTCGGTTAGCCGGAACAGCGGGACGTCAGGACGGAAATAGCTGCGCGGATGCGGCTCGAGCGTCAGCACCGCGGACGGCTTGCCGGCCGCCGCGGCGCGCTTCATGGCCAGATCGATGACCGAGCGGTGGCCGCGATGCACGCCGTCGAAATTGCCGATCGCGACCACGGCGCCGCGCAGCTTTTCGACTTCGGGCCCGTCGTCACGGACCACCACAAACGGCTTCTGGCGTTCGGATTGCGGCATTGAGAACGTGGCTGGATTGTCGATGCGCACCGTGTCGGCCCGCTGCCGCCGCAAGTCAAGCGGCCAGGCCCTTCGGGTCTTAAGACTTCGGACGCCCCGGCACCGATACGATCGCCTCGCCGTCCAGAACCACGGCGTTGTCGACCAGGGCCTCGCAATGCAGCCGCACCTTGCGGCCCTCCGGCACCAGTTCGATCACCTCAACGATGACAGAGACCACGTCGCCGATCTTCACCGGAGCGTGGAAGTTCAGCGTCTGCGAGCGATAGACCGCGCCCGCGCCCGGCAGCCGCGTGCCGAGCACCGCCGAAATCAGGCTCGCGGTATACAGCCCGTGCGCGATCCGCTGGCCGAAGCGGGTGCCCTGGGCATAGGTGTCGCAGAGATGGATCGGGTTCTCGTCGCCGGACACATTGGCGAAGCCGACGACGTCGGTCTCCATCACCGACTTCATCAGGGTCTCGCGCATGCCGACATGCAGGTCCTCGAAGCACAGGGTGCGGACCATGCGCGGATCGACGGCGGCTTTTGCGGGGGTTGTGGTCATCTGCCTCTGTTAACACAGTAAATGAAATCTAAAATGCTTCACGCATCGGCAGCGCGCAATGCGCCTTTCGGCAGATTTCGCCGCACTTTAAGGCAACGTCCACGATACCCCTCAAAACTTGCGGGTTTAACGGAAGTTCAAGGCGCAGGCGCTATGCTGCGCCTACCGTGGGTAGAAAGCTCATGGTGCGGCCCGGCTAGGACCGGTCGCCACGACGGAGCTTGAGACGATGTCTGTCGATCTATCGATGCCCGTTCTGGTCGTCGACGACTACAGCACGATGGTCCGTATCATCCGCAACCTGCTGCGGCAGGTCGGCTTCACTCATGTCGACGATGCCTATGACGGCATCAGCGCACTCCGCCTGCTGCGCGAGAGGCATTACAAGCTGGTCATTTCCGACTGGAACATGGAACCGATGTCCGGCTTCGAATTGCTGAAGGAAATGCGCGCCGATCCCGCTCTCGCCGCCGTGCCCTTCGTCATGATCACGGCCGAGTCGAAAACCGAGAATATCATCGCCGCCAAGAAAGCCGGCGTCAGCAATTATATCGTCAAGCCGTTCAATGCGGCCACGCTGAAAGCCAAGATCGACGCGGTGTTTTCCGAACAGCCGCATTACGCTGCGTAGCGCAGGGAACAGCTTCGCGAGAGACTGCTACCATTTCAGCTTGCGCGCGATCGCCCGCGGCTTGCCGCCGGCCGCGATCAGCACGCGCTCGACCGCATCGGGATCGGGATCGTCGCGGCCGCCGAACTCGGCCGCGTGAATGCCGGCAGTCACGAACAGGCAATCGATGCCGTAGGACGCCGCTCCCTTGAAATCGGTGCGCACCGAATCCCCGATCGCGATAACGCGCTTGCGGTCGACACCGGCGCCGCGCGCCCGTTGCGCCAGCTTCAAGGCCAGATCGTAGATCGGCGCATAGGGCTTGCCGGCATACAGCACCTCGCCGCCCATCCGGGCGTACAGGTCCGCGATCGCACCGGCGCAATACAGCAATTGCTCGCCGCGCTCGACCACGACATCGGGATTGCCGCAGACCATGAACAGACGACGCGAGAGCATCTGCCCGAGCATGTCGCGATAATCGTCCGGCGTTTCGGTTTCTTCGTCGAACAGGCCGGAGCAAATCACGTAATCGGCACTCTCCGGGGGCGCGAAGGTTACGTCGAGCCCCTCGAAGATCGACAGATCGCGCTTGGGGCCGACATGGAAGATCGACTGACCGGGCCGCTTCCCGATTTCGTCGCGAGTGACGTCGCCGGAACTGACGATCGCGTCATAGATCGAACGCGGCGCGCCGAAATGCTCGAGCTGATCCGCGACCACGCCGTTCGGCCGTGGCGCATTGGTGATCAGCACCACCTTGCCGCCGCCCTCGCGGAAATGCGTCAGCGCGTCGCAGGCCTCGGGGAAGGCGGCGACACCGTTATGCACCACGCCCCAGACGTCGGAGAGCACCACGTCGTAATCGCGCGCGAGCGCTGAAAAATGATCGGTGAAAATGGTCAAGGGAAGAACCTGTGTGGATGGCAGACCGCCGGTGGGCGGGCGCTGATCTAGCGCGGCGCGCGGGCGCCGTCACCCTCAGATCGTTAGCCTCAGATCGCGGCCCTGGCCGCGGCGCCGACGGTGGTCTGGGCCATCGGGCGGTCCGCGATGCCACTGACCGCCGCCACGCCTTGCAGCGCATCGGCCCGAACCGGACGCGGCGGCGAGAACAGGAAGCCCTGGCCGAAGCGGACGTCATAATCGAGCAGGTCCACCACCGCCGCCTCCGTCTCGATCCGCTCCGCGATCAGGCTGATGCCATGGCGGCCAAGCAGGTCCGACAGGTCGGCGGCATGGATATCGGCGGAGACTCCGGCCCGATTGAGCAGGAGATGCGCCGGCACCTTGACGAAACGCACCCCGAGATCCGACAGATCGCGCGGCCCGATCCGCAGGTCGCTGACATGATCCATCGAGAATCGGTAGCCGAGCGCGATCAGGCCGGCGAGGCTTTCCTGTTCGATCGGACCCATGTTGCGAAGCGCGTCCTGGGTGAATTCCAGCGTCAGCGAGGAACTGAGCGCGCGATTGGCCTCGAGGAATTCGTAGAACTGGCGGAAGATCTCGGCATCGTTCAGGGTCGCAATCGAGACGTTGCAGAACAGGCCGATCTCACGATTTTTCAGCAGCAGGCGGCGCAGCACCTGCACGCAGCGGAACAGCTGCATGTTGTCGATCTTCGCGACCAGATTCGCCTTTTCGGCATGGGCGAGAAAATCGCTCGGCAGGATCAGCGTGCCGTCTTCGGCGCGCAGCCGCGTCATTGCTTCGTAGAAGCGGACCTTTCGCTGCGGCAGCGTGACCACCGGCTGCAGGTAGAGGTCGATCCGGCTCGCGTCGATTGCGCCGGAGATGATGGCAACGATTTCTTCGGCGGTCTTGCCCTTCAGCGGCCCGGTGGCAACGAGTTCCGGTTCCGGCGGGGGCTGTTCCGCGACCGCCTTGACCGGCTCGGCCGGGGCAGGCTCGGGCGCCTCGGCGACAGGCTCGGGGAGCTGGACCGGCGGCGGGGGCGCGGGGCGCAGCGCTTCGGCGACGAGAACGGGCGCCACCGCCGCGTTCTGCACCCGCTTCAGCTCGACCAGGCGTGCATCGTGATCCGCAACGGTTTCCGCAAGCTCTTTCAACAGGGTGCCGAGTTCGCCGATTTCGGCAGTCATCGCGTCGTTTGGCGCGCGCGCTTTCCGGGCGCCGTCCTGAGCCTCGACCGCACTCAGGCGGCGTCCGATCTCGCCAACCTGGCGCGCAAGGTCGGCGGTGCCGCGCGACAGATCGGAGATCTGCTCGCCGACGCGGCTATGGTCGCGCAGCCGGGCTGACACCGTGTTGTAGAGCGCGAGCGCCGTCATGGCCGTGAGAGCGACGACGGTTGCCTCGGTGACGGTCAGGCCGAACAGCAGAAAGCCAACCGCGCCGAGCGATGCGGCAATCACGATTACGCAGAGCGCGATGAATATGGCCGTCAGCCGCAGCATGAATATCCCGCCGGCGGTCGAAGCGGCGCCCCACCGTCTGATTCGCCCGCCCGGGGAATAATGTCCATGAGGCCTGCGCGGAGCGCAAGCGATCCAGCACGACACTCCTTAGGAATTTTGGCGCGCGGCTTTCGCCTCAGGGCTGCGGCGGAACGATCCAGTACCGCATCTCGACCGGCCTTATCGGAAGCCGCGTCTGTCGCGGCAGTTGCAGGGACATCACCGTGCCCTGCGCACCGAAACGTTTGCGCCATTCGTCGATATGGGCGGCATTGATCTTGTCCTCCCAGAGCACCAGGACCCCGTGCTTGCGCAGGTCCTTCATGTCGATCCACGGGCTGATCTCAGGCCGGCCATGCGCCACCACCCGCGGCCGGTCAGGTGAATAGACCGCAATATTGTTGATCGCGAATTCCGATCCCGCGACGTAACGCAGTTCCGCTCCGGTTTTCGCCCGCCATTCGCGCGTCATGACCTCCGCCAGCATTTTGCCGGGAAAATTCGATGCCTTCGGGCGCGGGCGCCAGAATTGCTCGAAGGCATAGGTACTGAGATAGATTGCCGGACTGAGCAGGAAAAGGAACATCACGCCGACCGCAAATATCCGCAGCCGCCGCATGTCCGTGACCGGACCGAACCAAACGATGGCGGCCAGTGGCAGGAACGACCATAGCGGATAGCCCCACAAAGCGATCGCCTTGCGCCCGGTCAGCGCCGACGCCAGGGTCACCACTGCGAACGGACCCAACGCCAGCAAGGTCGCGTAACGGCGGCCGAACGCGGCCTTCGGCGGCAACTCCTGCTGTTTCCCCGTTTGCGGAAACAGGACCAGCGCCAGCAGAAGGAGTGCGGGGAAGACAAAAAAGGCCTGCGAGGCAATCCAGACCACCGGAAAGGTCACGTACTGGTACCAGCGGCTCGCTTCGATGGCGCGGCCGCTCACATAGCCGAACGGCAGGAAGTCGGTCTGTATCAGCCAGATCGCATTCGGGGCGATCACCACGCAGAATGCCAGCACCATCAGATAGGGCCCTGGCGTACGCAGCTTGCGCCGCGCCAGCGGGTCGATCAGCAGGAAAGCGGCCAGGCTCGTCGCCAGCGCAAACGCCGCATATTTCGACCAGAACGCGCCTGCCAGCATCGCCCCGGCCAGCAGCCAGTCGAGCGGACGGCCGCGCACCAGCCCGCGATAGACGAACAAGCCGGTGAACGCCCAGAATGGCAGTTGCATCTGGTCGTGGGCGAATTTCACCGACGAATAGTTGTAATAATGGATGCCGACGAGCGACAGCGTGGCGATCAGCGCCTGCACCGGGCCGGCAATGTCGCGCGCCAGCAAAAACACGCCGAGAAAACAGGTCGCGACGACGACGGGCGCGATGAAATAGATCCACTCCACCTGTCCGGTGAGGCGATAGACCGCGTCCGAAAGCCACCAGGGCAGCGGCGGGTGCTTCCAGTAACCGAGCTGCCATTCCTTGCCGAGCGCCAGATCCTCGACGAGGTCGAGCTCAAGATTGTTGGCGGTGAAGAGCGGCAGCGCTGCCCAGACCACGATATGCGCGGCCATCACGGTCAGCAGAACCCGGAACGGGTATCGCAGCGCGACATTTACGACGGCCGCGAGAAAATCGCCGTCCCTCAGGGTCGTTCTCGCTTCCATGCGCCCGTCGTAGTATGCCACCTGCGGCCGGCCCATGTGGTCCGGCTGCGAATGAGTGCCCGGCACGGCCCTGCCAGTCAATGACCGGATATCGCATGGACGACGACGATGACTATGAACTGGCACCGGTATTGGTACCTCACACGGAGATGAGCGGACCCGTGCCGGATATCTCGGTGGTCATCCCGGCCTTCAACGAAGCCGGCAACATCGCGCGCATGGCGACGACGCTCGATGGCATCCTGAAGCCGCTCGGTCGCTACGAGATCGTATTTGTCGACGACGGATCGTCGGACGGCACCCTTGCCGCCATCCGCGATGCTGCGGCCGCGAACTCCCAGGTCCGCTACATCTCGTTCACGCGCAATTTCGGCCATCAGGAAGCGCTGCGCGCGGGGCTGCGTCATGCCCGCGGGCATGCCGTCATCATGATGGATGCCGACTTCGAACATCCGCCGGAACTGATTCCGGAGCTGATCGGAGCCTGGCGCGACGGCGCGAAGGTCGTCGCCACCCGGCGCGAGGACGGCGAAGCCGACCTGCCGCCGCTGAAGAGCCTCACCTCGCGGCTCTATTACCGGCTGCTCGACGCTATCGGGGACGTGCGCATCGAGCCCGGCTCATCCGACTATATGCTGCTCGACCGCGCCGTGATCGACACCATCAACGACTTCGGCGATCAGGACGTGTTCCTGCGCGGCACAGTACGTTGGTTCGGCTATCCGACGACCACGGTCACCTTCTCCCGCGGAGCGCGGACCTACGGCGAGAGCAAATACACGTTCAAGCGGATGATGGATCTCGCGGTGACCGGCATCGCCGCGCACAGCGTGCGGCCGTTGCGACTTGCGATCTGGCTCGCGCTCGCCTTTGCTGCGGTGGGCCTGCTGCTGCTGATCTATTCGGTGGTCAGCTATCTGCTGGTGCCGCAGACCGTCACCGGCTGGACCTCGATCATGGCGACCATCGCGCTGCTCGGCGCGGCGCAGCTCCTGGTGCTCGGCATCATCGGTGAATATGTCGGCCGCACATTACGCGAGGCGCGTGGACGACCGACCTACATTGTCGGCGAGACCGAGGCGGATCAGCAGCCCGAACGCGATGTGATCGGGTTCAGACGGCCGGCGGAGTGAAATCGGAGCGCGTGCGCTCCGGCTTCGATGCGTGACGGCAATCCGGCCATCGCCGGCCGCCGACTGCGTTATTGCATCTTGATGTTCGATGCCTTGATCGCCGCACTATACTTGCCGTCTTCGGTATCCATGAAACCCTTGAATTCGGAAGGCGTCGAGCCGATCGGATCGATGCCCTGATCGATCAGCTTCTTGCGGATTTCGGGCTTCTTCAACGCCGCGACCACACCGGCATTCCACTTGTCGATGACCGCCTGCGGCGTCCCCGCCGGCGCGACCAGTCCGTACCAGGATTGCGACGTGTAGTCGGGGTAACCGCTCTCGGCCACCGTCGGCACGTTGGGGAGGAATTCGGAGCGCTTGGTGCTGGCGATGGCCAGCGGACGCGGCTTGGACGCCATGATGTTTCCGTCGACATGGTCCGCCAGCATCATGTCGACATGGCCTGCCATGACGTCGGTCAGCGCCGGCGAATTGCCGCGATAAGGCACATGCACCACCTTCACGCCAAGCCGATGCAACAGGATTTCGGTACCCAGATGTCCCGACGACCCGTTGCCGAAAGAGGCATAGGTGGCCTTGCCCTCCTTCGACTTCAGCCACTCGACCAGTTCGGCGAACGTCTTGGCCGGCACGTTGTCGCTGACGACGATCACATGCGGAGACGCCGCAACGAGGCTGATCGGTGCGAACTGTGTGTTGCGGTCGTACGGCCGGCTCGGCATCAGATGCGGCGTGACCAGGAAGCTCGCGGTGTTGAACATCAGCGTATAGCCGTCCGCGGGAGACGACAGCAGGGCCTGCGCGCCGAGCGTCGTTCCGGCACCCGGGCGATTTTCAACTACGATGTTGGCGCCCCAGTCGTCGGCAATCGACTGCACGATGGTGCGGGCAACGATATCCGTACCGCCGCCTGCGGCCAGCGGCACGATTACCTTGACCGGACGCGCGGGATAGCTGTCCTGCGCCGCGGCAAGCGACGGCACGAACAGGCTCGCAAGGACGAGCGGGATCGTCAGCAAATGCATCATCTTATTTCCTCGCGAATAAGTCAGGCATTGGGGAGGTAGGCGACAGCCTCGATCTCGACGAGGATTTCCTCGCGCATGAGATTGGCCTGATAGCAGGTGCTGATAGGCGGCTCGTCCTTGAAATATTGCGCGCGCACCGCGTTCATTCGCTGATATTCGGAGGGATTTTTCAACTGGATGACGACCTTGTAGATGTCGCGCATGGTGCCGCCCGCGGCCTCGACGCACATCTTGATGTTCTCGAGCGTCAGCCGGGTCTGTTCCTCGATCGTGTCGGGAAGCGCCCGTTTGTAATAATCGCCGCTGATATGGCTCAACGCCGTAGTCCCCGCGATATGCAGGTGCTTGTCGATGAGAACTGCGCGCGAGAATGGACCGATTGCCTCGGCCATTCCTGCAGGTTGAATGAAGGTCTTGCTCATGATGCTCCAGGCTCAGCGATAACCGCCCGCACCTGTGGTTATCGGTTGCCCGGCACAAAGGCCAGAGCACCGGGCACATGCATCGTATGCAAGGTTACGCCACCGCCTTGATGATCCGCGCGACCTTCTCGAAAATTTCTACGATCTGGCTTTCGCTGACGATCAGCGGCGGCGACATGGCGAGCGAATCGCCGACTGCGCGCAGCATGATGCCTTCCTCGTGGAAGCCGCGATCCATCGCTTCGAAGCCGCGCTTGCCGACGCCGTCGGGCTTCGACGCCAGATCGATGCCGACGGTGATGCCGACGCAGCGAATGTCGAGCACGTTCGGCAGGCCCTTCAGCGACATGCAGGCGTCGTACCAAATGGGCTCGAGCTTCCTGGCACGCTCGAACAGCCCCTCGTCGCGGTAGACATCGAGCGTGGCAAGGCCAGCGGCCACCGCCAGCGGATGCGCCGAGTAGGTGTAGCCGTGGAAGAATTCCACGACGTGTTCGGGCCCGTGCATGAAGGCCTCGTGAATCTCCTTTTTCACCAGCACGCCGCCCATCGGCACCGAGCCTGACGTCACGCCCTTGGCGAAGGTGATCATGTCCGGCACGACGCCATAGCGCTCCGCGGCAAACGCGTGTCCCAGCCGGCCAAAGCCGGTGATGACCTCGTCGAACACCAGCAAAATCTTGTACTTGTCGCAGATCGCCCGCAGCCGCTGCAGATAACCCTTCGGCGCCGGCAGCACTGCGGTCGATCCAGCCATCGGCTCGACGAACACCGCGGCGATGGTGTTGTCGCCATTCAGCGCGACCAGACGCTCCAGTTCATCCGCCAGATGCGCGCCCCATTCCGGCTCGCCTTTGGAGAAGGCCTGATGCTCGCGGCTATAGGTGTGCGGCAGATGGTCGACGCCCGCCAGCATGGTGCCGAAGGCCTTGCGGTTGTTGCCGATGCCGCCGACTGACATGCCGCCGAAGCCGACGCCGTGATAGCCGCGCTCGCGGCCGATGAAGCGCGCTCGCTGCCCCTGCCCGCGCGCGTTCCAGTAGGCGAGCGCGATCTTCATCGCGGTGTCGACCGCTTCCGAGCCCGAATTGCAGAAGAACACGTGGTCGAGATCGCCCGGCGCCATCGCGGCGATCCGGCTCGCCAGTTCGAACGATTTCGGATTCGCGTATTGGAACGGCGGCGCGAAATCCATTTCCGCGGCCTGCGCCTGGATGGCGGCGACGATCGGCTCGCGGTTGTGCCCGGCATTGGTGCACCAGAGGCCGGCGGCGCCGTCGAGCACCGGTTTTCCCTCGGGGGTGAAGTAATGCATGTCCTTGGCGCGCGACACCATGCGCGGCCGGGCCTTGAAGGCGCGGTTTGCGGTGAACGGCATCCAGAACGCCTCGAGGTCGTTCGGGACGGCGGTGGCGGCGGGCTTGCGGGCGGACTGGGTGCTCATCGGGAGCTCCGGGATTAGAGGCTTGGTGAATTCCGGAGACATTGCGCGCATAGCTTTGCGTCGCGCAAGTGGCGTTTGGTCATGCGGGCTGCGCGTCCTCCCCTCCCCCCATGAGCCCCCACTTTCTTTATCTCCCCCTGAAAGGGGGGAAGGTCGGATCGCGAAGCAATCCGGGTGGGGGGCCTTCGTTCAAGTGACCCCTCCCCGTCCTCCTTCACTTCGTCCGGTCGGACGACCCCCTTTCAGGGGAGGGTAAGAAGGAGTTTGCGGCTGCTATCGCAGACTGTTACGACGCCCGCGACTTGGAAGCCGAAGCACCCGACCAATGACCGACAAACCGAGCAAACTGAAGGCGCGGCTGCCGCGCGGCCTCGTCGATCGCGGGCCCGCCGACCTCGCCTCCACCCGGGCGATGCTGGAGAAAATCCGCGCCGTCTACGAGCTTTACGGCTTCGACCCGGTGGAGACGCCCGCGATCGAATATACCGACGCGCTCGGCAAGTTCCTGCCCGACCAGGACCGCCCGAACGAAGGCGTGTTCTCGTTCCAGGACGACGACGAGCAATGGATGAGCCTGCGCTACGATTTGACGGCGCCGCTGGCGCGATACGTCGCAGAGAATTTCGACGCGCTGCCCAAGCCCTATCGCAGCTATCGCGAGGGCTATGTGTTTCGGAACGAGAAGCCCGGGCCCGGCCGCTACCGGCAATTCATGCAGTTCGATGCCGATACGGTCGGCTCCGCCTCGATGGCGGCCGATGCCGAGATCTGCATGATGGCGGCGGACACGATGGAGGCGCTCGGCATTCCGCGCGGCAGCTATGTGGTGAAAGTGAATAACCGCAAGGTGCTGGATGGGATGATGGATGCCGCGAACATCGCAAGCGAAAAGCGCCTGACTGTGCTTCGCGCCATCGACAAGGCTGACAAGTTTTCGCTGAACGAGGTGAAGAAGCTTCTCGGTGAAGGTCGGAAGGATGAGAGCGGCGACTTCACGAAAGGCGCCGGTCTAGACGAACGCCAAAGCGAGATCGTCTTGAGCTTGCTGAAAACGGACGCCGCAGCGTCTGCCAAGGCTCCACTCAACGAAACCGGAAAAGCTGGTTTCGACGAACTCGCTCAAATCCGCGACCTCGTCAGGGCGTCGGGATATGACGACGACCGCATCCGCATCGATCCCTCCGTCGTGCGCGGCCTCGAATATTACACCGGCCCCGTGTACGAAGTAGAACTCCTGCTCGAGACCAAGGACGAAAAAGGCCGACCCGTTCGCTTCGGCTCGGTCGGCGGCGGCGGCCGTTATGACGGCCTCGTCTCGCGCTTTCGCGGCGAGCCGGTGCCGGCCACCGGCTTCTCGATTGGTGTATCGAGACTCGCAGCGGCTCTCGCGCTTGTGAACAAGAGCGATGCACAGCCCAGTTTCGGCCCCGTGGTCGTCACGGTTTTCGATCCTGATCGAATCGCAGATTATCAGACGATGGTGGCGGAGCTTCGCGCAGCGGGGATTCGCGCCGAGTTGTATCTCGGTTCAGGAAAGTTCAATCCGCAGATGAAATATGCCGACAAGCGCAACGCGCCCTGCGTAGTGATCCAGGGCTCGGATGAAAAAAACGACGCATCGGGCGAACAGGTGGTGGTGAAGGATCTGGTCCTCGGCGCCGAGCTGTCGAAGCTTGAAAAGGGGCGCGACGAGTATCTGCAAAAGCAGGCCGATGCGCAGCGCAAGGTGCCGCGCGACCAGCTGGTCAAGACCGTTCAGGACATCCTGGCGCGCCACGGCGTCAAGACGCGGATGGCTTAGAGTCGCCTTTTGCCCGCATCACCTCTCCCTTGCGGGGGAGGTCGCTCTCCCTCGTAAGCGAGGAGGGAGTGCGCCGGCCGCAGCGTCATAAAGTGATCAGATCGTCCTGCTCTGGCACCAGCGGCACATGTTCGATCGACTTGTTGATATCGATCGGGTGGCCGACCACCTGCTCGGCCACGTCGAAGGTGTCGGCAATCGAGCGAAAGGACACGAGCTTGCCGCCCCGGAATCGCATGAAGTGCACACCCCGGAAGCAGATCGTGCGGCCGGTTTCGCGCTGGCGCGCGCGGACATGCCAGTAGGTGGCGACGCGCTCGCCCTGAACCGCCAGATGCTGAAACTCGAAGTCGTTGATCTGGAAGAAGCACGGCATGATGCGCGTGATCACCTCGATCGTTTCGGCCTTGCCATGCCGGCGGCCGTAATAGTCGAACTGGTCCACTGGCCCTGTGATGAGCCATTCCACATCGTCGTCGAGAATTGCGTCGAGCAGACGCGCGTCGCGGGTCACGTAGGCGCGGTAAAAATCGGCCAGCCAGGACGGGATGTCCTTGCCCTGCGCGGATGACGGCAATGCGATGGCGCTGATCGCTGACGTCATAGTGCGATCACATCCTTCAATTCAGCGATGCGTGGATCGCGATAGGCGTCGATGCGATGACCGACCAGTTGCTCGGCCATATCCAGCGTGTCCGCAACGCCCCTCACCGACACCACCTTGCCGTCGCGGAACATCATGAACAACGCGGTCTGATAGGTCAGAATGCGGCCGGTATCCTTCTGCACCGAGGTGATGTTGTTGATCACCGCGGCCGTGTCGCCATCGATCACGATCTCTTCGGGCTCGAACCGCTTGACCGACAGCACCGACGGCACGATCCGGCCGATATAGTCGGCGACCGCGGCCTTTCCGCGCCGGTAGCCGCAGAATACGAGCAGATCGACCGGCCCCGACATGTGCCACTCCACATCGTCGGCCAGAAATTGCGCGACACGCATGGGATCGCGCGAAGCCAGCGCCTCGTAGAAGGCCTGTACCGTGGCGCGGGACACTGGTTCACCCATAGCCGTCTCCAGACAACCACCCAAAGTGGAGGCAAAATCCTTATTTTTCGTGACCGCCCCAGTGCAGCCGCCCCCTCTCGCGCCGAGGTGCCAGACCGGATGTCACACCGGACCAGACAAGGTGCGGGCCCGACAACCGCAGCGTGCCATGGAGTCCCTTATTCTTTGTGATGCCGGAACAATTTCATTGATGGATTTCAAAAGGATTCGTTAAGCCTTGCCCCCGGCGCGCCGCCGTTAAGCGCAGACGCGGACCATCGTCGAATCGTCAATCCATCCGTGCTAAAGGCCCGCGGCCATGACCAAACCATTGACCCCGGCCCCGGCCGACCCGCGCGCCGAAACTCTCGCCTCCGCCCGAAGCCTGCTCTCGACCTATGAGCGGGCGGGCTACGCGCGCGCGCATCCGGCCATCCTGCAGCCGGCCGAGCCGTTCCTCGACCTGTCCGGCGAGGATATCCGCGCCCGCATGTTCCTGACCGCCGGGCGCGCCGGCGAGGAATTGTGCCTGCGGCCGGATTTCACCATTCCGGTATCGTGCGACTATCTCGGTTCGGGGGCCGCCGGGCAGCCGCAGGGCTATTGCTATCTCGGCCCGGTCTTTCGCGACCGCGGCGCCCTGCCGGGCGAATTCCTGCAGGCCGGAATTGAGTCGTTCGGGCGCACCGACAAGGCCGCAGCCGACGCCGAGACGCTGGCGCTCGGGCTTGCCGCCACCGCGCATTTCGGCCGGAGCGCGCCGTCTATCATGACCGGCGATGTCGGGCTGTTCACTGCGCTGGTCTCCGCGCTCGATCTGGCGCCGGGCTGGAAGCGGCGTCTGGTGAAGGATTTCAACCGCAAGGCCTCGCTGGCGCAGGACCTGGAGCGCCTGACGCTGCATGCGCCCAACGGCAAGGCGGATTATCAGGGCGTGCTGGCCGCCCTCGCCGGCTCCGATCCGAAAGCCGCGCGCGCGCTGGTCACCGATCTGTTGTCGATCGCCGGCATCAGCGCGGTTGGCGGCCGTTCCGTCGGCGAAATTGCCGACCGCTTTCTCGAACAATCGACGCTCGGCGCCTCCGCCGCGCTGCCGCGCGATACGCACGATCTGGTCATGCGCTTCCTCGGCATCGGCGGCACGCCGGATGCCGCCGCTGGCGCAATGCGCAAGCTCGCGAAGGAAGGCGGGCTGTCGCTCGATGCCGCGCTCGACCGGTTCGAGGCTCGCAATGCCGACATGACAAAACAGGGCATCGATATCAGCCGCGTCGCCTTCTCCTGCGCCTTCGGCCGCGGCATGGATTATTACACCGGCTTCGTCTTCGAATTGCGGGACGCCGGCGGCGACGAGCCGCTGGTGGCGGGCGGCCGCTATGACGACCTGCTGACGAGGCTTGGTTCGCAGACGCCTATCCCGGCGGTTGGCTTCTCGGTCTGGATCGAGCGGCTCGCAGGAGGTGCGGCATGAGCGCCCCCCTGATCATCGCGGTCCCGGCGAAAGGCCGGCTGCAGGAGAATGCGGAAGCTTTCTTCGCACGTGCGGGGCTGAAGCTCGTCAAGCCGCGCGGCGCCCGCGACTATCGCGGCACCATCGCCGGGATGGACGGCGTGGAGATCGCCTATCTCTCGGCCTCCGAAATCACCGCGCAGCTCGCGCAAGGCGCGGCGCATCTCGGCGTCACTGGCGAAGACCTGGTGCGCGAGATGATCCCGGACGCGGACCAGCGCGTGATCCTGCTGGAGGGCCTGGGCTTCGGCTACGCCAATGTTGTGACGGCGGTGCCGCAGGCCTGGATCGACGTGCGCAGCATGGCCGATCTCGACGACGTCGCCACCGCATTCCGGCTGAAGCATAACCGCAAGATGCGGGTCGCGACCAAATACGTGAACCTGACCCGCGGCTTCTTCGCCCAGCATGGCATCGCCGATTATCGGATCGTGGAAAGCCTCGGCGCCACCGAAGGCGCCCCTGCTGCCGGCACCGCCGAACTGATCGTCGACATCACCACCACCGGCAACACGCTCGCCGCCAATGCGCTGAAGGTGATCGAGGACGGCACCATGCTGCGCTCGCAGGCCAATTTGGTGGCCGCGCGCAACGCCGACTGGAAGAATGGCACGCTCGACACCGCGCGCCGGATCCTCGACCGGCTCGCAAGCCAGGCGCGGGCGCAGGCCTTCCGCGAGATGCGAACCCGCTTCAAGGGCTGCGACGACGCGCTGCTGTCGCTCGCGCGCGAGAGGTTCGGCATCGTCACGCCGTTCGGCGGCCCGACCTCGTCCGGCATGCTGACGCTGCATTGCCCGCCGGATCAGATCTTCGCGCTTGCCGATTTCCTGCGCGAGAAGGGTGCAGAGGCGATCTCGGTGTCGGAGATCGATTATGTGCTCACGCAGGACAACCCGCTTTTCGAGACGCTGAAGGCGGGCGTGTAACCGGCAGCGGAGCGAGTTCTCGATACCGCAACCAAGCGGGGGCAGCCCCCCTTTGCGCCGGCCGAGACCTCCGTGCTTGCGGCGCTCACACGACGGTACCGAAAAGTTTGCCGATGCCGGCTGTCAGCGCCATCGCAAGCGCTCCCCAGAACGTCACGCGGATTGTTGCGCGCATGACGTTGGCGCCGCCTGCCCTGGCGCCGATTGCGCCGAGAAGCGCAAGAAATCCTAATGATGCGACCGACACGAGAGGAGCGATCAGGTTCGCTGGTGACACGACCACCATCAGCAACGGCATCGCGGCGCCAACGGCGAAAGTCGCCGCGGAAGTCAGCGCCGCCTGAACCGGACGCGCGGTAGTTATCTCCGATATGCCGAGTTCGTCCCGCGCATGTGCGCCAAGTGCATCTTTCGCCATGAGTTGCGCTGCAACCTCTCGCGCGAGCGCAAGGTCAAGTCCGCGCTTGACGTAGATTTCCGCAAGCTCCTCCTTTTCGAAGGCCGGGTTATCCTCCAATTCCTTAGTCTCGCGGGCAAGATCGGCATGTTCGGTGTCCGACTGCGAACTCACCGAGACGTATTCGCCTGCCGCCATCGACATGGCGCCGGCTACGAGACCTGCGACGCCGGCAAGCAATACGTCGCTGTGGTTCACCGAGGCGGCAGCCACTCCGACAATCAGACTTGCGGTTGAGACGATTCCGTCATTGGCGCCAAGCACAGCGGCCCTGAGCCAGCCGATGCGGTCGACGAGATGATTTTCCGGGTGCGTCCGAAGCCGGCTCATGAATTAGATCCAGTCGGGCTATTGTACCGACATGCCCGCAATTTGAGATTCCATAGGCAAGATTTCGACTGGGTTGTGGTTGACACTGATCAACTTAGCACCGGTCGCGTCCGCCATACTTGATAGATGCAATATCGTAACTCAGCGACCGGCTACGGCGCAGTTCCTATGTCCCTGCATTGGCTGACAGCAGGGCTTGTCATCGTTGCATGGTTGCTCGGGACATTCGACGACGTACTTCCAAAAGGTGCACCCCGCACATATCGGTTGTTCGCCCATATGTCGGCCGGACTCGCCATATTGATTGCCGCGTCGGCTCGCCTGCTGTGGAGAATGTTCGATCCTGCGCCTCCGCTCGAAGCATCCGCTCATGGGAAATGGCTCGATCTCACAGCGCATCTAGCCCATTGCGCGCTTTATGCCCTGCTGATAGCGGCCGTGATCTCCGGCGTGGTCCTGCAATTCGCGCGCGGCAACGCCCTGCCTCTGTTCGGGCTAATGGAAATTCCTTCGCCGTGGCCGGCAAACAGGGCTTTCTCGCGTAACGTCAAAGAAATGCACGAATTGCTCACCAACAGCCTGGTGGTCTTTGCGGGCCTTCACGCTGCAGCTTCCCTTTTTCATCACTGGATACTCGGGGATCGCACGCTCGTGCGGATGCTGCCGCGTCGAGGCGGGGCCTAGCGCGGGTGCGGCCTTGCGAAGCCGGCTACGCTCGGTAACCGCTACCCTCCCGAATAGCCGCCGATGATCGGCAGGATTTCGCCGGTGATGTAGCTCGAACAGCTCGGCGCGGCGAGAAACACAAAAGCTGGTGCGATCTCTTCCGGTTGCGCCGGCCGTTTCATCGGCGTGTCCGAACCGAATTTCGAGACGCCCTTCGCGTCGCGATCGGCGGGATTGAGCGGCGTCCAGACCGGGCCGGGCGCGACCGCATTCACACGAATGCCCTTGCCGACGAGATGCGTCGCCAGCGAGCGCACGAAGGCATGGATGCCGCCTTTGGTCATCGAATAATCGAGCAACTTGTCGTTGCCGAGCAGACCGGTGACCGACCCGGTCATGACGATGGAGGAGCCTTCCTTCATGTGCGGCACCGCCGCCTGCGCCATGTGGAAATAGCCGTAGAGATTGGTTTTCAGCGTACGATCGAAATGCTCGGGCGTGAGATCGAGAAAGTCCTTCACGTGTTCTTGGAAGGCGGCGTTGTTGACCAGGATATCGAGGCGGCCGAATTCCTTGACGGTGCGCTCGACCGCCTCCTTGCAGAATTCACGATCGGCGACATCGCCCGATATCGTGATGCAGCGGCGGCCTTCCTTCTCCACGGCCCGCCTGGTCTCTTCCGCGTCCTCGTGCTCGGAGAGATAGGCGACGGCCACGTCGGCGCCTTCGCGCGCATAGAGGACGGCGACGGCGCGGCCAATGCCGGAATCCGCGCCGGTGATCAGCGCGACCATTCCCTTCAGTTTCTCCGAGCCCTTGTAATGCGGCGCGTCATACATCGGCGACAGATCGAGATCGGATTCCTGACCCGGTTTCTTCAGGTGCTGCGCCGGCAGCGGCGGTTCGGGATAACGGCGCGCGCCGGCCTGCATGGCGCCCGGTTCGTTGTCCTGCTTCGGCTTGGCCTTGTCCTTCCGGTCGATGTCCGCCTGAATATCGCGCTGGGCGGCGGCCGTCTGCTCCGCTGCGCGTGCAAATCGGTCTCTGGTTGCTGCGTCTACCATGTTGTCCTCGCATGAATGGATCAGAGGACCAACGGGTGGGAGGCAGGCGAAGTTCCGGGGCGCTAGCGGTCCAGAATAGGCAGCAGCAGCCGTGACGAGGACAGGATGGTGGAGAGACAACTCGTACCGACCGAGGCGTGCCGGAAGCCCATGATGGCGGGCGCGTCCGTATTCTGGTCGTCGCCGGTGAGCACCAGCCGAACGCGGTGTCCGGCCTTGAAGCGCCGCGCGTTATCGACCAGCGGAATGCGGTAGCGCACGACCTGCCCGATCGGAACCGCTTCAAAGCTGGTGCAGGGCAAGACCGGGGCACCTGGCCGGCTCGCATCCGGGTCGACTCGGCGCAAGCTGGCGCGCAGATATCCGGCGGTGACATCCGTTGCGGTTCCCGAGGGATCGACCTCCTGAAGCGTTGCAAAGAACGCCGTGTCGCCTGCGGTCGCTGTCGCATCGAGCGCAAGTTCGACCGGTCCGATCATGTCGAGATCGCGCTCCAGCGGCTCGCTGGTCCAGACGAGGATGGACGGCGGGTCGGTCTCGCTTGCATGATCGCGGTTGAGGCCGGCGCCGAGCGTCATCATCGCACGGGTACCGGCCGCACCTTCCTCGACAGCGAGAGTGCCATCGGCGCGCAGCGCGTAGTCGCGATACGCGATACGAGGCACGGGCCAGGCATCGGCGTCGCGAAATCCGTCGGCACCCGGCAGAATATAGCGAATGCGCGGCCCTTCCAGAATCCCGGTGTCGCTGCCCTTCAGCCAGTGATCGAACCAGGCCAGCGCCTCGACATGCAGGCTTTCCCACGGCCAGGTCAGGCCGTAATCGCCGAGCATCGCGACGCGCACATGCTGGCTGTTGGTCAGCGCGTTGAAGGCGGGGAATGTCGAGGGCAGATGCAGCGGCACATTCTGCCAGTCGCAGCCGAGATAGACCGGCACCTCGATCCTGTGCAGCAGCGGCATGAGATTGCGTTCGTCCCACCATGCATCGCGCAGCGGGCGCTCGACCGCGATGGTGCGCCAGATATCATCCCAGGGATGCGGATCGTGATGCAGCTTCATCAGCAGCTTCAGCGCCGTCACCGCGGCCTCGCCGTTCATGGTGGCGAACTTCCGGTGCACGGCCGGAAGATGCAGCACGGTCCGCGCGGCATCGAGCAGCTTGCTGCGCAGGAACGTATCGGACAGCTTCGACGTCATGCCGACCATCGCCAGGAACGGCGTGACGAACGAGCTCGAGAACAGGCCGTGGTGAACCGCAGCCTCGTAAAGGTCGGCGGTGACCGCGACCGGAAAGATCGCCTTCAGATGCGGCGGCCGCTCGACCGCGGCTTCGAGCTGCGTCATCGCGAAATAGCTGATCCCGACCATGCCGACATTGCCGTCGCACCAGGGCTGCGCCGCCGCCCATTCGACGAGATCGTGCATGTCGCGCCGCTCCTGCGCGTCGAAGAAGCCGAAGCTGCCGCCGGAGCCGCCGGTGCCGCGCAGATTGGCAATCAGGTGGACGTAGCCGCGTGGTACGAAAAAGTCGCTGGCGCCGGCCTCGATGAATCCCATCGGCGCGCCGAGATCCTGAAGCTGACGTGGATAGGGTGACGCCGCGATCAGTACCGGGTAGCGGCCAGCCTCGACGGGACGATGCACATCGGCAAGCAGCGTCACGCCGTCGCGCATTGGCACCGCGACATTGTTGTCGCGGGCCATCGCATGACGCGGCGCGGAGAGATTGCGATAGCTGCGGCCTGTCGTCTGCGGCCCGTTGAGCTGACGCTGACCGGGCTCGGTTCCTGCAACGGACATGCGCTAGACCCTCGGCTTGCGGAATACCACGAAATGCGACATCGAAAAGTTGACCAGAAAAGCCGCGCCGATGGCGAGCAATTTGGCATACAGCACCGGCATCACCATCGCCGCGGCAACCAATGTGCCGGTGCTGGCAGCGAGCCCGAGCAGCTGCGAGGCGACGAAGGTGACGTAGGTGCGCGGCGTCAACCGCCGTCCGGATTCAGCTGCGAACGTGATGAAGGAATTCATCACGTAGGAGCCGGACACCGCCACGGTCCAGGCCAGCACGTTCGCCACCACCAGCGACGCGGTCAGGTATTTCAGCGCCAGCAGGAACAGTCCGAGGTCGACGAGCGTATTGACGACGCCGATCGAGGCGAAGCTCATGGCCTTGACCATCAGCGCCTGTCGCCGCAATGCCGCCACGATGCGCGCCGGCAAGCTCTGAGGGTCGGGCAAATCCTGCATTGGCGGGCGTTAACTTTCTGACGGAACGGCGCTTTCTGAACAAAAGCTCATGCAATATCCGTGACTTGCGGATATATGTTGCGAACGAGACGCGCAAGCCGCGAGGGCGCGAGAGATGCCGGCAAGAACCAGACGAGAGGGCAATACAGCAGTCGCAGCCGCGCGCAAGCGCGACGAACTGGGACTGTCCATCATCGTCCCGTGCTTCAACGAAGCCGGCAATCTGCCCGCCTTCCACGCGCGGCTGTGCGAGACCGCCGAGGCGTTGCGTCAATCACGTGGACTGAAGATCGAGGTCGTCTATATCGACGACGGTTCGCGCGACAACACCTATGCGGTTGCAAGCGCGCTGCCGGCGATCGGCCTCGACGTGCAGACGCTGTCGCTGTCGCGCAATTTCGGCAAGGAAGCGGCCCTGATGGCCGGACTGAACCACGCGCGTCACGGCGCGCTGCTGTTCATGGACGGCGACGGCCAGCATCCGCCATCGCTGATCGAGCGGCTGGTCGCGCATTGGCTGGATGACGGTTACGACGTGATCTATACCGCCAAGGCGCATCGCGATCAGGAATCGCTGCTGCGACGCATCGGCGTGAAGACGTTTTATACGCTGGTCAATTTCCGCGCGCGTTACAAAATTCCGGAGGACGCCGGCGACTTCCGTCTGCTGTCGCCGCGCGCGGCGGATGCGTTGCGGCAATTGCCGGAACGCAACCGCTTCTTCAAAGGTCTGGCGAGCTGGATCGGCTTCCGGCAATTGCGCGTCGACTACGAGCCGATCGATCGTGAGCATGGCAGCTCGAGCTGGAATTTCGGCGCGCTGATCGGATTGTCGATCGAGGGGCTGACATCGTTTTCGGTGGCGCCGCTGCGCATTGCGAGCCTGCTCGGCATCCTGATGGCAACCGGCGCCCTGATTTTCGGTATGGCGATCCTGTACGAGACCCTGATGTACGGGAAGTCGGTGCCAGGCTATCCGTCGGTCGTGGTCGGGCTGATGGTGCTGGGCGGCGTGCAACTGATCATGATCGGCGTGCTAGGCGAATATATCGGCAAGATCCTGTCCGAGCAGAAGGCGCGTCCGGTCTATTTCGTCGCCGAACATCAGACCCGCAGCGAGGCGAGCGAAGACGCCGGCGACGATCGCCAGCCCGGCGCGGCCGCCTGATCAGATGAACGCGACCAACCTGCGGCGCATCGTGTTATGCGCGGACGATTACGGCATCTCGCCCGGCGTCAACGAAGCGATCCGCAGCTTGATCGCCAAAGGCCGCATCAATGCCACCTCGGCGATGGTGGTGGCGCCGTCCCTCACCTCGACAGAGGCAGCAGCACTCACCGCCTTGAAACGCATCGCACCGCATCTGCAGATCGGCCTGCACTTCACCCTCACGGCGCCGTTCCGGCCGTCGAGCGAGAGCTACACCCATTTGCAGGACGGTGCCTTCCTGTCATTGCCCGCCACGCTCGGCAGCGCGCTGATCGCGCGGCTCGACCGCGAACTCATCGCCCACGAATTGCGCACGCAGATTGCCGCCTTCGCGCAGACGTTCGGCTATCTGCCCGATTATGTCGACGGCCATCAGCATGTGCAGATCTTCCCGCAGATCCGGGATGCAGTCCTGTCGGTCATTCGCGAAAGCCTGCCCGGCGCCTGGATGCGGCAGTGCGGACGCGTGACACCTCTGTCGGCGCGCATGTCCGATCGCAAGGGCCTGCTGCTCGACATGATGAGTGCCGGCTTTCGCAAACGCGCGACGGCGCTGGGGGTGACGGTCAATCCTGGCTTTGCCGGCAGCTATGACTTCAGCACCGACCCGGATTTCACCACGCTGTTCGCGAAATTTCTCGATGGGCTGCCCGATGGCGGCGTCGTCATGTGCCATCCCGGATTTGTCGACGACGAACTCAAGGCGCTGGACCCGCTCACCAATTTGCGCGAACAGGAGCACGCCTTCCTGGCCGGCGATACCTTCCCCGACCTCCTGCGGACCCATCGCGTCACGTTGTCGTGACCTCTCCCGCAGCGCGATCCGCATTCCTACATCCTGCGCGTCCGCAGACGCGGATTCGAAGGAGGAACTTATGACACCGCAGGAACGCAGACTGGTCGATGACTTGTTCGAACGGCTTGCGACGCTCGAGCGCAATGCGCGCGAGCCCGACGCCGAGGACGCGATCCAAGCCGGACTGCGCCGGGCGCCGAACGCGGCCTATGCGCTGGTGCAGACGGTGCTCCTGCAGGAGGAGGCACTGCGTCAGGCCCATGAACGCATCGCCGAACTGGAATCCGCGGAAGCTCCGCCGCAGGACAGCGGTGGATTTCTGGGTTCGATGCGCGACGCGGTCTTTGGCGGCGGCAACACCCGCTCTTCCGTGCCGCCGGTCGGCGGTCTTCGGCCGGGAGACCGGCCAGGCGACCGTCCGATGGGCGTGCCGCCCGGCTTTCAGCGATCGGGCGACGCGTATCCGGAACAAGGCGGCTACCCGGGCCGCTATCAGGGCGGCCCGGCGCCGCAGGCCGCCGATGCCGGACGCGGCGGTGCCGGTGGCTCGTTCCTCGGAACCGCAGCGGCCGCGGCTGCGGGCGCGATCGGCGGCTCATTGCTGATGAATTCGCTTGGCGGGATGTTCGGAGGCCAGGCCAAGGCGCAAGGCCTTGGTGACGTCGCCGGCAAGGACACGGCTGCGGCCAATCCTTCAGCCAATCCTTGGGGCGACGCAGCCGCGGGCGAAGGCAATCTCGCGCAACAGGCCGGGCTCGACAGCGTCGGCCGGTCGGAGGGCGCCAGTGACCGCACCGGGCTTTACGATCAGGCGCATGGCGCGGCCGACGACGGCGCGCTGATGCCGGAAGACGATGGCGGCTTCGACATGGATATGGACTACGATCTCTAATCCACCCGCCGCACGAAAAAGAAAAGGTCCGCTCTCCCGAGCGGACCTTTTTTAATTGACGGGCCGGCCATCGTTTACGGAAGGCTGGGGACCTTCAGACAAGCGAATGCGCGGCCCGCTGATCGCCGCATTTGCGATCAGATCACGATAACCCTGGTGCCGACCTTCACCCGCTCGTAGAGATCGGTGACATCCTCGTTGCGCATGCGGATGCAACCCGACGACACCGCCTGGCCGATGGTCCAGGGCTCGTTCGAGCCATGGATGCGATAAAGCGACGAGCCCAGATACAGCGCGCGCGCCCCAAGCGGATTGTCCGGTCCGCCGGCCATGTGGCGTGGCAGTTCCGGCCGGCGGGCGAGCATCTCCTTAGGCGGCACCCAGTCCGGCCATTCCGCCTTGCGGGTCACCGACTTCACGCCGGCCCAGGTGAAACCCGGGCGTCCGACGCCGATGCCGTAGCGCAGTGCGGTCCCGTTATCCTGCACCAGATAGAGAAAGCGCTGCGGCGTATCGACCACGATCGTGCCGGGCTTTTCCTTGCCGGAATACGGCACCACCTGCTTGGCGAAACGCGGATCGAAGGCGCGTGAGCCTCCCTGATCGGGGCCGCGATAGACCAGCGGCGGAGTGCCGTTCGGATCCTGATACATCCCGGGCTGGTAATAGCCCGGCGAACGTTGCTCATCGCCCTGAACCCGTGCGCCGGGAAAGGCCGGCTGCTCGCGGTAGCGCGGCTGCGCGCCGGATTGTCCACCACTGAACAGAAACTCGATAAACCCGCCGCCCATATTCGGCTGACCTTGCGCATGGACCGGCGTTGAGATGAGCGCAGCACCGGTTACACCGGTCATGGCTGCGGCAAGCAAAAGACCAGAACGCTTCATCGACGCTACTCACACTTGTTCGACATCGGCTTGGAGATGGGCGCCAAACAGCGGCGCCGCTCATGCGAGCGACTACACGGGAAAAATCGATGCGAATGGTAAACAGCGCGCGGCAACGCATCGCTAACCACGATCGGGCGGCCTTTACCTGCGATTAGCGTTTATTTTGGGTGAAGCGGCGTGGTTAACGCTTCGCTTCCAAGCAGGCATGAACCGCGCATTAAGCCGGTTTGGCTATGAGTATCGCGGGGGACCACCATGCCGGTTCAGCGCAAGATTTTCCGGATCGAAGAAACGATGCGAGCGAGGTTCGAGCCTCGGAGCGCTGACGTGTCCCGGGATGCCGAACACCCCGCAGACGTGATCGCCGAGTTGCGCGCCATGCGCGCGCTGATGGAGGAGCACCGGCCGGATCGCGGCGAACCGCTTCCGTCCCTCGAACAGTCGCAGGACACGCGCAAGCTCAGGATCGAGCTGGACGTGATCGGCGGCGCGATCAAGGAGACCCGCGCCGAGATCGGCTCGTTACAGAATCAGGGTTTTGATTCCGGGCGCGTTGCGCGCGTGACCGGGGAGCTCGAGGCGGTGTTCGCCGACACGACGGGAGCGACCGAGCGCATCCTGAAAGCTGCCGAGGACATCGACCAGACGGCGCAGGCGCTCGCAAGCCTGCTGAAGGGCGGCCACGAACGGGGATTGGCCCAGGATATCCAGGAGCGCGTCACCGCGATTTTCGAAGCCTGCAATTTCCACGACCTGACCGGCCAGCGGATCGCCAAGGTCGCGGGCATGCTCAAACTGGTCGAGGAGCATCTGGCGCGGATGATGGAAATCTGGAGCGTGATCGAGCGCTTCGATGTCGACGCCGCCCAATCGACCACCAGCGGCCTTGACGGCTTCCTCAGCGGGCCGAAACTCAGCGGCGACAGCGGACATTCGACCCAGGCCGAGATCGACAAGCTGTTTCACTAACCGATGATATAAAGACCGGCCGCCTGTGGTAGATACCGGTCCCGAGCCATGTCCGCCTCCTCACCAGCCGCTCTTGCCGTACCGCCGAAGCCCGCCCGCATCGCGCGGATGACGGGCACCGCGCGGCTTGTGCGCGCGTATGCCCGGCTGGTCAGCGGGCTCGTACTGCTCGCATTCGTGCTGTGCCATTTCGGCAGCCATATTTTTCTGATCATTTCGATACCGGTGGCCGAAAAGGCCTTCGACGTGCTGATGCGGTTCTGGCTGTCGGACGTCGGCACCGCCCTGCTTGCGATTGCGCTGACCGTCCATGTGCTGAACGCGCTGTGGTCGATTTATATTCGCCGCTATCTGCGCATGCCCGCCTGGGAGATCGCACAGATCGCGCTCGGGCTCGCGATTCCGCTGCTGATCATCATCCATGTCGTCGGGACAAAGGTCGCCGACGATTTCTTCGGCACCGACAACAGCTATTCCTCGGTTCTGGCCTCGCATTGGCTCGGCCGGCCTGTGCTGTTCGGCGCGCCATGGTTCGTATATCTGCATATTGCCGCGATCCTCACGGTGTGGATTCACGCCTGTATCGGCCTGCATTTCTGGTTGCGGCCCAAACGCTGGTACGCCGCGTGGTTTCCAACCCTTGCCACCGTTGCGGTTCTGATCCCTACGCTGTCGATCGCCGGATACATCTCCGGCGGAAACCAAATCCTGCGGGATGCCCAGGATCCGGACTTCGTCCGCGAACTCATCCGCGAGGGTAATTTCTCTCCGGACGCAATCGCCAAGGCGTGGCAGGCCATCTACATCACGTTCGCCGTCTATGTCGGACTGGTGCTGCTGCCTTTCATTGCACGCACCGTCCGCGGGCTCATTCACCGCATGTACCGGGCGCCACGGCTCACCCATGCCGTCGGCCGCACCATGCGGATTCTGCCGGGAGCGACCGTGCTCGAAACCTTGCGCGCCAACGGCATCGCGCATGCGTCGGTCTGCGGCGGCCGCGCGCGCTGCACCACCTGCCGCATCCGGGTGACCAACGGGCAGGACGGATTGCCTGAACCGCAGGGGCTCGAGGCCACGGCCTTGTCGCGGATCGGCGCGAACGAGGGCGTTCGGCTTGCCTGTCAGTTGCGGCCGACCTCCGACATAACGGTGCTGCCGCTGCTGACGGCGGATGCAACCGCAACCTACGGCCTGATCCGCGCCGGCGCCGAAGGCAGCGAGCGCCAGCTCACCGTGATGTTCATCGACCTCCGCGGCTCGACCACGCTCGGCGAAGCCAGGATGCCCTACGACGTCCTGTTCATCCTCAACCAGTTTTTCGACGAGATGAGCAAGGCGCTGGCGGCGACCGGCGGTCATTACTCGAACTTCACCGGCGACGGACTGATGGCGATCTATGGGCTCGATACGCCGGATCCCAAGGTCAGCGCCGTGCAGGCGTTGCGCGGCGCACGCGAGGTGCTGATGCGCCTCGACCAGGTCAATCTCCGGCTCAAGGCCGACCTCAAAGAGCCGCTGAAGATCGGCGTCGGCATCCATTTCGGCGAAGCGATCGTCGGTGCGATGGGCCCGCCGCGCTCGCAGATCATCACCGCGATTGGCGACACCGTGAACACCACCGCGCGCCTCGAGGGCCTGACCAAGGACCATTCCTGCTCGCTGATCCTGTCGCAGGCCGCGGCACAGGCCGCCGGGCTCAGGCTCGAGGGCCATGAGCTGCACCACGCGACGGTCAAGGGGCGCACGGGATCAATCGCGTTTTATGCTTTGAACGAGGTGCCGGAACTCCGGTGACCGGCGCGGCGCCTTGCACCTGCATGCAGAGCCTGCCCACAATTTTTGCAGCTTTGGCAGCAAGCTGAGAACATTGGCCGCAATGCGGAAACATTTTCGCGAATAAAGCCGTTTGGCCTTTTTTCTTTGAAACTATTCTTGTCTATCGAGATTGATCGCTCGCGTGCGCGCACGGGTTCGCGATGGACGGCTGCACGCATGCGCAATGCTCGCCTGGAGTTGTCCATGCCAAATGACGCATCACGAGCGACGACGACTCGTGCTTCACACCCGACCCGCCGCGAGGTTGTCGCGTCCGGAGCGGCGTTGCCGCTGGCCCTCACCCTGCCCTCCGATACCGCCCCTGCTCAGACTGCGGAGAACGGGGTCTCATCAGGCGTGAAAACAAACATCACCGTCAACGGAAGGCCGCATGCGCTCACGCTCGACCCGCGGTCGACGCTACTCGATGTGCTGCGCGAGCAACTCGACCTCACCGGATCCAAAAAAGGATGCGACCAGGGCCAATGCGGCGCATGCACCGTTCTGATCAACGGCCGGCGCGTGGTCTCATGTTTGACGCTCGCTGTGATGCAGGATGGCGCCAGCATCACGACGATCGAAGGCCTTGCGAGCGACGGTAAGCTGCATCCACTGCAGCAGGCCTTCATCGATCACGACGCTTTCCAGTGCGGCTATTGCACGCCGGGCCAGATCTGTTCGGCAGCAGGTCTGATCACCGAAGGCAAGGCGAAGACGCCGGACCAGATCCGCGAATTGATGAGCGGCAACATTTGCCGCTGCGGCGCTTATCCGAACATTGTTGCGGCAATCCAGCAGGCAATGGGGCAGTCATGATCGGCTTCGAATATTCGCGTGCGAGCAATGTCGCCGATGCCGTGCAGCAGATGGTCGCAAGCAAAGGCGCAAAGTTCATCGCCGGCGGGACCAATCTGGTCGACCTGATGAAAATGGATGTCGAGAAGCCCGCAAAGCTGATCGATGTCACGCGGCTTCCCTTGGACAAGGTAGAGGAGACCCGGAACGGCGGCCTGTACATCGGCGCGCTGGTGCCCAATTCCGATCTCTCTTACCACCCGGCCGTCGAGCGCCGCTATCCGATGCTGGCGAGCGCCATTCAGGCCGGCGCGTCGCAGCAGCTGCGCAACATGGCATCAACCGGCGGCAATCTTCTCCAGCGCACGCGCTGTGCCTATTTCTACGACGTAACGACCGCATGCAACAAACGCGAACCGGCCTCCGGCTGCTCGGCCCGGAACGGCGTCAACCGGATGAACGCGATCCTCGGCACCAGCGAAGCGTGTATCGCCGTGCACCCGTCCGATATGTGCGTGGCCCTTGCGGTGCTGGAAGCGAAAGTCCACGTCGCCGGACCGCGCGGCGAGCGTGAGATTGCGTTCGCGGAGTTTCATCGACTGCCCGGCGACACGCCGCAGCGCGACACCAACCTCGAGGCGGATGAGCTGATCACCGCCGTCGAGCTGCCGCCGCGTGGCTTTGCGTCGAACTACACCTATCTCAAAATCCGCGACCGGCTGTCTTACGCCTTCGCGCTGGTCTCGGTCGGCGCGGGACTTGAACTGGACGGCGACGCCATAAGTGAAGCGCGGTTCGCTCTTGGCGGCGTTGCGCACAAGCCATGGCGCAGCACCGAAGCGGAGGCAGCGCTTCGCGGTCAACCGGCGAATGAAGCGGCGTTTGCCAAGGCTGCCGATATCGTGCTGCGCGAAGCGGAAGGATTCGGCGGCAACAGCTTCAAGATCGAACTGGCGCGCCGCACCATCGTACGCGCGCTGTCGCAGGCGGCGCGCGGAACGCCGCAATCGCAATCCAACAAGAAGATCGCTTGAGCTTTGGCCATGGCACCTTACATCGGCACGGCAACATCCCGCATCGACGGCATCGCCAAGGTCACCGGCGCCGCCAAATACGCCGCTGAATTCAACTCACCGGGTCTCGCCCATGCGAGCCTCGTCACCTCGACCGTCACCAAGGGCCGTATCACCCGTATCGACGACAGCGCCGCGAAGGCGACCAAGGGTGTGCTCGCCGTCCTGACATACCAAAACCGGCCGGCCATGGCCGACAAGGATGAAGCCTATAAGGACGAGGTGGCACCCGAAGACGGATCGCCTTACCGGCCGCTTTACGACAGCAAGATCATGTTCAACGGTCAGCCGGTCGCCTTGGTCGTCGCCGAAACGTCGGAGATCGCCCGCTACGCGGCATCTCTGGTGAAGGTCGAGTACGCGACGGAAAATTTCGTTACGGACATCTTTCGCGAGCGCGACAGGGCTACGCCGGTCAAGACCAAGGAGGGGCCAATGGCCCCGCCCAAAGCCCGCGGCAAGCCGGAGGAGGCGCTGGCAGCGGCGGCCGTCCGTCACGAGGCCGAGTATTACACGCCGATCGAACATCACAACCCGATGGAGCTGTATGCCTCGACGGTCGTGTACGAGCCCGGCGGCAAGCTCACAATCTACGACAAGACCCAGGGCGTGCAGAACGTCCACAAGTATGTCTGCGGCGTCTTCGATATGAAGCCGGAAGATGTGCGCGTCATGTCGCCTTACATGGGCGGCGGCTTCGGGTCGGGACTGCGGCCGCAATTCCAGGTCGCACTGGCGGTGCTGGCGGCGCGCGCGCTGCAGCGTTCGGTGCGTCTCGTTCTGACGCGGCCGCAGATGTACGAACTGGGCTACCGGCCGGCGATGATCCAGACCATCGCGCTCGGCGCGAACGGCGACGGCACGCTCGATGCGATTACCCATGACGCCGTCACCGTCACGTCGCAATACGAGGACTTCCACCGGCAGGAGACCGGCTGGTCGGGTCTGCTCTACAAGTCCCCCAATGCGAAATATGTTCATCGGCTGGCACGGCTTGACCTGCCGACCGCCGCCGACATGCGCGCGCCCAGCGCCGTGACGGCGCTGTTCGCGCTCGAATCCGCGATGGACGAGCTGGCGGTCAAGCTCAAGCTCGATCCGCTCGAGCTTCGCCTGCGGTGCTATTCCGACCGCGACCAGAACGAGGACAAACCGTTCGGCAGCAAGGCGCTGCGCGAATGCTACAGCCAGGGCGCGGCGGCGTTCGGCTGGAGCAAGCGCAATCCCGAACCGCGCTCGATGCGCGACGGCACTGAACTCGTGGGCTGGGGTATGTCGACCGGGATCTGGGAGGCGCTGCAGGTTCCGATCACGGTGCGCATCGCGCTGACTGCGAATGGACATGCCGAAGTCGCCTGCGCGACATCCGACATCGGCACCGGCACCTACACGATCATGGCGCAGGTTGCGGCCGACATGCTGGGCCTACCGATCGAGAATATCAGCATCAAGCTCGGCGATTCGAGCCTGCCGCAATCGCCGGTCGAAGGCGGATCGTGGATCGCGACCTCGGTATCGAACGGCATCGTCACCACGGCGGGCGCGATCCGTGACGAGCTGCTGCGCATGGCAAAGCAAGTATCGAACTCGCCGCTCGCGGATGCCGCACCCAGCGATGTCACACTCACGGACGGCAAGCTGGTCAGCAAGCACGACGCCTCACGCAGCGTCACGATCGCCGACGCCATGCGGCATGGCGCCGTGGAGCGCATCGAGCAGGAGAAAACCACCAGTCCGAACGGCGACCACTCGAAAGCAAACAACACGCACGCCGCCCATTTCATCGAGGTAAAGGTGGACGAGCAACTCGGCGTGGTGCGAGTCACACGCGCCGTCAGTGCGATTGCGGCCGGGCGCATCCTGAATACGAAGACCGGCGGCAGCCAGATCAGCGGCGCGGTGGTCTGGGGCATCGGCATGGCGCTGCACGAGGAAACGCACATCGATCATCGGCTCGGACGCATCATGAACGCCAACCTTGCCGAATACGCCGTGCCCGTTCACGCCGACATTCACGACATCAAGGTGATTTTCGTCGACGAAAAGGACGACAGCAATCCTCTCGGCCTCAAAGGGCTTGGCGAAATCGGCATTGTGGGTGTCGCCGGCGCCGTGGCCAATGCGGTTTATCACGCAACCGGAAAGCGCATCCGCGAACTGCCGATCACGCTCGACAAATTGCAGGCCTGACCACACGCCCCCGGATGTCGTATCAGGCTTTCGGACGGCGGATTGCGATCAGACAAATGATGGACACGACGCCGAAGGCCGCCGTCACCGCCAGTGCCATCGGATCGCCACTACGCTCGACAACGAAGGCAAGCGCCAGCGGCGCCACCGCCTGTATTACCTGATAGGGTTTGGCGATCCGACCCAGCACGCGGCCATAGCCGGTGGCGCCGAAAAGCGCGAGCGGCACCGCGCCGCGAGCGATCGTGAGCAGGCCGTTGGCGGCGCCGAACATCACCGCGAACGCGATCGCCGCCCAGAGCGCGAAACCGAATACCGCCAGCACCGCAAAGCCGGCCAGTATCAGCGCAACCGAAAACCGCGCCAGATTGAGCGGATGCGCGCGTCCGCCAAACGTCAATTCGCAGATCCGCGCGGCAACCTGCGAGGGTCCGAACAGCGCACCGATGGTCACGGCGGTCGCGGGATCGATCCCGGCGCGCCCGAACATCGCAATCAGATGTGCCGCCAGCCCGGACGGAATGAAGGCGTAAGCCGCGAATGCGGAAGCGACCAGAATGAATGTCAGGCCGCTCGACGGAAGAACCGCCGGCAGCTTCGTTGCAGCGTCATCGCTGACGGGCGCTGGAGCGGCCCTGGTGCGCGGAAGGACGAAGGCATGCAGCGGCGCCGCAACGAAGGCGAGAACCCCGGCAAAGATCAGATAGGTTCCGCGCCAGTCCGTATAGGTCAACGCCACCTGCGTCGCCGGCCAGCTGACGGTCGAGGCGAAGCCGCCGGCGAGCGTGAGATAAGTGATCGGCTTGCGCGCGGTGATGCCGAAGATGCGACCCAGCGTGGCGAAGGCCGGATCGTAGAGATTGGCCGCAATCGCGACGCCAAGGAGCGCCCAAACCGCAAGATAGGCCGCAGGATGCGCGGCGACGGTGAGCAAGGCTACAGCGAGTGCACCGGTCAGCGATCCCGCCGCCATCACCAGATGCCCGCCATAGCGATCGATCCAGCCGCCGATCGTCGGGGCGGCTGTTCCCGCCACCAAAAGCGCGAGCGAAAAGCCGGCCATGGCGAACGAGAGAGACCAGCCGCGATCCGCCGCGATCAGCGGCATCATCAGAACGGGCGGATAGAACAGGATGCCCCAGGCGAGAATCTGCGTGACGCCGAGCACCAGAACGGCGCGCCAGGGACCAAGAATGAATTCGCGGAGACGGGACATGCGGGCGCCGGCAGGACACAGACCAGTCTAGCATGCCGCCCGCAAAAGCCGGCGTGCCGGCACTGCAATTCAGCCCTCAGCCGAACGACCGGCGGTCATCCGAGCGAACCCAAGGCCGATGGTTTGGCACGATCAGAAACCGCGATCAGGCCCGCGGAGCACAGCGCACATAGACCTGCGTGCCGTAGCGGCCCGACACTTCCGGGTCGAGAAAGCGCACCGTCATGGTGCGGCCATCGAAGGAGGTGATTTCGCGATCCTGCAAGCCGCCGGCCGGCTCGCCCGGCGGGCCGATATAGGTCTTGTTGCCGGGCGCGCCCTTCAGCCGCAGCTCTTCCGGCTGGGCCTTGTCGGGCATATGCATGACCACACCGCCGGTCGGGCCCATGCCGATATTGTAGGGCTGCCGGCAGCCATTGCGCGCGGCCGCTTCGGTACGCTTCAGATCCTGCGGATTGTGGAAGGCTGCGAGCCCCCAGCGCCCGGTGATTTCCTGGGCCTTGATCGCCGGCGGAACCTCGGTCACCACCGGCGCCATGGTGGTGGGCGTGTTCCCCGACCCGGCGCAGCCTGCAACCGCGAATGCGGCAGCAAGGCCCGAAATGGTTTTTATCGGCAGACGAAGCCGTACGGCTAACATGGCTCGACCTCGGTTTTACGGGAGTCCCCGGCCCCCTCGCTCCGTCACTGTGCTGTCAAGATCGCTCAGGCGCAAGTCTTGGATTGGGACCGCTTGAGGAGACCGCGGTCCGATCAGCTTTGATACGAAGATGAAGCTATTCCGTAAACCCTGCATTAATCCTGCCGGCGCCCGGCGCGGGATCGGACCCCGGCCCGCAACCGCCGCCTTGCCCCGCATAAAGCTTGACAGCAAGCCCTTTCGCCTCCTATCACGCTGGCCGTTGGCACTCTTTTGAGATGAGTGCCAAGTAGCTGCAATGTCAGCAATTTTCAGCTCTGCAGCCCAGCCCGCGAGGAAATCATGGCCAAGACCAAATTCCGCCCCCTGCATGACCGCGTGGTCGTGCGCCGCATCCAAGCCGATGAGAAGACCAAAGGCGGCATCATCATTCCGGACACCGCCAAGGAAAAGCCCCAGGAAGGCGAAGTCATCGCCGTCGGCCCGGGCGGACGCGACGAGGCCGGCAAGCTGATTCCGATCGACGTGAAGGCCGGCGACCGCGTGCTGTTCGGCAAGTGGTCGGGAACCGAAGTGAAGCTCGATGGTGAAGAGCTCCTGATCATGAAGGAGTCCGACATCATGGGCGTGGTCGGCTGATCGACCGCACCCCATCGGGCGCATTGTTCAGGCAACGCGCCCTCCATCATGCCCGGCCATAGCCGTCGTAGAAGGCGTCGTTGACGCCTCATGTGCCGGGCAGCCACGTCTCCAGATCGACGACCGGCGCAAGGCCGGCCATGGCGCACTGATCGAGACAGGCGCCCCCCAAACCAGGAGAAATCCAATGGCTGCCAAGGACGTTAAATTTTCCACCGACGCGCGCGACCGGATGCTGCGCGGCGTCGATACCCTCGCCAATGCGGTGAAGGTCACGCTCGGTCCGAAGGGCCGCAATGTCGTGCTCGACAAGTCGTATGGCGCGCCGCGCATCACCAAGGATGGTGTGACGGTGGCGAAGGAAATCGAACTCGAGGACAAGTTCGAGAATATGGGCGCCCAGATGGTGCGCGAAGTCGCCAGCAAGACCAACGACCGCGCCGGCGACGGCACCACCACCGCCACCGTGCTGGCGCAGGCGATCATTCGCGAAGGCGCAAAATCGGTTGCCGCCGGCATGAATCCGATGGACCTCAAGCGCGGCGTCGATATCGCCGTTGCCGCCGTGGTGAAGGATCTCGAGAAGCGCGCAAAGCCGGTGGCGGCCTCGTCCGAGGTGGCGCAGGTCGGCACCATCTCGTCGAACGGCGACCAGGCCATCGGCAAGATGATCGCCCAGGCGATGCAGAAGGTCGGCAATGAAGGCGTGATCACGGTCGAGGAAGCCAAGTCGCTCCACACCGAGGTCGAGATCGTCGAAGGCATGCAGTTCGACCGCGGTTATCTGTCGCCCTATTTCGTCACCAACGCGGACAAGATGATCGCCGAACTGGAGGACGCCTATATCCTCCTGCACGAGAAGAAGCTCTCCGGCCTGCAGGCGATGCTGCCGCTGCTGGAATCAGTGGTGCAGTCCGGCCGTCCGCTGGTCATCATTGCCGAGGACGTCGAGGGCGAAGCGCTGGCGACGCTGGTGGTCAACCGCCTGCGCGGCGGCCTGAAGGTTGCGGCCGTGAAGGCGCCCGGCTTCGGCGATCGCCGCAAGGCGATGCTCGAGGATATTGCCATCCTCACCGGCGGCCAGCTGATCTCCGACGATCTCGGCATGAAGCTCGAGACCGTCACGCTCAACATGCTGGGCCGCGCCAAGAAGGTGATCATGGAGAAGGAAAAGACCACGATCGTCAAAGGCGCCGGCAAGAAGCCCGACATCGAAGCCCGGGTTAACCAGATCAAGGCGCAGATCGAGGAAACCACCTCCGACTACGACAAGGAAAAGCTGCAGGAGCGGCTGGCGAAGCTCGCCGGCGGCGTTGCCATCATCCGCGTCGGTGGCTCCACCGAGATCGAGGTGAAGGAAAAGAAGGACCGCGTCGAGGACGCCCTCAACGCCACCCGCGCTGCGGTCGAGGAAGGCATCGTCACCGGCGGCGGCACCGCCCTGCTTCGTGCCAAGAAGGCGATCGGCAAGCTCCACAACGAGAATTCGGACATCCAGGCCGGCATCAATATCGTGCTGAAGGCGCTGGAAGCCCCGATCCGTCAGATCGCCGAGAATGCCGGCGTGGAAGGCTCGATCGTGGTCGGCAAGATCCTGGACAACAAGTCCGAGACCTTCGGCTTCGACGCGCAGAACGAAGAGTATGTCGATCTCGTCGAGAAGGGCATCATCGATCCGGTGAAGGTGGTGCGCACTGCGCTGCAGGATGCGGCGTCGGTCGCGGGCCTGCTGATCACCACCGAGGCGATGGTCGCCGAACTGCCGAAGGACGCTCCGGCCCCGATGCCGGGCGGCGGCGGTGGCATGGGCGGCATGGGCGGCATGGGTTTCTGACCCGATACCCGTCACTCTCGCAAAGGTTACGAAAAGGCGTGGCGCAAGCCGCGCCTTTTTTCTGCGCCCTGTTTGTGGCCATGATAGATTCGGTCACGGTTTCTGCGGAGGGCATCAGATGCGCGTGCTGACGGTCGCTGTTCTGGCTTTGGCGTGCAGCGGATTTTCCGCTTCGGCGCAGACGGTGCGCTACTTCAACAACGTTTACGGCTTGATGGGCGACATCGAAACCGACGCGTTCCTGAAGGAAACGCGCCAGGGCGGCAAGGTGGTGTCCGCCGAACTCGATGTCTGCCACGCCCCCTCGCCCGGCTCGCCCTTGCGCGACCGCTTCGTGGTGACCCTGAAGCCCCAGGGCAACCGGCTGGTCGGCTCCGGTCAGACCCAGGAAGGCAAGCGTCCGGTCACGGTCGATCTCAGGCGGTCCGGAACCGGCAACAGCTTTTCTTTAGACGGCACGGTGAAACTCGGCGACCAGACCCTCGAGGCCTCGTCCGAGGACCTTGCCGACATAAGCCCCAAGGAGTTCGAGGAGCAGACCGCGGTCGAGGAGACGATCGTCGAGAACCCCGCCGATTTCCGCGAAACCACGCCCGGCACGCTCGCAATCCGCGTCGCACGCACGGCAGCGATCGATTTCCTGAAAGCCTTGCGTGCGGACAACGTGAAGGTTCAGGGCTACAGCATCGCGCCGAGTTGTGAGGCGCTGCGGCGCGGCACGCTGGACGTGCAGATCGATGTCGACCCGGAGCGCGCGGCGGACCTGATCGCCAAGGCCAAGGCGATGCCCGGAGTCAGCCGCGCCGGATGGACCGGAGGCGGCATCGATCTCAGCCGCGCCGTCCGCATTCCGGCAGGCAGCTTCCGCGACGGCGCCGGCAAGCTCGACCGGCAGAAGCTCGGCGACGCCCTCGCCGCCGTCGCCGCCAAGGTGTTCTCGGCGCAACCCGGCACGGTGGAGTGGGACGATGTCACCGGCGAACTCGCCGTCACCGTGAAGCGGCCGGACACCACCGTTCCGGGGCTTGGGCTGACCCAGGTGATCGGCATTCCCTTCATCGTCAGCGGCGAAAAACCCGGTGCGAAAGACACGCTGGTCATCCGCATCGGTCAGACCGAAAGCGAAATCCAGGATGACGGTGCGCCGCCCCGCCTGACCATTGCGGCGAGCCGAAGCGACGATGAGACCTCGGAACCCAGCGGCACCGATGACCTGCAAGGTGCCCTCGCCAAGGCGCTGAAAGGTCAGACCTGGGATACGGACAAAGAAGACTGGGCGAAGTAGGTCTGCGCCGTCCGTCCGGAAGCCGCACAGCAGCGCGGCTATCCGAGATCCGGCAAAGTCGCGTTCCTGGTTCCTGAGAAACCGGTTTCCGTCTCAGGCCATCGCCGCGTCCGGGACGGGCGGCAAAGTCAGTTCGACGCCGGCCGCCAGCGCAAGGCTTCGGGCCCCTCGAGCACCAGCAGAACGCCCTCCCACCGCCAACTGGTGACCTGCATCAGCTTGCTGAGGAAGTCCTTGTCCTGCTCGAGTTGTTCCGGGGAACACTGGTTGTCACGCAGGGCCGTGGGTACGATTGTGATGGTCCGATCCACCACGGTGGCGCGGCCGCGGCCGGTCGCGCACCACAGGTCGATGTCGACAGCGCCGTTTTCGGAGAATTGCAGCCAGGGCAGCCGCTTCGAACCCTTCATCGGATTTGCTTCAAGCCGCAATTCGGCGCCGTAGGGAAACGCCTTTTGCGCTGCCGCAGGAGCGCTCAGGGCGAGGATCGCCGATGCAGCGCAGGCGGCCAAAGCGATGGTCATCGCGCGAAAAGGCGCTGGATACATGCAGAACCCCGATGTCTGATTGGGCGGCCGTTCGGCCCGCAGGATGAAATTTTGGACAGGCGTGGATTAGAGGCCGCCGGCAATTTATAGTGCCGCACGGAAACGGACAACGACATGAAACGACTGATTCTGGCTCTCGCCTGCTTCGCCGCACTCGTATCCACAGCCTCGGCGCAGGACCGGTTGCGGGTGGTGACCACGACCGGTGACCTGCGGGTGCTGGCCAAGGCGGTCGGTGCCGAACGCGTCATCGTCACCAGCCTTGTGCCGCCGGGCGAGCGTCCTGAGCGCTACGCGCCGCGGCTACAGGAGACCTCGATCCTGAAGGGCGCGCGGGTTGTGGTGCGCGCGGGACCGGGCATCGACGGCTGGTTCGACAAGCTGCTCGCGCGCTCGGCCGAGAAGAACGGCCGCACCGGAATCGAGCGCGGCGAGAAAGGGCATGTCGATGCGTCCGCCGCCGTTGCCGCAACCGACCCGACGCTGGTGAGAGCGGGTTTCGCTGCGCGGAACCGCCGCTCGCAACGCGGCCTGGCGACGCTGCATTTCTGGCTCGACCCGCAGACCGCGGACTCAATCACCGCGGCGATCGTCAAGACATTCTCCGAAGTCGATCCCGACAACAAAAAATATTACGAGCAGAACCGCGCCGCCTTCCTCTCCCGGCTGAACCAGAAGATCGGAGAATGGAAATCGCGGCTCGAGCCGCTGAAGGGCGAGCCCTTGATCGCCTTCCACGACGACTGGGATTACTTCGCCCGCCGGTTCAACCTGGACATCGTCGATTTCATCACCGAGCGCGATGGCGCGCCGCCGAAGCTCGGCCGCATCGGACAACTTGCGAAGCTGATGAAGGACAAGAATATCCGTTTCATCCTTGCCGAGGCCAACCAGCCGGAGCGGCATTCGAACATGCTCGCGGAACGCACCGGCGCCAAAGTTGTGCAACTGGCCGGCAGCGTCGGGATGCTGCCCAACACCGACGATTACATCGCGCTGTTCGATGCCAATGTGAATGCGCTGGTGAGCGCTTATAAGGAGAAGTAGCGGCGCGCCCTCTGCCGCTCCGACCTCCGTTCATTCCCGCGCAAGCGAACTAACTCTGGGTCCCCGCTTTCGCGGGGACGAACGAAATACTCGTCCGTCGCTCACAGCACCTCGTCCACGGCGCGCTTCGCCTGGTCGATTGCGCTATGCGCATAGGCACTCCAGTCGGCATCCGAATTGGCGATGGCGACGCGGCCATGTGGCTGGCGGGCCCGCTCCTTGGTGTCGTCGATGTCATGGCCATCGAACAGCGAATTTTCCACGTAGGAATAGCCATGCGCCCAGCGATTGACGGTGATCGCGGCGATGTCGCGGCCGGACGAGAAACCGCCGGGGCCTAGCATGCGATCGAGCTCATCGCGGATCCGCGCCTCGAAATCGGCGAAGGTCATCTCCAGCAGCTTCATGCGGCCGATGCGGAACATGTCGCGCGCTTCCATCCCGGGATTGCTCTCGTTCGGTACATGCACGAGATGCAGCCCGATCGGTTCAGACGGCGCGCGCGGGTGGCGATAGCCACCCATGCTGACCGGATAATCGAGCTTGACCCGGCAGTGAAACGACATCGGCCCGGAGATTTCGTGCACGCCGAGCTTCACCCAGGGTTCCCAGTTGCGCACGATCACCTTGCTGTAAACCAGTGGCGCCTTGACGTTGCGCAGCAGCGCATTGCGCTGTTCCTCCGGCAGGTCCGGCATCATGTAGGGGATGGCCGAGTTGAAGCCGGCGAGGATCGCGCGGCTGGCGCCGACGCGATGCACCTCGCCGTTGCGGACATAAGCAATCTCGACGCCGCCCTTGCGATCCTTCACGTGGACGCAGGTCGACTGAAGGCGGATGCGCACCACGTTGTCGCGCAGGTCGAGCCGGTCATAGCGGAACGGTGCCAGCACGATATCGTCCATGGTCTTGCCCGGCGCGATACCGGGAATAAGCGCGCGCACAAGCAGGCGCGCAATCGATGCATTGCCATCCGGGAAATGATGGATGTAAGGCTCGTCGCGTTCGGCGCTGGCCTGTTGTGACAGGCCGAGGCCATCGAAACCCGGGAGCCCCATGTCGCGCGCTTCCTCCGCAGAGATCATGTCGCTGGCAAGCGCCATGAAATCGAGCGAGCGGCCATGGAAGCAATTGGCGGCCTGTTCGCTCAGCCCGCAGATTTTAACGAGATAGTCGCGGTAGCTGGTCTTTTCGAGAATGTGCTCCTTCTCGCCGCGGCTCTTGCCGCGCAGCGGATCGCGCCGGCGATCATACAGGGACAGCACCTTGGCCCGGTCGGCGGCATCGAGCGGGAAAGCCGCGACGAACTCGGCAACCGGCTTGGCGTTGAGCAAGCCCGGTCCGAGTTCGTCCGCGGCGGTGTGGGTCGGATCGCCGGTCACCAGCACATCGCGGCCGAACGCTTCGCGCGGAAAGAACACGCCGCGTGACAGCCCAAGCGACGGATAGAACTCGCGCTCGAACGCAGTGTCGAAGCGCGCAATATCGACGCCGAGATCCTTCAGCAGACCCATCGCCACAGGGCTCCACAGGGCCTTGGGCGATTGCAACGATTCACTGCCGCCGTAGCCGAGGATCATCCGGCCATCGACGGAGAATTCGTTGCGTTTGGCGTGACCGCCGAAATCGTCGTGATTGTCGAGGATCAGGATGCGGGCGCGCGGGCGCTGCTTGCGGTAGAAATACGCCGCCGCGAGCCCGCTGATCCCGGCACCGACGACAACGAGGTCGTAATCCTCCTCGGTCGGGCGTCCGGCGAAATCGGGTACCTCGCCGTCGCGCATTGCATGCGCGATCTCGAACGAGCCCTGATGATGGCCGCGCAAACCGGTCGATGCGGCCGGTCCCGGCGCAGGCTGCGCGGCGGCGGCGAATTGCGCTCCCGGCGTCAGGCCCGCCGCGATCGTCAGCGCGCATCCGTCGAGAAAATCGCGGCGTGTAATGTCGCGCATTACCCGCAGTCTCCGTTCATGACCGGGCGGAGACTACAGCACCTTCATGACGATTCACCAGCCGATCGCCTTGGGCAACCAAGTTGCAAGGGCCGGATACAGAAACACGAGCGCCAGCGCCACAAGCTGCATTCCGATGAAGGGGATGACCCCGCGATACATATCGCCGGTCGTCACTTCAGGCGGCGCGACCCCGCGCAGGAAGAACAGCGCCCATCCGAAGGGCGGTGTCAGGAACGAGGTCTGCAGGTTCACGCAGATCAGGATCGCCAGCCACACCATGTCGACATTGGCCTGCAGGAAGACCGGCAGGAACAGCGGCACCGCGATGTAGGAGATCTCGATCCATTCGATGAAGAAGCCGAGGATGAAAATGATCAGCATCAGGAACCAGATGTCGGAATTGATGCCGCCCGGCAGGAACGCGAACAGGTCGTGGACGATTTTCTCGCCCTGCAATCCGCGGAAGGCGAGGGCGAAGGCCTGCGCGCAGATGAGGATGAACATCATCATCGCGGTGATTTTGGTGGTGGCCTGAGCCGTCTCGCGCAACACCTTCCATGAGAGCCGACGGCCGATGGCGGCGACCACGATCGAGCCGAGCGCACCCATCGAGGCCGCTTCGGACGGCGCCGCGACCCCTGCGATGATAGAACCGAGAACCGCGGCGACGAGGCCGACCGGTGGGGCCACCACCTTGAACATCTTCCTCATCAAATCGGTGCGCGAGATCGATGCGCGTTCCTCGGCCGAGAAGGCCGGCACGCTCTCCGGCCGCACCATGCCGAGCACGAGAATGTAGACGACATAGATTCCCGCCAGCATCAGACCCGGGATCATCGCCGCCGCGAACAGCGTTCCGACCGACAGGTTCAGAATGTCGGCCAGCAGGATCAGGATCAGGCTCGGCGGTATGATCTGGCCGAGCGTACCCGATGCGCAGATGACGCCGCAGGCAAGGGCCGGGTCATAACCGCGACGCAGCATGCCCGGCAGCGTCAGCAGGCCGAGCGTCACGATGGTTGCGCCGACGATTCCGGTGGTGGCGCCGAGCAACACACCCACAATCACGATGCCGATGCCAAGCCCGCCACGCAGCGAACCCGAGAGATGACCGATCACGTCCATCAGGTCTTCGGCGAGCCTGGATTTCTCCAGCATCATACCCATGAAGACGAACAGCGGAATCGCCAGCAGAGTCTGATTGGTCACCACGCCGAAAATCCGGCCCGGCAGCAGGTTGAACAGCAGGCTGCCGAAGCCGAGATAGCCGAAGAAAAGTCCGGTGGTGGCGAGGGTCAGCGCGACCGGAATGCCGGCCATCAGCAAGACGAAGAACGACGCCAGCATACAGATGGCGAGAATCTCGAGATACGGCATCACGCTCTCCGCATCGCGAGATAGCTCTTGATCGCCTCGGACAGCGATTGCAGGAACATGATGGCGAAGCCGATCGGGATCAGGGATTTGACGATGTAGCGATATTCAATGCCGCCGGGATTGGCGGTGCCCTCCCCGATCGACCATGACTGGTACACATAGGGGATCGAGAGCCGGATCACGATGATGCAGAACGTCATCGAAATGAACGCCGCGACGATATCGACGCGATGCTTGTTGCGCTCGGAAAAATACTGGAACAGCACGTCGACGCGCACATGCTCCTTGTGAAGCAGCGCATACGACATGCCGAACAGGCAGATCGGCACGAAGATGTGCCACTCCAGTTCCTGCGCCCAGATGAATCCGATCGAGAACATGTAGCGCATCAGCACATTCGCGCCCATGACGAGCGCGATGCCCAGCGCCAGCCATGACGTGGCGCGGCCGACGAGATCGGTGAATGCATCGATCCCGCCGGCCAGCTTTTCCGCTGCGTGCAATCAGGCCTTCCGGATCTTGGTGTGGTAGACGGTCTCGCTCAGATCGGCCCAGGCGTCGTATTTCGCCTTGTAGGCCATGTAGGAGTCGTGGACCTTCTTGGTGACAGGGTCCTTCGCCACGGCTTCGGCGAGGATCTTGTCGTTGGCGGCACGCAACGCCGCCACCACTGAATCCGGCAGCGGCCCCGCGATCACGCCCTGGTTCTTGACCAGGTCTTCCATCGCCTCGGCGTTGTTCTTCTGGCACCAGGCCTCGCTGATGGTGTTGCAGGCCAGGCAGGCATTCTCGACGATCGCCTTCAGGTCCGGTGGCAGCGAATTCCACTTCGCCTTGTTGATGGTGAGCTCGCTCGCCGTCGCCATCTCGTGCCAGCCGGTGGTGTAGTAATATTTCGCGACCTTCTGCAGGCCGAGCTGGCGATCGAGATACGGACCGACGAATTCGGCGGCATCGATCACACCGCGCTCGAGCGACGGGAAGATTTCGCCCGGCGCGATCAGGCGCGAGTCGACGCCCAATTCCTTGTAGACGCGTCCGGCAAGTCCCGGGATGCGCATCTTGAGGCCCTGCAGGTCTTCCGGCTTCTCGATCGGCTTCTTGAACCATCCGGTCATCTGCACGCCGGTATTGCCGCAGACGAACGGCACCAGATTGAAGCGGTCGTAGACCTCGCGCCAGAGCTGGAGGCCGCCGCCGTCGAACATCCAGCCATTATAGCCCTGGAAGTTGAGGCCGAAGGGGACCGCGGTGAAGTATTGCGCCGCGAAGCTCTTGCCGGTCCAGAAGTACGAATTGGCGTAGTTCATCTCGACGGTGCCGGACGAAACCGCGTCGAAGCCTTCCGCCGCCGGGATCAGTTCGCCGGCGCCGAAGAACTGGATCTTCATGCGGCCGTTCGACATCTCCTCGATGCGCTTGGCCAGATCCTTGGCGCCGCCCGGGCCGGTCGAATAGAAGGCCGCGTTCGGGCCGTAGAAGCTGGTCATTTTCCAGTTGAAGGTGGTCTGCGCGCGCACGACCGCAGGCGCCGCCACCGTCGCGGCCGCACCGGCCAAGGCAATTTTCGTGAAATCCCGACGTCGCATAGACACTCTCCCGCTGTACGATTTTTGAGCTTTATTTTTAAGCAAATAGCAGGCCAGCCCGCTTTGTCGGCACACAGCCGTGGCTGCATGTCACAGGCGGAAACTGCCTAAATCCTAGGCGCAATCTTGATCGCTGCGCAATCAGATTCGCGCAGCGGATGCATTGCGCTCCGCCGGTGTTCGCATCTTTAAACGCGGGGAGGACTTCATGGACCAGCGCATCATCGATCTGTACGACCGCTTTACACATGGTGAAATGAATCGCCGCAGCTTCCTGGACAAGCTGGCCCATCTCGCGGGCTCAAGCGCCGCAGCCGTGGCACTGCTGCCGATGCTGCAGAACGATTACGCCAAGGCCGCGATCATCCCGGCAGACGATGCCCGGCTGGTCTCCGAGCGGGTGTCCTTTGAATCGCCGAAGGGAAAGATCAACGGCTATCTGACGCGGCTGAAGGGCAATGCGAAGCGCCCGGCGGTGCTGGTGATCCATGAGAACCGCGGGCTGAATCCGCATCTGGAAGACGTCGCCCGGCGTCTGGCACTCGATGGTTTCCTCGCCTATGCGATCGACCTGCTGTCGCTGGTCGGCGGCACGCCCGCCAACGAGGACGAGGCGCGGGACCTGCATCCGAAGCTCAACCAGGATGACGCGCTGGTGGCGCTGGTGGCGGCGGTCGACTTCCTGAAGAAGTATCCGGAATCCACCGGCAAGGTCGGCGCCGTAGGCTTCTGTTTCGGCGGGTTGATGGTGAATCGCCTCGCGGCGGCGAGTCCCGAACTCGATGCCGGTGTCGCCTATTACGGCCGGCAGGTGCCGGCGGCGCAGGTGCCGAACATCAGGGCGTCATTGTTGCTGCATTATGCGGAGAACGACGCAGGCGTGAATGCCGGCATTGCCGATTACGAGGCCGCGCTGAAAGCCAACAACAAGAGCTACGTGATCCACACCTATCCGGGCACGCAGCACGCCTTCAACAACGACACCGGTGCCGCGCGCTACAACAAGGCCGCTGCCGATCTCGCCTGGCAGCGCACCATTGCGTTCTTTACCGAGAAGCTAGGCGCGCCGCCGAAGGGAGCGTAGGACCCTCGCCTAGGCCTTCCTGCGCTTCCCCTTCGGCTCCAGCTTGCCGACCAGCCAGTTCGCCGACCGGATCAGCCGCGCATCGTCGAGCGGCGCACCGACGACTTGCACGCCGATCGGCAGGCCGCTTTCTCCGGTGAGCAGCGGCAGCGAGAGGGACGGAAGGCCCGACAGCGTCCACATCGAGCAGAAGACCGGATTTCCGGTCGCGTCGAGCCCCTGCGGCGCCACACCCGTCGTCGCGGGCGTGATGAACGCATTGCAGTGCTGGAAATAGCCGGCCAGCGAGTCCGTGAGTTGCCGAGCCTCATCCAGGGCGCGCTGATACGCAACCGCGCTGACTTGCCGCCCCTCGCCGACCAGCTTGCGCAGGACCTCGCTCACCCCCACACCGCCGCGATCGACGATTTCACCGAGATTATGCGCCATCTCGGCAATCATGATGGTGCGGTGAATATCCCACGCGTCCGCATATTCCGGCGGCAGATCGATGCGGATGCAATTGTCTCCAAGCATATCGGCAAGTTGTTCGAATGCCCGTTGTGCATCGGGCTCGGCCTTGTCCCAAACGGGCGTCCGGACGAATCCGAAGCGCGGCTCAATCGGGAAATCCTCCTCCGCGAAAGCGCGGAAATCCGGCACCGCAAAAGGCCGCATGTCCGAGTCGCCCGCGTCGTAGCCGGCGATCACCCCAAGCAACAAAGCAAGGTCAGACAACGAGCGCGCGAACGGACCGGCCACGTCAACGGTTTTCGACATCGGCAGGATGCCCGTCCGAGGAACCAGCCCCTTGGAGGGTTTTGCACCATAGACGCCGCAGAAAGACGCCGGACGTATGATGGAGCCGTTGGTTTGCGTGCCGATGGCGAGCGGCACCATTCCGGCCGCGACCGCAGCGGCTGACCCCGACGACGAACCGCCCGGCGTGCGCGACGTATCGTGCGGATTACGGGTCTTGCCGGGATGGAAGTATGCGAACTCAGTGGTGACGGTTTTTCCGACGATCACGGCGCCTGCGGCGCGCAGTTTCGACACGATCGCGGCGTCCGTCCTGGGTCTTCGGCCGGCAAACAATGGCGAGCCAAATTCGGTCGGATAATCTTCCGTATCGATGATGTCCTTTATCGCAACCGGGATGCCGTGCAGCGGCCCGAGCGGCTTGCCCTGAAGCCGAAGCATGTCGAGGCTGCGGGCTTGCTCGATCGCATAGTCCGGAACGATAGTCGCAAAGGCCTGAATTTCCGGCTCGACCTCTTCGATGCGTTCGAGGCATGCACGGACATAGTCTTCCGCCGATACGGCCCCGCTGGCGATCTGAGCTGCCGCCTCAGTGGCGGACAACATGAGCAAATTGGCGTCAGACACGACTTCCACCCTGCTTGCAACGCGGACCGGCTCAGCGCCCGTACAGATATTCGGGGAGCCACAGGGCCATGCCCGGCCACACATACAGAATGACCATGCATAGCACCACAATGGCCATGTAGGGCATCATGCCGGCGAAGATCTGGTTGATGGTGATGTGCTTTGGCGCGACGCCCTTGAGATAGAAGGCGGCCATCGCCACCGGCGGCGACAGAAACGCCGCCTGCAGATTCACGAACACCAGCACGCCCCACAAGACCGGATCGATGCTGAAATGCTTCAGCAGCGGCAGGAATATCGGAACGAAGATGATGATGATCTCGGTCCATTCCAGCGGCCAGCCGAGCAGGAAGATCACCGCCTGCGACAGCAGCATGAACTGCGTCGGGCTCATGTCGAGTGACAGCACCCACTGCTCGATCAGCGCCTGGCCGCCGAGCAGTGCGAACACGGCCGAGAACAGCGCCGATCCCACAAACAGCCAGCACACCATTGCGGTGGTCTTGGCGGTCAGAAACACCGCCTCCTTCGTCTTCTTCCAGGTCAGCGTTCTAGCTTGCAGCGCGAGCAGGAAAGCACCCGCCGAGCCGACCGCGGCCGATTCCGTCGCCGTTGTCAGGCCGAACAGGATGGCTCCAAGAACGAGAATGATCAGCAACGCCATCGGCACGACCGACGACGACAGCATCTTGATAAGAACGAGACGCTCCGCTGTCATGCGGCCGTATGTGCGCGCCAGCATCAGGACGGCCAGCACGGCGAGGACGGCAAAGGTGATGTAGAACGTGGTTGAGGGGCCGGTGTCGGCAGCCTCGGCCGGAGCTGAGGACGCCGAGCCCAGTTGCTCAAGTCCCTCGAATTCCTCCAGCGCGCCGCGCCGCGAGTGGATGACCACGTACCACCACAGCAGCCCGAGAACGCCCGAGGTCAGGAAGAATGGGACGAGCGCGATCAGGAAATTCTTGACCACCTGCTTGTAGGTGAGTGCCGCTTCGCCATCACCATCCGCCGCTGCCGTCGCGGGCGAGACGAGAGACCGGCTCAATCCGGCGAAGACATTGCTCGACGTTTTCCGGTAGTTCTCCATCCAGCCTGGAACGGAAATTCTGGTCATCTCTTCCGGCAGCCCGGGCGCCAGCTTCGGATTGAGCATTGCGCGACCGATGACATAGACGATGTAAAGGAAAGCGAGGAACAGGCCCGGGAACATGGCCGCTGCATAGAGCTTCACGACCGACTGTCCGGCGACGGCGGCATAGACGATAATCATGATCGAAGGCGGGATCAGAATGCCCAGCGTCCCGCCAGCGGTAATGACGCCGGCCGCAAGCTTCACGTCGTAGCCCGCCCGCAACATCGGCTGAAAGGCGACGACGCCCATCAGCACCACCACCGCGCCCACAAGGCCGGTTGCCATGCCCCAGAATGCGCAGACAACAAGCGTTGCGACGGCAAGCGACGCCGGGATCTTGCGGAACGCGAGTTGCACGGAGTGGAACATCTTGTCCACGAGTGCGCCGCGTTCCATCACGTAGCCCATCAGCACGAACAGCGGAATCGCAATCAGGACGTCATTGGTCATCGCGCCATAGGTGCGCTGGACCATGAGGTCGAAGACCCGGTTGTCGAACCAGAGCTCCGCCGGATTGTAGAAGGCGTAGAAGCCGAAGAACACGCCAAGACCCATCAGGGTAAAGGCAGTCGGGAATCCCATCATGATCGTGATAACGATGAGACCCAGCATAACAAGGCCGAGCGCTGGATCGCTCATGTCAGGTCTCCGTCATGCCGCGCTGGCGCGCGGTTTCGTCAATCTTGTGGGCGCCGACAATTGCGCGCTCGCGGGCTTCTTTGTCGACGTAATCGCTGCCGGCGAGCTGCGTTTCGATGACGTCCATCTCCATCACGTCGTGTAGCCGGCTTGGCCATTCACCCGTTCGCAGGCAGATCACGCAACGCGCTATCTCGGCTAGGCCCTGCATCATGATCAGGGCGCCGGCGATCGGGATGATGGTCTTGAATGGGTAGATCGGCGGACCTTCCGCCATGATGCTGGAATGTTCGCCGATGCGCCACGAGATCGCGGCGAAGCGGTAGCCGGCATAGAGCAATGCGGCAATGCCCGGCAGAAAGAAGATGATGTAGAGCACGAGATCGAGCGCAGCCTGCGTTCGCGGCTTCATCGATCCGTAGAGGAAGTCGCCGCGCACGTGCGCGTTCTGCGCCAGCGCATACGCGCCGGCCATCATGAACAGCGTTCCGTACAGCATGTTGTTGAAGTCGAAGATCCACGCGGTCGGTGCGTTGAGCACGTACCGCTTGAACACCTCCAGACAAACAACGCCGGCCAGAACGAGCACCAGCCACGCAAAGGCTTTCCCGGCCCATGTACTGATCGCATCGATGGTATGGAGCGTGCGCTGAACGTTCATCGGAACCCAGGCAAAAAAAGATGTCTTGATAAACAAAGCACCATCCGGGCGTTGCGCCCGAATGGTGCTTGTAGATTATGCGACGTCAGATTTTCTTCGCAGCCGCGTTCTTGCCGAAGTAATGGTCGAACGCCATGCGACGGTTGACGACGGTGTCTTGCTCCCAACGCGTGGCGCGTTCAGCGAACGCGATCTGCGACAGGATGATCTCCTTGAACACCGGGCTTTCGCCGGCGCGCTTCTTGACGACCTCGTCGTAGACTTCGAGCTGCCGCTGCAGAACCGCATCCGGTGTCTTGTAGAACCGGACCTTGTCCTTTTCCTGCATCTCGACATAGTCCTTCGAATACCGGTCGATCGCCTTCCAGGACATGTCCTGGCTGGCCGCCTCCACTGCATTCGAGATGATGGCGCGCATCTTTTCCGGAAGAGCGTCGAACTTGCCCTTGTTGAACAGGATTTCAAACTGCTCGGCGTTCTGGTGATAGCTCTGCAACATGCAGATCTTGGACACGTCGGCAAAGCCGAGAAGGCGGTCCGACGAAGCGTTGTTGAACTCCGCCGCGTCGAGCAGGCCGCGATCCATCGCCGCAACGATTTCGCCGCCGGGCAGCGCGTTGACTGCGGCACCGAGCGCCGTGAACACGTCGATCGAGATACCGACGGTGCGGAATTTAACGCCCTTGAGATCGTCCGGCCTGGTGACCGGCTTCTTGAACCAGCCGAGTGGCTGTGTCGGCATCGGCCCGTAAAGGAACGAACGCACATTGGCTCCGATCGACCCATAGAGCTTGTCGAGCAGTTCCTTGCCGCCGCCATATTTGTGCCAGGCGAGCAGCATGTTGGCGTCCATGGCGAAGCCCGGACCCGAACCCCAGAGCGCCAGCGCCGGAGCCTTGCCGTAGTGATAAACGGCGACGCCGTGGCCCCCGTCGAGCGTGCCGGACGACACTGCGTCAAGCAGCTGGAAGGCCGGAACGACCGCGCCAGCCGGCAGCACTTCGATCTTGAGGTCGCCGCCGGTCATGTCGTTGACCTTCTTGGCGAAGTCCAACGCATATTCGTGGAAGATGTCTTTCGACGGCCAGGTGCTCTGCCAGCGCATGCTGACGGCTCCCTGCGCCTTCACAACACTCGGCGCGGCCACAGCCGCAGCAGCGCCAACGGCGCCGGCCGTCAGCAAAAATTTGCGGCGCGACGTCTTCTCAACCTTCTTGGTCATGGAGTCCTCCCTAGCGACCGTTTCTGTACGGCTTGATGCCGTTTTCGTGACTAACCGCCGAGACGTATATGATATTCCAGCGGGTCTCATGATAGTTTGGACGGCTTGCCCGGTTTGCACAAGTCTGCCGATGTCGCGCTTTGGTCGACCACCGGGCCGAGCAACATGACATCTTCGGCGGCCGTTTTCTTCGCAACGCGATCGCGGCGGAAAGGCCCGGGTTTTCAAGGGTTAGAAGCGTGAAAGAACTGCCCCGGCTGTTTCGCGAGGTCTTCCGGCTGTCGCTGCCTTATTTTCGATCAGAGGACCGGCGGGCGGGGCTGATCCTGCTCTCGGCGGTGATCGCGATCGAATTGTCCATCGTCGCGGTCAACGTCCTGATCAATCAATGGAATGCGAGGTTTTTCAATGCCTTGCAGGATCGGAACTGGGATAATTTCGTCACCGAAATCAGCATTTTTTGCGGGCTGGCAGCCATCTTCATCGTGCTCGCGGTCTATCAGCTGTATCTCAACCAGTGGCTCCAGATACGCTGGCGCGCCTGGATGACGAAAGTCTATGTCGACCGCTGGCTTGCGGCGTCGACCCATTACCGGATGCAACTGCTTGGCGACGCCGCGGACAATCCGGACCAGCGCATCGCCGACGACATCAATCAATTCATAGAGAAATCGCTGTTCATCGTGGTCCGCCTGCTCGGCGCGATCGTGACGCTGGTGTCGTTCTTCGCGATCCTGTGGGGCCTGTCCGCCGCGGCACCGCTGACGCTGTTCGGTGCGCCGGTCAACATCCCGGGCTATCTGGTCTGGACCGCGCTGATCTATTCGGTCATCGGCACCCTGCTCGCGCACTGGATCGGCTGGCCACTGGCCGCGCTGAATTTCCGTCAGCAGCGATTCGAGGCCGATTTCCGCTTCAACCTGATTCGCGTGCGCGAGAATGCCGAGCAGATTGCCTTGCTGCGTGGCGAGGATGCCGAGAAGGGGCGGCTGGGCGAACGCTTCTCGCGTGTTGTCGAGAATTTCATGGCGTTGATGTCGCGGCAGAAGAAGGTGATCTTCGTTCAGCAGGGACATGCACAGGTCGCACTGGTCCTGCCTTATCTGGTCGTAAGCCCGGCGTATTTTTCGGGTGCGGTGCAACTCGGCGCCCTGACGCAGACCGCGAGCGCTTTCGGCAGCGTGCAGGAATCGCTCTCCTTCTTCGTCACCTTCTATCGCAGCATCGCGGAATGGGCGGCGGTGGTGGATCGCCTGACCGGCTTCAACCGCGCGCTCAACGAAGCGCAACGCATGGCCTCCGCCTCGGATATCGCCGTCACCTCAGATAAGGACGCCCGCTCCATCCGCATCGAGGACCTGTCGGTGAATCGCCCGGACGGCGCGCCTCTGCTCGCTTCGGCGGGGGCGACGTTCCGTCCAACCGAGCGCGTACTGGTCAGCGGTCCGTCGGGTGCCGGCAAGTCGACGCTGTTTCGCGCCATGGCCGGGCTATGGCCGTTCGGCTCCGGCCGCGTCGTCATCCCCACCGATGCGCGCATCATGGTGCTGCCGCAACGGCCCTATTTCCCCGAGACCACGCTCGCGAATGCCCTGTCCTATCCGGCCTCCGGGGCGTTCGACGATGCCACGCTCATGGAAGTCCTGGACGCGGTCGGCCTGCCGGGCCTCGGCCCGCGACTGCACGAGGAGGCGCACTGGAACCGCACTCTGTCGCTCGGCGAGCAGCAGCGCCTCGGTGTCGCGCGCGCATTGCTGCAGGCGCCGGATTATCTGTTCCTGGACGAGGCGACCGCCTCGCTCGACGAGCCGTCGGAGGCCAGGCTTTACGGCCTGCTGCACGAGCGGCTGAAGGGCACCACGATCGTGTCGATCGGACACCGCTCCACCCTGATCGGCCTGCACGGCCGACACGTTGCCTTCGAACCCGACGGTGATGCCCATAAGCTGTCGGAGAAAAAACCGGCCGCGGCTGCGGAGTGACCGCTGGCTGGACCTACCACCAGCGTTCGGGCCAGTTGCTGCGCCGCACGACATTGGTCCAGGCGAAGGTGTAGGCCAGCAGCAGCAGCGCACCGGCTGCAACCGGAACCAGAACGAAGCTCCAGGACATGCTGTTCATCACGATGATCAGCGGATTGATCCCGGCCGGCGGGTGAAAGCTGTCGGTCGCCAGCATGGCCAGCATCGCGATGCCGACCGCCATCGCGGCGACCCAAGCCTGCGGTCCGGCGATCTTGACAGCCAGCACCCCCACGATCGCCGACAGAATGTGGCCGCCAACCAGCGCTCGCGGCCGCGCGGGCAACGCTTCCGGGGTTCCGGTGACGAGTACGATCGAGGTGGCAAACGGGATCGCCGCCAGCGGGAATTCGGTCTGCAGGGAGAGCAGATACATCAGCCCGATGGCGACGCTGCCGCCCGCGGCGCCCGCCACCATCATTCCGAATTTCCGGTCAATCCGCATAGCATCCAAAGGTGCAACGACAATGCCAATAAGTGGCTTGCCAGCATCCGTGTGACCGGTCCGCTGGCAAGGCGAATCTTACCGAGACCCGAAAACAAGAACGGCGGCCTTTCGGCCGCCGTTCTCGCAACTCGGAGAGTGAGACGCCGCTTTATTTCAGCGCATTCAGCGTGGTGTCGAAGGACAGCTTGCCGATGAAGGCCTGACCGCACCACTTCGAACCGATGCCCACCGGGCCGACGTTGGTCACGTTGACCGGGCTGATCGGGCCAGCGCCGGGATCACCCGTCAGCACGAGACACTCTGCCTCATTCAGGTCGGTGTCATGATAGCGCAGATCGATGGTGAGCGCCTTGTAGGTGAAGCCGATACCTGCGTTCCAGTACGTATAGCTGGGCAGTTCGACGCCGCCGGTGCCGGCGAGATTGCTGAACACCGCGACACCCGTCGACGAGAAAACCTGGTCGGTGGTGCCAAGCCAGTAGTGGCCCAGTTCACCCGACACGTACCAGTTCCAGCCCGACGGCAGCGCGTTGCCGGTGAATTTTGCGGTCAAGGCGCCGTAGGTGCCGTCTGCGCCGGTGTTCAGCCAGCTATCGGTGTAATAGCCCTGAATGCTGAACGCCCAGTTGTCGTTGGGATTCCAGTTCAATTTGGCGTAGAACTCGCCGAAATCCGTGTCTTTCAGGCTTGTGACACCGTTCGGAACGGTCACGATCACGCCGTCGATCTCACGCTCTCTCGGGTAGGCGTAATACCAATAGCCGAGGTCGAGGGTGAACTTGTCCCAAGTGAAGCGGGCGCCGCCGTAGATGTCGATTTCAGCGGTGGGATCCGTCGCCAGCTTCACGCTGTAACCGCCCACGCCAGCGTACCACTCGATATTCGAAGTCGGCTTGTAGCGCGCTTCAAAGTACGAAAATACGGACGCGCCGCGGTCTGATTGAGAGATACCTCGGAAATTATAGTCGGTCATCACCGCCGCACCGACCGCCACATCAAACGGATTGACGGCCACCGGCGCAGGCGCCGCCTTATAGACCGGCTTCAGATCGGCAGCGAGCGCCGGCGCAGCAGTCACGACTGCAGCGGCAACAAACGCCGGCAGAACGAATTTCTTCATGGTTAGCCCCTTCGAATTGACGCTTTCCAGTGCTTTGAGGCTCGCTGATCGCTTCCGATCGAAACCAACCCTCGAAACACCACCCCCTGCGCTTGCACCTGCAGTTGCGCTCATTCGGCACGGAAGAAAGGTTATCGCCAATGCGAACTTTTGCGCATCTGCTGCCTTTTTGGGCGATTCGGGCCAAAAAGGTCCCAGATTCACTTATCGCTGTCACAATTCATTAACGCTGTTGCAGAAGAGCAACGAAAAAACGCCGGAAAACCAGGGGCTTTCCGGCGTTCTTGGACGGTTTTCAACAAATCCGGGCGCGATCAGGCTGCCTTTTTCCGATTCGCTTCCAGCCGCTGGTCGACCAAGGCCACCTGGGCGTCGATGGCCGGCAGGCTCAGGCCCTTCTGCTTGGCGATAAGCTGCACCAGCTTGTCCGCCCGTTCGATGAACTGCGCCCCGTTGTTGAGGGCGCGGGCCGCGGAGGCAGGGCGCGACAGGCTTTGCGCCGCAGCAGCGTATTTTTCGAAGGGGACGAGATCGTTCGGGTTGGCGCCAAGCTTGACCACGAGATCGTTCACGAAATTATAGACCGACCGCGAGGTGTCGATGTCGCTGTGCACGGCTTCCTGCGCGGTGCGCATGCCGTCGGGCGTGATGCACCGGTAATTGCCGGCCAGCAGCATCGCCCATTTGGCCAGCGGCACGAACAGAGAATCGTGGACCCGCAGCTTGACCGGCAGCTCAATCGGGGTGCCGTCGCCGGGATCGAAGCGGATCGCGTCCACCTCCTTTTCGAGCTGACGCAGGATCGCCGTGTCCTTGTCGTCGTCGAACTTGGCGACCTTGAAATTGGTCGGCAGCGTGACCTGCAGCACGTTCGCTTTTTCGTCCGGCGGACGGATCGCTTGCGGGTCCGGGCTGCACAGGGTCAGCTTGCCGGGATCGAAATTGTCCCACACGCTGGGATCGGTATAGGCGGGCTTGAGGCTGTCCGCGTTCAGGCCGGGGATGCGCTTCATATAGGGCAAGGGCGGCATGTTCATGATCGACATGCAGGGCACGCGCGACTTTGCCACCGCATCGAGCAATTCGCGCACGCCCGGCGAGCGATATTGCGGCTCCTGCATGGCCAGACCGACCAGATCGTAATCGGCGGGATTGACGCCTGCCGCGCCGCCGGCGGTGACCTTGCCAGGCAGCTTTCGCGAATCCAGCACCACCGGATCCTTGCGGCCTCGCACCGGCAGCCGCACCACGAAGCCTTCCGCATTGATCAGATCGGCTTCCGCGGGAAGGCAGACGTGATGAATCTTGTTGCCGCCGAACAGCATCTTGGAGGCGAGCAGCGAGCCATAGGCCGCGCCCAGAATGAGGATGTTGTACGCCATCGATGAACCTCCCGATTGTCGTGAATGCTGTTGGGCGGAACCGCCGCCAAGCCGGCGCGCCGGTGCGCGATGCTATTCAGCCGGGGGCCCCGATGCAATGCGGCCGGACCTGCAGCCGGCATCGGGAACACCGCGCCGCGCATGCAGGACGTAAAAAGCGAACGGCCCGGCCTGCATCGCAGACCGGGCCGCTCCAATCTCACGTCGCCACGGAGCCTCAGGTTCCGCTGTTGTCGTTGGAATCACTGAAGGGCTTGTATCCGCCCATATCGTTCGAGGGCGCAGGCGCGGTGTCGGGCTCAGGCATCGGCGCCGGAGCCATGGCCTTCGGCGCAGCGCGCTTCGCCCGCTTCTTCTTCGGCGCAGCGGCCTTTTTCGGCGCCGCCTTGCTGACCGTTTTCGCCTTTCTGGCCGTTTTCGCTTTCTTGGCTTTTTTGGCCTTCTTGGCTTTCTTCGGTGCGCTCTTCTTCGAACTCTTCTTTGCGCCCCGCTTCTTGGCGAGACTCATTTTCTTGGCTTTTTTGCCCTTCTTCGCCGACTTGGCCTTTTTGGCCTTTTTCCCCTTCTTCGCCTTCTTCGCCTTCTTCGCCATGACTTCTCTCCGAAAAGGTTGCGCTAGGCTGCCGTCAGGCAGGTGCCGAGGTCTTTGCCGCCGTCACCAGAGTCTGCTCGTCCGGCCTCGCTTGCGCGCCGCCGGACAATCCCGCCGGCTTCGGGCCTCCCGTGGCCCAATCGATCAACTCGACCGGGTGAACCACCGGTATCGCCGTGCCCGATGCGATCTGAGTGATGCATCCGATATTGCCTGCCGCGATCACGTCGGGACTCAGTTGAGCGATGGTTGCAATCTTACGATCCCTCAGCGTCTGCGCAATCTCGCTTTGCAAGATATTGTACGTTCCTGCCGACCCGCAGCAGAGATGACCCTCGGGTATGTCCTTCACGATGAAGCCGTGACGGGTCAGAAGCTCCTTCGGCTGACGCACGATGCGCTGGCCATGCTGGAGCGAGCAGGCCGCGTGGTAGGCGACCGTCAGGCCCGTCGGCCGGACCGATGCGGCGGCTGGCAGGGCGGCGAGATATTCGCTGATGTCCCTGGCGAGAGATGACACCCGGGCCGCGCGGCCGGCATAGGCCGGATCGGTCCGCAGCACGAAGCCATAATCCTTCACCGTCGTGCCGCAGCCCGACACGTTGATCACGATGGCATCGAGCCCCTCGCCCTCGATCTCCTGCATCCAGAGGTCGATATTGGCCTTGGCCTGGCCGTGTGCCTGATGCTCGCGGCCCATGTGATGAACCAGCGCACCGCAGCATCCTTCGCCGTCCGGGGTCACCACCTCGATGCCGAGGCGGTTCAGAAGCCGGATGGTGGCTGCGTTGACACTGACGCCAAGCACCCGGTTGGCACAGCCCTGCAGCAGCGCCACTCGGCCCTTGCGCTGGCCTTCGGCCGGGTGGATGCGGCGCTGCGAGAGCTGCGGCGGCAGCGATCCAGCTGCGGGCGCGAGTCGCAGCATCGCCGCAAGCGGCTTCAGCCCGATCGCCGACATGAGGCCGGCAAAGGGTCGCGCCAGCGGCGCAAATGTCAGGGCGGCGCGCAGCCTCGCCGGATAGGGCAGCACGGCCGCGAGCAACGAGCGCACCATCCGGTCGGGCCATGGCCGCCGGTAGGTGGTCTCGATATGGGCGCGCGCATGATCGACGAGATGCATGTAATGCACGCCCGACGGACAGGTGGTCATGCAGGACAGGCAGGACAGGCAGCGGTCGACATGCTTGACCACGTCGGCGGTGGCGGGCCGGCCCTGCTCCAGCATGTCCTTGATCAGATAGATCCGCCCGCGCGGGGAATCGAGCTCGTCGCCCAGCAGCACATAGGTCGGACAGGTTGCGGTACAGAAGCCGCAATGCACGCACGCCCGCAGAATTTTGTTGGATTCGGCGGTGGCGGGATCGGCGAGTTGCGCCAGCGAGAAGTGCGTCTGCATAGGGTTACACGCCCGCCCACATCCGGCCGGGATTGAGGATGCCTTTGGGATCGAAGCTGTCCTTCACCCGGCGCGTCAAGGCGGCAACGCCCTCGTCCTGTGGTTCGAACACCGCGACCGCGGCGCGAATCGCCGCAGGCGCCCTGATCAGGGTGGCGTGGCCGCCGCTGCGGGCGACCGCCGCCCGGATCGCGGCGCTTCCCGCATCGTCCGAATGCGGCAGCGCAACCCAGACCAGTCCGCCGGCCCAATCGAAGTAATACGCGCCGTCCTGCTTCGCGGCTTCGGCCGCGATGCCCGCGCCTTGCATCGGCGGAACGGATACTCGCCACACCGGACGGTCATCGCCGGTGAAAGGCATTACATCTCGGATCGCGCGCCACGCCATCCTCGAATTCTCCTCAGCCAGCGTTTCGACTGCGCCGTATGATTTGAGCAGGGCAGCCATCACGGCGACGCGATGCGACACCGAAGGCGCCACGCCCTCGAGACGCAGCAGGGTTGCGGACCGGCCGCCGAATAATCCCTGCAGCTCGCCCAGCGCCTCGACCGGCAGATGCGCCGCGCCCGACACCTCGCAGGACGACCCCATCGCGTCAGCCATCGCCTGCACGGCGCGACGGTCATCGAGGCCGCTCAGAAATACGGTGGTTTCGGTTTCGGCGCGGGGCAGCGTCTTGATGGTGACATCGGTCATCGCCCCGAGCGTGCCCCAGGAGCCCGCCATCAGCTTGCAAAGATCGTAACCGGTGACGTTCTTCACCACCCGGCCGCCGGACTTGAAGGTCTCGCCGCGGCCGGACACCGCGCTCACCCCCAGGAAATGATCGCGTGCGGCGCCCGCCTTGATGCGGCGCGGGCCTGACAGATTGGCCGCAAGCACGCCGCCAATGGTCCCGGCACCCGGTGCGCCGCCGAGCAGCGGCCCATAATCCATCGGCTCGAATGCGAGCTCCTGGTTCGCCTCGGCGACCAGCCGCTCGATCTCGGCGATCGGCGTCCCGGCGCGCGCCGACAGCACCAGTTCCTCAGGCTCATAAAGCGTGACGCCGGTCAGACCGGACAGGTCGAGCGTGATATCCGACTGGCTTGGACGGCCGATGCCCCGCTTCGAGCCGTGCCCCGCAATCTCGAGCGCCTTGGCTTCGGCAAGCGCCCAGACGACGGCGTCCTCGACGTCCTTTGCATCTCGCGGTTTCAGTGTGTCCGACACAACATCTCACCCGGCTCGCAGCTTTCGCCACTCGCCCTTGTCCGCGTCAATTGGGAAAGGGTCAAGAGACCGGGCGGTCGTCCGCGATGACCTTGCCGTCGTTGGGTAGATCACCGGGCGCGACCAGTTTCACTGCGCCCTTCAGCTTGGTGACGGCCTGCAGCGTCGCCGCGACCGCCTCCGCGAGTCCCTCCCCGCCCGCGCTTTCGGCATGAAGGGTCATCGCATCCTGCTCGGCCTCGCGCGTGACCACGAGTCGCAGGCGGCCAAGTTCCGGATGGCGCCGCGCGATCTCGGCGATCTGCTGCGGCCGCACGAACATGCCCTTGATCTTGGTGGTCTGGTCGGCGCGCCCCATCCAGCCCTTGATCCGCATATTGGTGCGCCCGCACGGCGAGCGACCCGGCAGCACGGCCGAGAGATCGCCGGTGGCGAGCCGGATCATCGGGTAAGCCGGGTTGAAAGAGGTCACGACCACCTCGCCGACGTCGCCCTCAGGCACGGGATCGCCGGTGCCCGGTCGTACGATCTCGACGATGATGTTCTCGTTGACGATGAGGCCCTCGCGGGCCGCTGTCTCATAAGCGATCACCCCGGTCTCGGCGATGGCGTAGCATTGCAGCACCTCGACCCCGCGCGAAGACAGCTCCCGCCGCAGCGAAGCGGGAAGCGCGGCGCCCGACACGAGCCCGCGCTTGATCGATGAGGCATCCTTGCCGGAGGCCTGCGCGGTATCGAGCAGGATTTTCAGGAAGTCCGGCGTGCCGGTGTATCCGTCCGGCTTGAGGCGGGCGATCGCCTCGACCTGCTGCTCGGTGTTGCCGACGCCCCCCGGGATGACGGGACAACCGAGCGCCTCGGCTGCGGATTCGAACATCCAGGCGCCGGGCGTCAGGTGATACGAGAAGCAGTTGAGGACGATATGGCCCCCGCGGAAGCCGGCGGCGAACATGGCGCGCGCGACACCGGCGAAGTCGGCCTCGTGTCCTTCCGGCTCGAAGATCGGGCCGGGCGACATCAACAGCCGCTTCGCCTTGCCGGGTGGCGTGACATTGAAGCCGCCGAACGGAGGCGTCTCGGCCTGCAGGCGTGGCAGGTCGGATTTGCGCAGCAGTGGCAGTTCGGCGAGCGCGGCGCGTGAGGTGATGGATTTCGGATCGATGCCGTCAAGGTGCTTCGCCCAGCCGGGCGCAGATTTTGCGCGCGCGATCTGTTCGGAGAGTTGCGCGAAGGTCTCGCGTTCGCGCGCGGCCGGATCGCGGGTTTCGAGTGTGTCGTAGTAATATTCTTTCATCGTGATTTTGCCGGGTGATGTCATTGGATGCGGATTCGCGATTGCATCAGTGGCAGATCTGCCGCCGGCAACGACGTAAAGAAAAAGGAACAGGAGGCATGCGACGGCCATAAAAGGAATGAAGAGAAAGTATGGCACCATCCCTAGTGACCCGATAAGAGACGGCCCCGGAAGAACAATTGCAATTCCGCAGATGACGGAGATGGCGATCAAAAGTGCACGCGGCTTCGTCATATCGTCCCCGCCCGCGCAGCCATCCTCAACGTGACGCCCGGGCTTGACCCGCGCATCCACGTCTTATCGCAAAGGAAAGCAAACCGTGGATGCTTGGTACAACCCCGGGCATGACCGTCCTCACGTCAGCCATCGCTTGCGCCGCTTGTAATGCTTGCCCTCACGGAACGACTTGCGCTTGCCCTCGGCGATACCGAGGTAGAATTCCTTGACGTCCTCGTTCTCGGCCAGCGACTTCGCATCGCCGTCCATCACGACGCGGCCGTTTTCCAGGATGTAGCCATAGCGCGCATATTTCAGCGCCATGTTGGTGTTCTGCTCGGCCAGCAGGAAGGACACATTTTCCTTCACATTCAGATCGTTCACGATCTCGAAGATTTCCTCGACGATCTGCGGCGCGAGACCCATCGACGGCTCGTCAAGCAGGATCATCTTGGGGCGCGACATCAGCGCGCGGCCGATCGCGCACATCTGCTGCTCGCCGCCCGAGGTATAGCCCGCCATCGAATTCTTGCGCTCGCGCAGCCGCTTGAAATAGCCGTAGACCAGTTCGAGATCGCGCGCGATCGCAGCGCGACCATCTTTTCGGGTGAAGGCGCCGGTCAGCAGGTTTTCCTCGATGGTCAGATGGCCGAAGCAATGCCGGCCTTCCATCACCTGGATGCAGCCGCGGCGCACGAGTTCGTTGGGTGACAACGACTGCACCTCGGCGCCCTCGAACACGATCGAGCCCTTGGTGACTTCGCCGCGTTCGGAATGCAGCAGGTTCGAAATCGCCTTTAGCGTGGTGGTCTTGCCGGCGCCGTTGGCGCCGAGCAGCGCCACGATGCCGCCCTTGTCAACCTCGAGCGAGACGCCTTTCAGCACGAGGATGACGTGATCGTAGAGCACCTCGATATTGTTGACGGAGAGGATTTTCTCCGGCGCGGGTGCGGCTTGTTGCGCGGCTGCGGTGGACATGAAGGCTCCGACGTTTCGGCAGGCTTACCTTTCCCCGCGTTGCGGGGAGAGGTCGATCCGGTGAGCGAAGCGAAGCCGGATCGTGTGAGAGGCTGGCGCAATGCGTGCCACGAACAAGCCCCTCACCCGGCTCGCATCGTCGATGCTCGCCACCCTCTCCCCGCCTCGCGGAGAGAGGGAAAAGCAAGCGGGGAGAGAGACGTTACGACGCCTTGTCGCATTGCTCCGTGCGCTTCGGCCAGGGCTGGTTCTTGCTGACATAATCCGCGGCCGCAGCCTCCAGCAACGGACGCACCCGTTCCTTCATCGGCGCGATCCAGTCGGTGATCTTCACCCATTTGGAGCCGTCCCATTGCTGCATATAGGCGGCGTGGTGGCCGTTATGATCGGTGCAGGACAGGTTCTCGACCGGCGCGCCGAAGTCCGGCAGACCGAGTTCCTTCCAACGCGCCGCCGAGATCGTCATGGTCTCGAAACCACGCCGCACATCCTCGCCGGTCACGGCCTTCTTGCCGGTCAGCTTCTGTGCATTGCGGATGGCTTCCGCAATCAGCACCGAATTGTAGACGCCGCGATTGTAAAGGTTCTCGCCGAACTTGTCGGCGGTCACCTGGCTCTTGCCCTTGTCGACCACGTGCTTCTTGATGTCCTGGAGCGCCGGATATTGCGTGCCGAGACCGTTGAAGTTCAGGGTCAGATAACCCTTGGCGGCCTCGCCGCCGCCGCGCGCATCGTCCTCGCCGCCCGACCACCAGACGCCAACCATCTTGTCCATCGGGTAGTTGATGCGGGTGGCTTCGCGCACCGCGGTCGGGTTCATCGCGCCCCAGCCCCACATGATCATCCAGTCCGGCTTGTCGCGGCGCACGTTCAGCCATTGCGCCGACTGGTTCTGCATTTCGGTCGCCGGCACCGGATAGAGCTTGACGTTGAAGCCATAATCCTTGGCGAACTGCTCAAGCAGCGGGATCGGCTCGCGGCCATAGCCGCCGTCGAAGAAGATGTAGCCGATGGTCTTGCCCTTGAGCTTGTCGAGCCCGCCTTCCTTGCCGCCGATATAGCGGAAGATCATCGACAGTCCGTCCCAATAGGTCGCCGGCGGATTGAAGATCCACGGAAACTCGTTACCGACCGCCGAAGCCGACAGGCCATACGCCATCGACAGGACCGGGATCTTGTCGACCGCGGCCTTCGGGATCAATTGCAGCGTGATGCCGGTCGAGTATGGATTCACCACGACGGGTTTTTTCGCCTTCACCTGCTCGTAGCATTCGACACCCTTCTTGGTGTCATAGCCGGTCTCGCATTCCTCGACCACGAGCTTGACGCCGCCAATGCCGCCGTCGCGCTCGTTCAGCATTTCGAGATAATCCTTCATGCCGTTCGCAATCGGGATACCGGAGCCCGCGAACGGCCCGGTGCGGTAGGTCAGAAGCGGCACATAGATCGAGTCCTGCGCGACTGCAGGCGCGGGAATCGCGGCACCGCCGAGAAGGCCTGCGACGGCCGCTCCAATGGCAAGATGCTTGAGACGCATTGCGTATCTCCCTTGGTGTCGCCGGCGCTGAGGCCGGTCGTCTTGTTTCCCGCGGCCGGTGACCCGCCCGCGGGTTTGGATTCGAGTGTGCCTCGTCAATACGGGAAAGGCCACACCCGAAGTTTCTGCTTTCCGATCTGCCAGAGCCTTGCGAGCCCATGCGGCTCCACGATCAGGAAGAAAATGATCAGCGCGCCGACCACCATGAACTGGATGTGTTCCACGGTTGCCGCGTGCAGCGATATCCCCAGTAATGCCGGAATGAATTTGAGCAGGATCGGCAGGCCCCAGATGAAGGCCGCACCGAAGAACGAGCCAACCAGGCTGCCAAGGCCACCGATGATTACCATGAACAGGATGATGAAGGACTGGTTGATGTTGAAGGAGTCCGCCTCGGCAGCACCGAGCCACAGAAACACCATCAGCGCGCCGGCGACGCCGCAATAGAAAGAAGAGATCGCGAAGGCGAGCAGCTTGGTCCGATAGAGCCGTATGCCAATCAGTTCGGCGGCGATATCCATGTCGCGCACCGCCATCCAGCTCCGGCCGATGCGGCCGCGCACGAGGTTGGAGGCGATCCATGTCATCGCCACGACAACAGTGAGTACGACAAGATAACGCGTCACCGGCGATGCATTGGGGCCGGTGAGCGGAATGTCGAACATGGTGCGGGTCGGCACCTCGATGGCGTTGGACACGTTGTAATTCACCAGCCAGGGCACCCGCACGAAGCACCATGACAGAAAGAATTGGGCCGCAAGGGTGGCAACTGTCAGATAGAAGCCCTTGATGCGCAGCGACGGCAATCCGAAGATCACGCCGACCGCGGCCGAAAAGAAGCCGGACAGCAGGATCAGCAGGATGATATTGGCGTCCGGGAAAAACGTGGTGAGCTTGTAGGTGGCATAGGCGCCGACACCCATGAAGCCCGCGGTGCCGAGCGAGATCAGGCCGGTATAGCCGGTGAGAAGGTTGAGTCCGATCGAGGCCAGCGAGAAGATCAGGATCGGGATCATCACCGCCGACAGCGTGAAGCTCGACATGGTGAGCGGGATCACCACGAAGGCCACGATCAGGATCAGCACGATGCCGATCCGGTCCTGCCGGATCGGGAACAGCGCCATGTCGGCGGCGTAGCTGGTCTTGTATTGGCCGGTCTCGCGGTAGAACATCAGCGAACTCCTTTTCCCTCTCCCCGTGAAACGGGGAGAGGGTGGCGAGCATCGAAGATGCGAGCCGGGTGAGGGGCAAGCGGCAAAGACAAGAATTGCCCCACA